>FUWD013430224.1_pt8 | contig 637429 bp, 604 predicted proteins | sample 1063281 | NCBI WGS metagenome assembly FUWD01 (sample SAMEA79048168, study PRJEB19326) | metagenome | biome: marine | reverse complement strand
GTGGCATCTTGGCTTTACTATTGGCGTTCTTATCGATCAACTATCGGGTCGACCAAATCATTATTGGTGTCGTGATCAACCTTTTGGTCCTGGGACTCACCTCATTTTTGACAGCCCAGGTTTTAGTTGGCCGTCCGGAGTGGAATGACGCACCGATTTTTCCAGCGATCAAAATCCCTCTGTTGGGCGATATCCCGGTCATTGGTCCGATGTTTTTTGACCAGACCGTGATCGTTTACTCCATGTTTGGTCTCATCGCCCTGACGACCTTCATGCTGTTTCGGACCCGTTGGGGGCTACGTACCCGTTCGGTCGGTGAAAACCCTAAAGCTGCAGATTCCCTGGGCATCAGCGTCGCCAAGACCCGCTACCTCGCCGTGATCTACGGCGGGATGGTGGGGGGTTTTGCCGGTGCCTGGTTCACCCTGGGAACGGTCGGCCGATTCGACGAAGGAATGACCGGTGGAGCAGGCTTTATCGGGCTTGCCGCAATGATTTTCGGCGGCTGGAATCCGATCGGGGCACTCGGTGCCGCGCTGGTCTTCGGTTTCTCCGACTCGCTGTCACAAAAGCTCGCGTTAATCAACACATCAATTCCCACCGAGTTCCTCGCCATGACCCCCTACCTCGTCACCATCGTTGTCGTGGCCGGGCTCGTTGGCCGAGCCAGACCTCCGGCCGCTGATGGTGTTCCCTTTGAAAAGAAGTAGATAAGGGTCATGACAATCTCACCGCAACAGTGGGATCACCTCACTCAAGCAGCAACCGACATTATGAAAAAGGCTTACGCCCCCTACTCGAAATTCAAAGTAGGAGTCGCGGGCCTGATGGACGACGGCCGGACCGTGGTCGGCTGCAATGTGGAAAACGCCAGCTACGGAATCGGCCTGTGCGCCGAATGTGGCATGGTCAGTGCCATTCACGCATCCGGTGGTGGCAAACTTGTCGCGATCACCTGCGTTGACCAACACGGTAATTCACTGATGCCGTGCGGCCGCTGCCGTCAACTGCTTTGGGAGAATGGGACACCTACGACGCAAATAACTACCTCGGAGGGAATCATGACGTTGAAAGACATTCTTCCGCAAGCATTCGGCCCCGATGACTTAATCGAACGTAAGGAAACCCGCTAACCCATGGTTGAACCATTCGCAGCCGTTGACGTCATCAAGGCCAAGCGCCAAAAACAAGTCTTGAGCAAATCCCAAATCGATTGGGTCATTGACGCTTACACGCGCGGCGCTGTTGCCGACGAACAAATGGCAGCCCTTGCCATGGCAATCCTGCTCAACGGGATGAACCAAGAGGAAATTGTTCAGTGGACCCAAGCCATGATCAACAGTGGCGAGCGGATGGACTTCAGCGACATCAAGGTCCCAACCGTTGACAAGCACTCAACCGGTGGAGTGGGGGATAAAATCACCCTTCCACTCGCCCCACTTGTTGCCGCCTGCGGCGCCGCAGTCCCGCAGCTCTCTGGCCGCGGTCTTGGTCACACCGGTGGCACCCTGGACAAAATGGAAAGCATTAAAGGTTGGCGCGCCGACCTCACCAACCAAGAAATGCACTCGATCCTTCATAATGTTGGTGCCGTTATTTGCGCGGCGGGTCCAGGCCTTGCCCCCGCGGATAAAAAACTTTACGCATTGCGTGATGTCACCGGAACGGTTGAAGCAATTCCACTGATCGCTTCGAGCATCATGAGTAAAAAAATCGCTGAAGGTGCCAGTGGATTAATTCTCGATGTTAAAACCGGCAACGGTGCCTTCATGTCTGACCCGGGCATGGCCCGTGAACTTGCCCAAACAATGGTCAATCTTGGCAAAGACGCAGGAGTGAACACTCGTGCACTGATCACCGCAATGGATGTTCCCCTCGGATTGGCAGTGGGCAATGCCCTCGAAGTCTCAGAGAGCATTGAGATTCTGCAAGGTGGCGGCCCAGCCGATGTCCGTGAACTGACACTGACGCTCGCGCGAGAGATGCTCGAGATTGTTGGAATCACGATCGACCCCGAGGAGAAACTCAACAACGGTCAAGCATTTGACACGTGGAAAGCCATGGTCGCGGCCCAAGGCGGGGACAACGACGCACCACTTCCAACAGCAAAGCACCAACACACAATCACGGCGAGCAAAGACGGCACGGTTACCAGCATGAATGCTCTTGCCATTGGAATCGCTGCCTGGCGGTTAGGAGCAGGTAGAGCGCGAAAAGAAGATCGGGTATCTCTTGGCGCCGGCATCCAACTGCACGCCAAACCAGGACAAGAAATCCAGGCGGGGGCACCGCTTCTCACCATGTACACGGACGAAGAAGGCAGATTCGAAGTCGCTCAACAAGCGCTGGATGAAGCACCCATCACAATTGGTCCCAGAAGTGAATTAGTTGAACAACTTCCACTCATTATTGAACGCATCAGTTAACAGCCACAACTAACGCAAGGAGCACACATGCCCGAACTCGTCCCAGCCCCAGTACAAATCGCGGTTCCTGGTGGCAAAATGATTGAGGAGTACGCCGGACTTGTTGCAACGGGTGACGACCGTGTGTCAATCGCTCACATGGTGGCCCCGGCTGGTTGGAGCGAACCGGAGCAGACCCCCGAGTTTGACGAATTCACGGTGGTACTCGAAGGGTCACTGATTGTTGACTCCGAGCACGGACCAACGTTGGTTAATGCCGGCCAGGCAATCGTTGCCCGCGGCGGCGAGTGGGTCAGGTACCACACCGATGACGGCGCTCGTTACATGTCGGTGTGTGTTCCTGCTTTCACCCCGGACACGGTTCACCGCGCTGATGAGGATCACAACGTCTACGACCCCGAATAGGGAACCTTTTTCGCCAACTCGCGGATCATAACCGCGATGAGAACTGCAAGAACGGCACCAATGAGCGTGAAGAGCACTCGAGTTTCAGCGACCTGGATTTGATCACTAGCCTGGTTGGAGTCCAGTAGAACCACCCCGGGAGTGACGAAGATAACGAATTTCCAGTACGGGCCACTTTGGAAATATGTCATGGCCATTGAGATGCAGATGAAAGCGAAGAACAGTTGCAGGTAACCCGATTGCAGATCCAATATTTCGAGCAGCAAGAGCAGCAGGATTGAAATCGCGCCACCTATCAAGGTCCCACCAACCCGATATGCCACTTTTGTTTTCATGGTGTCACGCTCTGGTTGAACAACTACCAAGACGGTCAAAATAATCCAGGCACCGAGTCCGTTGGGCCAATACTCCAACACGATAAAGGTTGCCAGGCCGGTGGAAACGGTCAAAGCTAGGGCATAAGGAATCACAACCGACAGTTCCCGTTCAATCGGCGCAGCACCAACGGGAATCTTGTGCCGCACCACGTATCCGATCACGGTTGCCCACAATCCACCCAGCAAAAGGATCAATGCACCGATGAGTGCGTACCACGGGCTTTCAACAGTGGCCCCGCCATCACGCCAATCAAGTACTGGTGGGCCAACAACCACAAACCCCAAAACCACGGCCATCATGAGGCCGGGGCTTTGGTAGCCACGCCAGGCGGTTAAACCAACGACACCCGAGACCACCGCAATCAGGCCGGTACTCAATAAAACATTAGGGGCAAAAACTAGGGCCAGCCCTCCAACGAACGCGGTGGAGAGTGAAAACCGCAACGCCAAGTGCCTATTCCCACCAAATACCGCAGCTGCAACCGGAACCGCACCGAAGAGAAATAGGCCTGCTGTTCCTTTAACCAAGTAAAGACCGATGAAGAGACCGGGAAGCAACAAGACCATAAAGAACACGAAAGCTAATAAAAACGGGCGGACCACCCGGAAGGACGCTTTAACCGGTACTTGCACTCTCCGACTCTACGCTCAACTCGTTCTTGTTCATGGTTGCAATCGGTGTCTTGACTTCACCTTGATGGGACATGAGGTTCAATTCAATTGCATGTGTTACCGCCTCGCTGCGATTGCGCTCCCGCAGCCGTTTGGTGATTCGTTGCAGTTCTTGTTCAACCGTTGATTGCGAAAACCCCAACCGTTCCGAGACGGCGATATTGGATTCACCCGCATTTAACAACTGCAGAATTTCCAATTGTCGGGGTGAAGAGTTCACTCCAGAGCAATCCGTGTTTTTAAAAGCTTCATGACTCTGCTGCGGCCACGGTATCCCACAACCTGAACGCCAAGGCGTCACCTTTTTGCAGTTGCCGGTAGTTTTATCCCATGACGATTGCAGCTGCCACATCTTCCCCAATCCCGTTGGATCTCATTATCGAAGCGCCGAAGGTATTGCTCCACGATCATCTAGATGGTGGGTTGCGCCCTCAGACCGTGTTGGACCTAGCGGCGGAGTCGGGTTACGCGGACCTGCCGGCAAGCGACGCTGAATCATTGGGGCTTTGGTTCTCTGAGGCTGCCTATTCCGGTTCCCTCGAACGTTATTTGGAAACTTTCAAGCACACAGTTGGTGTAACTCAAAGTGTCGATGCGCTCTCTCGAGTGGCACGCGAATGCGCGGAGGACTTGGCATCCGACGGTGTCGTCTACGCAGAGGTTCGTTTCGCTCCTGAACTTCACGTTGAAAAAGGGTTGACCGAGCGAGAGATCATTGAGGCAGTTCTTGCCGGGTTTGAACATGGTGTTGCGGTAGCCGCCGGTGTTGGTCGGACCATTCGCATCGGGGTATTGCTCACAGCAATGCGTACGGCCGCCAATTCGCGTTCGATCGCTGAACTCTCTGTTGAGTACCGCGATAAGGGTGTTATTGGTTTTGATATTGCCGGAGCTGAAGCGGGTTTCCCACCCACCCGTCACCTTGACGCCTTTGAGTACTTGCGCCGGGAGAATGCTCATTTCACCATTCACGCGGGTGAAGCTTTTGGTTTGCCATCCATTTGGGAAGCAATCCAGTGGTGCGGGGCGGACCGACTTGGTCACGGCGTCCGAATCATGGACGACATCACGGTCGCCTCCGATGGTTCGGTTTCGCTCGGCAAGCTTGCGGCCTACGTGCGGGATCGCCGGATTCCCCTTGAACTGTGTCCGACATCCAATGTTCAAACCGGTGCCGCAGAGTCAATCGCGACCCACCCGATTGGCTTGCTGCGCAAGCTCGGATTCAGGGTTACCGTCAATACTGACAACCGTCTAATGTCGGGCACTTCCATGTCAAATGAAATGGATCTTTTGAGCCAGGCATTTGATTGGAGCTTGAAGGACATGGAGTGGTTGACCATTAACGCGATGAAGAGTGCATTCATTGGATTTGATGAGCGCCTTGAAATTATTAATACTCAGATCAAGCCCGGTTATGCAAGGATTCGTTCAGATCTTGACACTCGACTCAACGGTTAAACCACAACGAGGGAGAAGGTAACCCATGTCTACTGTTAGTGACACATTAATTGAGGGCCAGGACCGAATCGAACTAGTCCGCACCGAATTGGGTCGGGCTCGCGAAGTCATGGATCGAGTCGACACGGGTCTTGGAATTGCGGAAGAGATTCTTGAGAACACCGAGAAAGTCATTGAGGCGAGCCGTCGCGTACTCCCTGTTGTCGTGGTTGTAACGGGTGTAGTTGCAATTGGCATTGCGGCTGGTGTGTATTTCTCCCGTAGGGCTGCAGCAAGGAAAGTAGAAGATTTAAGCGACTCGTACTGACCGCTTAATGAGAATTTGTTAATCGAGCTTGCGACTCCCGATGTTGTGACCGAAGCTGGAGTCATTTTTTGTTGGAAGACCCAATCTTGCTGTTTTGACCAAAGCTTCGGCTGCAGACATTTGTCGGCCGGACTCCCAGATCTCCACAGGAATCAGCATCATGTGGTCCCAAATTCACACCTGGCTTCCTGAACTGGACGCCGCGACTAGGTAATGGAAGAGCGCTTAAAAGACTCCAAAATCTTTACTTTTATGAATAATTTCTTGACGATTATGCAATGGGTGGAACCGTGTCAGTCAAAGGTCAGATAACTATTCCCAAAAACGTACGGGATTCTCTCGGCATTGAGTCAGGGGATTCCCTTGAATTTGAGGTTCGAGGAAATGAATGTGTGTTCCGCAAGAAGCCCCTCGCCAACTCGGGGATTCCATGGGATCGGGTGTATGGGGTGGTGGACTTTGATGGCCGGACAACAGACCAGATCATGGGTGAATTGCGGCCAGTCCGCGCATGGGATTCCCAGTGACTGTCACGGCTGTTGACTCGAATATTTTGATCGACATTGTGGGGGCTGATCCCGATCATGGACCGGGATCTCGTGCAGGCTGAGAATTGTGCGCAAGGCAGGGCACATTAATCGTCTGCAGTGAAGTCGTTGCCGAGTTTGCATCTGGCTGCCAGTCTGTTGACCAGGCACTCGAGATTCTCTCGACACTTTCCATCGATTACGTGGGCATGGGAGCGATCAATGCTGCGATGGCAGGGCAAGCAAGGGGAAAGAAACGCAATCCGGGTCGTGTGATCGCGGACTATCTCATTGCAGCTCACGCGGCTGCCCACGCAAGCCAGCTCCTCACTCGCGACGCTGAGTTTGGCCGGATAGGAAATCCCGGACTTGTTGTCGTGACTCCGCGAGACATTGCGGCGAGCGATAAGAAAAAATAGGCGGCAAGGTGTACCACCTTTAATTTCGGTGGTACAGTGAAACTATGCCTACGGTAAAGCCACGCATTCAAGTAACAGAAACAGAGGAACTCGCAGCGGCCCTAGAGGTAGCCCGCGAGCTATGGCCCGATGAACCTAAGTCAGCACAGATATCGCTGCTAGCTCAACGTGGAGCGGAGTCAGTGATTGAAGAACAATTTGCCAAGTCGCTCGCGATTATTAAAGCGTTCGCAGATTTCGACGCTGTTATTGGAGATACCTATGCAGGGGTCACCAAAGACGAATTGAGAAAAATGTGGGAACGTGATGATTCTTGACTCGAGTGGCCTTATCGCCCTGACAAATGTTCGGGACACCCACTCGAAACAGGCCCGCGGGCTAATTGTGAAAAATCCGAAGGCAACTTGGATCCTGCATGAAGTGTCACTCGCTGAATCACTTGTTCGTGCAAGTGAGAATGACTCGGTAGCGGAAGTTTTGTCCCTTATTAGCGCGCTGGGAGTTGAATTAGAAGGTTCTGTGGGGGTTGAAGGGGCACTTCGAGTTGCCCAGATTCGCTTGAAGAGCAGACTCCCGTTGCCAGACTGCTACGTGCTTGACGCCGCATTAATCTATAAACTACCTCTTGTTTCATTTGACGGGAAACTCAACGTTCGTGCGCGAGAGATGGGCATCGAAACAGTTTTTTAGACAGTGGGTAATTTCAGGGTCCAAAATTCTTTGACAGTTGTGAACCCTGCGGTTTCGTAGAGGCTCTTGGCTGGGTTCCCGATGGTCACTGCAAGGCCAAGACTGGTGAAGCCGTCATAAGTTTTTCTTTCGCCTAGACGATCAGGAATTGGGTGATTCCTTTTCCTTGGTGGTGCGGGTCGACCCAGATCTCTGAAACCCAAGGCCCGCCAAATGGTGCATGGCCTTCGCGCAGGCTAATAATTATTGCGGCGATTGGCATTTCGTTGTCCAAGAGTGTGATTGAAGCGCGGTGATTCGGTCCAAGTTCGGAGTGGTCCAAAAGTGGTGCTAAGTGTTCATTGATCAATGCTTGTTTCTCACCGGTGACGTGGTCAGGATGGTTTGGTCCGTAGGCTTTGTTCCAAGAATCAAACAGGCTTTCTGGGTTAACGTCTTCGACGAAGTGCACTTCGTGGGTGGTGATCGCTGGTGTGACTTCTTGTTGAGTTAGGTCTTGGTTAGCGTGATTGCAAGTCATGGCCATTGCATTGCGCTTGATGACAAAACCTTGGTCGATTAGCTCGCGTGCAAACTCCTTGTGACTGGTTGAAATCAGTTCAGTCTCGCGGTTTTCTATTACATAGATTTCCGCTTGGCCTGGGGTGAGGCCGGGTTTATGGGTGGCAAGGTCAGCGCAAGTTTCCCCCCTCGCGAATGCAGAACTCGAAGTTCACTTATATCCCGTGTTTACATGCCCATGGGATGCCACACGGTTTTGATTTCCGTGAAGGCGCGAATCCGCGACAGGCTGGGTGTTGCGTTCCAGTCCGGATTCGTGGGTGCGGTGCGAACTCGTTTGACGGTTCCTGCCGCTTCGATCTCTAGTTGAGTAAGTAATTCTGGGTCGGTAATTCCGGTGAGGTCAAGTGCGTTGATGTCAGCGTGACTTGCAAGTGAAGGCATGATTTCGGCCGGGTCACCGGTGAGAATATTGATGTTGCCGGCGATCACGTCACTCGTTGCCAGGCATTCACTCAAGGTAATTGCGGGGATGGGTGAGTTCATACTGGCAATCACGATCACCGAGTTGCCGCTGACCACAATCGGAGCGATCACGCTGATTAATCCCAGCAGGCTGGAGTTTTGCGGAGCGACTGCTGCGACAACGCCTGTTGGTTCGGGGATGCTGAAGTTGAAGAACGGACCCGAAACGGGGTTGGTGTTGCCAAGTACTTGGGAGTACTTGTCGGCCCAACCGGCGTACCAAACAACGCGGTCGATTGCTTGATCGGTTTGTGCTGATGCCTTTTTCTTGCTGATGCCTTCGGCGTCTTGGATATCAGCTACGAATTGGTCTTTGCGGCCTTCCATTACTTCAGCGATCCGGTAAAGGACTTGTCCTCGGTTGTAGGCGGTGGCTTTTGACCAGGAGTTGAAGCCGGTGCGTGCTGCAATAACTGCGTCGCGCGCATCTTTGCGGCTGGCTTTGGCCACGTTCGCTAGGAACTCACCATTGGTGTTGACGACTTCGTAGGTGCGGCCGGATTCGCTGCGGGGGAATGCTCCGCCGACAAAGAGTTTGTGGGTTTTGCGCACTTCAACGCGGTCGTTGCCGATCATGAGGTCTCCTCGCTTGTGAGGTAGGCACCCAAACCTTGGACGCCACCTTCGCGGCCGAAGCCGGATTCCTTGTAGCCACCGAATGGGCTGGCGGGATCAAATCTGTTGAACGTATTCGCCCACACAACACCGGCGCGTACTTTGTTGGCCATAGCCAGAATGCGGCTGCCCTTTTCAGTCCAGATACCAGCGCTCAGGCCGTAGGGGGTGTTGTTAGCTTTCTCGATTGCTTCATCCGGTGTCCGGAAAGTGAGGACACTCAGCACTGGTCCAAAGATTTCCTCGCGGGCAATCCGGTGGGCCTGGGTTACGTTGGTGAAGACGGTTGGAGCGAACCAGAAACCCTTTTCGGGGATTGCGCAATCAGGGCTCCAACGCTGTGCACCTTCGTCCTCACCACTTTTGGTGAGGTCAATGATTCGGTCAAGTTGCTCGCGTGAGTTGATCGCTCCAATGTCGGTGTTTTTGTCCAGTGGGTCACCAAGGCGAAGGGTTTGGAGTCGGCGTTTGAGAGATTCAATTGTCTGCTCGGCAATACTCTCTTGGAGAAGTAGTCGACTACCGGCGCAGCACACGTGGCCTTGATTAAAGTAGATCCCGTTGACAATTCCTTCAACGGCTTGATCAATGGGGGCATCTTCGAAAACAATATTTGCCGCTTTGCCACCCAATTCGAGGGTTAAGCGTTTATTGCTTCCCGCGATTTGCCGTTGGATTGCTTGGCCAACGGCGGTGCTTCCCGTGAATGCGATCTTGTTGACATCAGGGTGTTCAACAAGCATGCGTCCCGTTTCACCGTCGCCGGTGAGAATATTCACCACACCGGGAGGTAGATCTGCCTGCTGACAAATCTCGGCAAATAGAAGGGCCGTCAGGGGAGTGGTTTCAGCAGGTTTGAGAACAACGGTGTTTCCGGTAGCCAGCGCTGGTGCGATTTTCCACGCCAACATGAGCAGGGGGAAATTCCACGGGATGATTTGGGCGGCGACACCAAGTGGCTGTGGGTTGTTGCCAAATCCGGCAAACTCGAGCTTGTCGGCCCAGCCAGCATGATAGAAAAAATGCGCTGCCGCAATGGGAATATCAACATCACGACTCTCCTTGATCGGCTTGCCGTTGTCCATAGTTTCAAGTACTGCGAATTCGCGGGCGCGCTCTTGAATCAGACGAGCAATGCGAAAAAGATACTTGCCTCTATCCCGTCCGGTCATTTTCGACCACGTTTTGTCATAGGCCTTGCGCGCAGCAAGAACGGCTGCGTCAACATCTTCTTGGTTTGCTTGCGAAATCTCGGCGAGTACTTCTTCGGTTGCTGGGTTGATCGTTTTAAAAGGTGTGCCATGACCGGGTGTGAACTCACCGTTGATGAATAGTCCGTTAGAACTTTTAATGTTAACAATTGAAGTGGACTCGGGGGCGGAAGCGTATTGGAAAGTCATCGGTGTCTTCTCTCGCTCTAGTCGATTGTGACGTAGTCGGGGCCGGAGTAATGGCCGGTGATCATTTTTTGTCGTTGCATGAGTAGGTCGTTGAGCAGGGTGGAGGCACCAAAGCGGAAAAGATCGGGGGTGAGCCATGCGTCCCCAACCGTTTCGTTGACTAAAACCAAGTATTTGATGGCGTCTTTACTAGTTTTAATTCCACCGGCTGCCTTCACTCCGATTTTTGTTCCGGTTTCCTGGTGGAAGTCGCGAACAGCTTCCAGCATTACGAGTGTTACGGGAAGTGTTGCCGCCGGAACCACTTTGCCCGTACTGGTTTTAATGAAATCGGCTCCGGCTTTCATGGCGAGCCAACTTGCCTTACGAACATTGTCCAAAGTTTTTAGTTCACCGGTTTCAAGGATCACCTTGAGGTGGGCGTTACCGCACACTTCCTTGATTGCAACGATCTCTTCGAAGACCTTTGCGTAATTGCCGGTGAGAAATGCACCGCGGTCAATCACCATGTCAATTTCGTCGGCGCCTGCGGCTACGGCATCCTTTGTGTCAGCGAGCTTGACACTGAGAGAGGCTCTGCCGCTGGGGAACGCGGTTGCAACTGCCGCGACGTGGATTCGGTTCCCAACAACTTCCCGTGCCGCGTACACAAGATCGCCATAGACACACACAGCGGCAACACTGGGGGTGCTCAGATCGGTGGGGTCGGGGTGTAGAGCCTTTGCCGACATTGCCCTGACCTTGCCGGGAGTGTCGGCGCCCTCCAAAGTAGTCAGATCTACCATGGAAATTGCCGTGTCAATCGCCCAAACCTTGGATTCCTTTTTAATCGACCGTGTCCCAAGACCTGCAGCCCGAGCTTCGGCTCCCACCTGATCAACACCGGGCAATCCGGAAAGAAAGGAGTAGAGACTTATATGACTTGCTGGGGCCTGACCGGCGAGAGTAGACACGCGTTCAGCCTAGTGCCGGGGGCGCGACCACTTTAAAGACCGGCGAATCCGGTAGAACGGTGATCCATGCTCACCCTCAACCGCAGAGGCGTTTCATCAATGCCTCCAGCGGGCCGCGAGCGAAGCGGCGTCGCCATACCCAAGAAAAGAGAATGGCACTCGCGCTGAAGGCAAGACTGGTGAAAACCGCCCAAGGTAAGGATTGGTCGTAAAGCCTTCCGAACGATTCGAGAACAGCCATACCGACTACAACATGGGCGAGGTAGATCGTTAGGGCGAGTTGGCCGGTGTCCACCAGGGGAGTCGTGATGCGCGAGGAGAGGTGATCTCCAATCCAAAAAGAAAAGACAATCACCAGAATCGCGGTGCCACCACCTGCGAGCAAGTACAGCGGAAGTGGGGGAAGCGGTTCGGCCGAAAATAACCATTGCCAACTTGCGTCATCGAGGTCAGTCGGAATTGATCCTTTTGGTCCTAGGACAATCAATGAGAGGCCTTCGGCTACTACCACCACAATTGCCGCGCGAATGGCCAAGCTTTTGCGCCAAACTTTATCTCGTAAATTCGTGCGTCCAAGCCACATGCCGAAAAAGTAAAAGGCAACCCAGGGAAAGACCGGGTGGAAGCCATCGAAAAATAGGTTTCGCAGGAAACCTATCGGTGTATCGAGATTTTGGTATTCGAGTGTCTCAATATTCCAGTTTTCCATAAAGTCGAAGAACATGATAAAGGTGAATGAGATGCCCGCTGTAATACCGATTAGTAACCATAATCGGCGGCCCGATGCGAACAGGAAGAGCGCACCCAGGGCGAGGTAGACGCCGTAAAAGTGCAAGATGTCGGCTGGCCAGAGGGGAAAGAACAACCAACCGATCGCAAAGAGGAACAGTGCGCGTTTGGCAAGCGTTACTCGTGCCCTGCGTTGTCCTTGCCCGTCCACACTTTCTCGGGCGCGCCGGGATCCAATACTGGCCCCGATTCCGGCCAAAACTACAAAGGTGGCGGCCGCTCTACCGTCAAAGAGAGACGTGAGGGTGTGTAGCCACGAGTTCCCAACTTCTTCGGTGCCCATGACGATCTTGAAGTTAACGAGCACCATTCCGATAATTGCGAAAGCGCGGGCGATGTCAAGGCCAATGATCCTAGGGAGTTTTATGGTTTTTGCGGGTTCGTTGAGACCAGTTGGCAATATGGGGTCTGCTCCGGTGGGTGTATTACTGGTGGGTGTATTAATTGTTCGTTCCTCTCGTCTTGAAAAACTTTGAAAAGTGATGACCAAGGAAGCGCGAAAAAGTATAACGGAGACTTGGTGAATCTTTGCGTGTTACCACCATACTGAAAGTCACTGTCAATTACAACTTGACTGCCAAAAACTGTATTATTGTCACATGGATATCCCGGTTATTTCCTTACGCAAGCGCAATCAGCTTGCCACCATGAAACTTGTGCAAGAAAAGTCAGTAACCATGATGCATGAGCAAGGTTTTGATGAAACCACAATCGAGGCAATCGCCGAGAGCAGTGGTGTATCCGCCTCAACGATTTACCGTTATTTTGGGACAAAAGAAAAAATTATTCTCTGGGATGAAAAAACCGAAGCCCTTGATGCAGCACTTGTTAGTAGTCTGAGCAAAACGGGGGTGTTCTACGCGTTTCGCGATTCGGTCGTTACTCATCTTGCGCAACGCGAGGATCAGGAACTTTTTTTACGTCGTCTTCGCCTCATCTTCGCCGTCCCCGCGATTTGGTCAGCCGCGGCTCATGAAGATCGAATCTCACGAATGGAACTCGCTGATGGAATTGCGCGTTCGCAGCGAAGAAAAAAAACTAGCCTGGCTGACCAGCTAGTGGCATCCTGTTGCCTCGCTGCACTCGATATCGCATTGGAGGCGTGGGTGGATGCTGACGGAAAAGTATCTCTAGAAGTTTTAATAGATCAGTCGATGGCGGAGCTGTCGAAAATTAGTTGAGCCAAGTGCTCGCGACCTTTGCCATTGAACGCAGATTGTTTGCTGCCTGGGTGCGTGCATTTTCTAAGGTGCTGCCCTCAACGCTGACAACACTTTGCAGGTAGACCTTCACCTTGGGTTCAGTCCCACTAGGTCGCACGATTACTCTTCCGCCTCCTCCCAGGTTAAACAGCAAGCCGTCGGTTGGGGGCAGGTGCGCTGTTCCAATAGCAAGGTCAATGAATTCGATAACGCTCGCTCCGGCGATCTCCGCGGGGGGAGTTGCTCGTAGTCGCCGCATAATTTCGGGAATTTTGGAAAGGTCACTGACGCGAACGGACACTTGGTCGGTGGCGTAGACACCCACCTGCATTGCAATGCGATCAAGTTCACTCTGAAGTGTTTGTCCCCGTGATTTCAGGTGAGCCGCAAGTTCCATGATTTTCAATGCGGCCGAGAGCCCGTCTTTGTCTTTGACGTTCTGCGGATCCACGCAATAGCCCAGGGCTTCTTCGTATCCGAATATCAGACCCGGGATCGGACCAATCCATTTAAAGCCGGTCAACGTTTGTTGGTAGTCAAACCCGCCTTGTTCGGCAATCGCTTTGAGGATCGTTGAGGAAACAATTGACTGCGCCATCACTCCCGATGTCGTGGGACTCTGATGCGCGATCCAAGATGCTAGTAATGCGCCAACTTCATCACCGTGGAGCATGCGCCAATGAGCTTTGTCAGTGGCGGTGGGGATTGCTACCGCGCAACGATCAGCGTCGGGGTCGTTGGCAATAACCAAATCAGCACCGTGCGCAATTGCGGTTTCAATTGATAAATCAATTGCCCCGGGTTCTTCGGGGTTGGGAAATGCGACCGTGGGGAAAGTCGAATCCGGCTTGAACTGCTTGGCCACCTTTATTGGTTCCGGGAAGCCTGCTTCCTTGGTGAGTGCCATGAATAAATTTCCACCAACACCGTGCATGGCGGTGTAGACGGTCTTCAAATCAGTTGAGCCGCTTATTTTTTTGTCAACCAGTTGCGCGGTGTGGGTGAGGTAAGCCTGCTCGGTGCTGTGATCAAGGGTTGTCCACGTTTCACCGTGCGGTAGGTCACGAACGGGACCCAGGGCGGTTACTTGTTCAATGTATTGGGCGATGTGGATATCTGCTGGTGGAATTATTTGCGAGCCAGAACCGAGATATACCTTATAGCCATTGTCCCGTGCTGGATTGTGACTCGCGGTCACCATGACACCGGCATTTGCATTGAGATACCGAATCGCGAACGCGAGAACCGGGGTTGGCACGGTCTGCGGAAACAGTAGGGGAGTGATGCCAGCGCCACTAAGAATTTGTGCGCTGACCTTGGCGAAAAGTTCCGAGTTGTGCCGGGCGTCATAACCGATCACAACGCTTGTCGTGGCTCCCGGTTGATGTGTTTCCTGATTGTTGAGGTAGGTGGCAAGACCGGCTGCTGCCCTGGCAACAACAACGAGATTCATCCGGTTGGGGCCGGGCCCTAATCTTCCGCGCAGTCCGGCAGTGCCGAATTGAAGTGTTCCGTTGAAACAATCGTGCAGTTCGGCGATTGCGGTTGGATCCATTTGTCCGGCGCGTTCGATTAATACACGGAGTTCGTGTTGGGTTTCTTCATGGGGATCGTTGGCTAGCCAATCCCTTGCCTGTTCAATGACGTTCATGGTTTCTGGCGTTCTTTCGGTTTAGATTCTGGCGATTATTTTTGCGAGCAGGTCGCCCATACGGACCGCGGCATCTGCGCCTGCCTGGAGAACTTCCTCGTGATTTAAGGGCTCCCCGCTCATGCCGGCGGCAAGGTTGGTAACCAGGGAGATTCCCAGGATCTCCATGCCCAAAGATCTGGCAACGATTGCTTCAAGGGCGGTGCTCATGCCAACCAGGGTGCCGCCCATGTTCCGCACCATGGTGATTTCTGCCGGGGTTTCATACATTGGCCCGGGAAATTGCACGTAGACACCTTCGGGCAAGTCTGGATCAACCTCGTGACACATTGCCCGCAAACGAGACGAATACAGATCGGTCAGGTCGACGAAATGAGCACCGTGCAGCGGAGAGTTACCGGTGAAGTTGATGTGGTCTTTGATCAGAACAGGTGTTCCAGGGGTCCACTCGGGGTTGAGGCCACCACAGCCATTGGTCAGGATCATGGTTTCACAACCGGCAGCAGCAGCGGTGCGAACCACGTGGGTTACCGCGTCAACACCTTTACCTTCGTAGAAATGGGTGCGGCCAAGAAAGACCAACACCCGCTTACCGTTTACCTTTACGCTGCGGATTCTCCCGGCGTGACCTGCGACTGCGGGAGCGCTGAAATGGGGAACGTCGGTGACGCTAAATTCGGTGACTCGATCACCAATTTTTTCCGCGGCAGGAACCCAACCCGACCCCAGGACGATTGCGATGTCATGTTGTTCAATGCCGCTGAGTTGTGCAATGAGCGCTGCGGACTCTTTTGCCGCCGTATTGAGGAGATCGGTCTCGGTGTTGACCGGTATGTTGATTGAGTTCACCAGATGAACCTAGTGCCTAGTCGGTTGAACTGTGTAGTCGTCGGGCGGCTTCAGCGATCGAGCCCGAAAGGCTGGGAAAGACCGTGAAAGTAGATGCGAGTTCATCAACTGTGAGGCGTTGTTGAATTGCCAAAGTTAACGGGTGGATTAGTTCACTCGCATTAGGGGAAACCACGACGGCGCCGGCAACAATCCGGGATGATTTTCGGCAGAAAATCTTGATAAATCCATCACTTTGTTCCTGCATTTTTGCCCTGGCATTGGTTGCAAGTGGCAGTAGATAGACATCCCCGCGGAAATCACCCGAGTCGACTTCCCGCTGGCTGACACCGACGGTTGCGATTTCTGGTTCGGTAAAGATTGTGCTGGAAACGGTACCGAGTTCGAGAGGGGCAACAGCGTCGCCCAATGCGTGCCACATTGCGATTCGACCTTGCATGGCCGCAACCGATGCCAGCATGAGTACGCCCGTGCAGTCACCGGCGGCATAGATGTTGCGTGCGCTAGTTCGTGAGACTTTATCGACTTGGATGAATCCGCGGTCGTCCAGATTCACGCCGGCACTTGCCAGATTCAATTGGTCGGTATTGGGAAGAGACCCCACAGCAAGAAGGACGTGGCTTCCAGATATTTTATCGCCGTCATTGAGGGTGACGACAACGCCGCTCTCGGTGCGTGATGCTGAAATAGCCCGTGTCTGTGACATGACGTTAATCCCCCGACGCTCAAACACGGATTCAATTACTCGGGCTGCGTCCTCGTCCTCGCCGGGGAGAACTCGATCACGCGATGACACAAGTACAACCTTTGATCCAAGACCTTGGTAGGCGGAAGCAAACTCGGCTCCGGTCACCCCCGAACCAACAACGATTAGTCGGGTGGGGAGTTCATCAAGTTCATAGAGTTGTTCCCATGTCAAGATTCGTTGACCATCGGGAATGGCAGTGTCAAGAACTCGAGGCCGGGCGCCCGTTGCGATCAGAGCAATATCTGCGGGGAACTCTTGGCTAGTCCCGTCTGCGAAGGTGGCAAGTACCGTGTTGGAATTGACGAAAGATCCACTCGCATGAACGATCTGGACACCCTCGCGGACGAGATTTGCAGTGATGTCTTTGCTTTGGGCCTGGGCAAGTTCGCGAACCCGCGCGTTGACAGTTTTTAGGTTCACGCTGAGTTGGGAATCTGTTGGGGCGGCGCCATTAATTAACACGCCTACTTTTCCGGATTCTGCAACCGCCTGCATTGCATTTGATACTGCGATCAGTGCCTTGCTCGGGACACAATCGGTGATGACGGCTGAGCCACCAATTCCGTCACGATCAAGGAGGATTACCTCGGCACCGATTTGCCTGGCCACCAAGGCTGCCTCATAAGCTCCGGGACCTGAGCCAATAATGACAACGTTTCCCACGGCATGCGGCATAGGAAGCATCTTTGTCCATCAGGTTTCCCGATACACGATTGGGGAGATGGAAATAATAAGTATTTACTTATTTAAGTATTTACTTATTTAAGTATTTATGATAAAAATGGGAAATGAATCAAAGGACGAGTTTAGTTTTAGACCTGGAGTTGTATCGGGAAATAAAGGCCGAAGCAGCCAATTCGGGTCGCACGGTCAGCTCGGTCTTGGAAGCAGCCCTTAGGTCGTATCTAGAACTCCTAGCAGATCGCCCTGCGGATCCTGGTTTAGTTCAATTGCCCTCAGCGGGAGGACTGCGACCTGGCATAGACCTTGGTAGCAAGGAACAAATAGCAGCTCTTTTAGATGTTGAAGATTTTGCAAAACTACATATTTGACGTCAATGTCATGATCGCGCTGGTTCAGCCCGAAGCCAAATTGGGCCCGGCGGTTCGTGATTTATGGACAACTGGCCAAGCGCAGGGTTCGCAGTTTTATGTCACTCCGGGCGTAATCGCATCATCAATTCGTTTGACAAGTGACGCGAGACTGTGGGAAAAGGAGCCAAGTACCCGCGAATGCGGCGACGTAATACAAAACCTTTTGGAGAATTCCTTTTTCCGGATTAAGCAAGAGACCGCCCGCACCACTTCGATCTTCCTCAACCTATTAATGAAGTATTCGCCACACTCGCGTGACGTTAACGACTTCTTGATCGCCGCAAACGCGATGGATCTTGGTGCCAAACTCGTGACGGCTGATCAAGGCTTTCTTCGGTATCCCGAAGTTGACGTTCATGCATTGCAGCAATGATCATGATCAGGCGATGATTTCGCAGAGAACAGTGCCGGCAGGAACTGTTGTTCCCACCTCGGCAACGAGTTTGGTGATCGTGCCGGCTTTATGAGCTGTGAGCGGCTGCTCCATTTTCATCGCTTCTAGCACGACGATGAGATCGCCCGCGGCAACCACTTGACCTTCAGTGACGTCGATCTTCACAATGGTTCCTTGCATGGGTGCAACGAGTGAATCACCCGTTGTGTTGGCGCCGGCTTTCTTTCGCTCACGTTTCTTCGCGGTAGGGATCGGCTCACTCGTTGTGGTGCCGAATCCTTGGGGCAGGGTGACCTCAAGGCGCTTGCCATTGACTTCTACGACAACGCGGGATCTGGTCGGGCTTTCGTCAGTTTCTAGAGTGTCGCCTGAATAAGCAGGGATTTCGTTGTTGAATTCGGTCTCAATCCAGCGGGTGTGTACGGTGAATGGGCTTTCTGGATCTGCTGGGGCGAAGGCCGGGTCTTCAACTACGACTCTGTGGAAGGTCAGTGCGGTTGCTATTCCGTCGACTTTGAATTCAGCGAGCGCGCGGCGTGAGCGTTGGAGAGCCTCTTGACGGTCTTTACCGGTGACGATCAATTTGGCAAGAAGTGAATCGAAGTTGCCGCCGATAACGTCGCCGACTTCAAAGCCCGTGTCCACTCGGACGCCTGGGCCACTGGGAAGTTCCCACAGCGAAAGTTTTCCGGGGGCCGGGAGGAAACCACGGCCAGGATCTTCACCGTTAATGCGGAATTCGATGCTGTGACCGCGAAGCACGGGGTCCGGGTAATCGATTGTGCCGCCGCGGGCGATGCGGAATTGCTCCCGAACAAGGTCAATGCCCGCAACTTCTTCGCTGACGGGGTGTTCAACCTGCAGCCGGGTATTGACTTCTAGGAATGAGATAGTGCCGTCGGTACCGATCAGGAACTCACAAGTTCCCGCGTTGTAGTAGCCGGCCTCTTTGATGATTGCCTTCGAGGAGGCGTAGAGGGCTTCCTGCTGTTCTTGGGTGAGGAAGGGTGCCGGTGCCTCTTCAACCAGTTTTTGGTGCCGTCGTTGGAGTGAGCAATCACGTGTTGACACAACGACAACATTGCCTTCGCGGTCGGCGAGGATTTGGGTTTCCACGTGACGAGGACTATCAAGGTAGCGCTCGACAAAGCATTCACCGCGACCAAATGCGGCCACAGCTTCTCGAACGGCAGATTCATAAAGTTCTGGAATTTCTTCCAAGTTACGGGCAACTTTAAGACCGCGACCACCGCCACCGAACGCTGCTTTGATTGCCACTGGGAGACCGTATTCTTTGGCAAACGCGGTGACTTCACTTGCGTCTTTGACCGGGTCTGGGGTTCCCGGTACCTGAGGTGCTCCGGCTCGCTGAGCGATATGTCGGGCGCTGACCTTGTCGCCGAGGGAGCGGATGGCTGCAGGGGGAGGCCCAATCCAAATCAGACCCGCGTCGATGACTGCCTGGGCGAAGTCAGCATTTTCAGAGAGAAATCCGTAGCCGGGGTGAACCGAATCTGCGCCGGATTCTTTCGCTGCATTGATCACTTTGGAAATATCAAGATAGGACTCGGCGGCGGTTGAACCACCCAATGCGAAAGCATGATCGGCTAGCCGCACGTGCAAGGCGTCTCGGTCCGGATCGGCGTACACCGCAACGGACTCGATTCCTTCGTCCTTGCAGGCGCGAATGACTCGAACCGCGATTTCACCGCGGTTGGCGATCAAGACTTTCTTCACTGAAATTCCCTTCGATTGTTAAATGATCTTATCTGGCTTGATTCCACAGGTCTGTCCATGTGATTCCCAGTTGCTGTAAAAGATTGCGCACGGTCGGAAGCGAGATCCCGACAACATTTGACGGATCTCCGGTGACTCCTTGTACGAATGCGCCGCCAAAACCGTCGAGGGTGAAACCGCCGGCGACGGCGAAGGGTTCACCGGTCAGCAGGTAGGCATCCATTTCCGGCTCTGTTAGTTCACCTAGGTGCACCTGCGTGCTCGCAGTTGCCTCCGCCGAACTTTGTTGACTTCGTTCGTTCGTGAAGGTGATGTAATGACCGGTGTGCAAGGTTCCCGTCTTGTTCATCATCTCTTGCCAGCGTGACTTGGCTTCAATCGCATTCTGGGGTTTGCCGTAGGGCTTGCCGTTAAGTTCGAAGACGGAATCGCAACCAATAATAATTGTGTTCGGTGCTAGTTCGTTGGCGTCTGCTAGTTCTTGGGTAATTTTTTCACACTTTGCTCGTGCGAGTGCTTGGGCAATCTCACTCGGTGTTGACGCAGACATGCTGCTTTCAATTGCTTCTTCATCGATATGACTCACGCGCACAATTGGGTTGATGCCAGCGCCCACCAAGGTTGCAAGGCGTGCGGGAGACGCCGAAGCCAAAATCAGTTGCATAAGTGGCCTTACTGCGCCAGACCCGAGGCGCGCCAGGCGCCGGGGCCGGACGCGGGGAAGGAGCGCATCGTTGCGGCTCGACTATTCCAGGCATGGATGGCAGCCGGCGCTTCCGGTTGCACGTTCACTTGAACTGCGGCGAAAACAGCGAGGAGCGAGGCAATGTCTTCGGGGGTTGCGTCACCGCGGATAACCTGAAGATGCGGCGCGGTCACAGTGGGATGTTTCCGTGCTTTTTGGGAGGCAGGGTCGCGCGTTTGGTGCGCAGAGCGCGGAGTGCCCGGGTGATTTGCAAGCGGGTTTCATGGGGGAAAATTACCCGGTCCATGTAGCCGCGTTCAGCCGCAACATACGGATTGGCGAATTTCTCCGTATATTCCTCAATGCGAGCAGACCGTTCGGCGGCAGGATCGGCTGCACCGGCCAGTTCCTTGCGGTACAAAATATTGACGGCACCTTGTGCACCCATGACGGCAATTTCAGCGGTTGGCCAAGCCAAGTTTATGTCGGCCCGAAGGTGCTTGGAACCCATGACGACGTAGGCCCCGCCGTATGCCTTTCGAGTGACCACGGTGAGTTTGGGAACCGTGGCTTCGGCATAGGCGTAAATCAGTTTGGCGCCGCGGCGAATGATTCCATCCCATTCTTGGTCGGTGCCGGGTAGGAATCCGGGGACATCAACAAAGGTAATCACCGGGATATTGAAAGCATCGCAGGTGCGAACGAAACGTGCGGCTTTTTCGGAGGCCTCAATATTGAGTGTTCCTGCGAACTGCATGGGTTGATTGGCGACTATCCCAACAGGGTGACCCTCAACTCGGCCAAAGCCACATAAAATATTGGGGGCAAACAGCGGTTGGGTTTCCAGGAAATCCCCGTCGTCGAGAATTGCGGTAAGGACCTCATGCATGTCATATGGCTGATTTGGTGAGTCAGGAATAATTGTGTCGAGGGCGTAATCCTCGTCCGTGAACTCCATCGATACCTTTGTGGGAATGACCACCGGCTCGCTTAAATTATTGCTAGGCAGATAAGACAGCAGCGCACGAACGTAATCGAGTGCATCGTTTTCATCTGATGCCATGTAATGCGCCACGCCACTCTTGGAATTGTGAGTGTGTGCGCCACCGAGGTCTTCAAAGGCAACGTCTTCACCCGTGACGGTTTTGATAACGTCCGGTCCAGTGATGAACATGTGCGAGGTCTGATCCACCATCACAATAAAGTCGGTGATCGCGGGGGAGTAGACGGCGCCGCCAGCGCATGGCCCCATGATGAGTGAAATTTGCGGTATCACACCGGATGCCATGACATTGCGATAAAAAATTTCACCATAGAGAGCTAGTGAGACAACGCCTTCTTGGATGCGTGCACCCCCAGAATCGTTGAGGCCGATCATCGGACAACCGGTTTTCAGTGCCAGGTCCATGATTTTGACAATCTTTTCACCGAATACTTCACCCAGAGATCCTCCGAAGACAGTGAAGTCCTGGGCAAAGACGCACACTTGGCGACCATCAACCGTTCCGTAGCCGGTAATTACCCCGTCTCCGTAAGGGCGATTATTTTCTAATCCAAAGTTATGCGAACGGTGCCGAGTGAGACCATCAATTGCTTGAAATGAATCGGGATCAAGGAAGGCTTCGATCCGCTCCATCGCGGTCATTTTGCCCCGGGCGTGCTGTTTGTCGATGGCGTCTTGACGTTTACCGGCAGCTTCGGATCGCCGGGAACGCAATACGTCGATTCTACCCGCGGTGGTGTGAATATCGGGGGTGATATCGGCGCTCATGAATCCTCCAGGGTGGTGACTGCGTCGGTCTTCGGGTGTACCTGCGTACCTTATCGGCGTGGACGAATTCGCTGAGCAGGATGACCAAAGTGATTTTGTGACTTTGATCCCATGGTGCCCCGCCGTCATTTCCTTCGAGAGTATCGACTCAACCAATAGTGAATTAATTCGCAGATGCACCGGTGAGTCGACTGGCCCTTGGACCGTGGTGATCGCGTCGGAGCAAATTGCTGGCCGCGGCAGGCTCGATCGAAATTGGCAAAGTGAGCCAGGCAGCGGGTTGTGGTGCTCGGTGCTTGTGGACCTGTCAGGTTGTCACGCACCTACCTGGTTGTCTCTGGTCGTGGGGCTTGCGGTTTTTGACGCTTGCACCGAACTAGGAGCGAGCGTCGAGTTGAAGTGGCCCAATGACATTACCTCGGGTGGAGTAAAACTCGGCGGGATTTTGATCGAGTCAGCCGGTGTCCCTGATCAATGGGTGGTTGGGATTGGCATCAATGTCACAACAGCGAACTTTCCAAACTCGGTAGCTCTCGCTGAACTGTGCGCAAAGGCTCCAACTGTCCAGAACGTGCTAATCGAGGTCGTTAAATCACTGTACTCCCGTCTTGAGTCATGGCGAGACGCGAATTGGGGCACGGCAGATCAATCGGCGCAATATCAAAGTGTGTGCTCCAGCATTGGCACCACTTTGCGAGTGACCCGACCGAATGAGCATTCATTTATTGCCGAAGGTGTCGGACTTGACGAATCGGGGCACCTCGTGATCGTTCGGGCCGGCCTTAAGTCGGAGATTGTCGTCGCAGCCGACGTGGTTCATGCCACAATTGAGTCATGTATCCCGAAAAACTTCTAGCTCCCGGCGAAACAATTGCATTCGAACTCAAGCCGCATTGGCGGGCGCTTATTTGGCCGGCATGTGTGCTGGTAATCGAAGTTTTTATCGCAACGTGGGCGTTCTTTGCTTTCGACAACACCGTATTTCGATGGGTAGTTGTTGGAGTGGGTGTCGTAATCTTGTCGTGGCAGGTTGCACTTCCCTTCCTTCGATGGCTGACAACGCAATATGTTTTCACGAGTCGCCGAATAATTGTGCGGCGAGGATTGATTACCAAGCAGGGACGAGACATGCCGCTCTCAAAAGTCAATAACGTTTCATTCGAAGTCGGAATCCTGGGTCGAATTTTGAATTATGGAACATTAGAAGTTGAGTCGGCAAGTGACGACGGTGACCTAGTAATTGACGATGTACCGAACGTTGAAGACATTCAACGGCAGGTTTATGAATTACATGAACTCGATGATTCGCGTCGTCGTGGACGCGGTTCGGTTCCGGAGTAGTTCGACCCCCTGAGAGACAGTGGTTAAATCGGTGTAATGGCATCGCGCCCGGCGTCATTGGGGATTGCCGGGAAGACGAACTTTCGATAGGACCAAAATCTAAATGCGGTGCCCAGAGCCAGGCCAACGACATTTGCACTGATGTTGTCAGCCAGAGCGCTATCCCATCCCATGACGTAATGGCTGAACCACAGGCAGCCGATAGCGATTGTCATTGCCACCGAATTGAAACCAAAGAACATCACGTATTCGCGCGCCATGTTGGTGCGGCCACGACGGCGCAATGTCCAATAACGGTCTCCAAAGTAGGCGAACGTTGTCGCTAATGCGACGCTGACGATCTTCGAAGAAATTGGCCGGTCATACATCGGGCCTTCGCCTCCGGAGAAGCGCAAGTAGTTGACAAGCCCAACAATTCCAAATTTTGCTAACTCTCGCCAAATTCCAATAATTCAAGATTCAAGATTCAAGATTCAAGATTCAAGGGATCCGAACGCACTCTTGGGGCCATGCACTCGCGCAGTCCAACTACGTAATCCTAGAACCCTGGAACCCTGCAATATTGTGTCCTGCCATAAGTACTAAGTTTCTCACGTGACGCGTAGCCTCGGGCACGAACTTGGTCCCACGGTCGGCATGATTGGTGCCGGTCAATTGGCCCAAATGTGCGTTGGCCCTGCTGCGGCACTTGGAGTTCGTTTCACCGTGTTGGCCGATAATGCAGAGGAACCAGCCGCGCTCGTTGTTGCGCAAACTTGCATCGGATCTAAAGATGACCCGCGAACGGTGCTCGAATTTGCGAAGTCTTGTGATGTCGTCACATTTGACCACGAATTGTTAACGCCAGAAGTCATGGAGATCCTCAATAGTTGCGGGAGGCCGGTTTACCCCAGCCCACAGTCGGTTATTTACGCCCAGGACAAACTCGCAATGCGCCAAGCGCTCACTAACCTTGGGATCGCGGGACCGCGTTGGACCCTGGTTGAGTCGGTTGCCGATGCTAAAAATTTCGCGGCAGATGTCGGCTATCCAATTATTCTGAAAACTTCTCGCGGGGGATACGACGGGAAGGGGGTGTGGTTTGTTAGTGGTGAATTCGATATCGCTGCAGTATTAAAAAATGAACTGCCAATCGGATCGCGTTGGTTGGCGGAAGAAAAAGTCAACTTTGTCCGCGAATTGGCGTCCCAAGTTGCTCGCTCACCCAGTAATCAGTGCGTTGCCTATCCGGTAGTACAGACAACGCAACGTGGTGGAATCTGTGCTGAAGTGATTTCACCGGCTCCTGATCTTGACCCCGAGGTAGCTGTCAAGGCCCAAGAAATCGCTTTAAGGATTGCAAGGGAGCTCGACGTCGTGGGAATGCTCGCTGTTGAATTATTCGACACGAGTGACGGTGTATTAGTGAATGAACTTGCCATGCGCCCGCATAACTCGGGGCATTGGAGTATTGAAGGTGCCATTACAAGTCAATTTGAGAATCACTTGCGGGCAGTACTTGACCTCCCGCTTGGTTCACCACGTGCAACAGCTCCCTGGTCTGTGATGGGAAATATTTTGGGAGGAAATGTTGCCAATCTCTACAGCGCTTATCGCCACGTATTTGCCCGCGACTGCGAATTACATACACATCTGTATGGCAAAGTGGTCAAACCCGGCCGCAAGGTGGGACATGTGACCGCTGTGGGATCTGACCTGACAGACTTACGCAATCGAGTCAATCACGCCGTTTCCTATTTCACGGGAGAAATAAATGAGTAGCGACAAAATTTCTGTGGCCGTCTGCATGGGAAGTGATTCCGACTGGCCCGTCATGCGTGCGGCCACCGAGGTTCTCACGGAACTGGGAGTGAGTAACAAGGCGCTGGTGCTCTCTGCCCACCGGATGCCTCGTGAAATGACGGCATTCGCTCAGAGTGCGCGCGAAAACGGATTTGACGTGATCATTGCCGGTGCTGGGGGTGCTGCCCATCTACCCGGCATGCTCGCAGCCCTAACTACCCTTCCAGTTATTGGGGTTCCCGTTGCCGCCACGAAACTTGACGGGATGGACGCACTCCTGTCAATCGTGCAGATGCCGGCTGGAATCCCGGTTGCAACAGTCGCTATTGACAATTCAAAGAATGCGGGTTTACTTGCAGCGCGAATTCTTGGAGTCGCCGATCCCGACTTGGCACAAAAACTTGAGCGCTATGCAATTGAACTAAATGCGCAGGCAGCGGCTAAGCAAAGCAATCTCATTTAAACCCGTTTAAATACCTACCGTTCGCAGCTTTCCATTCGATCACGGGGCATTTGTCCATCACAACCGTGAGACCAGCCGATCGGGCTCGCACCGCAGCCGTTTCATCGATTACGCCAAGCTGCATCCAAATAACGCTGGCGCCGGCGGTAACCCCTTGGTCGCTTAGCTCACCAACGCGGTTGCTGTTCACGAATAAGTCGACGACATCGGGTCGGCCCCACACTTGCCTCGCCGCAGAAATTGATGTGAAGCCCTGTTCGCCGTGAACTATTTGCGCACGTGGGTAAATCGGAACAATCTGCTTGCCGTGATCTTGGAGGAACTTCGTCACCGTGAAGGCCGCACGATCAGGGTTGTTACCAAGACCCACCACGAACCAGAGACGAGTTGTCGCAAGAATTTCTGGAATCAGCATTCGAATATTGGTGTGATTGTGCTTAGGCGGTTGGCCGGCCGAGGGCTCGAATATTCCAGCCGGCCGCGCGCCAAGATGCAACATCCAATTTGTTTCGGGCATCAATAATATTTTTTTGGGAAACCACTTTGGAAAGTTCGGCTGGATCAATCTCCCGATATTCCATCCATTCCGTAGCGTGGATAATTAAGTCGGCATCAATTGCAGCCTCCAAGACATCCGTTGAATAGGTCAAGGTCGGGTAGACCCGCTCGGCGTTCACAGTTCCCTTCGGGTCGTGGACCACTACCGTTGCCCCTGCATTAGCGAGCGCCACCGCAACGTCAAGCGCGGGCGAGTCGCGAACGTCGTCGCTATCTGGTTTAAATGTTGCACCGAACATGCAGATGGTCTTTCCACGAAGTTCGCCACCGAGTTCCTTACGGGCCAGATCAACCGTATGCGACCGACGTCGCAGGTTAATTTGATCAACCTCACGCAAGAACGTAAGTGCCTCTTCAGCGCCAAGTTCGCCGGCCCGCGCCATGAAGGCCCGGATGTCTTTCGGGAGGCAGCCACCACCAAAACCAAGACCTGCGCCAAGGAATCGGTTACCAATTCGGGTGTCGTGGCCAATTGCCTCTGCTAGTTGAACGACGTCGGCGCCAGAAGCTTCGCACACTTCCGCCATCGCGTTGATGAATGAAATCTTGGTGGCTAAAAATGAGTTTGCCGCGACCTTGACCAACTCAGCGGTAGGGAAGTCGGTGACCAGGAAGGGAATATTTCTTTCGATCATCGACGCGTAGACCTCGCGCAATTTTACTTCGGCCCCAGGCGAGCGAACACCAACTACTAGCCGATCCGGTTCCAATGTGTCTTGCACGGCGAAACCTTCACGTAAGAATTCCGGGTTCCAAGCGACTTCAACACCAGGCGCCGAGACTGCCAGCATTTCGGCGATTTTTTCGGCCGTGCCGACCGGCACTGTTGACTTTCCAACAACCAGGTCGGTCGCAGACAAATATGGCGCGAGTGATTCAACCGATCCAAACACTTGGGACAAGTCCGCGGCGTAGGAGCCGGATTGTTGCGGAGTTCCCACGCAAATAAAATGAAGGTCGGCGAATTCAGCGGCCTCGGCGAAAGAAGTGGTGAATGTGAGCCTTCCCGTTGCGATATTTCGTTGCAGTACCTCTTCTAATTCAGGTTCAAAGAAGGGAACTTTTCCAGAATTTAGGAGCTCAACCTTCTCGGGGACAACATCTAGGCCAATCACCTCGAATCCCAGTTCCGCCATGCAGGCTGCGTGGGTTGCGCCGAGGTAGCCGGTGCCAATGACGGAGAGTCGCAAAGTCATCACCCAAGATTAGTGCGTGATTCTCACCGCTAGCCCTGTTGGGCGGGTCTCACCCCCTAAAGTGCTGACCGTGAAGGGCTCAAACCGCGTGCCGGCTGCCAAGTTGGGTAAAAGTCGCAATGGGGAAATCTCAGTGAGGGCTCACAACCGGGATTCATTGCGTGAATTAATTGCACGTGTTGCAAAAACTGGAGAGGTTGCCACGGCCGTGAATGTGGTGATCGACCACGCAATGCCACCGCGTTCGGGTTGGTTGGGCCAAACGGACTTGCCGTCATCACGATTCTCAGCTCAGTGGACCGAGTCGGGTTTCGAGGGAAAACTTGGGGTCGTTGCCGAACTTCCACTGGCAATCTTGCTAGCGGGGCTTTTGCGCGTTTGCACCCCAACACCTGGTGGTGTTTTCACGCCCAAAGTTAGTTGGGATCCCGCTGCCTTGCCACAAAGTGGAAATCTTGCAGAGACACTTCGTCAGCTAGCTGGTGACGAGGCCGGCTTGGATATCAATCAGCACCTTCGAAAAACCGATCTGTTTATTACGGCAGAAAGTACTTGGTTGACAGCGAAGGACTCCGCATACGTTGTTAACCCAGCCGTCCACCGTCCAATTGGCCGTCGCTCACTTCCGCCGAGCAATACGGTTTCAGCCGCGTCGTTGTTCCTGCCCGACTCACTAGATGCCGCGACGGTTCACAAACTCAGGGGGGTAACGACTGTTACCGAAACGGACGCGCTCACCTCCACCCAAAAAATTCAATTGCAAGCGTGCGGAGTGCATCTCGATAATCCGGTCGCAGATCCACGGGAATGCGCATTTAGTTCGATTGCTCGGCGTAACCTTGCCCTGCGCACGCACACACCTCACCCGAAGATTTTTGGCTGGCCAAGCGTCTCGATGCTCCTGGTAACCAACCGTGAAAATCATCTGCCCGGGATCGTTGAACTGTTGTCCAAGCAGACGTATCCAAATCTAGAATTGGTCCTTCTCACCCATGGTTTTGAACTCGACCCGCATATTGGGGCGCACCTAACTGAGTTGCCCTTCCCCGCACTCACTCGTTCGGTGCCTGCAACGCTCAACTTGGGTGAAGTGCTCAATGCGGCAAGTTCGCTTGCGGGCGGGGACCTAATTACAAAAATAGACGATGACGACTACTACGGACCGGAACACGTCTGGGATCTTGTGACCGCTCGCATGTTCTCGGGGGCCCAACTCGTTGGCAAAACATTGGACAACATTTATCTCGCTTCTGAAAATGTAACCCTGTTTCGTCCGACCTACGCGGCAGAAAAGTACGCCAACTTCGTTGCCGGTGGCACCATGTTGATTTCTCAATCAGATTTGCGCGAAGTGGGTGGCTGGCGCCCGGTTCCGAAGTCCGTTGATCTAGCACTAATTGAACGAGTTACCGAACATGGGGGTTTGGTTTATCGAACGCACGGACATGGATACATATATGTTCGCCACGCGCAAGATTCACCGGCCGTGAACACGTCCGAGGTTTCTGATTCACACTTTCGAAAAGACATAGCCGGTGAAGTGGCAGGGGTCGACAGCAAGGTTTTGCGCGACTACTCGGATCTGGAATTGGGGAGCTAGACCAGTGGACTCATTTCCAAGCGTGGCAATCGTGATGCCGGTACTTAATGAGGAAGCACATTTGGAGTCGGCAATTGACCGGCTTCTCGCCCAGGACTACCAGGGGGAAATTACGATCGTGCTTGCAGTCGCCCCATCGGGTGACCGCACCGAGGACATCGCCGCTGAACTGGCGGAGCGCCACTCGATTTTAAGCGTTGTTGCTAATCCCAGCGGGAAGACTCCGTCAGCGCTCAATGCCGCAATCCTTGCCTCACAATCAGAAATAGTGGTTCGGGTTGACGGCCATGCACTTATCCCTCGGGACTACATCCGGGTTGGCGTTGAGACACTGAACAGAAGCGGCGCCGACAATGTCGGTGGAATCATGGCAGCCAGTGGATTAACCCCACTTCAAAAAGGAATTGCTGCTGCAATGACCTCGAAGTTTGGGGTTGGAGGTGCTGCATTCCATGTTGGTGGTGTCGAGGGTGAAGCCCTCACCGTGTACTTGGGTTGCTTTCGTCGCTCGGCATTAGAACGTGTTGGCGGCTACGACGAAACTATGGTTCGGGCACAGGACTGGGAATTGAATCACCGAATTCGCGATACCGGCGGGAAGGTTTGGTTTACCCCAAAAATGGTGGTGACCTATCGCCCTCGCTCCAGTTTTGGCGCACTTGCATCACAATATTTTGGATATGGAACATGGCGTCGTGAGGTGGCTCGCCGCTACCGAGAAACGATTTCCATCCGTTACCTTGCCGCACCGATGCTCGTTATAGGAGTGGGCGTTGGCCTGCTGCTTATCCTGATCGGCCTGCTGGCATCACAACAACTTTTAGTATTGATTGGTCTCATCCCACTGGTTGTTTACTTCATGGGAGTAATGGCAGCAGCCCTGATCACCCAAGCGGGAATAAATACGATTCTGTTACCCATTATCTTTCCGGTTATGCATTTTTCCTGGGGACTCGGCTTTCTTTTTGGTCGAGCCAGACCATGAAAATTTTCCATCGCAAGCCCCAGTGGTCAATCGTTACTTCAGCCCCTAAAGGCGAGGCTGGAAAGCAATGGGGTGACTACTGGTTTGCAAAAGATCTTGCTCAAGCGCTCACCGCTGAAGGGGTAGAAGCCAAAGTCGTCTCGCGTTCCGGTGCCAACAGTGCGAAGCGCAATACCGACGACGTAGTCCTGGTCTTGCGGGGCCTTCGTCGCGTGGTGCCTTCCAATACAAGTGCAACGTGGCTGCTGTGGGTGATTTCCCACCCTGAACTCGTCGAACCGGGGGAGACAACCCAATACTCACGAGCATTCGCGGCGAGTAATAACTGGAACCCAGGCACTTCGCTTGGCGAGTTCACGCCACTTTTACAAGCAACGAATGCGAGTCGCTTCACGCCCGTCCCGTCGATCGAAAAATCTGGCGTCCTTTTTGTTGGATCGACTCGTGGCGAGTTCCGGCCGATTGTGCGGGACGCGCTCGCTGCCCGAATCCCGCTGCAGGTTTACGGGGTTGGTTGGGAAGAATTCCTTTCACCCGAACAAATAACGGGGGAATTCCTCCCCAATAGTGAGTTGCCTGCTGCCTATGCAAAAAATGCGCTGGTGCTCAACGACCATCATCGTGGCATGGCGGAGCAGGGTTTTCTTTCAAACCGACTTTTTGACGCGGTCGCCGCGGGTGCCCGGGTAGTAAGCGACTCAGCAGTGGGTATCGGAGATGTATTTGGTTCAAGTGTCGTGACTTACCGAAGCCCTGATGAGTTGGCAGCAATCTATCGAGATCCGGACTCATTTTTTCCCAGCAATCCACTTGATGCAGAACGAATTCGCACCGAGCATGATTTTCGAGGGCGCGCCCGTGAATTAATTTACGCGGTGGAATCGGGGCGAAATGACTAGTCCGCAAGTGTCCGTTATCTTAATCGGGTTTAACGATGCTGGGCGGCTAGCTAATGCACTGGGATCTTTGAGGGACCAGTCTTTTACCGACATTGAAATCATTGCCGTGGATGATTGTTCAACTGATAACTCGCTTGAAATTTTGCGCACGGCTGCTGCAAGTGACCCACGGATTCGCGTTGAGGTGCTTTCACAGAACTCCGGCGGCTGTAGCGCTCCACGAAATCGCGGCATGGAATTGGCAAAGGCGCCGTTTATCATGTTCTGTGATTCTGACGACACTTTCGACTCACACGCAGTCCGCAATATGCATTCGGCCATCAAATGCATGAAGGCTGATCTCGTCATCGGCGCGGCGAAACGAATTATTTCCAACACGGGCGAGGTGAAAATCTGGCGTCCAGAATTGCACAAAAAATCTTTGGTTTTTGACGGCCTGTCCCAAGAGCCTGGACTGCTTTTTGAAACAATATCTGTGAACAAAATATACGGCGCCGATTTCCTGCGTCAAAATGAAATTAGTTTTCCGCCAGGACTTCTTTTCGAGGATCAACTTTTCACCTTGAGGTGTTTTCTTGCAGCCGCACGAATTGGTGTAATCCCGCAAGTTGTTTACAACTGGAATGTCGAGCGCGGTGCTCAAACGGATTCAATCACCCAATCAAGACGTGAATCACGAAATGTGAGTGACCGTATTGCGATAAACGAGTTGATGGATCGTGAACTTGAATTTGATCCAGTTATGACCCATCACAAAAATCGGAAATTTCTCCAACATGAACTCTCGCTCTACCTCACGACCCTATTTGAACTCTCCGAGCACGAGTCAATTGAATTGATTGAAAACCTTTCACGCTACGTTCGAACTATCCCGATTGAGGACTTTGAATGCCTTCGTCCAGGTTTGCGAGTTGCCACCTATTACCTTCTCACCGGTGACCAAGCAAAAATGCGTCGTGCCTTGTGGTGGGAAAAGGGTGGCGGATTTATCAACACCGAATTGGTCGGAGTGCGCCGTGAATTGTGGTCACATGAGTCCACGGAATTAATGGGCTACCCAGCGTCATGGTGGCTAAATATCGGCGATTTGCAACTCAATTTAATTCCATTTGAGCAGAGACGTTATTTCGTCCGACTGAGCAAAGAAACAAGTTCAATTAATTGGCTCGTCAGTTGCGTCGACTTTGCCGGTGATTTGCCATCGAATTCACAACTCCAAATAATTTTACGTGAAGCAAGAACTGGAGCTCTCATTGCATTTACTGCAGTTCCAATTGCGTCCGAGGAGGGTAGCCGCTGCTTCCGAGTCAACTTAGATTCGAGCAGCGCAGAACTGATTCAGGATCGTGGAGTGAACTCTGATGAGTACGGAGTGGTCCAAGTTCAAATAACGTGCGCCCTTGGAGTCAACCGATCCGACGTACACCTGCAATCGGGTGAATTGCTGTCAGCTTTATCAATCAGCAGGCTGGCGTCCTTTGACTGTGCTGACCATATCGAGTTTGAGGTCCAATCGGATCTGCGGCTTAGGTGGAAAGCTTCGGGCTCGAATAAGTCACTTATGAGCGTGGTACGAAAAATTCGACGCTCCCGCAATGGAAAATCAACTTCGTCTTACCTGCCGATCACCAAAGTCCAAAATCGGACAACGGTGCTTTACGCGCCGGCAGACCTTCCCTCATTTGACACAGCCCTCGAACGCTTTGACACCCAATTGTGGATCGATGAGTTTGGCAGCAGCGCTTATCTGATGCTCCCACGTGAGGTTTTTACCACCAGGCCTCAGCGATCGCGCTATGCATATCGCAGTTACTCGGCATCCCAGCGCAAAGCAGTGCTGGCAATTGCGGACATTGTGATTACGGATCGACCAGAATTAATCGGTGACCCGCGAGTAATCGTCTTTCGCAAGGATCTCGGAGCGGCGCGCTACTTGTTACCGGTCATTGGTACCGCAACGGTCGGAAATCAGAACGAGCTGCATCAGCTGATTCGCGCCCGAATTGAATCACTTGAGGTGCAAACATGAAATCTGTCGTGATTTTGGCTAATAACGTGCAGGAGTTGGGTGGGGCACAAGTTGTTGTTCATGCGCTTGGAAGAATCTTTCAATCGCATGACCATCAATGCCTAGTGGTAGGAGTAACACCGCATTCGACTCCACATGATTTTGGGAGTACGCACCCCATTTCCCTGATGCCAGAAATTTGGCCCTTAGTGATCCAGAATGACTCGGACAATGCCGCTACTCGAGTAGAACTGCGCACGATCGCCGTTAATAATCTTGCAAATTTGTTGAATTCCACCGCACCAGGAGTTGTCATCGCGGCGCAGTTGTGGTCACTCGAAATTTTGATTGATGCGATGAGCCAAGTTCATCGAAGTACCCAATGGCGCATCGTCGGTCAGTATCACGGAGCATTTGCCGCAGCGGTTAATGGCAGGGACCTAAAACGAGCAGTAAAACTTGCACCAAAGTGTGATGTGTTCGCGGTACTGACGCGGGAGGACGCCCAGGCATTCGCGGACTGTGGATTGACCAGTGTGATTGTCGTTGCTAATCCGCGAACCTGGTCACCATCATCTGATTTCAAACGTCAACCAAAGAAATACATTGACTTTATTGGAAGGTTTTCACATGAAAAGGGACCGGATCTTGCCTTAACCGGATTCGAACTGGCGAGGAGGGACCTTGGACCGGACTGGACTTTGCGGATGATCGGTTCGGGGCCGCTGGAAGCCGAGCTGCGCGAGTTGGCGGGCCACCAGGTTGAGTTTGTTCGGCCCGCACTCAACATGGAAGAAATTTACAGTCAAAGTGGGGTGCTCCTTGTGACTTCACGCACGGAGGGCGCGCCACTTGTTATTGCTGAAGCATTGGCCGCAGGTATTCCCGTTATCGCTACGGACTGTTCCTCGGGTATCCGTGAATTCTTTGATGCGAAGCAACAGGTTTACACGGATCTGATTGCCAGAGAAAACCCCGAGGAAATTGCGCGGGCGCTTATTGCATTTTCGAGTGCCACGATGAATGAACCACGGCCAATTAGTCCCGCGACGGATGATACCTATGAGCGTTGGATTGCAGTTTTTGACTCGCTGTGAATTTGCCGGCTAGAGGTGTGAATTCGCGCGGGCAAGATCCTCTTCGAAATCAACCTCAACGGCAAAAAGATCCGAAATATCAACCGGCTGTACCCGAGTTCCATGGATGTCAATCATGATTTCGATGCCACGTTCAAAGTAGTCCCCGTCGTCGCAGGCTTCCAGCCCAGCAATCAAAAGTTGCTTGTCTTTATCGGCAACAAAGTTAATACCGACCGACTCACCGAGTGCATCGACGACCTGCTTGGACAGTTCACTGACAAATCCGTCGGCATCGACGCGGTACTTGACTTCTTCATCTCCCACTACCGCGGTATTGACGCAGATAATGGTCTCGTCACGCTCAATGTATCCCTTGACGCGGTCAAGGACGCGAGGATCAAAGACCACGTCTCCATTCATCCAGAGCACACCACCCGGACCGGAAAGCCTCAGTGACTTGAGCAAACTGCGATTGGTGTTGGTTTGGTCATAGGCCTCGTTGTAGACGTAAAGATTATTAGGGAAAGACTCAATGATGAGTTCAAGTTTGAAACCAATGACGGTCATGACCCGTAACTCATCACCGAATGCCTTGGTGAGATTGTCCATCTGCTGGCGCATGATGGTTCGGCCGTCGGCTAGCGGGGTGAGGGGCTTGGGCCAAGGACGACCAAGTCTCGTTCCCATTCCGGCGGCCAAAATCACGGCTGTTTGAGTCACCCGTCGAGCCTACTGTCCGCGGGCTTCAAGACTGAACATGACGCACTCGTTGGATCTGCTGCAGGGCGGTGTCGTGGGCGGCTATCTCGGAGGTGATTGCCGCCCAAAACGCACTGGTGCTTCTGCCTTTGACTGCATCACCAAAGTAATACGCGCGCATCGCAGAGCGAGCATCCGCCAGGGAATCTAGGGCTAGGCTCGAAGTGAGCAGGTCGGTTATTGCCGCGATCGAATTCCGATTAATAACCACGCACGCGGCAGACATCGGAGAGTCCGACAGGAGTTGATTCGGATCGGATCGGCGATCGGTGAGTAAAATGGGGGCGTTTGGTGCGAGATAAAGGTGATCGAGAGTGACGCTTGATACGTCAGCAATAAGCAGGTCTGTTCGGGGCAAAATCCCTAAGATGTCTGAGTTGGGAAGATAACTGTGGGGGGACCCCGCGGTGGAAATCAGGTTAACAATTTTTTTGTGGTTTGCGCGCACGAGCGGATCTGCGGAATCGATAACGCGAGGATGAGGCTTGTAGACGAGTCGTGAATTTGGAAGGTCAATAGCGGCTTGCACAATCTGGGGCCCATAAAGGTCAACCGAGGTGTAGTTATTTACTTCGTCCTCACCCTCCCACGTGGGGGCGTAGGTAACAGTTGTTAATTCACTCGCTGACATGGAACTAGCAATATCCAAATCTAGCTGCGGCCGGCCCACACTCACTAAGTGACTTTGATCAAGCCAAGCAATAGCAGACGCATGTCGATCAATCGCGGCCTGACCCGCCACGAATACTTTGTCATAAGCCTTGGCCTGGTTACTGACCATGCAGATCTTGTCGCTTTCACCATGATTGACATGAATATGAACGGCTTGCTGAAATGCTAGCGATTGAAAATTAGTCCAGCCATTGTTTACGTAGATCACCGCGTGGAAATCGGCTCGGTCATAAAGGGCCATCAAGATTTCGTATCGGGGTACGAGCAAGACTTGCAGTTTCGTTTTGGTGCGCAATTCGTTGTACGTCTCGAGATTGCGAACCACGACGATGGTCCTCAAGTCAGTCTGATTTTCAAAGACGGGGAGCCACTGGGTTAGCTGATAAAGCTTCGCGGGCTGATCTGCGAAATAAAGCGCGATATCGGCCGTCGGGATATTTTCTAGATCAAACCCATCGGCTTCAACCTCGCCAAACACTCGCAGGCGCCGGCTCAGGCTCCGGGCGGCTCGTTTGACGAATACGCTGACTTTGCCGGGTTTTAGGGGAACTGCCGCTTTGCTTTCCACGTGGTGCACGATACGCGAGCCGTCGTCATCTAATGTAAATGCCGTGCGCGCACTCTGGGAGCACCGCCAGGTACTCCGAATGTTGGTCCTTCGTGATCTGCAACAGCAGTACACCAAATTCCGGCTGGGCTACCTCTGGTCCCTCCTAGAACCACTCGGCATGGCACTCGTTCTTTGGTTGGTCTTCTCGGTGCTGTTAGGAGAACGGGCTCTGGGACTCTCCCCATACCTACTGTTCCTTTCGGTTGCAATTCTGCCGTGGTGGTGGTTCACCAAGAGCGTGAACGCATCTACCAGGATTTTTCGTAGAGCCCGGGGAGAACTTGCTTTTGCCACCCTGCCCCCGCAGATCTGGGTGATGCGAACGGTCCTTTCGTCATCTGTTGAATTTGTTTTTTCACTTCCGGTGATAGTGCTCGCGATTGCACTAACTCGGGACTTGCCGGGTATTTATTTTCTGTTTTTCCCAGTCGCAATTTTTTTGCAGTTTTTACTTCTTTATGGAATCGGGTTGTTGGTCTCTTCCCTGAGTGTTGTGATCCCTGACCTCGCTCGAGTTGTAAAAATAGTGATGCGTGCAATGTTTTATCTCTCACCAATTCTGTACTCAATTTCCAACATCCCGCAGAGCCTGCACACAATCGCCGCGATTAATCCACTCGTTGGAATCCTCGGCCTATACCGGATCGGCTGGTGGCCTGAAGAACACACTTCGGCGGTGGCGCTCGTGATCTCCCTGAGCGTTGCTGCGGGCTTGTTTATTGCGGGTATTTACACATTCCACCGACTCAAACCGCGACTATTGAAGGAGGCGTAGTGAGCATTATTGAATTTGCGAACGTCTCACTCACCATGCCTCGCACCAAACGCCGGAGCGGCTCAGGGCGAAAACAACGCCTCCGGCGTTTTGCGGGTGAAACCTCACGAACAATGGTGCCGGTCCTCGAAGACGTCACTTTTGCAATTAATCAAGGTGACTCGGTCGCGATTGTCAGCGGTAAACCACTTGTCCGAACTTCCCTGATCAGGCTTGCTGGGGGGACCCTGATCCCAGATTCCGGTTTCGTGAGCCGAACCCAGATCGTAGTTCCCATGATCGCGATTGCCAGGGCCATGGGACCCTCGTTCACGATTCGACAAAACGCTTATCTCGTTGGCGGTTTATTGGGCATGAAACCGGGTGAATTGGCCGAAAAGCTTCCCGCGATCATTGAGTTTGCGGACTTGAGCAATTACTTGGACCGCCACCTGCGCGGGGCGCCTTCAAGCGCACGGCAACGATTGGCCTGGAGTATTGCTATGGCAGTTGACGCGCACGTCTACGCAATTGACCAAATGTTGGTCGTAGGGGAGTTGGAGTTTCGCCAAAAGTGCTGGAGTGCAGTCGACAAATTGCGGGAAAATGGTGCAACGTTCCTGATCTCATCCGACGGCGCGAAGCAGTACCGCAGATTCTGCGACCGGGGCCTGTATTTCGAGCAAGGCGTTTTAATCGCGGACACCACGGTTCCCGAAGCACTCGCCCTCGCGCGTAAGGCTAGGCGAGAGCCCCTCGGGGAATAGGCTGACCCACGTGTCGGTCACCCCTATTTCAACAACCCCGATCCCCGCGCATGGTGTTCTCCTTCACGTCGGAGTTCACAAAACGGGCACAACGGCCATCCAGGCGGCTTTGGCCGACGCTCGTGCGGATCTCGCGGCCCACAATGTCCGTTACCCGGGCAAGTTGCAGGCCCAGCACCGGGCGGCATTGGCGCTGCTGGGTCGCCCCTGGGGTTGGAATAACCGCGGTGGTGGCGTCATGGACCGGGAGCATTTTGACCGGTTGGTTAAACGGACCGGGAAAGCACCCGGTCGGGTTGTTATCAGTAGCGAATTTTTTTGCGAAGCGAGTCCCGAGCAGGCGAGCGAAGCGGTTGTGGCTTTAGGAAACCCAGCTAAGCGACCCGTGCACGTCGTGGTCACGTTGCGTAACTTGGGAAAACTCTTGCCCTCTTCATGGCAGCAGTACTTGAAATACGGAATGACGACTTCCTATGAACCTTGGTTAAAAGACGTCCTAGCGATACCCGGTAGTTCGAAAATGACACCGACGTTTTGGAAACGACACGATCACGGTGACGTTATAACCCGGTGGGCGCAGGCGGTTGGCCCGGAAAATCTCACCGTCATGGTGTTGGAAGACGTTCCACGTGACTACATGTTTGAAACATTCGCACAATTCCTTGAGGTCCCGCCAGAAATCTTGACCGGTCGCATGGAACTCACGAGTAACCGTTCCATGACCGCGGCCGAAGCCGAAGTACTCGTGCGGCTGAACAAAAAAGTTAAGAAGACAATGCAGTGGACCGACTACGTCACGTTGGTGCGACGAGGGGTTGCACTCGGAATGGTGGAGGGACGCGAGCCAGACCCCAGCGAACCCAAACTCCACACCCCCGACTGGGCACTTGACGCGGCGCAACAGGTGGGTATCAAAAGTGTCGAAACGATTCGCGCGTCTGGAGTTGAGGTTCTGGGAGACCTTGACGCACTGACCACACGTATCGAATCGACACCAGAGTCACTTGCTGTCAATCAACTCCCCATTGACGCCGCCGTAACCGCAATTGAGTCAGTGATCGCCTCTTCACGTGAAGACCCGACCTCGCGGGCGTTGGCCGGCCGTCTGTACCGCCAGACGAAGAAAGATGGCATCGGCTCACTATTTCGTAAAGAGTCAGAGTGAATCTCACAATTGACACAAGCGCGGACGTTTTAACGGTGCTCGCTGAGCTTCTGGCAGCCTTGGAGAAATCAGATTCCGCGATCATTCTGTTGGCACCGGATCTACTAATTTCACCGTTGGTGCTCAGCCCGGTCACCGAAAATTCAATCGCTGGCACTTGCGCTGCGGTGCGACCCGACCGGGAGGCAAACCTGCGGCTTGCCCACCATGAAATAAGTGCGGTTGCAACGAGTTTTCATCAGATCAATGTGGGAAATGCGAAAAGTGTGGGAGCTATTCGTATCAATCCACGGGACTTTCCAGCTACGCAAACCGCGATCAACGAACTCCGCGAGGTAATCGTCTCGGGGGATTTAATCCCGACCCAGTTCGAGGTAACCGAACTCGTATTGGCGGCGCTCACCAGAGGTCAGGTAAATGTTCGCGCCGTTGAATTAATTGATGCGCCGTGGTTTCGATCGGCAACCGATCGCAATGCAGCCCAAAAGCAGATAGATGCCATGCCCGAAGCGCGAATTCGCGCATTGCAGGCCAACCGGGTTGACGACGGTTTCTATTCAACGTTCGTTGTTCGAAAGTTGTCAAAACCGCTGAGTGCTCTGGCAATCAGACTTCGGCTTTCACCAAATCTGGTCACGGTGATTTCATTTATTGTCGGCTTGGCGGCCGCATTGAGTTTTGCCCAAGGGTCTCGCTGGGCGCTGATTCTGGGGGCACTTCTCCTGCAACTGTCCTTGATTTTGGACTGCGTTGACGGTGAAGTCGCTCGGGCGACCCACAGGTTCTCCGTGATTGGTGCCTGGCTTGACGCTTCAACTGATCGGGTGAAGGAATACGCGGCGTATGCGGGTCTGGCTGCCGGCGCGGTGGTCACGGGTGTGGAATCGCAGGTCGCCTGGGGGATCGCACTAGTTTTAATGATCGTGCAAACAGCACGGCACATGGGCGACTATAACTTTGCAGCGATTCAAAAAATGCGCGAAACCTCGTTGCCCGCCGCCGACATCGATGAGCCCGGTGACCCATGGGGTGAAAGTTCTTCATCCTTCTCGGTCCGGTTAAACACTCGAACGAGTTTGCGTTGGGCAAAAAAAATTATTCACATGCCGATCGGTGAACGCTGGTTGGTGCTTAGCGTTGTCGCTGCAGTACTCACACCCCTTTGGGCGCTCATAGTGCTGCTGGTACTGACTTCACTGGCTTGGATTTATACGCTGCTCGGTCGGACAATGCGAACGCGAAGGTGGGCCAAGTCACCGGTTGGGGTTGAACTCATTAGGTCTCAACTGGACAACGGTCCAATTCTTGACTCACTTCCCAAAGCTTTCCGCAGGGAGCCGGCAGGCCGTTGGAACTGGGCCAGCCCCATGATCAATCGCATTGTTGAAATGGGGATTGTGGCTGGGATCGCAATCGTGTGGTACCCGCAATGGATCACCCTGGCATTTGGTTACCTGTTCATCGTTGCTTTCCACCATTACGACAACCTCTACCGAGCGCTTGCGGGCTCACGCGCCCCACGTTGGCTTACGTGGGGCGCGCTGGGTCGTGAGGGGCGCACTCTCGTGGTGCTGATCGCAGCACTGGTAGGGATCAAGGCCTTTTACGACGCACTCAATATCGGGGTAGCGTGGTTGTTCATGTGGTGCCTTCTTATTGCGTCCGCTCAATTCTTGACCGCACGGAAAGAGGCCAACCTGTGAGCCCGGAAAAACCAACCCACCCCAGCATTGAGCAGATCCGTGAAGTGTGTCAACCACCGTCGGTGCGAGATCGAAAGAACTCCGAGCACTGGGTTGCCGACGTTTATCTACGCGACATTTCCCCCTACCTCACGAGTCTGTTGTTACGAACCTCGGTCACGGCAAATGGCGTGACCTATTTAATGATCGCAACGGGTGCGCTAGCAGGAGTGGCTTTGCTTATTCCTGGAATGCCCGGAGCAACCATCGCACTGCTACTGGGGCAAATGCAGATGCTGTGGGATTGCTCCGACGGAGAGATCGCTCGCTGGCGCGGAACGTCTTCCCCCAAGGGCGTGTTCCTTGACCGGGTCGGTCACTACGTCGCCGAAGCTTGTATCCCACTTGCTCTTGGCTTGCGCGCCGCCGGCTTCCCCGATTCTGGTTGGCTGGACTCTTCATGGCCATTGATCGGTGCACTACTTGCCTTACTCATTATGTTCAATAAGGCCCTCAACGACATGGTGCACGTCTCACGCGCATACAACAATATGCCCAGGCTCGAAGACAAGGAATCCGTTGGGGTTCCGAGCGTTTCCGGTTTGCGCCGGGTTCGCTCCATCGCCCGCTTTGTGCCATTTCACCGGGCGTATCACTCGGTTGAACTCACGATCCTGGCGTTCATCGCTTCAATCGGTGATCTGTTCACCGGGGATTTACAAGTGACCCGGATTCTGGTTGCAGGCCTGGCAATTCTTGGCGTGTTCACAATCGTCGGGCATTTCATGGCGATCATGACGTCGAGTAAGTTGAAGTAATGAGTACCCCGAACACCGTGCCGCAATTCGGTGTCGTCATTTTGACCATGGGTGCCCGACCCATCGAGTTAAACACAGCAATTAACTCGGTTCTCAACCAGATAAATGTCCACATCGAGATCGTGGTTGTCGGCAACGGTTGGGTACCCACCAACTTACCCGCGGGTGTCAAAACACTCGCACTCCCAGAAAACGTAGGCATCCCAGCCGGGCGCAACGCGGGAGTACCTCACGTGGCCGGTGGGATCCTATTTTTCCTCGACGACGACGCCGAACTGCCCGAATCGCATTTCCTAGAACGTATGGCAGCCCTTTTGTCAGCTCGGCCAGAGATTGGACTTATCCAGCCACGGGTGCTCGATCCCACCGGAGAAATCGCGCCAAGTCGCTGGGTGCCGCGGCTGCGGGTGGGTAACCCGGCAACGCCGAGTGCCGCTACCTCGCTGTGGGAAGGGGCCACGGTAATTCGTCGGTCAGTTTTTGATCTATGCGGTGGTTGGCCCGAAGAATTTTTCTATGCCCACGAAGGGATCGACCTCGTGTGGCGGGTGTGGGATACGGGTTTCATTCCGTGGTACGCCGGCGACATCAACGTGTACCACCCGGTAATCAACCCCCTGCGGCACGAAGAGTTTTATCGCATGAATGCCCGCAACCGCGTGTGGTTGGCCCGTCGCAACCTGCCAATGGTGCTCGAGCCGTTCTATGTCGGGAGTTGGGCGACGCTGACCATGCTGCGATTGCGTGATTCTTCGGCTCGAAAAGCTTGGCTCGCTGGCATGCGTGAAGGAATTGCAGTGAGACCAAGTGGCCGGCGCAGCATCAAGTGGAAGACAGTTTGGGCCATGACCAAAGCCGGTCGCCCACCAATCATTTAAAAAAGTAGCGGACTAACTTGCGCAGTAAGTTTCGTCGGCGGTGTTGATATTGGCCGTCTTGTCCTTGAGTGCTTCGCTGATTTGAACTGTTTTGGTGCCGGTGAAGTCCGGGCCAATTACAAGTTGCAAGGTCGAACCGGCCCCCGCCACACTTTCCAGCACAGTTGCGTTTGCGGAGTAGGCCAACGTTTTAGCCGAGTTGTCCCACTCCGGATCAAAAATGAGAGTTGTAGCGGCGATCGGGTCACCATTTTTAACGTTGACCACGATGAAACCTTGTTCGCGCAGCGCTTTCTTCGCGCTTTTTCCGGCGCCCTTAACACCGGTGCCATTAATTACCTCAACGCGAATATTCTCAGGAACGGTTCGCAACAGTGGTTGATCACTGGAAGCCTTGGGCGGCCAAGGGGTGTCATTCTTCAGGGCGTTCAGTAGCGGTTTGGCCTTCTTTTTATTCATGAGAACATTGGCTCCGTCGCCAGCGGGATACCACGGCATCGTGGTGAACGTGATGTTTGACGGCCGCAAATCTTTCATGCTCACCGCGAGTTCGCGAAGGTTGTCAATATTGGCCAACTGTGGGTCCGCGGTCAGTGACTCGGTTGCCGCATTAAGCACTCCGAGTAGCGCCACCGGGTTAAGCAGGGTTCCACTGGAAATAACCTTGTTGGCCATTGAGGACAGGAATGCCTGCTGGCGCCTGATTCGCGACGTATCGGAGCCGTCACCCAATGTTTTGCGAGCTCGCACGAATGCAAGAGCTTCTTCACCCGAAATCGTATGATTGCCCGCACTGAGTTTGAGACCGCTCAGGGGGTCGTTGACCGGCTGGCTCAAGCAAATCTCCACACCGCCGACAGCTTCGGTGATGGCTTTGAAACCACCGAAGTCAACGACCATGAAGTTGTCAATTGCCATGCCGGTCATATTTTCGACAGCCTTGAGGGTGCAGCCGGGACCACCACGAGACATTGCTTCGTTGAACTTTCCGCTACCGCCTTGGACTCTGTCACCGTTCGCATTTTTGCAGGTTGGCAGGTCGATCAAGGTGTCGCGGGGAATGCTGACGGCAACCGCTTGGCTTCGATCCGCGCTGACGTGCAAAAGAATTGTGGTATCAGAGCGCTCGGCCGTACCAAACTTCGCGGTGCTCCCGTAGCCCTTATTGCCCTTGCCGGTGCGTGAATCGCTGCCCATGAGTAGGACGTTAAATGGTGCGGTTTCACCGGTCGTTTCGTCAACCACCACGGATTCGGTGCTGGTCACGGCGTTTCCGGTCTGATCGGACACGTCGAGCGCGGTGATGTTGCCCTCGAGTTGCCCAAGAACCGAGGTGACACCCGCGCCGATAGCGGTTACGGCCAAAATTGCACCCGATGCGATCGCTGCAACAAGTTTCGGCCAACGTCGGTTACTCAAAGGAATCCTTAACTTTTGGGAAGCATTTTTTGACAGTTTGGGCCGTTTGATTAACCCAAACCACCCTCAATAGTAAGCCGGGAGGGTGTTATCGGTAGGTAGGACGCTCCCAAATGCCTAATTGGTTCCCGGTAACTCCATGAGATTACCGGGCGTTTTTTGGGGAGTTTGGCGCAGAAGCCTATGTTTCTCGACAGGCGTGCACCGAGTTTGACAGGCTTAGTTTGACACGCCGCATCACTCATTAACGAGATATCTAACCGCCGGGTAAGGAGTTCCGCTTCAACAGTTGGAATCGTGTCTTCGGGATTCAGGCTGACTCCTTGCCGCTTCATCGAATACCGGGTTGCGCGATTTTTTACTAAATGATTCAAGTGCCTTTTCATGCGCGAGCCGGTCACTACCGTGGTTTCACGGTCCTTTTATCCGCTTAGGGGTCCCATTCAAGCAACACGCGTCCGGTCGTGTCGGGGTGAAGCTTGGCCGCAGGGGCAGGCGTGTGTGACACTAATGAGACATTATTTCTGGGGCTTGTGTTACCAGAGTGAAATTTGATCACAAGGTGAAGGGTTTGTACGGTTGTTGTATTCGCTGTTGTATGCAAGGCCTGGCAGGGCTGCAGCTCGAGGCGGTCTGATCCTGACCACCGTGCTCGCGGTCAGTCTGATCCTGCCAGTTTTCGGCTCTGGTCAAGCGGGACCATCAATGCGCCCGGACACCCAAGCCCCACTGGTCGCAGGCTCAAACTCAAACTCAAACTCAGGTTCAGAGGCGGTCACAGCTCCGCCCCTCATTGAGCAACACATCGACCTTTTTGGGCTTGATCAATCGATCATCACACAATCACAGTCAGCCCTATTGGCATCCTTTGAACCGGATCCTGATCACGCGCCGGATGTGGAATTGCTGCCTCTAGCTCCAGCGACTGCGGATACTCACGCAGAGCAAGTTGATCAACTCACTAACCTGGAGCCGGTACTTGCGACTCGCAGCGCAGACACGAAGCCCTTCACGTTGGTCGGTATCACCTCGGTTGAACCATTTTCAGCGGGCGCCCGCGTTTTGGTTCGCGTACAGGAAGAGTCCGGTTGGAGTTCGTGGACACCACTTGAGGTATCCATAGACCTACCGGATGGTGCGGAGGCCGAAAACATTCTTTATGGCACGCAACCATTACTAACAAATTCGGCCACCGGTGTTGAAGTTCGGATCGACACACCCAACGGAGTTGACGTTGCCGAACCAGCAATGGTCCTCCTTGACTCACCCGTGATCAAATCTGACGCCGCAATCCCCGAACCTGATGTCGATTCAATGAATACTGGGCCAATTAGCACCGTAGCCGCGAGCACAATCAGTGCGCCAATGCCGGCGATCATCTCGCGATCCGAGTGGGGCGCCGATGAAAACCTGCGTCGAAGTGGACCTAAATTTGCACCCACCATTAAAGCCGCCATCATTCACCACACGGCAAGTAAGAGCAACTACACGCCGGAAGAAGCACCCTCGCAAATGCGGAACCTCTACACGTATTTCACCAAGGGTTTGAAGTATTCCGACATGGCGTACAACTTCATGGTTGACCGGTTCGGACGACTATACGAAGGCCGCGGTGGCGGAATGGACAAACCGGTAGTCGGTGGGCACACGGCAGGTTTTAACGACCAAACATTTGCTATTTCTGCTCTCGGGAACTTTCAAACATTTAAACCCAGCGACCCTGAAATGGTTGCGATAGTTGACTCGGTTTCATCATTACTTGCCTGGAAATTGTCGATGAACCACCGAGATCCCAATGGCCAAACAACACTCGTCTCCGATTCTGGTGCCGGAACCTCAAAATACAAGCCGGGACAAACCGCAAATGCGCTGGTTGTCGGTGGCCACGGTGATATCGGGTCTACCGCGTGTCCGGGTAAATTTTTAGAAGCACAACTACCGGCAATCCGCGCCGCCACCGGTGCCAAAATGGGCGCAAGCATGATCAATCCTGCTGCGTCGCCCGCCGAATGGGGTGAGGCCCAGCCGGTCCGCATTGCAGCAGTTTCAAATGCGCCCTTGCAATGGAATATGTCAATCCGTTCACAATGCGGTGACGTCGTCCGCAGTCTGAGTGGTGGACAGGGTGAACCCGGACAACTAGGCATTGACTGGGATAAAAACAACGATGCAGGTCAGCCGGTGCCACCGGGGACCTACACAGTGACCATGAATTCAACGGGAAATGGGGAAGTCCTTTACCCGTGGGTGGGTCAAGCTCGAGTATTAGCTAGCGCGGATTCGCCACCGGACCCGTGTGCTCCACCAGCATCATTTGCATTGACCGGTTCGGGATTCGGGCACGGTGTTGGTTTGTCACAGTGGGGTGCGCGCGCAATGGCCAATGCTGGCATGGACGCAACCTCGATCGTGACGTATTACTACCAAGGCACCCAGGTTGTTCCAGTGCCGGACGACATGGAAATCTCGGTCAATCTTGAATACCAAAAAACTCGAGTTGACATGCAAAGTGAAGCACTCGATGCAACCGGCGGCGCCCTCGAAGTGTCCGTCGGCGGAACGGTCACCCAGGGGAGTCCAGCAGACATATTCCAATTCCAACAAGTCGGTGGTCAAGTAAAAGTAGTCAAGATCTCAGGCGGTGCAAGTAGTGTTATTGGTCAAGGCCCATCGGCTACAGCGCGGCCGCTGGGCGCGACGTTGGTTCACGTGACTAACAAGGCCCGATCTTTATCTCAGCCAGGAAGTCGATTCCGCTACGGCTACATCGAAGTAATTCCGATAACCGTTAGCGGAAAAGCAAAACTTAATGCAGTCAACAAATTACGACTTCGAGACGAATATCTTTATGGCGTCGCGGAAGTTTCCAACTCTTGGCCGGAGGCGGTATTGCAATCGCAGGTGCTCGCCGCTCGAACTTACGCAATTTCCAAGATAGATGCAGGTATTCGCGAAAGTTGCGACTGCCACCTCGATGACGGCTACGGCCCTTTCTCGGATCAAGCTTTTGCGGGCTGGACCAAGCAGTCAAGCGCTCAGGGTGACCGTTGGGTGGGCGCGGTGAATGCAACACATGCTTCGCCAAATACTGGACTTGCGATCCTGAAAGACGGAAAAGCAATCAAGGCGTTCTACTCCTCGTCAAATGGTGGTGCATCACAGGCCGTCTCAGAAGTGTGGGGTGGTGAAAACTTTCCTTACTTGATCTCGATGCCCGATCCCTATTCACTTGATCCATCCAATCCTGACTCTTCGTGGACCAAAGTGATCACCCAAGCTCAAGCGGCACAAGCATTTGGTGTTCCCGGTGTCTGGCAGCTGGCGGTCACCGAGCGGACCACGGCGGGCGCCGTCAGGACCCTTGCTGCAACGCTGGCAGATGGCAGCGTAGTTACCAAAACCGGTAATGAGATGCGAAGCCTGCTGGGTCTCAAATCCAATTTCGTAACGTCGATTGACGGTAACGCTGGGATCCCCGTCGCTCAGCCAGTTGCACCTGTTGGACCGGCGCCCGTCGCTGAAGTTCCCGCCAGTGAAAGGTCGGTTGCACTCCTCACCGCGGCAAAACCTGATCAACCGGCTGGTAAGGCATTTAAAGTCAAAGCCAAGGTCGATCCGGCCAAAAAGGGTTTAAGAGTTTGGTTGCAGCAACTCGTTGGTGAAGAGTGGAAAACCACTTCGAAAAAGAAAACTAAAGCTAAAGGTAAAGTCACTTTTACGGTAAAAGATCCGTGGCCACCCTCAACGACTCAAGTTTTCCGAGTGGTCTCCACCAAGAAAAAGGTCATTGTTGGAACTAGTGCCGAACTAGCCATAGGTGTTGTCCCTAGCGTGAAAATGAGAACCGTTGCTTTAATCAGTCCGGCTGCTATAAGTAAAAAAGATGGAAAGCCTTTCGTGATCAAGGCGAAGATGCGACCTGGCAAAAAAGGTTTGACCGTTTGGCGCCAAGTTCTCGCCAGTGGTGATCCTGAAACGGGTGAATGGCGCACAGTCGGGAAAACCAAAACCAAAGCGGGCGGAAAGATTTCTTTCAAAGTGAAAAAAGCAACTCCCGCCGGTGCTATCTACCTGTACCGGCTTGTTGTCGTCGATAATCGTCAAGCCGCCGGAGTGAGTCCCGTCATTTCGGTGACGGTCACCTAAGTAGTTAGTTATTGCAGCAAGAAAGTTATTTTTTCCTGTGCAATCTGGTTTGCATCGAGGCTATCGGTGAGGACAACGCTGCCGCCGAATACTAATGGCAGCAGGAAGGGAATGAATATAGATGATTCGACACTCCTGATATCAATGCCAACTCGCGCCCCGGTGACCATTCCTCGTTCATCACCCCATTCACGCACGTGCGCGACGAGTCCTAATTGGGACCCAAAAAACTCCGGGTACATCCACCCATCAGGTTGACCCTGCACCTCCGAGGTAATTTCACCGTCGCAGCCCTGTGGCCGACCCCAACCATCCGTTGAGATACCGAAAACTTCAGCCGAACCGGTGTTACCGGATTGACCGGATGCGACGATCATTACCTCGGGACGCTCGGTCACCAACTCGTTACCCGAGATCAACGCACCGGCCTGCCATATCGACTGCTGCCACGTCCAACCCAGATCAACCTGGACGCGAGTGCCGGGCTCTGCGTCCATCACGTCGCGGATAGCGTTTGCCGCTTTAGCCGCACCGTTAATAAAAGTGGTAACCGAAAGTTCGATTCGACCCGGCTGGGTGAAATTTGTGGTTACAAATGGTTGCTGTGGATCGGGGAAGGTGTTGAGTAATTGCCAAATGTCTTTATTCCCTGATGCCTGCACGCGCCTGAGCGTACGTGCATGCGCATGTGCCGCGTGCCCGCTATGGCAGGCTGACGCCATGCGCGAAGCTATTCTCCTCGTCGGAGGCCAAGGAACTCGGCTACGGCCACTAACAATTAACACCCCCAAGCCAATGTTGCCCGTCGCCGGTGTGCCATTTATCGTGCACCAGATTCTGCGGGCACGTGATGCCGGAATCACTCGTATTGTTTTGGCAACGAGTTACCGAGCCGAGATTTTCGCAAGTTTTATCGCCGATGCCGACTTGGGAATCGAAGTAGTAATCGCCACCGAAGAAGTTCCGTTGGGTACCGGTGGCGCTATTGCGTTTGCCTCAAGTTTCCTGCGCGGTGGAAGCGACGATCCTGTCGTAATTTTCAATGGGGATGTACTCACCGGTCTTGACATTGATGCACTTATCAACACACATCAAGCCAGTGCGGCAGATGTCACGCTGTATTTGACCCGCGTTGAAGATCCACGAGCCTACGGTCTGGTTCCAACGTCGAGTGAGGGTCGAGTACTGCAGTTTCTCGAGAAACCACAAACCTCTGACGAAATCGTGACCGACCAAATCAATGCGGGCGCCTACGTATTCACCCGCTCGGTGATCGAAACAATCCCGGTAGGTAGACCAGTCTCCGTTGAGCGCGAAATCTTTCCGGCATTTGTGGAAGCTGATCGAGTAGTCATGGGTGTCGTGGATCCCGGCTACTGGCTTGATCTCGGCCAGCCCATGGATTTTGTCGCAGGCTCGGTCGATCTTGTTTTGGGTAATGCGCCCTCACCCGCTGTGACAGCGCCAGGACAGTCGCTCATCCTTGCCGGGGCAAAAATTTCCGACTCAGCGCTTGTCCACGGCGGCGCCACCATCGGCGCCGGAACAACTGTTGGAACAAACACCGACATTGATGCCAGTGTGATTTTTGATTCAGTTGTGATTGGTGCCGATGTCAGGATTACCAACAGCATTATTGGCCAGGGGGCCGTGATAGGTGACTCATGCGTGATCGTTGACAGTGTGGTCGGCGACTTTGCAACAATCGGATCCCACAATGAATTGCGCGATGGAGCCCGCGTCTGGGTAAATGCGCAACTCGATGATCGAGCAATTCGGTTCTCATCAGATAAGTGAGCCACTAGTCAATAAGGAAGTCTCGAGCCGTTCTGCTTGGCCGTTCACTCAAACTCGTTGCTGGCACCCCAATGGCAATTGCTCCCAAGGGCACGAATGATTCTGGTAGTGAAAGTTGCGCTCGAACGGTGTCGGGACAAAATAGGGTTGAGGAAATCCAAGCTGATCCGTAGCCCTGTCCGCTGATACTGATGAGAAAGTTTTCAACGGCGGCACCTCCTGCGACAAGGAACATGTCGCGCTCACTGTTATTGCGCCCGCCTGTTTCCGGGTAGGTGTGTGCACCGGAGGCAAGGTCCATGAACGGGATAACGACACACGGCGCAGTGCGCAGGATGTCACCGCGAGCAATACGTTTAATGACTTCGCCTTCGGACTTCCCTTCGGCTTGTAGATCGCGCTGCCAGGTATGTGCCATTGCGTCAAGGAGCGCCATCCGTTTGACCTGTTGCTGCCCATCATGGAAATCGAGAATAAGAAATCTCCACGGTCTGCTGTGATGTGGCGCTGGTGCCGTGATCGCGGCCTCGATCGCTTTTTCAATAACGGTGTTGGGCACCTGTTCTGTCGCGAAGTTGCGAACAGTTCGCCGATCGGTTATCGCTTGTTGCTTGCCCAAGGCAATTGACTCGGCGGTACCGAGAGAAAAAAGGTCCTCCTGCGTCGGGCGCACAATTGCGCGAGCACCGGGTCCGTGCTCGTCGGTCACCACGTGCGCCAATCCCCGAATCAGAGCGAATGGCGTAAGTGCGTCTTTTGGTCGAACTAATTCACTGGCCGCGGCGATTTCATCAGCTACTGCCACAACGGTCATTTCAAGAGTGCGACTAAATGCGTCGAGTCTGCCGGTGAGGTCGTCCAGCACGATGATCCCGGCAGCACCGATTGCGTGATCGGTGACACCTAGTCGCCAGGCGCGGCCAAGAGTGTCGGTGATGACGACTCCAACACTGACCCCCGCCACCACTTTGATCCGCTCACGAATCTCACGCGCGCTGTGATCGGGGTCAATGGGAAGCAGCACGATTGTTCCGGGTTCGGTATTGCTTGCATCGATGCCCGCAGCGGCAAGAATTAATCCGGTGTGTGTTTCGACAATTGTTGTCACACCTCGGTCGTGGGTTTTCGTTGCAACAACACGTTTAGATTCACCCTTGATGGCTTCTTCGCGATCACTCACACCGGTGAGCACGCGACCTTCGCACTTCGCGACAACCTTGCTGGTGATCACGATTATGTCGCCGTCCTGCAGCTCTTTTTTCGCTGTTAGCGAGTCGAGAAAAATCGCGACTAGATCATCCCCCGATGTGAATTGGTGGCTAGTGGAGATTCCATAAACAGCAACGCCAGCGTTCGTGTGCATCGTTAATAAAGCCTAACTGCCAAGAACTAAATCAAGTGCCGAGTTCGCCATGGCTCCAGCGGCATCAATGTCGGTCATGAGAAGTGGTATTGCACGAGCGGTGATTCCCAGGTCTTCAATTTCGCTCAACGAATCCGAATCACGTTGGTCAATTAACCAGTAGTCCAAAATTCCGCCGTTGGATCGGCTGCCGTAATGCCGAGCCACTGCCGCGGCGCTTGTCTCAACGTTGATCGCGCGTAGACACGCATCTGCCATTCCGCGGACGGGTGCGTTGTCAATAATGGGAGACAGGCCAATGACCGGTGCTGAGGTGTTGCGGATTGCATCTTTGATACCAGGGACGGCCAGAATTGTTCCGATGGAAACGACCGGGTTACTCGGCGGGAGCAGGATCAGGTCGGCGTTGTTGATCGCGTCAATAACCCCCGGTGCTGGCTGAGCCGTGCCCAGTCCGACTTGAATAAATTCGTGGGCGGGAAGTTTGGCTCCGTAGCGAATCCACCATTCTTGAAAATGAATGGCAACTCGAGCGCCCGTTTCAGGATGGTCAACGACAACGTGGGTTTCACAACGCTGGTCGGTCATAGGGATTAACGCCACTCCCGGCTTCCAGCGATCGCATAATGCTTGTGTGACTTCGCTGAGGGGAAACCCCGCGTTGAGTGATGTCGTACGGATTAAGTGAGTCGCCAAGTCTTTGTCCCCGAGACCAAACCAGCTGGGTTCGACTCCGTAGAGCGCAAGTTCGTCTTTTGCCGTGAAGGTTTCTCCTTCTCGACCCCAACCTCGCTCAACACTGATGCCACCGCCGAGGGTATACATCACGGTGTCAAGATCTGGACAGACTCGCACGCCATGTATCCAAATGTCATCTCCCGTGTTGGCAATCACCGTGACATTTACGTCGCGGGTAACTTTCCCGGATTGGGTGAGGCCACGCAGAAAGCGAGCCCCGCCAATTCCGCCGGCCAGTGCAGTGATTTTCACGGCGCCATCTTTGCATGATTTGTTCGACAACGCTCCTACCACGCTCTGTCCCCCTGCACGGGGACAAAAAAATGCCGACACACCGAAATAATTGATTTTTTTCGATAAAACGAGAAAAATTGACCGAAATGTCCGTTGTCGGCTTGACGTTTGTGAATCACACCCCTGTAATACAGCGTAGTTGTTAAAAAAACGGTGTCATATTGTCGGGTCGAGGAGGAGTTCACGGTGGTTGAAACACGTCAAGCTCAAGGGGCAGTCTTAGGTTTGGTGCCCCTTTCAGACGTTGAGGAACTCGCGTGGCAGGAGCAGGCGCTGTGCGCGCAGACAGATCCGGAGGCGTTTTTCCCGGAAAAAGGTGGAAGCACCCGCGAGGCAAAGAAAGTTTGCCTCTCATGTGAGGTGCGAGTCGACTGCCTTGAATACGCCCTGGAACAGGATGAGCGCTTTGGAATTTGGGGCGGACTGTCCGAACGTGAGCGCCGCCGTCTGAAAAAACTCGCCGTCTCCTAATCGGCGGGGCGCCCGTGAAATTGGGCGTGCGACATAGGGTGTGTTGGTGAGCGAAACCTTGGTTGATCCGGAAACGGCAGGCGAACAGGGCTCCCCATGGTTATCGCACGATCTGGGTTACGAATTTGAGGAAGCCCCCGCTGACGAAGTCATCACTCGCTCCCATTTTGTGACCACGGTTCTCGTTTCCCACAACGGGGCAATCTGGTTACCGGCGGTTTTGACGCAACTGGCTCGAGCTAGCCGTCCCCCTGAGGTCATTGTGGGTGTTGACGCCAATTCGGCTGATACCTCCGGAGAAATCCTTAAACAGAGTCTTGGTCAAGATCGGGTTGTATCACTCACGGAAAATCCGGGATTTGGCTCATGTGTCGATGCGGGACTCGCACTGGTCCCGCGACCAGACTTCATGGCAGATTCCCGACCGGTGGACACAATCGAGTGGGTTTGGCTATTGCACGACGACAGCGCACCGGACTCGACCGCACTCGAGCAACTCCTTTTGGCCGCGGACCGTCAGCCCAGTGTCGGGGTACTCGGGCCCAAAATCTTGGGTTGGCATGACCGCAGGCTCTTGCTTGAAGTCGGTGTCGGTATTACGTCAGACGGGCGTCGTGTCACCGGTCTTGAGCGGGGCGAACACGATCAGGGCCAACACGATGGTGACCGTGATGTTTTGGCGGTTAGTTCCGCCGGAATGCTCATAAGACGCGATATTTTTGACGCCCTGTTCGGTTTCGACCCCGAACTACCACTTTTTCGTGACGATTTGGACTTGTGCTGGCGAGCGCACCGAATGGGTGAACGCGTGATCGTGGCAACGAATGCACGGCTACACCACCGCGAAGCCTCCGCACATGGACGCCGCCTCGATCACTCGGCTGCGGCTAACAGGAGTAGCGAGTCCAGCTCCCAGTTGCTACGCGCTGACCGAGCCGCCGCCGTTCATGTTTTATTGGCCCAATCTGGTGGTGTCGGGGGAGTACTTCTTGGGTTGCGCTTATTTTTGGGTAGCGCAATTCGTTCACTTGTTTATCTGTTCGGTAAAGACGTCGCAGCCGCCCGGGCGGAATTCGGGGCGATTTTTTCGGTCATTGCGCACCCATCACGGTTACGTCGTTCCCGGGCGCTCGTTGCCGCAACGTCAACCGAGCCGGCTTCGGTAGTGCGACATTTGAGACCTGGGACATGGGAGCAGCTTCGCGCCTTGGGTGAGGCTGCGGCAGGACTTGCCACAACCAGTGGTTCAACAACCAATACGTTGAGCGCACTTGATTCTGGTCCGGTCGATGAGGACGCCTCTTATTTGGAGGAGACATCCTCGGGTCTACTCAAACGCCTACTCCGTAAACCGAGCGTTCTGATCGTTGCGCTGCTCACTCTTGTCGCGATAATTACGTCTCGTTCGTTGTGGCTCGGTGAAGGAGTAATTCAAGGTGGGGCGCTACTGCCCAGCCCCTGGGGTGCATCCGATCTTTGGACTTTCTATTTTCAAGGTTGGCATAACGTCGGTCCAGGTTCGGTGAGTGATTCCCCGCCATACCTTGCAGTGATCGCGATGCTTTCAACGTTAATGTTGGGTAAAGCGACCTTAGCGGTCACCGTCATCTTGCTTTTCGCAATTCCACTCGCCGGTTGGGCCGCATACTTTGCGTCCCGAGATCTCATCCCGAGCAAAGCAATTCGATTTTGGGGAGCGGCAACCTACGCGCTACTACCCGCCATGACGGGTGCACTTGCCCAGGGTCGAGTGGGGACCAGCTTCGCAGCATTTCTTTTGCCATTCGCACTGCGATCGGGTGTTCGCTTGTTTGCAACCGGCTCAACGAGAAGGCGGGCGGCTGGAACGGCACTGCTTTTGGGGCTCCTTCTTGCCTTCTCACCAGCCTTGTGGCTCATTTTGTTGATCTGCGCGATTTTATCCGTCGTCTTTATCGGTCGCTCCAGAGAAACAGTGATTAAAACCTCGATCGCATTTGGTGCATCATTTGCAGCCCTCGTGCCATGGAGTTTCACTCTGGTACTTAATCCAGTGCAGTTCTTTTTTGAACCAGGCGTGAATTCCGCGTCACTCACCGATCCCAATATTTCAATGATTGACATTTTTCTTCTGCACCCCGGTGGCCCTGGAATGTCGCCGATCGTTATCACGATTGGAATTGTGCTCGCATCCGTCCTTGCCCTACTGCGGACGGATCGACGTTTCGTTACCGTCCTTTTGATTGTCGCCGCTTGGGTTGCAGTGCTGTTTGCTTTCATCCAAGTTGCTTTTCTTTTTACACCTCCTGGATCAACCACTCAAATGCGCACTTGGCCGGGACCGGCAACATTGTTCATCGGCTTGATGTTGATTGCGGCTGCGGCGTTGGGCGCCCAAGGGCTACGAACTCGGTTCACCGGGCAAAGTTTTAGCTTGGGGCAACCGGTTGCTGTGATCGCAGTGTTAGCAGCGCTCGCTGCGCCAATTCTTTCTTTGATCTGGCTAATTCCGGCGAGCACCAGCGTGCTTGGGCGCACATCACCTTCTGCCGTGCCGGCCTTTGTCGCAGCAGATGCTTTTGGCCCACAAGCCCCGCGAACGCTCATGCTCACGCAGTTACCCGCAGGTAGCATCGAGTACACGTTGATCAATGGCGATGGATTGCGTCTGGGAGATGGCGATACGCCACCTGACGCCGAGGTCTGGCGTGCGATCGATCCATTTGTCGCCGCGATGGCTTCGGGTCGCGGCGGGGAGGAAATTGCGGCACTGGGTGGTTTCGGGGTCCGTTACGTATTGCTCGCCCCAGGGTCAGCAAAGGAAATTGTGCCATTCCTTGATGCTGAGCCGGGATTACGACGACTTTCCAACTCTGAAGGTGAAGTTCTCTGGCGCGTTTCTGGCGTCACTTCGCGGGCCCGGATAACCGATGGTGATATCCAATCACCGGTGGGAATTGCGGCACCAGAAAATCTGGGTACCGATCCCTACATTGAACAGACATTGCCTGAGGGTTCCGGCACGAGAGTGCTTTATGTTGGTGCTAGCGCGGACTCGCGTTGGAATGCCGGTGATTTTGCATCCGTGAAAACTGACGGGTTATTGAACTGGTCATCGACATTTGAAATCCCAGCCGGAAGCCCAAATGTTCGAGTTGTATTTGACGACTCGTCACGGCAATTGTGGCTTCTTGCACAACTTTTCATTGTGCTTTCACTCATCGTGATCGCGCTTCCCTCTCGTAAACGAACTGAAGTGGACCCCGACCTCGATATTTCACCCGATATCGCCCACATGCATGATGACCGCGAAATGAATCAAGGACGTGATCAGCGTGGATAAGGTCGGTTCTTTTTTTACGCGCTCCCGCTTTTTTGCACCCGTTGCCGTCGTGATTGCAGCAGCACTTGTTGTCGGAGTCTCCGGACTGATTCAAGTTGAAAAGCCAAAAGCCTCGGAGGGTGCCGTAACAATTGAACCAATTGGTTCGGCGGTGTTGCTGTGTCCTGAACCCGGCGCCGGCGGTGATCTCGGCGTCCGAGTCACGGCAGCGATTGTGCCGGGTCAACCCGGACAAGAGTCTGGCTCTGGCTCGGCGGGGATTGAAACTTTGCCGGGTAAAGAGTCGGCTAGTTCTCGTATCACGGCGCCGGGGGAGCAAGGGCAAATTGAGGCCTTTGGCGATCGACTTCCAGCAATTCGTGCATACGGTGAAGGTTCACTCGCGCCTGGACTTGTCGCCGACCAGTGGGGCCGCGATCCGAGCGGACAAGGTCGCGGAATGGCAAGTACGGCTTGCGCCCCTGCCGCATCTGAGTTTTGGTTCGTTGGTGGCGGCGCTGTTGCCGGACGCAAGACCCGGGTGCTTTTGGTGAATCCCGATGACACCGCGGCCATCGTCGACGTGATTATTCATGGACCCGATGGAATTATCGATGCACCAGCCGGTCGGGGTCTGGTCATCCCACCCCTTGATCGCGCCACCGTACAACTCGATGTTCTTGCACCAGGTGTCGCAGCAACGGCGTTTCATGTGCTCGCGCGCACCGGTCGAATCGGTGCCTCAGTTAATGACGAGCAACGATCAGGATTGCAATCTGTTGGAACAGATTGGATTCCACAATCGGCACTGCCGGCAACCAAGGTTTATTTACCCGGTGTGATAAACGGTTTAGGTGCTCGCGTCCTGTCCATCGTTTCCACGACTGAAAATGATGCGAATGTGACCTTGCGAGTCATTTCACCCGATGGCACATTTGAACCAGCCGAACGCAACACGTTTACGGTCACCGCTGGAGCTGTTGTCACGACCGACATGACACCCGCGCTGCCACAAACCCCCGATGGCTCGTTACCGGCAACCCTTGAATTGACTTCAGATCAACCGATAGTTGTCGGGATGCGCCAATTCTTTGGTGGCAAACGGGTACAAAATGAAACGGCATTTAGTGCAGGCGCCCAGCCGATTACGGGACCGGCAGCAGTTTCGGGTTTACCCGTTCGGGATCTAACCGACGTCCGATTAGCCATCAGCGCACCTGTTGGCGACGTTGAAGTGAATATTGCGCTGCTTCCGTTCCGCGCTGGAAAAAGTGCTGGTGAGCTGACGGCCCCAAGACGGATAAAAGTTGCTGCCGGTCAACTCCGCAACATCAAATTGGAGCCACCGACGGGCATTGATTGGTACACGGCAATCGTCACTCCGGTTGAAGGTTCTGGTCCGGTTCTACTGGCGCATCGGATCCGGGAAAAGTCGCGATTCGGTGATTTGATCACCGGTTATCCGTGGAGCCCGTTACGTATCCAGGTTTCGGTTCCCAACGCGGCGCAGAATGAAGCTATCGCTGTGCGGCGCGCCGCCACGAGTTAACCCTGAACTCCTACTAACGTCCGTGGAGTGAGTAGACGCCGGTGCTCGAAGCCTTCCTGCAATGGCTCTGCGGTATCCACATTGACCTACGTTTACGCCGATTCAACGGCGGTTCTTGGTCCACTCGCCACCTACGCCGAGCCGCATTGTTACGACATGTGCCTGATGCACAGTGAACGGCTTACCGCCCCGAGGGGTTGGGAAATTGTTCGGATCACCCCCGACGCAGACGCCTTAAAGCCATCATCGGATGACTTGGAAGCGTTGGCCAACGCCGTGCGGGAGGCGGCCAGACCCCGATATCTTGAGAGAGAGGCGGAGGCAACCCAATCTGGCAATATGGTTGAGGTTGCCAGACGCGGCCATTTGCGGGTTCTTGTCACACCCGAGCAGTAACCGGCGCTCACAACCCCGGTCGGAGTCTGCTGCAAGTAGTCCCGAACACTTTCGTCGTAACCGATAGGTTTATCTCGTGACTTCACTTCGTGAGCGTGATCTGAGCGCCATTATTAAGGCCTACGACGTGCGCGGCATTTACCCTGATCAATTGGATGAAGAACTGGCCCACGCTGTTGGGGCGGCATTCGTTGAAGTACTGGGCATCCGAGTTTCCGAGGGTGGCGCTGGAGCGGTTGTTGTCGGCCACGACATGCGACCCTCTGGCCCGTCACTCGTAGCTTCATTTGCCCAAGGCGTTCGCGAAGCCGGCTGCGATGTGATCGAAATTGGCTTAGCCAGCACCGACGGTTTGTATTTTGCTTCCGGCAGCCTCAATCTGCCGGGCGCCATGTTTACCGCAAGCCACAACCCGGCCGAATACAACGGCATCAAGTTGTGTCGCGCGGGGGCGGCGCCGGTTGGTCAGGATTCTGGCCTGCGTGAAATCTCAGAGTTGATTTCTAGTGGTTCCTTCAACTCTAAAGCAGCAGCGGGTTCTCCCATTCACCCACTTGGGAGTATTTCTGCCCAAGACGTACTCCCCGAATACGCGAAATATCTTCGTAAACTCGTCCCCGTCGAAACTGGTCGCCACCTCAAGGTCGTGGTCGATGCAGGTAACGGCATGGGCGGCTTCACGGTTCCAGCAGTACTGGGCACCGAAGCTGGATTATCCGAACTTCCACTGAGTGTCATTCCCATGTATTTTGAGCTTGATGGAAGTTTTCCGCACCATGAAGCCAATCCGATCGAACCGGCGAATCTGGTTGACCTACAAAAAGCTGTAATTGCAAACAAAGCCGACCTTGGTTTGGCTTTTGACGGGGATGCGGATCGCTGTTTCGTGATCGACGAAAATGGCGACGCCGTAACCCCTTCTGCGATCACGGCGCTAATTGCAACCCGTGAATTGGCTCGCCATCCCGGAAGCAACGTAATTCACAATCTCATCACCTCACGTACGGTGCCGGAAGTCGTCGCCGAAAACGGTGGGATTGCAATTCGTACCCGCGTGGGCCACTCATTTATCAAGGCAACCATGGCCGAGACGAATGCAGTATTTGGAGGTGAGCATTCGGGTCACTTTTACTTCCGGGAATTCTGGCGGGCCGATTCGGGCATGCTTGCGGCCTTGCATTGCATAGCTGCACTCAATGAGACCGCACCGGGAGTAACTTTCTCAACTTTGATGGCTCCGTTTAATCGTTACGCAGCTAGTGGTGAAATCAATACCCGCGTTGACAATCAAGCCAGTGTCATAGCTGCAATCACAGCACAATATGCACAATATGAATTGGACGAGCTTGACGGTCTCACAGTGTCTTCGGACACTTGGTGGTTCAACGTTCGCGCAAGTAATACCGAGCCGCTATTGCGCCTCAACGTTGAAGCCAGCGAAGATTCGCAAATGCAGCGACTTCGAGACGCGGTTCTTGACCTCATGCTCGCGGATACGTGCGCTGCGGCGCGTTCTGCACCCGCGCCATTGGGTATCTCGCCAGAACTGTGGTCGGTCCTAGCCTGTCCGTGCGATGACCACGGCGCACTTGTTGCCAATACCTTTAGCAAGACTCCCGAATCTCTGGAAATCCTCGAACTGGTGTGCACTATTTGCGATGCCCATTTTCCTGTCCGCGACGGTATCCCGGTCATGCTCCTCAAGTAAATGACGGAATTGAACGGGACACATGAAGGTAATTAGTGGTGCATTAAAAAATTACGCTTGGGGAATTCCCGGTGGACTCCTGCCGTGGCTCGGCGACATTCCGGGGTCCGAAACCACCGAACCGCAAGCAGAACTCTGGTTTGGAGTGCACCCCAGCGGGGCGTCGAAAATTATTGACTCCGATCTGGCGCTAAGTCAAGTGCTCGACCGCCGCGAAGTGCCGGTTTTGGTGAAAATTTTGGCTGCGGCGAAACCTCTTTCGGTCCAGGTACATCCCAGACGCGAACTGGCGCAGGAGGGTTTTGACGAACTCAATAACACCGAGCAGTTCGCTGGTGCTTTTGCTGATCCATATGAAAAAACTGAATTACTCTACGCGTTAACGTCTTTCAAAGCCTTCTGTGGTTGGCGTCCAATTGATCAAGTTATGCGTATCCTGCAGGAACTTCGCATTGACCTTCCCGCGACCGAATGGCACGGTCGCGGGAATCCGCGTCGGACTTTGTTCGAGTACTTCGTCGCCCAGAAAGTCTCACCTGAAACGTTGGCTGCAATTCCGATGGCTGTCCGCGAGATTGGTCTTTCTGACTGTGAAATCGATGCGTATACAACTGTGGCGGCCGATTATCCCCTGGATCAAGGCGCGCTTTTGGCAGTTTTTTTACAATCAGTGATACTCGAACCCGGGGATAGCGTTTACATTCCTGCCGGTATGCCACACAGTTATATTTCGGGAATTGGCATTGAGGTCATGACTTCTTCCGACAACGTGCTCCGGCTTGGTCTCACTCCAAAAGCTGTCTATCCCGAGCTCGCCTTGCGCGCACTTGATTTCGAGTCGGCCTTGCCTCCTGCTGCGCAGGCACCTTTTAGTATTGACGTCCTTCAGGGCGATCCGCAGGCTCACTATCATTTCGACCTGGCTAGCGGCCAATTTCGCTTGGTTCTAGCACTTGATGGAATTACCCAGATAGGCGACACCGCACTTTTCCCCGGTCAGGCCGCAGTGATCACTGCAACAGAGCCGGTCGCATCCATTTCGACCATCGGTCGCTGCGCGGTCGTGAGAACGAAAATCTAAAACGTGAGCAGTGAAGGTGGAATCAAGGCCATCATTGCGGCGCCGAGCGCAAACATCGGAATCGCAATTAGTAAATTTGTGGCATTCGTTTTCACCGGTTCATCTTCAATGCTTTCTGAAGCGATTCATAGCGTTGCTGATTCTGGTGACCGAATTTTGCTGATAATTGGAAATCGGCTCTGCTGATTGGTGAAAGTGCAAAGTGCGCTGACTGAGGAAGTTGCATTGATTCGAAGTTCCCTGGAAGAATCGGCGGGAGTTGAGCGAGTTATTCACTTGCAAACGATGCATGTTGGACCCGATGAACTGCTGGTGGCCGCCAAAATAGCGATTCATGATTCGGATAGTGGAACTCAGATTGCGAAGGCGATCAATGATGCAGAAATAGCGTTGCGCACCGCGCTCCCCAGTGCGAAGTACACCTTCCTCGAACCCGACCTTGATTTTGGTCGGCAGGGAGATTCCACGGTCCATGGGCTAAACGTCCCCGATCCCCGGCTTTAGTGTGTTTTTCACCGCGAAACACCAGGAATAATTTCCTCACGGTGGGGTGTTGGGGTGCGAATGAGTGAATATCTGGCAGAATAAGGTCACCACGCACCCGGAGCCCTGGAATCTGTTGTGGAAATCCATTTATTACCCGTGTATTTTTCATGCCGACGTGCACAAAATGTATGCGATAAATACCCGCAAAGAATCGAAAAGGAGCTTTTATGGCGAACGCCACGACCGCAACCGGCCAAGGAATCGTGTTCAAGGCCGATGGAACCCCGGATTTTAAGGTAGCCGACTTAAGTCTTGCTGAATTTGGGCGCGACGAAATCCGGCTGGCCGAGCATGAAATGCCCGGTTTGATGGCCATGCGTGAAAAATTCGGTGCGACCAAGCCCCTGGCCGGCGCCAGGATCACCGGATCACTTCACATGACCGTTCAAACCGGCGTGCTGATCGAGACACTCGTTGCCTTGGGCGCCGACGTCCGCTGGGCTTCGTGCAATATCTTCTCAACCCAAGATCATGCGGCCGCGGCTGTAGTCGTTGGACCAGAAGGCACCGTTGAGAGCCCATCGGGTATCCCGGTTTACGCATGGAAGGGCGAAACCCTCCCGGAGTACTGGTGGTGCACGGAGCAAATCCTGATGTGGCCGGACGGCAAGGGCCCCAACATGATTCTTGACGACGGTGGCGACGCGACACTTCTCGTACACAAAGGAACCGAATTTGAAGCGGCCGGCGTCGTTCCCAAACCCGATGCCGACACCTCCGAGGAATACACGGTCGTGCTGGAAACGTTGGCTCGGACATTGACGCAGGATTCGCAGCGTTGGACAAACATTGGTAGCGGGATCATTGGGGTAACCGAGGAGACCACAACCGGCGTACATCGACTGTATGAAATGCACCGCGAAGGTGCACTCATTTTCCCGGCTATCAACGTCAATGACTCTGTTACCAAGACAAAGTTTGATAACAAATACGGATGCCGGCACTCACTCATTGACGGCATTAACCGCGCAACCGACACTTTGATTGGTGGAAAGGTTGCCGTCGTTGCAGGCTACGGCGACGTTGGTAAAGGTTCAGCCGAATCACTTCGTGGCCAAGGCGCTCGCGTGATTATCACGGAGGTGGATCCAATTTGCGCAATGCAGGCTGCAATGGACGGGTACCAGGTCGCTCTCATTGAAGATGTCATTGGCACGGCAGATCTCTTCATTACGGCAACAGGTTGCTACGACGTGATTACTGCCGAGCACATGTCCCAGATGAAGCATCAGGCAATCGTCGGGAATATCGGTCACTTCGACAACGAAATTGATATTGTCGGCTTAGCCAATTTTCCTGGAGTGAAGCGCAAGACGATCAAACCACAGGTTGACGAATGGACTTTCGCCGACGGACATTCGATCATCATGCTCTCGGAAGGGCGCCTGCTCAACCTGGGTAACGCGACAGGGCATCCATCCTTCGTCATGAGTAATTCGTTCACCAACCAGGTGCTGGCGCAGATTGAATTGTTCACTAAGCGGGACGAGTACGCACTCGGTGTTCATGTGTTGCCAAAGCACCTTGACGAATTGGTTGCTCGACTTCACCTAGACGCACTCGGTGTCCGGCTGACCGAACTCTCCAAGCCACAGGCCGAGTACCTCGGTCTCGACGTTGCGGGGCCATACAAGCCAGATCACTACCGCTACTAAATCGGCTGCATAAAGGCAACAATTCTTTGCCTCACTGCGGGGCGGGTATTCCTTCGGGAGTCCCCGCCCCGCATTTGCGTATGCGGCGCGTCCGGGCTTGTGGGCGTGACACCGGGGTGACAACATAGGGGCATGAGCATGATGAGTGCAGGATCACGCACCGATAGCGGAGTACGTGGCAAGGTGTTAGTCGTAGACGACGATCTGGCTCTGGCCGAGATGCTCGGGATTGTGCTTCGAGGTGAAGGCTTTGAACCAGTTTTTTGTTCCGATGGGTCCGAAGCGTTACGAGTATTTCGCGAGAGCCGACCTGACATTGTGCTGCTGGACTTGATGCTACCTGGCAAAGATGGTGTTGACGTGTGTCGATTGATTCGCGCTGAGTCGGGAACCCCCATTGTCATGTTGACAGCAAAAAGTGACACGATCGACGTCGTGGTGGGTTTGGAGGCCGGTGCCGACGACTACATCGTCAAACCGTTTAAGCCAAAAGAACTGGTTGCTCGCATCCGCGCCAGGATCCGTCGAAATGAAGAACCCACCCCAGCAGGGCTGCAGATCGGTGATTTGGCGATCGACGTAACGGGACATTCGGTCCGGCGTGGTGAAGAAAGTCTGTCACTAACACCACTCGAATTTGACCTACTGCTGTGTCTTGCGCGAAAACCAGGTCAGGTCTTTACCCGAGAAGCCCTGCTTGAAGAGGTGTGGGGATACCGCCATTCTGCAGATACTCGGCTTGTTAACGTCCACGTACAGCGCTTACGCGCGAAGATCGAACATGATCCTGAGCGACCAGATATCGTTTTGACAGTTCGTGGTGTGGGTTATAAAGCTGGCCCACTTTAAGGTGATCCCGCCATTGTGAAAATTCTCAGGTCAATGTTGGCACCGTTTCGCTGGGGTAGAAAGATTTGGCGGCGTTCCCTTTCTTTTCGTGTGACAACATCAACCTTACTTTTGAGCGCAATAGTTGTCACGATTCTTGGTTTTTCACTCTTGTCCCGGGTAACAACAGGGCTCTTGGATTCAAAGGACCGTTCGGCGATTAGTGAAGCATCGTCGGGTTTGGGGGAGGCGCAACGACTTCTGGATGCAGCAAATACGGGTCCGGCAACTCCTTCGGCCGCACGACTCGTGGATAGCGTTATTGCGACACTCGGTGCACGTTCGGGTTCACCTTCTGCCTTTGACGTCCTGTTACTAGCGTCGAGTGCCAATACTGACGCACCAGAGCGAGGAACCAACTTAGTTGCTGTTTCGAGCATCCCGGTGGAATTGCGAGAATCTATTGCCTCCACTAAACGTCAGTCATGGACTTATTCGCCAATTGTTTTCCTTGATGGGAGAACCACGCCGGGTCTGATCGTTGGCGCACCGCTCACCGTACCGACGGTAGGTCCATACGAACTGTATTACCTGTTTAACCTTGACCAAGAACAGGAAACACTGGATCTGGTGTCGAGTGCGGTTGTGGGAGCAGGAATTATTTTGGTAATTCTGGTGGCCGGTGTCGCTTTACTGGTGACGCGTCAGGTAGTTGTTCCGGTGCGAGAAGCAGCGCGAATTGCTCGGCGCTTTTCTTCAGGAAAATTAAATGAACGGATGCAAGTGAAAAAGGAAGATGATCTTGCTCAACTTGCAACGTCATTTAATGAGATGGCTCAAAACTTAGCATTGCAGATTCGACAGCTAGAAGAGCTCTCACTTCTGCAGCAAAGATTTGTATCCGATGTCTCCCACGAACTGCGCACACCGTTAACGACCATCCGCATGGCAGCCGACGTGATGTACGAGGATCGAGGTGCATTCGATGCCGCGAATGCAAGGTCGGTTGAGTTGTTGCAGGAACAACTCAACCGTTTTGAGTCGCTCTTAGTTGACTTGCTGGAAATTTCGCGCTTCGACGCGGGGGCTGCGGTCCTTGAAACAGACCGAACGGATCTTGTCCCAATGATCGAACGGATAATTCACGCGACCGAGCCACTTGCGGAGAGAAACTCGTTGAAAGTGAGGTTTGCAGCCTATGAGCGACCCGCATTTGTCGAATGTGATCCGCGCAGAATCGACCGTGTGATCCGAAATCTCGTGGATAATGCAATTGAGCATGCCAACGGAACAGGTGTTGTGATTGAACTTGCGGGGGATTCTGATTCTGTTGCCATTACGGTTCGTGACTTTGGTGTCGGTTTGATGCCCGGTGAGGCAAGTTTGGTATTTAGTCGTTTCTGGCGCGCAGACAAGGCGCGCGCACGAACGACGGGAGGAACAGGTTTGGGACTCGCAATCGCATTGGAAGACGTCCGCCTTCACAGCGGCTGGCTTGAGGCTCAGGGTGAGCCGGGGTCCGGCGCGTGTTTTCGGTTGACTCTGCCTCGGGTCACCGGGGAGTCGTTTAATAGTTCACCGCTATCGATGGGCGAAGGGTTTTCCGAGGGTCCGAGCGGTGGGAGCGACGCGGGCTTTGATGAACTGGCGATCGAAGCTTCTTTCGGTGCCCGAACTCGAGACCCCCTTGATACTGCGCCATGGCAGAAGGGTGGTCCGTGATGCGCCGACTATTCCTACTTGTCGTGATGAGTGCCCTGCTGACGGGTTGCGGACTGGGTACGGGGGCCTTCACCGCGCAAGTCCCCACCGACGGACCGATCGAAGCTGGCCAGCTTGTTTCAAATACGAGCGCCGACCAATTTATTCGAGTAATCGCTCGACCCCCGCGTGACGGTATGTCACCGACCGAGATCGTGCAGGGTTTCCTTGAATCTTCGGCGTCATTTGATAGCAACCATGCGGTTGCACGCAGCTATCTCACTTCGGAAGCGGCAGGGGAATGGGACCCAAGTGCGGGGGTATCCGTCTACGACGGCGTTCCGACCCTAGTCGAAGCCGGTGCAGCGGTTTTGTTTAGTGCAACCCTCAGCGGCCGGATTGCTGAAAATGGCCGTTACGCGGTTGAGGACCCGGGTGCTCAATTGCAACGAAGTTTCTTCCTCACTGCGCGAGATGGCGAGTGGCGAATCAATCTCGCACCCACGGGACTATTGCTCTCCAATTTTGATGTTAATCGCGCCTACCGCAGCTTCCCGCTTTACTTTTTCAATCCCAGTTTCCAAACACTGGTCCCCGATGCCCGGCTTATTCCAGTTATTGGGCCAGCCTTAGGCACAACGCTGGTCCAGCGATTGATTGAAGGCCCAAACGAGTGGCTTCGTCCAGCGGTTCGGACCGGATTTCCCGCCGGCGTCGCACTGGCGGTCGATGCCGTCCCGATTGAAAATGGAGTAGCGAGAGTCAACCTCAATGCAAGTGCCACTTTGGCCAATGATCCCGCTCGTGTTGCCTTGTCGCAGCAAATCGTGTGGACCCTGCGGCAATTACCCGAAGTGCAATTTGTTGAAATCTCGGTGAATGGAACACCACTCAGCGTGCCCGGAACCAGTTCGCCACAACCCCGTGACGCGTGGCCAGAAGTTGATCCAGGCGGATTACCCAGTGACTCGGTGGGTTACGCATCTACCGGCGTCGGGGTTGTGCGACTAACAACCAATGGGAACTTTGCGGTCCCCGGTGGGTTCGGCGTGGTAGATGACGCTCTCACCAGATTTGCCGTCTCCACCGATGGCAAACGTGCGCTTGGGTTAACTTCTGGCGGAGACCTTTTGGCTGGCAATTTGCTTATTGGGTCCTCACTGGATGTGACGGCGCCCGTCGATCCAGCACTTTCAGGGTTGCAATCAATGGCTTTTGACGGTGCAACAACCACATGGATAGTTAATGAGAATGGAGTCCCTGCGGCTTTGTTAGCGACCGGTGAAACATTTGAGATCGAGATCAATGGACTCGAGCAAGGTGATTTTGTTCAATCGGTGATTCCCTCGCGGGATGGAACTCGCGCTGCAATCACGGTGACAAATGAAACTGGGTCCGTGCTACTCCTTGCTCGAGTGAGTAGGCCAACACCTGCGAACGTAACCCGAATTCAATTACAGAAACCACTGAGAGTTGAATCCAAACTCGGCTCTGTGACGGGCGTTGCATGGTCCAGTGCAAATACGATCGCTGTGATCGCAAGTGAGACAGCGGGGATTTTGCAAATTTACGAAATCGATCTAGGTCGTGGTGATGTCCTAGCCCAGGGTTCACCGGCAGACCCGATATCCATCGCAGCAGCACCCGGACTGCCGACGCTCGTCACTTCGGCCGATGGCTCAATTTATGAAAACTCGACTCAGTCATGGATCGCGCGAATCCAAGGAAGCTTGGCGGCCTACCCCGGTTAGCCGATCAGTAAAGTTTAGTGGGAGCATCATGTCGGACTTGAACATAGTTACCGTGGCTTCCAGTCGTGCAGAGTTGTGGTTTCTGGAAGCGTTGCGGTGTCTAAATTTGTGTGAGCGGAGCGCGTCATTGCGGAGCCGTCGTTGCTGCTAAGGAAGTCGTCCTCGCGGCGAGGGAGACAGGTATCGCCCGATTGACCGCTGCCAGACTTGTCTAGGCAAGAGGTGTCTTTCTGGGAGGGAGTTCTTGTCTTATGCGCTATTCCCTTGGGCTTCGTAAAAGTCTAGACAACTTGAGTAATCACATGATAGATTGCGAGGGTGTCGGAGTTAGCAGAGCTTAGTCAAAAAACCGTGGTCACGGGATCGTCGGGAATCGCCGCTTCCGTAGTTCGCGAGCTCGCTTCCCAAGGGCATCAGGTATTTGTTTTGGGCAGCGATGCCGTTTCATGCGCGCAGGTGTGCGCTGAGATAAATCAGCCCGCAAACTGGCACGAAGTTGACCTACGAGACGAAGTACGAACCAGAGCGGCTTTCTCACTAGTTGCAAAACATATGGGCGGTATTACCGGACTGGTGGCTGTGGCGGGAGGTTCCGGTCGGTCGCTGGGCGACGGAGACATTGCTGAGATGTCACTTCAAGCATGGGATGCGACTTTGTCAATGAATTTAACCCCAACTTTTCTGGCAATCTCAGCAGTCTTAAATCACATGCGTTCTGGTGGTTCGATTGTAGCTGTATCGAGTGTCCTGGCTAGTGACCCTCAGCCAGACCTATTTCGAACACACGCTTATGCAACTGCTAAGGGTGCGATTAATTCACTAGTAACGTCTGTTGCCAGCGCTTATGCGTCAACGGGTATTCGAGTTAATGCTGTCGCACCTGGACTTGTGACGTCTCCCATGTCGCTGCGAGCACAGCAAGATTCAGCGATCGACGCATTTATACAGTTAAAGCAGCCACTTTCACAAGGGTTCCTTTCGGCTGATGAGGTCGCCAAACTGATCATCGATGTATTGACTACTCGCTCGATGACAGGCCAATGCATCAACATTGATGGAGGATGGGGAGTGACTCGACCGTGATTTTCTCTGACGCCCGATATCTGTCAAGCCCACTTGTGTCCGTATTTAGGCGAGTAAGGCCTGACCGTGTTGGCGCCTGCGTCGAACTGTTAGTGGGTGAAGGGTTCCCACTAATCGAGGTCACTATGGACTCTCCCCATTGGCGCGAGGGTGCCTCCAAGATTACTGCTGGCGGAGGTGTCTGGGGTGCGGGTACGGTCATGACTATTGACGACATGCATGAAGCTGTAGAGGCTGGGGCACAGTTCCTGATGTCACCCGTCAGCGATATTGAGGTGATCGAGGCTGCAGTGCGTTTAGGTGTCCCTTTTATGCCCGGATGCTTTACACCGACCGAGATTCATGAATCGTTGAAGGCAGGCGCTGAAGGAGTAAAAATCTTCCCAGCGGTCAGCATGGGAACTGCAGGAATTGCTTCATTGCGTGGCCCATTCCCGAATGTCCCTGTCATTGCTACCGGGGGAGTTTCCCTCAGCAACGCAGTGGACTTCTTGCAAGCTGGCGCAACCTACGTTGGAATTGGCGGCAGTCTTTTTACAGACCTTTCGCTAGCGCAAGGTCTGTTGACAAAATTCAAGAACGCACTCAAGGACAGCTGAAGAGAAAAGACAATCAACGAGGAGAAGAAATGAGTTATTCAATCCCAACCTACGAGCAGGTCGCTAAGACAATTGACCACTCGCTTTTACGGCCAGAATTAACCCGTACCGATATTGAGCAGGGTTGCGCACTTGCGGCGCGTTACAACGTTGCATCTGTTTGCGTACGCCCCAGCGACGTATCGCTGGCCGCAGAGCTACTTGCCGGAACCGACGTGGAGGTTGGGACTGTAGTTGGATTCCCGCACGGTTCCAACACAACTGAAGTAAAAGTTGCTGAGACCAGGCAGGCAGTTGCGCAAGGAGCCACGGAAATTGACATGGTAATAAATATCGGCCAACTTTTATCAGGGGACAATGACCAAGTCCAAAATGACATCAGGGCTGTGGTCGAGGCAGCAAGTGGCTACCCCGTGAAAGTGATTTTGGAAAATGCGTATTTGACCGATACTCAAAAAATCGAAGCGTGTAAACGGGTTGAAGCAGCAGGTGCGCATTATGTGAAGACTTCTACGGGCTTTGCTCCAACAGGAGCAACTCTGGAAGATATTGCGTTGATGAAAGCTGCCGTCTCATCGAGCATTAAAATTAAGTCAGCAGGTGGAGTACGTACGCTCGACTCTTTAATGGAATACATGGCTGCCGGCGTATCTCGTAGTGGAGCAACGACGACTGCTCAAATGCTGGACGAATATACGGAAAGATTTCCAGGCTCGTGAGTCACTGGCTTGGAATTGACCTCGGTGGGACCAATATCAAGTTCGTCACTATTGCGGAGAATGGTTCGTATTTAGAGGTAATTGCCCGAGACTCAACTCCAACGAAAGCGCAACAGGGTCCGGCGAGAGTTGTCGACACGCTCGCTCGGATTGCCGAAAGGGCCGTGTCATTAGATCCGAAGATTCAAGGAGTCGGGGTGACGGTGCCGGGCCTGTTTGACTCGTTGCTTGGAGTTACAACTCTTATCCCCAACTTGACAGGTGATTGGCGTGGGCAATCGATTGTCGAGCCAATCTCCCGAATGTGTAGCCGCCCAGTTTCCATTATTAACGATGCCCGAGCGTTTGGATTGGGTGAACTATGGCTCGGCGCGGCTCGAGGACACAACAGTATGGCTGGAATTACGATTGGGACAGGCCTCGGAGGAGTGATAGTCCTCAATGGGGGCCTCCATTTGAGTGCATCCGGATCTGCAGGCGAGATCGGGCATCAAACGATTATCCCCAATGGTTTGCTTTGTGGGTGTGGAAATCGTGGCTGTCTGGAAACTTTGGCATCAGGGTCAGCCATTGCACGCCTAAGTGGCAAGGACTGTGCCGAAGAAGTGTTTGAAAGTGCTCAAGGTGGTAATCCACTTTGCCAACAGGTGCTTAATGAAGCCATATCAGCAATAGCTATTGGGCTAGCTAATATCGCGACGGTCTTAACTCCCGAAGTTTTTGTAATCGGCGGTGGAGTAAGCGTTCGAGCGGACCAGTTTCTTGAGCCGATTCAACGGGAACTCTATGAGCGAGCCCCTTTAGTTGACCGGGCTTTCTTGGAAGTGCGGCCGGCAGAATTGGGTACCTCGGCGGGGGCCGTCGGTGCTGCCTTGTGGGCGCGCGAATGACCCGTTAATCCCGCTGGCTGTAGGCCAAGGTCGATTACATACCTGGTGGAAACATATGCAGTTTCAGTGTGTTCAATGGGAATACCGTCCGAAGCGAGCACGACTCGGCGTTCTACCAGTAAAGCAGAACTTTTCGGAATATCAAGACGCTTAGCTTCCATTGCGGTTGCCAGTCGAGCTGTCACCCATGACCAGGCGTCGGTAGGTCCGCGGCCGCGTTGCCGTAAAAATAGGTGCAAGCTTCCAGACTCTAGGTCCTCGTCGAGAATATCCGCGAAAGATGCGGGTAAAGCAACAACTTCAATAGCGATTGGAAGACCATCCGCCAGCCGGACACGTTCAATGCGAATAACTGCATCACCTTCACGGAGTCCGAGCGAACTGGCATCTGCGCGTGTGGCTTTTGCTTTGCGTGCGGAAATGAGAAAAGATGAGGGAACCAGTCCGCGTAGCACCATGTCCTCGGTGAAACTCATCAAGACACCTTCACGACGGTGCATTGGACGAGCCGCTATAAAAGTTCCGGAACCACGAACCCGGTCTACCAGTCCGTCCTGTTCGAGATTAGCGAGTGCCTGTCGCACCGTCATTCGCGACACACTAAAGCGCGAACAGAGTTCAATTTCGGAGGGGAGCGAGTCACCGGGTGAACCTTTAAGACACTTCGCCCGCAACCATTTTTCAATCTCAAGGTAGCGCGTTACTTGCTTTTGAACCATGACCTATCTCCTATTACAAATTGATAACGAAACTGCTAAAGCCATAGAAAAGTTGATCCATCTTGTCTAGACAAGTGCCGTGGGGTTTTTAACTCGGAAAAGGATGGCCTAAATGGGCGTTTCGCGGACACAGGGATCATGGATTGACTCTGGGCTTGAACTGCTTTCATGGATCCAAGATACTCAGGAACCCGCCATAGAGAAAGCATCGCAGTGGTGCGCCGAATCAATCGCGGCAGATTCATTAGTGCATTTATTTGGATCTGGACACTCACGGATTCCCGTTGAGGAAATGTTTCCGCGTTACGGATCTTTCCCAGGCTTTGCTCCCATGGTGGAATTGTCCACTACCTTTCACACGCAAGTAGCGGGTGCAAATGGACAACGACAGGCAATGTTTATCGAGCGGACTTCCGGTTTTGCTCGCGTAATTTTGAGTAATTATGAACTGACGCCGAGCGATACGATCATGATTTTCAGCGTGGGAGGTTCAACCGCTCTTCCCCTTGAAATGGCTCAGGAGTGTAAAAAAAAGGGCGTCAAGGTGATCGCGGTCACCAATGTTGCATCCGGTGGGGACCTTCAAAACAATGCAGATCTGGTAATTGACTTGGGGGTTCCTGACGGTGACGCTCTCATTGATATCCCGGGTCTTTTGTATCCGGTTGGACCCGGATCGACTCTTTCCGCAGTTGCAGTCGTCAACGAAATAAAATGCCGGACGGCAAAAAAGTTACTTGAGATTGGCAAGATGCTTCCAGTCTTGACTTCAGCAAGCCTTATAGGTGAAGAACACAAAAACGAAGTCTTTTCCACCGCATACGACGAACATGCACGGCGGATGTCAAATGTACTGCGTAAGACCGAACAAGCGCCGTATATCTCAGCTCAACCCGAGATACCACAGACATGAGCGGAGCCACCGTTCAGATGGAAGAAATGACAGAAGGGGAATGTGAATGAAATTACGTCGCAATTCCATTTTCGCGATCACCGCTGCCTCAGCCCTTATGGCTGTTGGTCTAGCTGGTTGCTCTAGTGATGACGCAACTACTTCAACGGAAACAACCAGTGAAGAGAGCGCCACAGTGGATGCAGCCGAAGAAAGCGCTGGTGGAGAATATGTAATCGGTGTCAGCAATACCCTCGTGGGTAACGGCTGGCGAGAGCAGATGATCTGCTCGATCAAGGCGCAATCACTTGCCAGTGGAGAAGTTTCCAAAGTGATCGTGGCCAATGAAAATGGCGGACCAACCGAGCAAATTGGGCAGCTTCGCGACCTAATTTCACAGGGTGTTGACGCGATTATTCTTAACCCAACTGATGCACAACAGTTGAACCCAATCATTGACGAAGCAGTAGCACAGGGAATCGTCGTAGTAGCGGTCGATAGCGCCGTTTCCACCGAAAACGCCTACGTCGCCACCAACAATCAGGAAGAGTATGGCTACCTTGGTGCCAAGGCACTCTTTGAGGCTATGGGTGGAAAAGGTAATGTTATTGAAATGCGCGGTATCGACGGTGTTCCCGCTGACGTAGATCGTCATGCTGGATTTAACCGCGCCTTGTCTGAGTACCCAGACGTGAGAGTGAGTGCTGAAACATTCACCGGATGGGACTTCACTCAAGGTGCCCAGCAAGCGCTGGACTTGATCAACTCAGGTCAGCAAATTGATGGCGTCTGGACAAGTGGAATCGACTATCCGGTTGTTTCCGCATTCATTGAAGCGGGGAAGAAGCCAGTTCCCGTAGTTGGTGCTGACAACAATGAATTTATCAATCAGACCATCTCCCTTGCCGGAGACGGGTTCCAGGGGATTGTTGTTACAAATCCTGCTGTAATCGGTGCGGTTGGTACTTCAATTGCACTTGATGCACTCAATGGGAAGTCACCAAACAAGATGACATCCTTGACACCGAATGCATGGACTGCCGGTAAAGATCTTGATACGTTGAAGAAGTTCTACTTTGCAGATCAGCCACCAACGTATTCAAGTGGTATCCAGGTTGAGGGTTACACGACCTACACACCCGAGCAACTCTTTGCATGCATGGGACCAGGCGAGTAATCAGCACATTGGTAAATAGATTCATGAGCGTGGGGCGGGTTTTGAACCCGCCCCACGCTCTGAATCAATTAAGGAGTTTTTCATGAACCAGCCGGTTTTGTCCACAGAGGGCATCGCCAAAAGATACGGGCCGGTGGTCGCACTTCGCAATGTCGAAATGAGCGTCCAGGCCGGTGAAGTCCACGCGCTGCTAGGCGCAAATGGCGCGGGCAAAAGTACCTTGGTAAAAATTCTTACTGGAGTAATCGAGCCGGACAAAGGCCAGATAATTCTCAATGGCGAGCAGGTTCGATTCACGTCACCGGCTAAAGCTCGAGCCGTTGGTCTTGTTTCAGTTTTCCAAGATCCTGCGCTGGCACCTGATTTAACGGTCATGCAAAACATGCGTCTTACGGGAACGGACGTCGCGGCGTTTCGTGAGCGTATGGAGAGCTTTGGGGTCGACTCTCTGGATCTTCGTGAACTCATTCGCGATGTTCCTCTCACGACTCAGCGTCTCATCGATCTCGCTCGCGCCTTGTCCTATAATCCCAAATTACTTTTGCTCGACGAAATTACGGCGGCACTGCCGAGCGATTTGACCCAAAGAGTTTTTGATGTCATGGCAGAAGTGACCGCGGCCGGTAATTCTGTTCTTTTCATTACGCATCGGCTTGGTGAGGTTCTCGAGCATGCCAATACAGCGACGATCCTGCGAGATGGAAGTGTCGTCGAGAGTGTCCAACTTAAAGACGTTGACGAGCGCGCGATTGTCACCGCAATGTTAGGTGAGTCAGTTGCTACCGTGGAAGTTATTCCGCGGGCAAAGCCGGTTGAAGAGCAACAACCCGCACTCAGAGTTCGTAATATCGCCGTTGGCCGTAAACTCGCCGACATTAGTTTCACCCTGAGCAAGGGTGAAGTATTGGGCGTTGTTGCCCTTGACGGACAAGGGCAAGACGAGCTGTTCAACGCATTGGCTGGCCTACGCAAACTCGGCAAAGGCACAGTTGAGATTGACGGTATTACCCGCACCCTCAAATCGCCGTTTGATGCTATAAAGCGCGGCGTGTCACTCGTTCCCTCTGATCGACAGGACGCGCTATTGCCGCTCCAGTCCGTGGCCCACAATCTCACTATTCCTTTGTATAACAAGCCCAGCAAATGGGGAATAATTCGCCAGGGGAATGAACGGCAGGTCATTGAGTTGACTGAAACTCAATTGCAAATTGATACCCGTGCCGGCGACGAAGTGCGGCAACTTTCTGGAGGAAACCAGCAAAAAGTAACAATTGGTAAGTGGGTCGCTTCTGGTTTCAGCACACTTCTGACATTTGACCCAACTCGCGGTATCGATGCCCGCACAAAACAGCAAATCTACCAGCTACTACGTGACCTCAGTGACGAAGGCAAGAGCATTCTGTTCTTCACCTCAGAATTGCGGGAGATCAAACTCTTGGCAGACCGTGTGATCGTTATTTACGGAGGTCGAATCGTGGCCGAGATGTCCAGCGAATGTGCGAGTGAACAACGACTTCTTGAAGCGATGCACGGAATGTCTCTCGATAGTGAAGTGAAAGAAATGAGGTCGCAGTGACCCTAATGTCTGATCTAGGTCGTCAAGTCCGTACCAATAATTGGGTTGTTGGCGTATTCTCTCTATTTCTAGTTTTGCTGATCTGGAAAGCGACGCTTCTACCAAACTTTGGTGAGTTCCAAGTTCAAACAATCCTGCTTACTGCACTTACGGCAGCCCTCTTAGCTATCGCGCAAGCCATCATTGTGATTGGCGGCGGGATTGATCTTTCCGTTGGCGCCATGATGGTCCTGATCACTGCCTTTCCGCATACTTCATGTTGGACAAGTCATTTCCTGTGGTTATGCTAATGCATCGGCATGCTCGCACTTTCAGTCTTTCTATCGGGATTCACTGGATGGATGATTGGAAAAAGTGGTGTGCCGGACATCATCGTCACATTGGCAACAAGTTTTATTTGGACTGGTGTTGCACTTCTTGTACTTGGTGGACCGGGTGGTGGCACCGCGCCAGAGTTTCAAACATTGCTACTTGGCCCAAGTGGGTTTAATTTCTGGCCACCACTTCTATGGCTATTGATTCCCATTTTGATCGTGTGGATCCCGCTTCGTCGGAGCAAGGCCGGTTTGTCTATTTATGCCATGGGGAGCAGTAAGCCCGCAGCTTTCCTCGCCGGAGTAAATGTAGTTCGCACCCGAATTCTTTACTACGCCGTTGCGGGAATTTTCACAGGACTTGCCGGACTAGCTATTACCGCGAATACCGGAAGCGGCTCGCCTCGATTAGCCGACGGATCGATAGCGACCTTGGATTCGGTTGCAGCTGTTGTCTTGGGCGGTGTTGCGTTAGTTGGTGGAATCGGTGGGATCATGGGGCCGGTCCTGGCCGCGTTTACACTGTATTTGGTGCCATCCATCATGTTGAGCTTGGGTGTTAACCCCTCCTATGGCGAGTCTATAAAGGGTGTACTCGTTATCTTGATCGTAATGTTTGGCGGTTGGATCCGAATGCGCAGGCGAGAGCTATGAGTATCTCTGCGGTGCAACTACATCCCGAGCGCGAAAAAACCGGATGGGTTTTTCGTAATCGAACGTCACTGATATTACTGGCCGTTCTTGCAGTCCTCTTTGTGGTTGCTGGTCTGCTTAGTGCCGATGGCTTCACTCCAAACCTCATTGGTTCAACTCTGTTAATCGCAGCCCCACTCGGCTTGATGGCTGGCGGTCAAACACTTACCATGTTAACGGGTGGCATCGATCTTTCGATCGCAATGATTGCAACCGGTACTGCCTATGTAGTGGGATCCCAAACGGGCAAGGTAGGACCTGCAGGTGCATTGCTTATCGGACTGCTGTTTGTGATCGTGGTCGGTGGGCTTAATGGAATCGGTGTCGGGGTCTTCAAAGTAAACCCCTTGATCATGACCCTGGGTATGGGCGCTATTTTGCTAGGTTTTCTGACAGTGGGAAGTCAATCATTTCTCTCGGGGTCAACGAATCTTCCGGAAATAGTCGGCACCGTTGCGAGCGGGAGTTTCATAAGTTTGATTCCTAAGAACCTGTGGATTTGGGCCCTGCTAGGTGGGATTTTGCTGATAGTTTTAAAAAAAGCTGGTTACGGAAGAGCAGTCTACGCGCTCGGAGACAATGCCGGCGCTGCTCGTCTTAGCGGTGTTCGAGCCTGGCAGGTGATCCCGTTGGTGTATATCGCCTCAGCCTTCTTAGGCGGTGTCGCTGGTTTACTCCTTGCAAGCCGAAGCGGAGGGGTTGCCGGGTTGCAGCTTGCGGATCAGTTGCTTCTGCCGTCGGTTGCAGCCGCTGTGATCGGAGGGACCTCGATTCTTGGTGGGATTGGTGGTTATACCGGAACAATTTTGGGAGTTATGTGCCTCACTGTCTTGGACAAGATCCTCACGCTGATGCAGGTGGGCGGCAGTGGTAGCCAAGATATTAAATTGATCATGTACGGACTTGTTATTTTGATCCTGTCGTGGATTTACGCTCGAGTTACGAAAAAGACATGAGCAGGCAGGTAGATTCGACACCTCTTAGAGTGGCGGTTATTGGTACCGGCTTTATCGGTACCGTTCACGTGGAGGCGGCTCGACGAGCACGCGCACATGTGGTGGGCATTTTGGGTTCCTCGGTCAAACGAGCGATACCAAAAGCCCGGGAGTTGGTTGTGCCAATTGTTTTTGACAGCCTTGAAGAGCTTGCGCAATCACCAGATGTTGACCTGGTCCATGTGACAAGCCCCAACTACCTACATGCACCACAAGTGTTGGCCCTGCTTCAGGGCGGTAAACACGTGATCTGTGAAAAACCGCTCGCGCTGACCGCGGAACAGGGAGCGGAACTTGTTGCAGAGGCTGTAACTCGAAACTTAGTCAATGCAACCTGTTTCAACATCAGGTTCTATCCCTTAATGCGCCAGGCACAAGTGATGGTCGCAAATAACCAGATTGGTTCGGTGTTGTTCAGCACTGGTTCCTACCATCAGGATTGGCTATTGCTGGACACCGACTGGAACTGGCGCTTGGAGCGCGATCAAGCGGGGACGATGCGTGCAGTTGCAGACATTGGATCCCACTGGATCGACCTAGTGGGTTGGGTTTCTGGCTCACCGGTGAGTTCGGTCATGGCCGACCTTTACACGGCGATCCCGGTGCGCCGGCGTCCCACCGGGCCGATTGAAACCTTTTCTATCTCAGGAACGGACACCGATTTGATCGAAGTGAATGTGACCAATGAAGATGCTGCTTCCATCATGTTCGTGTGTGAAAATGGCGCCAGAGGTAGCTTCAGTGTTTCCCAGATTTCAGCAGGGAAAAAGAACAACCTAGAGTTTGAAATCGCGGGGTCCAGTGGTTCCCTCAATTGGAAATCAAGCAACCCCGACGAACTACTCGTGGGCAGGCGCGGGGCTCCCAATGATTTAATTTTCCGGGACCCCAGCCTCATGGACGCTAGCGCAGCCGCGAGTAGTTTCTATCCCGCGGGGCATGTCGAGGGATTCGGCGAAACCTTCCGTGGACTCTTTGAATCGGTATACCGTGATGCCAAAGCAGGGCAACCAGCCGCGCACCCGATGTATCCAACATTCGCCGATGGCCTGGCAGGTCTTGAAGTGGCCGATTCGATTTGGAAAAGCAATGAATCAAAGCAATGGACACAGGTGGAAAGGAACACACAATGAAACTAGGACTACTCACGGCTCCATTTGAAAACACCCCGTTACTTGACGTAGCGCAGTGGGCAGGCTCCAACGGCTATTCCATGCTGGAAGTTGCTTGCTGGCCGGCGAGCAAAGTGGAACAGAGACGTTATGCCGGAACTTCGCATATTGATGCCGACTCGTTAACCACTGAAAGCGCCACACAACTCGTAGCCGACTTGGCTGAGCGTGGAGTCACCATGTCGGCACTGGGGTACTACCCAAACAATATGCATCCCGACCCTGAGCAACGTGAAATGTTCAACACTCACACCATGAAAGTAATCACTGCCGCAGCAATGCTCAACGTGCCAATGGTTTCCACGTTCATTGGAGCGGATCCGTCAAAATCACAATCCGATAATTACCGGATCTTCCTGGACACCTGGGGTGATATTCTCGACTTCGCTCAGTTGAAAGGGATCAAGTTGGCAATTGAGAATTGCCCGATGATCTTTAGTGCGGATGAATGGCCGGGCGGTAAAAACCTCGCCTACTCTCCGAAGATTTGGCGCCAGATGTTTAGTGACATTCCAGGCGATGTCCTGGGACTCAACCTGGATCCCTCGCATTTGATTTGGCAAATGATTGATATTGAGCGAGTCGTCAATGAATTCGCGGACCGGATCTACCATGTGCACATTAAGGACCTGGAAGTGAATAGGGACGGGCTCTACGAAAATGGAATCCTTTCAGCCGGAATTGGTTGGCAAGTTCCTAGACTCCCAGGTCTTGGCGACGTGAATTGGCCACGTTTCATTTCAGCGTTATACCGCAATAACTACGACTACGTGCTTTGCGTTGAACACGAGGATCGTAATTTTGAAGGCACAGACGAACTTGTTAAAAAAGGTTTCGAGATCGCCCGAAACGTAATTGCACCTCTGGTGCCTTAGGCACCAGAGGTTATGTGGTCTTCTACAACTCCGGTATCGCTGCGCTTAATAATGAGTTTCTCCCGGCCGTCGGGAAGGAGTTCACGCTTAATAATCGCGTGACCTTCATATAGATCGGCTTGCTTTTGAATTCTTGGGACGGGTTCATAGGGCCAGTCGAGTTCAACCGGTGCCCAAGCACCCGCTTCGCTAGAAGCAAAGCATGCGTCAATGATCGCGTTGACAACGTAACCGTCAAAGAAGGTTTCTTGGGGCTCCCGGCCTTCTTCGATTGCTTCAAACATGTCGGTGAACATGTCAACGTAACCAAGTTCGGAGATTTCGTCTCCAACTGGGAAGAGCCAGCCGGAGTTGGATTCCGCTTTCTCCGCTACGTAGCCGCCACCTTTGCCCGTGGTGAACATCTCAAATCCGGTCCGAAGGAAATGGTTGAGCCAGATGGTGCCTTCGGTGCCGGCGACCTCATCACGTAAATCCATTCCGCCACGGAATGACCAGGAAACCTCGAACTGGCCCACTGCGCCATTTTCGTACCTGATCAAGGCAACTGCATTGTCTTCGGCAGTGATTGGATGAACCAGTGTGTCTTTCCAACAGAATACCTCAACGGGACGCACTTTTTTTCCGATGAAATTTCGGGTAATTTCAATGCAATGGCACCCGAGATCGACGATAGCTCCGCCGCCAGCCTGGTTTTCGTCCCAGAACCAGGCGCTATGCGGGCCAGGATGGGTTTCGCGTGAGCGCACCCACAAGACGTCACCAATGGCACCGGCTCGGACAGATTTTACGGATTTAAGTGTCTTTGGCGTGTACACGAGATCCTCGAGGTAACCGCCAAAAACTCCATACTCCTTAACAATTTCTAAAATCTCCTTTGCTTCTGCACCAGATCTGGCTAGAGGCTTCGTGCACAACACACTCTTACCTGCTTGCGCTGCAGCTTTAATAGCTTCCAGGTGCATGGCATTGGGCACGGCCACGATCACGGTGGTCACGTCTGGGTTGGAGACGGCAGCAACAAGGTCGGTGGTGTGCACGGGAATGTTCCAGCGTTCGCAGAATGCCTGTCCGCGTTCCTCCGAACGCGAGTACACGGTGACCACTCGATCCTTGGATCTTCCACCGTGTAATGCCATGGTGTAAAAGTCAGCTATCAGGCCAGTTCCAAGCATTGCGATCTTCTGTGACATGGTTCGATCCTTTTTCTCGATGTTGAGAATTAGTCTAGACAACATGCTAATCTGACGCAGCGGAATCGATATAATTTTTAAAGATGTGGAGTCATCATGTCCTGGTGGGAATCAGTTCCTGAGTTGGATTCGGTAGACGTTTTGGTCGTTGGATCGGGATCAGCCGGGTCAACGGCGGCCATCAGTGCCGCGCGCTTGGGAGCCAACACGATGCTCATTGAGAAGCTCCCGTTTCTGGGTGGCACGAGTACTGCCGTGTTGGATACGTTTTACGGTTTCTATACACCTGGTGAGCATTCCAAGAAGATTGTGGGCGGCGTGCCCGACGACGTGATTGCCGGTTTGCGCAAGTATGGGAAAGTCGTGGAGCGCCCGAACACCTATGGCGCTGGCACTGGGGTCACCTACAACTCAGAGCACCTGAAACTGGTGTGGGAGGAACTCGCCGGTAGCGCTGGCGTGAGAGTTCTCCAGCACGTTTTTCTGCAGGACGTCAAAGTTCGAGACGGTCGCGTCGAGCAAGTACTCATAGCTACGAAAGCGGGATTGCGTCGGGTCAAGGCAACTGTCTTCATTGATACTTCTGGTGATGCTGATTTGTGTGCATTTGCTGGTTTTGGATTCGAACTCGCGGGAGACGAGTCACCCGCTCAATCTCTCACTACCACTTTCAAAGTCGTAAATGTCGACATTGCCGAGCGCAAGACGATTTCTAAGGATAAACTCCATGAACTTATGGGTCAAGCCTGTGGCGAAGGCTATGAATTACCGAGGCGTGAAGGATCCGACCACATTACGCCGATTGATCACATGATTGCCACGGTCATGACCCGACTGCCTTCAACGAGCGGAACCAAGAATGCTCTAGACCCCGATTTCATAACTGCGGCCGAGCATGGAGGCCGACGTCAGGCCCATGAATATTTTCGTTTCCTCAAAGATATGGTTCCTGGTTACGCCAATAGCGACCTCGTTGCTTTTTCCACTCAGATCGGTGTGCGCGAGACCCGACGCGTGTACGGCGATTATCGGCTCACACGTGAAGACGTTCTTTCGGCCCGGCAGTTTGACGACCAAATTGGTTTATGCGGTGCACCCATAGAGGATCACCGAATTGGTGAAGGGACGGACTGGGTGTATATCCTCGACGGTGCCAGTGTGGGAATCCCCTTGTCGAGTTTGATTGTTCGTGATTCGGTGAATACATTAGTCGCAGGTCGTTGTTTCTCGGCAACACATGACGCGCACGCGAGTGTCCGGTCCATGGCCCAATGCATGGCTATGGGGCAGGCGGTCGGAACGCTTGCCGCCAACGCAGTGGCAACTCAGGACGTCAGGCTGATTTCTGCAGCACACGTCCAAGATCAATTGGCCCAGAGCGGCGCGGTGATCAAGGCCCCATGACCGACATGCCAATTGTGCGCACCGTTCTAGGGGATATTGACCCAACTCACCTAGGACGCACCTACTGTCACGAGCATTTAATTATTGACTCCAAACTGATCGCATCCGAATTTCCTCACATTTATCTGCACGACACGAAAGTGGCGATCACTGAAGTGCAAGCGTGCAAAATCGCTGGGGTGGGAACCATGTTGGACTGCATGCCGGTTTCTGCCGGCAGGCAGATCGAGTCGCTCGTGGAAATCGCCCAGTCGACCGACATCCACGTTGTCTCAGTGACCGGATTGCACCACGACCGTTATTACGGACCCAAGCATTGGTCCAATCGAGTAAGTAGTGAGCAACTGACGGACTTGTTTGTCGCAGACGTCACGCAAGGTATCGACCGTTTTGATTACACCTCACCGATTGTTGAACGCACCAAACACTGTGCAGGCGTGATCAAAGTCGCAACCGACGGCGGTGAGCTCGACGAGCGTGACCAGCGAAACCTTACTGCTGTTGCTCAAGCCCACATAATTACCGGTGCTCCGATTCTGACTCACTGTGAAGACGGCCTCGGCGCAATTCAACAGGTCAATGGTCTGGTTGATCGTGGAGTAGAACCAGAATCAATTGTTTTGTCCCACGTTGACAAAGGACGAAGTTCACAGAGCCAACAAGACAAAGATCACCTTCACGCAATTGCTCGCACCGGTGCCTACCTGGAATTCGACCAAGCATTACGACAGGGGATGACAGGATCTACTAGTAGTGTTCGACTGGTTAAGGATCTTTTCGATCATGGTTTTGGTGATCAAATAGTGATGGGGACGGATGGAGCTCGACGATCACTTTGGCGATCACTTGGTGGTGAACCAGGTTTGGATTGGCTGGCCGCACACGGCTCAACTGAACTGCTTAATGCGGGACTCAGCATTGAGCAAATAGATCAAATTTTTGTTTTCAATCCGATGAAATTTTTAGCATTCGTCCCACGACTGAACTAGCGGTGAACTCAATTCCGTCACTGCGGTATCCAATCAATAAGTCATCAATGGTCTAGCTGAAGGGTCGGTCAAACTTTGAGAATCATGGGAAATGTTCCGACGGGTTCGCATACTTATGAGTCTGTGACCGTTACGACGAAGGGCGCTGTAATCGATTCTTTGATCCCGTGCGAAAAGACTGACCATGAGTTGCCATGGTTGCTCCCCGGCTTTATTGATCAGCATTCACATGGCGGTGGGGGAGGAGCATTTGAATCGGCTGAAGCAGCACAAATCGAACGGGCAATTGAGTTTCATCGCGGCTGCGGAACAACTTCAATTATGGCTAGTGTGGTTTCGGCGGGTGTCGAAGAGTTGAAGGAGCAAGTTTCAGCTCTCATCCCGTATGTGAAAAGTAGAGAGCTGATGGGGATTCACCTCGAGGGACCCTGGATAAACCCAGAAAGGAGAGGGGCACATGACCTCGCTGGCATCCGCTCATTTGACAAAGGTGAATTCGATGCCTTGCTTGCCATGGCAGGTGATTCAATTGCGATGATTACGGTGGCACCTGAAGTTTCTGGCGTACTTGAGTCGATTGCGCAAATATGCTCTGCGGGAATCGTTGTAGCGATTGGTCACACCGAGGCAGATTATGAACTTTCGCTACAGGCGCTCGATGCAGGAGCGACAGTCGCCACTCACCTGTTTAATGCGATGCCTGAATTGCTTCACCGCAGCCCGGGCCCAGCCGGTGCGTTTTTTGAACGCGATGACACTTTCATTGAGCTGATCGCGGACTTTGAACATGTGCATCCTGCACTAATTCAGGCTGCGATTCGTGTCGTGGGATCAGAGCGTGCGATCTTGGTGTCAGATTCAATTTGCGCGACAGGGTGTCCATCGGGACATTATGAACTTGGGACACTCAATGTAGATGTAGATAAGCAAAAGGTCACGATAGCTGGGTCCGACATCTTGGCGGGAAGTCTGCTGACGCTGCACTCGGCACTATTGAATGTTGTAAATGCGGGCCTGATCACACTTGTTCAAGCGAGCGAGATCGCGGCTGCTGCCCCTGCAAATGCAATGGGACTTGCTGAGCAGGGAAGAATTTGGCCTGGGTATCGAGCCGATCTGGTCGCACTTAATGCAGATCTGTCCATCAACACAGTGATAGCTCAAGGAGTTGAACGTGAACATGGGTAGGGATACGAACGTGGGCGCCAATGTTCGTGCCGACATGGCTCAACAGGGCGAAACCTTACAAAATATTCTCGACGGTTCGTCTTCAACTAACACCATTGTCGAAATGGCCTTGGAGCACAAACCGCCTGTAATTGTTTGGTTTGCGCGCGGATCATCTGCCCACGCAGTTCAGGCATGCGTCCCCATTCTGACCAATTCAATGAAAATTCCATGGGTACAGGGCGACGTCTCGGCACATTTGCATGGTCCAATGAATTGGCCGGCCGGAACTCTTTTCTTGGTTGCAAGCCAATCTGGAGATACCCCCGATTTGGTTTTGGTCGCGAGGAGGCTCCTTAGTGAGTCTCATCCGCTCATTACTATGTCAAACGCAGGAGGGTCGTTGAAGGAAATCTCGCAGGCTCACTTGAGTCTTCTCGCTGGTTTGGAGTTAGGAGTGCCGGCAACCAAGTCTGTTTTTGCACAAATCATGACCCTTCTGGTCGCAGCACAGGGGACACTTGGTACGCCTGCAGAGAGGAAGCATCGGATTATTCAATCCGTTGCGAAAGTATCAAACTCTTCAAGTTCGCTACTGCTTGATTCACTTGGAGGTCACTTGCCGCTTGCGGCGATTGGCAGCGGTAGTGGATTAGGGCTCGCGCGCGAGTGGGCGCATAAAGTCCAGGAAACGTCTGGTCTGCCGGTAGTCGCACTTGACAGTGCCGAATTTGAACATGGACCGGTCGCCATCGCACGCCCAGGGAAATCCATTGTGGCATTTACCGCCGGCAACATTGAGGCCACTCGCGCGGGCATTATCGCTGCTTGTAAACGAGGCGCCACCGTGGCCCAAATCGGAGAGGCAGATATTGGATCAATCCTCAATAAAAATGACTGTAGTCAGGGATGGGACTTACTCCCGGATCTCATCAGTGCCCAGAAACTTTGCATGGCTCTGGCGGAATCGCTTGGATTTGACCCCGATATAGCTTTCGGTCTAAGCAAGATTACAAAAACGATTGCATAAATCTATTCTTTCTTTGCGTCATCTTTCGGAAGGAGTCGTCTAGTTAGCCGTATTTGGTGCCGGAATTGTCGTTGCGCGAAATCTCTCGAACATGCTTAGCAATTGAAGTATCTTGGGCAAATCTACAAGTGAAGATTACATAAATTTGACGAACTCAAATCCAATTCCGGGCACCATCTTTCTCGCCTAGGAGAAGGCCTTGATCGACCCTCCGACCAGTGCTGACGCGCATGTAATTTTGTTCTATTGTCAGAAAAATCTCAATTGCCAATCATAGATTTGGCATTAAATGAGAGTGATAAGTCCGCGTTGCATGTGAATCAAGACTTACGGGTGCCGGCGATAGCCGCGCAGCCCGTCACGTGCACCCCGGCTAATAAGAGTTGAGAGACGGCGGCGGTGAAAGTGGCCCCGCTCGTGGTGACATCGTCAATCACGATGGCTGGAATCGGGTGGCGCACGTAACGCTCTGGAATATGTCCGACCCGGAAGGCGTCGTGAGCCGCGTGCACCCGGTCGGCTGTACCGAGTGTCTTGGAGCGCCCAGCCCCGCGTTGGTCGATCAACCAGGGGGCAATCGGATAACCAACGCGGGAAAGGTGCCCAGCGATCAAGGCCATCGGATCAAATCCGCGGGCACGAATAGAAGACTTCCGCGAAGGAATGGGAATCAGAATCGGGAAGTGATCGGAGCCAGAATTGATGCTGGGGATTTGTTGAATCGCCCCGGCGAGAACAGTGGCGAGAAGTCGAGCAAGTTCCGGGATTTGATTGTCCTTGTACCGATAGATCATCGCATCGATGGGTGGTGCGTACCTGTGAGCGATTGCCAAGGGGATCCGCAGGTCCTCGGCGAGTTCATCAAAGCGTAGATCTCGCATTATGTGTGCTCTCCCGCTGACTTGGGCCTTACATTGTGAACAGATTAAGGTCCCGAGGGTTTCGCAGCCGATACATTCACGCGCCAGAACGAGGTCACTGAGTTCGGTTGCAAATGATTGGAGAAAATTCCGCATTAGGACTGTCTACCGGGCGTGGATCCGGGTGGCTAGAGGCAATTTTGGTCTGTGGAACTACGATGGCACCTGCCGCTTTATCTAATCGTTACTTGGAAGGTTTCACGTGGGCGTTCTTGACAAAATTCTTCGGGCCGGCGAAGGCAAAGTATTGCGAAAGCTGGAGGGAATTACTAAAGCGGTTAACGCGATTGAATCAGACTTTGTTGATCTAACGGACGCCGAATTGCGTGAACTCACCGAAGAGTTCAGGGAGCGTTACGCGCAGGGTGAGAGTCTTGATGACCTGATGCCCGAGGCTTTCGCGACTGTGCGTGAGGCTTCCAAGCGAACTTTAGGTCAGCGGCACTACGACGTGCAGATTATGGGTGGTGCGGCACTGCACTTGGGAAATATAGCGGAGATGCGCACGGGGGAAGGTAAAACTCTGGTGTCGACTTTGCCCGCCTACTTAAATGCAATTTCCGGAAACGGTGTGCACGTAGTCACGGTAAATGACTACTTGGCCGAGCGCGACTCCGAATGGATGGGACGAGTCCACCGATTCTTAGGGCTGAGCGTCGGCACGATTCTCAACAACATGACCCCGGCGCAACGGCGTGAAGCTTATGCCGCGGATATCACCTATGGCACTAATAATGAATTTGGATTCGACTACTTGCGCGACAATATGGCGTGGTCCGCAGAAGAAATGGTGCAGCGCGGACATAATTTTGCAGTAGTCGACGAAGTCGACTCAATTCTGATCGACGAAGCACGGACCCCGCTGATCATTAGTGGTCCGGCCGACCAAGCGACCGAATGGTACGCGGAATTCGCGCGAATCTCTAAAAAAATGGTGCGGGATCAGCATTATGAAGTTGATGAGAAAAAGAAGACCGTGGGTGTGCACGAAGAGGCAATTGACGTCGTCGAAGACGAACTCGGAATTGACAATCTGTACGACACGGTTAACACGCCTCTTGTTGGCTATTTGAATAACGCGATTCGTGCCAAGGAACTATTCAAAAAAGATCGCGATTATGTCGTCATGGATGGCGAAGTAATTATTGTCGACGAGCATACGGGTCGTATTTTGAAAGGGCGCCGTTACAACGAGGGTCTGCATCAATCGATTGAAGCTAAAGAAGCCGTGGAGATCAAAGCGGAGAACCAAACTTTGGCAACAGTCACTCTGCAGAACTTCTTCCGGCTCTATGACAAATTGGGCGGCATGACCGGTACGGCAATGACCGAGGCCGCGGAGTTCAATCAGATTTACGGCCTCGGGGTTGTACCGATCCCCACCAACCGCGACATGGTTCGCTTGGACAACGCCGATTTGATTTATCGAACCGCGGGAGCGAAGTTCAGCGCTGTCCTCGAAGACATTGTCGAACGACATGCAATGGGCCAGCCAATCCTGATTGGAACGACGAGTGTTGATAAATCAGAAGAACTGTCCGCTCTGTTAAAAAAGAACGGAGTCCCTCATGAGGTGCTCAACGCTAAGCACCACGAACGCGAAGCAGCGATTGTTGCAATGGCAGGCCGCCGTGGAGCTGTGACGGTCGCAACGAACATGGCTGGCCGCGGAACCGACATTATGTTGGGTGGAAACGCCGAGGCCATAGCGGCCGCCGACCTCACTCGCAAGGGCATAGATGCATTAGAGGACCCGGAAGGCTACGAAGCGGCTTGGAAGCCAGCCCTGGCGACAGCAGCAGCGAGTGTGAAAGCTGAGCATGACGAAGTCGTTGAACTTGGTGGGCTTTATGTACTCAGCACCGAGCGGCACGAGTCCCGCCGGATTGACAATCAGTTCCGAGGGCGATCCGGTCGCCAAGGTGATCCGGGCGAATCACAGTTCTATCTATCACTCGACGACGACCTCATGCGCTTGTTCAAGGCCGACATGGTGAATGCATTCTTGCAGCGGTTCAACGTCCCAGACGACGTACCGATCGAAGCGAAAATGGTTTCCAACGCTATTCGCTCGGCACAAAGCCAGGTCGAAGCGCAGAACTTTGAGATTAGAAAAGATGTGCTCAAATACGACGATGTCCTTAATCGTCAACGGCTCGTTATTTACGATGAACGACGTCGAGTTCTGCAGGGTGAAAATATTGAAGAACAAGTACGTGAGTTTATTGTCGCCACGGTTGACGCTTACGTGAACTCCGTCACCGGTGAGGGATACCCCGAGTCATGGGATCTCGACAAAATGTGGGAGGCGCTTAAGCAGCTGTATCCGGTTCAGGTGACTCTTGACCAAGTGCTCGAGGAATCCGGCGGCGATATCGGTGGACTCAGCGCCGATTTCCTACGCAATACGCTCGTTGAAGACGCAGAGGGCGCTTACGACACTCGCGAGGAGCAATTGGGGGAGGAAGTGACCCGCGAACTAGAACGCAGGGTGATTCTCTCGGTACTTGATCGCAAATGGCGCGAGCACCTGTACGAAATGGACTATTTGCGTGATGGAATCGGCTTGCGGGCCATGGCTCAGCGGGATCCGCTTATCGAGTACCAGCGTGAAGGATTCGATTTGTTTACGGCCATGATGGATTCCATCAAGGAAGAAACTGTGGGTTATCTTTTCCATGTTGAAGTTTCGGTGAAGCCTGAAATTGATGAAGAAGCAGCAGCCACAATTGAGGGACTTGTTGATGCAACAGGAACCAGTGCGAGCGCAGCCCTGGATCTACAGGCAAAAGGGCTTGGTCCGCAGCGGCCGAAACATTTGGAGTATTCGGCGCCGGATGCCGACGGCGGTGTGGTGCGCGGTGGGATGGATGCTGGGGAAGACGGGATTATTGAAGTTGATCCCAATGCAAGCCGTGCCGAGCGTAGGCGGGTTGAGCGGGCAAATCGAAAGCGCTAGCGCATCTCAACGGCGGTCAGTAGCCACTGGTCGCCAACGGCTTCCATGCGCATTGCAATTGCGTGGGAGCGCGCGCTGCCAACGAGTACGGCGCTGGCTTCAATGATTCCGGGTGCCACCTGCATTGCCCGCACAGCGCGGACCTTGCGCAGACGCGAAAGACCTTTTTGGGCGCGAGTTGCGGGGTGACGTGAATAGCTTCGACCACGAAGTGCCAGCAGGGAGAGTTGATCGCGACTCACCCAGCGGTTGAGCTGTGCACTTGGACGCTCACCACAGCCGACTTCAAATACCATCCGCGCCATGTGACCGGCCCAGCTGACGGGGTGCGGTAGGTCAATTAGGTCACCCTCTTCGTTGGGTACTCGAATATGACTTGGCATTAATTCCGATCTGGTGGCCGACCCGACTTGTTCTGGTTCGAGCGGGCTCGTTTTCGTGGTGGATCTGGAAGGCACTAACTCCAGCGGTCGAGTTGCCGGCACCCCTGGCGCGATCTGCCAAGTAAGGGCTAGTGGAAGTTGTTCCCGGTAGTCCGTATGGTCGGGGATGCCTCCGTCGATCAAATGCAGTCCGGGTTTGCGCTCACGTATGTGGTTGGTTGCTCCTGGATTGACTTCGTCTTGGGGGATTAAATGGTTCGTCATGTTGATCCTCACAAAAATTCGCGGTGGATTTTTATCGGGCTTTTACCTACATTTGCTTGTGTTTGCGTTTATTTGAATCAGTATGCATTATGTAGGTATGAACACTGCTTTTGTCAAGGCCCAATTTTGCTTACAGTTTCGTTATGCCCAGAAATGTCGATTTCAAACACGGGTAGGCGAAATATTTCTGGCCCGTGAGGGGCTTATCCACAGGTCTGCAAAATTAGTTGGCAAAAAGGCAACTTCCACGCTCACACTGGTGAAGTGGAAATCCCCGAAGTCTGGTTACAAGCTCAGGCCAGCGTTCAGACCCAGCTCGATTCGGAGGTCATGGCCGAGGCGGCCGAGCTGGCAGAAGCGCAGTGGGGCGAAATGACGTTGGTGGCCCGTTTCACCCAGGCCCGGGGTGAGCGGGTGGATCTTGACGTTTGTGGCAGCCGCTGCACGGGAACTCTCACCGAGGTGAGCGCTTCGGGTGAGTTTATTTTGCTCACGGTTGCCGACGGTGAATCGGCACGAACCCGTGAATGTTTAATCCGGACTAGTTGTATTAACTCAGCTCGCGGGCTGCCCCGCGGCTTGGCCCCGGTAGCGGAATCACTGGCGCGAGCCCGAATCGGGTTTCGGGAGGGCTCTTGGATGAGGGGCCAGTGGGGCAACCGAGTGAGCATAAGAATCCAGCACTGCGCGGTCTTGGGCCACCCGGAAGCCACTCATGTTCACGGAAGAGTTGCAGCCGTTGGGCGTGATTTTATTGAGATTGATAACGGGGAGAGGATAGATCAGCGACTCGTAGTCGCCCTGGCTTCGGTGATCTCGATGAAAGTCGCCCAGTAGCAGAATCTGGCTTAACCAGAGATTGGCCCGGACTCGTCATCTTTACCGAAAGGATGAGTGGAAACAAACTCGCGGGTCTGCGCATACATATTTTCGATATACTCCTCGAGTGCTTGGGCTTCCACCCGCCACTGCCCGCGTCCGCCGACCTTGATCGCGGGCAAATCACCGCTGCGAACTAAAGCGTAGGTCTGGGCGGAGGAAATATTCAGTGTCTCGGCGACATCCGCGAGCGTGAGGAAACGAGCCATAGGCACATAGTGCCAAACTCGTTGGACTTGCGCATCAACCACCCGTCATCTGTGGATAACCATTTCGTCAATTGGTGAATAGGGGAGATAGTTGGATATCTGGTGCCGCGATCGCGCGCTGGTCGTGAAATATACAAACGAGTGAAAAGGTGTTTCATGCGAATTCGTTGGGGTAAAAAGCAATCGGCGAAGCTGAGAAGTCGAAAGTCGGCGAGGTGGAGTGACATTCGACTTTGGCTGGGTGTTTCAATTTTGATCGGTTCAATGTTTATCGGAGCGAGGGTGATGGCCTCCGGTGAAGAGACGGTGACTTTATGGCGGACAAACTCTGAATTGGCCGTTGGAAGTTCGTTAACGGATGCGCAAGCTGTTGTTGTCGCTCTCAATGGGGCCCAGGATCCGTATTTCCAAGGTTTAGTGCAACCTTCTGGAATTGTGGTCAGGCCGATCGGTGCTGGGGAGTTCATCCCAAAAGAAGCCATTAGTGCACTGCCACCAGCAGACTCGCGAGTCGTGACAGTTTCAGTTGACCCATTACACGTGGCAATCGGACTCAATGCCGGTGACCAAGTTGATGTGTGGTCAAGCTCGCAGGATGCTGGTTCGGTGTTGCCGCCCAAGTTGGTGCTGTCGGGTCTAACGGTCCGAGAGGTCGCTAGTGATGTCGTGGGGACCGGCGGGGAAATAGGCGTCGTGTTACTCGTCCCGGTTACCCAAGTTCCCGACCTTGTCCAAGCGATTCGAACCGGCGTTATTGACCTGGTAAAAGTGCCGGTGGAATCACAGGTGTCGAAGTGAAACAAAGTTTCGCTGCCGAGTCGGAAAATTTCAACATGGTCTGGGCATTAAGCGGAGTTGAAACGGAGGTGGATCTCATCGCGCTGGCAAGTGCCGGGGGAATCGCAGTGGGCCGGCGTTGCTTTGATGCACCCGAACTTCTCGCAGTGTGTGCGGTAGTCCCCGGAACCCACGTTTTAGTGAGCGCGCAGCTCCCCCGCATGAGCGGTGAAATTATGAGCATCCTGAAAGTTCAGGTGAAATCGGTGAGCGTCATTGCCTTTGACGAACACGAGGAGGCAATTGCGCGTTCGTGGAACGCTGACCGGATCTTGCGAGCCGACCACACCGATTTTGATCTTGTGCGGCAACTACGACAGGACTTCGTGGCTGACCGTGGCGAGCGCGTTACACGTCGGCAGCCACAAGGGGGTCAAGTAAGTGCATGCTGGGGTCCGGTTGGCTCACATGGACGCACCACGTTCGCTATCGGGTTGGCGGAGGCTCTGGGAAACGGCGGTGCGCGCGTTCTTCTGATCGATGCCGACACGGTTGCACCCTCAGTCGCCTTGACGCTTGGAATTGAATCGGATGTGAGCGGGATCGTTGTGGCAGCACGTTACGCCGAGCAAAATGCATTGGACTCTCGATCCCTAGCCAACTGCGCTAGAGCAATCAACCCCAACTTTTGGGTGATGACTGGACTGTCGGACCCGCTGAGGTGGCCAGAGGTGCGAGCCGGCGCCATGGTAAAAATTATTGACCGGGCCCGCGAATATTTCGATCACGTTGTCATCGATCTCGGGGCTGGACTTGATGATCCCGATGTTGATACGGGTATTGACTTGGCCCCAACTTTGGCCCCGCGGCGGACGGTGGTGACCAAAACGGTCCTTGAAAATGCAGATCAAGTGTATTTGGTTACCCGGGCTGACGCCTTAGGCGCACAGCGACTGGCTAGCACGTACAGCACCCACTCTTCACTGTTTTCACAGGCGCAAAAATGTGTGGTGGTGAACATTGTTCACAGGAGTGATTCAAGCGAAATTCAGCGTGAGTTTGGTGCTATTTGCCGTGCACTTGATCCCGACCTCGAAGTGAAGTACCTGCCCAGGGACACAACCGCAATCGACATGGTGCGAAAAGCGAGCACCCTGAGAGAGTTGAGCACCCGAGGTTCCTTGTTAAAGGCCATTAAAGTTTGTGCCGATGCCAGTTTACGGAGAAGCGAGAACGTAAACCCTGCCACCGAGTTTGGCCCACTTGTAAAGTTTTTTGGCGTCTTTCGCCGCCATGCGAATGCAACCCCCGGTAGCAATGGGTAGTCCAAGTTGTTTCGTGGAGTGCATCATGCGGCCGTCGTAATATTTTGGAATGCTATGAAAACCAATGGGGGTTTTCCCATCCATTCCATAAGCAAATCGAGTCATGTGATCAAACGTCACCTTGGAATTTGGATTGCCACTTCGCTGTGACTGCGAATAAATTTTGTATTTCCCTGCGACCGGGCGATCCCAACGACCAACAACGGGGAAGCGGTAAACGACTTCGTCTTTTTTGTCCATGACCCACACCGTCATCATCGATTTGTCATAGACGATCCGCCGGCCGGTGTTCTCGTCAAGTGGGCGTTCTGGCACATTTTTAGCCTTGCGTTCACGGGTTGCCGGCTTGGGTTTCTTTGGTTTAGCCGGTGTTACGGTGAGCGTTTCGCGCGTTGGCGCTAGAGCTTGGGCTGCAGGCCCGGGCTCCAGGCGTTGGGCCTGTTGGGCGTCAATACCCTGATTAACCTGATAGGCACTGGCGCTGGGTGTATCCGAGGTAGCGACGACGCCGATAAGAAGGCCGGCGAGCAGGGAGAAACCGAGAATGGGGATAACAAGGGATGCGCGAATAAAGCGCGCCCATGGGGGAAGAGGCAGAATGACAGTCTGGCACTAAAATGTATAAATATGCGCTTTGAACAGTACGGTGAGTGGCGAGTCGTGAAAATGCGGACAAATGTGGGCTGTATTCGAATTGTGGTCGAGCCGAGCTTGGCTCGACATTTAAGGGTGAAGGGCGGCGTTTGATGGAACGGTTGAGCAGTCTTGATGCGTCTTTTCTTTATATTGAAAATTCGGAAACCCCGATGAACATCGGCAGTGTCTCAATTTTTAAGTCACCCGACTCCGGTTTCGAACATGAGACCTTGGTCAAATTGATTAAAGCGCGATTGGCTTTTGTGCCGCGGTACCGTCAACGGGTTAAAGACATTCCGTTTGGCATGTTTCGACCTGTCTGGGTTGATGACACTGCGTTCGATGTTTCATATCACGTTCGAAGGTCGGCGTTGCCCAAGCCGGGTAGCCGGGCACAACTCGACGAATTGGTGGCCAGACTCATGAGTCGTCCACTTGATCGAAGTCGTCCACTGTGGGAAATGTATTTAATCGAAGGGCTCTCTGACGGTCGATTCGCGATTGTCACAAAGAGTCATGAAGCACTCGTTGATGGTCTGGCAGCTCTTGATATTTCCCAAGTGATCCTCGACGTCGAGTCACAGGTATCCGTTGGGCCGCCCAGTTCTTGGCGCCCCGCAGCAGAACCATCGGGGATTGAATTAATGAGCGCCGCCGTAACCGAAGTGTTTACCCACCCAACTGCGGCGGTGGAACTTGTGGTGCGCACGGCGGGCGAAGTAATTGCAGGTTCGCAGGCTGTTGTTGACAGTGCCATCAACAATGCGACAGAGATACTCCGTGACGTTATTTCCTTAGCGCGTTTTCGCACTCGATCGCCGTTGAAGGCAAAACTTGGAGCCCAGCGTCGGTTTGTCTCGGTCGACCTGAATCTTCAAGAGCTGCGTGAAATTCGGAAATCAGCGTCCGTCTTATCCGAGAAAAATATTAGTGTTAATGACATTATTTTGACCGTGCTGACGGGGGCTTTGCGGAGTTGGCTGATCAGGCGCGACGGTATGCCAAGTGGTCAAGAAAGATTTAATGCTCTGGTGCCGGTCTCCCTAGATTCTAAAGTTGAGCAACCAACGTTGGGAGGTTGCGTTAACGCCTACGTAATCGAATTGCCCATTGGGCAGTTTGAACCGGTTGATCGCCTGATGCGTGTCGTTGAGCAAATGTCTGATCTTGATCCAACCGGTGAATTCCTTGGCGCTCGCGCAATTATCGACATCGTGGGATTTGGTCCAGCCTCGGTTCACGCACTTGGCGCTCGAATGGCATCAACGTTGACGCGCAGTGCCTACGACGTAACCATTACGAACGTACCCGGACCGCAACACGCACTTTATGCAGCCGGTTCACAAATGCTCACTTCGTATCCGTGTGTGCCGCTGGTTCCTGGGCAAGCATTAAGCATTGGTCTCACGAGTTATAACGGGGGTCTCTACATCGGACTTATGGCAGATCGTGATGCACTTGGCGACCTTGACGTGATTGCCGCAAGTATCCGAGATTCAATTGTTGGCCTGCGGGCATCAATTGCGCAAAGGAGGAGTTCACCCGGCTCGACAGGTGCGAAACACCTTCGGGTGGTTGCTTCCTGATGGCGCGCCGCGCAATTGTCATTGGCGGCGGCGGCGTCCTTGGGGGAACTTGGGCAGTCGGAGCGTTGAGCGCTTTAGAAGCGGAACTGGGGATTGCCGCATGCGAGGTGGATCTACTGGTTGGCACTTCGGCGGGTTCGGTATTGACGGCGCTGGTTGCTTGCGGGGTAAGCACGAGTGAACTGCGTCAAGAGTACGGCGAAGAAAAAGTCACAAGTGGCCCACTCTCGGGATATGAGTGGAATCCGGTCCGTGCCACGGGAGGATCCCGGCCCGGCTGGCCGCGAATTTTGCGACCGGGTTCACCCAAATTATTTGGCGCGGGGCTACTCAACTTAGGTGAACTACCCCTCACCGCGGTCTTATCTGGATTGCTTCCGACAGGAGGCAGGAGCCTAGAGCGCGTAGGACACTTGGTCGACGCTGTCTCCCCCCTGGGCGAATGGGCGCAGGGTGAGAAAAATTCAAATGACAGTAATCCGGCCGTGTGGGTTGTCGCCATGGATTACGAAACCGGTAAACGAGTGGTGTTTGGTCGGGCCGGAGCGCCATTTGCAAGTTTGTCCGAAGCGGTTATGGCGAGTTGTGCGATCCCAGGTTGGTTTACGCCCGTGAAAATTGGAAATCGAACGTACGTTGATGGCGGTGCGGTATCGGCAACCAGCATTGACGTGGTGAGCCATGAGGGTTTTGACGAGGTTTACGTAATCGCGCCGATGTCGCTCACTCAATCGGATCATCCGAAAAGTCTCACCGCGAAACTGGAGCGACAGTGGCGCGGTGTGGTCGCTCGAACTGCCGCGGTTGAAATCTCCGAAGTCGTGGCTGGTGGCGCGCAAGTATTCTTCGCTAGTCCCACCCCTGAGGATTTGACCGCGATGGGAACAAACTTGATGGACTCCACTCGCAGGAAACATGTTTTGGAAACTTCGATGCGAACGAGCCCGCTTACGTGGTCGAAGCAAACTGTTTAAATGCCAGTTGACTTACCGCGAGAGCCACTCGCCGGCAACTCGCTCTTCGGCGGTTAGGTAGCGCTGGGTTTGCTCCGCTGCAACTTTCTCGATTTTGCCGCCGATAAATGGAACATTGGCCGAAAATGCGCCACGAGTAGTGATCGTTGTATTACCGGTTTGGGTCGGGGTGAGTTCGAGGGTGCCAACAAAACCCATAGGTCCCGAGAATTCGACCGAGACGGTTGCCGTGCGACTCCCGTTAGGTTCTGGGGCACTCCACACCTGCGTTTCTGTCACCTTGATGGTGTCCCCAACGAGTGATCTCGCAGGTGCAGGAAGGTCAGCGGGGAGCACACGGATACTGGTCAAGGTTTGACCCTCGTTTAGACCGGCTTGGCTAACCCTTGCTTGAGCAGAGAGTGAACCCGTGGCCGCACATTTCGCCAAGATAAATTCCTCTTGGGCGAGAATGGCAAACACTTCGGAGGGGCTGGCAGTGAAATTTTGGGTGAATTCAAACTTTGTGGGCACCTGAAATCCGTCTCCTTTGTCCGCGAGTCACTTTCCGGCACTAGCGTAGGGGGGTGAGTTCAACGCGCACGGCGGTCCCAGATTTAGTCTCGCTCGTGGCCCAACGGCTCTTTCGAAACCAGTCCATCGCTGATTTGGGATTTGAAGCATCTGATCCGCTGGCAATTGAACAAGCCGCGGGCATGCTGGCTTGGGCGCGTAGCCGGTGTAACGGGGCACACGGTGAAACTTTGGTCAGGGCCTGGACCCCAGATTCCCCGGGGGTGAGTTACTCGGTAATTGAAATTGTCACCGACGACATGCCCTTTCTCGTTGACTCGGTAACATCGGAATTAACGCGTGAAGGGCGGGCAATTCAACTGGTCGCACATCCACTTTTCGCTGTGACACGTGATGCAACACACGAGTTGAGTGCGATTCATGAACTTGATGTGAATGAAATAAAAAAGGGAATGACGGCAGAGTCGTGGATGCGAATCCATGTCGAGCGTGATTTTATTTCCGATGACCTCAGTGAACTTGTCGCGGGTGTGGCGCGAGTCTTGGCTGACGTCCGCAAGAGTGTCAATGACTGGCACGCAATGCGAACCAAAGCAATCGAGATCTCCGGCGATTTACGTCGTGTTCCCCCTTCAGGTATTGACGTAGTCGATCTGGATGAATCAATTGCGCTTTTGGAGTGGCTGACCCAAGACAGTTTCACTTTCATCGGGTATCGAGAATATGAGCTGGTGGAACAAAGCGGTGAAGACGCACTACGTCCAGTTCCCGGTACCGGTTTGGGTGTTTTAAGGGTACGTGCCGAGTCGGATCTGTCGGAAAGTTTTGCGATCCTGCCGCCTGCCGTACGGGCAAAAGCTCGGGAAAAAACTGTGTTGGTTTTGAGTAAGGCAAATTCGCGTTCAACCGTCCACCGCCCCGGTTATTTGGATTACATCGGTGTCAAGAAATTTGACACCCACGGAAATGTTGTTGGCGAACGTCGCTTTTTAGGCCTTTTTGCGGCGCGGGCATACTCCGATAGCGTCACCGACATTCCCGTCCTGCGTTCAAAGTACCAAAAAGTTGAGAGAAATCTTGATTACGTGTCCGGCTCCCACAGTGCCAAAGATTTAGAAGCATTTCTTGATACCTATCCGCGTGATGAGCTTTTTCAAACTGATGTCGAGCAGTTGACGCAGATTGCCAAGTCGGTATTGCAATTACAGGAACGGCGTCAAACCAGACTCTACGTCCGCTATGACCCCTATGAAAGATTTGTTTCAGCGCTCGTCTACTTTCCACGAGATCGTTACACGACTGCTTTGCGATTGCGGCTGGAAACTATTCTGCGGGAAGCTTTCGGTGGGATCAACGTGGATTACACGGCGCGTGTTACCGAGTCGGTGTTGGCGAGACTGCATTACGTAATTCATATGCCAAGCGGTGTGGAAATCCTTCGACCCGAGTTAGCGGAATTGGAGAGCCGTTTAACAGTTGCCAGTCGAAGCTGGATGGACGAGGTTCAATCAATCACTCTCTCAGGTGGCAACTCTGATCTCATCCCGATTTACGCCGATGCATTTCCTGAGTCCTACAAGGAGGACTTCGAACCGGGTGTCGGCGTGGCGGATGCACTCATTATTGAAAAACTTGAGCCAGGGGAATTGGCTTTAGATCTTTACGCACCGATTGTCAGTGACTCGCGCGAGCTGCGATTCAAGGTGATGCAGGTGGGACCAGCCATGCCACTGACGAAAATTCTCCCAATTCTTGAGCGCCTCGGTGTGGACGTTCTTGACGAGCATCCTTATGAAATTTCCCGAACGGATCGGGCGTCTGCTTGGATCCTTGATTTTGGTCTAGTCCTCCCCAAAGGTGAAATCTATTGCGCGGACACTTTATTTGCCCGGTTCGAACTGGCATTCGAAGTGGCTTGGCATGGTCGGGTTGAAAGTGATTCATTCAATTCATTGGTCACGCGAGCCGGTTTGACCTGGCAAGACGCAAGATTGATTCGGGCTTATGCCCGATACATGCGACAAATCGGCTCGACATTCGGCCAGGGTTACATCGAAATGGTGATTCTGGAAAATGCGGAGATAACGCGCCTCTTGATTGAATTCTTCCGGGTCCGATTTGATCCGGCATTTAGTGGTGATCGGGAGTCTGAGTCAGAAACGGCACGTGAACAGTTCGAGGTGGCACTGGCACTCGTGCCATCCCTCGACCATGACCGGATTCTGCGTCTCTTCTGGTCCCTCTTCGAGGCAACGATGCGCACGAACTATTACGCTGGCGCATCAACTTTGGCATTTAAAATAGTGCCAAAGATGATCGCGGATCTGCCACTGCCAAAACCCGCACACGAAATCTGGGTGTATTCACCCCAGGTCGAAGGGGTGCACTTGCGCTTTGGAGCAGTTGCCCGTGGCGGATTACGGTGGAGTGACAGACGTGAAGACTTCCGAACTGAAATCCTTGGATTGGTTAAAGCACAGGAGGTAAAAAACGCCGTTATTGTCCCGGTTGGTGCAAAAGGTGGCTTCTTTGCCAAGCGGTTACCGGACCCGGCCATTGATCGCGAAGCCTGGATGAATGAAGGAATTGCTTCCTACCAAAATTTCATCCGGGCGTTGCTTTCGGTAACAGACAATATTATTGACTCGGTTGTGGTTCCTCCGGCCAATGTCGTGCGGCACGATCATGACGACCCGTACTTGGTAGTGGCAGCGGACAAGGGGACCGCCAGCTTCTCCGATATTGCTAACGCAATCGCGATGGAAGAGAATTTCTGGTTGGGGGATGCATTCGCCTCCGGTGGTTCCGCGGGATACGACCACAAAGAGATGGCGATCACCGCGCGTGGTGCCTGGGAGTCGGTCAAACGTCACTTCTTCGAGATGGATATTGATATCCAGCGCGAGGAATTCACCGTGGTGGGAATCGGTGACATGAGTGGCGATGTATTCGGCAACGGGATGTTGCTCAGTGAGCACATCCGACTCGTAGCCGCATTTGATCACCGACACGTCTTTATCGACCCTAATCCAAATGCGGCCGCCAGTTTTGCCGAGCGACAACGACTTGCAGCCTTGCCGCGCAGCTCTTGGGCTGATTACAACTCCGAGATAATTTCAGCCGGTGGTGGTGTATTCCCGCGAAGCGCAAAAACTATTGCCCTGACACAGGAAATCAAAGATGCGTTGGGTTTTGCGATCCCGGCGCAATCCTGCAGTCCTGATCAGGTGATCAATGCAATTCTAAAATCTCCGGTCCAGTTGTTATGGAACGGCGGGATCGGAACGTATGTAAAAGCCAGTACCGAGACGAATGTTGACGTCGGTGACAAAGCAAATGACGCGATCCGCATTGATGGCGGGGAATTGCGAGTTCAGGTCGTCGGCGAAGGAGGGAATCTCGGCATGACACAACGTGGTCGGGTTGAGGCAGCTCGCAAGGGTGTCCATCTGAATACGGACGCAATCGACAACTCTGCCGGCGTCGACACTTCCGACCACGAAGTGAATCTCAAAATTCTGCTAGCCCCCTTGGTCGCCAAAGGATCGCTCAGTCGAGAAAAGCGTGATGAGTTACTTCACAGCATGACGCAATCGGTTGCGCGTTTGGTTTTGGCGGACAACATTAATCAAAACGTGGTACTTGCCAATGCCCGAGCCGGGGCGCCTCGGCTCATCACGGTCCATCAAAGAATGATTCGTGATCTTGAACTAAAAGATTTATTGAATCGAGCCCTGGAGTACCTGCCCGATGACGCCGAAATTGACACAAGAAGGTTGGCTGGGGAAGGTCTGACCTCACCCGAATTAGCCGTTTTGATGGCTTATGCAAAAATTGAAGTAACCAAGGATCTCAACGCGGTTGGTCTGGGCAATGACCCTTGGTGCGACCAGATCGTAATCGACTATTTCCCTGAAGCACTGCAGGAAAAGTATCTGGCGGAAATCAAGACACATTCGCTGCGTTCTCAGATTGCAAACACCGTGATGGCAAATGAGCTAATCAACATCGGTGGGATTACCTTCGTTTTTCGTGCGGTTGAGGAAACAGGAGCCAATACGCTCGAGGTTGTCAAGGCGGCTTTTGCAGCAATGGAAGTCTTCGGGATCAGGAGTCTGTGGCGCGGGATCAACACGCTGCCGCAGGGCGTACCGGCGAGTGCACGAACAGCGCTTCATCTAGAGATCCGTCGTCTTCTGGATCGGTCAACGCGTTGGTTCCTGCAAAATCGGGGTGCCGGAATTGTGATTGAAACCGAAATAGCCGCTTTTGCATCCAGCGTGGCGCAGTACTCCGGTGGCGTGCCGCAAGCTCTGCAGGGACAGGATTCGGAAAGATTTGAAAGACTGTCCAAGCGATTCGTCGATGCTGGCGCGCCAAAGGATCTCGCCGACCGCGCATCAAGTGGGCTAGACGTTTTCTCGCTATTAGACATTACCGAACTGGCCCGATCTCTTGATGCTGACATGTCCGAAGTGATCAGTTTGTATTTCTCGCTGTCAGAACATTTTGATGTGGACCGGCTGCTAGTTCGGATTTCAGCCCTACCGAGAGGTGACCGCTGGAGTTCGCTGGCACGTCAAGCACTGCGCTCAGATTTGTACTCGGTTATCGCCGAACTTACGGGGCGCGTGTTTCTGGCCACCGATGGTGGGGAAGCGACCGAGCGAATAGTCCAGTGGGAACAGCAACGCACCGAGGGGGTAGCTCGCACAAGGGCGACACTCGACGAAATATTGAACGTTGAAGACGCGGACTTGGCGACATTATCTGTTGGTCTTCGCGTCCTTCGAAATTTGGTTGCTCAAGCCGTGTAAGGGATCCTGCAGAATCAGGGTCTTTAGATCTGGAGTCGGTGGACCGGTATGACAGGTGCGTCCTTCCCGGGGCCATTCGCGCTGTGATCGGATCCGTGCAAGTCTTGAGCATGTGAGTATTAATCGTGAGGATGAGTGCCCGGTGTGTGGAGATTCACTCCCAATCGTTGATTTGCACGACCACGTAATTTTGTGTGCCAATGGTTTGAGCCGAGACGCTGTGACTCGAGTGCAGTTAATTGAACTACTGCATGCACGTGAACGTGGCGAGACGAATTTCACGCTGATTGATATTCGGGAGGAGTATGAATTGTTTCACGGCTACATTCCGGGTGCAATAAATTCGCCGCTGTCCGCATTTGAACCCGGAGCTTTGACGGGTGAGGTAATTTTGTATTGCCAGGCGGGTATTCGATCTCGATTTTTACTCGATGAACTGGCAGCTCAAGGATTTTCTGGAGTTAAGCATTACGCCGGGGGTTACATCGACTGGGTGGGTGGCGCTCAGTAGACCAGCAGTTAAAGCAGGTTCTTCTTGGTCAGGTAGTTGAAAGCCCAATAGCCGGGAACCGTCGGCAGCCAGAAAGTAACCAGTCGGTACAGCAGAACTGCGGAAACGGCTACGCCAGCATCGAGGCCGGCGGCGGTGAGACCAGCGACCAGGGCAGCTTCTACCGCGCCCAACCCACCGGGGGTCGGCGCAGCCTGCCCGATAGTTGCGCCGGCAAGATAGACGACCGCAACCACCGCGATATTGAGATTGCCATCAAATGCCTCAACGCAGGCAAACAGAACAGCGACAAAGGCAAGGTTAAGAATAAGAATTCCACCGATACCCTCGAGCAACTTGGCCGGGCGCTGGGCAATTGTGACGAATCGCGGAATAACTTCTTTGATCAGCGGTCCGATTCGCCGACTAATCTCCCGTCGGATAGCCGGCACTGCAAGTAGGGCCAGCAAGATCACAGCGACCGCGGTGACCCCAACTACCGCCCAAATGGGAGGATCGAAAGTGAAGTCTGCTTGGGTTCCCGCGGCGATACCGAATGCTAAGAGCAGCCCAATGTGGGTTGCGAATGCAGCAACCTGGGAGACCCCAACGCTTGCCGCGGCGAGTGCCGGGTGCAAGCCTGATTTTTGCAAGAACCGAACGTTAATGGCGATAGCACCCAAAGTGGGAGGTGACACCAACGTGGCAAAGTCACCGGCAACTTGGGCCAATACTGTTCGTCCAAAGGATAACTTCTCCGGTACGAAGCCAGAAAGTGACCACGCTGCTCCCGCGTAGGTGATCAGACTAAATCCAAATGCGGCGATGACCCACGACCAGTTGGCGGTACTGAAAAGGGACACAAGGTCAACGGAAGTTAACTGGGAAAGTAAAACGTACCCGGCAATCGTGCCCACTACGATCAGGATCAGAGTGCGTGGTTTGATCCGCTGGAATTGGATTTGCTCGGTGTCGGCGTCCGGCCGCAATTCCACGATTGCATCGCGCAAGGAAATAATCATTCCCTTGTGCTTACGCAACGCTTTGCGAGTGCTCGTGGACAGGGCTACAGGTTGCAGTGCGGGGAGTGCGCGAGCGATTGAGTCGCCGCCAAGTACTCGCCTGGCCGAGGCAACGCTCCGGTCTACCGAGGTCAGCATGGCAAGTGAACACAGCAGTTCCGCAAGGTCAAGACGCATCGCAACGTCACTTGCCGCAATCGATCCCCGATCCATTCCCAGCAACCACGTTGATTCATCCGGTCCGCGCAGTAAGTGTCGGCCGGAAAGGGCACGGTGACTCACCTGATGTTCATGAAGGGTGCGAATCGCCCGCCAGGCGCTATCAAGTTCGGTGTCGCTCAGATCGTGAATCTCATCAAATGTTGTGCCGGGAATCTGTTGATAAACGAGTGCGACCGAGTCGGGGCCAACTTCTGTGGTCAATAGCAGCCGAGGGACGGGCACACCGGCTGACTGTGCGGCATAGGCAATGAGCGCGGCATGTTCAACCGCATTACGCATGTTGAAAGCACCCTTGCTGGGTTCATCTCGCAACCGAAGACTGATCCAAGCAGCATTGACAAGCCCCGCACCTTCAAGATCTCGATCAAGCACGTTTACCCGCAAAGTATCGCCATTCCTGGTGATCGCCGTGTACCGGCGCCCTCGGCTGGTGAGGTCCGCAATCCGTAATTCGGTAATGGGGTAGCCGCCACGCTCAAGGGCGGCGGCAACAGATGCTCCACTCGGCCTGGTAGTTGAGGTACCCAAGGCGTAGCGCGTCAACAGGCCAATTGCCCAGCCAACCGCTAGCGAAAAGCCAATTCCGGCCAAAGCGATTCCAGAGCTGAGGACCGTTACCAAAATGAGCGAAACTACGACCACACTGGAGAGCACATTCCACGGCCTGCGGCCCATGAGTCGGGCAACCGTGATGAAAGCCAGGATGCCACCGAGAATTGGCGCGGTCGAGCCGCTGGTGCTGCTCGTGGACCCGGCCATGGCAACCAGAAGCCTTGTGTTGTCAAGATTCCCAATGAAGACCGAGGTAATGGACAAAACTGTGACAGCAAGGAACAGGGCCACCAGTGCATCAAAAAGTTGACGGATGCGTCGGCGCAAAATTAAATTAATAGAGCCGGCAATGGGAAGCCCCAGCGAGCCGAGACCGCCAATGACATTCAGGGCCAGGACAACAAGGGATGGAAGGAGCGCCACGCCACCTTCAATGTCGGTGTCGAGGCCGGCTGTAGTACTCGTTGCGAAATAACCCAGCACGATCGTGCCGGCTGCCAAAGCAACCGCGACGACAAAGCGCGCCAGGTCGAGTGGGCGTCGGATTCTTTTTTTAATAGCACCGTCGTCGATTACGGGAGGCGCTCCGGTGAGGTCGGGACGCGCTTGCGTCGCTGATTCCTGCGGAATGTAGGGAATGGGTCCGGCAATGGTGAACTCGGTTTCAATTCCTGAATCCGGGTTGGGCGCCACCGGGTCATCGTGTCACAGGGCGCCCCTTCCTAGTGCAACATGTCAGGTGGGCATGATATTGATAGTCCATGCGGTGGGAACTGGATATGCAGATAAGCGCGCCTGAGGCAATTCTCGCCAATTCGGCACAGGAAGTCGTGATAAATCTAGATTCCGGTCGCAATTTGGTAATCGGTTCAGCTGGTTCGGGGAAAACCACAACGCTGATCGCAGCGACAGCCCAACGACTACGTGAAGGAGTCTCGCCCGCTCAGATTATGGTCGTGACCTTCGGGAAAGTGGCGGTACGTGACTTTCGCGAGAAACTTGCTGGGCAAGTAGCCAACACCGTTCTCCCTTATATCGGCACGTTTCACGCATTGGCTTACTCGATCGTGATGGGTGCGACGGGGGGAGTCGATTCGCAATCTCGAGAATTGCCCAAACTTTTATCAGGTGCGGAAGAAGACGCCCGGATCCGGGACCTCATTGCAGGGCTGCTCGCTGACTCATCGGGTGTGAATCCCATTGTCAACTGGCCCGTCTCACTTCGCAGCGCCGCCACTACCCAGAGTTTCGCCCGGGAAGTACGTAACGTCGTCGCCAGACTGAAAGAACTTCATTTAAGTGGAACGGATCTCATTGCATTAGGTGTCCAGCTCGATCGACCGGAATGGGTCGTGGCCGGACATATTGCGGCCAATGACGCAGAGGTAATGGCATTGGAAAATGTGATGGACTACAACACACTTCTGCTTGCAGCGATTGCCATGGCACCGGGTTCACCGACTATTTCGCGCATCACACACATATACATCGATGAATACCAAGAGGTCGGTCCACTGCACCGTGAGCTATTAGCCGTTCTTGCCCAGAAGGCGCAGGTGCTTGTCGCGCTCGGCAATCCACACGAAAGTGTTTTTGGTTTCCGCGGATCAGAAACCGATATGACTGCCGGCTTCGTACAGGATTTCGCACACGCCAATGTTTATGAACTTGACGGTGGTTGGCGGTTTGGACCTGAAATTGCTCGTGCGGCTACAGCACCGTTTGGTGCAGGTAAATATCCCCACGTCGGCTACCGAGATTTTTTTGTTGACACGGGATCGGTGGTCGTCAACAAATATTCGTCTCGAAATGCGCGCGCAGCTTTTGTGGCAGAGGGAATTTTTAATGCTCACTTGAGCGAAGGTGTTTCTTGGCGGTCCATGGCTGTCATCGGTCGAGCGAGATCAGATATCCCATTAATTACGCGAGCTCTGAATCGTGCCGGGGTTCCCGTTGTGGTTGCAACCGACGAAATCGCCTTGAAAGATGAGCCCGCCGTGCAAGTCCTACTGGGACTCATTTCCCTTGCGGCCCGGCCGCAGCGTTCGACCACCGCGGACGTCTCTGATCTTTTGACGGGTCCGATTTGTGGATTAGACGCAAGTCAAATGCGAGCGCTAGGTCGACTACTTCGCACGTTGAAACCCAATATCAGTTCACCGGAACTCATCCGGGAATTAATAGTTGGAGTGGAATCAGCGAATGTCATTCCAGGTGAACTGGGTGCTCGGGTGAGGGCAATCAACGGCCTTATTGCCCAACTTCGGGGTGAAATAGCGAATCATAAATCGGTCCCGGATATTTTGTGGACCGCTTGGAGTGGTGGCAAGAAGTACCCCCATGGTTGGCCGCAGCGTTTGCAGGCCGCGGCACTCTCCCATAGTTCAAGCGCGCACCATGACCTTGATTCGATTATGGCACTCTTCGACACCGCCGAACGATTCTCGGAGCGGACCAATGCTGGGATAGACAATTTTCTTAACCAATTGACGTATCAGACCTTGCCGGCCGAGCCGGTAGCCGCAAGGGGGCTGCGAGCTGATGCGGTTCAGGTCATGACCGTTCACCAAAGCAAGGGTCGTGAGTGGGATCGCGTCTGGGTCGTCGGGCTCGAAGAAGGGATCTGGCCGAACCTTGTAGCTCGGGGGAGTCTGCTGCGCGCCGAAGAAATTGGTTTTGGTGAAGCAATACCCGGTACGAACCCGGTTGCCCTTTTGCGCGAGGAACGAAACTTGTTTTACGTTGCCAGCACGCGAGCCCGTGAATTATTGACACTGACCTGCATTGATCAGGGCAGTGATGGTGGGGATCAACCAAGTCGCTTCATTCGTGACGTTGTGGCAAGTGGGGTCACCCCTCTCACATTAAGCGGTTATCCAAAAAACCGTTCAAGCTGGTCTGGGCTCGCGGCTGATCTTCGCTTAACACTGGCAGATCCCCAGGCGAGTAATGCACTAAAAGCCGCGGCGGGGGACGTGCTGGGTGACATGGGGGCCAGTGTCGGCCCGCAAAGTTGGTGGGGATTGGCGCCCCTCACAGTGTCGAGCAACCCCATCCGGGCAGCGCACAAACCAATTCATATGTCGGGTAGTTCATTGGACACACTTCTGCAATGTCCATTGAAATGGTTTTTGGATCGAGAAGTGAAGGCACAGGTCTCTCGGGGCTCAGCGACGGCGTTTGGCAGCATCGTTCATGCAATCGCAGAGTTTGTTGCGAAAGGGGAACTTGAACAAAACCAGGGACAAATCCAAGAATTGATCGGTGATTCCTGGCGGGCTTTGGCCTATGAAGCGGACTGGCAGTCAGAAGCGGATTTAGCGCGGGCGTACCAGGCTGCGGAGTTGTTCCTTAATTACCACAACCTTTGCCCGCGGGTTTTCAAAGAAGCCGAAGGCAGATATCAAACTTCGCTCACGGTTACCACCCCGAGTGGGGAACATGAGGAAATTGAACTCAGCGGAATTTTGGACCGGGTGGAAGTGGATGATTCTGGCCGACTTGTGGCTATTGATTTCAAAAATGTCAAAACCCCACCGACTAATGCCGAGATTGCCGAGAACGGGCAGTTAGGGATTTATCAGTTGCTGCTGCGAGATCAACAGATTGCCGATCTTGGTGTTGATTCACAAGATCAGGAGCGGTCCCCGGTGGGCGCAGCGCTGGTTCAGTTAAGAGTTGATGCTTCACAACCAAAAATTCAAACCCAAGAGGCCATTGACTTTTCACAATCACCGACCTGGATCGAATTGAAACTTGGTGAGGCTGCGGAGATCATTCGAACCGAGGCATTTACACCACGGGTGAACCCATCATGTCGCTACTGCTCTTACAAACAAGTGTGCCCGACTACATCAACGGATATTTTTAGCCGTGAAGTCCTTGTGGAGGGGGAAAGTAATGACGACTAATTCACAGAATGAACTCAGTAATAGCGATCTTGAAAATATCCTTGGATTTGCACTCTCTGAACAACAATTAACCGCGGTTAAGGCCCCCCGTGAACCCGCAGTGATGGTTGCAGGTGCTGGATCAGGGAAAACCACTTCGATGTCAGCCCGCATAGCTTTTCTCGTGGGTAGTGGATACGTCACACCTGAGCAAGTACTGGGACTGACATTCACGACCAAGGCAACAGCGCAATTACTAGATTCGGCTCGCTCTCGTATTGCCGAACTCGAGAAGTTATATCCCCAGACTTTTGAATCTGAGAGTGGCGACCCGTTCATTTCAACGTACAATTCATTTGCATCTGGGATCGTCAAGGAATTTGGCGCACTCCTTGGGCGTGACTTCAGCGGTGACGTACTCACCGACGGTGCACGGCAACAATTGGCTTACCGTTTGGTGTGTAACACCAACCAAGATCTCTCCGGAATCTCGGTGGGCCCCGCAAAAATAACGTCAGACCTCTTGGCCCTCGATAGTGAGCTCAGTGAACTTGCGATCGAACCGAATGCTGTGATCGAATACGACAAAAAACTGATTTCCTACATTGTTGGACTTACCGGATCAAACGCAACACTGCGAAGGATCACCCGCACATCGGCAAGGAGAATCGCGTTATCGCACCTCGTGCAAGATTGGCGGGAACTAAAAAATTCCCGGGATCTCATTGAGTTTTCCGACCAAGTCAGGCTCGCTACCAAAATCGTTATTGAGTTCCCCGAGGTGGCTAAGGAAATTCGGTCCAGATTTTCTATTGCTTTGCTCGATGAATACCAGGACACGTCAATAAGTCAGCGAATCCTTTTAGAAACAATTTTTTCCGATGGATTTCCAGTTACAGCGGTTGGAGATCCGTGCCAAGCAATTTATGGGTGGCGTGGGGCAAGTGTCGAGAATATCAACAGCTTCCCCCAACAATTCCAGAATGTTGATCACCAGGACGCCAGCGTCTACCCATTGTCGGCTAACCGCCGGTCGGGAGTCCAAATTCTTGAATTGGCCAATCTGATCTCGGAAAATTTACGCTCGGAACACCCGAATGTTGAACGCTTAGATCCAACTCGCAAAATCCAGGGCGAAGTTACCTTGGCGCTTTTTGACTTCGCAGATCAAGAACTGGACTGGATGGCGGATCAGATTGCTGAGAAACATGGTGCCATTCATGCCGCTGATTGTGATGAAGACATTGCCGTGTTAGCAGCAACCGGGAATTTGTTGTTGCGCATGCGCGAAGCCCTGCAGAAACGGGGGATTCCCGTGCAACTGCATTCAGCCGCAGGATTGCTTTCACAACCACTTGTTATGGATCTCCGCGCGATACTTGAAGTTATTCACGAGCCAACGGCGAACCCGTCTTTCGTGCGTTGGGCAAGTGGGGTCAGGTGGCGAATTGGTGCGAGAGACTTAGCCGCGTTGGGCTCCCGTGCCGGTGAAATTGCCCGGGTTCGGGGTCGCGTTGATGCCGAGAACATTGAGCAGGCACTTGAAGCGGCGGTTGAGGGCATCGATTTAGTTGATGTGGTTTCACTCTCTGATGCGCTTTTTGACCTAGGAAACCTTGATCGCTACTCCACAAGTGCGATTGAACGTTTTGGCATGATGGCTGAGCAACTCCAATCACTGCGATCCCACGTAGGCGAGCCATTGGTTGAACTTATGGGTCGGGTAATTCGCAGATCGGGAATCGACGTCGCGGCGCAGCTCAATGAAAACGATTCAGTCGCGGTTAATGAACTCATTAATCTGGCGGCCGACTTTCAAGATATCGACGGTCGGGTGTCTCTCGGTGCGTTTATTTCACGGTTGGCTGATATTGAAAAATTCGATATTAGCGTGGATTTTGAACAAGCGGTTGAAAAAAGCGCAGTTCAACTGATCACGATTTACAAAGCGAAAGGTTTGGAGTACACCCACGTCTACCTTCCCAATCTGAGTGACAAAGCCTTCCCAGGTGGCAGGGCGCGAAGTAATTGGAGTTCGGAGGCAACCATGGCTCCATGGCCATTGCGGCAAGACGCCCCACCGGCAATTGCCAATTTCCCCGATTACACGTTAACCAAACTGTCTGAGGCTGCATTCAAAAAAGATTATCTTGGTCACTTTGACGCTATGAAAGAACGAGATCACGAGAGGTTGGCCTATGTCGCCTTTACTCGTGCAGAAGACTCACTCACCCTTAGCGGCAGTTGGTGGGGTGTGAACTGGACTAAACCACACGGCCCGCATCCATTTTTGACAGCGGCCCATGACCTGCTGGCAGGTACTAGCGCGAACATTGCCTTTTGGGCGTCCCCGCCCGAAGGAGGGCGCCCCGAGCGAGCGCAGGATATGCCTTCGATGCCATGGCCGGTGCCGGTGCCGGCGAGCGTCGTTGAAGAGTTGATTCAAGAGTCCAAATTCGTCGATGCACCTGATCGCGATGACACAGAGTTAACTCAAAGCGAAGCCGCTACGGCGGCCATTTGGTCGGACTCACTCTCGGCATTGAATCGGGAACGAGAGCGCTTAGAAGCCCCCGTTCGCATAGTTACACTCCCGCGAAGTCTGGGTGCGAGCAGCATGCTGCGAGCTATGCGTGAACCTGAAGTTCTCGCCGTGGAATTGGCTCGACCCATGCCACGTCAACCCAATTACGTAGCAGCCCGTGGAACCGAAATCCACGCGTTCATCGAAAATTATTACGGCATGCAAACTCTTTTTGATTGGGACGAGTTAGTGGGCGCACTTGATTCCGGCGTGAAGGACACCCGCGTGAGCGACAAGCTAAAAGAGGCATTTTTAGCGAGTCGATTTGCACCGTTGACCCCGGTCGCCGTCGAGCAGCAGTTCAGTTTAACGTTTTCAGGTCGCTCAATCACCGGATACATTGACGCCGTGTTTAACATCGGTAATCGGTACTTGGTCGTTGACTGGAAAACAGGTGGGACCGAGCATCTTGACCCGGCACAGCTTGCTTTTTATCGTTTAGCTTGGGCGCGAATCGCGGGGGTCGATTGGCAAGATGTTGACACGGCTTTCGTCATGTTGTCCCTTGGGACTGAAATTAACGTTGACACCGACGAAATCATTCGCGATCTGGAACGTCAATAGGTTTAGCGGTTTTGGGGTCGCTCATTTCTGCGATTGCTTCGCCCGCTTCTTCTGTTGGCGTTGGACGAACCCCAATCCAGTTGCGCATTCGTACGCGCGCAGGCTCTTCGATGAAACGCCACATGGCGTATGCAATGACAAATGACATGCCAAGAAGTAATCCAACTGCCAGTAAATAAAGGGCACCGCCATCGATTCCGGTTGCTTTCATTCCGGCTCGCCAAAGGCCGAACCAAACTAGGTGTGTCATGTACAGCGAATAAGAAATGAATCCACCGAAGACCATGATCTTGGTCGCAAGGAAATTAGACATTCCTCGGCGTGAGAGTGCGAGAGCCCCGATCCAAAGGATCAGAACTGGAACCAAAACCAAATGGAAATAGGGAGGAAGCGCCTCGGCATCGGGATCCGTTGGGGCTGCGGGAGTCGCAGCGGCTGGAAGCCAAGCAAGAAAGACCGAACCGGCAACAACGATGGCTGGCAATACAAAACCAAGCACGTCTGAGATTGAGGCGGCCCGATCGGATTCGCGTAACCGATCAACAATCAAATATGAAAGTGCGCCTGCGGTAAACGCCGTGAGAACTCGATAGGTGGAACCCCAATTGTCGGTGTAGTAGGGGTCGGACGTTCCCAAACCGTAAATTACCAGCGGGGTGAGTGTGAGTAGCCAGAAAAAGCACAGGGCCCAAGTGGGTAAATGCTTATGCATCCGCCAGAGGACCAGTGCCATGAAGGGGAACAGCAGGTAGGCGAGCCACTCCATGGAAAGAGACCAGGCCACGAAGTTCCAGCCACGTTGGGGGTCCCCACCCCACTCTTGGATGAGCAACAAGTTTTTAATGAAATCCCATGGAGTGAGCCAACTTCGATTGAGTTCTTCACCGGTAACGATTGATTGGGCCACGATTGCAAATCCTGCGACGAATAGCATGACCAAATGCACCGGATAAATGCGAGCTAACCGAAGCCACCAAAATCTAATGGACTTTTTCGCTTTTAGTTGCTCACCGAGCGAATTGAGGTAGGTGTGCGCCAAAATAAAACCGGAGAGAGCGAAGAACAGATCCACACCCAGGCGACCAATGCGAATGAAGTCGGGCAAGATCGGGATGCTCATTAATCCAATCGTGTCCAAGGGGCCCTGCGAGTGGTAAAGCAAGACCCACACTGCGGCGATCAGTCGAATACCGGTCAGTTGCCTGATGAACACGTTCACCACTAAACCCTATGTGCTCTTAACGCTTTCAGCGGGTAGGTTGGCCTCCGTTGAAAGGATTCCATGTCACATTCGCCGATGTTGGCTGATTTAGTACTGTCCCGCAGTGCAACCGATCGAAGTGCCGAGTTGCGCAAAAATCCCGAGTGGATTGCACAGGCACTTATGGACTCGTCTACTTTGTTTATTTGTGTAAACAATTCGCAGTCGCCGGTCACCGGGAATGACCTTCGATTTTTCCTAGCGAATCAAATTCCGCAGAACTCGTTGACGTATTTTCTGGGTCTTGATGGCGGTGACGCATTTTTCGGAGTTTCGGTTGATTCAAATTTCGTTGCCGACCACGATCCGGACACATGGTTGAACTTGAGGGCGAGTGGGCCACGACTGAGTGACCGCGATGCAGGATTGCTTGTGGCAGCAGTGGCTTTGGACAATTGGAATTCCACGCACACACACTGTCCACGGTGTGGCACTCACACCGTGCAAAGTGACGCCGGTTGGACCCGGCGTTGCCCGACGGATAACTCAACCCATTTTCCGAGAACAGACCCCGCGGTAATCGTGTTAGTGACCGATTTCAATGATCGGGTGCTTCTGGCCCGCCAAAGTCGCTGGCCCAAGGGATGGGTATCGGTATTGGCTGGTTTTGTCGAGGCAGGAGAGCCCGCCGAAGCGGCTGTGGTTCGCGAGGTCGGAGAAGAAACTGGAATTGAAATTGATCCGATGAGTATTGATTACTTGGGGAGTCAGCCATGGCCATTTCCCAACTCACTGATGCTGGGATACCGAGCGCGGGCACTCAATACCGATATTTGTGTTGACGGCGAGGAAATTGTAGAAGCGAATTGGTATGACCGGACACAAATCAAGGATTTGTGCGAGGCGCAGCAACTACATCTACCGCCAAGAGTGAGCATTGCCCACCAGTTAATTACCCGTTGGTACGGTGAGGCATTGCCGAGTAACACGTCATTTCGGTAGACAAACTAGACGGACATCTTCGCGATTACCTCAGCGATTGGTGGGTTGGTCAGTGTGGTTCCATCGGAAAATTTGAGAGTGGGAACCACTTCATTGCCCCCGTTGACGGAAGCCACGAAGGCAGCTGACTCGGGATCAACTTCAATGTCCACCTCGGTCCACTCGATCCCAGCCCGTTTCATTTGGGCCTTGAGGCGCTGGCAGTAACCACACCACACCGTGCTGTACATAATCACTGATTTCGGTTCACTCATTTTCTCAGCCTACGGGTGCTTTGGAGTTGGTGCGAGGGGGTCAGATCCCCATGACAAGATCAGCCGGTGGATTCAGAGCAGCGCGCACAGAGCATCTTGGCGGGATTGGATGCAGAACAGCGCGAGGTTGCTCTAGCGGTCAGCGGTCCGGTTCGGGTTCTTGCGGGCGCAGGCACTGGTAAAACGCGGGCTATTACCCATCGGATTGCATACTCCGTCGCTACCGGGGCGAGCCAGTCCGAGCGCACATTGGCTTTGACATTTACCAATCGAGCTGCCGGGGAAATGAGGCATAGGTTGCGTGACCTTGGCGTTCAAGGTGCACAGGTACGCACATTTCACGCCGCTGCATTGCGCCAACTTCGATTTTTCTGGCCGCAGTTGTCTCGGAGCGCATTCCCTGAACTCATGTCGAGCAAAGCCCCGATTGTTGCCCGTGCATTGGCTCACTGCAAAGTTGATAGCGACAGGGCCTTGGTGCGAGATGTCAGCGGCGATCTTGAATGGTGCAAGTCCAACATGATGGATTCGGCTCTGATCCACAAAGCCAAACGTGATTTTGCGATCGACGTTGCGACTCTGGCCAAGGTCATGGACTCTTATGAAACTCTCAAAAAAGAACGGAATTTACTGGATTTTGACGATATTTTGATGCTGATGTCAGCCGCGATTCGAACCCGGCCAGAAATTTCGACCGCGGTGCACTCCGCTTACAGGTGGTTCACCGTTGACGAATTTCAAGACGTAAACCCATTACAAAAAAGTGTCTTGGATCTATGGGTTGGCGAACGAGATGATCTTTGCGTGGTGGGGGATCCCAGCCAAACAATTTACTCTTTCACGGGAGCGAGTTCGAAATATCTATTGGACTTTGTCACGGCCCACCCCAGCGCAACCCGAGTTGAATTGGTCCGTTGTTACCGCTGTTCACCGGAAATCGTGGCAATGGCCAATGCTGTTATCCATGTTGAGGCACGATCCAAGCCGTTGACACTGCGCTCCCAACAAGACTCCGGCTCAACTCCCAAGGTTTCGGCTTATGCCGATGACAACGACGAAGCGGAGAATGTGGCCCAGGCAATTAAGAAACTAATTAATTCTGGGACCGCAGCGGCGGACATCGCCATTCTTTTTCGAATAAATGCGCAGTCGGCAGAGTTTGAAACCGCACTCACGAATCTAGATATCCCACTCGTCATGCGAGGCACCGAGCGATTTTTTGAAAGACCGGAGGTCAAATCCGCTTTGACGCTCCTGCGGGGGGACGCTAAAAATACTGGATTATCCCCGACCAATCTCGCAGAACACGTCAGAGATGTACTTTCGGGAACAGGCTGGAGCCAGCAAGCGCCTCGAGGGACCGGAGCCGTTCGTGAGAAGTGGGAGTCGCTCCTGGCCCTGATGACCATGGCAGAGGAATTCGACCCCGGTACTTCATTGAGCGACTTCATTGCCGACATTGATGCCCGAATATCTGTTGAACATGCACCGACAGCCGACGCGGTAACCCTTGCATCGATTCACTCCGCGAAAGGTCTGGAGTGGCCGGTCGTGTTTCTTATTGGTTGCAGTGAGGGACTACTGCCTTTGTCCTATGCCAACTCCGAAGACGGCGTTGACGAGGAAAGACGACTGGCCTACGTTGGAATCACTCGTGCGGCTCGAATCCTGGAAGTGAGCTGGGGTAAATCACGGGCTCCGGGCGGGAAGTCGACCAGATCACTGAGCAGGTTTTTTGCAAACTTGCCGCAAGATTTGGTGAGCGCCACCGCTGACAGTGGCCTTGTCGTCGCCGGCTCATTAGTGAGAGGCAGTTCCCAAGTAACCCATACCCGTAAACGCACTGGACCCAAACCGTGCCGGGTGTGTGGCAAAGGGTTGGTGACGCCCTCTGAACGAACAATTGGTCGCTGCCAAAAATGTCCAGGGGAACCTAATGAAATAATTTTTGAGACTTTACGTGTCTGGCGAAAGGAAAGGTCGCTAGAAAAAAATGTCCCGGCCTACATTATTTTCACCGATGCAACATTGACCGCGATGGCCGAACTTGTACCGAGTAACTTTGATGAACTTGCGGCAATTCCTGGAGTCGGTCCGGCAAAACTCACCGAGTTTGGTTCTGAGCTACTAGAAATTATTCGACTTCCGAATTGACCTTAAAGCCCGGAACCCAAGCATTTAGCTCGGCGAGCACGGGAACATTGGCATCGAGTTGACACAGCACCGCGATACTTCCCAGCCAAACCCGGTGAATGAGTGCATAAGACGGTGGCAGATTAATTTTCAGACCAATGCTGAAATCGGGACTCTTCATGTCATTGAGCCGAGCGAACTCCCCGCGGATCCAGTCCCGATTGAAGTGAAAACTCTCATGTCTGGTCGGCTCGACAAAAGGCTCGAGGTAACTCAAAATTTGGTCGGCGTCGATTTCAATATTTGGTTTGACAAAGCCTTCAAGTCGTAGACCTTCGAGAACGTCTTCCGCGTTTCCGCTTTGGGCAATGCGCAACAGCGTGCCCATGGCAACCGGTAATCCGTCGGGCAGTCGAGAGACAGCGCCAAAATCAAATACGCATAATTTATTTTCGGGCGTGATTCGAAAGTTTCCGGGATGAGGGTCCGCGTGTAAGAGCCCGGCGCGAGAGGGGCCCGTTAAGAGAAAACGTTCATAAAGCAGGCCAGCGTGATCACGTTCTGCGGTTGTGCCATTGGCAATAATGTCGGACAGCGGCCTGCCATCGATCCATTCACTGACTAAAATATGTGGCGCCGCCGCGAGCACGTGGGGGATATGAAAATCAGGATCGCCCTCGAAAGCAACGGCAAATGCACGCTGATTCTGCGACTCGAGAAGGTAGTCGAGTTCTTCAATTGCGCGGTCTTTCAGTTCTTCAAGCAACGGTTTGATGTCAAGGCCTGGGATCCAACCGGCGAATAGTTTCCCCATTCGGATCATCTGATTTAGGTCGGCGATGAGTGCTTTGTCGGCTCCCGGGTATTGAACTTTGACGGCTACAACTCGTCCGTCATGCCACGTTGCTTTGTGGACTTGACCAATTGATGCGGCTGCCGCAGGTTGGTCGTTAAATTCAATGAATCGATTCCGCCAATCCGCACCCAGTTCTTCTGACAAAATCTCGTGAATTGCACTCGTTGGCATTGCTGGGGCGGAATCCTGCAATTTCGTCAACATGATTCGGTACGGTGCGGCGAATTCTTCAGGGAGGGCGGCCTCAAAAACGCTCATGGCCTGTCCGAGTTTCATGGCGCCGCCTTTAAGTTCTCCGAGAACCTTAAACATTTGCTCAGCGGTGCGGGCGGACATTTCGGCCGCAATCGCCTCGGCCGGCTTGCCGCCAATTCGCTTCCCGAAGCCGAGTGCCGTGCGACCGGCGTAGGTTGCTGGCAGTGAAGCCATGCGGATTCCGCGGGTAAACGCGTTTTTTGGTATTTCTGGCACGCGCCTATTGTGCGGCCACTGGCAATTTCACGCGCGGTCAGGCCATTGAATTGTTGTCTACGCGGTGAAGTTGGATGCGTGAAGTTGACACCCACACAGCGGGTGTGGTGGTGCCGATCGGGCCTGAAAATTCAACCAGGGGAGATCCGCGGTCCACGAAGTATTGGTGATTTCTGCCCCGTCGATCCAGTGTCGAAGCAGCAACAGCGTGTGGGCGGCGGTTTGGTAGGTCAAGATCGAATCACTTTGTCCTGATTTGGCATGGTGCCGCCATTGCAAATCAACGTCCATCCAATCGGGTGAGGCATCTATGCGATGCAGTTGAGCGCAACGAAAGCATGAGCTTTTGCCGGGTATCACCATGGGACCAATCTCAGCTTTGTCGAGCCGAGCGCCAACGTGCAAGTGGGGCAGGGAACATCGGTGTGAGTTTTCGTGCTCAAAAACTTTTGGGTGCGTGGTGCTGACAAAGATCACGACGCAAGCCAATGTGCGCTGCGTCGTGAACTGGAAACCCGAGTCAAATCCAATGTGCTGAATCGCTCTGGCCAATGGTCCATCTCCCACCACTTCGATTTGGGTAGCACTTCGCAGATCAATTACTTCGGCTGCATCTTTAATAAAAAAATTATCGGAGTAGTCGACGATATGTTTTTGGACGCAACTGAGGTCGGTGTCCATTCGATTCCTGCAGCCCTCGTTTAACCAGCGCTGGGTGCGTGGCTTATAGCGGGCGTCAAAGAGTGCCCCTGACGTGAATCCGTCAACCAACAAACTCGTTATTTGCCGGCGTGAAAGCCCAAGGTGTTTGGCTCCCAGCGAACGCAATTGATCAATGCTTTGCGAACCATCCAGCGACATGAACCATTCAACACTCTCCGGTGTCGGCACCAAGCCGAGTGAATAGTCGCCTAAATCTACCGCGCCACGTACTCGCCTGATGAGCGGAATGCGGTAGTTGTATGCGGGATAGGCGCGTCGAAAAAATAAATTATTCATGGTGGAATTGTGAAAGCAATCACCTGTGGATAGCGAGGTGCAATCCACAAGCGGTCCAGATATAAGGGGTGAATTTGGCGCGTTGATCAAGCGGCGGTTAGCCGATACTTGTCCTGATGAGTTCAGCGATCACTCGCGCCGTACTTTCCAGTTCAGAAACCAGAACGTATTCATCGGGTGCGTGGGCAACTCCGGCGTCACCCGGTCCGTATTGAACGGTGGGAATACCTGCCAAACCGGTGAGAAGGCGAAGGTCTGAGCCGTAGGGGGCTCCGTATTCCTCAATAGATGTTCCAGCAACCTGCACGTGCGCGGTTGCGAGAGCTTTGATGATTTTTTCTTGCGAGTCGGTTTGCCCGTAAGCGAACTGACCGCCCCACCACTGGACTTCCACCGGGTGATTGACAAGCCAAGGGTCGCGTTTACATGCCGTCAGAATGCATTCTTCAAATCTTTGTCGAGCAGCGAGCGTGTCTTCCCCTAGCGCCACCCCAAATCGGCCTTCGGCTACGAGTAGGTCGGGAACGGTCGAGGCCCAGTCACCGCTGTGCACCGTACCGATTGAAATGGGGTAGGCGATAGGCCAACGCTGCATCCGTGAATCCACATTTATATTGCGTTCCGTTTCGAAATCTATGAGGGCCTGATAAATCGGATAAAATTTTTCGATAGCGCTGACACCCTCGGTGCGACGTGAAGCGTGGACGGCAGCGCCGTGTACGAGCAAGCGAAACGTGAGTGCGCCACCGTTGGCGCTGATGGCAGCCAAGGAAGTGGGCTCAGGAATAATTGCACCCAGAATTTCATGCTCGTCTAAGTTGTAAAATCGAGGTAGCCCTTCGGTGATCAGGGAATACGTGCCAATACCGCCGTCCTCTTCCCCAATCACCGGTGCGAAAAGTAAATCACCTTTTGGGGTGAACCCGTTCGCTTTCAGATGCTTCACGGCCGCCAAGGCCGCAATTAGGCCGCCTTTCATGTCGCAGGATCCGCGAGCCATGATCACGTGTTCACCGCCAACGGTGGTTTCTCTTGGCACAAACGGATCACCGCTCCAAGCATTTAAATCACCCGGTGGGACGACATCGGTATGGCCGTTTATCAAAAGCGCCGGTGAGCCCGCGGTGCCGCGCCAAATCCCCAAGACTCCGAGCCCGCCCTCGCGCTTAACTTCTTGTCCGGGAAATTGAGCACCAGCCGTAATTGTTGCCAGGTCCATGTGCCAGGTGTGCACTTCTAATCCGATATCGCGCATGAGTGTGGCCATGAATTCTTGGGCGTCCTGCTCCGCCAGGCTGCCTCCCATTGAAGCAATGGAAAGTAGCGCGGTTAAGTCCTTGAGAATGGCTGGCGCGCGCAGGGGCTCTTCGTTTACTGTCGGCATGGGATAAGTGTGTCGCCGTATAAACCAATGGGGCGAATAAGGGTCGCACTTCGATAAATGTCCGTTTTGTACCATAAATTATGAGTTTTTCTGCCGCCACGCCGAAACGAGCCTGTGCGTAGTGACTGAGGGGAAGCTTTTCTGCCCTATGGTGGAGCCGGCTCGAATTTATCGGCCACGAGGGTGGCGCCTGCCACCACCGCTACGGCGGAGATTGTTTAACAGGAGGACCCCATGGCGGAGGAAAGCTACACCGGCGAGGCATATTGCGTTAAGTGCAAGGCCAAGCGTGAATTCACCGGACACGTGGAAGAAACCAATGGTCGTCGTTTCGCAAAGGGCATTTGCCCAACGTGCGGCACCAAAGTAACGCGTATTTTGGGCAAAGCCTAAACACTGCGTTTTATCTCAGTAAATCTTTACATCAGTAAAACTTTAAAGAGGCGGCCCGAAAGGGTCGCCTCTTTAAGTTTGCCGCGGTCGATTCGCTCAGCGAGTAAAAATTTCGCACCGGGTGAACCTCCTGTAAGCCAACCGAGGGGGCCAAAGTAACCAGCCTGCATTACCGTAAAGGCATGTCACAATTTCCGTTCGGCTTCGGTGCCTCAGATAGTAATGAACCTGGTGGATTTGATATGAACAATCTTGGGGCGATGTTCACCCAGTTTGGTCAAATGCTGCAGCAGTCCCAAAATGAGGGGCCGTTGCCTTGGTCGACAGTTATGCAGGTTGCGCGTGCCGGACTTGGTACCGACCCGAGTGTGTCAGAAGCGTCCATTCGAGCGGTTGAAAGCGCCATGGAACTTGCGGACCTGTGGCTCAATGACAGTGTGAGTTTTCCAGCAACGAGTACTTCGGTCAAAGTGTGGTCACGCAGTGAGTGGCTGGTTGAAACCGCGGACGTTTGGCAGAAAATTATCTTGCCGATCGCGACGACCATGTCCCAGCGGATGGAAACCATGTTGCCCGGTCTCACCGGAAACGAAGATGCCAGTTCAATTCAGGACCAATTGCCCGAGCAGCTCAAGGAAATGCTGCCGGACGGTGTGACCCCAGAACTCATGGCAATGCTCAAGCCGATGCTGGGGATGGTGACCCAGTTAGGTGCAACAGCATTTGCCTATCAACTTGGCCAGGCATTGTCGGCGCTGTCAAAAGAAGTGGTGTCCTCAACCGACGTCGGGATTCCATTGGCTCCTGTTGGTACCCGAGCGCTGATCCCTTTGAACATCACTGAGTTCGCCCAGGGACTCGGTATCGACGAGCGCGATCTTTTTCTTTTCTTTGCATTACGAGAGAGCGCTCACCAACGACTTTTTGACCATGCACCGTGGCTTCGTCCGCGATTAATGTCGGCGGTAGAAGAGTATGCCCGCTACATGGATGTTGATATGGCGTCTTTGGGCGAAAAATTTGGTGGTTTCGATCTGACCAATCCGCAAGCCCTTCAGGAAGTTATGGCTTCGGGCGTCATGGAGCCCGAAGATACCGTCGAACAACGGGCTGCCATTCTGCGTTTAGAAACGCTCTTGGCATTAATTGAAGGCTGGGTTGACGAAGTCGTTTCACAAGCGGCTGGTGAGCGCCTGTCAAGCCTGCCTCAATTGCGCGAGACCATGGGGCGCCGTCGAGCAACCGGCGGCCCGGCGGAAACAACCTTTAGCACCTTGGTTGGCATGAAATTGCGGCCAACACTTTTCCGTGAGGCAAATACGGTTTTTGCCGCGGTGCGAGCCAAATCAGGAGTGCAAGCGCGTGATGCACTGTGGAATCATCCCGACCTGTTGCCTGACGCGGAGGGCCTGGCAGACCCGCTCGGTTTCGTCGAAGGGGTCACCGGCGGCGCTGCATTCGATGACATCTCAATGAGTGATTTTGAGAAAGATGAGGATCAAGGTTAAATCGTCGGACGTTGTCAGAGTCGAGCAATTTGCACAAGAACTCGATAGTTGGGATTTCTTCGCGGATGAGGTTCAACGAGGTTTACACGGTCAGTACCAAGAACTGCTCGCAACAGATCCCACCTCGTTATCGCGCGAACGCACCCGGGGGCATTTCACCGCAAGTGCATTAATACTCGACCCTAAGCGTGCACAAGTAATGCTGGTGTTGCATCCGAGGGTTAAGCGGTGGTTGCAAATGGGTGGGCATATTGAATCTACTGATGAAAGCTTTCGCGAGGCGGCAGCGCGCGAAGGCAGCGAAGAAAGTGGCTATCACAGCATTGAGGTGCTCCAGATTCCAGCACGATTGGATCGACACGACGTGCCATGTAAATCACCGGGTGGTGAAGTGATCGCAAGTGTTCATTGGGATGTGCAGTTTCTCGCTCTCGTAGATTCACGTGAATTGCGCGAAATCACCGAAGATGCAGCGACAAAGTGGTGGGATATCCGTGACCCAATCTCTGAAATTGACCATAGTGTCGAACTACTCATAGGGGCAGCTCGCCGTTTCCTCCGACAATAAATCAGTTACCCACAAGTTATTAGATGAGGGTTTCATCACACCCTTGCCGTTAGCGGACAATCGTGTTCCGTGGCAGAATCCGTTCAGGCCGAATCCACGCAGGCCGAATCCGAAGGCAAGCGAAAAGCAAGACGAAGAAAATGACACGGTGCACGAGGTGTGCATGAAGTATCCAGACCTCTCAGGGAGATGAATAACGTGAGCACGTTGATGTGGTGGCTGATCCCGCTGTCGGCAGTACTTCTAGGAGTAGCCATCACGGCGCTCGTTACCTATTTTCGTAGGCCACCAGAGGACCATGACCTGGGCCAATTCGCTTCGATGCAAGAAGCCATGAAAAAATCACACGGTCCGCACAACCGCCGTCCGTAGTGGCAGGCGTTGGAAGTTCGGGTCCAGTTACCATGAGTCGGTGAGCACGCCACAAGAGTCATCGGGCAAGTTAGGTGCCAGTACTTTTGCACTGTTGCTGAGCGCGACGGTAACTCTCGGTATTTTGGCAGTGGCATTTTTTTTACCTGTCCCGTTTGTCAAACTTGCACCCGGCCCAACCTTTAATGTGATAGGCGAGGTTGATGGCACACCTGTTATCCAAATCAATGGAACAGAGACATTTCCTACTTCTGGTGAATTAGATATGACCACGGTGCGGGAATCCGGGGGTCCCCGGGGCGGCCTCACTTTCGTTGATGCAATTGGCTCATGGTTTAACGCATCGGATGCGGTAGTTCCGCGTGAAATGATTTATCCAGACGACATTAGTGGCGAAGATGTAAAGGCCAGAAACGCTGCGCTTTTCAGTACATCGGAATCCAACTCCGTGTCCGCAGCCCTGAACTACTTGGATTTACCGGTTCAAACCAAAATTGTCGCAACAGCGGTAATCGTTGGGGCTCCAGCAGATGAAGTCTTCCTGCCGCGCGATGAAATAGTGTCAATTGACGGGGTGCCCGTGACCGCACCCTCCGACGTTGTTGAAGCGGTACAAGGATCACCGGTGGGAACACAATTCACATTTGAAATTCGGCGATCAGCCGAAAGCAAGACGCTTACGGTGGTTTCGGGTGAGAATCCCGACACACCGGGCAAGCCTTATCTGGGAATTTCCGTGGGGGAACTCTATTCGGCCGACTTCGACATTGATTTCACACTGAGTGACGTCGGTGGACCCAGCGCCGGCCTGATGTTTGCTGCAGGCATCGTGGACAAGCTCGTACCTCAAGATCTCACCGGTGGCAAGCACGTTGCCGGTACGGGCACCATCACGCCAGAGGGTGTCGTTGGTCCTATTGGTGGAATTAGACAGAAGCTGGCGGGGGCACGGGCCGCGGGCGCCGAATTGTTCCTGATGCCCGAGCAGAACTGTGCCGAGGCCAAAGGCCATGTCCCGGACGGGCTCACGGTCACTGCCGTGACTTCCCTCGCCGACTCCGTCAAGGAAATGAGTCATTGGGTTGCTGGGATGCCCGTTACCTCTTGCCCTGCCACGCCGTAGGGCGCGCGATTCGGGAGTGACGTAGGTTTAGGGGGTGAGTACCACTAATTCCATGGCCCCTGACCTTGCACCCAAACGTCGCGGGGGGGTGCTGCTGCCCACCTTGTTGATTCTGGTCGGCATAGTAGTGGCTTTCGTGATCTTCACGGGGTTCTACACCGAACTGCTCTGGTTTGATTCTCTCGGTAAATCTCAGGTTTTCACCATTTCACTGTTCACTCGAGCAATCATGTTCGCGATCTTGTTCTCGCTCATGGCGGTGGTTACTTCACTTGCTCTCTTTATTGCATTTCGCACCCGACCGTCATACGTCGGCGCGAGTCCAGAGCAGGCAAGTCTAGAGCGCTACCGCGTTGCTATCGAGCCGTTCCGCAAATGGATTGCTGTCGCGATCGTTTTTGTGCTTTCATTTTTTTCAGGGCTTGCCGGTTCGAGTGAATTCGGAACGTTTCTTCTCTGGCGCAACTCGACGCCGTTTGGCCAAGTTGACCCGCAATTTGGTCTAGATTTTTCCTTCTACACATTTGAATTGCCGTTTTATCGTTTCGTGTTGGGCTTTGGTTTCGCCCTCGTAATCTTGTCGCTTTTGATTGTGACCGCGGTTCAGTACCTTTACGGGGGCCTTCGCCTGCAACCGAGGGGTGATCGCGCTACGCGAGCGGCGCAGGTTCAACTCTCCACGTTACTGGCGGTACTGCTTCTGCTCAAGGCATTGGCTTATTACTGGGATCGGTTCGGGCTGGTCACTAAAAGTGAAACGCTGGTGAGTGGTTTTACCGGTTTGAAGTACGCGGACGTTAACGCGGTGCTCCCGGCTCTGAATATTTTGGTTTTTGTCGCAATCCTGGTCGCAGCACTATTTATCTTTAATATTTTCCGTAGGCAATGGGTCATTCCATCAATTGGTTTGGGTTTGTTGGTTTTGACTTCGATTGTTATTGGCGGGCTTTACCCATTGGCAGTTCAGCAATTTCAGGTTCGTCCCAGTGAGTTAATTCGCGAAGCGCCCTACATTCAACGCAATATTGACGCCACGCGTGACGCCTACGGCATTGCCGACGCTGAAGTTGTTGACTACGAAGGTTCGGTTTCACCTCCAACAGTCGAAACACTTGAGGCGAGTGCCGGGACACTGAGCAACATTCGCCTGATTGACCCGGCGGTCGTTTCACCCACGTACAACCAGTTGCAGCAGATTCGTGGTTACTACTCGTTTAACACAAATCTTGACGTAGACCGTTACGACCTCCCCCAGGGTCGTCGGGGCGCCGTTGTGGCGGTGCGTGAAATTAATCTTGCGGGTATCCCCGACGGGCAGCGGAACTGGACCAATGACCGCGCCGTCTACACCCACGGTTACGGATTTGTCAGCGCATTTGACAACACCGCGCTCAGCAACGGAACACCGGACTTCTTTGCTTCCGATATTCCACCGGTGGGCGAACTTCCGGTGACTCAGCCTCGGGTGTACTTCGGCGAACTCAGCCCGCAATTTTCAATTGTTGGCGCACCTGAGGGCACACCTGCAGTGGAACTTGACTACCCCGATGACGCGAGTCCTACGGGACAGGCAACGAACACCTATGACGGTGGCGGTGGAGTTCCCATGGGTTCTTTCTTTGGCAAGATGTTATTTGCCACCAAGTTTCAAGACTCCAATATCTTGCTCTCGGACTTGGTCAACGAAGAGTCGCAGATTCTGTGGGATCGCACGCCATTGACCCGCGTTGAAAAAGTCGCTCCGTGGCTCACGCTCGATCAAGATCCCTACCCCGTCGTTGCTGACGGACGCATCCAATGGGTGGTAGACGGTTACACGATGTCTAATGACTACCCGTACTCATCACGCGTGTCCCTAGCTGATGCAACAAGTGACTCGATCAGCAATCGGGTCGGCCAATCCGGTCTGCTGCCACGTGATGAAGTGAACTACATGCGAAACTCGGTCAAGGCCGTTGTTGATGCTTACGAAGGCACCGTGAAGCTGTACGCCTGGGAGGAATCAGACCCAGTCCTGCAAACCTGGATGAAAGCTTTCCCTGACGTTGTTGAGCCTCGCAGCGCCATGTCCGAAGACATTCTGGCGCACGTTCGCTACCCGCAGGATATTTTCAAAGTCCAGAGAAACATCATGTCGCGCTACCACGTGACGGACGCGGTGACGTTCTACAACGGCACCGACGTGTGGATCGTTCCATTTGACCCCACGGTGACACCGGCACAGGTCTTCCAACCTCCCTACTACCTCACCCTGCAGATGCCGGGCGAGAGCGAGACCGCATTCTCGTTGACAACCACGTTCGCTCCCCAGCGACGACAAACCTTGGCGGCCTTTATGGCGGTCAATTCAGACCCCGGGGAGAACTATGGAAATATTCAAGTGCTGCAGTTACCGAGCAACACAACGATTCCCGGACCGCAACAGGTCCAAAACAACTTCGAGTCCGATCCAGACGTCAGTTCGCAACTCTCGCTGCTGCGTCGTGGCGGATCCGAAGTGGTGCTCGGCAACCTACTTTCCCTGCCGTTTAACGGTGGACTTCTCTACGTCGAACCCGTCTACATTCGGGCAGCGGCCGACGGATTCCCACTGTTGCGAAAAGTCCTTGCCGCTTACGGTGCAAACGTCGCACTGGAAGACAACTTGGCCAGTGCACTAGCAAAGGTTCTGGGAACAAGCCCCGACGCAATCCCCGAGACCATTCCTAATATTGATCTTGGCGGAGGAACAACCACTCCGGATGCGACCGACCCCGATGGAACAATTACGCCGACTGATCCCATTGAGCAGCTGGCGGCAGCGGTTGAGGATGCGCAAGCTGCGTTCGCAGAGGGTCAAGTTGCCCTTGGTGAGGGTGATTTCGCAGCCTACGGTCAAGCCCAGGATCGGTTGCAAGAAGCTATCAGACGAATAGCGGTGGCCGAGGGGATCATTAATCCGCGGCCAACGGCGTCCGTTCCGCCGATCGACCCTGAAAGCGACCCAGCAGTAGCCCCAGAGGGATCGGCGACCGATGGCACAAACGCATAAGTGAGTAACACATGAGTCTGGCTGATCATTGGAATGACCGGTATGAAAACAATCCGGCGTCCAAGCTCAGTTGGTATCAGGAATGCTCACCTGAAGTTGACTTCATCACCGCCAATGTCGGCAAAGCAACTCCCATTATCGACATTGGCGGTGGCCTGTCATCTTTCGTCCACGAATTGATGGACCTTGAGTTCACCGATCTCAGTGTTCTTGACATCAGTGAATTTGCTTTGAGTGAAGGAGAGCGAAAGGCAGAAGGTCGTAAAGTTGATTGGATTCAGTCGGACATCACCGACTGGACTCCCAAGAGAATGTATGGTCTTTGGCACGACCGTGCGGTCTTTCATTTTCTCACCGAAAAAAGTGATCAAGATAAATATTTTGCGATGGCCTCAGAAGCGGTGGTCCCCGCCGGCTACTTAGTCCTGGGCACCTTCTCTCAGGATGGACCCGAATCATGTTCGGGGTTGCCCGTTGCCCGTCACGGTATCGCCGACCTCACCGCTGCCCTCGCATCCGATTTCACCGTCATCGACTCTAAAATCCAAGAGCACATAACCCCCACCGGCGGTATCCAAGAGTTCGCGTGGATCTACGCGGTACGCAATTAGCGCGCTCTGTCGCCTTACCCGCCAACATGAAGGCGGAATCACTGACGTATAGTTCGCAAGGTAACAAAATAGCGCGGGGTGGAGCAGCTCGGTAGCTCGCTGGGCTCATAACCCAGAGGTCACAGGTTCAAATCCTGTCCCCGCTACTACGGCTTCCTGACAACAGTGAAGCGTTCGCTCCGTCGAAGGGTCCCTGATTAGATCAGGGGCCTTCGTCATTTTCGGAGGCGGACGCCTTGACGGCAATCGACCTTGCGTGGCCGACCCTCGCTTCGTCGCGGCATCCGGATTCATCGATCTAGCCCCAGCAGGATCATCGCTCCCAACAACCTGGGATCCAATCACTTGGACCTGGAAGTCACAACCATTGGCGACTAGGTCAGCGACCGGGGTGCCGGTCAGAGTGATGAAGTGCACAACTTGCCAGATAGTCATAAGTAGAGTTATTATAACTGTACTTATAACTATGGAGCAAAAAATGTTTCCCCTTGATCGACCATTTGACCTCTTCGACCGTGAGCGCGAATGGGCAGACCTGTGTTCGCTCGCAACTACATCGGCACCAGGGGTCCGACTAGGCGTGGTCTCTGGACGCAGGCGTCAAGGAAAGTCGTTCCTCCTGAGAGCGCTAACAAAAACAACGGACGGCTTCTACCATCAGGCGCAGCAACTCGAGCGGCGTCAGGCACTCGCGCGCTTCGCAGACGACGTCGCTCGAACGCAGAAGCGCTCCACTGGGACGCTGCATTTCGACGACTGGGATATCGCCCTTCGAACGGCTCTCGGCTATCCGGCCCGAGGGAGCACTATGCAAAGCGTTGACGGCGGCCCGCGGCTGCTGGTTTTGGACGAGTTGCCCTACCTCCTTGTGGACTCGCCCGAGATACCGAGTGTCCTACAAGAACTGATTGACGAAGCAGCAGCAAACCGGTACCCGGCACGATGCATCATCACGTGCGGGTCTGCCCTATCGGTGATGCAGGAACTTCTGAGCGGAACGAATCCACTACGCGGACGCGCTCACCTCGACCTAATGATTAAACCCTTTAATTACCGGACTGCGGCGCAGTACTGGAATATCAGCGACCCAGAAGTAGCCTTCCACGTCGATGCTGTCCTGGGTGGCACGGCCGGTTATCGCACCCTGATCGAACAAGCACCGCCCACCAGCATCGCTGAATTTCCCACTTGGCTGGGACACTCAGTGCTGAATCCGAGCCACGCGCTTTTCCAGGAGCGGGCCTACTTGCTGCGGGAGGACCCTCGAATCACGAGCAAACAGTTGTACAACTCGGTGCTGGCCGCGGTTGCCGCAGGTAATCACACGCAGAAGGACATCTGCAGTGTCGTCGGACGAAATGCCGCGCAACTACGCCACCCGCTGCTGGTACTCGAGAGCGCCGGTTTTTTGATCCGAAGCGATGATGTGCTAACAAAACTGCGGCCGACGTACCGGATTGCAGATCCAATCGTCCGCTTTGCCGAGGTAGTCGTGCAGCCTTATCAGGTTCCTTTGGAAGCCCACGACATCACGACGGCCTGGTCCAATGCTCACGCGGCATTCAGATCTGCAGTACTGGGACCACATTTTGAACAACTCTGCCGCGACTGGGTGGCCGGGTCGGGCACGCGGCTCTGGCCGCAGGGGATCGGCGAGGTGGGAACCACGGTGGTGAACGATGCAAAAGGGCGAACTCAGTTTCAACTCGATGTCGTGGGGTTGCAGTACGGAGACCGGCGCGCTCAATCCGATGCACGTGTCGTGCTGCTGGGAGAAGCAAAGTCGGGCGGAAAGCAACGCACTGTTGCAGACCTCAACCGGCTCCGGCGTATCCGGGATCTACTGGCAACTCGAGGATCAGACGTCGCCAACGCGACGCTCGCCGTCTTCGGGCGCGCAGGGTTCGACGACAACTTGCGCGCGGCTGCATCAGAAGACGCGCACGTGTTATTGGTAGACCTCACTGACCTTTACGCGTCCGATCCATCCATATTGAGCTAGGCGACGTCACGATCGCGGTGAGCAGTGACCCGTTAGGTGTTGCTATCAGTTGCCAGCGACCGTTGGAAGCCTGTTCAATAATTGCGCTTCCGATTCCCGGTGGTCCACCGCGCGGGCCATGGCCGTCATCCTCGACGCTCACCCGAAGATCCTGATCGGCCAGTGTCGTGAGGGTGATCAACGCCCAGGTTGCATCACCACGTCGCACCGCATTGGCCAGCCCTTCTTCAACAATGAGCCCCACTGGCGCAACTTTTCCCGGCCACGAATGGGCGGAATCATCGATGTTCACTTCGACACGACAAATCCCTTGCCAAAGGTCCGCTTTACGCAGTACTTCCTCTTCGAGGGAGTAGGTGCCGGGCTGCGTGATCAGTGGCGCTTCCAGGACGTCGATTGCTTCGCGCAGGGAAACATTCGCAAGTCCCGGGCTTTTGAGAGCGAGTTAACGTTCAAGGTACCTGTTGCGCCCATTGAGCCGAGTGAATCTGGTGACCCTAGTGCGCCATTTCCCTGGCAATACATCCTCATTCCACTTTTACTGCTTGTTTTCTTCCTGGGTTGGAGGCTCATCCGAACGAGTAAAGGGTCAAGTCGGGTGGTTTGACGTGCGATGCTCATATTCTCGTCGGTGATTTTTTTCCATGCCGCCGTTGAGTGCTGAGCGAAACTTGGGGGGCCTGCCTTGGGTTTGGTTGACACCGAGGTGTACCCAAGAACACAATGACGAATCAGTCGCGTTGGGAAGCTGTTAAGGCCAAGTGGACGCAGGCATCTGTGAGTCAGCGGGAATTAGCGGAGCGCATGGGAACTACCCAATCTGTCATTTCCCGGTTGGAAGAAGGCGGTGGTAGCAGCAATCGGGAGGACACTCTCGCGCGCGTGGCCACGGCACTTGGCCGCCATCACGTCATTTTTTTTCCCCAGAACGTTCCAGCGAAACTCACGGATGCAGTCGTGGTTGCCTGAGGAAATTACTAAGAATTTGTCGCTGTAGTGGAAGCCATGCGGTGACGCGTCATTGGCAGGCAAGACAATGGTGCCCGTGAGCGCGACACTGCAGGCCAAGGGAGTTGCGGCCGGTCACGGTGAACGCGAGTTGTTCGCTGGCCTTGATCTCGTTGTTGCGCCGGGTGATGTTATTGGTTTGGTGGGTCCAAACGGTGCAGGTAAAACAACGTTGCTTCGCATGCTCGCTGGTGTTAGGGAGCCCGAGGCCGGCACGATCAGTGTTTTTCCGCCTTCAGCAACTGTTGGCTACCTGACCCAGGAGCCGGAGAACATTGATGGTGAGACGAGCCGGGAGTACCTCACGCGTCGCACGGGTGTGGGCGCGGCTCAAATGGAATTCGATCGGCAGTCGGCGGCGATCGCGGAAGACTATGAAAGCGCGGCTGACGCGTATTCACTTGCGTTGGATGCGTGGATGGCTCTGGGCGCTGCAGATTTTGACGAGCGGGTTGCCAAGGTCGTAAGCGAAATTGGTTTGGACGTGGATCTGGACTTACCGGTATCTGCCCTCTCCGGTGGGCAGGCCGCTCGGTTGGGGCTGGCCGTTTTGTTGCTCTCGCGCTTTGACGCCTACTTGCTGGATGAGCCAACGAATAACCTTGATGCCGACGGACTTGATTTACTGGAGGAATTCGTTGAGGGACTTGATGCCCCGGTGGTTGTTGTTAGTCATGACCGCGAGTTTCTGGCTCGAACGGTGACGACCGTTGTTGAGATTGACCGGAGTTTGCAAAGAATCACGACCTACGGCGGTGGGTATGAGGCCTACCTCGACGAACGCTCTGTTGCGCGATCGAAAGCGCGTTTAGATTACGAGCGGTACGCCGGACGTCGCAGTGAGTTGCAGGCGAGGGTCCAGATGCAACGCGCCTGGATGGAAAAAGGCGTCAAGAACGCACGACGAAAAAGTAAGGACAACGACAAAATCGGTCGCAAGTTTCGCAGTGAGGCGAGTGAGAAACAAGCTGCCAAAGCCCGTCAAAGTGAGCGGATGATTGAGCGCCTTGACGTGGTGGAAGAACCGCGCAAGGAATGGCAACTTCAATTCAATATTGCTGCCGCTCCGCGTTCGGGTGAAGTTGTTGTTGTTGCTCGCGCCGTAAGTGTGGTTCGCGGAGATTTCAGTCTTGGTCCGGTTGACCTGCAACTGGCCTTGCGTGATCGCGTTGCGATCACTGGACCCAATGGCGCCGGTAAGTCCACTCTGCTTGCATTGCTGTTAGGTCGAATTGAGCCGGATGCTGGGCAGGTTTCACTGGGTTCGGGTGTTGTGATCGGTGAAGTTGATCAGGTTCGGGCACTTTTTGAAGGTGAAGACGCGCTCGCTGATGCTTTCTCCCGCGAGGTGCCCGATTGGCCCATGGCCGATGTCCGCACCCTGTTGGCAAAATTTGGGATCGGAGCACACCACGCACTGCGACCCGCGGATTCGCTTTCTCCGGGGGAGCGCACCCGCGCGGCATTGGCCTTGCTTCAAGCACGGGGAGTGAACCTGCTGGTACTCGATGAACCCACGAATCATTTGGACCTCCCGGCGATTGAACAATTGGAGGAGGCACTTGAATCATTTGATGGGACGGTGCTGTTGGTGACCCATGATCGCCGGATGCTGGACACTGTTCGCCTGACTCGTCGCTGGCACGTTGAAGACGGTCAGGTCATCGAGGTTTCAGCGACGTAACGTTCTCGCTGGTTGACACATTGACCTACGCGTAGATCCAAGGTTGTGGAAGAGTCGGGTGTCGTTCTTAGTGCTTGGATTTCACTGTGGTTTCAGGGTGGGGATTCCGTGGAAGGTGCAAGCCGTTGCAAATCGATCGTCGTAGGTCACGACCCCGTGGAGTTCATCGCCTAGGGCAAGGGCGCTGGCTAAGTGAATCGCATCCAAACTGCGGACAATCTGGGGATCTAGTTGGGCGGCCCGTTCACAGATATCAGTGCTCACGGTCAACAGGATGAGGGAATCAAGGAGTAGTCGAGTTTGTGAAAGAGCGGCTAGTGAATGCTTGCGTGCTGCTCGCAGCGATTCGGTGCGAAGTAGATCCGAGGAGACCAGCGGATGAGCGTTTGTGGCCCACGCTCGCATCGCTGCGGAATGCTCCTCTTTAACCACCAGTGTGAGGAAGGCAGAGGTGTCGAAATAGTAGGCCATGGATATTTACCGTTCTTCTTTCCTTATCTCGGCCAAGATTTCACCGAGTGAGATTTCATTGTCGTTGTCTAAAGGCTCGGGTAAATCCCTGAGCAATACTGCCGCTGGTCGCGCCAAACCGGCAAGGGTCAATGTTTCGAGGGTGGACAACACGGTGACCGGCAGTTACTCGAGCGACCACCTGTGACGCATTTTGTCGGCGATTTACAGGTTGACCCTAAAGCGCGCTGATTCTTTGAACAAAGTCAAAGCGCGCCCGCCACGCTTTCTTTGCGATCTGAGACTTTGGCGCGAAGTAGTCAAAACCGTGCGGGGCGCCTTTCCAAATATGGGCTTCAACGTCGACTCCGGCAGATATGAGGGCTTGTGCGTAGGCGGTGTCTTCATCGAGAAAAATATCTTGTGATCCGGTGTCGATATAGGTCCGTGGCAGGTTTCTCAGATCGGTGGCGCGCGCCGGTGCTGCATACATAGGCGTATCCTCACCGCCGGCTTGACCTTTGAGGTAAGCGTTCCAGCCAAAAGCATTACTTGTAAATGGCCAGGTAATGAAAGGCCCGGTGAAACGAGGGTCCGGACCTAAATTGCGGTCGTCGATCATGGGATAGATCAAGATTTGAGCGGGAATGTCGATTGTGCTCTCATCGCGATTGCGCAGGGTGGCAGCGGCAGCCAAGCAACCACCCGCGCTATCGCCAGCGATGATGATTGTCTTTGCGTTAAGTCGTGCAAGGTTCTCCCGTGTCCAAACAAGTCCAGCCATCACGTCCTCGAGAGGTGCGGGGTAAGGGTGCTCGGGGGCAAGCCGGTAATCAACTGAAATAACCGTGCTGCCGGTATTGGCCGCCCAATGGGCGCAACGAGCGTCATAGGTTTCAACCGAACTAAGAATCAAGCCGCCACCGTGGATGTAGTAGATAACGGAATTGCCGGTGACTAGATCGGGTGAATAGACGCGTAGTCGCAGTTGGCCCGCCGCAGTACTCGTGAATTCGTCCCTGAAGCTCACACCGGGAGCCATACCAAATTGTTTCGTGAGAAAGTTATTAATGATGTGCGAATGGACCCTCAGGGCATTGATTTCAAGTGGGTCAGGTGCGGGATTCTTGCGAATCAGCGGTCGCTGCCGCAACAAGGCTAGCGCGAGAGTTGAATTGACTCCTTGAATTTGCACGTGGGCATTGTGGCAGGTTTTATGGGTGTATTGTGACGAAGCCGGCCAGTTGGTCGGGTTGGTGAACTAGGGGGTTCGGAGTGAAACGAATTGCGGTCGGCCTGATTGCGGTTGTTGCATCTTTAATGGCGTATGTCACGCCATCATTTGCCATGGGGTCCTCGGATGCATTCGAGAACTTTCAAGTTGGCGTCACCTACACCGTTTACGAACCGACGTATACCGCTGGCCTGAAGGCCAAACACGCTGGTGGAAATGATTTGTGTCCCGCCGGCACCGAAGAGAATCTGTTCGCTTCCTACGGCAAGAAAAGTGGCAAGTACTTTGACATTACTGAAGGAAACCCCATGTGTTTCGATATGGGTGTGGGGCCTGTGTTACTGACAACGAAGTTCAATGGCGCAACCCTGACCATGCAGGCTTACTGCGATCCGGAGAGTAAGCGAAAGTGCACGATCGCTGACGTAAAACGCTTTGGTGGAAACGTGAGGGTGCAAATGCCCGGCGTCGCTGGCTTACGTCCCACAACTGTGTGGATTGAGACTTTTGGTGCAAAAAACAATCTGTCCGGCGCGCAACTGGTGAGGGTAGCCAAAGGGCTCATTCCTGTTGGGTAATTCCCGGCTCAAAGTTTAATTAGTTGTATTCCTAATGTGAGGTTGGTTGATTGTGCGTTGCTGGGATCTCCGGTGAGCCCCGCAATTGCTGAAGATTCGGACACAGACAATTACCCTTAGCCGGCCGTTACCGCTGCGGTAACGGTGAAAGTCCCTATTCGCACGATTGATACCCCGGGTAGCTTTGACCCCACAACAGTTCCCACTATGGGATCGTGGTTTCGTGCCGCAGGGTATGACACGTATTGGAAGGGCAAGTGGCATATCTCTGACGCTGATTTGTATCAGCCAGGTACCTACAATCCGCTGCCTTCATACACTGATGAAGGAAAGCGGGACTACCAACTCGAAAACATTCACCTCGAATCCGAGCGACTGGCTCAGTACGGTTTCGAAGGATTTGTTGGCCCAGAACCACACGGTAGTAATCCACTGAACTCCGGTTCAACCTGGTCCCGGTGGTCGCGGCCGTGATGAGGTCTATGCACAGATGGGTGTGGATCAATTACAAAAACTGCGCAATGCAAAGAACCCATGGCTGATGGTGGCCTCCTTCGTCAATCCACATGACATTACGTTGTGAGGGGATTTGACTCTGGCTTCCGATCTTTCGGGGAATCAAGGGGCTTTCTATTTGGCTCAGCAACTCGTTGGCTCGAATGTGCCCACGGATCTTTTTACCTCTGCCTACCAGCAGTCGGCAAATAAAGACTTGAGCTTGAAGCCAACAGCCCAAGGGAGTTTTGTTAACCAATACCCCCAGGGCTTTTCAGCCGCTGCGCAACGGGATCGAGTACCACCGCTTTTATTACGAACAGCAAAAAGAGGTTGACAAGCACATTGGGACGGTTGTTGATGCATTAGCCAATGACCGTAGAAACTATGGCGACACAGTTGTCATTTATCTGTCCGACCACGGCGAAATGCTTGGTTCGCACGGAGGCATGTTCCAGAAATGGCACAGCGCCTATGACGAAATTCTTAAAGTCCCGTTCATATTCCATAACCCAACGCTGTTTAATGGAGCTCAAGCGTCCGATATTTTGACCAGTCACGCGGACGTGCTTCCCATCATGCTGGGGCTCGCGGGCCTGAATGAGGCGGTGTTGGCAAAAGAACTGACCGATACCCACACCAAGGTGCGCAGGCTCGTCGGTCGAGACCTTTCATCGGTTTTGCTCGGTGAGGAGTCTGCCGCCACATTCAATAGCGATCCGGTGTACTTCATGACCGATGATCAACCCGTTGAGCAGCCCAACTGCGTTGAATCTGTTGTGACGTATCTGCCAACAGGGCCAGCCGGATCCAAAGAACGCTGGAAGTACAACCGTTACTGGGACAACTCCCAGACGTGGACTACGCCGGGTGTGCAAGATGTACAAACCTTCGTGCCAGGACCGGTCAACAAGCCAGGTAACCGGGTTGCCGTCACCACCGTCAAGGCGGTTAACCCCACCACGGGACAAATCGCCCCGCCAGCTGATCAATTCGAGTTGTACAACTTGACCGTTGACCCAACGGAGATGACGAACCTTTACACCGACTCGGCAGCAAGCGGGACACTGAAAATCATGCAGGTGATTTTGCAAGAGCAGCGAGCGGCCAAGCGATTGTCCCCGGTGGATCAACCGTGGGCCGATGGCAGCATGCGCCAGTTCCCGTTTACCCCGAACTAGGAATTCGGAGGTTAGTCGCTGGTCCAGCCTTCACGCTTATGTGAACCGTCGCAAAACGGCTTATTGGCGCTGTGTCCGCATCGGCAAAGGAAAACCGAGTCCGCCTCTTTGAGGACGTTACCGTCTTCATCGAGAACGGTAACGGGACCGGTGACCTGATCGGGTCCGTCTTTGAGTGGGGTAATTGTTACGCGATCGCTCATGGTGGGATCCTAGTCTTTTTCGGTCAAAAGTTTTTCAACCTCGGGTTTTAGGTCTGCCGGTTTCGTGGTTGGGGCGAATCGCTGCACGGTTGTGCCATCGGGGCTGACCAAAAATTTCGTGAAGTTCCATTTAATGCCGGAGCCCAGCATCCCGCCGGCGTGGTCTTTAACAAATTTGAAAACCGGATCGGTTTTGGAACCATTAACGTCAACCTTGGTGGAAAGCGGGAAGTTCACCCCGTAATTGATTGAACAGAATTCTTCAATTTGCGCGTCATCACCTGGTTCCTGGTGCGCAAACTGATCGCAGGGAAACCCCAGCACCACAAGACCTTGGGGTCCCAGTTCCTCATAGAGTTTTTGTAGTCCGTCGTACTGTGGGGTGAAACCACACTTGCTGGCGGTGTTGACAATGAGAACCGGCTTGCCTCGGTAGGCATCGAGGCCGACCTCATTGCCTTTATTGTCGGTAAAACTCAGATCATAGAAAGAATTTGTCTCGTTCATGGCGCCATTCTGTCTCGTTGTCAGTGTTATCGCACCCCCAACGACTAAGATTCCGGCGTGAGTGAGTCCGAAATTAACGCCGAGCTTCCAATCAAAAAAAGTCGCAAAGGACTGATTTTTAGCATTGTGCTGGGCCTAGTTGTCCTGGGGCTGCTCTCTTGGTTTATTAGCCAGAATGCAGGGGAGTACCGCACAGCATTCACCGAACTTGGGGCGATCGACCCCTTCTGGAACGTCATGATCGGTGTTGCATCTTTCATCAACATTGCGATTTATCCACTTACCGCGATAGCGGCCATTCGTTCCTTGAGTTACCTGCATGCCACTTTGAGTCGTCAAGCTGGCTTCACCCTCAGCAACATTATTCCCGGCGGTGGCGCGGTTGCCGTTGCAACCCAATACGCGGTCTTGGCCAAATACGGTGTCCCGCAGGCGCGAGCTGCTGCAGCCGTTTCAGCCGATGCGATCTTCACCTATTTATTCACTCTCGGCGCCCCGTCAATTGCCGTGACCCTTCTTGTCATTGAAGGCCGGTCCGCGGGCGGTTTCGTTACAACGGCCATGATCGGTTTGACCGCGGTCGTGATCTCCGTGATCGTCATTGTGGCGGTACTTCGAAGTGAAGACGCCGCCCGTAAAATCGGGGGTTGGGCCCAAAAACCACTCAATGCCGTCCTGAAAAGATTTAAGAAGCGCTCACCCGATGTGGCAAATATTCTGGTTCAGTTTCATGACCAGGCGGCAGATTTAATAAAGACTCGCTGGAAGGCGCTGGCCATTACCAACGTCGCGGCCCAAATGGCACCCCTGCTGGTGCTGTGGGCGGCGCTTGAAGGTTTGGGAGTTACCCGCGCGGAGCTTTCCCTGGTGGAACTTTTTGCAGCGTTTTCGGTGGCCTTGGTCTTGACCGCCTTTCCCATCACTCCTGGTGGACTTGGGACGGTTGACGCCGCACTCATCGCCCTTCTCATTGCTTTCGGTGTCGATAGTTCAACCGCCGTGGCCGCAGATCTGTTGTGGCGACTGGGATGGTTCCTACCCCAGTTGCTCGTCGGTGCGCTGGCTGTCGCCAAGTTCGGCTGGGATCGCAAACGAGGGCAGCACGTCACGGTATAGCGGCGAATTCACTTTTCTCTCGGACCCCACAATCCGGGCACGACCACGTACCGGGGATCTGTGCGAACGGGGTGCCGGCCGGGAAGCCTTCTCGCGGATCCCCCTGCTCGGCTCGATACACGTAATTGCACCCGGGGCACTGCGCCGAGATCAAGGGTTCAACCCCGCTGTTACTGCTGATTACATCATGTAAACGCATCTGCGACTGGCCGCTGTGGTTTCGGGCAAGAATCTTGTCACGTTTGCCAGGTTGAATGTTCGCGCGCGAAAGATCTCCGTCGAAATGGGCGAGAACCCGCGGATCCATAACTGCGCGCCAAGCAGGTGGCACGAGTGCTAGAAGGATCATGCCCGCGTAGCCGGTGGGGAGCACCGGACTTTCGTTGTAGGACAGCAGTGCTTGATAGCGGCGGGTTGGTTGCGCGTGATGGTCGCTGTGACGTTGCAAGTGGTACAGCAAGACGTTGGTCGCAATATTGTCCGAATTCCAACTGTGGCTTGGGTCAATGCGTTCGTAGCGCTCGCGATCTCCGGACTTCACTTTTTGTCGCAGCATTCCATAATGCTCTAGATAATTAACCGCCTCGAGCAGAGTAATTGCAATGAGCATTTGAATGATGAGGTACGGGAGAATGTCGATTCCCAGCCACAACAACATCGCCGCCCACAAGACCACAGACATCAGCCACCCATTGATGTTGTCATTACTGATCCGAAATGGGTGCTTTTTGCGCCGCGCAATTCGATTCTTTTCCAGATTCCACGAGCTCTTGAGTGAGCCAAAGACGGTGCGGGGCCAGAAACGATAGAAACTTTCGCCCAGCCTGCTACTCGCAGGGTCTTCAGGGGTTGCCACTCGAACGTGGTGTCCGCGGTTGTGTTCAATGAAAAAATGTCCATAAAAACTTTGCGCTAACGCAATCTTTGAGAGCCAGCGCTCGTAACTCTCTTTTTTATGACCGAGCTCATGGGCGGTGTTGATCCCGATCCCACCAATCATGCCGACAGAAATAGCGAAGCCGACTTTGGTGATCGTGGACAGATCCCATGTGGCAATCACGTAGAAACTGGCCGCGAATCCCGCGTACTGCAACGGCAGGTAGGCGTAGGTCAAGACCCGGTAGTAGCGGTCCGCTTCTAACCGCGCGATCAACTCGGCTGGCGGATTGCGCACGTCGCGCCCGGCAATCAGATCAATGATCGGGACGACCCCGAGAATAAAGATCGGACCAATCCACAACCATGCGCTCCAGTCTGTGAGCGCGTACATCCCGATGGCAATAAAAAGCAATGCGGGCATCGTAATCGCGACCAGCCATAGGTAACGCTTGGTGTCACGCCACTGTTGGGTTGAGCCAGCCGGAATCGTGCTATTGCTCATCGGGAAAGCATAATCTGATCGCACGCCGTTTACAGTTAATTCACGAGATAAAAACGCGGAAATAGTCCGTTCCTACTCCTGCCGGTAAGGATCTAGTCGGCACCGAGGTCAAATGATGCTCGTTCAAGGAGTGCTTCGTCGGGGGATTGTGGTGTTGTTGTTTTCTCAACGATTGCTTTCGCGCCCCCTGGTTTGAGGGTGCCCACCAGGTTGACGTGGCCGTCGAGGAGTTGACCTTGGCTTGCGTAGAGCTCGAGTTTGCTTCGGGTGTCGGCAATGTCAAGGTTGCGCATGGTGAGTTGACCAATGCGATCGGTTGGACCGAAGGCTGCGTTCTCGGTGCGCTCCATGGAGAGCTTGTCGGGGTGGTAACTAAATGCGGGGCCTTCGGTGCGAATGATTGAGTAGTCATCGCCTCGGCGAAGGCGCAAGGTAACGCTGCCGGTGACGGCGGATGCAACCCAGCGCATGAGGGATTCCCGGAGCATCAACGCTTGCGGGTCAAGCCAACGGCCTTCATAGAGAAGCCGACCAAGACGGCGACCTTCGGCGTGATAGTTCGCGATCGTGTCCTCGTTGTGAATTGCACTCAGGAGTCGTTCATAGGCAATAAAAAGTAGTGCCATGCCGGGGGCTTCATAGATTCCGCGAGACTTTGCTTCGATGATTCGATTTTCAATTTGATCGGCCATCCCCAACCCGTGGCGACCACCAATCGCATTCGCGTGAAGAACGAGATCCACCGCTGAATCAAATTGTGTGCCATTGATGCCGACGGGACGCCCTTGAACGAATTCGATGGTGACGTCTTCGGTGTCAATGTGGACGTTGGGGTCCCAGAATTTGACGCCCATAATCGGATCAACGATTTCCATTGAGGCGTTGAGTTGCTCAAGATCTTTTGCCTCGTGGGTTGCGCCCCAAATATTTGCATCCGTTGAATAGGCCTTCTCGGTGCTGTCGCGGTAAGGGAGATTGCGCTTTTTGAGCCACTCACTCATTTCGTGGCGACCACCGAGTTCGGTGACGAATTGCGCGTCAAGCCACGGCTTGTAGATCCTTAGTTCCGGATTTGCGAGCAATCCGTACCGGTAAAACCGCTCGATGTCATTGCCTTTATATGTTGATCCGTCGCCCCAAATGTTGACGCCGTCGTCGAGCATGGCCCGAACGAGCAGCGTTCCGGTGACCGCGCGACCCAGGGGGGTGGTGTTGAAATAGGTGCGACCGCCGGAACGAATATGAAACGCACCGCAGGCAATTGCGGCTAATCCTTCTTCAACCAGTGCTGATTTGCAGTCGACGAGTCGCGCATGCTCTGCGCCGTAGAGACCGGCCCGCTCAGGGACCGAGTCGATATCGGGTTCGTCAGCTTGGCCGAGGTCGGCGGTGTAGGTGTAGGGGATTGCCCCATGCTCACGCATCCACGCCACGGCAACCGAAGTGTCTAAACCGCCGGAGAAAGCGATTCCAACCCGTTCGCCAACGGGCAAAGATGCGAGGACTTTTGACATGTGGTCAACCTTAACGAAGGTGCGGTAGTCGATGGTCAAACGCCTTTAAAACTCAATGGTGTCTTACATCGCGTGCAATATGTTTTGCAATTCAACGAGTGAAATGACGTCGATGTTGGGTGCAATTTTGTAGCGTTCCGTGCCGGAGTAAACAACGTAACTCTGGTCGACTCCTAGATCTTGCCTCGCATTATGAAAACCCTGAGTGAGTTTGGGTGATGTGGAGTTTTTAATCGCAACGGCTATTTTTGGAGTACCACCTTTAACAAGGACAAGATCTATCTCGGACCCTTGGTGCGTCCGATAGTAGAAGACTTCCCAGGAAGTCCCACGTGCGTTAGTTGCAAGAGCTGTTGAAAGTGATTCGACCACGAGCGATTCGAAACTGTGACCAATGACAGGGTGGCCTCGCAGCTCTTCCATCGTCTCAATAGCGAGTAGCGCATGAAGAATTCCCGTGTCACGCACAAAGACTTTCGGACGTTTAACGACCCGTTTTGCGACATTGGCGGTCCACGGTCTGAGAAATCGGAGCATGCCTAGATCAACCAATAAATCAAGGTAGCGGGACACGGTCGGTCCTGAGACCCCAAGGGAGGTGGTCAGTGTGGCAGCATTGAGGATTCCACCAGAATTGTGAGCCACCATTTGCCATAGCCGAGAGAGTGTTTCGACGGGTAGCCGCGGAGCAAACATGGGGATATCGCGGTCAAGGAATGATCTAATGAAAGACTCGCGCCACCGCAGGCTTTGTCGATCGCTGTTGGCAAGCAGGCTGTTGGGAAAACCCCCTCGTAACCATGTTTGTTCTTGACTGATACTTGCGCTTTTTGCCTCAGCCGGGGTAATCGAAGTCAAATCAACGTAGGCCAACCGGCCAGCCAGGCTTTCACTTGCCGCTCCCACAAGTTCCAAAGACGCAGAACCCAAGAGTAAGAATGCCCCATGTCCGGTACCCGTTCGTCGTTGTTCGTCAATGACACCACGCAAAATGGGGAAAAGTTCCGCATTTCGTTGGACTTCGTCGATAACGACCCGCTCGCCTGACTTGCTGCGCAGATACGCGTCCGCGTCCGTGAGCCTTGCCACATCCGAAGGACGCTCAAGGTCTAGATAGGTAGTAATGATCCCGGCTGATTCAAGACCAAGTGCAAGAGTTGTTTTGCCAATTTGGCGTGGACCCAAGAGCGCGACAGCGGGGAAAGATTCCAATTGATAGAGCACTATCTCCTCAGCCCAACGGGTAATCACCATGAAATACTATCACTAAGATTTACGATTTCATGGTTCTTAGGGGTGGTTGCTTACTTAGGGTAACCTTAGTAAGGTAAGCCTAAGTAAAAACATCGTCTAAGGAGAAGTCATGTTTTGTGAGAGTGTGAAAGCTGCCACGGCGCGGTTGCATGAGCAGGCGCAGACGCATCCTTTTATTCGTTCCCTCATGGGTGGCAGCCTGAATGTGGGGGCGTATGCGCGCTATGTCCAAGCGCTGCAGCCGGTGTATCTGGTGTTGGAAGAAGTCATGAAAGACCTCGATGACCCGGTTGTCGGGGTGTTTGACCACAGGGGACTTGACCGTTCTGATCGCATGATTGCCGATTTATCGAGGTTTGGTGTGCCCGCGGAGGATCGGGTAAGTGCTGCGACGAGACATTACTGTGAGGCAATCGCTGCCAGTGCCGCGGACCCGCACCGGCTTCTGGCTCACCATTACACCCGGTATTTGGGAGATATGGCCGGTGGGCAAGTGATCTCGCGGCTCATGCAACGGCACTACAACATTGATCACTACAACATTGATGCAGTGTCCTTAACTTTCTACGATTTTTCGGCACTGGGTGACACCCACCATTACCGCAAGCAATACAAGAACCTGCTGGACCTACTTCCGTGGTCCCCGACCGAGCAGGCCGAATACATCGCCGAATCCCAAGTTGCCTTTCAGCTCAATATTGAGCTTTTTGACGAATTGGGAAGAGCGTGCGGGGTTTTTGCGAGTGAACGCGCACAAAGGTTTACCCACTATGCCCGATGAAAACTGTCTATGAGACTTTGAGAACCAACTTGCCGAGGTTTTCGCCCGCGAAGAGCCGATTCAAGGTGGCGGGAAATTCTTCGATACTGCCATCAACAATTGTCTCGGGGGCGGTGATCTTGCCTTGAGCGATCCAGGCCCCCATGCGCCGCTGGGCAACACTGAATTGTGATGCGTAATCAAAGACTAAGAATCCGGTCATGGTGCCACGCTTGACCAGCAGGTTCATGTAGTTACTGGGGCCGGGGGTGATTTCGGTGGCGTTGTATTGCGAGATCGCACCGCAAATAATGACGCGGGCGCCGAAGGACAGGTAGGCAAGGTTTGCGTTGAGGATTTCACCACCAACATTGTCAAAATAAATGTCAACGCCTTTTGCGCCGACTTCCTTGAGTGCTGCGCCCAGGAGCTTGCGCACACTGGTGTCAGCCTTGTAGTCGATACAGAAATCAAATCCGAGGGTGTTCGTTACGTAGTCACATTTGTCTTTGCCACCGGCGATACCAATTACCGTGCAACCGTTGAGCTTGGCGATCTGACCAACGATGCTGCCAACGGCGCCGGCTGCAGCTGAAACAACAACGACGTCACCGGCCCGTGGCTTGCCCAACTCGAAGAAGCCAAAGTAGGCGGTCATGCCGGTCATGCCCAATGCGCCAAGGAAGTAGGAGAGCGGGGCTAGCTCTTGATTGACGATGTTCACGCCCGAGCCATCAGAAATTGCTATTTCAGTGGCGCCAAATGTTCCGACTACGTGAGCACCCACGGGAAAATTGGGATTGAGCGACTCGGTGATCGTTCCGACCGAGCCGGCGCGCATGATTGCTCCGATTTCAACGGGGGGCAGATAGGACGGGCGGTCGTCGAGCCAGCCGCGCATTGCCGGGTCAAGGGAGATGTATTCAACGCGGACCGCGAATTCGCCGGGGGCAAGTGTGGGGAGTTCCTCGATCTGGATTGCCCACGTGTCGGTACTGGGGACTCCGGTTGGACGTTGGGCAAGACGGACGGCGCGAAATGAGGTCATGGGCGCAAGTAAACCGCATAGGGTGTCGTTTTGGGAACGAATTGCTGCTGGTGCGCGTGGGCAGGTCGCGTACTAACCTCAAGCATGACCACGACGCCTGGCGCAGTCCCTCCATTGTTATTCCCGATTTTGGGAGCAGGCCGGATTTTCATTGGCGCGGGCTTGGTTTTTGCCCCCGACGGATTGGCTCGCGGATTAGGGATTGACCCCGAGGTCGCCGCGCAATCTCGCTGGTTGACCCGGCTTGCCGGTGCTCGTGAGATCGCGATTGGAGTGGGGGCCATCAGGGCTTGGCACAGCAAAGAGGATCCCTCGGGTTGGATTTTAGCCCAGGCGATTAGTGATTCAACCGATGTCGTGGCATTCGTGCTCGCGGCGACATCCGGGCGAGTGTCGTATAAACGTGGGTTCGCAATGGCGCTTTTTGCGGCCTCGGGTGCGGTCAGTGAGGCCCTAACATTTATTGCATTGGAGAAAAAACGCGCGGCTAAAGATTCACGATGAACGAAGTGGTGAGCGTTGATCTCTGGTCAGACATTGTGTGCCCGTGGTGCATGATCGGAAAAGCGCATTTGGAGCAGGCAATTGAAAGCTCGGCTATCGAAGTTGAGATTCGTTGGCGGGCATTTGAACTGGATCCCAACGCATTAGCGCAGTGCTCAACAACCATGGTGGAGACACTTGCCGCGAAATACCGCATGAGTGAAACCGATGCGGATGCAATGGTGGACTCCATGACCCAGCGGGCAGCAGATCTGGGACTCGTGTTTAACCTGCGGGACCAACTACCAACCTCAACCCTTGATGCTCATCGACTCATCCAAGCCGCCTCCGACCGGGATCTGACTTTAGGGGGCTTAATGGCAACGCGGTTTGCCATGGGGGCTTTGCGTGATGGATTGTGTATGAGCGATCATGCAGTATTGACGGAGTTGGCCGTTGACACCGGGATGGCGGCCAAAGCTGTTCATAGGGTGTTGAGCGGTGATGCATTTCTTGATGTCGTGCGGGCCGATGAAATGAATGCGCGTGATATTGGCGCAACCGGCGTTCCGTTCTTCGTGTTCAATGAGCGGGTGGGACTTTCGGGGGCGCAACCACCGGAGGCTTTAGTTCAGGCCATGAAGCAAGCGAGTGACATGACTGTGGGTGACCTGTGAGCCTGCGAGTCGTCACGGCCAACGTCAACGGGATCCGGGCAACCGCACGCCGGGGCGGGTTGGAGTGGCTCGCTGACAGCGGTGCTGACGTAATTTGTTTGCAGGAAGTGCGCGCCACCACCGACCAGTTGTTGGAAGTCTTGGGTTCATCGGCACTCTCGCAGTGGCAGGTTAATCACGCCCCTGCCCCAGAGCTTGGCCGTGCCGGTGTTGCCGTGTTGTCACGTGAACGACCCAGCGCCGTTCGCATCGACGTCAAAGTGGCCGACATCAACGGTCAGGGTCGTTGGATTGAATGCGACTTCGATTCCGGGGTTGGTCCGGTGACCGTTGTGTCCACCTATATCCACTCCGGTGAAGTCGACACTCCCAAGCAGATTGCCAAGTTTGCATTCCTTCAGGGGGTTGACAAGCGCTTGGCAACTTTGGCCAGATCGGCCAAGCGCAGCGGACGTGAAGTGCTGGTGTGTGGTGATTTCAATATCGGGCATCGAGAAGTTGATATTAAAAATTGGAAAGGCAACCGGGGTAAGTCGGGGTTTCTAGAGGAGGAACGTGCCCACCTAGACGGTTGGTTTGGTGGGTCTTGGACCGATTTAGGCCGTCACCTCGGTGGAGAAGGCCCAGGGCCCTACACGTGGTGGTCCTGGCGCGGCCGGGGGTTTGACACCGACGGTGGTTGGCGGATCGATTACCAAATCGCAACCCCGGAGCTGGCCGCGAGGGCGCGCTCAGCGATTGTCGGCAAAGCCGACACCTACGCCGAGCGCTGGAGTGACCACGCGCCACTCACCGTCGACTTCCTATGAAGGGTTTCGTAAACCCTTCACATTAATAACCCCCCCCAAACGGACCGGCTGGACAACACTATACCCCAGGGGGTATAGTGTTGTCTTAATCGAGTCAGAGGGGAAGCATCGGCATGAGCGAATTCAAGTCAGCCGGAATCGTTGAACTGCAAGCGGCAATTGAGCGAGGTGAACAGGTGGTGGACGTTCGCGAGCGTTATGAATTTGATGACGGCCACGTGCCTAGCGCCGTTCACATTCCCGTGGGCGTTATTGCTTTCCGGATGAACGAAATTGAAAAAAATGATCCGGTCTGGTTAATTTGTGAATCGGGAAACCGATCCGGTCACATGGCCAAGTTCCTCACCCAACAGGGTTTCGACGCAATCAATGTTGACGGTGGAACCGCAGCCTGGCGGGTCAGCGGCCTTCCCATCGAAAAGTAATGAATTGAGAGGAACAGCAATGACATCAACGAGTGCACCCCATGTAGTAGTGATTGAGTCAACCGGCCTGGGGGATCGCAGTTATATCGTGCACGACGGTGTCGATGCCCTCGTTGTTGACCCCCAACGCGATATTGATCGAGTTGAACAGGTGCTCGCAGAGCACGACCTAAAAGTCACCCATGTGGCAGAGACGCACGTTCATAACGACTACGTCACCGGTGGTTATGAACTAGCCCGTAAGCATGGCGCCACCTATATCGTCCCCGGTCACGTTGAACTTGACTTCCTCCATGAATCATTTGTGCAGGCAGTTGCCGGCGGTGATTCATTCAAGGTTGGGGAGTTTGATGTTGACGTCATTCATACTCCCGGTCACACACCACACCACGTTTCCTTCGTCGCTTCGCACAATGGCCACCCCGGCGCCGTCTTCACGGGCGGTTCAATGCTCTTTGGCAGCGTCGGTCGACCCGATTTAGTGTCAGCCGATCTCACGCTGCAGCAGACGCATGACCAGTGGAAGTCGGTTCAGCGACTCGCAACCGATTTGGTCGAAGAGACCGGCGTGTTCCCAACCCACGGTTTCGGGTCATTCTGCTCGGCCACCCAAGCCGCCGGTGGATACGAATCGACAATTGGGAAAGAGAAGTTAGGCAATCCAGCACTCACCCAAAATGAAAATGACTTCGTCGACGTTGTTCTTGGCGGGCTGGATGTATTCCCGGCCTACTACGCGCACATGGGACCAGTAAATGCCGCAGGTCCGGCTGATGTCAATTTAGATCTGCCAAAACTGGCCGATCCGCAAAGTCTGCGCGCAGCCGTTTCCCGCGGCGAATGGATCGTGGATTTGCGCTCGCGCGAGGTATTCAGTCAAGGTCACATTCCCGGGGCGGTCAATTTCGGACTCGACGGCTCGTTCATTAGTTATCTCGCCTGGATGATGCCCTGGGGCACGCCGGTCACGCTGGTTGGCGCAACGACAGAGCAGGTCGAAGCAGCAATGCGTGAACTTGTTCGAGTAGGAATCTCAATTCCGAAATCGCACGCGGTTGGCAATCCAGCATTGTGGTTGGCCGAAGGCGAACTTCCTGCTGCCACCCGCCGCGTTGATTTTGGGGCCATGAAAATGGAGTGGGGTTCGAATCCGGGGGCAATGGTGATTGACACCCGCCAGATTCTGGAGTGGGAAGCCGCCCATGTGGACGGCGCCGTGTTCATCCCTTTCTACGAGGTCATGGATCGTCTCGCTGAGATCCCGCGGGAAGGAGATATCTACGTGCACTGCGGTTCGGGCTACCGGGCAGCAGCCGTTGTCTCCATGTTGGAGCACTTCGGCTACGAAAATCTCATTCACGTCGACGACGATTTTGGTAACGCCGCCGGCGCCGGACTGCCAATGGTGTCAGAGACGGCGCCCGCTCGCGAGCCTGGATGGACTTGGACAGCATCTCGGGCCAGCGTCCGCGAATTTAATCCGGCTCTCAATCCCGTTATGAGGTAACTCACACCCCGCTTTTCTTTGCGCTCTGGCCAGACAATCTCTCGCGACTAGGCTGAGCCAATGGCTGGCACAATCACGTACTCACCAAAAGTGTTTATTCCGCTGACTTCATTGTGTCGGGATCGTTGTGGCTACTGCACATTTGCTAAAAGTCCGCACCGCGTTGAAAGCCCCTATCTCAGTATTGAGTCCGTTCTTGAAGTCGCGAGGGCTGGCGCGGCAGCGGGTTGCCATGAAGCATTGTTCACACTCGGGGAGTACCCCGAGTTTCGCTACGAGGAGGCACGAGCGTGGCTTGATGAGCACGGCTATGCCAGCACTATTGACTACTTGGCTGTTGCCGCCGCCGCTGTACTGACAGAGACCGGATTATTGCCACACGCAAATGCCGGGGCGCTGTCCCATGAAGATTTAGCGCTTCTGCGCACAGTCTCGCCAAGTCAAGGCATGATGATCGAGTCGCTTAATCCTGATCTCGCCGCGCACCGGGGAGCACCCGATAAAACCCCCGAGCGACGGCTGGAAACCCTGCACGCTGCTGGGGAACTTCACATCCCGTTCACTACCGGTATTTTGGTTGGGATTGGGGAGTCACGCGCAGACCGAGTTGTCGCTTTGGAAGCGATCGCTGCGGCCCACGAAAAATTTGGGCACGTTCAGGAAGTAATCGTGCAAAACTTCGTACCAAAAGACGACACTGAAATGAGAAACTGGCCGGCGTGCTCTCTGGCTGATCTCTTGGAAACTATTCGCATTGCCCGAGAGATTCTTCCCGCCAGTGTGCACCTGCAAGCGCCCCCCAATTTGAGTGATGACCTGGACTCCCTCCTCGAATCGGGCATAGACGACCTTGGTGGAATCTCCCCGATCACCGCGGACTTTGTGAACCCCGAAAAACCGTGGCCTTCCCTTGAATTCCTCCGGGAACGCGTTGAAGCAAGTGGTCGCACACTCGTGCCTCGGCTCACCATCTACCCTGAATTTGTTCGTAATCCTGATAAGTGGATCGCACCCGAGTTGCATTTCGCCGTTATGGATCGCAGTGATGCCGACGGTTTTGCTCGTGATGACGTTGGCGCAACTTTCCCAGAGAAATATCAGGATGCTGTAAACGTTGGAACGGGGGCTGAAGTCATTCAAATTGGACGTCGATCAACGGCCTGGTACTCGGGTGCGGAAACCGCCCCTTCGATTCTTATTTCGGGTGACTCTGTAACCGCGGCTTCTCCGCACATTGCCGAGATACTCGATCACGCACAGTCGGGCTTCTCAATTGACGAGTCTCAAATTGTGAGCCTTTTTCGAGCACGTGGAAGTGATGTCACCGCGATTGCTTCGGTCGCTAACGCATTGCGAGAGGCGGTTAATGGAAATGAGGTGACATTCGTTCGGAATCGGAACATCAACTACACAAATGTGTGCACGTTCAAATGCACGTTCTGTGGATTTTCCAAGGGACCGTTGTCGCTCAACCTGCGCGGTGCACCGTATTTGTTAAGTGACTCCGAAATAGCCAATCGAGTCGTTGAGGCAAGTGAATTAGGGGCAACCGAAGTTTGCCTGCAGGGTGGGATCCATCCAAGTTTTGACGGTGACTACTACATCAATGTCGCTCGAGTGGTTAAACAGGCAGTCCCATCGATGCATGTTCACGGATTCACAGCCCTTGAGGTTTTCGAAGGCGCGAAACGACTTAACGAACCGGTTGATGTTTATCTTGGGAGGCTGAAAGAGGCGGGCCTTGCCTCACTGCCAGGAACTGCCGCCGAGATTTTATCCGATGATATTCGCGCGATTATCTGCCCTGACAAGATTTCCACCCAGCAGTGGCTCGACGTACACGAGACGGCACATTCATTGGGACTTCGGTCCAATGTGACGATCATGTTCGGCAGTATTGAGCGTCCAGAGCATTGGGCGAGGCACATTGTGCAAACCCGTGAACTGCAATTGCGCACGGGTGGTTTCACCGAATTTGTTCCGTTGCCATTTGTTCATATGGCGGCCCCGATCTACCTGAAGCGGGGCGCGCGACGTGGACCGACCTGGCGAGAGACCATTTTGATGCACTCCGTGGGTCGAATTGCCTATCACGGAATCATCTCCAATATTCAAGCTTCGTGGGTGAAATTGGGTCCACGCGGCGCTCGGCAGCTACTTCAAGCCGGTGTCAACGACCTGGGTGGAACTTTGATGGATGAAAACATTTCCCGCGCAGCCGGAGCAAGCCACGGGCAAGGAATCTCGGACTCGCAATTCCGTGAAGTCGTTGAACCACTGGGCCGCACCCTGATTCAACGAACGACGATGTACGGACGCGTTGAATCAAACTCGGTTGTCCCGGTGGCTTAATGCCGGATCACTTTCTCGGAACTCCGGCAACGGCTCCGGGGCCGCAGGGACCGGACATGCTCAAAGACTTCAAGCTAATCCGACGCGATCCACTGGAGTTTCTTTTCAAGTCCTGGCGCACCCATGGCGATATTGTCCAGTTCCCTATCCCTAGACCGCCGACCTATCTGGTGAATTCATCCCCTGGAGTTCGGCATGTTCTTGTCAACAATGCAAAAAATTATGACAAGTCCACCATCCAATACCGGGCGCTGTCTTTGGTGACGGGTAGTGGTTTGCTCACCGCAAATACCGATTTGTGGCGCGAGCGCAGGCCAATCATTCAACCGGCATTTCACCAAAAGGCCTTGGATAATCTGATTCCGGTGACGCGGCGGGCTGCTGATCGGTTGCTCGCTGATGTTGAACGTTCCACCTTAGGTACCGTCACTGACATTGATCAGTTCATGTTGAATGCAGCTCTTGAAGTGGTGGGGGAATTTCTTTTTGGTTCGGATCTAAGTGATGACGCAAACCGGATTACCGGGGCAACGCTTGAAGCGTTGGAGATTGTGATCAAGAGGGCACGCGTCCCACTCTCGCCACCACGATCAATTCCGACCCCAGGGAACCGGGTACTCAAACGAAGTCTGCGCACCTTGGATTCTGCCGTCTCTTCCATCGTGAGATCGCGCAACGGGATCGATACTGGGGTCAGTCCTGAAACATTCTCAAATCTTGTTGACCTGCTGCTCTTCGCGCGCGAAGACACCAAGATCGACCTTGATGGCATCCGCGATGAAATAGTAACGTTCATCATTGCCGGCCACGAGACTGTTGCAAGCGCACTTTCCTGGTCGTTGGCTCTGCTAGCCGCGCACCCCGAAGCGCAGGATCGTGTTGCGACAGAGGCGCGTGCAGCCTCCGGTGAGACCCTTGATTCAAAACTTTCCCAGATGCCGTATACCCAGGCGGTGTTTAATGAAACATTGCGGCTTTACCCCCCGGCTTGGCTGATTACGCGCAAAGCATTGGGCTCGGATCTCATTGACGGACATGACATCCCGGCCGGCGCGCTAATAATCACGAGCCCTGCGCTACTTCACCGACACCCGGATATCTGGATCGATCCGGACTCTTTTCGTCCAGAGCGATTCCTCGGGGCCTATCCCCGCGAAAGTTTTATTCCATTCGGTGCGGGATTGCGCCAGTGCATCGGAAAAGATTTTTCTTATGTGGAAGGGGTCATTATGTTGGCCAGTTTGTGTGAACGACTTGAGTTTAGTTTTCCCGAAGGAGAAGGCCTACCGGCGAGTGATCCGCTGGTGACGATTCGACCGGTGGGTGGCGTGAAGCTGCGGACTATCCGCCGTTCGTGATGTAGTCGAGAAGGGCAGCTTTCTCGGTCTCGAGTTCGTCCAATCGTGCCTTCACCAAGTCACCGATACTGACAATCCCAATCAGTTCGCCGCTGTCGGCTGTAATCGGTATGTGCCGAATACGCTGCGACGTCATGACGGTCATGAGTTCGTCGATTTTTGCATCGCTAGGTGAGACAAAGACTTCGGTCGTCATAATTTTTGACACGGGATCGTCCATGATTGACCCGCCGCCGGCAAATGCGCGAACAACATCTCGCTCCGAGACAATTCCCGCGATGCTGTTGCCATCGGTGGAAACAACGAGCGCTCCGACCTTGTGTTGGGAAAGCAGCGCGAGCAGAATCTTAACGCTGTGATCGGGTGCGACCGTGACAACGTTGGTGCCCTTCTCTGCAAGGATGGTTGAAATCTTCATGTCTGCCTCCTTGGTCGTTTTACCTAGTGTGGCAATGCTTGTGCACTATGTCTTGGGTTTGAACAAGTTCACAAACTCCTGATGCAGTAATCCGTTCGAACACGCGAGAGATGGACGCGCTTGGTGGTTGTCAATTGGCAGGGCGCCGCCGGTGAACTCGGAGACGGTTCCGCCCGCCTCGGTCACGATCGGTACCAGTGCCGCGTAGTCGTAAAGGGCAAGCTCAGGCTCGGCACTGAGATCAATTGCGCCTTCGGCAAGTAACGTGTGAGACCAAAAGTCCCCGTAGGCTCGTTGTCGCCAGGTGGCGGCCCGAACCGATTCAAACTGATCCGGACTCCAACCAGATTGATCCGAGAAGGAAAATGAAGCGTCGGCAATATTTTTGACCGAACTCACCTGAAGTTTCCGGGGATGATCGCTTCCCAACTCGCGAACCCATGCCCCGTGGCCGGTTGTTGCCCACCAGCGGCGATTTAATGCAGGAGCGCTCACCAATCCAAGGGTGATCAGGCCCCCTTCCCTTAACGCAATCAAAGTTGCCCATACCGGCACACCGCGCACAAAATTTTTGGTGCCATCAATTGGATCAATGATCCAGGTGCGATCGCCGAGGGTCGTTTGCTCGAACTCTTCGCCAATCACGCTGTCGTGCGGAAACTGCTCGGTAATGAGACTGCGAAGTTGCGTTTCAACCGCCAGGTCGGCGTCGCTGACCGGGGTGAGATCAGGTTTTTGGCTGACCTTCAAATCAAGTGCGTGAAAGCGTGACAGTGAGATCGCATCAGCATTGTCGGCAAGATGCTGAGCAAAATCAAGGTCGCTTTCGTAAATACTCATTGCACTCCAATTGCGGTATTTCCCGCGAGTAAATTTTGCATTGACTTTATCCGCTCAAGAATTATTTGGTCGGTTACGTTGGTTAATGCGCAGTCGCGTTCGTTATGGCTGCAGGCGCGTGGACAATTCTTGGTGTAGCGCATGAGATCGGGGTATGCGTTGATGATGGTTTCGCGAGAAACGTGAGCTAACCCGAATGACCTGATCCCGGGAGTGTCTATCACTATTCCATCTGCCTTTGGCAGGGGAAACGCAATGACACTGGTTGACGTGTGCTTACCCTTTCCGGTGAGGTCATTGACCGTTCCCGTAATTCGGTGCGCATCCGGAGCCAGTTGGTTAATTAAGGTTGATTTACCCACCCCAGAGTGCCCGAGCAGAATGCTGGTGTTTCCTTGCACAAATTCTTTGATTGACGTTGGTGCGATTCCACCGGCCACGACAAAGATTGGAATACCGAGCTCCTGGTACACACTCACGAGTGCGTGGGGGTCTTTGAGATCCGATTTGGTCACGATGAGAAATGGCGTGACGCCCGCGTCCATGGCCGCGACTATTGCTCTGTCAATGAATCCAACTCTTGGTTCAGGGTTCGCGCTAGCCACAACGATTCCAAGTAGGTCGGCGTTGGCAACAATTACGCGTTCGGAGGGATCGTTGTCATCCGCAGTTCTACGAAGTTCAGTGGACCGGGGTTCACGCCGAACAATTCTCACCTGGTGGTCAATCCCACCGCCCGGATCTCCGACCATGGCAACCCGATCGCCCACGACCAAGCCCTTGCGCCCAAGTTCACGTGCTTTCACGGCGTAAAGAATACGCGTGTCGCCCTCCGGGTTAACGGTGAAGCGTCCGCGATCAACCGTCGAGACGGATCCAAAGAACATATTTTCAAAACTTGGACGGTCCTTCGTGCGGGGTCGCGACTTCGATTTGCCCGGTCGGATTCGAACATCGTCTTCATCTAGATTGTGTGCCTTCACTTATTGAGCAGTTCTTCCCAGCGACCCACAAAGTCCGGGAGCGTCTTGCCTGTTGTCTCAATATTTTCGACAGTTACGCCGGGGATTCGAAGTCCCAGAATGGCGCCGGCGGTAGCCATGCGGTGATCCTCATAGGTGTGAAAAGTTCCTCCGTGAAGTGGCGCGGGAAGAATACGTAATGCGGTTGGTTCCTCAGTTAGGTTTCCACCGAGCGCATTTATTTCCGTAGCGAGTGCGCTGAGACGATCGGTTTCATGTCCACGCAGGTGACCAATCCCGCGAAGATAAGACGGTGTCTCCGCCAACGCGCACAGGGCAGCGATTGTTGGTGCAATTTCGCCTACATCAGAGAGATCCGCATCAATACCTCTGATTTCCCCACTACCTTGCAGGGCAAACGATTCACCGTCACGCGTGATGACGGCGCCAAGTTCTTCGAATATTTGAATGATTCGCACAACCGGTTGCATTGAGGTTGTTGGCCAGTCCGGACACGTCACTGATCCGCCCGCGACCATGGCGGCGGCAAAAAATGGCGTTGCATTAGAAAGATCTCCTTCGATTGCTAACTCGGCGCCATCAATGTTTTGCGGATCAACATGCCAAGAGTTCTGTGTCAGCTTTGATTGTCGAACGGTGACACCGCGTTGGGCGAGTGCACTGATCGTCATATCAACATGGGGCAGGCTGGGCACCGCCCCGGCTTTGCCAAGGTCAGCCGGTACGTGACGGATAGTGGCTCCGGCATCACAACGAGCCGCGCCAAGGAGAAGAGCCGAAACAAATTGGCTCGATTTTGAAGCGTCTAGAACGACTTCTCCACCACGAACGTGTCCGGTGCCGTGAATCAGGAATGGGAGTCGTCCACGGTCCTCGAGGTCGACCCCTAAATCTTTGAGTGACTCAAGCAGGGTTGCCATCGGTCGCTTGCGCGCCGGTGCATCCCCATCAAAGTAAGAGTCCCCGTGTGCGAAAGCAGCAACGGCTGGGAGAAATCGCATGACGGTCCCAGCCAGACCAACATTAATAACCGTTGGTGATTCAATTCCCGCGCGTAGAAAATGTGGAGTAACTTCTAGATTGAGGTTTCCAGCGGAGTCTTGGCCGCGTTCATCTATTTCTACACCGAGAGATCTCAGTCCCTCGATCATGAGAACGGTGTCCCTTGCCCTAAGAACCCCATTAAGACTAGATGGCGAGTCCGCCAAGGCAGACAAAATTAATTCGCGATTGCTCAAAGACTTTGATCCCGGCAGCGTGATCGAGGCACTGATTGACTCTTTTGCCACGGGAGCCTCCCAGTCGGTCATGTCGGTAGTCTTTCACTCGCTCTCTACTATCTATGCATGTGCGGTCGTTATGTCTTAGCTCAAGAAAGGAAAGTTCTTCTCGTTGAGTTTGGAGCCAAGCTAGATCCGCCGTTGAGGCATCGTGAATATCGGGCGAACTACAACGTCGCTCCCAGTGTGCAGATTCCAATAATCATCGCGAATTCAGGAGTAAAAACTTTGGCCCAGGTACGTTGGGGCATTGTTCCAAAGTGGAGTAAAAGTCCCGTGTCCCTGCTCATCAACGCGAGAGGTGAGAGCGTTGCGCACAAGGGCACTTTTGCATCGGCATTCGCCACGAGTCGAATCTTGATTCCGGCAACTGGATACTACGAGTGGAAGCGACCAGCCAAAGATCCATATTTTATTTCGCCACCGTTGGGCGCTACTCGGCCCATGGCGATGGCGGGGCTGGTCGTTCAAAGCGAGATCCATGGCCAATTGGTCGCGACTTGCGCAATCATCACTCTCGCGGCAGCGCCAAACCTTGAAGCAATTCACAACAGGATGCCGGCTTGTATCGATCCGGGTGATTGGGATGACTGGCTTGATCCCTCGGTCGATGTGCCGGCGGCAGTGGAACTGCTCGTTGCTCGGTCGGATCTTCAGTCAATTCGGGTTGATCGAGGGGTGAATTCAGTTCTCAATAATTCCCCGGCGCTGATCGAGGAACTCGCAAAGGCGGACTAAGATCGATTTTATGCATGTAGTCGCTGAAATGGTTGCTTCGGTCCACTCTTTTGAAGTCGAGATCGGAGATCAAGTTTCACCCGGGGACACCCTTTTAATACTCGAATCAATGAAAATGGAGATCCCGGTTTTGGCAGAAAGTACCGGAGTGGTCACTGAGTTCGCCGTGGCAGTTGGTGATGTTGTCAACGAAGGCGATCTCCTCATAATTCTGCAATGAGCGAGTCATGTACGTGTCTTGATCACGTCGTTGGTAACACGGCCAGACTTGAATTCACCGTGAGTGCAACCGATACGGCGATAGCACTTGGCAGCGGGTCGGTGAACGTCTTGGCAACGCCGATGGCCATTGCTTGGTGTGAAGCGGCAACTACGACAGCTGTTGCAACTTCGATTTGCATTCAATGCACGACAGTGGGTTACAAAATCGAGTTCACTCACCTAGTTCCGACACCAGTAGGTGAGACGGTTTACTCTCAGGCCGTTGTTGAGTCTGTATCCGGTGACCGCATTATTTTTACGGTCGAGTTGCGCGACACGGATACGCAGGTGGGCAGGGGCAGAATCACACGCGTGCGAGTTGACCAAACACGCTGGCACTAACTAGATGCCGGTTGTCTTACGCGGATAGGACACTTCCGGATCGGTCATCACATTAACCAAGTAGGGGACACCTGAATTCATTGCACGGTCCAAAGCTGGACCAAGATCTGAAATTGAAGTTACCATCTCACCGGCACCGCCGAGTGCGATCACCACCTGGTCATATCGGCTCGGTTCCAGTTCGGCAAGGACGTCATATCCGTACAGGAAACGCATCGGGTGACGTTCGAGGCCCCAGCCAGCGTTATTGCCCACGACAATCGTGGCGGCAACATTGTGACGCACGAGCGAGTCAACATCCATGAGTGAAAATCCGGCAGCGCCATCGCCGAGCAAGACAACGAGTGGGTCACCGGGAAATGCTTTGCCAGCGGCGAGGGTATATCCCATAGCGGTTCCCAGAGCGCCAAAAGGTCCGGGGTCAAGCCAACGCCCCGGCTTTTGCGGCTCAATAAATTTCCCGGCGAAAGAAACGAAATCCCCGCCATCGCCGATTGTAATTGTGGATTCGGTGAGCCGAGGAATAAGTTCCCCATAGATTTCGGCAGGATTAATCAGTTCGCCGTGGGTATTCATCAATTCGGTATTTTTGATTCTGGTGGCTGCGCTGCGTTGCATTAATTCTTCGTTCCACGCCGGGGTACCAACCGGTTTCGTAAGGTTTCGTGAAAGCATGTCCATCAATTCAGGTAGGTGACCGGTAATGCGAATTGCCGCTGCAAGGGATGATGCCGAGGGATCATCGGTAATAAAAACTACTTGAGCATTGCCGAAATCACCGTAGCCAAGCCTAAAATCAAGTGGCGTCCCAGCAACGATCACAAGGTCTGCGTGGGTTAGCGCATAAGAGCGAGCGGGCGTTACCAAAAGGGGATGGGTGGGAGGAAGAATCCCGCGCGCCATGCCATTGACAATCACGGGGATCCCGATCTCTTCAATGAGTGCCTTAAATTGGCCTTCCGCCCGACTCTGCCAAATATCCCCGCCAGCAATAAACACCGGGCGCTGCGCCAAACGCAGTGCTTCAAGTGCCAAATCGAGTTGAGAGAGGTCCGCATCCGGGACTTCGATCCGTGCCAATTCTTCGACAGTAACTGGCGCGGGTGTGAAAAGTTTGTCCATCGGAATGTCCAGAAAAGTGGGACCTTGGTGCGGTGAAAGTGCGACCGCGAACGCTTCTTCGGCCAAATGACCAACCTGATTGCAATCGTGTGCCGTCATGGCGGATTTGGTGACCGTAGCAAATAACGGTGGATGATCGAGCTCCTGCAATGCACCCTGGCCCCATCGAAAATCGGGTGAACGACCACCAATTGCCACAACTGGGGCGCCGTTAAAAAATGCGCTCGTGATTGGTGTTAAAAGGTTAGTGACTCCGGGGCCAGCGGTTGCCGCTACAAAGCCAGGTGTCCGGGTGAGTCGTGCCGTTGCTTCAGCAGCGAACCCGGCAGTCTGCTCACTTCGAGTGTCTACGAGGGCAGGAGCATTTGGTCGCTTTTCGCATGCGTCATACAACGGAAAAATATGAGCGCCAGAAAGGGTGTAAAGATGCTTAACTCCGTATTTTTCGGCTGCGGCGATCACCTGGTGTCCGGCTGCGGGTAATTCTTCGTGACTCATGAGCGCACGCTACTGTGTGAACGTGGGGAACGTATCCAAAACCTTGCAGGAGCGCACCGAACTGCCCAGTGCGGCAGTCGCAATTCTTGAATCCCTAACCGCCAGTTGGTCGTTATTAGCGGACTTAGCGTTGAGTGATCTAGTTCTCTGGGTTCCCACTTGGAATGACGGTGGGATGGTGGCTGTTGCCCAGATACGTCCGGCGACAGCTCCGACTACTTTGCCCCTAGACGTCGTTGGATCCTTTGCACCAAAAGGGAGATTCCAGTACTTGGACCAGGCTGAAGCGTTGGGCAGGGCAACTATCGTTCGTGAAATTAATGCGCCATTTTCTCCCATTGGAGTTGAAGCAATCCCCGTGAAATGGGATGAGCGGGTGATTGCCGTAATCGCCCGACATTGCAGTGGCGCTTCGCGGGTTGCCGGCCAACTTGAGCAGGTGTATCTGGAGAGTTCGGACTCGATTTTCGCCATGATCGCCCAGGGACAGCGGTGGCTGCCGGAGTCACTTAATGAAATTGATCGTTGGGAACTGCCCCGGGCAGGAGACGGTCTTCTTCGACTCGAGGACTCGGGGATAGTTAATTTTGCCAGCCCGAATGCGGTCAGTTCCTTTCGCAAAATGGGCCTGGCAATCGATTTGTTGGGTCAATCTTTTTTTGAGATCGTGAAACGAATGAATGTCTCACCCGCGGGAATGTCTGCACCATTAGCCAAGCTGGCTCGTGGTGGCAGTACCACGATGGTGGATCTTGAAGGTGATGGAGCAACGTTGATGTTGGCTTCTCACTACCTCTTTCGCCGACCCGCAATACCGGGAAATCCCCCGAAAAACGACAGCACGATCATCGTTATCAAAGACGTCACAGACCTTCGCGGACACCAAAAAGAATTATTGTCAAAGGACGCGATCATTAAAGAAATCAATCATCGCGTAAAAAATAATCTGCAGATGGTGACTTCAGTTTTGCGACTGCAAAGCAGGCGAGCGCGGGATCCGGGCATCATGGAAGCATTGGGTGATGCTCAGTCACGCATCTCCGTGATCGCGGCGATCCATGACTCGCTGTCGCGGGAGGGCACCAGCAATGTTGACTTTGATGCATTGGTGGAATCGCTATTGGGACTGATCCGTCACGACGGAGTAGCTTTTGAAACGCAAATGCAAGGGACTATCGGTGGACTGAACTCGCGCATTGCGACACCGTTGGCCATGGCCGTCTCCGAATTAATTCATAACGCTGCCAAGCATTCGCGGGCAACAAGGATTTCGGTACACGCTAAACGAGAGGTTGGACGACTTGTTGTAAGCGTTGATGACAATGGGATTGGGGCGACCACGGAGCCAATTATTTTGAACGAGTTCGCCGAATGTGGTCTTGGTCTCACTATCGTTTCCGACTTAATCGTCGGCGAACTCAACGGTCAGGCGCGAATTGAGCCACACGAATCCATCGATGGTGTCGCGATCGGCACGATCGTTACACTGAAAATCCCGCTCAACCGGCGTGATGCGTGATTTAAGCGGATGTCCTCGCTCGCAAACGAGCGTTGCGTCGTTTGAGGGCACGGCGCTCGTCTTCGCTGAGCCCACCCCAAACGCCCGAATCCTGGCCGGTCTCTAGCGCCCAGCGCAAGCAGTCGTCTACGACAGGACAACGGCGACAAACGGCCTTGGCCTCTTCGATTTGGACCAATGCAGGTCCGGTGTTGCCGATTGGGAAGAACAACTCAGGGTCTTCGTCACGGCAGGCTGCCTCGTGGCGCCAGTCCATGCGGGATCACTCCATCTGTACTGGTGTGCTGGGTTCGCCAGCACTTGTGAATGCTTTCACGCGCTGGCTTCCACTTGGGGGTGAAGGTTTACTCCACTGGTCCTCGGGGGAAGGCGGCCAGTCCGTCAAAACAAGGGCATGAGTAGATTGTCAGACCTTGACGATTGGTACAAGCGGAAACGACAGAAACTTTGGGAGAAATGTGATTTCTTGGTGTTGAATCGGTCACATATGGGTTATTTGTACTAATTGCCCGATTATTGGGGTCATTTCACAATGGCGCAACCACGCGGAGGGCATTCGGGTGATGTGTGAATTGGACTCGCGAAACACTACCCAGGGCCTCACCGTCAATTTGAATGGGAACTTCAGGGTCTGCTTGAATAGAAAATCCAAACTGGTCGTGCCAACTGGTGAAAGCTCTGGCCCTTGTTGTTTGCCGCCGTGACCTTGAAATAATCCGGCGGGCGGCGCGTGCGGTTGAGATGGGGTCAAGCTTGCGCACGATAAAGACATCAAGCCCCGTGTCAAAACTTGCCGCAGGGTTTGGATCCAGCGCCCAGGAGCCGAAGAACGTCCAGGGCGAAGAGTTTTGAACCAGTGCCACATATACGTGGTCAACTGTGGTTGTACCGGGCCGAGAAATGGTTATTGACGCATTGTGATTACTGCGTCGAAGATACTCGCGCACCGTTGTCCCTAGATAGCGCAATGGAGATGCACTAGCTCCTTTTTTTCGATCCTTGTCCATTGCCGCGATAATCGTTGCGTCGAGACCGATACCGGAGTTAGCGGCAAAATATCGGCTAAATTCCTCACCATTTGACCGTTCTGAAACAGCAAGTCCCAAACTAATAGCGCGAAAGCTTTGCGCGCGGCAACATTCCATGACGGCTCCGGTAGCTTCAACCGGGTCAATCGGCAAACCCAAAGCGCGTACAAACACATTGCCACTTCCACCCGGAATTGGGGCGATAGCCGGCTTTGCCTTTTTTGGATTTGCAAACATGATTCCGTTGATTACTTCATTGACGACGCCGTCTCCGCCGAGAGTGATGACCAGGGGGATTTCGGACTCAACGGCGTACTCGCCGATGGAGTGCGCATGGCCCTTGTGAGTCGTCATGGTCACTTCAAGATCTAATTCGTGTGAGAGCGCTCGCACGATCACGTCGATAACCCGCGGAGATGTGCTCGTCGCATTCGGGTTGACTACTAGAAGTGCTCGCACCATGTCACTCTACGCTGAGAGACCACGATTAACTTTTAGCGTTACGCTTCAGGTGTGGTGAGTCAGGAATCAGTTGCCGTGCGACTGCGGATCTTGGGGAGCATCAGCGCAGCTCAAGCAGTCTTTTATCTGGTCTACGCGATTCTGGTCGTCGTTGGAGTAGTTCGATTTGGGGTGAGCGGACCAAGTGAAGTTGCAAATACCCCCGGCGTGATCCTAGAAGTTGTAATTTTCCTCGTATTTGGTTTTGGGATGGTTTTAGTCGCATGGGGATGGTTTACATCCAAACGTTGGGCGCGGGCACCGTTCCTGCTGGGGCAACTGCTCGCCCTGGTAGTCAGTGTTCCACTGGCAGGTGCCGACGACCTGGCCCAGCGAATAGTGGCGATTTTTGTTTCTCTCGCGGCCGTTGTCGGAATCTTTCTTGCCTTCACGCCACGAGTCACTCGGTATTTGCTTCGTGACGAAGGAGATCCAGAATTGATTTGAGTCGACGTGAAACCGCCATCTGATTCATGTCGAGTTCCTTCGCAATCTCATCCTGGTTCTTTTGTTGGATAAAACGCATTCCAAGAATTCTTCGATCAAGTGGCGTTAGTAAATCAATCGCCGGTCGCACTGATTCCCATTCATCAATAAACTCGTACTGGTTCTGTGAATTGGCAACGTCAATGTGCAGATTTGGGTCATTCAGGGACGTGAAGTGTGTGCTGTAGTTAGCCTGCAGGGCATTGAGAATTTCACCTCTACTGAGGTTCACACAATTTTCAAGTTCAGTGAAACTCGGTTGCGCATTGTTCTTGGCAGCAAAGGCGTCCTGTGCGGCTTGTATTTGACCGAGGTGCGCCTTCACAGCCCGAGAGATTCGAATAGTTCCGTCGTCCCGATAAAAATGGGAAAGTTCACCTTTGATCTGTTCGCCCGCGAAAGTTCCAAAGGATACATTTCGATTAAGATCAAATTTCTCTATTGCAGTTAAAATTCCAATCGTTCCAATCTGTACCAGGTCTTCGTAGAGCTGAGGGTCTCGCAATCGAATGAAGTGTCGAATCAAACCCTGATGCTGGTCAACAATTTCGCTCTTGATGTCCTGCGCCCGCAACGCAGTGACATCGGGGGATCGCAATTCAACAATCAAGTTGTTAACTGCCCCAGCGCTGAGCATGATTACCGGGTGCTTTTTACGGTCAGATTCACGTGAACTTCGCCGTTTTCGAGGAATATGTTGAGCTCGCTGGTAATCGCGCAGATGATTATCCAGGCGTACTCCAGGGTCTGAGGCAAATCGGGAAGCTCGGGTAACAGACAGCGGGTTCGCGATCGAAGGTGCAGGGAGCCTGGTTCCGCTGTCCAATCAAAATAGAGTGAATCATCCGGTTGGGCAAATTTCATTAAAATATTTGCCGCTTCGTCACTGGCTAGCTGGCCCTCGTCAAGAGCATCCAGCGTGAGGTCCGCTTTCGCCCCGACCACCATGGCAATTTGCCGAATGACTCTAAGGTACTCGGGCTCATTGGGAACGCACAGTGAGATTTTGTTCATGGACGCTCAGTCTTTTGGGCTAGCTCAACGAGAGCATTCCCGGTGACGCGGTAGGGAATCCATTCGGTTAATGCGTCTGCCCCCAAATGGTGATAAACCTTACGAGCGCTCTCATTCCAATCAAGTACCCACCATTCAAAGCGCGGGTATCCGTTGTCTAGGCAAATTTGGGCGAGGTGAGAGAGAAGAGACTGCCCAACCCCGCAGCCGCGAAATTCGGGGCGAACGTAGAGATCCTCGAGGTAAAGGCCGTGCTTTCCAAGCCAGGTTGAAAAATTGCGAAAATAGAGTGCAAAACCAGCAGTCTCAGCATTCACTTCTGCCAGCACGGCAAAGACCGAAGGATTTTCGCCAAAAAGTGCCACTTCAAAGTCAGCAATGGTGGCTATCGCAGCATCAGGTGCACGCTCAAATACCGCGAGTTCTTTAACCATCGCAACAATGTCGGGTAGATCCGAAAGCCTCGTTGGCCGGATCGCGATGTTTGGCATGGCACTCATTTCGTTTTTGTTAAGATTCGGTATCGCTGTAAATTCACATCGTGTCAACATAACCTGTTCAACATAACCTGTTCAACATAACCTGTTCAACATAGCCTGTAAGGAGCCGATAGGAATGAACTTTTCTCGAAAAATGCTAATTGGATCATTTGTGGGTGCACTGGCTTTCAGTCTGGGGATCGCTTCCCCGGTCAACGCAGAAACCTCCAAAATGGTAGTAATTCAAGAAGCGCCGGTCATTAAGCACAATGAAGAAGTGGTCGAGATTGGTTAGAATGGATCGGTCTTATACTTCGAAGCCAAAATACGCAATGCGTCAGGCAAACGAAATGGACTTCTGTCGGGTCAAACTTCGGTCATTGATCTTTCGCGCGGAGGTGAAGGAGATGTCGTGCGATACCGCGAGTTGGTGTTTGCCTTTAATGGTGGTCAAATTGTGGCTTTGGGTACTTCGATCTATGCAGCCCAAGGAACAACGAACTTCCGCAACGACAACGCCCCTGTCACTATTGCGGTTGTCGGTGGCACTGGTAAATATCGCTCAGCTAAGGGTGAGGTTGTGACAACCAAACGCGCAGACGGTAGCTATCGACACGTAATTATCTTGGACAAGTAGATACTTGCTCAACAACATAAGATCGGCCTCGGGCCCCTCATTATCGAGGTCCAAGGCCGATCATTATTTAACGTGAACTTACGCCTTTTTGGTCTCCCAAAAAATTGTTGAAATCTCGTCAATTTTCCCGAGCAGCTGATCTGCCACCACGACGTCTACCGTTCCCTTGGTGCCGCCGGCACCGGCGAGTTTGGTTGCTTGGTTGAACAGGTCATTGAGATTCGGGTACTTCTCAAAGTGAGGTGGCTTGAAGTAATCTGTCCACAAGACCCAAAGGTGCTCCTTGACCATGTGTGATCGATCTTCTTTGATCGTGATCGCGCGGGCTTTGAACTCGGGGTCATCTGATGCGTGGAATTTTTCCATGCAGGCCTTGACCGACTCCGCTTCCAAGCGAGCCTGTGCCGGGTCATAAACGCCGCAGGGAAGATCGCAATGAGCGTAGGCGGATACTTGTGGAATGAATTTCTCAACTAGCAGGGCTCCGAAATGCTTACGCACTTTTTGCTCCTATCGTTTGGGTGACGTGGTCGAGATTTCCCCGACTCCCCAACCCTATCCTCGATGAATTTTCATGCAGGATCCAGCAGGCTAATGTGAGGACATGTCACTCATGACGCGGCTGATGCCGATTTTTCAGGTGAAAGTGATCGGTCCCTCGATGCGACCTACGTTAGAAAACGGTCAGAAATGTCTGGCGGTGAAGGGCCACCTTTTTGCTCGACCTGGAGCCATCGCCATTTTTGCTCACCCTGATCGCCCTGAGCTCATTGAAGTCAAGCGTCTTATCCGTAAGACAAATGGAAAGTGGTGGGTTGCAGGTGATAACGAGTCGGAAAGTACTGATTCAAGGGATTTTGGCGAAATTGAATCTGCATCGATTAAAGGAATTATGATCAAGAAATAGGGGTTTTAGTCCTCATCGAGGTCATCAAGTCGTGCTAGCCAAGTTGCCATGCGATCAACCGCGTTTTCATACTCCGGATGAAGATTGACGAACTCCGCGAATCTTTCTGCCAGCCAGTCAAAGGTGACTTCTTCTTCGCCTCGGCGCCGAGCAAGTTCCTCGGAGCCACGATCGGTGTCATACATTCATGCCTACCAATTTTCTAGTTGAATGCTGATTCGATGAGAGCCTTTTGGTCCTCTTCATGTCGTTGGTGCGTCCCCACGGCTGGGGCAGAGGAAGCCGAACGCGACACACAGATAATACCCCGGTTAATCATGCCGGGAACGTTGAGTGCGACAAAACTCCAGGCGCCTTGGTTGGCCGGTTCTTCTTGCACCCAACGTAACTCCGCATCAGGGTATTGCTTGGCCATCGCTGGCAAACTGACCCCTGGGAGTGGGTAAATCCGTTCAAGTCGAACGATTGCAGTGTCGGTGATGTTATGGGCAACTCGGTAGGCGAGTAGATCAAAATAGACCTTGCCAGAGCAGATAAGAACTTTTTTCACCCCGGCTCCCGTGAATTGCGTGTCGGGGATGAATGGTCGGAAAACCCCGGTTGTGAAATCCTCTCTGGTCGAGACGGAAGCCTTTGATCTCAAAAGTGATTTAGGTGTGAACACAATGAGCGGGCGCGATAGTCGACCCATTACCTGCCAGCGCAAGAGGTGAAAGTAGGAGGCCGGGGTGCTGGGCACTGCGATTGACATATTGTCCTGTGCGCACATCTGAAGAAAGCGTTCAATTCGCCCACTGCTGTGATCTGGTCCCTGTCCTTCTTGTCCATGGGGGAGAAGCAAAGTGACAGAGGAACGTTGGCCCCACTTTTGTTCCCCGGAGGAAATAAATTCGTCGATAATTGTTTGTGCGCCGCCGACAAAGTCACCAAATTGAGCTTCCCACATGACAAGCGCGTCGGGTCGGGCCACGGAGTACCCGTACTCAAACCCAAGTGCCGCGAATTCACTCAATGAAGAGTCGTACACGTACAGCTTGCCGCCATCGCGGTAGCACCTCTTTAGCGGCTTGTATTGCCAGCCCGTTTCTTTGTCAACGATAACCATATGCCGATGACCAAACGTCCCACGTCGTGAGTCCTGTCCGGCCAAACGCACAGTCCGGCCTTCCATGAGTAGCGATCCCACGGCAAGGGCCTCGCCCATACCCCAGTCAATTGTGTTGTCCAAAACCATCTGCGCGCGTCGCTGAAGTTGCGGCGCAAGACGCGGATGGACATTGAAACCTTCAGGCAATGTCAATTGTGATTCGATCACAGTGTCAATCTGGGCTTGGGTGATTGACGTGTCCACATCCTGAGATGGCGTTTGCGGAACCAGATTAAGTTGACCCGTTTCAATAATCGCCTGTGCGCGCGCACTGAACTCAGGTTCGGGTTCGTCGATCCGAGTTTTCTGGAAAACATTTTCCAATTGCGTTTGGAAATGCTTCAGCACTTCCTCGGCTTCCTCGAGGGTTATGTCGCCTCGACCAATGAGCGAATCCGTATAGTGCTTTCTCACGGAGCGTTTATTGTCAATGATCGCGTACATCAGTGGTTGGGTCAGTGAAGGATCATCGGCTTCATTGTGTCCGCGTCTGCGATAGGTGACCTGATCAATAACCACATCCTTGCCAAAAGCTTGACGGAAATCGAAGGCCAATTTGGAGACGAAGATAACCGCTTCTGGGTCGTCACCGTTCACGTGGAAAATGGGTGCCTGGATCATGCGTGCAACATCGGTGGAGTAGACCGAGGACCTGCCGTAACGAGGTGAGGTGGTGAAACCGACCTGATTGTTGACAACTATGTGAATGGTGCCGCCGGTGCGGTATCCCTGTAACTGCGAGAGTTGCAAAGTCTCAGCCACTACGCCTTGGCCCGCGAAGGCCGCGTCACCGTGAATGAGGACCGGCAAAATGTCGTGCCTGCGGTCTGCGGGCAGCAGGTCTTGCTTTGCCCGCACGATTCCTTCGAGCACGGGATCAACAGCTTCAAGGTGTGAGGGATTGGCAGCAAGATAAACCGAGGTGTAAGCGCCTTCGGCAGAAACATAGGATCCGGTCGTTCCTAAGTGGTACTTGACATCCCCAGAACCCTGCACCGAATTTTCCTCGTATTCACCCTCGAATTCACGAAAAATTTGGCCAAATGACTTACTGGCGATGTTGGCAAGGACATTAAGGCGCCCACGATGGGGCATTCCAATAGCGACTTCCAGGATTTCATTGTTGGCCGACTGGGTCAAAATCTCATCGAGCATAGGGATGAGTGATTCCGATCCTTCAAGTGAAAAACGTTTTTGTCCTACATACTTGGTTTGTAAAAAGGTCTCCAAGGCCTCGGCCTCGTTGAGCTTTCGAAGAATCCGAAGTTGGTCGGCCGGATCGGGCTTTATGTGTGGCAATTCCACTCGCTCTTGAATCCATTTGCGTTCTATTGGATCCTGAATGTGCATGTACTCAATACCAACGGTCCGGGTATAGGAATCCCGAAGAACACCTAGAATCTGACGCAGCTTCATGAGGGGTTCATTGCCAAAACCGCCGGTTGCAAACTCACGATCTAGATCCCAAAGGGTTAACCCATGGGAAAGGACATCAAGATCGGGATGCATCCGTTGGTGATATTCAAGAGGGTCAATGTCGGCCATGAGGTGACCCCGCACTCGGAAAGCATGAATGACTTCCTGCACTCGAACGTTTTTATCAAGATCTGTTTCGTGGCTGGCAGAAATGTCGACAGCCCATCGAATGGGTTCGTAGGGAATCCGAAGATCCCGAAAAATATTGACGTAGAAGTTATCTTCACCAAGAATCAATGCATGCATTTTACGAAGGAACTCACCAGACTGGGCGCCTTGGATGATTCGGTGGTCATAGGTTGACGTGAGAGTCAAAATTTTTGAGACAGCGTTTCGAACGATAGATTCGTCGGAGGCGCCTTGCCACTGGGCCGGGTATTCCATTGAGCCAACACCAACGATCGCACCTTGACCTTTGACCAACCGGGGGATCGAGTGATTTGTTCCGATGGTGCCCGGATTGGTCAGACTGACCGATGTTCCGGCGAAATCTTCTACGGTCAATTTATTTGACCGGGCACGGCGAACAATGTCTTCGTAGCTGGCCCAGAATGCGGCGAAGTCCATGTCTTGGGTAGCTTTAATGTTGGGTACCAGTAGTTGACGGGTGCCGTCTGGTTTAGCAACGTCAATGGCTAAACCAACATTGATATCCGAATTGAGTTTGACCGCTGGCTTGCCGTCGACCTCTTCGTAGGCGAAATTCATTTCGGGTTGAGATTTAACCGCCTGCACGAGTGCGAAGGCGATGATGTGTGTAAAGGACACTTTTCCACCACGGCCCCGGGCAAGGTGGTTATTGATAACGACTCGATTGTCAAAAAGTAGTTTCACCGGGAGTGAACGCACACTCGTTGCGGTAGGAACACTCAGACTTTCTTCCATATTTGTGACAACCCGTGCAGCAGCGCCTTTGAGCCGATGGACATTGTCGGATAAACCTGATGAATCTGATGGGGCGGCCGATTTGGTCGGTGTTTTCGCCGTGGGGCCAGAAGCCGGTGGGACCTGCGTTGGTAGCGGCGTGCTGGGTGTGATCACCGCGTGTGCGTCTTGGGGCGTGAATCCGTCAAAGAAGTCCCACCAAGCGGGATCAACGGAGGTTCGGTCGTTTAAAAACTGTTGATATAACTCGTCCACGAGCCAGTCATTGGGTCCAAATTGGTCGGGAGGCTCAGTAGCCACGTTTTTTCCTCTCACAGACGACCTAATTGCGACGCAAGCCTATGACGCTTCATGAAGGGGTGCTGGTGAGGGTGCAAAATCTGTGATTCTAGGCGAGGCTTCACCTTATGGAAAACGTAGAGCGTGGCGTGGCACTTATCACGGGTGGAGCTTCCGGCATCGGTTTCGCGGTTGCTTCCCAACTTGGTCGAGCCGGATATACGGTCGCGGTCTTAGGCAGTACTCCTGAAAGTGGGAAGCGAGCCGCCGACCAACTGCAAGAACTCGGCATTGATGCGGTTGGTGATGGCGTCAACTTGGCAGATTCGGTGGCCGTTGAACGGCTGCGTCAACGATTGGGTCCACTGGCCGAACCGCAGATTTTGGTATGTTCGGCCGGAGTTATGAGTGAAAAAATGTCAAAGACTTTGCGATCCACACCGGATGAATGGAATCGGGTAATGGGGATCAACCTGTTTGGAGTTGTGAATACTTTGATGAATTTTGCTCCCCCGATGGTTGCGGCCCGGTCTGGTTCGGTAATTGCGCTTTCCGCCTGCTTGGGACGGTTTAGCGGCCCTGGAACGAGTGGGGGGTTAGCGCCGTATCGGGTAAGTAAAGCTGCGCTGAACGCTTTGATTCGCAATTTTGCGGCCGAAACCGGGTGGGGGGCTCGAGGGGTGTTCGTTGACGCGGTGTGCCCGAATCACTGTCGAACACCTATGGGGGGCCCCGAGGCACCGCGCTCGGCGGATCAAGGGGCAGAAACCGTTACTTGGTTGGCGCAGACCGATCTGGCGGGACGAATCAAAGCCATAGGCGATGTCGATTTTCCGCTCACGGGACTGCTTTGGGAGGATCGGGAAATCGTGCCGTGGTAGCCGGTTGAATCAATCGGTCGGCGTTGTGCTTATCCTTATAAATCAGCGGCCATACCCACTCGCGTAATATTTGTGGCTCAGACTAGGGGAAAAGTACATGCGTGACTTTTGGCGAATGACACTCGGTGGTGTCGTTGTAGCGTCAATGGGCGCGTTGCTGTTACCGGCTCAGGCGGCTGCGCTGGAAAATGAATTGGCCGCGCCTGCAATTGTTTCGGTGACGCCGGGCGCGAATTCGAGCCAGCTCGATGTTGTGTACTCGGTCCGAGTCCCAGATCTCACTGTGAATGAGCGCGGACCAATCCTGTATCAAATATCGGTGGATACCGTGAACTGGTTTTCATGTCCGGCCCTTTCCATTGCCGAAACCGCAGTTCCGGAAAGTTTGGTTCAAAGGACCTGCCCACTTACTGCTCTGACTCCTCTACGCAGCTACGGTGTTTATATGCGATCGGCTCAGGGGGTGACCTTAAGTGTCGTTGTGGGACCCATTGTGGCAACGACTCAATCACCGCCGGGGACTGATCCAGCAAAACCAAACAAGCTTCCAAAGAAGCGCCAGTGGGTTGGCGCGAAATTTATTGCTGCGAGTAACTCGCTGGGTGTGGACGGATCGAAGGTGAGAGTGGGCGTGGGTGTACTGCCAAAGATAGTTTTTTCGAGAAGCATCACGGATAAAAAAACAGTCGAGGAGAACTTGATCGTTTCTGCACAGTTGCCGAGCGGGAAATTGGTTCCAGTCGTTGGTGCGTGGGGGTGGCTAAATGACACTTCGGCAGTTTTCCGACCAAAAAATTATTGGCCCGGAAAGTCAATAATTCGGGTTGCTTCACTCCTTGGCCGAACGATTCTTGGCACGGGTGGGTCGAGCGCTCTCGTTGGCCTAGCCAAACTTGATACGACCTATTCATTCCAAACTGCCCGCGAGTTTATCGCCAAAGTTGATGGTAAAACTAAACAAATGAAAGTTTTTGTTGACGGCGTAAAAGTGAAGACATTCAAAGTTTCACTCGGCAAGGACGAGTGGGAAACTCGTAATGGTCCAAAAATAATCAGTACCTCAAAAGAAGCGGATAAAACATATCGCAGTGAATCACTGGGGTTAACTGCGCCCGAAGATCAATACGAGCTCGATGCCCGATGGAACACGCGACTAACACCCACAGGCGAATTCCTTCATGCCGCTCCCTGGGCCTATGGCCGTTTGGGCGTTTACAACGGTTCACATGGCTGCACCAATATGTTCGAGAAAGACGCCAAATGGATTTATGACGAAACAATCCCGGGTGATGTCGTTGTCTTCACAAACACCGGAGGCAACATTGTGGAGCCGTGGAATGGCCCTGGTGGTTTGTGGAACATTCCATGGAATAAGTGGTTGAAAAAATCAGCATTGTATTCCGGCAGTGCAAAGGTAGAGACCAATACAAATGCTGGAACAGGTTCGCTCGCTGACGCGAAACCTGCAAGCGCATAATGGCTGAGCCGATGACTTTCGAGTCGACATGGGATGTCCCAGATACCTGGCAGCAAGGACGTGGCGCGTGGGGCGGGCTTCCGGTTCGCGCCATGATCGACGCGGTGGTCCAGAATGAGGATGCATCGCGAGAGGTGCGATCTATCACAGCTCAGATTCCCGAGCCCGTACTCGCGGAATCTCATAGCGTGGTGACAAAATTGGTGCGCAAAGGTTCTGCAATGTCAATGTGGCAGGTAGACATAATGCGTATAAGCGACAACCTCACCGTCGCCCGTGGGCAGATCGTTACGGGTGAGGACAAGCACCTACTACTAGATCCTCCAACCGATTCATGGGGGACAGCGGTGTTCCCGCAAGTACCGGAACTTGATCAAGTTGCGGTCGCACCTATTGGCCCTCCGTTTGGACCCGACTTCACTCAACATTTGGAATTTCGTCCAATCACGCCGCTGCCCACCCTAGGGACGGAGGCAATCGTGCATGGCTGGATCAACCTCCCGCAGAAAACGGAACCGGGTGCACTTTGGACGTCGGCCCAGTTGCTCTCAATGGCGGATGCTTGGTGGCCATCGCCTTACACGTTGATGAAAACTCGGCGTCCAGTGGCAACCGTCTCTTTTAGCGCAAATTTACTCATTGACCCCGCCGATATTGAACCAATTGCTGGTGAGCGCTCGCCCTTGCTCCATGAGGGTTCGGTGAGTTCGGTGCAGGGGGGGTTCATGAGTGAACTCCGAAGGTTATGGACACCCAACGGCCGTCTCGCCGTCGAGAACTTGCAATCGATCATGGTGATTAAGTAACCCGCACGTTCACGGCCAGTTGATTGTCTTACTGATATTAAAAATTTTCTCAACGTAATCCTCTGTTTCAGGGAACGGCGGAATGCCGCCATATTTCAGAACGGATCCAATACCAGCGTTATAGGCGGCGAAAGTGTTCTTCAACCGAGGACCGTCAAGGTTCCTGACACTTTTCCGATTGATGCAATTCATTCGCGCAGCCGAAGGGATGGCATCTGCAGGATTCCAAACATCTACGAGGCCGTCACCGTCACCATCGATACCATAGTGTTTCCACGTAAATGGCATAAATTGCGCGATTCCTTGCGCGCCGGCAGAACTTTCGGCGCTTGGATCAAAACTACTTTCCGCATGTAACTGAGCGGCAAATAGTTCGTCGGAAATGGCAGGACAACGTGTCGCTGACTCCCTAATCAAATCAACATATTCAGCCGGAATAGTCACCGGCGCACCCAGAACGTTTTCCCGAATTGAAGTCGGAATCAGATTGCTTAAAGAAAAAACTGCTAGTCCTAATGAGCTCAAAACCACGACAACGACTGCAAGTGAACGCAGTCGGCGAGGTGCGGTCTTCCTAGACATTCGCCCACCATAACCCGAGACCTTGGCAAGGTAGGCTGAACGGGTGTCCAATATGGAGGAACGGCTTCCCGCAATTTTAGATTCGGCCGCGATTGCAAGTCTTTTTGACCAGGAATTACAAAAGGCATTTGAATCCTTGGGATGTTTTAATCTTGCAATTTTTGGAAAAACTGGCAGCGGGAAATCAACCCTTCTCAACGCGATTTTTTCGCGGACAATCGCGACAACGGGCATTGGTGAGCCGGTCACAAAAGGGCTGAACTACTACCGTCATCCGAATGGCTACCTGGGAATTTACGACTCGGAAGGGTTTGAAACTGGAACTTCTGGGGACGCAATTTTAGCCGGTCTGGACCGTGTTATCAGCAGGTCAAATAGTGGACCGCTGGACCAAAGGATCCACGCCGCCTGGTATTTGATTCGTTGGTCCGATCGAAGATTCGAAGCCGCCCAGCAGTCTTTTATCGAGGGAATCTCAGCACTTGGCTTACCCGTCATAATCGTCATGTCTCAAGTCCCTGTGATCCAGCGCCGTGGTGAGCAAGAAATTCATCCCGACGCAATTGCTTTCGCCCAATATATTGAGGCCTTATCGCTACCAACCTTTGGTGACGGAAAAGTCCTGTTAACAAACGCTCTCCCAGATGCTTTCAGTGACACTGTCATCTATGGGCTGCAAGCATTACTGGACGCCACCTACGAAGTCGCGCCACTTGCCGCACAAACCGCATTAACCGCGGCACAAGGGGTTGATGGTAGGCGAAAAAAAGACGCCGCCGCCGCGGTCATTAAGCAAGCGACCGTGGTGGCAAGTGGGATCGGCGCCGTTCCGATCCCGGTCGCAGATGCAGCTTTATTGGTACCCAATCAAGTGGCCATGATCGCTCGGATTACCGCAATTTATGGACTTCCGCGATCCCGGGCTCGTGCACTGTCCATTGCAGGAAGCGCCATTCTCACGGGTGGCGCCACCTATGCTGGCCGCTATGTGGTCACTCACTTATTGCGTTTTGTCCCGGGGGGACTAATCGCTGGTTCGGTGATTTCAGGAACGGTCGCGGCTACTTTGACTCGGACAATCGGTTTTGCTTGGGTCAGTGTGTGTCAATACGCCGTCACACTGTCCGATACGGACCAGGAATCATTTTTTGCCAGCTCCGAGGTCAAAGAAGTTTTTAATAAATATTTAAAATCTGGGAAGCCGCGTCCTTAGCCCTGTTGGTCGGTTGCCGCATGGTGTTACCGTGGTCACCATGAAAAAGATTTTCGCTTTTCTAGTTATTATCGTTGCAGGCATTGGCGGGTTTCTCTTGTGGAAACGAAATCAGGTCCAGGTTGCCAACCAGGTTGCAATAGATCCCTGGCCAGCGGCTGTTTCAAGCGCGACGACTCCTCAGATTGCGACCGAGACGCAAACCGTTGTTGATGCTACTGAGTCGGACGAGTCGTTGGCGAAGAAGCCAATCCCCAAGAAATCGGGTTCGAAGCAGTCAACCAAAAAAAATGCTGCCGAGGACTCGGTGGAATCAAGTGACTCTCAACCGGCGTAAGTCTTAATTTTTATGCCGGTGGCGAATCCGAGAATTAGTCGGGACCATTATTCGGTGAGGCATGGTTTACTTTAGAACTGAGAGGAGGAGACTCAATGAGAGATCCAGCTGAAATCGTAACCTTTCACCGGGACGTCATTTTTACGAGCTCCCCAACACTAATTCATGCTTTTAATGGTTTCGTTGACGCAGGAGGAGGAGTGCGACAATTCGCCGAGCACATTCTTGAGAACTGTGACCACACGCTGATCGCCAGCTTTGACGTAGATGAACTTATTGACTACCGCGCGAGGCGCCCAAGAATGCAATTCGTAGTTGACCACTTCTCTTCGGTTGAATTCCCAACCATCAGTGTGCACGACGTCGTTGATGCCAATGGAAAACACTTTCTTCTCGTTTCCGGCCCCGAGCCTGACTACCAGTGGAAGCGATTCTTGGGTGCCATTGAATTAATTGTGAAAAAGTACGGGGTCGAATTGGCAATCGGGGTGTCTGCCATCCCCTGGCCAATGCCGCATACACGCCCATTAGGGCTGACAGTCCACGGTAATGATCCGGATCTGTTATTTGGGGCTGGCTCGGTAATCGGTGAAATTGAGGTGCCGGGTCATGTTGGTGCGCTGATGGAACTTCACCTGGGTCAAATAGGACTAAAATCAATGGGTATCACGGCTCAGGTGCCGCATTACTTGGTCCAATTCGACTATCCCCAGGGTGCGCTGGCGCTACTTGACGGATTAATGGCGGGCCCAGATATTGCCGTCCCACGCGGTGAACTAACCGAGTCGGCGGCAAAGTCCTTGGCAAACATCACCGAGCAGCTTTCCGGAAATGAAGAGTTCGCTGCGGTAGTTCACGCGCTCGAAGGTCAATACGATCAAATCGCCGAGGCGTTGAGTAGCGGCGCAGGTGGAGTCGCCGATGCCGACATTCCCAGTGCAGACCAGATCGCCGCACAAGTTGAAGCCTTCTTGGCGCAAGTTGATTCGGCAAAAGATGCTGACAAGGAATCAGATCTTTAACAATTTTTGATCTCTGGTTCTGACCCTGTGAGTAAGAATTTATTCACTACTTGATCAACGCACGTACTACCACCCAAGTATGCGGTGTGACCATCGCTGCTAAATGTGAGTAGCGAGCTCGTTGCCAATTGTCGATTGAGCGCTCGGGCCCAGACCAGTGGGGTGGCAGGGTCAAAGGTGGTTCCAATAATGAGAATTGGCGCGCTCGTTGTCGTGTTAGCCGGTGCGGGCTTTCGTGAAGAGTGACTAAACCATGTACTACATGGGGCATTGCCCCAACTCATGGCCCGCGCTAACTCGGGCACTTTGGTTTTTTTTGCAAATTGACGAGCACTGTTCGATAACTTTTTGAGCATTGGTGTTGGTGGGTAGTCCCAGCAATTTATTGCAAGAAAAGCTGACAACGTATTGCTGGAAAATTTAGTGGGTGCAGTCTGGTCATTCGCGTAGTAGGACAACTCTTGCAGCAATGTCCCATCCCCGTTCTTCGCATCCATTAAGCCTTGATTTAACTCTGCCCAAAATGACGTGCTGTACATCGACAAAAAGATTGCCGTAACTGCCTCACTCTGAGTCAGGGTTTGTGGCCCTCGGGTTTTCATTTCGGTTCGATCAAGTGCACGCAGAATTCGATTAATCTGGGCGATCGATCCAGGATATCGCCGATCAAAGCGACCTATGGCTTTTTGAAACCCTACTGATTGGCCTTGTGACAACTGCATTGAGTCAAGTGAAGGATCAACTGCGCCATCGAGCACCATGCGTCCAACATTGCCCGGAAAAAGTTCCGCGTATCGGGTTCCAAGTGAAGTTCCATAAGAAAACCCAAGCCAATTCAGTTTTTTACTCCCCAGTGCTGCTCGGATAATGTCCATGTCACGCACCGTGTCTTCGGTGCCGATATGTGCGGATATCTTTGGTGAGATCTTGAGGCATGACGAAGAAATCTTCGCTGCGGCCGACATGTATTCTCTCGCTTCAGCCATACTGTCCGGAGTTGAATCAAGTCTCAACCACTTATTTGCGCTGCTACCGGTGAAGCATCGCACCGGGGCGGAGTCTCCCGTTCCCCGCGGATCAAAACCCACTGGTGTGTAGGCAGCCGTAATGCTGGAATCAAGGGATGCAGCGATGCTCTGGGCGAAGCGGGTTCCTTCTGATCCGGGACCGCCCGGATTAATTACCAACGGAGGTAAGTCGGGCGATCCGATTCGACGGATCGATAACTCAATAGTTTTTGCGCCAGGTTGCCCGTAGTCCAACGGTACGCTCACGAGAGCGCAAGATGCTTGACCACATTGGGTCCATTGCAGTATTTGACTGTAAAAAACGCCGAGGGGGTCGGGCGTGGCTGCGACGGCGGGGGTGCTGGGTAACGAAATGATTAGGCAAGCGCTAGTCATCAAAGCCCATGTACCGCGCCTCATTACGCGATACTTGCTCATACCGACCCACTCCTTATGATTTGACGTCCAGCAACCTACCTGACTCCGCTGAATTATCCACCTCATGGCAGGCTAGGCGCTCACGCACCGGGAAAGGCTCATTATGAGTGGCAATGCCACATTCACGTATACCGACACCGCGATCCTGTCGGTGACGGCTGCAGTTGCGCCTATTGTCGTGACAAGTGACGAAATTGATGCTCAGTTAATGAAGACATATGACCGGGTTGGGTTGCGCCCGGGCATGCTGGAAACACTGGCCGGGATCAAGGAGCGTCGATGGTGGGCGCCCGACGTCACTTTCGCGGACGCGGCGGCAATGGCCGGTGCAAAAGCTCTAGCCGAAGCAGGTGTGAATCCAGAGTCCGTGGGATTACTCATTGACACTTCAGTGTGTCGGGAACGACTTGAACCGTCCGCCTCGGTGGACATTCACGAACAGTTGGGTCTGTCCTCAGCATGCTTAAACTTTGATCTCAGCAATGCCTGTTTGGGTTTCATTAATGGCATGCAGGTCGCATCCATGATGATTGACTCGGGACAGATTGAATACGCGTTGGTCGTTGATGGCGAGGGTAGCCGCAGGCCACAGGAGGCAACCATTGCCAGACTGCAACGCAGCGATTCGACCAAAGAAGACGTTCTAGATCAATTCGCCACGATGACACTTGGATCTGGCGGAGCAGCCATGGTCCTAGGTAAAGCATCGGTTCACGGTGGTCACCGTTTCCGTGGCGGTGTGAGCCGCGCCGCGACGCAGCACAACCAGCTCTGCATGGGTGATCTTGACTCAATGCGCACGGACAGTCGAGGACTGCTCGAAGCCGGCGTTGCGCTTGCCAAAGCAGCCTGGGACGACGCACAGCCACAATTTAGTTGGTCAGATCTAGATATGTACATTTTGCATCAAGTCTCCCAAGTGCATAATGCGGCAATCGTGGCTGCACTGGGAATTGATGCGCTCAAAGTTCCAACGACCTTCCCGCTTCAGGGAAATATTGGTCCGGCTTCAGTCCCCTTTACCTTGGCGCAGTCGGTTGATGATTTGCGCGCCGGTGATCGGATCGCTTGTATGGGAATTGGCTCAGGACTTAACGCAGCCGTTATTGAGATTGATTGGTAGCGGTGACACAGCCCGCTCAGTTACCACCGGAGAAGCTGCAAGGACTGGATTCCAGTTGGTCCAAAATCGTCACTTTTACCGACCAAGACGGAATGTCTCGCGAGATGCACGTTCTTGACACTGGCCTGAAAACCGACACCGAAGTCACGCTCGTCTGCATACATGGAAATCCCACCTGGTCTTATCTGTGGCGAAATTTTTTGGGGCAGGCTCCGTCAGGCGTTCGGGTCATCGCTATGGACCATTTAGGCATGGGATATTCAGAAAGACTTGATTCTGACCGGGTGTTAAATCAAAGGGTGGACGACCTCACGCGTATGGTGGCGGTTTTGGAAATCACAACACCGATCATCTCTTTGGCACACGACTGGGGTGGCCCCATTTCATTGGGCTGGGTCGAAGACGAGATCTGCACAGGGAATCACGACATTGCTGGAGTGATCCTGCTCAATACGGCCGTACACCAGCCAAAGGAGTTCAAGAACCCGACCGTAATCCGCCTCGCACGGGCGAGAGGGTTAATCGCACCCGTAACGAAGCACACTCGAGGGTTTGTTTTCGGAACACGGGTTTTGAGCGGGACGAAAATGTCACGTGAAACTGCTGCTGGATTTCGAGCACCGTACCGCGAACGTGAGTCGAGAAAGGCTATCCATGACTTTGTCGCGGATATTCCATTTGAAGAAAACCATGTGAGTCGTGGGCCCCTTGATCAGATCGCCCTGAAACTCAATTTGCTTGACAAGACACCCGTTCTCATGTGTTGGGGCCCTAATGATCCAGTCTTCTCCGATGTCTATCTGCGAGATTTGAAATCACGACTTCCGCATGCTGAAGTGCACAGGTATGAAGGCGCCTCCCACTTGGTGAGTGAAGATGCTCCGGCGTTGGTGAGCGACGTTTTTAGTTGGGTTGCGTCACCTTCTCGTCCGGATTCGGATTCTTCTGCGGCTGACGAAACGTTGCTAATAGACCTCGGGGCGCGAATGAACGAACAAGCGATTGTTCGCCCGCATGCGGTCGGTCTCACCACCATGAACGAACAGAGCTCGATATCTTGGCGTGAATTAAAGTTCCAGACCGCTTCGTTCATGGATTACCTTTCGAAAGAAGGCGTCAAAGCGGGGGATCGGGTCGCGTTCCTTGTTCCTCCCGGGCCAGAACTCATCACCTTGATCTATGCGACATGGAATTTAGGCGCGGCAGTGGTACTTGCAGACTCGGGTCTTGGGCTGCGGGGTATGTTTCGCGCGCTACGCGGTGCCCACATCGATCACGTCGTCGGGATACCCCGTGCTTGGCCACTTATGCGGAGTTTGCAAATCCCAGGAGCTCGAATCAGTACCAAGGGATTGCGCGCTGCTAATGAGCGCGGCGGGGTTATGCCACAAGACGACATAGCGACTACATATGAGTTCGCTGCGGAGGACCTGGGCGCAGTTGTCTTCACGTCTGGATCAACCGGTCCGGCCAAAGGTGTGCAATATTCACGCGGGCACATTGCACGAACGGTGGCAGCTTTGCTGTCGCAATATTCAATAACGTCAGATGATGTGATTATCGCGGCCTTTGCACCTTGGGCGGTTTTTGGCCCAGCCTTAGGAATAGCGTCGGTACTACCCGACATGAATCCGAGCAAACCCAGTTCGTTGACCTACTCTGCGCTCAATGACAGTGTGATTCGTGCAGGTGGCACGTTGTTATGGGCTTCACCAGCTGCCTTGGCTAATGTATTAGATACGGTGCCTCCGCATGAAAATGCTGATTGGCGTGGGATTCGACTCATTCTGAGTGCGGGTGCTCCTGTCCCTAAGTCATTGCTCAAACGCTTTGCAGAAATGATCCCCAGTGCTTCGATTCGGACCCCGTATGGCATGACGGAGGCATTGCCCCTGAGTGAAATTTCCCTCGTTGAAATTCTGAACTCAAGTGAGGACCAAGGGGTACTCGTTGGCAAAGGATTGCCGGGTGTTGATATCAGCATTGCGCCCTGGAATGCGCCCACTGAATTGACCACAAAGCCCGACGTGATGGGTGAAATTGTGGTTCGGGCTCCACACATGAAAAATAGTTATGACAGTCTCGCATTCACCGAACGAAGTAGTACCAAATTCTTGGGTTGGCATCGTACAGGAGATGTCGGCCACCTCGATGCTGGTGGCTCGCTATGGATTGAGGGTCGAAAGTCACACGTGATCCTGACGCCATTGGGAGTCATCACTCCCGTCCCGATCGAGCAAAGAGTCGAGTCGTTGGGTTTTGTTCGCCAAGCCGCATGCGTTGGGGTTGGACCCGAAGGCGGTGCCGTCGTTGTGATCGTTTATATCGAATCTGAGCTGGGATCTAATCTTTCGCGGTTACAACGAGAGGATCAAGTGCGCGCAGTGGCTGGCGCCCCCATTTCGGCGGTCCTTCGCGTGAAGTCGCTTCCAACTGATATTCGACACAATGCAAAACTTAAACGTGAAGAGATCGCCCAATGGGCAAATAAAAAACTGGCGGGCTCTCGGTGAAAGTCCTGATAACCGGTGGGCGAGGACTGCTTGGGTCAGCGGTAGTGCGCGAGATCGCGCAGGCGGGTAACGAGTGCGTTGTAGTCCAGCGGCAACCAAGCGGGATCCCGGGAGTTCACGAGTATCTTGATGACCTCACGGCGCCTAAAAAGAGCGAACAATGGCTCGCTGGCGTGGATGCCGTTGTGCATTTGGCTGCCAAAGTTGGAATAGTCGGGAGTTATCAGGAGTTCTTTGCGGCCAATGTCGGAGCCACTCAAATGCTTCTGAATGCGGCGAGGCAACAGGGCGTCAGTAGGTTCATATTTGCATCTTCACCATCAGTTGCCCATACAGGTACTGCCCTGGTCGGCGAACGAGCACAGTCCGCCCAGACTGCCGGTGTCCGAGGTTCCTATAGCCAAACCAAGGCGCTAGCCGAGTTGGATGTACTTGCCGCGGATACTCCGGGATTCTCCACATTAGCTTTACGCCCCCACTTGGTCTGGGGTCCCGGGGATACCCAACTTATCGGGCGAATTGTGTCTAAAGCCCGATCGGGAAAACTGTTCTATATCGATGGAGGTTATGCATTAATTGATACCACCTATGTAACGAATGCTGCTCAGGCTTTTGCATGTGCACTCACCGCAGCCCCCGACGCCTTTGGCCGAGCCCACATGGTGACGAATGGGGAACCCCGCACCGTACGCGAAACCCTCGGTCGAATCACGCAAGCAGCGGGTGTTCCAGCACCAACGCGCGGTATTCCATTCCACATAGCAATGGCAGCCGGACGTGCTGCTGAATTTGCGTGGAGAAATCGCGCCAGTGAACCGCCGTTAACATCCTTTCTCGTTGAACAACTAGCGACAGCCCACTGGTTCGACATTGAACAAACCAAAAAGTTACTTAATTGGAGTCCATCCATTTCCCTTGATGAGGGATTTGTCGAACTAGCTCAGTGGTATGTAAATAACTGATATCTGTTTTGAACAATAATTTTTGCGACAGGTTCGCGACATAAAGGTGTTTGCGCGAAGAATGAAATTCACATACGTTTGAGTGGTGACATTACGGAACTCAATTTCGCGTCGTAATCTTTTAGTGGTCGGTGGTGTTGGAGCCGGCGCGGCAGCCTTAGCGGCGTGTGGCGCAGGAGCTACTTCGAGTGAAACGATTACACCTGCAGTTTCGCCAGGAAGCGACACAACACCGACTCCGGAGCCAAGTGTCAGTGACCTTTCGGCTTCAGAAAAGGTTGTCTACTTTTCGAACTGGCCGCAATACATTGATGTGTCAAAAAAGAGTCCTACGACCTTGGGTGACTTCATTACCAGTACGGGAATTGACGTCGTCTACACGGATGACATCAACGACAGCAATACGTTTTATTCGAAAGTGCGAGCGAATCTCGAGCAAGGTCGAAGCATCGATCGAGATATTGTGGTGCTTACGGAAGAAGGGGTTGAACTCTTTATTGACTCAGGCTTTGCCGCGCCATTAAACAAGGAACTTATTCCTAACTGGGTGAACTTGCTCCCCTCTTTAAAGGATGTCCCATTTGACCCGGGTCGTGTGTACTCCTTGCCGTGGCAGTCTGGTTTTACCGGAATCGGTTGGAATACTCCGCTACTCGAACGTGAACTTGGGGTTAAGGAAATCACGTCCTTGGATCAATTTTTTGACCCCAAGTTGAAGGGGCGCATCACGATCCTGACCGAAATGCAGGACAGTATGGGGCTAATACTCAACTGGCTGGGTTACGACATGGCGAACTTCACTCAGCAGCAGTTCGATGAAGCGCTGGAAGTGCTGGTGCAAAAAGTCGATGAAGGCTTCATTCGCCAAGTGACAGGCAATGATTACATTGCAGCCCTCGACAGCGGAGACGCAATTGCAGTGATTGGCTGGTCAGGCGACGTTCTCGCACTGGGTAAAAAGTTTGGCTTTGGCATCCCAGATTCAGGAGGAATGTTGTGGGCCGACAACATGTTGATTCCGTCTGTTGCAACGCATAAGGCAAATGCCGAACGGTTAATGAATTATTACTATGACCCAGTTGTGGCAGCTCGCCTGGCTGAATGGGTTCAATATGTGTGTCCAGTGGTTGGCGCGCAGGAGGCCATGGTTGATATTGATCCGGATTTGGTTGAGGATCAATGGATTTTCCCAACTTCAGAATTGCTTGCTACGGTTTCCGAGTTCATGACTTTAGGGGTTGAAACGCGAATGGCCTATGACCGACAATTCCAGAAAGCCGTCAATATATAGCATTGCGCGGTGACCCACGGATTTGAAATCGTCTCTAGGCTTGATCAGGCACGTGGACGAACTGGAGTGATCACGACACCACATGGTCAGATACAGACTCCTGCATTTATTCCAGTGGGCACAAAAGGATCAGTAAAATCTGTTCTTCCCGAGAATGTCCGGGATCTCGGTGCACAAGCCGTACTCGCTAACGCCTATCACCTGTACTTGCAGCCGGGGACCAAAATAGTCGACTCGGCAGGTGGGCTTGGCGCTTTTATGAATTGGCCACTCCCAACGTTCACCGACAGTGGAGGATTTCAGGTTCTGTCATTGGGCGTCGGTTTTAAAAAAGTACTCTCAATGGACAGCGCTAATACCGTGGCGAGTGACGTTATAGCTCCAGGAAAAGACCGATTGGCTCACGTCGACGACGAAGGAGTGACTTTTAAGTCACACCTTGATGGATCAATGCACCGATTCAACGCGGAAGTTTCAATGCAAGTTCAACATGCCCTCGGTGCTGACATAATTTTTGCCTTCGATGAATGCACAACTCTGATGAATACAAAGGAGTACCAGATGCTCGCCATGCGCAGAACACGGGATTGGGCGCAGCGGTGTCTCGATGAGCACGAGAGACTCACAATCGAGCGCTCGACGAAGCCGCATCAAATGCTTTTTGGCGTCATTCAGGGGGCGCATTACGAGGATCTTCGAAAGCAAGCTGCTCGTGAAATCGGGGAATTGGATTTTGATGGATTTGGGATCGGTGGTGCGATGGACAAAGAAACCCTTGGCACGATCATCGGTTGGGTGGTGGACGAGTTACCGGAAAATAAACCCCGCCATTTATTGGGGATTGGAGAACCCCTTGACCTTTTTGTTGGCGCGGAGAATGGAGCCGACACATTTGACTGCGTTGCACCCACGCGCAATGCGCGTAATTCCGCTTTGCTAACAGTGGAAGGAAGATTTAACGTATCAAATGCTTACAGCAGAGGAAATGAGGAGCCGATTGACAGTGAATGTGATTGCTACACTTGTCTGAATTACTCACAGGCGTACCTACATCACGCCTACAAAGCAAATGAATTGATCTTTCCAACGCTAGCAAGCATTCATAATTTGCGGTTCACGGTGCGACTCGTTGACCAAATCCGAGAACATATGCAAACGGGTACATATTTTGATTTTAAGCGCCACTGGGTGAATCGATTTATGACCGGCCGTTATACAAAAAAGACTTAGCTAACGAAATAAGTAGGTTCACGTTTTTTAATCGCCCGAATGACCGGATAACTAATGGGAAGCAGCAGGACCTCGAGCAAGGTTTTATACAGATAGCCGACGAGTACATAGTTGAGAAACTCGGCGCCAGTGATTATTCCGTAGAAAGCAACGGTACAAAACACTAATGTATCAGCGAATTCACCGACGACCGTTGAGCCAATCAGTCGGGCCCATAGGTGTTTCTCTTTAGTTCTTTGCTTAATTTTTACCAGCACGTAAGCATTGAGTAGTTGACCTACTAAGTAACCCAAGACACTGGCCAACACTATTCGTGGCACGAATCCAAGAACGGACTCGAATGCGCTTTGAAATTCATAGGCGTCCGCCGCTGGTGAGATCTGAACCAGGTAGAAAGTGAGTGCGGCAAGTATCGACATCGCGAACCCGGTGAAGATCGCCCGGCGCGCCGCTTTCCAACCATAAACCTCGCTGAGAATGTCTCCGATGATGTAAGTGAGAGGAAATAGGAAGACACCACCGTCGGTAATTAGTGGCCCAAATTCAATTAATTTGGTGGCGCCAATATTTGAAATCAGCAAAATCCCAACGAAAATGGCGACGAGATATGGGTAAAAGGAGCTACCAGTGTGCGCGAAATGAACGCCACCGGGTTGTGGCGCTTCGCGGGGGGTTGTCGGTGTGTGTGACATTGTGCCCCCGGCAGGATTCGAACCTGCGACCTTCGGTACCGGAAACCGGCGCTCTATCCCCTGAGCTACGGAGGCAGGGGACGGTAAGGCTAGCAGCGTCCCCGTGTGCAAACATGTCGCGGTGGCAGGTTTCCAGGCGGTGCGCGAGAAGCTTTCACATCTGAGTTTTATCGAATCGTCCATTACGTTCGGACGTGACTTTGTGGCCCGCTTTGGTGCGCTCAATGTTTCACTTGTCGCGGGCGGTTTGGCCTACTACGTGATCCTGGCACTGGCACCGATAGCGATCTCGGTGGGGGCGGTCGCCGGGCTATTCGTTGATCAGGAACAGTTCATATCGGGATGGAACTCGCTTGTGAGTCGTGGGCCAGAATCAATGAGTGGTCTGGACCCGGCGATTAATTCACTGGCTTCCCTGGCGCAGAACGCAACAGCAAGTTCGGTCACAATTACAACTATTTTGAGCCTAATTCTTGCAGTTTATGTGTCTCAAAAAGTGGTGTACGGCGTCCTTCAGGTCCAGGATCACATTTTTGACAGTGTTCGCAGGCCACCGGGGATTATTGCTCGTGTCAGGTCTGCCGTGATTGCTTTAATCATGATTATTGTGATCGTCGCCTCGCTCATTGCGGTAACGGTTGTGCCCGCGATTTTGAACAGCTTCAATGTTGAAACAAGTTTTCTAACGTTATTGGACACTTTGGGTTGGATAACACCCGTAGTTTTTATTTACTTGATGGTGTGGTTCGTCATGGCACACTCCAGCGGAACCACCGGGGTGCTCACCTGGCGCTCACCGGGTCTACTGATCTCAACCGTCTTAATTATTTTGTCAATTGGCGCGTTCAGCATTTACACTGATCAATCTTCTAGCGTGGGATCAGCACTCATTGTTTTTGGTGCACCCATAGCAATTCTCATTTGGACCTATTTGGCATTTCTCGGTTTTTTTACCGGGTCAATTGTTGAAGACTTGATTCGCCAACGGGCTTTAACGAGAAAACCAACGCGGGGGGCCGCTGACCATAGCGATCACGAAAGCACCCACGGCGGCGCCGATTCCCGTACTGAACATGGAGATCCCCGGGAGGAATAGGCCAGATACCGCACCACCCGTACCCATCACAGCGGCCCCGACAGTGGCAAAGGTCAATTTTCCACCCGAAGTTGGCTCACTCTGGTTGGCCGGAGGATGAGAATCTTTGCGCTGCGAGGGCGTAGCTTGTGCCGAGTCTTGTGAAGAGATTTCTCGTAAGAGTTTCTCAATTTCGTCGTCTGAGGACATAAGAGCACTCTATGTCAGAACTCGATCCCAGGCAGATACGCTCACCGGGTGGCAATTAACGACACTCGGGAAAGTGTTCAACGTGTCGTGGACGCTCTTTTATCGGAAGGAGTTTTGTCGCACCCGGTAGAAGTAACATTAGAACGACCAAAATCGCGCGAGCATGGGGATTACGCCACGAATGTGGCACTTATCGCTGCCAAATCTTCAACTATTCCCCCAAGAGATTTGGCGGGACAAATTGCAGAGCGATTGCGGACTGACCCGGCATTTACCGAAGTGACGGTGGCCGGACCGGGCTTTGTGAACATTAGGCTTTCACCACAAACGCAGGGAGAAATCGCCCAACGGGTTGTCAGACTTGGTGCTGCATACGGTCGCAATGAAGCCTTGATGGGAAAGAGTTTCAATGTCGAATTCATTTCAGCGAATCCCACCGGCCCACTACACCTTGGACACACTCGCTGGGCAGCCGTAGGTGACGCGCTCGCACGCGTGTTGGCAGCCGCGGGAGCTGACGTCACAACTGAGTTTTATATCAATGATCGCGGTGTCCAAATGGACAAGTTCGGCGAATCCGTTATGGCCGCATCGTTGGGTAAATCGGTCCCGGAAGACGGCTATCACGGAAGTTATATTTTAGACCTTGCCGCTCGAATAATTCGTGAGCATCCAGAGTTTCACCAACTTCCCAAGGAAGAGCAATTGATTGCCTTTCGGGAAGAGGCTTATTTGATCCAATTACAGCAGCAAAAGGATGTCCTCGAGCTTTTTCGCACTCACTTCGATGTTTGGTACTCCGAACGCAAGCTTTATGACTCAGGGGCCGTTGAACGGGCCCAAACCCGACTTGACGAGCAAGGCCATGTCTATGAATCTGAAGGGGCATTGTGGCTACGAACCTCGACATTTGGCGACGATAAAGATCGCGTCTTGATCAAGGAAAATGGTGAAAGAACCTATTTTGCGGCGGATACCGCCTATTACGTTGATAAGCGCATGCGCGGCTTTGACACGGTTATTTATTTACTGGGAGCAGACCATCACGGATACGTGAGTCGGTTGCGCGCGGTTGCCGCGTGCGCGGGTGACAATATGGATGAGAATATTGAAATTTTGATTGGTCAACTTGTAAAAATCACGCGTGGGGGAGTCGAAGTAAAGCTCTCCAAACGCTCCGGTCAGATCGTGACTTTGGAGGAACTCGTTGACGAAGTTGGAGTTGATGCCGCGCGCTACACGTTAGCCCGGTACCCGGTTGACACGCCACTTGTCGTTGACCTTGAAGAGATTGCACGCAAAGCGAATGACAATCCTGTTTTTTATGTCCAATACGCTCACGCACGCATTGCGTCAGTTTTGCGTAATGCACAAGAAATTGGAGTGGAATGGGGTAGTGCGGAATTTTTCCCTGAACTACTGAACTCCGAGCAGGAGAATGAACTTCTTGGAGTAATTGAAAAATTCCCGGCAGTCATTGCTACCGCAGCAGAGTTGCGCGAGCCGCACCGTGTTGCTCGCTATCTGGAGGAATTGGCGACCGCCTATCACCGTTTCTATGATGCATGCCGGGTGTTACCACGAACAGATGAAACACTCGAGGGAGTTCATATAGCTCGTTTGTGGGTCTGCGCCGCAACACAGCAAACCCTTGCCAACGGTCTTGACCTCCTCGGAGTCAGCTCTCCTGCAAAAATGTAAAAACCGGTAGGCTGGGGTAATGCAAGCACACCCCGCCGGGCCTAGACACGCTCAAATGGCGCAGGAAACACAGACATCGCCAGCTGTTGCTGATCCAACGCAATCTCATGTCTGGCCCGAGAGCGCCCACAGGATTGATACGGGTGAACTTCATGTGGGTGGCCAGGGAGTAGTGCGGTTGGCAGCTGAATTCGGAACCCCGTTATTCCTTTTCGATGAAAAAGATATACGGGAACGTGCGCGAGAATTCGCGAAGGCATATCTGGCCGACAACGAAAATGGCACGGTTTATTACGCGGCAAAAGCCTTTCTCAGCGTTGCCATAGCGAAGTGGGTCGTAGAAGAGGGGCTCGGAATTGATGTAGCTTCCGGCGGCGAACTCGCAATCGCCATTCGCGCCGGTATTCCCGGCGAAAAAATATTGATGCACGGAAATAACAAGTCGGAAAACGAAATTCGCACCGCATTAGCTTATGGCGTAGGTCGGATTGTGATCGACTCATTCGATGAAATAGTACGCATTGCCGCTATTGCTGCCGATCTAAATATCGTGGCCAAAGTAATGGTTCGGGCGACCGTAGGTGTTGAGGCACATACGCATGAATTCATCGCTACCGCACACGAGGATCAAAAATTTGGCCTATCGGTGCAGGAAGGCGATGTCGAAGAGGCTGTTCGCCGCATCGCCAAGTTGCCGTCATTGCATTTCATAGGCTTACATTCACATATTGGATCGCAAATTTTTGACTCGGCTGGTTTTGAAATTGCGGCAACCCGAATAGTTGCGGTGGCTTATTCCATTTATGACACTCAGGGAATCGAATGCGAGGAATTTAACCTCGGCGGTGGCATGGGAATTGCTTATCTGCCGGAAGATGATCCACTTTCGGTTCAGGCAATGGCGAGACAGATCAGGGAAATTGTTGTTCGCGAATGCGAAAATGCGGGCATTCCCGTCCCAGCACTGTGTTTTGAGCCCGGTAGAGCAATAGTTGGTCGAGCCGGAATTACCCTTTATGAGGTAGGCACCGTCAAGAAAGTCAAACTCGATCATGGTGAACGTACTTATATTTCAGTTGATGGCGGCATGAGTGACAATATACGAACCTCGCTTTATGGCGCTCAATATTCGGTGGCGCTCGTGTCAAGAAGTTCAACCGCGGACCAGATTTTGAGCCGAGTTGTAGGAAAACATTGCGAGTCCGGGGACATCGTGGTCCGTGACGCTTGGTTGCCTTGCGACATCACGCCCGGTGACCTCCTCGCCGTTGCCGCCACGGGCGCCTACTGTCGATCCATGGCCTCCAACTACAACCAGATTCCCCGGCCTCCCGTTGTTTCTGTTCGCGAGGGGGAAAACCAATTAATTCTCCGCCGGGAAACATTTGACGACATGTTGGCCCTTGATCCATTTGCCGGCTAATGCGAACGCGGCAGTCCACTTCGGCAGAATAAGGCAGAATGCCAAAGGAATTTACATTTAAGGAGTTTCATGTCAGAGCGGGATAGATCAGGTCGACCGATCCGAATCGCCATGTTAGGCGCGGGAACGGTTGGATCCTCTGTTGCGCGACTCCTGACCCGACACCAACATGATTTGGCGCACCGGGTTGGGGCTAACCTGGAATTGATCTCCGTCGGGGTGAAGGACATTAATAAAAAACGCGAAGGGATTCCCCAGTCTTTACTAACACAGGATCTTGAGTCGGTTGCTCTCTCAGGGGCAGACATCGTGATTGAAGTCATGGGCGGAATTGAACCTGCCCGTTCACTAATTCTTTCGGCGATGGAAGCTGGATCAAGTGTGATAACGGCCAACAAGGCACTCATGGCTGAAGATGGTGCCGCTCTCTATGCCGCCGCGGAACGCTCTGGCGTCGACTTGTATTTCGAGGCGGCCGTTGCTGGAGCCATTCCACTGATCCGACCATTACGCGAGTCCCTTGCCGGAGATCGCGTCACGAAAGTGATGGGAATCGTAAACGGCACCACCAATTTCATGCTGACCAAAATGGATGAAGAAGGTGCGGATTACGACGAAGTTTTTGCTGAAGCGAATGCCCTCGGATACCTTGAAGCCGACCCATCTCTTGATGTCGATGGAATTGACGCTGCCGCCAAAGCTGCGATCTTGGCCGAGTTGGCTTTCCATACGAGAGTGACCTTGGCCGACGTCTATTGTGAAGGAATCGGATCGGTCACGAAGGCAGATATTTCCGCCGCGCGTGATATGGGATTCGTCATCAAATTGCTCGCCATCGCGGAGTTGATCTCAACCGCGGAGCAGGAAGACGGCATTGTTGTTCGGGTACATCCAGCAATGATTCCGTTGACCCACCCACTCGCCAATGTCCGCGGCTCGTTTAACGCCGTTTTTGTCCACGCGGAAGCCGCCGGCGAAATGATGTTTTACGGCCGTGGAGCAGGTGGCGACCCTACGGCCAGTGCAGTTTTAGGTGACGTTGTTGCAGCGGCACGACATCGAGTTTTGGGGGGACGCGGCCCGGGTGAAAGCACCTACTCTGGGCTTAAAGTCCTCGATATCGGGCGGGCTGAAACCCGTTATTACGTTAATCTTGCCGTCCGGGATCGTCCCGGGGTTCTTGCGCAAATCGCTAATGCTTTTGCTTCACACGGGGTCAGCATCCAGGTGGTTCGTCAGGATGGCCACGGTTACGAGGCCGGCTTGATCGTGCGGACACACAGCGGTAGCGAGGCCGCATTGCGGGCTACCGTCGATCAACTTGAATCAATGGATGAAGTTCGCAAAGTCGTTGGCGTAATGAGAGTTGAGGGTGAAGACTAGATGGCACATCAATGGCGCGGAGTAATCGACGAGTACCGCGATCGAATGCCACTCGCAGACTCTGCGCCTGTCGTGAGTCTTGGTGAGGGCGGAACCCCGCTCGTTTACGCCTGCACCCTTAGCGAACTTGTCGGCGCCTCCGTCTGGCTCAAATACGAGGGCTCCAACCCAACGGGCTCATTTAAAGATCGAGGGATGACCATGGCCATCTCGGACGCCGCGCACCAAGGTTCCAAAGCCGTCATCTGCGCGTCAACCGGAAATACGTCTGCAAGTGCTGCGGCTTACGCGGTCAAAGCCGGAATGACATGTGCGGTACTGATTCCAAAGGGCAAGATCGCCATGGGAAAACTCGCCCAAGCTGTGGTTCATGGCGCAGTCCTGCTGCAGGTCGAGGGAAACTTTGATGATTGCTTGGTGCTCGCCCGTGAACTCTCAGAGAAATACCCGGTTGCACTAGTTAATAGTGTCAATCCGGTGCGTATCGAAGGGCAGAAGTCAGCGGCATTTGAAATCGTAGATCGACTTGGCCGAGCCCCGGATATTTCATGTCTCCCGGTGGGTAATGCCGGAAACGTAACCGCCTACTGGCGCGGATATTTAGAGTACCAAGCATCGGGAGTCACCGATTCCTGCCCAGCAATGTGGGGATTTCAAGCCGCAGGAGCAGCACCTTTGGTCATTGGGGAACCGGTGGCGCAGCCAGAGACGATCGCGACCGCAATACGCATTGGAAATCCAGCGTCTTGGGACAATGCAATTGCCGCGCGAGATGAGTCACATGGATTGATTGACTCGGTGACCGATCAAGAAATTTTGGCCGCCTATCACCTTCTGGCCGAAAAAGAAGGTTTGTTCTGTGAACCGTCTAGCGCGTCGAGTGTCGCGGGATTACTCAAAATGCATTCTGCTGGCAGAGTCCCGGCCGATTCGGTCATCACCTGCACCTTGACGGGAAATGGACTGAAGGATCCACAGTGGGCACTTGAAGGAGCGGGTGATCCAGTGAGCGTTCCGGTCGACGCCGCCCTGGCTGCCGAAAAACTTGGGTTAGCGTAATAAGCATGGTGAATTTTGTATCGGGTGCCGTGCGAGTAGTGGTTCCAGCGTCGAGTGCCAATTTAGGATCTGGCTTTGATTCTATCGGTCTGGCACTGGCCGTCCATGACGAACTTATTGCCATGGTGACTAGTGATGCGGGCATTAAAGTTGATGTGGAGGGGGAGGGAGCAGATAGTGTCCCAACCGATGAATTTAATTTAGTTGTGCGTGCAATGAACCGTGGATTTGAGGCTATGAATGCAACACCGGCAGGGTTTATTCTTAAATGTCGCAATGCCATTCCACATGGACGAGGTTTAGGTTCGTCAGCGTCCGCAGTAATTGGCGGTTTGGCTATGGCTCGTTCACTCGTTGAAGGAGGTGAGGGGCTTCTTCCGGATGAACAGATTCTTAATATTGCACTTGAGTTTGAGAATCACCCGGATAATCTCTCTGCCGCTCTATACGGAGGATTCAATGTTTCGTGGCTTCTCAATGAAGATACTGCCAGCGCAGTGCAGCCGACCGTTCATCCTGACGTGGTACCTGTTGTCTTAATCCCACCACATGGACTAGCAACCACAAAAGCAAGGGCAGTGCTACCTGAGCAAGTCGATCGCTCGGCAGCTTGTCATAACCTTTCCCGCACGGGCCTTCTTGTTTACGCCATGACACATGACCCAAAGCTCTTATTGGATGCCACCTCAGATCGGCTACATCAGGATGCCAGAGCGGATGTATATCCGGAGACAAGCCTAATTATTTCACAGCTTCGGTCTCGAAAGATCGCAGCCATGGCCTCAGGGGCCGGTCCGGCGGTGTTGTTGTTGGTTGATCGCAATGACGCACATGAACTAGAAGGAGCACTCGCCGTGATCCCGCAGGAGTGGACTCGTATCGCGGTTCCCATTGATGTGGAAGGTGTCCGGGTGCTCCCGCTCCCGGTTTAGGCCCTTACCGGCACGAAGGTTTGGCCTGTGTTAACCTTACCAAGTCCACAGTCGTGGCGAGCTTCTCCAAAGAATTACATGCATCGATAATCCGTAGCAAATGGTTTCGTGAATGAAGTCTCAAGGGAAGCACAGATTCATTTTCATCGGGTAACTCTCAAACGTAATCATGTTTGGCCCAGGGCGTATCTCGCCCATACACATAAAGGAAATATTGAGTGTCAGAAACCACAGAATCAAAGCGTCGTACAGATGGACTCTCCGGAATGTTGCTGCCAGAGTTGAAACAACTCGCCCAACAACTTGGTATTGCCGGATCGAGCGCAATGCGAAAGTCAGACCTTGTTTCAGCAATTGGTGACCGCCAAAAGCAGGCAAGTGCCCGACGAACCACTCCCAAGGTTGCCCCCGAGAAAGTTGCTGCCGAGAAAGAGCAACAAGACTCGGCGGCAACTGCACAGGACGATTCGGCGAAAGCCGACACGCGTGAGGATTTGCAATCGGATCAACGCGGCAATCGCAACAACAACAATCGTGAACGCAGCAATCGCAATAGCAGTAATCGCGAACGCAATAACAGCGATCGCAACAACAACGATCGCAGTAACAATGATCGCAATTCGAATGACTTAGATGAAGATCGCAACAGCGGATCTGAGGATCGCAATAGCCGAAACCGCAACCGCAATCGCAGGGATCGCCGGGACCGTCCGACCAGCCGTCGCACGGGAGGCCAGAATAATTTTAACGACTACGAAGTCGAACTAACCGAGGACGACATTTTATTGCCGGTTGCCGGAATCCTCGACGTGCTTGACAATTACGCATTCGTCCGCACGAGCGGTTACCTTCCAGGCCCCAATGACGTTTATGTTTCACTGTCATTTGTTCGCAAACTCGGACTTCGCAAGGGCGATGCAGTTATTGGGTCCGTACGGCAGCCGCGCGAAGGTGAGCGGCGAGAAAAATTCAATCCCTTAGTAAAAGTTGATTCGGTTAACGGCTACGACCTTGAGACCATCAAGAATCGCCCTGAGTTCTCGAAACTGACTCCGCTGTACCCGCAGGAGCGGCTCAAGTTGGAAACCACGAGTTCGAACTTAACAACTCGGGTAATCGACCTTGTCGCACCAATCGGTAAGGGCCAGCGGGGGCTCATAGTTTCGCCACCAAAAGCCGGCAAGACCATGGTCCTGCAGGCTATTGCCAATGCGATAACCGTCAATGATCCTGACTGCCACCTGATGGTGGTTTTGGTCGACGAACGCCCCGAGGAAGTTACCGACATGCAGCGAAGCGTTGATGGTGAAGTTATCGCCTCAACATTCGATCGACCTGCTGAAGACCACACGATCATTGCAGAACTGGCAATTGAACGGGCAAAGCGTTTGGTTGAGTCCGGTCAAGATGTCGTTGTCCTGCTGGACTCTATGACCCGCTTGGGTCGGGCCTACAACCTAGCCGCGCCAGCTTCGGGTCGAATCCTCTCCGGTGGCGTGGACTCCACGGCACTGTATCCACCCAAGAAGTTTTTCGGGGCTGCTCGCAATATTGAAAACGGTGGCTCGTTAACTATTCTTGCCACGGCGTTGGTGGAAACTGGCTCTCGAATGGATGAAGTTATCTTCGAAGAGTTTAAGGGCACCGGCAACATGGAACTGAAACTCGATCGCCGGCTCGCTGATAAAAGAATCTTCCCAGCTGTCGACGTCGATCCTTCGGGAACTCGCAAGGAGGAGTTGTTACTCTCTCCGGAAGAACTCAAAGTTGTCTGGACTTTGCGAAAGGTGCTTCATGCACTTGATCCGCAACAGTCGATTGAGTTGCTTCTTAATAAGTTACGAGAGACGGAGACCAACTTCGAATTTCTCAAGCAGGTTCAAAAGACCACTCCATCAGGTCCGGGATCCAACGACGACGATTAATGGCAAGGGCTACTGAGCGCAGAAGATTGCTGACGTGGCATAATTTGGCTGTTAGACCCGGTTCACGGAAATAATTGCCGATCAAGTCCGCTTCACCCGTCGGGGACCAATTCGGTGCTTTCGACCCGGGCATTAATTAAGGAGTAAGACATGAAAGCCGGTATTCATCCAGATTACGTTGAGACGACGGTGACCTGCACCTGTGGCAGTACCTTCCAGACACGTAGTACTTCAAAGAATGGCAGTATTCACGCAGACGTCTGCTCAAACTGCCACCCGTTTTACACGGGCAAGCAAAAGATTCTCGACACGGGTGGCCGAGTAGCCAGGTTCCAAAACCGCTACGGTGTGGCCCCTGCAAAGGATGAAAGTACTGAATCTGCATAGTTGTTTCCCGGGCGCCGGCCTGGGATCGGCCGCGTGTCTCCCCCGTCGCGCGGTCGGTCCCAGACCGGCGCCCGTCTTTTAGATTGACAATTCCCATATTTACTTTCAGCATCATGTAAGTAACCAGAGCAAGTTCAGGAGCAAATCATGTTTGAATCATGTGCCCAGCTTGCAAGTGAACTCGACACGGTCGAGGCTGGCCTCGCTGACCCAAGCGTCCACGCGGACCAAGCACAGGCTCGTAAATTGGGAAGACGCTATGCCGCGCTTCGGCCAATAGTGGCCGCATATCGCGACTGGTTGTCCGTGACTTCAGATCTTGAAACAGCGAGGGAGCTCGCGGATCAAGACGAGTCTTTCGCAGCTGAGGCAATTGAACTTATGCCGAAACAAGCGGTCCTAGCCGATAAACTCACGCAACTACTACTTCCACGCGATCCAATGGATGACAAAGACGTAATCGTCGAAATCAAGGCAGGCGAAGGCGGAGACGAATCTGCTCTTTTCGCTTCCGACCTGATGCGGATGTATTTGCGGTATGCCGAGCGTCGTGGCTGGACCACCGAAGTGCTTGACGCGGTCGAATCTGATTTGGGTGGATACAAAGACATTTCAATTGCCGTAAAGTCAAAGAGCGCCCCAGGGCCGGGTGAAGGTCCATATGCTCGATTGCGTTTTGAAGGTGGTGTCCATCGGGTGCAGCGGGTCCCGGTAACCGAGTCACAAGGACGAATTCACACATCCGCGGCAGGTGTCATGGTCGCGCCAGAAGCAGAAGACGTTGACGTCAGTATCGACCCCAACGATCTGCGCATTGACGTGTTCAGATCCTCGGGTCCAGGTGGTCAGAGTGTCAACACAACGGACTCTGCGGTCCGGATAACCCACTTGCCAACCGGGGTTGTCGTTTCCTGCCAAAATGAAAAAAGCCAATTGCAGAACAGGGAACAGGCAATGCGAATCCTGCGAGCCCGACTTTTGGCAGTTGCCGAAGAATCCGCGGCAAAAGAAGCATCCGATATCAGGCGATCGCAAGTGCGCACTGTCGACCGTAGCGAGCGAATTCGGACCTACAACTTTCCAGAAAATCGTCTCAACGACCACCGAGTGGGATTTAAATCTCATAACTTGGATCAGATCTTGGACGGAGACCTAGATGCGGTCATTGAAGCTTGTGTGACGGCGGATCAACAAAGTCGGTTGGCAGAACCTTCGGCGTGAGCACAATCCGCGACGTACTCGTCGATGCCCAATACCGGCTCTCAAATGCGGGGATTGAATCCGCTGCGATCGAGTCGGGAGAGCTGTTGGCGCACGTTCTTGGGGTCCAGCGCAGTCGCTTGTTTATGCAAGACGTCGTCGACGAGGATGACCGCATTGCATTTGAAAGGCTGATGGCCAAGAGAATTAATCGCATTCCGCTTCAACACATCACGGGTACCGCGGCATTTCGACGAATTGTACTTGATGTAGGACCGGGTGTTTTTATTCCCAGACCAGAAAGTGAATTGGTCGCCGAAACTGCAATCCGGTATCTGCGTGATTGCGTAAACCCAGTCGCCGTGGATTTGTGTGCTGGTTCGGGGGCGATAACTCTCTCGCTCGCTTTGGAGGTCCCAGGTACACGGGTGATTGGAATTGAGCTCAGTCCTGACGCCTTCCCTTGGCTTGAGCAAAATATTAAAAAATTCGACACCATGATCCCGGTTGAAGTGCACCAAATAGATGCGACCGATTTTTCGGCTGAGGTTTTTATTCAACTTTGCGGGAAGTGTGATGTAGTGAGTTGCAACCCTCCCTATATTCCGGCAGACATGATTCCCCGCGACCCGGAAGTTCGAATTCACGAACCGGCTATGGCCCTTTACGGGGGAGTCGATGGTCTGGATGTCGTTCGCGGGATTGTGAAAACTGCTGCCATGCTGCTTAAGCCCGGAGGGCTTCTGGTCGTTGAGCACGCCGATGTGCAGGGTCCAGAGGCGGGCGAGATGAGTGTTGTCCATGTCCTCAAACACGCTCAACTTGACGGGAACCTGGCAACTTATGTTTCAGGAGTACCGGGGGATTTGCTTTTTACCGGTGTGAGTGATCGACAGGATTTTAATCAACGACCTCGATTTACCGTGGCAACCCGGGTTTAGGCTCTCAGGGTGAGCGTACGCATCGAAGCGGGTGATTCCCAAAATCGGGATCGAGCGATCGCCATGGCGTACTCAACGGTGCGTCGCGGTGGATTGGTCATTGTTCCGACCGAGTCGCAGTACGCGGTGGTCACTGACGCTTTCTCACCCCGCGGTACTTCATTATTGCGGGAATACAGGGGACTGGGTCCACAAGTGCCACTGAGCGTTTTGGTTCCCAACGCCAACGCAGTGTCGGGAATCACGTCATCAATTCCTCAGGTCGCGCGTGATCTAATGGAGTGTTTCTGGCCGGGGGAATTGACACTGCTGCTACCTGCCGGCACGACTTTAGCTTGGGATCACCCCGCAGGTGCGCCGATTGCTGTGAGAATGCCCCGCCATCCATTTCTTTTAGAGTTACTTCACACGAGTGGGCCGCTAGCGTCCTCCAGTGCACAACCTGTTGGGATGCCGCAGGTCGCCGAAGCCGGTCAACTTGATACTTGTGAAGTCGACTCGGTGTCGGTCGTGATTGCAGCAGGTGATCTGGTTCGCGGCAACGGTAGTACGGTGGTGGATTGCACGGGACCGACGCTAACAATCCTGCGTGAGGGCGCCCTCGACAAGAGAGATCTGAACAACTTAATTTCTGCTCAAGGATTCGGCGAATGAGATGTCAAGTTAAATTATTCCGATTCGATGTGCTTGAAGGCGGATTTCACCATAATCCAATAGAGTAAAGGCCGGTTCGTTGGTAATCCAGCAACTCAACTCCCGAACACGAGAGGAATGTGACCAGGTGACTTTTTGGGGCCCAGACTTTGCCGAACTTGAATCAGAGGATCCGGAGATCGCCGAGATTTTGCTTGCTGAGCTTGAAAGAGCGCGCGGTGGATTGCAACTCATCGCAAGTGAAAACTTTACGTCGCCGGCCGTTCTCGCCGCACTTGGATCCACGATGAGTAACAAATACGCTGAAGGGTATCCGGGCAAGCGTTATTACGGTGGTTGTGCCGAAGTGGACCGGGCCGAGATCCTTGGAATCGAGCGGGCGAAGCAGCTTTTTGGAGCCGAGCATGCGAATCTTCAACCGCACTCGGGCGCTAGCGCGAATCTTGCAGCATATGGGGCATTTGTGAAACCAGGCGAGACGGTACTAGCGATGAGTCTTTCCCATGGCGGCCATTTGACCCACGGCTCATCGGTGAACTTTTCGGGTAAGTGGTTCAACGTAGTTTCCTACGGCGTTGAGCCGGAAACTGACTTGATTGACATGGCAGAAGTCCGCAGACTTGCCGTGGAACACAAGCCAAAAATGATTATTTGCGGTGCGACCGCTTATCCAAGGCTGATCGATTTCGCGGCATTCCGAGAGGTGGCTGACGAAGTGGGCGCCATTCTCATGGTGGACGCCGCACACATTATTGGACTAATCGCCGGCAAAGCGATTCCAAGCCCCGTACCCTTCGCTGACGTTGTGTGCTTCACAACTCATAAAGTTCTGCGTGGTCCTCGCGGTGGCATGATGCTGTGCAAGGAAGAGCACGCTGCGAAAATTGATAAGGCGATTTTTCCCATGATGCAGGGTGGACCGCTCATGCACGCCGTTGCCGCGAAGGCTGTGGCGCTCAAAGAAGCGAGCACCCCGCAATTTCAGGACTACGCACGTCAAGTGGTTCTTAACGCGCAGGCTCTTGCTGCTGGACTGGCGAAACGTGGAATGCGCCCGGTGAGTGGTGGGACGGATACGCATCTAGCACTCATTGACCTTTCGGGTACCGGCGTCAATGGCAGTGAAGCCGAAGTTCGGTGTGATGCTGGGCGCATCACACTCAATAAGAATGCAATCCCATTTGATACTTTGCCGCCGTCAGTTGCATCGGGTATTCGGGTGGGTACTCCCTCGGTCACGACCCAAGGCATGGGTTTGCCCGAGATGGAAGTGATTGCTGATCTCATTGATCGAGCAGTCCGTGGAAGTGGGACCAGCGCCGAAATAGCCGAGCAAACACACGAATTGGTAAAAGCATTCCCCGCCTACCCGCGTTGATTGCATGAAGGACCGCCATCGAAAGGAGTAGATCATCCGCGAATACATGCTGTGTCTTTTTGCCGCAGCGGCCGTGACCTATTTCTTGACCCCGCCGGTGCGAGCGCTCGCATTACACTGGGGGATTGTCGCCCCAGTTCGAGATCGAGACGTTCATGACGTACCCACTCCACGCCTCGGCGGGTTGGCCATGGCAGGTGGGCTGCTAACTGGATTGTTACTTGCCAGCAAGTTACCCATGATGGGTTCGGTTTTTGATGGCTCAAACACAGTAATTGCGCTGCTTTCAGGAGCAGCCATCATCATTGTTTTGGGAATTGTCGACGACAAATGGGGACTTGACGCACCCACCAAACTTGCAGGGCAAGTGCTTGCCGCGGGCGTGATGGCTTTTCAAGGGATCGCGATTATTTGGTTGCCAATCGGTGGGACTTTCGTTCTTGATCCGCTAACAAGTGTTCTCTTCACAGTAATAATTGTGGTCGTCAGTATTAACGCAATTAACTTTGTCGATGGACTCGATGGCTTGGCTGCGGGAATTGTGGCGGTTGCGGCTGGTGCTTTCTTTGTTTACGCGTATTTGCTTTCCGTTGAACTCGGCCTTGAACGAGCGACCCTTGCTACGTTGGTCAGTGTGGTTCTGGTCGGCATGGGACTGGGCTTCTTGCCAAATAACTTGTTCCCCGCTCGCATTTTTATGGGGGATACCGGCTCGATGCTTTTGGGACTACTGCTTGCTGCGGCAACAATCACGCTTTCAGGTCAAGTTGATCCAAGTGCGCTTTCCGGAGGAGAGTTCTTGCCAACACTTTTGCCTTTGATTTTACCGTTTGCCGTGATGGCTCTTCCATTAGTGGACCTAGGACTTGCGGTAATTAGACGCACGCGTGCCGGCCGAAATCCATTTGCCCCCGATAAACAACATCTGCATCATCGATTGTTGGAAATGGGCCATTCACAGCGGCGAGCCGTGTTTCTGATGTACGCCTGGACTGCCTTAATTGCGGGCGCAGCGCTCGCAATTGCGTTCTTCCCATTGATCTATGCGGGCGTGGGAACGGCAATCGGAGTTGTCATTATGGTTTTTTTGGTCAGACGTACCCCGGAAGAATCTTCAATTGAAAAAGTTGAACCTCAGGCAGGTCGCATTGGCCGGATCGGTTGAGGAGCTAGATCAGCAGTGCGGTAGCCTGCCCACACAAAAGTGTCCTTGACCAAGGGACTTCATCAGTGTCAATTTCTCAATGGTGAGAGGTGTTGTTGTTGCCAGCTGCCCGGAGTATCGATTCACTGGTCCTGATTAGAGCTGGACTTGGGACTGCTGTTGCCGGTGTGATTGTTGTCATCATCTCTGGAATCATGTCAGGTGGCTCGGCAGCTCTTGGCGCCGTCCTTGGAACGGTTCTCGTGGTCGTATTTTTCTCGGTCGGTCAGTTCGCCCTCGGCTCGGTGCTTCGCAATAACCCGCAAATGGCCTTGACCATGGCGATGACAATTTATTTGGTGAAAATCGGCGTGCTATTAGTCATCTTGGTGTTATTCGCAGATACAACGGCTTTTAATACCAAGACTTTTGCCCTCGCTATTTTGGTCTGTACTCTGGTCTGGACGGTCATGGAAGTATGGATTTTTGGGACAACAAAAGTGCTGTACGTGGAACCAAATTCTGCAGAAACTTCACAATCGGAAAAGACCGATTCATGACACTCAATATTGATCAACCCGAGGGCTCACTGGGTGATCCAAAGTGGTACCGTTCGCGCGCACGATCGATTTCAGGAAATGCGCCGGTTCGCGAATTTGCTGCGATGGACAACGCTGCGTGGATAATCTCAAGCCGACTTATTGCCGGCTTGATTTTATATACGGGATTGGGATTTCTTCTTTCCCTGTGGTTGGGGAATAGATCCCTGTTCATGGCACTCGGTGCGTTGATTGGACTTGGTCTTTCGTACTACCTCATTTTTGCCGGGCTCGCCCGTGAAAATAAGGCCTTGTTGGAACGTGCAAAAACAGGCTCAGGACCTAAAAGCGAAGGGGATCTTTAATGGCATTCGGCATTTTCGCAGCCAGTAGCCCCGACTGCAAAATTTTTTCGGGTTGCGGTTTCCCCGCTCCCGGTGCTGAAATTTTTCAGTTCGATGCCATTCTGAGTTTCACTATCGGCAGCCTGACCTTCGACGTCTCCAAAGTTACGGTCCTGCTTCTGCTCGCTGTTGTGATAATCATTGGTTTCTTTGGGTACGCGTTTCGTAAGCCAAAACTGGTACCCCGCGGTGCCCAAAACGTCGGTGAACTCGGCTACTTGTTCATCCGCGATGGAATTGTGCGCGAGACCATTGGCAAGGGCGGGGATAAATTCATTCCGTTCCTCTTCTCGTTCTTTTTCCTCGTCTGGCTCCTCAATTTCTGGGGCATTGTTCCCGGCGCCCAGCTCCCGGTCACATCAATTTTTGCGATTCCCGTGACTTTCGCCATCATCGTTTATGTCACGTGGGTGCCGCTCGGAATTTACAAACAAGGGTTCTTCCCATTCTTCACCAACATCATGTTCCCACCCGGTGTTCCCAAAGGAATGTACATCCTGCTCACGCCCATTGAATTAATTTCCAACTTCCTTGTACGACCGTTTACTCACGCGGTACGACTTTTTGCCAATATGTTTGCCGGTCACCTTTTGTTGGCAACCTTTAGCATCGCCGCCTTTTATCTTTTAACCTTCACGGTGGTTGGAATTATCGGTACGGCAGCAAGCTTCACTATGGCAGTGCTGCTGACCGCCTTTGAAGCCTTCATCCAGGCGCTTCAGGCCTACATCTTTACTCTGCTCGCTGCCGTCTATATTGGCAGTGCGCTGCACGCGGAACATTAGGAAAGCTGCACAATTAGGCAAGACTTACAACTGAATAAAAAATTGAAAAGATCACATCAACGTAGTTGATAAAAACCACCAGACCGGCAAATGCCGGTGCGCAATGAAAAGGAAACGATATGTCGCTTCTCGCGGAACTCACCGGTTCCATTGGCTCAATTGGTTATGGCCTTGCAGCCATCGGCCCAGGTATCGGAATCGGTATCATCTTCGGACAGGGTGTGCAAGCAATTGCCCGCCAGCCTGAGGCTTATGGCATTATTCGCCAAAACATGCTTCTTGGTTTCGCATTGGCTGAAGCTCTTGCCCTGATCGGCTTCGTTGTTCCTTTCGTCTACGGAACCTGATTCGTTCTTAATCGCGAATTAGTCAACCTAGACCGGGAAAGAGGCTTACATGTTTGAATTCGCCACACTCCTCGCCGCTGAAGGTGAGGAATTGCCATCAGTGCTCGCAGTGCCACTTGACGAACTAGTCGTCGGGCTCATTGCGTTCTTGTTGGTCTTTGGCACGTTAGCAAAGTTTGTACTGCCCAAAATTAAGGTAACCCTCGATGAGCGCGCGAATCTCATCGAAGGTGGATTAGAGCGAGCGGGCAAAGCTGAGGAGGAAGCTGCGGCAGTTCTCGTTGAGTATCAGAAGCAACTTGCTGGTGCCCGAGAGGAAGCGTCAGCGATTAGAACAGCGGCGCAGGCCGATCGCACCGCGATCGTTGAGGAAGCGCGCAATGAAGCGCGAATCGCAGCTGCCGGTGTTACGGCAGCTGCCGAGTCTGCCATGACGGCTGAACGTGCTGCGGCAGTCTCCGCTCTCACCCGACAGGTTGGCGAACTTGCGTTGTCGCTGGCAGACAAAGTCGTTGGAGAGGCGCTCTCCAATGATGCACGAGTGGCTGCAACGGTTGACTCATTTATCGCCGACCTTGAGAAGGCGGCCGCCAAATAATGTTGGGATCAAGTCGGGATGCACTTGCGCTCTGTAGTGGGGAGCTAGATCAGTTATCGGGTGAGGTTGATCGTGCCACCCTAGGAACTGAACTATTTGCGGTTGCGTCGCTCCTTGATTCGGAAAAAGTACTTCGATCGGCGTTAGCAGATTCTGGTCAAGGCCTTGATGTTCGCCGTAACCTCACAGCAGAAGTATTCGCTTCGCGGGTTTCTCCTGCTGTATCTGACCTGCTGGTCATCGCCGTTTCCCAACGCTGGTCAGCCGACATGGACCTGGTGCTTGCCCTGGAAGAACTCGCAGCACAGGCGATTTTGTTCGTTGCCGAAACCAATGAAACACTCGATGCAACGGAAGAGGAAATTTTCCTTTTCGGACGAGCGGTAGACGAGTCAGCCGATCTTCAGATGGCGCTCACCAACCCTGCCACCGCAGGGAGTGTCAAATCAGCGATCGTGGCAGACTTGTTAAAAGTGAATGCGACTTCGGCAACGAAGGAATTACTCGAGTACGCGGTTTCGCACCTGCACGGCCGGCGACTGGATTCGGTTATCGCCCGGCTGGGGGACTTGGCGGCAGCTCAACGTCAGCGCATGGTGGCGCAGGTACGGGCCGCTGCTCCACTGAGCGAGAATCAGTCCCAGCGACTCATGGCTGCGCTGTCTAAACTCAAGGGACGTGACGTGCGACTCAATGTTGCAGTGGATCCCGCAGTGCTTGGCGGAATACACGTGGTCATAGGAGATGAAGTTATAGATGGCACCATCGCAACACGACTTGAAGCAGCCCATAGAGCAATACTGGGCTGAAAGTGTGAACTTGATTGACGGGAACGACCACAACTAAAAACATCCAGTACGACAAGATCCACGATCAACAAGAGCCAAAACTAAACCGCCGCACCGCGGCCTAACACAGAGAGCAGGACCCCATGACGGAGCTCACGATCCGACCGGAAGAAATCCGGGAAGCGATCGAGCGGAACGTCGCGGCGTACTCGCCGGCAACCGCTCGAGAAGAAGTAGGCCGTGTCCTTGAGACCGGCGACGGAATTGCCCGAGTCGAAGGACTTCACTCGGCCATGACGAATGAACTCCTTGAATTTGAAGGAGGCCTGCTAGGAATTGCGCTCAACCTTGACATCCGCGAAATCGGTTGCGTTCTCCTCGGGGACTCATCCAAGATCGAAGAGGGCCAGGCAGTTCGCCGAACCGGGGAAGTGCTCGCTGTGCCCGTAGGCGATGCGTTCTTGGGCCGCGTTGTTGACCCACTCGGTAGCCCTATTGACGGACTGGGACCAATCCAGGCTGATGCCCGCCGACCACTTGAGGTACAGGCGCCATCGGTGGTTGAGCGCCAGCCGGTGACCGAGCCCATGTTGACGGGGATCAAGGCAATTGATGCCATGACCGCGATAGGCCGGGGTCAGCGACAGTTGATTATTGGTGACCGGCAAACCGGTAAAACCGCCGTGTGCATCGACACAATTATTAACCAGAAAGAAAACTGGGCGTCGGGGGATCCTGACAAGCAGGTCCGTTGCATCTACGTGGCCATCGGTCAAAAAGGCTCGACTATTGCCTCGGTCAAAGGCGCGCTCGAAGAGTACGGCGCAATGGAATACACGACCATTGTCGCTTCACCAGCTTCTGACCCGGCCGGTTTTAAATACCTTGCGCCATACACCGGTTCGGCAATTGGACAGCACTGGATGTACCAGGGTAAGCATGTTCTCATTGTTTTCGACGATCTGTCCAAGCAAGCAGATGCCTACCGAGCAGTGTCACTTCTTCTTCGTCGCCCACCAGGTCGCGAGGCTTACCCGGGAGACGTCTTCTACTTGCACTCCCGCCTTCTCGAGCGTTGTGCGAAACTCTCAGCTGAAATGGGTGGCGGTTCGATGACGGGACTTCCCATCATCGAAACCAAGGCTAATGACGTCTCGGCATTCATTCCGACCAACGTAATTTCCATTACCGACGGCCAATGCTTCCTCGAGTCTGATCTTTTCAACTCAGGCGTTCGCCCGGCTATCAACGTGGGTATCTCGGTCTCACGTGTTGGCGGCGCAGCGCAACCCAAGGCCATGAAAAAGGTCGCTGGTCGATTGCGGCTTTCACTGGCCCAGTTCCGTGAATTGGAAGCATTCTCGGCCTTCGGATCCGACCTTGATGCTGCTTCCAAAGCCCAACTTGCACGTGGTTCGCGATTGGTGGAACTACTCAAGCAGCCCCAATACCAGCCGCAGCCAATGGAACGCGAAGTTGTCTCGGTGTGGTCGGGTACGACCGGGCAACTCGACGAAGTCCCGTTGGAAGACATTCGTCGTTTTGATTCTGAGTTCTTGGCCTACCTGGATCGTTCGGCACCGGGAGTATTTGACGCGATTCGCACAACGTCTGACCTCTCGGACGATACTCTCAGCGTGCTAGAAAAATCGGTTGGAGAGTTCAAGAAGCAGTTCACGACACGAAGTGGTGAGCTGCTAATCAAAGACGAGCCGGTTGCCGCACTGAGTGATGAGGAAATCGATCCAACTCAAATCAAGCGAGCTGTTCGAGGCTGATATGGGTGCACAACTGCGGGTCTACCGGCGCCGAATTCGATCGGTGCAGGCGACCAAGAAAATTACGAAGGCGATGGAACTCATTGCTTCGGCGCGGATTGTTCGAGCCCAAAATCACCTCAATGCATCGTTGCCGTATCTGACACAGCTCGTCGACGCAGTCTCCGCTGTGGCAAGCCATGCATCTGACGTGTCCAAGCATCCACTGACCGCAAAGTCGGTTAGTCCTGTTCGTGCGGCAGTTTTGGTGATTACAGCCGACCGTGGTCTTGCTGGTGCGTATTCATCGAACTCGATCAAAGAAGCTGAAGCGCTGACTCGAAATCTCACCGAAAAAGGGATGAAGGTTATTCCTTATGTCGTGGGTCGAAAAGGTGTGGCTTTCCACAGATTCCGCAATCGTCCGATGGGTGGGGAATACATTGGTTTCAGCGACCAACCAACGTATGCCCACGCAAAAGAGATTGGTCAGGAATTGCTCCAGGCGTTTATGACACCCTCTGCCGAAGGTGGCGTGGATGAAATACACGTTGTATATACAAACTTCACGAATATGGCGGTACAGCAAACCCGGGTCCGAAGAATCCTTCCGCTGGAGGTTGTCGACGAAGTAGTTGAGAAGAGCGTGGAGGGTGGAAACGCCCAGCCGTTCCCACTTTATGAATTCGAGCCCAGTCCCGAAGATGTACTCGACGCACTTCTTCCGCGTTACATCGACCAAATGGTGTACTTGTCGCTGCTGAATTCGGCCGCCTCCGAGCATGCCGCACGTCGTAGGGCAATGAAGTCGGCAACGGATAATGCTGAGGATTTAGTACTGTCCTTGACGAGGGCGGCGAATGCTGCGCGACAAGCCGAAATCACCCAAGAAATTAGCGAAATTGTCGGCGGAGCCGACGCCCTGTCCGCCTAGCCCACCCATGATCTCGTCATAATAGAGTCAAGCACACAAGAAGAGGAATAGACATGACCGCAACAGTAGAAACCGCCACAGGTGTAGGGCGTGTAGCACGTGTAACCGGCCCCGTTGTGGACGTTGAATTTCCCGTCGAGGCCATGCCGGCGCTGTTCAACGCACTCAACGTCGACATCACCCTGGACCAAGGAGATGAAGGCGCCAAGACACACACCCTGACACTGGAGGTCGCCCAGCACATCGGCGACAACATGGTGCGGACCATCTCCATGCAGCCGACCGACGGTCTGGTTCGAGGTGCTGCCGTGCGCGACACGGGGGATGCAATTTTGGTGCCCGTGGGGGATGTGACCAAGGGCCACGTGTGGAACACCCTCGGTGAACCCCTTGACGTGAAGGCCTCAGATCTTGACATCAAGGAGCGCTGGAGTATTCACCGCCAGCCACCAGCATTTGACCAGTTGGAATCAAAGACCGAAGTTTTCAACACCGGCATCAAGGTCATCGACCTCCTGACCCCCTACGTCAAGGGTGGCAAGATCGGCCTATTCGGTGGCGCCGGTGTCGGTAAGACCGTGCTGATCCAAGAAATGATTTACCGTGTCGCTGAGAACTTCGGTGGCGTTTCCGTATTCGCTGGTGTGGGGGAACGCACCCGTGAAGGCAACGACCTTTTTCTTGAAATGACCGAGTCGGGCGTCATCTCCAAAACCGCACTGGTTTTCGGCCAAATGGATGAGCCACCCGGCACCCGCTTGCGTGTTGCATTGACCGCGTTGACGATGGCCGAGTATTTCCGTGACGTTCAAAAGCAGGACGTATTGCTTTTCATTGATAATATTTTCCGCTTCACCCAAGCTGGATCAGAAGTGTCGACGCTGCTCGGCCGGATGCCATCAGCCGTGGGTTACCAGCCAACACTGGCCGACGAAATGGGTGTTTTGCAAGAGCGCATCACCTCAACTCGTGGTCACTCGATTACGTCGTTGCAGGCGATTTACGTCCCGGCTGACGACCTGACCGACCCGGCCCCGGCAACCACTTTCGCCCATTTGGATGCGACCACCGTGTTGAGCCGTCCAATCTCGGAAAAAGGTATTTACCCGGCGGTGGACCCACTTGACTCCAACTCGAGAATTCTCGACCCACGCTATGTCGGTGAAGAGCACTACGCCGTCGCTGCCCGTGTCAAGGAGATCTTGCAGCGTTACAAGGACTTGCAGGACATCATCGCAATCCTCGGCATTGACGAACTCTCCGAAGAGGACCGAGTTCTCGTTGGCCGTGCCCGTCGCATCGAGCGTTTTCTTTCCCAGAACATGTTCGTGGCAGAAGCCTTCACCGGTCAGCCAGGATCATTTGTGCCCGTCGAAGAAACAATCACGTCTTTCCGCGCGCTGGCTGATGGTGAATTCGATCATGTGCCCGAGCAAGCATTCTTCATGTGTGGTGGCATCGAAGACGTTGAGAAGAACGCGGCTGCGCTAGCCAAGGAGAGCTAAAAATGTCGGGTCCCCTTGAAGTCGCTGTAGTCTCGGCCGAGCGCTCAATTTGGAGTGGTTCGGCGAAGAGCGTCGTGGCGAAGACACCGGAAGGCGACGTGGGAATTCTACGTGGTCATGAGCCAATGTTGGCACTCCTCGTGGAGGCTCCCTTGCGCATTGAACTCGAAGATGGCAGCAAGATCTTAGTAGCTGTTCACGGTGGATTTTTTTCCGTTGACAGTGACAAGGTTAATGTCATCGCAGAGTCCGCCGAACTCGCTCAAAACATAGATCTCGAGCGGGCGAAGGCGGCTTTAGGCCGTGCCCAAGCCCTCATTGAATCTCCGGACCCGTCAGCAATCCGTCGGGCTGAGGCCCGCATTCAGGTGGCAACCGCTTAATTCTTTTGGTTGCTTTCCGGTTACCTCGCGTTGGTGCCGCCGGGTTTCCACAGGACATCACCGACACTGTCGTGATTGGCAACCCGGGAGAGAATAAATAGTAGGTCACTGACTCTATTTAAATATGTTGCTGTCAGCGGGTTCATCCCACCGTGGTACGCGTCCAAAGCCGCCCAAGTGGATCTTTCCGCGCGACGGGAAACCGTTCTGGCGACATGCATGTGCGCAGCAGCGGGAGTCCCTCCCGGTAGAACAAATGAGCGCAAAGGCTCCAAATCTTCGTTGTACAGATCACATGCGGATTCCAGACGCTTGATGTAGGCGTCGGTGACCCGCAACGCACCACTTTCATCGTCTTTGATTGGAGTGCACAGATCGGCGCCCACATCGAATAGATCGTTCTGAATGGATAGCAGGAGTTCTGCTATGTCCTCGCGCACCTCGCAGGTGGAGAGAATCACACCAATTGTGCAGTTTGCCTCGTCTACGTCCGCATAGGCCTTTAAGCGAGGGTCGTTCTTGCCGGTCCGACTCATGTCTCCGAGGGAAGTTGTCCCGTCGTCGCCGGTCCGAGTATAGATGCGCGTTAGATTGACCACTAGCGGACTCTATCGGGGGTATCAGCATTTGGCTCGCCTACGATTGCAGGGTGTCGGTATTTCGAATTCAGGGTGGTGAGTACCTGGCTGGAGAAGTGGCGGTTCCCGGAGCAAAAAACTCCGTCCTGAAATTGATGGCGGCCGCGCTGCTAGCACCGGGTACGTCGACTTTGACCAATGTTCCCGATATCGAAGACGTCACAATCATGTCGGAACTATTGCGTCGCCTGGGATGTGAGGTGACCCACGCTGGTGCGACCATATCCATCAATGTGCCACAGACGCCCGATCATCGGGCGGATTACGACCTTGTCCGCAAAATGCGGGCATCGATCTGTGTACTCGGTCCGCTGATTGCTCGATGCGGCGCAGCCGATGTCGCCGTCCCCGGCGGCGACAACATCGGTTCACGCGGATTGGACATGCACGTTGACGGACTTCGAAAAATGGGTGTCCTAGTCACTAACGAACACGGATATTTATTGGCAGAGTGCCAAGGGCTCACGGGAGCCCACGTGGCTCTGGATTTCCCCAGTGTTGGGGCCACTGAAACCATCTTGATGGCTGCGGTTACCGCAAAGGGTGAGTCAGTTATCGAGAATGCGGCTCGCGAACCTGAAATCATTGATATCTGTCAAATGCTCGTCTGCATGGGGGCGGATATTTCTGGAATCGGGACATCGACACTCACCGTTACCGGAGTCGGTGGGCTCAAGCCAATTACACATCGCGTTGTTGCCGACCGGATTGTGGCAGGTACTTGGGCAGTAGCAGTTGTGATGACACAGGGTGAACTCACGATTACCGGTGTACCACCCGAGCACTTAGCCCTCCCATTAGAGAAACTCCAGTCCGCGGGTGCCTACATCGATAGTGGTGGAGACACGATTCAGGTGCGCATGGAAACCCGACCTAAGTGCGTTGATGTTGTGACCCTTCCCTACCCGGGTTTCCCCACTGATTTGCAACCCCAATTCATCGCGCTCAACGCAATAGGTCAAGGCGCATCCCTTGTCACGGAAAATCTCTTTGAGGCGCGCTTTCGATTCGTCCAAGAACTTGCTCGACTTGGTGCTGATGTCCGAACTGATGGCCATCACGCTTTGATTCGCGGCAGGGAGGCTCTTTCCGGAGCACCGGTTGAAGCGACAGATATCCGCGCCGGTGCCGGGTTGGTTTTGGCTGGACTGGTAGCCCAAGGCAGCACAACTGTTTACGGGGTAAGTCATATTGACCGCGGATACGCCGGATTCGTCGAGACATTACAAGGACTCGGCGCCAAAATTGAGCGAACGAAAGACTAAGAGGTTACCTTCGCAAGGCGGCGACCGCTTTTATTTCATCCACCGGCCAGACCATCACTTTGGGCCCGTCGGTGGTCTGGGCAAGGTTGGCCTTGATGCCGCGGTATTCTAAAGTTCGACGAATCATCTCCCCTTCCGCGTAGTTTGCGGGGCTGGCAACGCACACTAAGAGTCCATAGGAATCCGACGGTCCGGATTTGCCGGGGGCTGCAACTACTGAGCTGCCCCGCGAGTACGCCCAACGCAATACCAACACCATGAGACCGATCCCCATCAGGGCCACGATCGGACCAAAAATGTAAGAAAAACTGTTTCCAATTGCCACGACCCTATTGTGACAAGGATTACAAACTCTGCAACAGATTGAACCAAGTAACCATGTGGGGAATTCACCACTTGGCTAGGCTATCCGGATGACGGATAAACAATGGATTATGCGTACCTACGCGGGGCATTCCAGTGCAAAAGAGTCAAATGAATTGTTTCGAACTAACTTGGAAAAAGGACAGACCGGCCTGTCAATTGCTTTCGACCTTCCGACCCAAACGGGCTATGACCCTGAAGATCTAATGTCGCGCGGTGAAGTGGGGAAAGTGGGAGTTTCAATTGCCAGCCTTGCGGACATGCGAATACTTTTTGACGCAATCCCATTGGCGCAGATGAACACCTCGATGACAATCAACGCAACGGCAGTGTGGCTTTATTCCTTGTACATTGCGCTCGCAGACGAACAGGGTGCACCACGTGAATTGCTTGCGGGGACGACCCAAAACGACATTATTAAGGAATACCTCTCGAGAGGCACCTACGCGTTCCCGCCAGCCCCTTCACTTGAACTCGCAACTGATTTAGTCGCCTTTTCAGTAGTTAATACGCCAAAGTGGAATCCCATAAATATTTGTAGTTACCACCTTCAAGAGGCGGGCGCGACCGCGGTGCAAGAGGTGGCCTTTGCTCTCGCGGCAGCGGTGAGTGTTTTGGACTCGGTGAAGGCAAAAATTGAAGACCAAAATATTGATGTGGATTTTGATCACGTTGTTGGGCGCATGTCGTTTTTTGTCAATGGAAGTATCAGATTCATTGAAGAGGTGTGCAAACTTAAAGCCTTTGGCAGGCTTTGGAGTGACCTTGTCCAAGAACGTTACGGAGTAACGAGTGAGTCGGCACGGCGTTTTCGATACGGCGTTCAGGTTAATTCATTGGGACTCACCGAGGAACAACCTGAAAATAATGTGCAGCGCATCGTGCTCGAGATGCTGGGCGTCAGTCTCGCCAAAGACTCACGGGCGCGGGCCATTCAACTTCCTGCCTGGAACGAGGCCCTCGGCTTGCCCAGACCTTGGGATCAACAGTGGTCATTGCGAATGCAGCAGGTGCTGGCATTGGAAACTGATCTGCTGGAATACGACGACATTTTTGAAGGTTCGATAGTAATCGAGGCCAAGGTTTCTGAACTTATGCATCAGATTCGAACCGAACTTGATCGGATCTCTGACATGGGAGGTGCAATCTCGGCCCTTGAATCCGGGTACCTCAAGAGCGCGTTGGTTGCATCCCATGCCCAACGGCGCTCTCGTATCGAATCGGGTGAGTTACCCGTTGTAGGCGTAAATGTCTTTCACAGTACGGAAGTAAGTCCACTCACCCAGAACGCAAACATAATGTTGGTAGATCCTGAAATCGAGTCCCGCAGAATCGCCGAGGTCCTCGCGTTTAAATCAGGACGTGACCAGGCGGCCGTGTCCGCAGCACTTGATGAAATAGACGCTGCTGCCGAAAGTGGCCGCGGTTTAGTGGAAGTAAGTATCAAAGCAGCCAAGTTGGGGGTCACCACAGGTGAATGGTCAAATGTGCTTCGCTCACGTCTTGGTGAATACCGATCACCGACCGGTGTCGTGGACTCAATAGGAACTAGCACTCCCGAGATCGAGCTGGTTCGGCTACGCGTTGACGAATTGGCGGCGCGCATCGGGCATCGTCCAAGAATTCTCATTGGTAAACCGGGGCTTGATGGTCATTCAAATGGTGCGGAACAGATTGCCGTCCGCGCGCGGGATTGCGGATTTGAGGTGATTTACCAAGGCATTCGATTGCGTCCTGAGGAAATTGTGGCTGCCGCGATAGCTGAGGACGTGGATGTCATTGGCCTGTCCATTCTCTCCGGATCCCATCGCACTTTGGTTGCCGAGATTCTCAGTTCGCTGGAGCACAAAAAAGCCATGGATATTCCGGTAATTGTTGGTGGCATTATTCCGCCAGCGGATGCGGCATGGCTGCAATCAATCGGTGTCGCGGCGACATTCACCCCAAAGGACTACAACGCCACCCAGATTATGAACTCAATTGTGGACATTATTAGCACATGAGGATACTGATCACGGACTGTTCTGCCGCTTATCAAGGCAGACTCGCAGCGCGGCTACCACGTGCCACGCGGGTACTCATGTTCAAGGCTGATGGCTCTGTCCTGATCCATTCCGATGGTGGCTCATATAAACCATTAAATTGGATGAGTCCCCCGTGCCGTGTGTCCGAGTCAACCGTTGACGGTTTAACAGAGTTTGAGGTGGTAAATAAGGCAGGAGAGATCCTGACCATTACCGTCCACGAAGTACACGCTGATTATGAACATGCGCTGGGAGTAGATCCGGGCTTAGTAAAAGATGGTGTCGAATCCCACCTGCAAAAATTGTTGGCGGAAAATCTTGATGCTTTGGCACATGGTTTGACCTTGGTTCGTAGGGAATACCCGACGGCAATCGGCCCAGTAGACATATTGTGCAAAGCGGCCGGAGGTGGTTCCGTGGCTGTTGAAATAAAACGACGAGGTGAGATTGACGGGGTGGAACAATTAACCCGCTACCTTGAACTACTCAACCGCGATCCGTTACTAGCCCCTGTAACCGGAATTTATGCTGCTCAAGAAATAAAACCACAAGCGAAAACATTGGCCCACGATCGCGGGATCACCTGCGTCAGCATTGACTATGAACTCTTAAAAGGTCTTGACGACCCTAGTTTGAGATTGTTTTAGGAATAAACAATGAAAAGGAGTGCACGGTGGAACTGAAAAAGATTGGTGTTGTCGGGCTGGGAACAATGGGGTCAGGAATCGTGGAAGTGATTTCTCGGTCCGGATACTCGGTGATCGGTGTTGAAATGAGTGATCAGGCAATGAGTAATGCGGATTCGCGGATTCGGGGTTCGATAGATCGCGGCATCGCAGGGTCGAAAATTACCGAAGCTGATGGCCAAGCAATTCTCTCCCGCATTGAATTGACTACCTCCCTTGTTGACCTTGCCGCGTGCGACCTCGTGATCGAAGCGATCACGGAGGACCTAGGTTCTAAATCCGAACTGTTTATTACCCTTGATTCGATACTCGGCCCAGATGCCATCATGGCAACAAATACATCGGCACTGTCGGTAACTCAGATTTCAGTTGTGACAAGTCGGCCGAGCCGCGTAATTGGAATGCATTTTTTCAATCCCGCTATGGTTCAAAAATTTGTTGAAGTTGTTTCAACCGTGACAACCGATCAAGAGGTTGTTGAAACATGTTTAGAATTCGCTCGGAGTCTGGGCAAGGAACCGGTTCTCGTCAGCGATCGAGCTGGTTTCATTGCAAACTCGTTACTTTTCGGGTACTTGAATCAGGCCGTGTCCATGTATGAGCAAAAGTATGCATCTCGTGAAGATATTGACAGTGCGATGAAGTTTGGCTGCGCACTTCCCATGGGGCCACTGGCACTACTTGATCTCATCGGCTTAGACACCTCCCTGCAGATTCTGGACACCATGTATCGCGAAAGTCGAGATCGGTTGCATGCTCCCAGTGCCTTACTCAAACAATTAGTGGCTGCGGGAAGGTTGGGTCGCAAATCTGGTCACGGTTTCTATACATATGCTGGAAAAAACGTTCCGGGTGTTGTTGCGGACCCGTTGACACCGACGTCGACTAATTCGGGGTCGCAATCGGGCATTGATAGGGCCGCGGTCGTTGGCTCGGGCACCATGGCAACCGGCATCGTTTCGGTGCTTGCAGTTGGCGGAGTGAACGTTATTGCCCTGACTCGAAATGAACAAAGATCAGGTCAACTCATAGAGTCCTTGGATAAGTCGTGGTCAAAACTTGTCGACAAAGGGAAGATCTCAGAGGAACAGAAACAGGAGTACCTCGCTCGGGTGCGGACTTGTGAGACACCCGAAGATTTGGTTGGCCAGGTCGATCTAGTCATTGAAGCGATCGCCGAGGAACTTGAACCCAAGTGCAAGATTTTTTCTCAGATTGATCAGCTGCTTTCGGCAGATGTAATTTTTGCGACCACCACCTCGAGTTTGTCCATAATTGAAATCGCCGCAAGCACTCAGAGAATGGATCGATTCTTAGGTATTCATTTTTTCAATCCCGCCCCGGTCATGTCACTGGTTGAGATCGTAAGCACGGTCGCAACAAACCCCGAAGTTGTTCAACGCTGTACCAACTTAATGCGCGAACTTGGCAAAAAGCCGGTGCAGTGCTCTGACAGGGCAGGGTTCATTGTGAATGCCTTACTTTTTCCGTACCTCAATAATGCTATTGCAATGGCATCGAGTAACTATGCATCAATCGAGGATATTGATGCGGCAATGAAACTCGGGTGTGGCTACCCGATGGGTCCATTTGAATTACTCGACGTCGTTGGTCTGGATGTTTCGTTGGCGATCGTAAATACTTTGTATCGGGAGTTTCGTGAGCCGGGGTTCGCCCCAGAGGCGCAGCTGGAGCACCTGGTCACCGCGGGATTTGTTGGGCGTAAAGTTGGACGGGGCTTCCGCAAATATTGAGAAGCTCACCACCGACTATCGGGAAAGTGAGCCGTATGGGACGCAAAAACCGGAGGGCGGTCAACGATTCCAGGCCGCTCTCGGGTGACGCGACGGTCGTCGAAATACACCCGGATGGTGAGTGGCATGTTCGCAAATTGACCGGTGCTTCGGCAACCAAAACCTATCGGTGCCCCGGTTGCGATCATGAAATTCGTCCGGCGACACCACATGTAGTTGCTTGGCCGGCAGATATCCCCGAGGGCGCCGAGGATCGACGTCACTGGCATACGCCCTGCTGGAATAACCGTGGGACTCGTAGGCCCCGGGGCAGAATGTGACTTCCATTTCACCAAATACCGTGCTTCCCGCACTGCGGGAAGCCATCACCCTGTTGACGTCGGATTCGCTGACGCTTGTCGGCGAGTTGGCAACGCCCGAGCATCCTGCCGCAACGGTTGTTTGCGTTCATCCGTTACCCACTCACGGCGGCATGATGGACAGCCACATTTTGCGGAAAATGGCGTGGCGTCTTCCGTCGCTGTCAAATATCGCCGTGGTGCGATTCAACACTCGTGGCGCTCAAAGCGCAGCGGGGACTAGCGAGGGAGTCTTTGACGAATCAACCGGTGAAGGACTCGACCTCGCTGCAGCGATCGAGTTCGCCCGTGGTCGTGAATTACCTAATATTTGGGTTTTGGGTTGGTCATTTGGAACCGATGTGATCTTGCGAAACCTTGATCCTGACGGAATTAGCGGTGTGATCTTACTTTCCCCACCATTGCGTTTCACCACGAGCGAGGAGTTGCTCAGATGGAATGGAACGGGAGTGCCGGTCTACGCGATGGTCCCAGAACTTGATGACTACCTCGTGCCGGCGGCGGCGGTGCAGAGATTTGCCCGGGCCAGCGACGTAATTATTGAGCCCGTTCCGGATGCAAAACACCTGTGGGTGGGGGAGCGTTTCGTCTACTTTGTTTTGAACCGCATAACGGAATTGGTATCACCGCAGTTCGCACCTTTGCCCCGTGAATGGAGCGGAGCAAGTGAGCGTTGGAACGACCTGAAGTAAGGCTACGTAGCAGCGAAACGATTAATTTTTGCCAAGACGCGGTCCCGCAGTATTTGATTGGTCACTCCAAGTCCAGGCTCAGGCGCGAGAGCGAGGACGCCCACCTTTCCTTGGTGCAGGTTTCGATGAACTTCAAATGCGGCATCCCCGGCTTGCTCGAGTGGAAAGACTTTTGACAAAGTGGGGTGAATCACGCCCTTGGCAACGAGCCGGTTGGCTTCAAAGGCCTCGCGGTAGTTGGCAAAATGAGTCCCGATGATCTTCTTCAGATTCATCCATAAATATCTGTTGTCGTATTCATGCATGAACCCTGATGTTGAAGCGCAGGTCACGATGGTGCCGCCTCGACGTGCGACGTACACACTCGCTCCAAATGTCTCCCGACCAGGGTGCTCAAAAACAATATCTGGATCTTCACCACCGGTTAGTTCTCGGATCTTTTTGCCAAGTCGTTGCCATTCCTTTGGGTCCTGTGTTTGCGGATCCCTCCAGAACTTGTATCCCTCCGCACTGCGATCGATGATTAATTCGGCGCCCATTGACCGAGCAATCTCGGCTTTTTCTGGGCTGGAAACAACACATACCGGAATTGCTCCGCCGTTGAGTGCGTACTGGGTTGCGTAAGAGCCCAAACCCCCTGAAGCACCCCAGATCAAAACGACGTCACCCTGTTTCATGTCGGCACCATTTTTTGAAACTAGTTGGCGGTACGCGGTTGAGTTGACGAGCCCGGGGACCGCGGCTTCTTCCCACGTCAAGTGCTCGGGTTTTGCCATTAATTGATTTGATTTAACAACCGCGAGTTCGGCAAGTCCACCGAAGTTGGTTTCGTAACCCCAGATTCGTTGTTCGGGGTCAAGCATTGTGTCGTTGTGCCCGGCAGGGGATTCCAACTCCACACTGAGACAGTGTGCAACTACCCGATCACCCGGTGCGAATGCGTTGACCCCCGGACCAACCCGCAGCACGACACCGGCGGCATCTGAGCCAATAACGTGATAGGGGAGATCATGCCGAGCCCCATCAGGATGTGACTTGGCGTAACGCTGCAAAAAACCAAATGTGGAAACGGGTTCAAAAATCGAGGTCCATACCGTCGTGTAGTTGATACTTGACGCCATCACGGCAATCAGCGCTTCGCCGTGCGCGAGCTCGGGTACAGGGACCTGGTCGATTTTGATACTTCGCCGCGGATCCTTGTCTTTGGACTCCACTCCAGCGAACATCTCTGCGTCTTCCTTGCGAATAATCGCCGCGCGATAGGTGGCGGGTATTTCTAAGGCTTCGAACACGGCGCGGTCCGCATGGGACTCAATTGCCAGAATAATTTCTTGCATTGGGTAATTAAACCGAAAAAAATTATTTATGAACTCATTTTGACAACAAAAAAACCAATTGTGATTGTGAGTCCCAACACACTAATGACGAATAACTTGCGTGCTCTACGAAAAAGAGCGATCAACATGAGTGCGCCAAATGCGCCAGTTGCCAGTGAAACCCCCGGATTGCTCAGAATGTCCGCATCAGGCATGTTGGACAAACTCGATTAAAACTCCACCACAATCTGCCGGGTGGGCAAAATTAACCAAACTCCCTGCAGTACCAATTCGCGGGGTGTCATAGAGCATCCGAATTCCGTTGGCCCGAACGTGGGTGGCAACCTGTTCAACATCGCTGACTCTCAGTGCTAACTGCTGAATGCCGGGACCTTTATTGGCCAGAAACTTTCCAATTGTGGTTTCCGGGCCGAGGGGGGCAAGGAGTTGAATTTGCGCACCTTCGTCAGGGAAAGCGATCATGGATTCACTCACGCCTTGGCTTTCATTTACTTCAGTGTGATACTCGTGCAGGCCGAAGATCCCTTCAAACAGCGCCCGCCCGGTTCCCAGGTCGGGCACCGCAATTCCAATGTGATCAATACCAAGGATCAAGTTTTTCAAATCGGCACCATTTTCATCAGACATGGCGCTAATCTACCGAATCAACAGGCAGCTAGTCAGCTAGCCGGCCAGCCAGCAAGTTCACGAGTGTCTGAATCAAGGAGTCCGGATGACGCAACCAAGAATTACTATCGGAGATTTTGAGCCCAGCGTGATTATTGAGGGAGCCCGTACGCCGGTGGGAAGATTACAAGGGGCTTTGAAGTCATTTTCAGGTGCCCAACTTGGTGGTGTTGCTATCGCAGGAGCCCTTGAGCGATCCGGTGTTTCCGCCTCCGAGGTTGATTACGTGATTATGGGCCAGGTACTGCAGGCAGGTGCGGGCCAAATTGCCGCCCGACAGGCTGCGGTTTTGGGTGGGATCAGTATGGATGTCCCGGCTCTCACAATCAACAAGGTATGTCTATCCGGACTCGATGCAATCGCATTGGCGGATCAACTGATTCGTGCTGGTGAGGCGCAATGCATTGTGGCCGGTGGCATGGAGTCGATGAGTCAAGCCCCGCACCTTCTCACGGGATCACGTGATGGCGTGAAGTTTGGTGATTGGTCCATGGTGGACTCAATGGCCTTCGACGGACTCACTTGCGCTTTTGACCAAGAAGCTATGGGCGGAGCAACCGATCGTTACAACGAACGTTATTCCTTGACACGGGCAGAACAAGATCAGGCAGCGGCTCTTTCCCATCAACGTGCGGCAGCGTCGCGAGAAGTTTTCACTAGCGAAATCGTCCCGGTACACGTACCCGTTCGTAAGGGGGATCCCATCACGGTTTCCCAAGACGAAGGAATTCGCCCCGAGACAACCGAACAAAGCCTTGCCAAGCTTCGCCCTGCCTTTAGCAAAGAAGGAAGCGTTACCGCAGGCAATGCTTCACAAATCTCAGATGGTGCCGCCGCGGTCGTCGTTATGAGTAAAAGCAAAGCAATCGAATTAGGCCTCACCTGGTTGGCTGAAATTGGCGCGCACGGAAATGTCGCCGGTCCTGATGCCAGTTTGCACGAGCAGCCGGCACGAGCGATTTTGGCAGCCGCTGGTCGGGCGGGCCTTAATCCCGAACAGATTGACCTGTTCGAAATCAATGAAGCATTTGCGGCAGTATCAATTGTTTCCTCCCGAATCTTGACCGAAGCCGGAGCCCGAGCAGATCTCGAGCACGTTAATGTCAATGGTGGCGCGATTGCGCTGGGGCATCCAATAGGGGCCTCGGGTGCTCGCTTAGTTCTGCACCTGGCGCATGAATTACGTCGACGCGGTGGCGGTATTGGCGCGGCCGGACTGTGCGGCGGCGGTGGGCAAGGAGATGCATTACTCATTCGTGTCCCGTGACATGAGCGAAGACCGTGCCAATAACCTTGCGGTATGAATTCAGGCGAAGTGACTGTTGCCAAGATTCGCGAGTTGGCCCAACAGGTAACCCTGGTCGAAAATTCGAGTCATGGTTCAACCGAATTGCTCGCATCTATGCCAACACCGAGTGCTCACATTGTGGGACTCACCGGTCCGCCGGGGGTAGGTAAATCCACATCGACCTCGGCGTTGATCGCCCAATTGCGCAATGAAAGAAAAAGTGTCGCGATCCTGGCGGTTGACCCGTCATCAACTTTTAGCAAGGGCGCCCTCCTGGGTGATCGCATCCGGATGCAGGAGCATGCGTTGGATTCAGGAGTCTTTATCCGATCCTTGGCAGCTCGGGGACATCTCGGTGGGCTCACCGGGAGTATTTACAGCGTTCTCAAAGTGATTTCGGCCGCCGGATTTGATGTGATCATTATTGAAACGGTTGGGGTTGGTCAATCCGAAATTGAAATCGCAAAAATGGCGGACACATCAATTGTGGTGGCGGCACCCGGTGCCGGCGACGGGATTCAGGCGGCCAAAGCAGGTATTTTGGAGATCGCCGATATTTTCACCGTAAATAAGGCAGATCGTCCAGGATCTGACGCGACCATCCGCGAACTCAGAGGAATGCTTTCTATGGTCCCCGGGACCTCTAGCCGGTCAGACTGGGAGACACCCGTGATTCCCACGATCGCGACGCAGAATTCGGGATTCGCCGAGTTGAGCGAAGCCATCTCCCGGCATTACGCCTACTTGATCGACCGCGGTTTGCTTGAGCAGAAGCAAATCGGACGAATCCGTGAATCGCTACTGGCTCGCACAATGAATCATTTGGCGCAGCAGGCACAGGAAGTTGAATCACAGCAGAACGTAGCGGTTCGGTGCGCTGCGGGAACATTGAGCGAGGATCAGGCATGTGATCTGATCCGCGATGCGATAAACGCGCAGTCATGAGCCACAATAGGGAGATGAGTACCCCTTCTTTTGCCGGCGCAATTGACCTTTCTTCACTAGGTGCTAAAAAGACACCCGAACGATCGGGGGATTCGCCCGTCATTGATGTCACGGCCGACACATTCGAGTCACTGATCCTGAAGGCTTCAGAGACACTCCCAATCATCATTGACGTGTGGGCAACATGGTGCGCACCATGTAAACAACTCTCACCCATTCTTGAAGAACTTGCCATTGAGTACGCCGGTCGATTACTGATTGCCAAGGTCGACGCTGACGCAGAACCATCCGTCTCCCAAGCACTGCAGGTGCAGTCGATCCCCTCCGTATTCGCCGTGATTAAAGGGCAGTTGATCCCGCTCTTTCAAGGTGCGTATCCCAAGGATCAAGTCAAGCAAATATTTGACAAACTTTTGGAACTTGCGGCAGAGCAGGGTCTTGGCCCGACGACTACAACAGTCGGTGACGATCCCACCGCGGCCGAGTTGCAGGAACCGGCAGACCCGCGCTTTGATGCGGCGGTTGATGCGGTAAATGCAGGGGACTGGGCCTCGGCAAAAAAGGCCTACCAAGAAATTTTGGACAGCGACCCGGGTGATCTCGATGCTCAAGGCGGCTTGATTATGGCGGGAATCTTTGAGCGCACTGACGGGGTAGAGCCGCCACAGGGTGAGTCATTTGATGAATTGCTCACTGTGGCCGATCTGGCTGCTGCACAAGGCGAGTGGGAAACAGCGCTGACGGTAGCCACTGCGGCGCTCCAGCTCGCCAGCGGCGCCGAACGTGAACTTGCGCGTACCCGGATGGTTGAGTACTTCGCTTTGGCGGGTGATCACCCGAGTGTTCCGGGTGCACGTATCGCTTTGGCCAATGCGCTTTTTTAATTGACGAATGTGAAGAACACAGCGGCAAGGGGTGGGACCGTTATCCGAGCTACAGCGGGTTTGCCCGACCAGTCTTGAGGCTTAGCCTCGATGTGACCGAGGTTTCCCACCCCACTCCCGCCGTAGTAGAGGGAGTCGGTATTGAGTACTTCCTTCCATGTCCCAGGCTTGGGCAGAGCTAGCGGAAAGCCATGATGAACCTCGGGTGAAAAGTTTGCGATAAAAGACACACACTCGCCGTGATCGGACCAACGAATCCAACTAAAAATATTGGATTCAATATTTTCACTGTCAATCCATTCAAACCCGCGGGGATCACTGTCGCGCTCCCACAGTGCGCGATTTTGTAAATAGAGTGCATTCAAATCGGTGATCGTTCGCAAAATCCCCCGGTGTTCCTCATGGTGAAGGAGGTCCCAGTCCAGGCCTCGCTCACTCGACCACTCGCTAGATTGGGCGAACTCTGATCCCATGAACAGAAGTTTTTTCCCCGGGTGGGCCCACATAAACGCGAAATAAGTGCGCAAGTTTGCAAGCGCCTGCCAGCGGTCACCGGGCATTCGGGCAATGAGCGAACCTTTCCCGTGAACAACTTCGTCGTGTGAAAAAGGCAAGACAAAATTTTCATTAAAGGAATACATCAAACTAAAGGTCATCTCATTATGGTGATGTTGTCGGTGGACGCTTTCGTGCTGGACGTATCCGAGGGAATCGTGCATCCAGCCCATGTTCCACTTGAACCCGAAACCTAAACCGCCGAGGTCTGTGGACCTGGTGACGCCAGGCCAAGAGGTTGACTCCTCTGCAATGGTGATGACCCCCGGGACCCGACGGTAAACAGTTGCATTCATCTCTTGCAGAAATGACACTGCATCAAGATTTTCATTTCCCCCGTATTGATTGGGTTGCCACTGGCCTATCTCGCGTGAATAATCTAGATAGAGCATTGACGAGACAGCGTCAACCCTTAGGCCGTCAATGTGGAACTCCTCAAGCCAGTAGACGGCATTTGCAACGAGGAAATTTCGAACTTCTTTCCGTCCGTAATCAAAAATTAATGTTCCCCAGTCGGGGTGTTCGCCAAGACGAGGGTCAACGTGCTCGTAGAGGTGCGTGCCGTCAAATTTTGCAAGCGCCCATTCATCTTTTGGGAAGTGTGCGGGGACCCAGTCCAGGATTACCCCGATCCCATTTTGGTGCAAGATGTCAACGAGGCGCCGAAACTGGTCGGGTGTCCCAAACCGAGAGGTAGGGGCGTAGTACGAGGTCACCTGGTAACCCCAAGAGGGTGCATAGGGATGCTCCGCCACCGGCATAAGTTCAACGTGAGTAAATCCGGCCGCTTTGACATAGTCGACAAGTTCCCGCGCCAGATTCAGGTAGTCCAAACCCGATCTCCATGAGCCAAGGTGCACCTCATATGTCGTCATGGGCTGCACATGTGGATTACAACTCGAACGCAGATCCAGCCATTGTGAATCACCCCAAACATAACCAGATTCACAGACTATTGACGCATTCTCCGGCGGGATTTGCGTTGCGAAAGCCATGGGATCGGCTTTGATGAGCCATCTTTCATGGTGGTCCAAGATGCTGAATTTATAGACGTCGCCTGCCACGACGCCGGGAATAAAGATCTCCCAGACGCCCGACGCACCGAGGGTGCGCATGGGGTGAGCCGACCCATTCCAATAGTTGAAATCTCCAATCACCCGGACCCCGAGGGCGTTTGGTGCCCACACGGAAAAAGCAGTGCCAGCAACTTCGATGGCGCCCTGCGTCAGGGTCTGCGGGTGAGCACCGAGTACCCGCCACAGTTGTTCGTGTCTGCCCTCACCGATCAAGTGCAAATCGGTGTCTCCCAGAGTAGGCCGGAATGCAAATGGGTCGAAACTGCGGAAACTTCTGTTTTCGTACCGGACATCAAAAAAATAGGTGCTCAAGTCGCATTCACCACTGGAGATTCTGAGAGACCAGATTCCCGGTGCCTCCAAATTCATCGGAAATACTGAGTCACCAATGTGAACCTCTACCGAGAGCGCGTTTGGTTTGAGAGTCCGAAAAGTTACTTCACCGTCGTTTAAGTGTTTTCCAAGCAGCGTGTGCGGGTCACGGTGCGAGCCATGCAAAAGCCTGTCCAATTCCAACCGCAGCGCGTTCACCAGTTTTCCACACTTCCATAGTCTGCGTTGGGCTCGCCAAAAACCTTGAGTGGTTCTACATGTGAAATGATTTTGGCAATGTGCGCGACATCGGTAGCAGGACTCAATTTGACAAAAGTTTTTTCACTCCACCGCCAAGTGATTCCGGTTATTTGATCGGTTACCGCAAAGTCGTCACCATGCGGCAAACCGAGTTCATGCATATCCCAGTGAATAATCGTTGAATGTTCGTTTTCGGGATCCGTATTACACACAACTAAAATTACGTCTGCGCCATTCTTTCCACCACGTTTTGAGAAAGCGATAATGTCAGGAGAGTCGCTGAGGTGGAAACGAAGTGTGCGCAGTTCTTGCAGCGCCGGACTATTTCGTCGAATCGCATTGAGCAATGTCAGGTAGGGAGCTAATGTCTGGGCACTTTTTTCTGCAAGTCCCCAATCGCGCGGACGTAACTGGAATTTCTCGGAATCGCGATATTCCTCGCTGCCAGAAGTGGCAGCGAGATGCTCATAAATTTCATATCCGCTATAAATGCCGAAAGTTGGCGACAATGTAGCCGCAAGGGTCGCTCGCACTGCAAATGCCGCTGGGAGGCCTGACTGTAAATAGGAACTCAAAATATCTGGGGTGTTTGTGAAAAGGTTAGGTCTCATGTACGCGGCCTTATGCCCAGCGATTTCAGTGAAATATTCCTCGATTTCCCACTTTGAATTCTTCCACGTGAAATAGGTGTAAGACTGCTGGAATCCCACCTCAGCAAGAACTCGCATCATGGGCTCGCGAGTAAACGCTTCCGCAAGGAAGATCACATCAGGATGCCTGTCATTTATGACACTAATGAGTCGATGCCAAAACCAAACGGGTTTCGTGTGAGGGTTGTCAACCCGGAAAATGAGTACACCAGCCTCAACCCAGAAAAGAACGATTCGCTCAACTTCTTGATACAGGCCCTCTGGATCATTATCAAAATTGAGCGGATAAATGTCTTGATATTTTTTGGGAGGGTTTTCGGCATAGGCCACGCTCCCATCACGGCGGTGGGTGAACCACTCGGGATTGCTGGTGACCCATGGGTGATCCGGGGCACATTGCAAAGCTAAATCCAAGGCGATTTCTAAGTTCAGTTCCTGCGCGGCGGCAACGAAATTAACAAAGTCTTTGAGCGTTCCCAAATCGGGGTTGATGCTGTCATGCCCACCGAGGGAAGATCCAATTGCCCACGGGGATCCCGGGTCATTGGGGCTAGCGGTCAGTGCATTATTTGGCCCCTTTCGATTGATCTCCCCAATCGGATGAATCGGCGCAAGGTAAACGACATCGAAGCCCATATTGGCGATGCGCGGCAGAGCTAATGCGGCACTGTCAAAAGTCCCGGACTTAATTGGCTCAAGAGTGGAACCCTCACTGCGTGGAAAGAATTCATACCAAGATCCAACAAGTGCCCGCCGCCGTTCAACCAAGAGTGGCCAAGGACCGTGGGTGCATGTATTTTCCCGAATCGGATGTGCTGCGAGAACGCGTTCAACCCGGGTATCCGCTGCAGCTGCGAACCTGGTTGCGGTTGGCAATGAATCGTCACGCATAGTGGCAACTGCCGTATCGAGGGTCTGTTTCTCTTCTACATTTAATTCACCGGCCGCCAGATCTATCAAGTAAGCGCCTTCGAGAAGTTCCAGATCTGTGTCTATCCCGGCCAGAATTTTTACGGCAGCCCGATGACGCCAAGTGGCGAGTGGATCACTCCATGTCGTGATGTTGAAGGCCCACGTTCCCGTGGTCGTTGCAGTGAAGTTGAGGCTGAATCGATCGCTGCCATGCCGCTCGGTCATGGGGAATGGGCCAATAGTTCTGCCGTGTGGATCCGTCAGGATGAGTTCAACACCGAGGGAGTCGTGCCCTTCGCGAAAAGCAGTTACAGCAAAGGGAATAATCTCGCCTTCCACCGCCTTCGCTGGATGGTTCCCGCACGCAACTACCGGGGAAACATCCAAAACCGTGAATCTTGGTGGCAGCGACGTAGACGAAAACTCCGGCACCATGTGATTAGGTTACCGGAGCTACGAGATGGATTCCGTTGAATTTATGCTCGGGTCCCTCGCGAATCACCAAAAGTGAATACGTAGGTGGAACGCGGCTCACAGACCAATATTGCACCTGTCTGATACGAACACTCGAAGGGTTTTCCATTGGGTGCATTGGTGTCCAGAATTGCCTCAAAGGATTGGGCTAACGGTGAAGCCGGAAGCGTGAAATTTACCGGTTCATCACCAAAATGGAAAATGGCGAAAATTCCTTGTTCGCTCTCGTCAAATGGCGTTAAAAACATTCCAATTGAGTTGTGTTCACCGTGATGCCAGTCCGTGATTTCTGTGGCATTTGGCCCAAACCAGCCAAGATCTTTAGGCCCGCCTTCGTAGTCGGGTTCCCCCGAGTGAAAATCAAGTGGTCGCAACATGGGGTGTGAGCGGCGAATATGCGCGATAGTTGCTACGAAGTCAACAAGGTCCCATTCCTGCTGTTGCAGATCCCAATTAATCCAAGAATAGGAATTGTCTTGGCAATAGACGTTGTTGTTTCCACGTTGTGTTTTGTGCAGTTCATCTCCCGAAGTGATCATGGGAACTCCGCTAGAGAGAAATAAAGTGGCCAGGAAGTTTCGGACCATTCGAGCGCGAGTCTCGAAAATTTCAACATTGTCCGTCGGACCTTCAACTCCAAAATTACTTGACCGATTATTGTCTGTGCCATCACGATTTTCTTCAAGATTAGCTTCATTGTGCTTTTCATTGAAGCTGACCAAGTCAAGCATTGTGAAACCGTCGTGGGCCGTGATGAAATTGATTGATTTGCGTGGGTCGGTTCCACCACCGCCATAGACATCCTGGGATCCAGCGAGTCGCCAACCGATTGCCGCTATTCCACCTTGGCCTTGCCAGAAATCCTTGACTTCATCACGGTATTTATCGTTCCATTCACTCCATAGCGGAGGAAATGAACCCGCCCGGTAACCACCAGGACCAATGTCCCACGGCTCGGCAATAAGTTTTGAACGTCGTAAGACCGGATCCTGTGAGATTGCGCTTAAGAAATTTCCGAGCATGTCGACTTCATGGGAAGAGCGAGCCAAAGTTGAAGCCAGGTCGAATCGAAAACCGTCAACGTGCATTTCGCTCACCCAATACCGAAGTGAATCCATTATCAGGCGAAGGGCCTGCGGCTTCGCCGCGTTAATCGTATTGCCACAACCGGTAAAATTGACGTAGTCACCGGTCTCGGTAAGTCGGTAAAAATCCTTGTTGTTGATTCCTTTGAATGAAAGACTTGGACCCGCAATTCCACCCTCAGCCGTATGGTTATAGACGACGTCGAGAATCACCTCGATACCGGCAGAGTGAAGCTCCTTCACCATGTATTTAAAATCATCGATTTGATTTCCCGCTTCGCTGGCATAACCAGCATGTGGGGCAAAAAAACCAATGGTGTTGTACCCCCAGTAGTTCGAAAGTCCGGCATCCATCAGATGGGCTTCATTAACAAAATGTTGGACGGGCAAAAGTTCAATTGCCGACACCCCAATGTGAATAAGGTGGTCAATTACTTCCTTGCAGGCAACCCCTCTGAAAGTTCCGCGATCAACTTCAGGTACGGACGGATGTAAATAGGTGAGTCCCTTCACGTGGGCTTCGTAGATGACCATTTCATTCCACGGTCGTTCAAGGGGCGTATCACCCCTCCAATCAAAGTTTGACAAAACCGTCAGGCTGTGAGGAACAAAATCTCTACTGTCCAGTGTGGACATAATTGAAGGATTCTCGATCGAATAATCAAATATGGCCGGGTTATTGAGAAGTTGTCCGGTGATCGCACGCGCGTAAGGGTCGAGAAGAAATTTATTTGGATTGAAGCGCATTCCATTACTTGGATCCCAAGGTCCGTAAACGCGAAAGCCGTACCGCGTCCCTGCTCCAATGTTAGGAACTATCGAGTAGTGCACGTTTTGCACGCGGTGTTCGAGTTCGAACCTAGTTTCAGTGAAGCCCGCAGTTTCGTCCCCGGCCAGAACGCAGAATTCGACCTTGTCAGCGTCGGGAGACCATAAAGAAACTTTGGCGCTGCCGTTTTCGAGCAGAGTTACACCAAAGGCGTCCCAATGGCCAACCTTCGCGCACACCCGACAAACCTACTGCGGCCTCGAGTAATGATTGCCATCGTCTATCCGCCATTTGAGTAGGATCAAGGGCATGAGTGCACAAGGAAACCCTGATTCGGTCCACGAAGAATTGTTGTCCAGAGAATTTATTCAGGTGGAGAGACGGGGGACTACAGCGGTTATTCACCTAAGAAGACCACCAATGAACGCCCTAAATCTGCAAATGCAACGTGAAATCGCAGAAGCGGCAACATTTGTCTCTGGTCGTAGTGGGATTGATGCTGTCGTGCTTTATGGCGGGGAAAAAGTGTTCGCCGCTGGCGCCGATGTAAAAGAAATGGCAAATATGTCCTACGCGGATATGGCAACCGCGGCTCATGACTTGCAAAACGCATTTGCGACAGTGGCCAGGATTTCACAGCCGACGATTGCTGCGATTACCGGATTCGCCTTGGGCGGAGGGTTGGAACTAGCAATGTGCGCCGACTTTCGGGTCGCCGGTGACAACGTCAAACTCGGACAGCCGGAAATCCTGCTCGGGATCATCCCCGGTGCTGGCGGAACGCAACGGCTGCCCAGACTCGTTGGTGCATCGAAGGCCAAAGAATTAATATTCGGCGGTCACATGATCACGGCTGATCAGGCCCTTGACATGGGATTGGTCAATCAAGTGGTTGAGCCCGCCCAAGTTCTTGACGCGGCTCTCGCCTGGGCCAATAAATTCGCCGGCGGTCCCAAACTTGCCCTCGCGGCTGCCAAACGAGCAATTGATATTGGTGCAAACGTGGATCTGCGAACCGGGCTCTCAATCGAGAGCACGGAATTCGCCGCATTATTTGCAACGAACGATCAAAAAACCGGTATGAATTCATTTGTTAATGAAGGACCGGGTAGAGCAAGTTTTGAAGGCCGCTAGTGGGAATTTCACAGAAGCAATTTGACTTGGCAAGGACAGATCCAAAGCTGGCAAATATTGTTTACCACGATTGGGAATCAGAATCCTACGACGATAAATGGTCAATATCCTATGACCAGCGGTGCGTGGACTACGCGCGCAATTGCTTCGATCACGTCGTGCCGCGCGCAGTCCAAGACGCCCACCTTGCCAGAGGAACGGTGCTTGAACTCGGTTCCGGGACCGGTTTTTTCTTGCTCAACCTGATGCAATCAGGAATTGGTAGCACGGGGATCGTCACAGATCTGAGTTCAGGAATGGTCTCGGTGGCCGTTCGCAATGGAAAAAATCTGAATCTCAACGTGACGGGTCTCGTTGCAGACGCTGAACGACTGCCATTCGCCGACTCGAGTGTGGACCTGGTGGTGGGGCACGCCGTCCTGCATCACGTACCCGACCTCGACGCGCTTTTCACTGAAGTAAATCGGGTATTGCGTCCCGGTGGTCGATTTGTTTTTTGTGGCGAACCGACCCAAAAAGGCGATTTCGTTGCCCGTGCATTGTCACGCTTGACTTGGTGGACGAGTACGAGAATAACCAAATTGCCACCCTTTGCGGACAAATGGGCGCGGCCCGAACACGAACTGAACGCTTCATCACGTGAAGCGGCATTGGAATCCGTGGTGGACATTCACACTTTTGACCCCGACCAATTAGCGCGAGTAGCGCTGCGAAATGGCAGCGTTGACGTGGCGACCGTCACAGAAGAACTAACAGCTTCTTGGTTCGGATGGCCGGTTCGCACATTCGAGAGTTCGGTTAAGTCTGACGCATTGGGTTGGGGTTGGGCCAATTTCGCGTTTGGAACGTGGAAAAAGCTGGAAAGCCTGGACCGCAACGTGCTGTCAAAGGTGGTCCCCGATGAATTTTTCTACAACGTTTGCATTACCGGAGTAGCGCCTTAACCGGACGAACACATGCGACTTTTGCACTTTTCCTGGGAATACCCGCCGGTCATGTACGGCGGGCTTGGCGCGCACGTTTTGGCGTTGACGCAAGCGCAGGCACGGCACGGACATGACGTGACCGTGATTACACAGGCTCCGGCGGGGGAGACCGGTTCAAGTGAGGAATGCAAGGGTGTCCGCGTAATTAGAGTGGCAAATCACCATCCGGATGCGCAGCTGGTCCAGGAAAACTTTGACTACTGGGTGCACGGATTTGCATTAGCAAGCCAAAATGCTTGTGAATCCTTGGAAGATGTGCCGGAAATTGTTCACGGACACGATTGGATCGCCGCCTCGCAGCTCGCTGTGGCAGCTAAGAAATTTGCAGTCCCAAGTGTGCTGACCGTGCATGCAACAGAATTTGGTCGACACAACGGTTGGCTTACCTCGCGACTGTCACAAATGGTGTTCGGCAATGAACGAAGGGCAATCAATACCGCGGATTCGGTTATTGTTTGCAGTAATTACATGATGAATGAAGTTCGCAACGGTTATGGTGTTGAGCCCACGTTCCTCAATGTAGTACCCAATGCGGTTGCGTCGTCTTCGCAAGTTCTGAGGCGAGAGGAAATCATTTCACCGAAAATTGTGTTGGGCTATATCGGTCGACTCGAATGGGAAAAAGGAGTACATCACCTCATTGACGCTCTGGGGTTACTCAACAATTCAAGGATTCACCTAGAGATCGTTGGCACCGGGAGTCAGTTGTTAGATCTCAAAGAAAAAGTTTCCAGAAAAGGTCTGAGTGATCAGATTTCATTTCTCGGATACGTCGATGACAATGATAGGCCCGGTATTTTACAATCCTGGACGCTGGCAGTAATCCCATCAAGTTATGAACCATTTGGAATTGTGGCACTTGAACTTGCTCAGGTTGGAATCCCAATCATCGCAGCTCAGGTGGGTGGGTTGGCCGACATTATTTCCTCACCTAAGTTTGGGTATCCGATCCCCGAGGTTTCTGGAGACACAATTGCCAGGGAAATTGAATTGATCTTGAGTAATCCGGAGCAGGCTGGTGAACGAGCCACTCGCTTGCGTGAGCGTGTAGCCATTGAGTTCACTTGGGAGCGAGTAGTCGACTTAACCGATCTCATTTATGAAAAGATTCGATCATGAAGCGTTTTAACCCATGGCGCCTAACAAATGCGCGTTGGATATTACGCAATCGTGCCTGGAGTTGGTATTACCTCGTGCGTTACATGCGTTTCCTGAGATTGCATCATTTCGGATCGCGAGACGTCGTATGTACGGGATTTGTTTTTCTAGGGAAAGACGTTGAACTCAGCGCCCGGAAAGGATTTGGCCGAATCGTGCTGGGAAGCTGGGTACACATAGGAGATCAGTGTCGTATTCGAGCGCATGAAGGAAGTATCCATATCGGCTCGAAAACTGTCATGGGCCGAGACAACACGATCAACGCTTATCTTGACATTTTGATTGGTGTCGAGTGTGTATTTTCCGACTCCATATACATGTGCGATTTTGATCATCGGTTCTCAGATGTGAAAATCCCCATCCGGTTGCAGGGGATTATTAAGTCACCGGTTCGCATCGGTGACAATACGTGGATCGGCACCAAAGTAACCGTGGTTCGAGGATCCAATGTTGGCGCCGGCAGCGTGATAGGTGCGAATTCGGTCGTCAAAGGAGTGATCGCTCCGATGTCAGTTGCTGTCGGGGTCCCCGCCAAAGTTATTAAATCCAGACTTGAAGTGGATGCCGCCCAGTTGGAAGTTAAACGTCATGCAGAGTCCGTGCGATCGAGTACACGCGATGCATTAAATGAAATCAGTGGAAAAGGAAAGTCGGAATCGAGACCAGACCTCAACTGCTCAACGTGATCAAGCACTCGTCCTCGGGCGTACTGCGCGGCGCTGTCTCGTGTAACCATAAAGGCCCAGTCGCTCGACAATTGCAACATAAGTTGGTTGAGGTGTTGTGAAGTGCAGGCACCCTGCTCAATCAGGCCAAGCACGTAGTCTTGACTCACAGCATTCACTTCCACAATGTCGCGAACGGCATCGCCGTTCCAAACCGACCAGTCTTTTCCGCTTCCCCATGAAGAATCTTGAAGCTGAATTGAAGTCCGGGCCGTTGAAGTCACTTCCGCCAAGGTTGCCGTAATTATTCCCGATTCAGGAAGAAGTTCAATAACTCGCTCGAACCAATCGACCCCTTCATGCCACCAGTGCCCTAGGAGTTCGGTGTCGATTCCTACAACGAGAGTCGGCGATTCCTGTCCCGAATCATGCTGTTGTTCGAAACTGCTCACAAGCTCGCGCACAAAATTTCGGGCGTCCACTTCAACTTGCACACTCGCAGATTGTGGATCGTATGCAGGTTTCGCAAACGCGGCCCTGTCTCCCACTGCGTTGAGTTTGAGTCCGTAGCTAGATTCGATCTGGTGAAAGTCGCGGTAGACGGATGAACCGGCATAACCCCGTTCATGGGACCACACCAAATCACTCACCCGTGCGTCGCGCGCGGTGATATTCACATTGGAGCCCGCAAGTTGATAAGAAACAGATGGCCGACCACCGGCAGCGACTATTGCAGGCTCGTCAACCATGAAGTGGGTGATGCCCAATGTGTCATAGACGATCTCCTGGCCCGGGCCGTAAGCGCACTCGGGGACCCAGATTCCCACGGGCTTTGTGCCGTAGCGTCTGACACAGTCGCTAAGACCAGCCCGAAGTGCGACGGCATGGATGCGTGAATCCAGCCCCGGGGTGAACGGGTGCGTGGCGGGACCTCCCAAAAGTTCAACCACGTGGTCATCGATCAGTGATCGAATACGCGGGGCCGCACCGCGCGAGAAGTCACTGTGAAAAATTCCCAAGGTCCGCTGGACTCGATCGAGTTCGTAGCCTCGTAATGGGTGTCTGCTGGGCAAGTTAAGCGCACGAAGCTGCCAGTTATTCAGCCACGAATCAAGGCCTCGAAGGGCCCCTGGATCATCCAGTTGGGCCGCAAGAACCGGAGTAATCCCAAGGCTGGCGATATTTCGAAAGCCTTTCTTCCCCAATCGGTTGAGTGCCTTGAAAAGCGGCAGATAAGAATTTGCGTAAGCCTGGTAAAGCCACTCTTCTCCAACTGGCCAACTACCGTGCCCCAGAACCCACGGCAGATGGCTGTGCAGGACAAAAACGACCCGACCGGTGGGGATTATTGTGACATCGGATGAGTAATCGTCCCCAGATTTCCGGCTCGATCCCACGAAGAGACTCTAGAGGTCCATGATTGTGTGAGATCATGAATGGCCGGTTTTGTTACTGGTGGGTAACATAAGCCGCAGCTAGGGAAGTTCTGTGGAATTCGTCAATCTATAACCGGCAAAGGAGTTAAACACGTGAAGATCGCCGTCTGTGTAAAACAGGTCCCTGATACGTGGGCCGAGAAAAAACTGAGAGCCGATACATCAACACTTGATCGCGAGAGCGCGGACGGTGTGCTCAACGAACTCGATGAGTACGCGGTTGAACAAGGGTTGCAACTCGTGGAAGCAAACGGCGGCGAAGTCGTTATTGTCACGATGGGGCCCGAACGTGCTGCCGAGACCCTGCGCAAAGCCATCAGCATGGGCGCGGACGCTGGAATTCACATTGTGGACGACAACCTGGCCGGATCCGATGCCATCGCCACTTCTGCGGTGCTCGCCAAGGCACTCGAAGGACGCGATTTTGACATGATTCTTTTCGGGTCAGAGTCAACAGATGCCCGCATGTCAGTAATCCCGGCGATGGTCGCGGAACGTTTGGGAATTGCTCAAGTCACTTTCGCCCAAAAAGTTGAAGTGTCAGGAACGACGGTGACCGCTGAACGCGTAACAGACTACGGCTTCGACACTCTCACCGCCTCATTACCTGCCGTGGTTAGTGTCGTTGAAAAAATTAATGAGCCTCGTTACCCCTCGTTTAAGGGAATTATGGCCGCCAAGAAAAAGCCGGTTGAAACGCTGACCACGGCCGATCTAGGACTTGATCCTGCGATCGTCGGGGCCGGTGCGGCTTGGTCTGCGGTGGCGGATTTCGCCGCTCGCCCACCCAAGCCTGCAGGTGTTGTCGTTACGGACGAAGGTGCCGGTGGAACATCAATCGCAGATTACCTAACAACTTCTAAATTCATCTAGAAACAACCGACAAAAACTTTTAAGGAGAACAGCATGAGTGACGTACTCGTACTAGCGGAGCACCATGAATCAGAAATTCGCAAAGTGACATTTGAACTAATTACAGCAGCTCGGGAATTGGGGACCCCTGTCGTTGTCTGGCTCGGCACCGGTTGCGGTGAAGCTGCAGTAGCTGCCCTGGGTAGTTTCGGCGCCGCGAAGATTTTCATTGCTGACTCAGCGGATGTATCCGATCACCCGGTCGGGCCAGGAGCAGAAATTTTGGCAAACCTCATCGGATCTGTGCAACCTGCGGCCGTTCTCGTAGCTTCCAGCGCTGATGGAAAAGAGATCGCAGCGCGCACAGCGATTAAATCTGGTTGCGGAATCATCACGGACGCGGTTGAAATCGCAGGCGACGGTACGGTCACGCAAAGCGTTTTTGGCGGCAGCACAATTGTGCACTCGCGGGTGACCCACGGGACACCCATAATCACCGTTCGTCCCAATTCAATCTCGGCAATTGAGTCTGCAGCCAGTGCAGTCACTGAAAACATCACAATCGGAATCTCTGAATCAGCAAAATTGGTGTCGGTTACCAATCGAAATGTTGTAGAAAAGGGTGAGCGCCCAGAATTGGCAGAAGCCGACGTTGTAGTCAGTGGCGGTCGAGGAGTAGGCGGAGCCGAAGGTTTCGGTGTCATCGAAGCTCTGGCCGATAGTCTCAATGCGGCGGTGGGTGCCTCACGAGCTGCAACGGATGCCGGTTGGTACCCGCACCAATTCCAGGTGGGGCAGACGGGTAAGACAGTTTCTCCTTCCCTCTACATTGCAAACGGGATTTCGGGTGCTATCCAGCACCGCGCGGGTATGCAAACCTCAAAGGTGGTTATCGTGGTCAATAAGGACGCTGAAGCCCCGATTTTTGAGTTGGCCGACTACGGAGTTGTGGGGGATCTGTTCACGGTCGTGCCCCAATTAACCGCGGAAATTGCCAAACGCAAGTAACCGAAATTGCGGGTTTGGGTGCGTTAGGTAGTGTTCGGGACTGTGCAACGCGTTTATCTTGATCATGCCGCAACGACTGCAATGTTGCCCGAAGCCCGGGCGGCATGGCTCGAGGTGTCCGAGCAGGTAGGCAACGCTTCCAGTCTGCACACATCCGGGCGCGCTGCACGTCGCGTGGTTGAGTCTGCCCGAGAGTCCATCGCGAAGGACTTAGGAACCAGACCATCGGCCGTGATCTTTACCGGCGGAGGCACCGAATCTGACAACCTTGCCGTCAAAGGCCTGTATTGGGCCCGTTGTTCGCAATTGGGCAAATCCAATTTGACCGTCATCACCAGTGCGATTGAGCATCACGCGGTCCTTGATCCTGTGCTGTGGTTGGGCGCACACGAAGGCGCAGTTGTTGAGTTCGTTAGCGCAGATGCCCACGGGCGGATCAGTTTGTCCGAAATGCAAGACGCATTGGTCCGTGGCGATATCGCACTAGTTTCCGTTATGTGGGCAAATAATGAAATCGGGGCAATTCAGCCCGTCCACGAAATTGCCGCATTGTGTAAGAAATTCGGTGTGCCATTTCACACCGATGCCGTTCAAGCTCTGGGACAGTTACCGCTGAGGTTGGGGGAGCTCGATGCCGCTGCGGTGACAATAAGTAGCCACAAAATAGGTGGACCAGTCGGGGTCGGAGCGCTCATCGTTGATCCTTTTGCGAAATTCACGCCTATTCTTCACGGCGGGGGACAAGAGCGGGAAATCCGCTCGGGTACCTTCGACCCGGCATCCATTGCCGCCTTTGCCGCCGCAATCCGTTACTCGGTTTCAATCTTGGATGAACACGCCGCAACATTGCGCGAATTACAGGAATACCTGATCTCAGCAATAACGAGTGCGGTCCCGAGCGCGATTTTTAATGGCCCACCCCCCGGGGAGGGCCGTTTGCCAAACAACACCCATTTTTCATTCCCCGGATGTGAAGGGGACTCACTGCTAATGCTTCTTGATGCTGCTGGCATTGATTGCTCAACGGGTTCAGCGTGTACGGCTGGAATTCCTGAACCAAGTCATGTTTTATTGTCAATGGGGGTCGATGAAAAAACTGCGCGGGCCTCACTTCGTTTCAGTTTGGGTCGAGATAGTTCAAAAGAGGGAATTGACCAGTTAGCCCAAGCACTGCCCGGTGTCGTCGAGCGGGCTCAACGAGCCGGGTCGGTGTCGGCATGAGTGCACTCCGAGTGATTTCAGCAATGAGCGGTGGGGTTGATTCCTCGGTTGCGACAGCGCGCATGATTGATCAAGGACATGAAGTCGTCGGGATTCACTTGGCGCTATCCCGCACGGACTCGAATGGGAAAAGTCGGGGGTGCTGCACCCTTGACGACGCCCGCGACGCCCGTCGAGTTGCGGACAAATTAGGCATCCCGTTTTATGTGTGGGATTTCTCTAAGGCTTTTGCCGAGAGCGTCATGGACAACTTTCATTCGGAGTACGAGCAGGGTCGAACACCCAACCCATGTCTGCGCTGTAATGAAAAGATTAAGTTCAGCGCGGTCCTCGATCGCGCGCTCGCACTCGGCTTTGACGCTGTCGCAACGGGACACTACGCCCAAATTGAGCACGGACCAGACGGTGTTGAGCTGCACCGCGCAATTGATCCACTCAAAGATCAGTCCTACGTCCTAGGCGTTTTGACTCAAAAACAGCTCGCCCACTCGCTGTTTCCACTGGGTGGGGATACCAAGGTGCGCATCAGGGAAGAGGCATCCGAGCGTGGCCTCATCACGGCCAAGAAGCCGGACAGTCACGATATTTGCTTTATTCCCGATGGAGACACAGCCGGCTACCTTGTTCGTAAACTTGGCGAGCAGCCGGGGGACATCACCGATGCCGAAACGGGGGAAGTCCTTGGTCGCCACAGCGGAACATTCACGGTCACCATTGGTCAACGTCGTGGACTGAATTTGACGGTGCCCGCCGAAGACGGTTCGCCCAGGTACGTGGTTGATATTGACCGTGAGAGCGGCACCGTGATCGTCGGGGCACCCGAGCTGCTCGACATCGACTTTATTCGTGCCGTCCATCCAATTTGGGCCGGGGCTCCGTTAGGAGAAGAAGCCATTGATGTCAGTGCGCAGGTCCGTGCCCACGCCGAGCCCGTTCCAGCAAGTGCCTGCGTTGTTGACGGCGAGCTGCTCATTAATTTGCATGAGCCAATCAGGGGCTTGGCACCGGGCCAAGCTGCGGTGATCTATTCGGGCACCAAAGTTTTGGGCTCTGCGACGGTTGCAAGTACAAATCGTGTTGGAAAACAGAGTTCCCTGCATGGCAATTGACGAGTTTGATGCCAGGGTCTAATACCAGTGTCTAGAGCTAGGGCATCAGCCTTGGGGGTTCTTCCCGGAACATCAGCGCAGGAAGCCGCGCAGGTTGTCGCGGGTGAATTTCCCCACGCGCTATTTATGCCAGTGCTGCCAGAGCGGGGACCGGGCGCGGACCCGGTAGGACGCACAGCCGCACTCCTCAGCGCAATAAGTAGTGACTTCTCGACAAGTGTTATCCCCTCGGGCTGGCAGATTTCTCGCACCCCCGGGATCGACATGCAACGGGCGCATGATTTCCTGCGACAGGATCAAGACGCAATTGAGGAACATGCCCAAGGGTTTGCCGAGCAATTCACCGCTACTGTGGTTGGACCGGTCAGCTGGTGTGCCAAAGTTGAAAGTGCTTCGGGTGAGAGCCTTATTCGCGATCTGGGCGCGGTCTTTGAAGTTTCTTTGGTTTTGGTCGAAGCCGTGCGCGCGCACTTTGAGTCGCTGAAACGCATTTTCCCTGATGCGCATCTGGCTGTTGTCCTTGAGGAGCCGTTTGCGGCCGCTGCATGTGCTGGAACCATTCCAACGGCCAGCGGCTTGAACAGTTATGTCAATATTGATCGAGCACGCATTCTCGAATTTTGGGAGCCACTGGTCGCACTCGCTCACAATTCGCAGGCTGAGATCGGGATTGCCATGGGCGCCGACAATGACCTCTTTATTGAACCCCTCATGACGGCGGGGGTCACGACCTATTTTGAAGTTGCCGCCAGCAATCGCCTTGGCGAGTTGATTGACCAGAAACGCAATACCTACTGGGAGATTAAACCCCACCTCAGCGCACGAGATAACGCCTTCGACATCGCCCGTCGGATCACGAGCCTAGGATTTTCGTTGAGTGAGACCGCGGGAACACTGATTGTGGTGCCGCAACCCAGCTCGGTATCGCGTGGCTGGCCCGCGGCGCGGTCTGCCATCACGGCCGTACGTGAAGTTGTAGATTTGTTGAATGACGAGGATCGGCTTTTAGGTGAGTGAGTCGTTATTGAGTGAGTTGTTATTGAGTGAGTCGTTGTGGCCGTGACATCACAAGGTGGGCAGCCGTCAATACGTGCTTCGCAGCGTTGGCAGCAACTCGTCGAAGAGATAAATCAAGCCCGAGCTCAGTACTCATTGAAGGAGCATCAGAGGCTATCGGACGCGGAGTATGACAAGCTCTTTGTCGAACTCGTCGCCCTCGAAAACCAGTATCCAATTCTGATTGCGGGTGATTCACCCACTCAATCGGTGGGAGGCCTTCGCTCGGAGCTCTTTGATCCTGTGACTCACCTTCAACCCATGTATTCCCTTGACAACTCTTTTAACCCCGAAGAACTTGTTGCGTGGTGCGAACGGGTTAAGGGCACACTTAATCATGAACCGCAGTACCTGTGTGAACTCAAAATTGATGGGCTTGCTGTTGACGCCGTGTATCGAAAGGGCCAACTTGAATCCTTGGCAACCCGAGGTGACGGAATAACCGGTGAAGATGTCACAGTGAATGCGGCGTTCATCGCTTCGATTCCCAAGACTCTCATTGGAAAGTCAATTCCCGTATTGCTCGAAGTGCGCGGCGAAGTCTTTTATCCGCTGGAAGCTTTTGATCTGATTAATAGTGAACAAGTAAAAATGGGCAAGCAGCTCTTTGCCAACCCGCGAAATGCGGCCGCAGGCGCGCTGCGTCAAAGAATTGACAAACGAGAACGGGAGTTGCAGGATTCAAAAAGCCCTGGACGCGCGGAGAAATTGACGCAAGATCTCAATGCTGCAATAGCGAGACTGTCAGGTTTGCAGTTCACGGTGCACGGTTTCGGTGCCCACGACTCCATCGAGTTAACGCAAGTCCAGACGCAAAGCGAGGTATACGAGCGACTCTCTCAGTGGAGTTTGCCAACGACAACCCATGCGCGCGTCTATGAAAGCCACAAAAAAGTATTGGAATTCATTGATCATTTCAGTGACCACCGTGCCGAGGTGAGTTTTGATATCGATGGCGTCGTGGTGAAGGTAAATGGTCTCGAAGACCAAGTGACACTGGGATTCACTTCTCGGGCACCGAGGTGGGCTATCGCCTATAAATATCCGCCCGAAGTTGTTCGAACGCGTCTACTCGGCATTGAAGTAAGCGTGGGGCGCACCGGTCGAGTGACCCCTTATGCGGTAATGGAACCCGTACAGGTTGCCGGGACAACCGTTTCCATGGCGACACTGCACAATCCTTTCGAAGTAGAGCGAAAAGGCGTCCTCATCGGTGACATGATTTTTCTGCGAAAGGCCGGCGAGATTATCCCTGAAGTATTGGGACCCGTGATCGAGGAGCGAAACGGAACCGAAGTTGCTTTCCTCATGCCCGAGTTCTGCCCCGAATGCGGATCAACAATTGCGCCAGCAAGTGAAGGCGACAAAGACATTCGTTGCCCCAATGCACAGGGCTGCCCTGCTCAATTGCGTGAACGACTATTTCATATTGGTTCCCGCGGAGCGCTCGACATTGAAGGGCTGGGAGAAAAGGCAGCGCAGGCGTTAATGGTCAGCGGGGTGCTCGCTAATGAAGCAGATCTTTTTAATCTAACACCAGAAAACCTTCTGGCCAGCGAATTTTTTGTGAACGCGCACAAAGAATCGGAGGTGGCCAGTATCAACAAGGCGGGTGAGGTTTTGCTTTCGCAATTGCAGAAAGCAAAGGTAGCTCCGTTGTGGCGGTTCTTGGTCGCTTTGAGTATTCGACATGTGGGTCCAACCGCCGCCAAGAAACTAGCTCGGACATTTGGTTCACTGGACTCAATCGAGAAAGCCTCAATTGGCGAGCTGTCCTGCATCGATGGTGTGGGGGAGCGGATTGCTGAAAGTATTATTGAATTTTTCCAAACCCCGTGGCGCCGAGAAGTCATTGCGAGTTGGCGCGCCTCCGGTGTGGTTTTCTCAGATCCCAATAGTGAAGTGTCCGGACAGCTTGGTCCATTAATCGGGAAGACAATCGTGATCACCGGTTCTATTCCGGGTTATACGCGGGATGGTGCACAAGACGCGATCGCGGCATTGGGGGCAACGATTGCCGGATCGGTGTCGAAAAAGACCCACTTGGTTGTGATCGGTGACAAGGCCGGGTCCAAAGCAGAAAAGGCCGAGAGCCTGGGCGTGCCAACCACCGGTGTTGATGGTTTCCACGCATTACTGCGTGGTGACTTTGCTCGAGCGTTAGTTCAGTAAGCAGAGCGACGCACCGTAATCCTGACGCCGCGCCGCTCAATAGACTTAGGGCATGACGGACACCACGGCCACAGGGATCAATCGAGATCAGGTAGTACACCTGGGCAGGCTGGCTCGACTTGAACTAACAGAGGTCGAGGTGGATCACTACACGCTGCAACTTGAGCAGATCTTGGGTGCCATTGCCGCGATTAGCACCGTAGCGACCGATGACATTCCCCCGACATCCCACCCGATTGCCCTGGAAAATGTTTATCGTGAAGATGTAGCCGTACCGGGGCTTCTACAAGAAGACTTTGTTGGCTGGGCTCCCTCATTTGAAGATGATCGATTCAGGGTCCCGAGAATTCTGGGTGAGCCCGCATGAGCGAATTGATCCATCAAAGCGCGGCAACACTCGCGGCAGCGATTGCCCGCAAAGAGGTATCCAGCGAGGAAGTAACCAGGGCACACCTTGACCGGATTTCTCAGGTTGACGAACGCGTTCACGCATTTCTCTATGTCGACCCGGAAAGCTCAATAGCGCGGGCACGTGAAGTTGATCAACAGTTGGCCAAAGGTGCGTTGTCTTCGCCACTTGCCGGTGTCCCCGTAGCGCTCAAAGACCTGCTGGCAACAAAGGGCGTCCCGACAACGTGTGGCTCGCGGATTCTGCAGGGGTGGCGGCCGCCCTACAACGCCACAATCGTCAACAAACTCCATGCGGCGGGTGTTGTCTCCCTGGGTAAGACCAACATGGACGAATTCGCCATGGGTTCATCGACCGAGCACAGCGGTTACGGACCGACCCACAATCCGTGGGATCTACAGCGGATCCCGGGTGGTTCCGGTGGCGGATCTGCTGCAGCGATCGCTAGTTTTGAATCACCACTAGCGATAGGCACTGACACGGGTGGCTCAATTCGCCAGCCGGCTGCGGTAACGGGAACAGTCGGCGTAAAGCCCACATACGGTGGGGTTTCACGCTATGGAATCGTGGCACTGGCATCCTCATTAGATCAGGCAGGACCCTGCGCACGCGACGTCATGGACACGGCGCTGTTGCATTCAGTGATTGCCGGTCACGACCCACGTGACTCGACTTCGATTAATGCACCCGTGCCTGATTTTGTGGCGGCCGCACTCAATGCCGATATCCGTGGTATGAAAATTGGTGTCATTAAGGAACTGCAGGGGGAAGGTTTTCAGTCAGGAGTATTGGAACGATTCAACCAATCATTGGAAATTCTCACTGAACTTGGAGCTGAAATTCTCGAAGTCTCTTGCCCGCATTTTAAATACGCACTGGGTGCCTACTACCTGATCTTGCCATCGGAGGCATCGAGCAACCTTGCTCGATTTGACGGTATGCGTTTCGGTATTCGGGTCGACGACGGCAATGACCGCTCGGTGGAACAGGTCATGAGCGCAACGCGGGAGCGGGGATTTGGTGCCGAAGTTAAGCGTCGAATCATGCTGGGAACCTACGCGCTTTCTAGTGGGTATTACGACGCCTACTACGGTCAGGCCCAACGAATTCGAACGCTCATCAGGCGCGACTTCGAGTCGGCATTTTCGCAAGTCGATGTACTCGTTTCTCCGACGTCGCCCACGACCGCATTTAAAATCGGTGAAAAGCTGGATGACCCGTTAGCCATGTATCTCAATGATGTTGCAACCATCCCGGTGAACTTGGCGGGTAACTGCGCCATGTCACTTCCCATTGGGCTTGCGCCCGAGGACGGTCTTCCTGTTGGATTGCAAATCATTGCGCCAGCAACGGCTGACGCTTTGTTATACCAAGTTGGTTCAGCGTTGGAAAGTGCCCTGGTTGACCGTTGGGGCGGACTGTTGATTTCGGAGGCGCCATCATTATGACAACGCAATACAGTGCGGTAATTGCAGAATTTGACCCCATTATTGGACTTGAAACGCATATTGAATTGGGCACGAATTCAAAAATGTTTTGCTCATGTTCAGCGCAATTTGGTGGCGATCCCAACACTTTTGTTTGCCCTGTGTGTCTTGGGATGCCGGGAAGTATGCCGGTTGTCAACCGCGTCGCCGTTGAGTCAACAATCCGGATGGGCTTAGCGTTGAAGTGCTCAATTGTCCCATGGTGCCGATTTGCACGAAAGAATTATTTTTATCCGGATATGCCAAAGAACTATCAGATCTCTCAATATGACGAACCTTTGTGCATCAACGGGTACCTTGATGTCACGGTGTCAACCGAAAGCGGCCCTCAAGTTTTTCGGGTTGAGATTGAGCGAGTACACATGGAAGAAGACACAGGCAAATTGCTCCATGCCGGTGGTGCCGGGCGCATTCATGGTTCAACTCATTCACTTGTTGACTACAACCGTGCGGGTATCCCATTAATTGAGGTTGTCACTAAACCGATTCTCGGGACGGGGAATCTAGCGCCTGAAGTCGCCAAGGCCTACGTTGCGGAGTTACGTGATCTCATGCGGGCACTTGGTGTGTCTGATGTCCGAATGGAGGAGGGTTCGCTGCGTTGTGATGTCAACGTGTCACTGAGCCGACCGGGTGAGGAGTGGGGAACTCGAACCGAGACCAAGAACGTCAACTCATTACGATCTGTTGAACGGGCTGTCCGCACCGAAATGCTGCGGCAGGCAGATCGGCTTCGTGGCGGCGAGCGGATCATCCAAGAAACGCGGCATTTCAATGAGGAGACCGGCGACACGACATCGGGTCGTTCAAAGGAGACGGCTGAGGATTATCGGTACTTTCCAGAGCCAGATCTTGTTCCTATTGCGCCGAGCAAGGAGTGGATTGAGGAATTACGAGCGACCTTGCCGGAAATTCCCTCTGTTCGCAGGGCCCGCCTGCAATTTGATTGGGGAATAAGCGATTTCGACATGCAAAGCCTGGTGAACGCTGGGGCACTGGAACTCGTTGTGGCATCAATTGATGCTGGTGTACAACCCGCTGCCGCCCGTAAATGGTGGACCGGCGAGTTGACGCGGGTTGCTAATGAACGCAACTGCGAGTTGGAAGAACTGACCGTAACTCCCAATGACATTGCCCAGATTGAAGATCTGATCTCTGCAGGCGACCTCACGGATAAAATGGCGCGTTCTGTGTTCGAGGGTTTGCTTCAAGGGGAGGGATCCGTCCCCGAAATCGTTGGCCAACGTGGACTTGTTGTCGTGAACGACGACGACCTGCTGATTGCTGCTATTAGGGCGGCGTTGGCGGACGCACCTGATGTTGCGGAAAAAATCCAAGGTGGAAGAATCGCGGCGGCGGGTTCAATAGTAGGTGCGGTAATGAAGGCAACTCAAGGTCAAGCAGATGCATCGAAAGTGCGCACCTTGCTTCTTGAGCAACTCGGAGTAAAGGAATAAGGGTCCCCAAATGGTCAATATGAAACCACGCAGCTCAGATGTAACCGATGGACTTGAGCGCTCGCCAGCACGCGGCATGTTGCGCGCGGTCGGTATGGGAGACGAGGATTTTACCAAGCCTCAAATCGGAATTGCATCGAGTTGGAACGAAATCACCCCGTGTAATCTCTCATTAGAACGTCTTGCAAAGGCCGCAAAGGAAGGCGTGCACGCGGCCGGTGGCTTCCCCATGCAATTCGGAACAATTTCCGTCTCGGACGGCATTTCCATGGGCCACGAAGGAATGCATTTCTCCCTTGTCAGTCGTGAAATTATTGCGGACTCGGTGGAAGCGGTTATGCAAGCCGAGCGCATGGATGGAATGGTGACGTTCGCGGGCTGTGATAAGTCATTACCGGGAATGCTGATGGCTTCAGCCCGACTCGATGTGGCCTCAGTATTTGTCTATGCCGGTTCTATTTTGCCCGGACGGGTCAAACTCTCCGACGGTCTGGAGAAAGACGTCACCATCATTGATGCGTTTGAAGCGGTTGGAGCCTGCGCGCGTGGTCTGATGTCACGAGAAGACGTAGATCGAATTGAACGCGCCATTTGTCCCGGTGAAGGTGCCTGTGGTGGCATGTTCACGGCCAACACAATGGCAAGTGCTGCAGAAGCCATGGGCATGTCACTGCCGGGCTCATCCGCTCCGCCCGCGGTTGACCGACGTCGCGACGTTTCAGCTCGACGATCCGGTGAAGCTGTCGTTGAATTGATCCGTCAGGGAATAACAACGCGCGATATTATTACTCGTCAATCGTTAGAAAATGCCATCGCCGTCCTCATGGCATTTGGTGGGTCGACTAATGCCGTGCTGCATCTTTTGGCAATTGCCCATGAAGCCAAAGTGGAACTCCATATTGACGACTTCCACCGGATTGGTTCCAAAGTTCCGTTACTCGCTGACGTTAAACCATTTGGACGCTACGTCATGAGTGATGTGGATCGTGTTGGCGGCGTACCCGTCGTTTTGCGCACGCTTCTTGATGCAGGGCTGATTCATGGTGATGCACTAACGGTGACCGGTAAGACCATGGCTGAGAATTTGCGAGATATCAATCCATCGGATCCTGACGAAGATGTTTTATATTCATCAAAAAATGCGATTGCAACATCCGGTGGAATCAAGATTTTGGGTGGATCGTTAGCCCCCGAAGGCGCTGTTGTGAAGAGTGCAGGCGTGCCGGTTGAGAGGTTCGAGGGTAAGGCACGGGTCTTTGAAAAAGAGCAATTCGCTATGGCGGCACTTGAAGACGGCACCATCAAGGCTGGCGATGTCGTGGTGATTCGCTATGAAGGGCCCAAAGGTGGACCCGGTATGCGTGAGATGCTGATGATCACAGCAGCCATCAAAGGCGCCGGACTTGGCAAAGAAGTGCTCTTAATTACCGATGGTCGATTTTCGGGCGGCACAACTGGTCTATGTGTAGGCCACGTTTCTCCGGAGACAGTTGATGGGGGGCCAATTGCGCTAGTGGCTGAGGGCGACCTAATTTCGATCGATCTCGTGGCGCGTACCTTGGATTTGCATGTTGACCCAGCAGAATTGGACCGGCGCCGGGCAGCATTTGTGCCATTGCCCAACCGGTACACGCGTGGAGTGCTCTCCAAGTACGCCAAATTAGTTGGTTCAGCATCCCTGGGTGCCGTTCTGGACTAGGAACTCAAACCTCCTCTCTCACCTAGGCACAGTCCAGGCGATGTCCAAGTGGGGTGCAAGTGCTGGCCAAGGTCACTGATGACAACGGGGGGTTAACAGGTTATGGTTCTCTTATGTCGTATGTACTCGTAGTTATTAGGCGCACGGGCTAAGCAGCAGCCAGATACCGTGCGCAGCCCTCCGCAACCCTTAGGGGTCGGGGGGTTTGTCATTACCAAACCAAACTGAACCGAACCGAACCGAACCGAAAGGAGACACAGAAATCGTGAACAATTCACATGACGTGAACTCCCAGTCACGCCCACAGTCCATCCCGATGACGGGAGCTCAGAGCCTGATCGCATCCTTGGAAGCCGCTGGCGTCGAGGTGGTATTCGGTATTCCCGGCGGTGCGATTCTGCCGGCCTACGACCCCATGATGGACTCCACCAAGCTTCGTCACATTTTGGTTCGACATGAGCAGGGCGCGGGACACGCTGCCGAAGGCTATGCCAGCGCGACCGGCCGGGTCGGAGTCTGTATGGCAACGAGTGGACCTGGCGCCACCAACTTGGTAACCCCGATCGCTGATGCTTACATGGATTCAGTCCCAATGGTCGCGATCACGGGGCAGGTTCCCAGTGCTTCCATTGGCACGGATGCATTCCAAGAAGCCGACATCCGCGGTATCACCATGCCGATCACCAAGCACAGCTTCCTCATCACAAATCCAGCTGAAATTTCTCAGGCGATTGCGCAAGCATTCCATTTGGCATCAACCGGTCGGCCGGGACCGGTGCTCGTCGACATTGCCAAAGATGCCCTTCAAGCTGACACCATGTTCGTGTGGCCTGAGTCATTAGATCTGCCGGGTTACAATCCTCGGACCCGACCTCACTCCAAGCAAATCCGCGAAGCAGCGAAGTTAATCCTGTCCAGCCGGCAACCGGTTCTCTATGTTGGCGGAGGTGTCATTCGAGGGAATGCTTCGGCATCTTTGCGAATTCTGGCCGAATTAACTGGAATCCCCGTTGTGACAACCCTGATGGCACGCGGTGCATTTCCAGATTCGCACACTCAGCATTTAGGTATGCCGGGCATGCACGGAACGGTCGCAGCGGTTGGTGCATTACAAAAGGCCGACCTGCTGATTACGCTCGGTGCTCGTTTTGACGACCGCGTCACCGGAAAACTTTCTTCATTTGCCCCTAACGCAGCAGTAATTCATGCGGACATTGATCCCGCTGAGATTGGCAAGAACCGCGAAGCTGATATTCCTATTGTTGGCGACGTTGCTGAGGTGATCCCCGAGCTCATTGCGGCAATCAACGCCGAGATCGAGTTGGGCAATGTGGGCGACTACGCAGCGTGGTGGAGCGAACTCAATCGGCTCCGTGAAACGTATCCATTGGGCTACGACCTGCCCAATGATGGAACCCTGTCACCCCAGTACGTGATTGAACGGCTCGGAAAAATTTCTGGTCCCGAATCCATTTACGCGGCGGGCGTTGGTCAACATCAAATGTGGGCTGCTCAATTCATCGGGTATGAGTTTCCTGGCACGTGGCTGAACTCGGGCGGTGCGGGAACTATGGGTTACGCGGTCCCGGCTGCAATGGGTGCAAAGGTGGGTTGTCCCGACAAGACCGTTTGGGCGATTGATGGAGATGGTTGCTTCCAGATGACAAATCAGGAACTCGCCACCTGCACGATTAACGACATTCCGATCAAGGTTGCGCTGATAAACAACTCAAGCCTAGGCATGGTCCGTCAATGGCAAACACTCTTCTACAATGAGCGCTATTCAAATACCGATCTGCAGTCTCACAGGTTCCCGGATTTCGTGAAATTGGCAGAAGCCTATGGCGCATATGGGCTCCAGTGTGACAATGCGGAATCCGTTGACTCGACAATTGAAAAGGCACTGAGTCTCAACGATGCCCCAGTTGTCATCGACTTCGTGGTGCACCGTGACGCAATGGTGTGGCCAATGGTTGCCGCTGGAACCGGGAATGACGAAATTCAATATGCGCGCTCAATTGCGCCTGAATGGGGCAGTGACGACTAAATGACTCGGCGCACACTTTCCGTACTTGTACAGGATCAACCTGGGGTTTTAGCTCGCGTGGCTATTTTGTTTGCACGCAGAGGATTCAACATTGAATCCCTTGCGGTTGGGCCAACTGAATGCCCTGACGTCTCCCGCATGACGATTGTTGTCAACGTTGACAATCAGCCGCTAGAGCAGGTCACCAAGCAGTTAAACAAACTGATTAATGTGCTCAAGATCGTCGAGTTAGAAGCGGATGCATCGGTCCAGCGCGAGATTTTATTGGTGAAAGTCAAAGCAGATCTCGATTCTCGGAGTCACATTCTTGAAACGGTGCAACTCTTTCGGGCCAAGGTAGTAGATGTAGCTCAAGACGCCGTCACAATCGAGGCGACCGGTGCGCATGATAAATTAGAGGCCTTACTGAAAGTTCTTGAGCCGTTCGGGATTCGGGAATTGGTTCAGTCAGGCATGGTCGCGATGGGGCGCGGTTCACGTTCAATCAGTGATCGGAGTGCTCGACCCGCCGACAAAATTTCATAGAGATTGACGCTTGGCCCTGTAAACTTCACCCGCAAACAAATCAGAAGGAGAGCCCCAGTGGCCGAAATGTTCTACGAAGTTGATGCCGATCTTGATGTGATCCGAGGCCGCAAGGTTGCGGTGATCGGTTACGGAAGCCAAGGTCACGCTCACGCACTTTCTTTGCAGGATTCTGGGGTGGACGTCCGGGTCGGTCTTGCTGAAGGGTCCAAGAGCCGGGCAAAAGCCGAGACAGACGGGCTCCGTGTTGTTGATCCTGCAACGGCCGCAGCCGAGGCGGACGTGATCATGATCTTGGTCCCAGATCCAGTGCAAAAGAAGTTATACGAAGACTCGATTGAGCCAAATCTTAACGAGGGCGACGCGTTGTTCTTTGCCCACGGTTTTAATATTCGATTTGGTTATATCAAGCCGCCCGCATTCGTTGATGTGGCAATGGTTGCACCCAAGGGTCCGGGTCATCTCGTTCGTCGCGAATATTCAGCCGGGCGCGGAGTACCGGTCTTGGTGGCGGTTGAACAAGATGCCAGTGGGAATGCGTGGCCGTTAACATTGAGTTACGCCGCAGCAATTGGTGGCCTTCGGGCTGGAGGAATCAAGACCACCTTCACCGAAGAAACCGAAACCGACCTTTTCGGTGAGCAGGCTGTTCTTTGCGGAGGGGCCTCCCAATTGGTCATGTACGGTTTTGAAACTCTGATTGAGGCGGGTTACCAACCCGAAGTTGCTTACTTCGAGTGCCTCCACGAACTCAAACTGATCGTTGACCTCATGTACGAGGGTGGAATTGCCAAGCAGCGTTGGAGTGTCTCCGACACTGCCGAGTTCGGCGACTATGTCTCAGGCCCTCGCGTGATTGATCCAAGTGTGAAGGTCAACATGCAGGCCGTTCTCGCTGACATCCAAAACGGCAATTTTGCCGAACGCTTTGTCAACGACTACAACAGTGGAAGCACAGAATTCCTTGAGTTACGTGCCAAAGGGGAAAAGCACCCGATTGAAGCGGTTGGTCGCAAGCTTCGTTCCATGATGTCCTGGGTCTCCGGCAGCGACAAGGACTACGTGGAAGGTTCCGCACAGAGGTAAGTTCGGAGAGGTGATTAGGATTGGTGCGTGCCTAAAGCCAAAGTACTGATAGCCGAAGAACTTTCCCCTGCAACAGTTGAGGCCCTAGGCCCAGATTTTGAGATCATCAATTGCGATGGTGCCAACCGGGCTGAACTGCTCGCCGCGATTGTCGACGTTGATGCACTCCTTGTTCGGTCGGCCACAATGGTCGACGCAGAGGCATTGGCTGCAGCAAAGAAACTCAAAGTGGTCGCTCGGGCTGGGGTTGGTTTAGACAATGTTGATGTCAAAGCTGCGACACAAGCAGGTGTGATGGTTGTCAACGCACCGACTTCAAATATTGTTAGCGCGGCTGAATTAGCAGTGGGTCTCCTTCTGGCGAGTGCTCGCAACATTGTCCCAGCGAATGCGGCGCTGCACAGGGGCGAGTGGAAACGCAGCAAGTACACCGGTGTTGAGGTGGCCGACAAAGTCGTCGGAGTTGTTGGACTCGGGCGAATTGGTGTTCTAGTTGCCCAAAGACTTAGTGCATTTGGCGTTCGTCTTATTGCCTACGATCCCTACGTACAACCGGCCAGAGCCGCACAACTCGGTGTACGAATGGTGAGCCTTGATGAACTCCTCGCCGAGAGTGACTTCATCACGATTCATTTACCGAAAACACCCGAGACGATAGGTCTCATTGGTGAGGCCGAGTTGCACAAGACCAAACCAACCGTTCACATAGTCAATGCGGCTCGAGGTGGAATCATTGACGAAACTGCGCTCTACAACGCAATTGTCGACGGTCGAGTAGCTGGTGCCGGAATTGATGTTTACGCCAAGGAACCATGCACTGACTCTCCGTTATTTACACTTGAATCCGTCGTTGCCACTCCACACCTAGGAGCTTCAACAGATGAAGCGCAAGAAAAAGCTGGTATCTCAGTCGCCAGATCGGTTCGACTCGCCCTTGCCGGTGAACTGGTTCCTGACGCCGTTAATGTGCAAGGTGGCAATCTACATGATGAAATCAAGCCGCTCATTCCTCTGGCGGAAAAACTTGGCGCTATCGCATGCGCACTATCTGATACTGCGATCGTGCGTGTCGAGGTTGAAGTGCGTGGTGCAGTTGTCGAACACGATGTGCGTGTTCTTGAGCTCAGTGCCACTAAAGGGGTCTTTCAAAATCTGGTCCATGACCCTGTTTCATTTGTCAACGCGCCAGTCCTTGCGGAGCAGCGGGGGGTTGACATCTCGCTAAAAACGGATTCTCAGTGTGAGGATCACAAAAACTTGGTTACCGTCTCAATCACGCAGACAGATGGTGCGACCGTGTGCGTTTCTGGCACCGTGGCGGGTAGCAGTCATCAAGCTAAAGTTGTTGACCTCAACGGCTTTGACATTGACGTCCCGATCAGTTCACACATGGCATTTTTCCGCTATCACGATCGGCCCGGAATCGTCGGTCAAGTGGGCAACCTGTTAGGCGATGCGGGAATCAATATTGCAGGAATGCAAGTGAGTCGTGACAACGAAAGTCACGCCCTCATCGTCCTCACGGTTGATTCGCCAATCGCAACGGGCCTCGTAGATCAGATCACTAGGGAAATTGGGGCCCACAGCGGCAAAACTGTCACACTTTAGTCCCTTGTCGCCCTATTCACGGCGCTGATAATTCCTTTGAGAGACGAGGTTGTGATCGAGGGATCAATTCCCACCCCCCACAGGACTTTGCCATCAACCGCGCACTCAAGATAAGAGGCCGCGGTGGCATCCCCGCCAGCGCTGAGGGCATGTTCGGTGTAGTCCAAAACGCGAACGTCAATGCCGTAGTCGCCGATCGCATTGCAAAAGGCTGCAATTGGCCCGTTGCCTGAACCCATCAAGGTGACCTCGCTTGCGCCGTCGGTGATACTTACTTCAATTGTTGTTTGGCCGTCAACATCGGAGTTGTGCTTAACCGATCTCAGGGAGAAGCGGCCCCATGGCGATTGGGGATCCGGTAGGTACTCGGATGAAAAAGCGACCCACATGGCGCTGGGTGCGATTTCTCCACCCTCGGTATCGGTCACCTTTTGAATTACTTGGGAGAACTCGATCTGGAGCCGGCGCGGAAGGTCCAAGCGGTGCTCGGTCCGCATGATGTAGGCCACGCCGCCTTTGCCCGACTGCGAATTGACCCGGATAACCGCCTCGTAGGTGCGACCTAAATCTTGTGGGTCAATGGGGAGATAGGGAACTTCCCAGCGAAATGAATCAACGTCGACGCCGGCAGCCTGTGAATCAGCTTTCATGGCGTTAAGCCCTTTGTTGATTGCATCCTGATGTGAGCCGGAGAAGGCGGTGAATACCAGATCGCCACCGTATGGGTGCCGTTCGTGAACTGGAATCTGGTTGCAGTATTCAACGGTTCGCCTGATTTCATCAATATTGGAAAAGTCAATTTGCGGATCAATTCCTTGGCTGAACAAGTTCATTCCCAGCGTCACCAGACAAACATTGCCGGTCCGCTCACCATTGCCAAAAAGGCAACCTTCAATTCGATCTGCGCCGGCCAGATAACCCAACTCGGCTGCGGCAACGCCTGTTCCACGATCATTGTGTGGATGCAGGGAGAGCACGATGCAATCCCGACGATCAAGGTGCCGATCCATCCACTCAATTGAATCGGCATAAACATTTGGCGTCGCCATCTCGACCGTAGCGGGGAGATTCACAATCACCTTATGATCTGGGGTCGGTTGCCATACCTCGGTGACCGCATTACAGATCCTCAGGGCAAACTCAAGTTCGGTTCCCGTGTAGGACTCGGGGGAGTACTCGAAGTAAATATCAGTAGTCGGCGTGATCTCTTCCGCGTATTTGTTGCACAGCTGGGCACCGTGCACGGCGATGTCAATAATCCCAGCTTCATCGAGCCCGAATACCACGCGGCGCTGCAACGTCGACGTTGAGTTGTAAAGATGCACAATGGCCTGCTTGGCACCGACCAGGGACTCGAATGTGCGCTCAATGAGGTGTTCCCGTGATTGGGTAAGTACTTGGATTACTACGTCATCTGGAATTTTTTCTTCCTCAATTATTTGCCTGACGAAATCAAAATCCGTTTGAGACGCGGAAGGGAATCCCACCTCTATTTCCTTGTAACCCATGGACACGAGCAACTCAAACATCGCCATTTTGCGTGCCGGAGTCATGGGATCAATCAGGGCCTGATTGCCATCGCGTAGGTCAACAGCGCACCAGCGAGGTGCAGACCGCATGGTTTTGGCGGGCCAGGTGCGATCGGGAAGATCAATCGGGGTAAATGCCCGGTAACGATCAAATGGCATCCCGGATGTTTTCTGGCTATTTCGATTTTCGTAGGTATCTGCTGTATCCATTTTTATCTTCGTCTCCGCGGGTAGTTTATTTCATTTGATGAGGTAACCGGCGGAGCAGGTGATGGGGGCTGCCCCTGAAATTCGGCCCGCGACGAGGATCCGGCTGTTATGCCTCGGCGCGGCAGCGAAGTGATAGGAGAGAGAGGCGCGTCAAGTTGACACGCGTCAAGTTGATAGTGGTGCCATCTAGTTCGAAGTCACTCCTCATAGTGTGTAAAGGCTAGCACCAAGGATTTGGCAGGTCCGTACCCACTAAAGTTCACGCATGGGCGCCAACTACTCACTAGCACTTATCCCCGGAGATGGAATTGGTACGGAAGTGGTCGCTGAAGCAGTCAAAGTCCTCAGTGCAGTTGCGCAAGTAGGGGGTTTCACGTTTGAAACCACGGAATATGACCTGGGCGCCAAGCGATACAACGCAACGGGTGAACTTTTACCGGAATACATCATTGATGAGTTGCGATTAGCCGATGCAATCCTGCTGGGGGCAATCGGGGATCCAAGTGTTGCACCCGGAGTGCTTGAAAGGGGTGTGCTACTACCCTTACGTTTCACCATGGACCACCACGTGAATTTGCGCCCGGTCAAGTTGTACGAGGGTGTTACTGGACCGCTAGTTGGCAAGGGGCCACAAGATATTGATTTCATCGTCTGTCGCGAGGGCACAGAAGGCCCCTACGTTGGGGTGGGCGGCGTGCTGCGCAAGGACACCGCAGAAGAGGTGGCGACTGAAGTGAGCGTCAACACCGCCTTCGGTGTGGAGCGCATAGTTCGAGATGCTTTCGATCGAGCGTCGAGGAGGCCGCGCAAGAAGGTGACGTTGGTCCACAAGACAAATGTTTTGATATTTGCTGGCAACCTTTGGGAGCGAACCTTCAATCGCGTTGCTGCAGAATTCCCGGACGTCACAACCGAGTACTTACACGTTGACGCTGCATCGATGTTCTTCTTAACCAACCCAGAACGTTTCGACGTTGTCGTTACCGACAATCTATTCGGTGACATCATCACAGATATTGGTGCCGCAATCGGTGGTGGGATCGGGCTGGCGGCTAGCGGAAATATTGACCCAAGCCGCAAGAATCCCAGCATGTTTGAACCGGTTCATGGTTCCGCGCCCGACATAGCAGGCCTGGGGAAAGCGGATCCAACCGCAACCGTGATGTCGCTTGCGATGCTTTTAGAACATATTGGGGAGATTCAAGCAGCTAATTGGATTGAGCAAGCCGTCACCGCGGACCTGGCGGTACGCGGTGACAAACCTCGATCAACTTCGCAAATCGGTACGGCATTGGCTAGCGCAAGTTTAACAGCGGCAGAAGGAAACTAACGTGTCTGAACTTTGGAAGATTGAAGATAAGACTGCTGGTGCAGTGCGGCGGAGTGCTGTGGAGCGCGAGGAGATTCTTGCGAACCCTGGATTTGGGAAATTCTTTACCGACTCGATGGTCACCGCCGACTGGGATGTGGAAAATGGTTGGCACGGTGCCCAGCTGATTCCTTATGGTCCGTTAGCACTTGACCCGGCTACCAATTTCATGCATTACGGTCAGGCAATTTTTGAGGGGCTCAAGGCCTATCGTCATGAAGATGGCAATATCAAAACGTTTCGACCATTTGAAAATGCCGGGCGCTTTGGACGCTCGGCTCGGCGGCTCGCCATGGCGGAAGTCCCCCAGGAGCTGTTCGTGGCAAGTATCGAAGAGTTGGTTTCACGTGATCAAGAATGGGTTCCCGGTGGCCGTGAAAGGTCTCTGTATCTGAGGCCGTTCCTGATTTCAACGGAAGTCGGACTGGGCGTGAGGCCGGCCAACGCTTATAAATACATCCTGATCGCATCACCGGCCGGTGCCTATTTTTCCGGGGGGATTAATCCAGTTGCGGTCTGGATTTCCGATGAATACGTTCGGGCAGCCCCGGGTGGAACGGGTGAAGCAAAATGTGCTGGCAACTACGCGGCATCGTTACTCGCCCAAGCGCAGGCCACGGCCCATGGCTGCGACCAAGTCGTGTGGCTTGACGCCGTTGATCGGCAACGGATTGAAGAAATGGGAGGGATGAATCTCTATTTCGTTTACGGCACCGGCGACTCAGCTCGAATAATGACCCCAAAGTTGACGGGTTCACTACTCCCGGGAATCACGCGCGATTCCCTCATTACGGTCGCTGCAGATCTTGGCATTCGGGTGGATCAGGGAGAAATCACCGTGGATCAACTCAGGGCCGGCTGTGAAACCGGGGAGATCACCGAAGTCTTCGCATGTGGAACCGCAGCGGTGATAACACCCGTGGGGACGGTCAAAAGTCGTTTAAACGGCTCATTTGACGTCTCCGGTGGCAAATCCGGTGGGATCACTCTGGCATTGCGTGATGCGTTGCTTGATATTCAGTCGGGTGCGGTGGTTGATCGCCACAACTGGATGCACTCCCTTGTTAACGGGTGAGTCAAATTACTGAAACACGTGTTAAAGGCAGCAGAAACGGAGTACGCAAGTGACCAAGAGCGACGCTTTTCACGTCTATGACACAACGCTGCGAGATGGTGCTCAGCGAGAAGGTATTTCTTATTCGGTAAACGACAAACTTGCCATCGCACGTTTACTCGACGATTACGGTGTTGATTTCATCGAGGGTGGCTGGCCTGGTGCTATGCCCAAAGACACCGAATTCTTTGAGAAAGCCAGAACCATGCCATTTCGTAACGCTCAACTCGTTGCATTTGGTGCCACCCGAAAGCCGGGAGTGGCCGTCGAAGAAGATTTGCAAGTCAAGGCACTCCTTGACAGTGAAGCACCCGTCATTACTTTGGTCGCAAAGTCTGATATCCGCCACGTGGAACAGGCTCTTAAGACAACGGGCCCGCAAAACCTTGACATGGTCTCGGACACGGTCCGCTACTTGGTTTCACACGGTCGTAGGGTCTTTGTTGATTTGGAACACTTCTTTGACGGATATAAGACGGATCCAGATTACGCAGTGTCAGTAGTTGCGGCGGCGCACGATGCGGGTGCATCGGTTGTGGTGCTTTGTGACACAAATGGTGGAATGTTGCCGACTGGCATCGAGAGAGTTGTTACCGACGTGGGTCTGCGCTCGAGTGCCAGGCTTGGGATTCATTGCCAAGATGACACGGCATGTGCGGTGGCTAATACCTTGGCTGCGGTTGAAGCGGGAGCCACACATGTGCAATGTACGGCCAATGGCTACGGTGAACGAACGGGGAACGCTGACCTGTTCCCCGTTGTCGCTAACCTGCAGTTGAAAATGGGAATTGCTTGCATTCCTGCTGAATCCTTGGCCGATACGTATCGGGTCTCGCACGCAATCGCCGAAATCGCAAACATTACGCCGGATACACATCAGGCTTACGCTGGAGTTTCCTCATTTGCGCACAAAGCGGGCCTACACGCCAGCGCCCTAAAAATAAATGCTGATCTGTATAACCATATTGATCCGGTGAGTGTTGGTAATATCCAGCGTGTCCTTGTTACCGAGATGGCCGGTCGGGCGTCAGTAGAGTTAAAAGGTGCAGAGTTGGGACTCGATCTCAGTGGAAGCCCGACGGTCGTATCAGCGGTTGTCGAGCGCGTTAAAATGTTGGAAGCGCAGGGTTGGTCATTTGAGGCTGCTGACGCATCATTTGAGTTGTTGGTTCGTGAGCAACAGGGTGCAGAACGAAAATTTAAAGTGGAATCATGGCGGACAATTGTTGAGCAGCGCGAAGACGGCAAAGTTGTGAGTGAAGCGACTGTCAAGTTGCACGCAAATGGCGAACGTCTCGTTTCCACCGGTGAAGGAAACGGTCCGGTCAACGCACTCGATAATGCCCTTCGCAACGCTGTCTCTCAACTTTTCCCAGAATTAGGCAAACTTGAGTTGACGGACTACAAGGTCCGAATTCTTGAGGGAATCAAAGGAACGGGTGCCATTACCCGCGTGTTGCTTGAAACCACTGACGGTGAACGGCAGTGGACCACGATCGGGGTGCATGAGAATGTCATCGCAGCCTCATGGCAAGCACTCGACGATGCAGTTCATTACGGGCTCGTGCGCGGCCGTCAGTGAAACGAAAGTAATCCGGGCGGGTAGTGTTACGAAGTGCGCATATGTCGATTCGCTCATGGCGAAGAAGTAAGTTTTGGTGTCCTTGACAATCTTGATGACCAAGGTGAGCTCACAGATAACTCAATCATTGCCATTCTAAGAGGCCACCCATTTGGTGAACTTGATCCGGATGGACGTGTGATTGCCGCATCAGAGGTAAAGCTCCTCGCACCGATTTTACCGAGTAAAATTATTGGAATCGGCACCAACTATGCAGGCCATGCTGCCGAAATGAAAAGTGAATTACCACGTGAGCCATTGATGTTCTTGAAACCAAGTACATCGGTGATCGGCCCAAATGACTTCATCGTGCTCCCCAAGCAGACTTCTATCGTTCACCATGAAGCCGAATTGGCGGTTGTTATTGGTCGGTTCTGCAAAGATGTCCCCCGAGAGCGAGTAGCCGACGTTATTTTGGGCTATACGTGTGCAAATGATGTTTCCGCTCGCGACGTGCAAAAATCAGATGGTCAATGGGCGAGGGCCAAGGGCTTCGACTCTTTTTGTCCGCTCGGACCTTGGATTGAAACCAATTTAGATCCCATTGACCTCGCGGTCACGGCGTACGTCGGTGATCAACAACGTCAGTCCGGAAGTACCAAGGACCTGATCTTTTCAGTAATTGATTTGGTCAGTTATGTCAGTCACCAAATGACTTTGCTTCCCGGGGATGTGATTTTGACCGGGACCCCGGCGGGTGTGGGTCCAATCGTTGTAGGCGATGAAGTCGAAATTGCAATCGAAGGAATTGGAAGCCTGGTTAACACAGTGAAGGCTGCCCCGTGAGTGACATTCGAGTTCGATTTTGCCCTTCACCTACCGGCAACCCTCACGTGGGCATGATTCGAACCGCACTTTTTAATTGGGCTTTCGCGCGGCACGTTGGTGGAACTTTTGTATTTCGTATTGAAGATACCGATGCCGCTCGTGACACGCAGGAATCCTACGAGGCACTTGTGGAGAGCATGCGCTGGCTTGGTTTGGATTGGGATGAAGGTCCGGAGGTTGGCGGGAATTATGGTCCGTATCGACAATCGGAACGAATGGATATTTACGCAGAAGTGGTAGAAAAATTACTCGCGTCCAAGTTGGCCTATCGCTGTTATTGCAGTGCAACAGAGCTAGAAGCAAAACGAGAACTTGCCGCTGCCGAAAAGCGCACCCCCGGTTACGACGGGTCCTGCCGGGAACTGGGTAGTGAGCAGGTTGCCGCCTTCGTATCCCAGGGCCGCGAATCCGTAATTCGATACCGCATGCCGGGAACCGACTTTACGTGGAATGACCTCATTCGTGGCGATGTAACTTTCCAAGCAGAACATGTCCCCGATTTTGTCCTGGTCCGGGCGAATGGTGATCCGCTGTACACACTGGTGAATCCGGTCGACGACGCAATGATGCACATCACTCATGTGCTGCGCGGCGAGGATCTGCTTTCGTCAACACCGAGACAACTTGCGCTCTTTGACGGACTAAAAACCATCGGAGTGGCAACGCAAACACCCGCCTACGGCCATTTGCCATACGTTATGGGTGAGGGCAACAAGAAATTATCTAAGCGTGACCCAGAATCTTCACTCTCCATGTACCGGTCGCGCGGCTATCTCCCTGAGGCGCTTTTGAACTACCTTGCGCTCTTAGGATGGTCGATGGGTAATGACGTTGAATTCTTCTCTCCCAAGGAACTGACACAGGCGTTTACCTTGGAACGTGTCAACCCAAACCCGGCGCGTTTTGACCTTAAAAAGTGCACATCAATCAATGGCGACTGGATCCGTCGCATAACCGAATTCGACTTGTGCGAACGGCTTATCCCGTTCATGGAGCTTGCGGGAGTGGTCTCGACGCCAATCACTGCGGTAGAACAGGATCGGTTAAAACTGGTGATTCCTTTAATTCAGGAACGACTAGACACGCTAGATGCTGCACCAGAATTGATCAGATTCCTTTTCAGCCCTGCCTCCGCGGTTTACGTTGATCCCGACTTGTGGACGAATGAATCGGCGCAGGTTCTTGAAATCGCTTGGCAGGTGTTAGACCAAGTTGCAGAATGGAACGCCCAAGAGATTCAGGCGGCACTGCGTGTTTCGCTGATTGAAGGGTTGAGTCTCAAACCGAAGTTGGCTTTTGGGCCGGTTCGAACCGCTATCTGTGGACGTAAAATTTCACCGCCGCTATTTGAATCGATGGAAATCCTGGGTAGGGAAGAGTCACTAAGCAGGATTGAGAGCGGCATGTCCAAGTCTTTGGCCCGACCTTTGAGCGAGTGATTTATTCCCGGCGATAGACTTTGTCGGCACCCTTGGGGTATGGGGTAATTGGCAGCCCAACTGATTCTGATTCAGTTAGTCTAGGTTCGAGTCCTGGTACCCCAGCGAATCGCGTCTTTTCGCGGTTTTTTACCAGCTTTCTACTTGGCCCCGTTGTGTAGTGGCCTAGCACGCCGCCCTCTCAAGGCGGTAGCGCGGGTTCGAATCCCGTCGGGGCTACAAGTGGTGGGGGAGTCCAATCGGATTCCCCCACCAAGTTCGAGTCAGTATTGAGGAACAGGAGTAGTTCATGGGTCGCACATTGGCGCAAAAGGTCTGGTCGGACCACATTGTCCATGAAGGTGATGGGTTACCCGACCTGCTCTACATTGATATGCACCTGGTCCACGAAGTCACCAGCCCACAGGCATTTGACGGTTTGAGGGCGGCTGGTCGACCATTACGCCGACCTGATTTAACAGTGGCGACAGAGGACCACAACATTCCCACGGTTGACGTTGACAAGCCCATTGCCGACCCGGTTTCGCGGATTCAGGTTGAAACGCTTCGTAAGAACTGTGAAGAGTTCGGCGTAACACTCTTTCCCTTGGGTGACCTTGAACAAGGAATCGTGCACGTCGTCGGACCGCAAATGGGTCTGACCCAACCTGGTATGACCATCGTGTGCGGGGACTCGCACACGAGCACCCACGGTGCATTTGGTGCACTGGCTTTTGGAATCGGAACCAGTGAAGTCGAGCACGTCATGGCAACCCAAACCTTGCCACTGAAACCTTTTAAGACAATGGCCATCAATGTTGAAGGTGAATTACCCGTCGGTGTGAGCTCCAAGGACGTGATCCTTGCGGTCATCGCTCAAATTGGCACCGGTGGTGGGCAAGGCTATGTTCTGGAATATCGAGGTGATGCGATCAAAGCCCTCTCCATGGAAGGCCGGATGACAATTTGCAATATGTCAATTGAAGCGGGTGCTCGCGCCGGAATGATCGCACCCGATACAACAACTTTCGAATACATTAAGGAAAAACCCCATGCACCGCAGGGGAAAGATTGGGATGCTGCGGTTTCTTACTGGGAGACACTCGTCACTGACTCTGATGCTTCCTTCGATAAGGAAGTCACAATCGATGCAACCGCATTGCGTCCCTTCGTCACATGGGGGACAAACCCAGGTCAAGGCTTGCCACTTGACCAGGTTGTTCCAGACCCCAAAGCGTTTTCTGATCCGGTTGAACGGGAAGCGGTGGAAAATGCACTTGCCTACATGGATTTGCGCCCAGGCCAGCCACTCAAGGAAATCGCCATTGATACCGTTTTTATCGGGTCATGCACAAATGGACGTATTGAAGATTTGCGTGCCGCCGCGAATGTAATCAAAAACCGCAAGGTTGCTGACGGCGTCCGACTACTCGTTGTACCAGGATCAACTCGAGTGAGAATTGAGGCAGAGCATGAGGGCCTGGATCAAATTTTTCTTGACGCAGGAGCTGAGTGGCGGGGAGCCGGTTGTTCAATGTGTCTAGCTATGAACCCAGATAAATTGACACCCGGTGAGCGAAGTGCGTCAACGTCGAATCGCAATTTTGAAGGGCGCCAGGGTCCCGGTGGTCGAACACATTTGGTTTCGCCAGAGGTCGCTGCTGCAACGGCAGTTCGGGGAACTCTCAGCGCCCCTACGGATTTAGTGGAGGTTTGACATGGAGGCGTTTGCAATTCACACTGGCACCGCGGCTCCGCTACGTCGAAGCAATGTCGACACGGATCAAATAATTCCCGCGGAATACCTGAAGCGCATCACCCGACACGGTTTTGAAGACGCGCTATTTGCCAGTTGGCGCAACGATCCTGATTTCGTACTCAACCTGCCCCAGTATCAAGAGGTCTCGATTTTGATAGCGGGCCCCGATTTCGGGACCGGATCCTCACGCGAGCACGCCGTGTGGGCGTTGCAGGATTACGGTTTCAAAGTTGTTCTTAGTTCACGTTTCGCAGACATTTTCCGTGGGAATTCAGGTAAGAGTGGCTTTCTCACGGCGGTTCTTCCACAAGATGCAATCGAGACCCTGTGGGAAATTATTGAAACAAGCCCGGCAACGCCGATCACGGTAGACCTACATGAACGCACAGTTACAACCGGAGATTTCAGTTGCGATTTTGAGGTTGACGACTACGTTCGCTGGCGGTTGTTGGCGGGGCTTGACGACATTGGGATCACACTTGAGCACGTTGATGCAATAGGTGAGTTTGAGAAAACCCGCCCAGCATTTAAACCCGTCCTCAACTAACTTTCTTAAAATCACAAGGTCACAAATTGTCGGACTGCGGATCCCGAAAGATGTTGCGCGCCAACACCTTTCGGCGTGGCTAAAGAGAATTATTGTGTTTTTCAAGTTACATTTAGCTGTTGGTCACAAGATCAACCTAATCACCCTCCGGAGGGGTTAAATCGTGAACAAAGCAGAACTCATTGATGCAGTAGCGGGCCGTGGCGACGTTAGCAAGCGTGAAGTCACCGAGATCGTTGATGCATTCATCGAAGAAATCAAGAAGTCCGTGGTTCGTGGCGACAAGGTTGCCATTAGTGGATTTGGAATCTTCGAGGCTCAAGCCCGTAAAGCCCGCCTTGGTCGCAACCCTCGCACCGGCGAGACCGTGAAAATTAAGGCAACTAAGCTTCCTAAATTCCGCCCAGGTGCAGAGTTCAAAGCGGTCGTTTCTGGCGCAAAGAAAATCTCAGCTGCCGCGCCTAAGAAGGCCGCCCCTAAGAAGGTCGCTGCTAAAAAGGCCGCCCCTAAGAAGGTAGTAGCAAAAAAAGCTGCTCCTAAAAAGGTTGCCGCCAAGAAGGCTCCTGCTCGCCGCAAGTAGTTTTTATTAATTAGGTGGTCGTGCCCAATGGGTGTGGCCACCTAATTGTTTTCACAGCATAATTTTTTTGTTTTTCACGTCGATGCGGATCCGCTGCCCAATTTGTGGAGCGATGAATCCCTCGAGTGTGTAATCGTGATAGGAAGTTTGAAAGCCGGATTCGTCTACAGCTTTGAGAGGGTCTACCCCGGATATTGTTGCTGTTGTGACAGCGGCTGCGCTCAAAGCTTGCAAGGTAGCGGCACCAACCCCGATTCGAATGGCATCCCACAGGGCTGTTGGAGTATCAACGTCGCGATGCGCTCCGGGAGAACACGCAATCTCGACGGCTCCATGCATTCGGTGAGCGGCACGAGATCTCACGCCGAAGTGCGGTTTTGAGCCCGATCCAGGTAGGCGGGCCCACATTGTGCTCCCGATGCCTTCAGAGTCGCAGGTGAATGAATTGTCGTGGCCTTCGGCACTTGTCAGGAATGTGTCGACGTCTTGTATAGTTAGAGAGGGTAGATCACCCAGTGCGATAAGGATTCCATGGCTGGGTTCAACGGTCTCTATCCCCAAATCTAATGCATTGAGCAGCCCCGACGGCGTTGTTTCAAAGAGGGCATTTCCACCAAGGCTTTCAACGAGGATTGCTACTTCGCGGTCAGGTGTAATTACCGTAACGGCCTTCACTTTGGTTGAACCAATGAGCGCCAAAACGGTGTCAGTGAGAAAAGCAGCGGCCAAGCCATCTCGTCCCAGTCGAGTTTTTGAATTGTGAAGGGCTTTGGCCGGTACTAGTGCATGCCAATTTAATTCACCTGGGACCGACTGGTTCAACATTGGTCCATTTAATCGGGTTGGCAGGTACGCTGTCACGGTGCCCGGATATACGACAAGGCGATCGAAGATCGGGCCAGGTTTTCGAATTGCCGTCTTCATCGGTTTGCCATTCCTTAAACTTTTTACCAAACAGGATTGGCGTGGATTTGATCAACTCGCAACCTACGATAATGGAATCGTCGTGGCGACAAATCACATTTCGTGGTTCGATCCATTAGCCGTTGCACACCCGTTATGGGCACATGACCGGCCACCTCGGTTTCTCGGCAAGGAATCGGTGTTTAGGGTTCCTATTTTCGGTTGGATCATTTCCAATGCGGGGCAAATTAGAGTTTATCGCGAATCAAGTGAAGCGGTGTTCGCCCTGCGGGACGCGGTAATAGCCGCAAAATCCGGTGAATGTGTCGTGATTTATCCGGAGGGCACTATTACCCGCGACCCCGATTTGTGGCCTATGCAGGGCAAGACCGGGGCGGTCCGAATTGCCCTAGAGTCAGGTTGCCCACTTTTTCCCATGGCGCAGTGGGGTGCTCAAAGGGTGATCGCTCCATATACAAAGCAATTCCGATTGTTCCCGCGGAAAACAATGCATGCCAGATTGGGTAATCCCGTTGACCTATCTCACTATCGCCAACAAGAATTGACACCTGAATTACTCCACGAGGCCACCGACCTACTAATGCATGAACTCGCTGGCTTGGAAGGTGAGATCCGGGGAGAGACTCCACCAGCGGTGCTCTATCGTCATGATGTGAAACAAGGGAGTGGTCAATGACCAAAGTTGCCATGATGGGCGGCGGCTCATGGGGCACGGCTTTTGCCGCGGTGCTGGCTGACGCAGGTTCGCAGGTGACCATGTGGACGCGTAATGAAGAAATCGCTGCGGACATTAATCAAGAGCACCGGAATAGTCGTTACCACCCAGACGTTCACCTACCCGAGTCGATAATTGCAACGACGGATGCCAAACTCGCGCTTTCAAGCGCTGAAATCGTAGTTTTAGCTGTGCCGGCGCAGTCATTGCGTAGCAATTTAACCCAGTGGGCCTCATGGATCGCTCCGGAGGCGTTATTCGTAAGTCTCATGAAGGGCATTGAGTTAGGCACATTGATGCGGATGAGCGAGGTTATCGCTGAAGTAACTGGCGCAAATCCAGATCGAATATCTGTCGTCTCAGGGCCAAACTTGGCGCGTGAAATCATTGCCCATCAACCGACGGCAACGACCGTCGCCGCTCCCACCGAGCCGGGAGCGGTAGTAATCCAGAAAGCGTGCACCACAGAATATTTTCGTCCCTACTGGACAACTGACGTGATAGGAACCGAGATTGGTGGGGCGGTAAAAAACGTGATCGCTTTGGCAAACGGGATTGCAGTCGGTATGGGCTTGGGTGAAAACTCACAGTCCTCGCTCATCACCCGCGGGCTGGCCGAGATCGGGCGGCTTGGCGTGGCGCTCGGAGCTGACCCATTGACATTTCTAGGCCTGGCAGGGGTGGGTGATTTAGTAGCAACCTGCCAATCACCACTGTCCCGAAATCGAACATTTGGCGAAAATTTGGGGCGGGGCCTTTCCGTTGAAGAAACGATCGCGATAACGAATCAAATCTGCGAGGCATACAAGAGTTGCCAGCCGATTTTGGAGTTGGCGCAGAAGTTGGGTGTTGATATGCCGATAACGACAGAGGTCGTTGAGGTTCTACATTACGGCAAGCCGCCCCGGGAACTACTGGGTTCTTTCATGGCTCGTGATACGAAGTCAGAGCTCTAAAACTTGAAGCTAGCGCAAACTTGGATCCCGCCTCGGTTATCTGCTTGCAAGCGCTTGATCTAAGTCTGCCCAGAGATCATCAGGATTTTCAATTCCAAATGAAAGTCGAATTAAGTTTTCTGGAACGGTGTCACTTTCTAGTGGCCACCTGCGTCGGCGCTCCAGCAACGATTCAACCCCACCCAAGCTGGTTGCATAGGTCCACAGCCGAGTTGCCTCACACACTCGATCAGCATCACCATCAACTTCAACGGACGCGATAGTTCCCCATCCCGGATACCGAAGCCTCGTCACACCCGGATGCGCCGCCAACTTGGAGGCTAAAGCCAAAGCGTTAGCCTCTGATTTTTCATAGCGGACAAAAAGTGTCCGCAGTCCTCGCAGAGCCAGGTAGCAGTCAAACGCACTTGGCATTGCGCCGAGTAGAACGCGGCGGACTTGAAGTTTCTCCCATTGTTCACGTTCCTTGGCAATAACGGCGCCCATAAGCAAGTCTGAGTGACCGCTGAGAATCTTGGTCACGCTATGCAAAACAAAATCCGCTCCCATTTGGATTGGTTTCTGCCGCACTGGGCTTGCAAACGTGCTGTCAACGATCGTGCTGACTCCGTGCGCTCGCGCTTGGCTAAGGAGCACTTCAAGTTCAGCGACTTCAAGAAGTGGATTGGTGGGTGATTCAATCCAAAGGACTTGGGACTTTGGGAGCAGACTCGTGATCAATAACGTATCCGTGACATTACAGATGGTTAATTTGATATGACCGCGTTCATGTAGTTCTCGTAGTCGAACTGCCACGCCCGTATAGGCGGTATCCGGGGCAATCACACATGTTCCGACGGGCCAAAGGTCCATCAAGGCATTGGCTGCGGCCATGCCGGAGGAGAAAACAATGGCTTCGCCGCCGTCTAAATCGCCAAGGGCCACTTCAAGGGCCGCGGCGGTCGGGTTGTTTTCCCGCCCATATTCCATTTCTCCACCGGCGTGAAAAGTTGAGGTGGGAACGATAGGTGCGTTCACGGGATTGTCGGGCAGGGCGGGGGGCCTTCCCGAGCTGACGACCCGCGTACTCGGGTCTAGGTCCTTGTCGTCCACGACCTCATTCTATTAGCTGTCCGAATCTGATCTAAGACGTCTGCAACGACAGTTCAGGCGGCGCATCTAACGCAAACCTTTTGGGGCCCTCCAGTTCGCCGTCCTCGTGCCCGCAATCCATGACAATGCAGTAATGGGTGATTGCGTGTCCCACCATGCGGGCCGGCGTTTTGACTCGTGTCAGCTTTCGACTGTGAGTGGGTACCCCACGCGCTTGAGATGCCCCCGATACGTTTAGTCCATGTCCAGAGATAAGCAGACTCGAGTCGCTCTCGTCTTTGGTGGGCGTAGTCCCGAGCATCCCATTTCATGCCTGAGTGCAAAGTCGGTACATGCTGCCCTCGTGGAATTGGGCCACGAAGTTTTGTGTATCGGCATCACGCGGGATGGCACCTGGGTGGAGGTCGCCGCCACCGAAGTTGAGTCGTACAACATCGGCGTCGACAACAGCCCCGAAGTAGCGCCGAACGACCAGGCGGTTCACCTTGTCATGGATGCGCAAGCTCCCGGTATTGAAATCGACGGTAAATTCAGTCCCCTTTCGGTACTGTTCCCGGTTTTACATGGCATTGGTGGGGAGGACGGCGCGATTCAAGGTGTATGTCAAAGTATGGGAATCCCGGTAGTCGGGTCCGGTGTCAGGGCATCGGCAATCTGTATGAACAAGTTAACGACCAAAGAATTAGTTCGAGCCGCTGGCATTGATGCAGGGGATTGGTTTGCCCAGTCCGACACGGGTCAATTAATTACACCACCCATGAATGTCTTTCCGCTGCCATGGTTTGTCAAACCCGTCTCGGGTGGTTCATCCATTGGTATCACTCTGGTCAATGAGTTGCAAGATTATGAAGCGGCGTGCGAGCAAGCTTTTCACACGTCGGCTGATGTGATTGTTGAACGAGGCTTAGTTCACCCACGTGAATTAGAGGTGGGTGTATTGGTGGGTGATTCCGGCCCTGAAGCAAGCCCCGTCGGTGAGATTAAAGTCAAAGATCAATTTGGTTTCTATGACTTTAAAGCGAAATATATTTCCGATGGAGCGGACTTAATTGTTCCGGCTGACCTGGATCCTGCGTTGGTTCGTGAAGTGCAGTACCTTGCGGTTCAAGTGTTTACACTGTTGGGTTGCACCGGCTATGCCCGGGTGGATTTTTTTCTTGACGGTGATCGAATAATTTTCAACGAAATAAATACCATCCCAGGCTTTACACAGATTTCGATGTTTGCCCGCATGTGGGCGCAAGCTGGTGTGAGCCTCCCGCAGATCGTTGATCGACTCGTCCGTCTGGCTATTGCTGGTGACTAGGGTATTAGCGAGCTGATCTCCGAGCTCAAATCAGTAAGTATGTCAGCTGGTGATTGGTAGATGCTCGGTATTGATACCTCAACTAATTCGGTAGTTTCTAGGGTCGTGAATCTCACCCCGGCCTGCAACTCTTCGGGGTACCAGGAGAGTTGATTTACCGAGAGTAGTTGACTGGTGGCCGAAAAAGAGGCTGGTTCAGCGACACCACATCGCAGCACGATTGCCGGATCACCCCAAGCTTTCGTGCCCGGGGACTCTGGATCGGTACCGCGCAACAGCGCCCCACCCACACTCACCGGAAGTACCGCGCCCAACTCGATACAAAACTGACTCGCAGCCCCCACGGCAGGTTCTACTTGCAGAGACGAACTGCACGCCGTCAGACCAGCCAGCAAGGTGATGCCAATTGCAAGCCCGACTTTGTTGTTAACCAAGGTTCACAACGGGACAGGTCAATGTTCTCGTGATGCCCGGGACGCACTGAATCTTGGCAACAACGAGTCGACCGAGTTCGTCCATGGTCGGTGCCTCGGCTTTAACAATTACGTCGTAGGGTCCGGTGACATCCTCGGCGACTGCAACCCCAGAAATTGCTCGAATCGACGCCACGACGGTGGCAGCCTTGCCGACTTCGGTTTGTATCAATACATATGCTTGCACAACCATGTACCCACTCTATATTTGAGAGCGGTACTTTACCGCGTAGATTACTCGAAAGGTTTACAGTTGTGAGTTCAGATTCCGGCAGTCACACTCTTGCCGACCTCGGAGAATCCGGGCTTGTTTCCGCAATTCTCGCACAAATCAGTGACGCCAAGGGTGCTGTTGCCGGTGTTGAGGTCGGCGCGGGGGATGACGCTGCCGTCATTAACACTTCGGGCTCTTCGATTGTCGTCAGCGTTGACATGTATGCAGAAGGAAAACACTTTCGCACAGACTGGTCAACGGGGATCGAGATAGGTCGACGCTGCGCGGCGGCATCTCTGGCAGATGTTTGCGCAATGGGCGCAACGCCGGTTGGTGTTCTGCTCGCGATAGGAATGCCAGCGACCACCACTTCACAATGGGCGGGTGATTTTGTTGCCGGTTTTATCCAAGAAGCAAACAATGCTGGTGCAACCGTTTTGGGCGGTGATGTGAGTGATTGCGCAAGTATCGTCATTTCGGTAACTGCCTTCGGCACCGTCGCTTCGGGAACCGCAGTTACTCGAAGTGGTGCCCGTGCGGGAGATAGCGTCGGGATTTGCGGTAGGTCGGGCATGGCGGCTGCGGGACTGCGGGTTTTGCAACGTGGTTTGCGTTCACCAAGAGCCTTGGTTGATGCGTTCCGAGTCCCCGAACTGGATTACTCGGCGGGTTCCCGGGCCGCAAAAAGCGGAGCGACCTCGATGATTGACATTTCTGATGGACTAGTGGCCGATCTGGAGCACATTTGCCATGATTCCGGTGTGGGGATCGAAATAAATTCTAAGAAATTTGAACTTCCCCCGGAATTAGTTTCGACCGCTGCAGCATTTGGTGTCGACCCGATGGCGTGGATCTTGGCCGGTGGGGATGACCACGCAATTGTGGCGACCTTCCCACCCAAAAAGCGACTGCCGGCAGGATTTACACCCATTGGAAGCGTGGTAGACACCCCGGTTGGGGAGGTTCTCATCGATGGCGTCAGTTACCGGGATGCATACAAAGTTCTTCCTGGCTTTCGGCACTTTTCGTCCTAGCGCTCGAGCGCCAAAGGGGCTGACCCTCTAGGAAGCGCGAACTACTTTGCCGGCTTTGATGCATGAGGTGCACACGTTCAGACGCTTGGGGGTTTTGCCGACGAGTGCACGCACGCGTTGGATGTTCGGATTCCAGCGGCGGTTGGTCTTACGCTGTGAATGGGAAACGTTATGCCCGAAGCTAGGGCTCTTTCCGCAGATATCGCAGTTTGCAGCCACAATGACTCCTTCGGTCAAGTTAAAGATGTAGATCCAGGCGGATCCGGTTGGATATATGTGCCTAATGCGAGAGGATTGCCCATCTCGTGCTAAACCGAAGGAAGAATAGCCGACCAACCGCGATGTGATGAAGGAGGGGCCATGCCAGAGCCGAAGTCGACATTGGCTCCCGCCCCGATTTCGAGTATTACGTTACCGATCTTCCATTCCTGGCTGGTTGAAGCCCAAAGTGCATTACGGGATGCACGTGAGGAAATTGACGCGCTCAATGTGTTCCCGGTTCCCGATGGGGACACTGGAACGAATCTGTACCTAACGGTGGAAGCCGCCTGTGCTGCATTTCTTGAGCCCTGTGAAGACCTTGCCTCGGCTGCGCATCGGGTTGGCCGAGCTGCAATCTTGGGGGCGAGAGGGAATTCCGGAGTAATCTTCTCTGCCCTTCTGCGGGACCTCGTAGCGGAACTCGCCAAGAGCCCAGAAAACTTTGCACAGGCGCTTGCCCACGGTGCCAACGGGGCCTATCACGCGGTGGCACTTCCGCTTGAGGGAACCATTCTCACAGTGGCATCACATTCGGCCCGGCAAGCCGAACTCGTTGCAAAACAGGGAGCGGATCTGGTCGAAGTCGCGATCGCCGCCGCCGACGCCGCGTATGCGTCACTACTTCTCACCCCCGATTTACTGGTTCAACTGCGTGACGCGGGTGTGGTCGACGCGGGGGGCCGTGGGCTAGTCGTTGTACTCGATGCACTGGTGACGGTGCTAACGGGCAAGACGCCACGCAGGGTAGATCACGCGGTACAACCCGTCCATGAATATTCAAGACGCGAGGTCGCTGCGACAGCCACCGGCGGAGAAATTGAATGCGAAGTCATGTACGACTTTGACGCGGTAGACAGCGCGCAATTACGAAATGTGTTGGAAAGTCTGGGAACGAGCGTAATGGTCGCTGGGATTGACTCCATGTGGAAAGTACACGTGCACGTCCCGATCCACCGGGTTTCTGATTGCATTAATGCTGCTTTGGCCCGCGGAATCGTGTCACATGTATCGGTCTTACCACTAGACCAACATGTGACCGGGCGAGGAAATTTCGAATCCAAGGAAGTTCGCTCCCGTATTCTGATCGCCGTGACACATGGAGATGGAATCCAGCGACTTCTGGAGTCCCTTGGAGTGACATGTATCCCCACACCCGCTCGCCAGCAGCCTTCGGCGGCAGAGATCATCTCCGCCATCAAGGGAAGTGAAGCAACGGAAGTTGTCATTCTTCCGGCAGATCGAGACACGCATCCGGTTGCCGACATTGCAGCGTCAGATATGCGGGGCATGGGTTATCGCGTTTCGGTGATCCCAAGTCGAGCCATTACCCAGTCGCTAGCGGCGATCGCTGTCCATGATGCTGAACTGGACTTTGATCGTGATGTGGTCTCTATGACCCGAGCGGCCAGCGCCACTCGTTATGGAGCAATCACTCGTGCAACACGGGATGTATTGACCATGGCAGGTGCCTGCAAATCGGGTGACTACCTCGGACTAATTGACGGCGAAATCAGCGTGATTGAAAACGATCTTTTAACGTCGAGCCAAAACATCTTGCGAAGAATGTTGGCGCCGGGTGCAGAGCTGTTGACGATTGTGACCGGTGTTGAATTGACAAACTCAGAGGTGGAATTTTTCTTGGGCTGGGTCAAATCCAGTTATCCGTTAATGGAAATCGAGCTCGTCTCTGGTGAACAACCACTATGGCCATTTATTTTTGGGGTCGAATAGTGTGAGTCGAGCCGAAGATTTTTTAAGCACGCCCCTTGTTGATCTCATCGGCGGGAAAAGCGCCGCTAGCTTAGAAAAATCCTTCGGGATAACCAAGGCCGGTGAGCTCCTCAATCATTACCCTCGAAGATACATTGATCGGGGAAGGTTGACCACTTTCAGTAACGTCGAAGTGGGAGTGCCAGTAACGATTATGGCCACTATCAAAAGTGTTGAAACCCGACGCATGACGCAAAAGCGGGGTTTTATTCTGGTAGTCAAGGTTACCGACGGAATTGACGCGATCGAACTAACGTTTTTTAACCAAAAGTGGCGTGAAAAGGATCTGCAAGTGGGTCGAAGTGGGTTATTTGCAGGGACCGTTTCGGAATACCGTGGTGTGAGAACCCTGACGCACCCAAAATTTGCCCTCTTTGCCGACATTGGAATTGATGTTTCTGCGGAAGCTGACGCAATCACCGACTTCACAGGTGAGATTATCTCGGTCTACCCGAGCTCCCAGGACCTGGCTTCATGGCAAATTCAAGCGGCCATTGATGTAGTGCTTACCTCCGCCAATGAACTCGTCGATCCAATTCCATCAGAAATAATTGCCAAACACGATTTCATGACCAAAATTGAGTCCTTACACGCCATCCATCAGCCCCAAAGCCACGATGAAATCGTTCGCGCTACCCATCGAATAAAATACGAAGAAGCGTTTATCCTGTTGGCGCTTATGCGCCAGCGCAAGAGTCAGGCAAAATCCACGGTCGCTCGAGCACGCAGTGGCAGCGAATCAATTTTTTTATCAGAATTTGATGCTTCACTACCTTTTGAATTGACTAAGGGGCAGCTCGAGGTGGGGCAGGAGATTGCTCAAGACCTAGCAAAAAATATTCCAATGACGAGGCTGTTACAGGGAGACGTGGGTAGTGGCAAAACCGTGGTATCGATTCGAGCGATGCTCGACGTTATCGCAGGCGGCGGGCAAGTCGCACTTCTGGCGCCAACCGAAGTCCTTGCAGCGCAGCACCTCGAGTCCCTCCGGGACCTATTGCAGGGTGTGGTGTCGCGACCGATTCGCATTGATTTACTGACCGGTGGCATGTCGGTGCCCAAACGACGTCAAGTTCTCCTCGATTCACAAAGTGGGGACCTTGACATCCTTATCGGGACACATGCACTTCTCGAAGAAAACGTACAATTTTTTGATCTGGGGTTGATCGTGATTGACGAACAGCATCGATTTGGTGTTGAGCAACGTGCGGTCATGCTGACAAAAGGTAAAGACGAATTGCGTCCGCACTTGTTAGTCATGACTGCAACCCCGATCCCTCGAACTGTCGCTTTAACGATCTTTGGCGACCTTGATGTTTCGACCTTGACGGAGTCACCATCGCTACGAGCGGATGTAAAGACTCACCTCGTAGCGACAACCGGTATGCCTCGAAGTGAGACTCGGGTTTGGGAACGAATGGCCGAGGAAGTCGCGGCGGGGAATAAAGTTTTTGTGGTTTGCCCAAGTATCTCGCCAGTTGAAGACGATCCCAAAAAAGTTAAGAAGTTGAAAGAAAATTCTGTTGAAGCGGAACCCCTCGCCTCAGTAGAGAAAACTTTTGGATCATTAAGTGCACAGTTTCCAAAAATTTCATTCGAAAGGCTGCACGGGGGATTGGACTCGCAATCAAAGCGCGAGATTATGCGCCGTTTTGGGGGACTGGAAGAGCCACCCATTGACGTATTGGTCGCAACGACAGTCATTGAGGTGGGAGTAGATATCCCAGCCGCAACCATGATTGTTGTTCTCAATGCTGAAAGATTCGGAATGTCGCAATTGCATCAGTTGCGAGGTCGCATTGGTCGTGGCTCACTGCCGGGGCTGTGCATCCTTGTCCATGGATCAACATTTAGTCACGCCTCATTGGATCGACTCGGTGCCCTGCGCGATTCGCGAGATGGATTCGCGCTCTCACAGAAGGATCTAGAAATTCGAGGGGAAGGCGATGTCCTTGGACAGGATCAATCTGGGGTACTGAGTTCACTTCGCCTCCTGAAAATCATTGACGATCTGGAATTCATTGAGACGGTGCGAAAGGAAGTTGAGGAGTTATTTGACGGAGAAAATTGGGATGCGGTGCTAGGAGCAATTGACACTTTCGAGATTGAACGCGCGCAAAGTTTGGAGAAGGCCTAGTGCGAATAATTTCCGGGTCGGCCCGTGGGCGAAAGCTGGATGTGCCAAAAGTTGGGACCCGCCCAACATCTGATCGATTAAGGGAAGCGATGTTCTCGGCTATCGATTCTTACCTTGCCCAAAATCAGGTTGAGTGGCCGCGGGTGAACTTTGTCGATCTTTTTGCAGGTTCGGGAGCCATTGGGCTAGAAGCCAAAAGCCGCGGTGCTGGACAAGTCACCCTGGTTGAAAACAATTCGAAAGCGCGAGCGAATATCGAGAATAATGCAGCCCGTTGTGGACTTAACGTCCGAATCGTAAGCGTCGACGCCTATTTCTGGGTTCCAACATTTAAGGTCGATATTCTTTTTTTGGATCCGCCCTACACAGATTCTGATACCAAGATTTCGCAATATTTTGTCAAAATGTGTAAAGAAATTCACCTTGGGGGAGCTTTGCTCATCTGTGAACGCGGGGCTCGGTCGGCTTCGCCATTTGCCGCGGTTTCCTCGGAACTTTTGCCACTTGCATGGGAGCGCGGTTACGGCGACTCTAAACTTTGGTACGGTCAGGTCGAATCAGGCTCAATTACGTGAGGAATGCAGATGCGAATTGCGGTATGTCCAGGCTCATTTGACCCCGTGACCATGGGACATCTGGATGTATTTGAGCGAGCCTCTCGAATGTCAGATCAGGTAATAGTGGGAGTCCTGATCAATAAAAAGAAATCTTCACTTTTCACCCTGGAAGAACGAATTGAAATGCTCACCGACGCAACCGCACATCTGCCCAACGTATCCGTGGACTCGTTTTATGGACTCTTGGTTGACTATTGCCGGGATCATGATGTTGATGCGATTGTGAAAGGGCTGCGAGCCGTCAGCGATTTCGACTACGAACTCCAAATGGCTCAAATGAACTATCGACTAACCCAGGTGGAAACCTGCTTTATCTCAACGAACCCGCTTTACAGTTATCTATCATCAAGTCTGGTCAAAGAAGTGGCTACACACGGTGGAAATGTCAGCGGCTTGGTACCGGAAGTCGTGTTGAAGCGTCTAGAAGCCAAATTATCTAGCACAATATGAGTCACTAGATTTTTCAAACGTAATGTAAATCGCAATGTCAGGAGCAAGTGTGGATGTCCAGGAAAGACTCGATGAACTCACCGTTTTGGTGGAAGAGGCGAAGGCCATGCCGCTATCGGCTTCATGCATTTTGAATCGGTCGCAGATTCTCGACATTATCGAAGAAATTCGTCAACTCATGCCGGAGTCGGTATATCGAGCGGATGAACTGCTGGCAGATCGAGAAGCGGTCGTCCAGGATGGGCGCCGTGAAGCGGATCGGATTCTTGCTCAAGCGAGAACAACCGCCGACACGCTCGTTTCTGAGCACGAGGTGTACCTGACCGCGGTTGAAGAGGCGGGTGCGCTTCGCAGTGAGGCAGCCGCGCAGACTGCGCAGATGCGGATTGAAACCGACGACTACATTGATGCAAAATTAGCAACGTTTGAAATTACCCTACAAAAAACCCTTCAAACGGTCGATCGGGGTCGCGAACGACTCCGCAGTCAGATGTATCAGGAATTGGCTCCCGACATGACCCAGACCTCTGAATTTTTTGACGCACAAACGGACTAGTGAAACAGATGGTAAATCACGCCCCCGTTGAACCGGGTTCATTTCATGTTTCCCTGACGCATGTCCCGCGCCGGCCCGGAAACATGTGGGAGTCATCCCTTGAGTTCGTTGCGCCGGCAAATCTAGAGGTGGGAATGGCCAGGCTCGCGGCGGGCAGTAAAATGCCGGCGGAGCTCAGGGTCGAGTCAGTACTTGATGGGGTCCTGGTGAACCTTGATTTTGAATTTGAAGTGGAAGCCGAATGCGCACGATGCCTAGAACCATTCATGTGGACGGACGAAGCCCACGTTACCGAGCTTTTTTTCTACGAAGAGACAGATTCACGGGGTCGCATTGTGGCCACGCCCGAGCAGGATTCTGATGAGTTGACGATCTTTCATGTCCGCGACGACAGTATCGATTTACTCGAAGTGGTCCGGGACGCAATTGTGCTCGACCTACCACTTGCCCCGCTGTGTCGGCCCGACTGTTTAGGGATTTGTCCAGAATGCGGCGAAATACTCGTGGACGCCCCGCACGATCACCTCGACGTTGATCCTCGGTGGGAGGCCTTGAAGGGGCTGTTGGAGTCACCCAACAAAGACCCCTTAGGCTGAGGTACTTAGCGCCAGTGCAATACTTCGCTGCGCAATCTAGCGCAGCCACTACTTGAAAGAGGATCCAGTGCCAGTTCCCAAGCGGAAAACCTCGCGCTCTAATACCCGTCATCGACGCTCACAGTGGAAGGCCGTCATGCCCAACCTGGTGATCTGCGTTCGCTGTAAAGAAAAGCGTCTCTCACACATTGCATGCCCAACCTGCGGAACCTACGCAAAGCGTCGCGTACTCGACGTTTAATCGTCTTTCCTCTTTGTGACTTCGTGATTTCGTGACTTCGTGACTTCGACAGAAAAAAATTGCTCGCGATGGACGTAGGACAAGACCCGATAGCTACCCTTCGTGCGGTGCTCGATTGCGAGTGCGATCGTGAATTGCTGGAACTTGCGCTGATTCATCGTTCTTTCTCCTATGAAAACGGTGGGATCCCCACAAATGAGCGGCTCGAATTTCTGGGAGATTCGGTGCTGGGTCTCCTCGTCACCGACTTCCTTTACCGCGAGTTCCCGGGACTTCCGGAAGGATCCTTGGCTCGAATGCGGGCCTCGGTCGTAAATTCGCACGCGCTGGCGGAAGTGGCGCGAACTTTGGGACTTGGTCAATACATTCGGTTGGGTCGCGGCGAAATTAGCTCAGGTGGCAGCCAGAAGACATCAATTTTGGCTGATTCCTTGGAGGCGGTAATCGGTGCGATCTACCTCTCGGGGGGAATCACAGGTGCCGGTGATTTCATTCATCGAATTTTCGATCCCATGATCATGGCTGCCTCCGAACTCGGCGCCGGCCTAGATTGGAAGACTTCATTGCAGGAGATCTGCGGAGTTTTGGAGCTGGCATTGCCGGTCTATCTTGTTACCGACTCGGGACCTGACCATGCAAAAGAGTTCGCGGCACACGCTCAAATAGCCAGCGAAAACCTTGGATTTGGTGTGGGTAGTTCTAAAAAAGCGGCCGAGCAACTTGCTGCAGAACAAGCCTACGGCGAGTTACTCAAGCGATACCCCCATGCCAGAACTTCCTGAAGTAGAGGTAGTCCGCGCAGGTCTGGCATCATTCGTCGTGGGCACGGGGATCACCAACGTGCGTATTCACCACCCACGGGCCAATCGTCGCAATGTTGGTGACTTACCGACGCAACTTGACGGCGCCGTCATTGTAGGCGTTGCTCGCCGTGGCAAGTACATGTGGCTTGAACTTGACCGGCCATTTGTCTTAATGATTCATTTGGGCATGAGCGGTCAGATCCGCGTCAATGATTCGCCATCGGATCATCCGCACCTGAGATTAAATTGGAATGTGATCCGGCCCCCCGGACCCGAACGTTATTTTGAGTTCTTGGACCAGCGAACATTTGGTGGATTATTCATTAGCGACCGGGATCAAGACGGGCAACCGCTAGCTATCTCCCACATTGCCAGAGACCCATTTGATCCATTATTTGATGACGATCTCTTCGCAACCTCGATTATGAAACGCTCGACGCAGGTGAAAAGGGCCTTACTCGATCAGAATTTAATTTCAGGAATTGGCAATATCTACGCGGATGAATGTCTGTGGCGGGTGGGGCTGGACGGCGCGACACCATGTGATCAACTCGAGCGGACCGTTGTTGCCGAAATAATTAAAGCTGTTACTGAAGTGATGAAGGAGGCGCTTGTTGCGGGAGGTACGAGTTTTGATCGATTGTATGTGAATGTAAATGGCGAATCGGGGTATTTTTCACGCTCACTAGCAGCCTATGGCCGCGAGGGCGAGCCGTGTTATCAGTGCGGAAACCCCATTATTCGCAGTAAATTTACGAATCGATCCAGCTTTCATTGCCTTACGTGCCAGCCCCCGTGGTTGCTGCCGTAATTTCATAGTGCCCACCGGTAGAGTTCAGTCCGATACGTAACCTCAAGCATTGGTCTAGAGTCATCTAGGCGGGTGTCAGATCGACAGGATGATTACCGCGCCGTGCATCTAAAATCCCTCACCCTCAAGGGCTTTAAGTCCTTTGCGTCGACGACCTCACTTCAGTTTGAACCCGGTGTCACCTGTGTCGTTGGCCCCAATGGTTCGGGCAAATCTAATGTCGTGGATGCACTTGCCTGGGTTATGGGTGAGCAAGGCGCAAAATCACTGCGCGGCGGTAAAATGGAAGACGTTATTTTTTCTGGAACATCAGGTCGTGCCCCACTGGGTCGAGCAGAGGTAGCCCTCACCATAGATAACTCTGACGGCGCACTACCAATTGAATTCTCCGAAGTCACAATCTCTCGAACCCTGTTCCGCAATGGTGGATCGGAGTATGCCATTAATGGTGAGCAGTGCCGGTTACTTGACGTTCAAGAGCTACTCAGTGATTCTGGTATCGGTCGTGAAATGCATGTCATAGTGGGACAAGGTCAATTGGATTCCATTCTGCACGCAACCCCGGAGGACCGTCGTGGTTTCATCGAGGAGGCTGCTGGCGTCCTTAAACATCGTAAGCGAAAAGAAAAAGCTCTTCGCAAACTTGATTCGATGCAAGCTAATCTCACCCGACTCAACGACTTGACAGCTGAATTGCGTCGAGCGCTCAAACCATTGGGTCGACAAGCCGAAGTTGCCCGACGGGCCACCGTGATTCAAAGTGACGTCCGGGATTCACGCTTGCGTCTCATGGCTAATGACCTTTCAAATCTGCGGACAGCATTGGAGGCGGAGGTTGCCGACGAAAGCGCGCTGCGCGAACAGAAGGGTGAAGTCGAGTCGAAAATTGCGATCCTTCGGGAGCGTGAAAATCGTGCCGAAGAGTCAGAGCGTGAGTTAGGTCCCGAACTGGCCAAGAGTTCGGAAACGTGGTTTGCGTTGAGCAGCCTGCGTGAACGTTATCTCGGATTGGTTCAACTGGGTGTTGAAAAAGTGCGAAACCTGGTACCCGAACCAGAAGAAGAGAATTCAGGCCGCGAACCTGAGGTCCTCGAAGCCGAAGCGCGTTCTTTGCGAAGCCAAGAGTTCGAGTTAACGCGCCAAGTTGAATCGTTGGGTCAGAGTCTGTCTAAATCTGAAATAGCAGAACAGGGCGCGGCTCGAGCATTGAGTCAGGAAGCAACGCGGATCGCCGGTATTGAAAGTGCCCAGATCGCCCACGGCAAAAAAGTTGACGAACTAGTCGCCTCGAGGAACAACATCAGTGCGCGGTTGGAAACCCGACAAGCAGAACTCACCCGTCTAGCCGATCAAATTGGCGAAGCTAGAGAACGCGGACAGGTTGCCCAAGCACAATTTCAGCAAGTGGAAGTTTCCGTGATTTCACATGGAGCTGGCGAGGAAGGGCTGGATTCCGAGCACGAAGTTTCACAGGAATTACTTGCCGGTGCCGATTCAAAAGTCCGCGAATTACTCGGTGAGGAAGCGCGACTGGACCGAGAAAAAGCCGCATCCATTGCCAGGCGCGATGCCCTCGCGCTAGGTCTCGAGCGCAAAGATGGATCAGCAGCGATTGTCGATTCGGGATTGAAAGGTTATATCGGGACCTTAAGTTCATTAATCCATGTTGACCAGGGATACGAAACAGCGGTAGCGAGTGCGTTGGGGAATTTGTCCTCCGCCATTGTTGTCGCCAATGTCGACTTGGCCATGGACGCGCTCGTATTTTTGAAGACCGAGGAAGCGGGGAGATCAAACGTTTTGGTTGCAGACTTTCCGGCAACGGTTGCTGAGCACGCGCACCCAGCACCGGCGGGACGGTGGCTTGTGGACTGTGTTCGGGTTGACCCAATTGTTGCCTCGCAGGTAAACGCACTCCTGAATCGTTTTGTTGTCGTTGACTCACTTGAAGAAATGCGTCAAAGCGCTCATAAGAATCTTGGTGTGTCTTTGGTGAGCCGTCAAGGCGATTCCATCGATGCAGGCGTGATCGAGGGAGGGTCAACAACTAGTCCTAGCCTGCTGGAAGTTCAAGCGGCGTTCGACCAGTCCGAAATTACACTCGCACAAATCGATCAAGACTTACAACGAACTATTTTTGAGTTGGCATCCGCCAAAAACGAGCAGGAATCCTCGGTCACACGAGTGGAGTCGGCCCTGCGGCTACTTCATGAATCCGACGCCGAGCTTGCAGCAATCGCAGAAAAGTTGGGCGCATTAGGTCAACTTTCCCGAAATGCACTATCCGAAGCGGATCGGCTTGAATCAGCGATGCGCAGTACCCAGGACGCAGATGCTCGTGACCGCGAGTTACTCGTGGGCCTTGTATCCGAACTTGAGGTGCTGGAAAAGTTCGACGTGCCGACGGTAGGCGTGGACCAACGGGGTGCCCTTGATCAGGCACTCACTCAATCGCGATCGCACGTAGTTGATTCTCGCCTCGCGGTGCGCACCGCTGAGGAGCGCGTACGAGCGACCGGAGAGCGGGCGGTCGCCCTTGAACGCGACGCTCAAAGTGAGCGCAGCGCTCGGATCGCGGCAATCGAGCGTCGTGAGCGTCGGGCAGCAACGTTGATCGTGGCTCAGGCTCTCTTAGCAGGCGCACGAGTGGCTCTGACCTACACAGAGACCTCGGTTACCCTCGCCCAAAGGTCACGAAGTCAAGCCGAAGCCTTGAAAAAAGAACGTGACGCAGAACTAGTTTTCGTGCGCGGTGAAATACGAACTTTGGTTGATGCACTCGAGAATCTCAAGGACAGCGTGCATCGAGATGAAGTCGCTCGGGCCGAACAGCGAATGCGAATTGAGGCTCTAGAAGACAAGACAATGGAAGATTTTGGAATCCAACCCAATGAGCTCATCGCAGAGTACGGGCCAAGTCAGCTTGTCCCACCTAGCCCGACCGCCCCAGGTGACGAAGTAGATCCGGATGCCCCACTGCCCGAGTCGTACCCGTTTGTACGCGAAGAGCAGGAAAAACGACTCCGCGGTGCGGAAAAGCAACTTGCGATCCTGGGTAAAGTAAACCCATTGGCACTGGAAGAATATTCCGCCATGGAGGAGCGGCAAAAATTTCTCACCGAACAACTCGAAGATCTTAGGAAAACGCGTGAAGACCTACTCGACATTGTGAAAGAAGTAGACGCGCGCGTTGTGCAAGTGTTCACCGAGGCATACACCGAAATCGAACGGGAATTTGAGGGCGTGTTTTCTAGGCTCTTTCCCGGTGGCGAAGGACGCCTCATCCTTACCGACCCGAGCAATATGCTTACCACCGGTGTAGACGTTGAGGCGCGCCCACCTGGGAAAAAAGTCAAACGACTGTCCTTGTTGTCCGGTGGTGAACGTTCACTCACCGCCGTTGCATTCCTGGTCGCGCTATTTAAGGCGCGCCCATCGCCGTTTTACGTACTCGATGAAGTTGAGGCAGCTCTCGACGACGTGAACCTTGGCAGACTAATCGACATCATTGAGGAGTTACGTTCGACTTCACAATTGATTGTTATTACACACCAAAAACGCACGATGGAAATCGCCGATGCACTTTATGGAGTATCCATGCGCGGTGACGGCGTCACCCAGATTATTGGGCAACGTTTACGTGAGGTAGAACCCGCTTAATGGACGCATTAACTCTTGTCATTGTTGTATCGGTAATCATTCTTGGCTTTGTCATTGGCGGGTTCGTCGCCTATACACGCACAAAGTCAGTTAAATCACTTTCCGCTAAGCCGCGACCGGGAATCGACTACGCACCCGGCGTGGGAGATGACGACACTGTGCCTCGGGACACGTCTCGAAAAACCATCGAGACAATTACTGTCCCCGAATTCAGTCATGAAATAATGGCAGACCCGACAACCACGATTGAAGAAATTCAGCCCGCGGTCTGGGAACTTGAAGTCCCCGAACCAGCGCTCGGGCGTCTGCGCAATCTTCGAGCACGCCTGGCCAGATCCAATAGTGTCTTCAGCAAGAGCCTGCTCGGTCTTCTCACCAAAGGCAGCCTTGACCAGCAGACATGGGATGACATCGAAGCAACGCTGCTTGGCGCCGACCTTGGAGTCACAGCGACATCCGAGTTGATATCAGCGCTCAAAGTAAAAATTGCCCGGGTGAATGACTCAAGCGAAGAGTTCATGAGAGCGGCACTACGTGAGGAACTGATTAAGCTTTTAGGCCCCGATCTGGATCGGAGTCTGACTATCACGGCAGCAAATCGTCCTGCTGTCATTTTGGTAGTCGGAGTTAATGGCACGGGAAAAACGACGACGGTTGGGAAACTGTCTCGAGTGCTGATTTCGCAAAACAAGACGGTGCTCATGGGGGCTGCAGACACATTTCGGGCAGCTGCGGCTGATCAACTCCAAACCTGGGGTGATCGGGTTGGTGCCGCCGTGGTTCGCGGCCCCGAAGGAGGCGACCCTGCGAGTGTGGCATTCGAAGCTTGCTCCATTGCAAGAGATGCCGACGTTGACGTGGTTGTCATTGACACTGCCGGTCGGCTTCATACAAAAACTGGACTTATGGATGAACTCGGAAAAGTTAAAAGGGTCATTGAAAAGCAGTCACCCGTTGACGAAGTATTACTCGTATTGGACGCAACAACCGGCCAAAACGGGCTCGTGCAGGCCAAGATATTCAGCGAAGTAGTCAACGTGACGGGCATTGTGCTCACGAAACTCGATGGCACGGCAAAAGGTGGAATCGTGGTTTGCGTTCAACGTGAATTGGGAGTTCCGGTCAAGCTGGTCGGATTAGGCGAGGGTCCTGACGACCTGGCGCCATTTGAGGTTGAGGAATTCGTTACAGCCCTGTTGAGTTAACACGAAGTTCACATTGCGGCCCGTTATTCACGTGGGTGAAACGCCTGGACACATTCCCTGAAATAAATGTGGACCAATCTTGTTGCATGCGTTCGGCAGTGTGCCGTGGTAGTCGCAGTCGATAGGAGAACTTCTATGGAATCCGCATTAAATACAGGCGACACAGCCTGGATGTTGACCGCGGCGGCAATGGTGCTGCTCATGATCCCAGGACTTGCATTTTTTTATGGAGGCATGGTTCGCTCAAAATCGGTTCTCAACACGCTCATGATGGTGATGGGAGCACTGTTTCTCGTGGGCGTCCTGTGGGTGATTTTTGGATATTCGATGACATTCGGTACATCCATTGGTGGAATCGTCGGCGATCCAACCGAGTTCCTTGGTTTGGAAAGCTTGATGGCAGACGACCCAGAAGCGACTCTCCCCGTCATGGCGTTTGTCGCTTTCCAGGGCATGTTTGCCTGTTTGACCGTTGGGCTTATCGCCGGAGCGATTCCCGATCGAACGAAATTCAACGGCTGGTTGGTTTTTGGTGGAATCTGGGCCGTCTTGGTGTACTTCCCCGTCGCGCACTGGGTGTGGGCAAGTGGTGGCTGGATCTTCGAAATGGGTGTCATCGACTTTGCCGGGGGTACCGCAGTTCATATCAACGCGGGCGCTGCAGCACTGGCGCTTGCAATCGTGATCGGCAAGCGTGCAGGCTGGCCAAAGACGCCAATGCGTCCTCACAATCTGACGTTGGTCATGATCGGTGCGGCCCTACTGTGGTTCGGTTGGTTTGGGTTCAACGCCGGCTCAGCACTAGCCGCGAACAATGCCTCCGCTGTGGTGTTCCTCAATACCTTTGCGGCGACGTGTGCTGCAGCAATTGGTTGGCTAATTGTCGAGAAATTGCGTGATGGACACATGACAACACTGGGCGCGGCTTCCGGAATTGTGGCGGGGCTCGTGGCAATCACTCCTGCCTGTTCCGCGGTCAGCCCGGTTGGTGCATTAATCGTTGGTGTGCTTGCTGGAGTGCTGTGCGCTCTAGCTGTCAGCATGAAGTACCGATTCGGCTACGACGATTCACTGGATGTCGTGGGTATCCATCTTGTCGGTGGGCTACTTGGAACATTGCTGATCGGATTCCTGGCAACAGACCTTGCACCCGCTGGTGTGAACGGGCTGCTTTACGGCGGGGGTGCCGAGCAATTGGGTAAGCAAGCAATTGGTGCGTTCAGTGTGATGGCTTACTCATTTGTCGTTGCTTTGATTATTGGTCTAATTCTCAAAGCTGCCGGTATCATGAGAATTGCCCGTGAGGATGAACTCTCGGGAATTGACCTCGTAGAGCACGCTGAGTCAGCCTATGAACTCGGTGACTCCGGAGGCGGCGGACATTTTGTTGGTATTGGAGCAGGTTCAGTACGTCGTGATCGAGAGGGAATCTAATGAAACTAATAACTGCGATCATTAAGCCGTTTAAACTGGAAGATGTAAAAAACGCACTGGAAGCTATTGATGTCAAAGGAATGACCGTCTCGGAGAGTTCGGGATTTGGTCGTCAAGGTGGTCATACCGAGGTATACCGGGGTGCCGAGTACACGGTCGACCTCGTCCCGAAGGTGCGGTTGGAGGTTTTGATTGACTCGGAGCGTCTGGACGAAGTACTTGAAACGATCATCAAAGCCGCTCATACGGGCAAAATCGGAGATGGCAAAGTGTGGGTAACTCCCATCGAAGAAGTCATTCGGGTCCGGACGGGGGAACGTGGCACAGATGCGCTTTAGGTTTCGAGGTTTTACTTCGTGAATCGAGATTCCATCAAACGGTGCTCTGGGCAAAGTGGCCCAGAGCACCGTTTGGCGTTGTGTAATGCCTTCGATTCATGGTTAAGCGCTCTGCTAGATCAAGCACTCATCAACGACAAGGCTTCAAGCCTTGACTTTGCTTTGGTGGCGGTGGGTAGTTATGGCCGTCAAGAGTTGGGTCCTAAAAGCGACCTCGACCTCGTACTCATCCACACCCAGGGAGTCAAACCCGATCAGGTGGCGCGAGCATTGTGGTACCCGATCTGGGACTCCGGCGTCGATTTAGACCATAGTGTGCGGTCAATCGCGATTGCCCGGGAAGTGGCAGCGGCCGACATTAAGGCCTTCACCGGATTACTCGATGCGCGATTCATAGCGGGAAATGAAGAACTTGCCCTTGAGCTGCGCAGAGTCATTCTTTCGGACTGGCGCACAAATGCTAAGAATGCATTGCCAAAGCTTTCGCAACTGGTTTTAGAGCGTCGCAAGACTCATGGCGAGATATTTCAACGGCTCGAACCTAATATCAAAGAGTCCTTCGGTGGTATTCGGGACGCAGGAATCTTGCACCACTTAGGTTCTACCTGGCTGGTTGATACACCTCGAACTGAGTGGAAAAGCGCCAAAAATTTTCTCCTCGACGTGCGTGATGCCATGGCTGTAACTTCAAGTGGTGATCGCCTGTACATGCAGTCCCAGCCTGCCGTTGCTAAAGAGTTAGGTTTGGCAGACCCTGAAGAGTTGTTGAGGGAGGTCTACCTCGCAGGGCGAAAGATTGCCTATGCCAGCGAATTGACGTGGTATCGAATCAATCAATTAATAATGCAAGATGAACCACGAGTGCGTCGACTGATCACCGGATTACGTCGTTCATCAGACACTGTGCGTGAGCCATTAGCTCAGGGAGTTATTGATTCCGGCGGTGAGATAACACTGGCGCGAAATGCTGATCTTGCCAGTGACCCAGGACTGCTGCTGCGCGTCGCGGGAGCATCGGCAGCTAATCAAAAACCAGTAGCGCCCGCGCTGCTTGAACGGGAAGTGACAATTCATACGCCGTGGAACCGCGAGATGAGGGAGTCTTTTGTCTCCCTGCTTGGTGCGGGAGCTGGATTGCTGGCTACATGGGAGTCCTTCGACCAGTACGGGATTATTGAAAAGTGGTTTCCTGAATGGACACTTCTGCGCTCTGCTCCGCAATTTAATGCGCTGCATGAATTCACGGTCGATCGCCATCTGATCGAATGTGTCCTGGAGTCACAGGCTTTCGTGCGAACGGTCGATAGACCTGATCTACTTCTTGTTGCAGCATTGCTCCACGACATTGGTAAATGCCAAGACGGTGACCACAGCGAGATCGGTGCAGAAATGACGGGCTTGATCGCTCCGCGAATCGGTTTCGACCCCGCGGACACAGCAGTCTTGCAACGTTTAGTGCTTCATCACCTGTTACTGCCTGACATTGCGACCAAGCGTGATCTTGAAGACCCTGAAGTAATAGCCAGCGTTGCATTGCTGGTGAAAGACACTCGAACACTCGAGCTTCTTCTTGCACTGAGTTTGTCCGACTCGCGATCAACCGGACCATCGCTTCGGTCAATATGGCGCGAGAGTTTACTCAGGGACCTGGCAGGAAGAGTTCGCAGTTATTTGGCCGGCACAGCTCAACTACGAGAAGAAGAGACGTTGTCGAAAGTTCAACTCAGGGCCGCCAACCACGTGGGGCTTTTTCTCGAGGTGACTCGCGAGGAGCACGGATTTCGAGTCACGGTTGGAGCTTCTGACCAAATTGGTCTTGTGGCGAAAGTGGCAGGGGTTTTGGCAATGAATCGCCTCGCCGTTCGTGCAGCAAAAATTTCAACTGTAGGGGAGCGGGCCATTCAGGAATGGTTCGTGCGCCCGTTGTTTGGCGACCCACCCGCTCGCGACGCGCTTCACACTGATCTTGCTCGAACACTCTCCGGTACATTCGACTTAGAAGGCGCCATGGAAAAGCGAGCACAGTCGCGCGGATCAAGCACCGATCAGAAACCGAGCGCAACGGCAGACGTGGCTATTCAACGCGTGTCTGACACACAGATGGTTCTAGAGGTTCGGGCACCTGACGCCCCCGCGTTGCTGTACAAAATAGCCAGTCGCATTGCTCGTGAGGGTGTTGTCGTCGCGGGAGCGAAAATCTCAACCCTCGGCGTTGACACGGTGGATGTCTTTTTCGTGAAGGATTTACTCGGAAGGGAGCTTTCTAGCGGAAAGGCTAACTCGCTCATGAACGCGCTAAGAGATGAACTCGCGCGCCGGTCATAAGTTTTGCCCGTTACCCTAGGGTGAGCGTAAAACTTCTCAGTTTTGCTTGATAGTTTAAGGAGCTAGTTTTGTTCGCAACGTTGTCCGATCGACTCGCAGCAACATTCAAGGGTTTACGTGGCAAGGGTCGGCTCAGTGAGTCCGATATTGATGCAACCGTTCGTGAGATTCGTACCGCATTATTGGAAGCAGACGTTGCTCTTCCGGTCGCACAGTCATTCTGCGCTGAGGTCAAATCACGCGCACTCTCCGCGGAAGTGACAGGTGCTCTCAATCCCGCGCAGCAGGTAATCAAGATCGTAAACGAGGAACTTGTCGCAATTTTGGGTGGTGAAACGCGTCCACTTATCTTCGCAAAAAATGGTCCAACCACAATTCTTCTTACCGGTCTTCAGGGTGCAGGCAAGACCACCCTGGCAGGCAAGCTGGCGAAGCATCTGGTCTCACAAGGTCACACACCCGTGCTGGTTGCGGCTGACTTGCAGCGTCCCAATGCTGTGGATCAACTCCGTGTCGTTGGTGAGCGCGCCGGAGTACCAACATTTGCACCAGAACCCGGTAACGGTGTCGGTGATCCCGTCGCGGTCGCACGCGCGGGTAAGCAATTTGCGATCGACAAATTACACGACGTCGTAATTGTCGACTCTGCAGGTCGCCTAGCAATCGACAGTGAACTCATGTCCGAACTCGCCAACGTTCGCGAGGTCGTGCAGCCAGAAAATGTTCTCTTCGTCGTGGACGCCATGATCGGCCAAGACGCGGTAAACACAGCTCTGGAGTTTGAGCGGCAAGTCGGTTTTGACGGCGTGGTGCTCACCAAACTTGATGGCGACGCGCGTGGTGGCGCCGCCCTGTCGATCGTCTCTGTTGTCGGTCGACCGATCATGTTTGGCTCAACGGGGGAGAAGTTAGAAGACTTCGAGGTCTTCCACCCGGATCGCATGGCCTCGCGAATTTTGGACATGGGCGACCTCATGTCTTTGATCGAGTCGGCCGAGCGGGCATTTGACGCAGAAAGCGCAGAGCGGTTCTCGCAAAAGGTTTCTGACGGCGAAGACTTCACCCTGGACGACTTCCTAGAGCAAATGCAGGCCGTCAAGAAAATGGGTTCGATCGGCAAACTCATGGGCATGCTCCCTGGAATGGGCGAGATGAAAGCTCAACTGGACCAGGTTGACGAGCGTGAACTTGACCGGGTTGCCGCGATCATTCAATCAATGACCCCAGCGGAGAGAAACGATCCCAAGATTCTTAACGGATCACGTCGGGCTCGAATAGCGACAGGTTCCGGATCCAAAGTCTCTGATGTAAACAATCTGATTGAACGCTTCGGCCAAGCCCAGAAAATGATGAAACAAATGGGCAAAGGTGGGATGCCCGGTATGGGCGGCCTGCCCGGTTTGGGTGGCATGGGCGGCGGCAAAAAATCCAAGGGTAAACAACCGAAGAGTCAAAAGGCGGCCAAGGGCGCCAAGGGCCGGAGTGGGAATCCGGCTAAGAGAGCAGGTCTGGGCGTCGCCAGCGCCGACCCACTTGCTCCACCAGATTTGGGTTCACTTCCACCAGAACTGAGAAAACTCCTCCAGTAGGCCGGGTGGGGGAATCTGGCATTTGCGAGTCGGGTAGCATTTGGTCGCTATTGAACCGGAGTGGTCCCTCTCAACCTCTCTAGAACAAGTCCGCAAGATTCGAAATCAGTACATGTCCCCACATGTGGTGCGTTCGCGTCACCCATACCAGAGGAGAAACGCCCACCGTGGCCGTAAAAATTAAGCTTAAAAGAGTCGGAAAGATTCACGCACCCCAGTACCGAATCGTGGTGGCTGATTCACGCACCGCACGAAATGGCCGGGCCATTGAAGAGATTGGTATTTATCAGCCGGTCTCAAACCCAAGCATCATGCAGGTGAAGTCTGATCGCGCGCAGTACTGGTTGGGTGTCGGAGCTCAGCCAACATCCGCTGTCGAAGCGATTCTCAAGGTGACCGGCGACTGGCAGAAGTTCAAAGGCCTACCCGGTTCTGAAGGCACATTGCAGGTCGCTCCTCCCAAGCCGAGCAAGGTTTTGGCCTATGAAGCTGCAGTCACTGAGGCTGCTAATGCCCCTAAAACCGCCAAGCCGAAGAAACTTGAAGTCAAAGAAGCAGAAGCCGTTGTCAAGGAAGCTGTAGAAGCTGTGACAGAGATCGTAGAAGTTGTTGCCGATAAGGTTGAAGAAATCGTTCACCCTGATTCCACCAAGGAAGATTCCGCCAAAGAAGAAGCACCCAAAGAAGAAGCACCCAAAGAAGAAACCCCCTAATGCTTGAAGATGCATTAGCCCATCTGGTGCGTGGAATTGTCGACAATCCCGACGACGTCAGCGTGACTTCTCGCGCCGATCGTCGCGGAAAGTCGGGGCAGTCCCTTGACGTTCGGGTGAATCCAGCAGATATGGGCCGGGTCATTGGTCGTTCAGGTCGCACCGCAACAGCGCTTCGTACCGTGATTTCCGCTATCAACGAAGGTCGTGGGGTACGAATCGACTTCCTTGACGCGGCTGAGCGTTAGCGCACGTGCAGGTCACGGTTGGCCGAATTGGCAAACCGCACGGAATTCGCGGTGAAGTCACGATCGAAGTGCGTACCGATGAACCTGAACTCAGATTCGCACCGGGCACCACGATCTCGCGTGAAAATGGCCCGGACCTGATCGTTTCGGACTTCCATTGGCATAGTGGTCGGGTGCTTTTAAAGTTTCTGGGCGTTGATTCTCGCAGTGCGGCCGAGGAATTGCGCGACAGCATTCTCACGGTTGAGCGAGCAGACGCCGAGGTACCGAAGGAATCTGAGGAGTACTACGACACCAATTTGATTGGGTGCACGGTGCAGACGACTTCAGGGGAAGAGCTCGGACGGGTAACAGATGTGTTGCATCTCCCCAGCCAGGATGTCCTTGTGGTTTCCCGTGCTGGAGAGGCAGGCTTGGATTATTTGATCCCCTTTGTGGCAAGCATTGTTCCGACCGTGGACCCGGTTGCCAAACTCATCACGGTAGATCCACCGGAGGGATTACTCGCGCAGGATTTGTCCAATGAGGATTGATGTTGTTTCGCTCTTTCCCGCCTACTTGGATCCCCTTCACCTCTCACTTTTGGGAAAAGCTCAAGAACAAGGGATTATCCAGATTGCGGTTCACGATTTGCGCGACTGGGCGGTAGATCCGCACCGCAATGTAGACGACACTCCATACGGTGGCGGACCAGGAATGGTGATGTCACCCGTGGTGTGGGGGGAGGCGTTGGATTCAATCCGCGACCAGGCGAGTGTGAACCCGGTACTTGTCATTCCCACCCCATCGGGTCAACCCTTTGATCAGGTGCTCGCGGCGGGCTTGGCAAATGAAGATCATTTAGTTTTCGCTTGTGGACGTTATGAAGGGATTGATTCCCGAGTCGAAATGCACTATTCGGCCAGCGATCAATGGCAGCGTGTCAGAGAAATCAGTATTGGTGATTACGTTCTCGCTGGCGGCGAAGTCGCGACCCTTGTCATGATTGAAGCTATCACCCGACTTGTTTCTGGGGTCTTGGGAAATCCACGCAGCGTGATCGACGACTCGTTCTCACGATTAGATTCCTTAATCGAGGGGCCGGTCTTCACCAAGCCGCCGAACTGGCGTGGACTTGAGGTCCCCGAAGTCTTGCGAAGTGGTAATCATGGCCTTGTTGATCAGTGGCGCCAGGACCAAGCTCAGGCCCGCACCGAAGCATTTCGCCCAGATCTGTTGCCAGATTCCCCCAGGCCCGAGCACTAAGTCCATGGCCCGAGCAGCACCTAATGGGCATATGGCAGACTTTGACGGCTAGGCGCACCGGCTATCTGCCATAGGGGATCCGGATTAGCCAGCAATTACTCAAAAATTTACACCGCACATGACCTATGGCGTGAGCAGGAAGAAGTAAAAATGAAGACGCTTGATGTAGTAGATGCCAGTTCATTTCGTGATGACATCCCGGCTTTTCGTGCCGGTGACAACCTTAAGGTTTACGTGAAGGTCGTTGAAGGTAGCAAGTCCCGTGTCCAGATGTTCCAAGGCGTGGTAATCGGCCGACACGGATCAGGTCTTGGTGAGACCTTCACCGTGCGTAAAGTCTCTTACGGTGTTGGAGTTGAGCGCAAGTTTCCCGTTCACACCCCAATTATTGAAAAGATAGAAGTCGCTAGCCGCGGAGATGTTCGCAGGGCAAAGTTGTACTACCTGCGTGGACTCAAAGGCAAGAAGGCGAAGATTCGCGAATTGCGCGAAACACCAAAAGAAACCCCAAAATCTGCAAGCTAAACCACCCTATTAGGCGGTTTGAGCTGCATGAAATATTTTCTGAGTGCCACAGTGGGCGTTGTCCTACTGTGGCTTTTCAGTTTATTTATCGCACAACCTTTTGTCATTCCCAGCGGATCAATGCAACCCGCTCTCGACCCGGGGGATCGAATTCTGGTCAACCGAACCGCCTATTGGTCGGCGCCCATTGCCCGCGGCGATTTGGTGGTCTTCGACGGTGCGGACAGTTTTAGTGTCGACCCGGGTGATTTTGTAAAGCGGGTAATAGGTGTCTCAGGTGACCGGGTTGCATGTTGCACTGACACCGGACAAATCAGTGTCAACGGGATTCCCCTGGATGAGAGTTCGTACCTCTTCCCAGCGGACACGTCAAGTGAGTCGCAATTTGACGTCCTGGTACCCGAAGGAAAACTTTGGCTCCTGGGTGATCATCGGTCCCAGTCCGCAGACTCGCGATCCCACCTCGGGGATCCGGGTGGTGGATTTGTATTAGAGTCTAAGGTTGTGGGGAAAGCGCGCTACATAATTTGGCCACCAGCTCGGTGGCAATTGCTCGACTCGCATTCATTCAAGGAGATGGTGGACTAAGTGGCAGTTTCAGCCCATGACAATTCGCCGATGAGTGATCCACAAAATCAAGGAGAAATCCACGATAGCAAGAAGAAAAAAAATTCGCTTTTGCGCAGTGTCGTCGAATTTGTAGTTGTAGTTGTGATTGCATTGGCTCTCGCTACGGGTATTAGAACTTTCATTGTTCAGCCTTTTTTCGTTCCCAGTGGCTCGATGGAACAATCACTTCAAATTGATGATCGCGTTATTGCATCGAAAATCACGACCGCAATTTCTGGGGTTAAACGGGGTGAGATCATGGTGTTCAAAGACCCAGGGAATTGGTTGTCTCCGGTTCAGCAAGACAGTGACAGTTGGCGTTCGGTACTCGCTAAAGCTTTTACATTCATAGGGTTACTGCCTAGTGATTCGGGTGATGACTTAGTTAAACGGGTCATAGGTATCGAGGGTGACCAAGTGGCATGCTGCAATGAAGCCGGGCAGATCGTTCTCAATGGTGTGCCGCTGGCGGAAAATTCGTACATCACGGGGCCTACCGACCAGATACTTTTTGACGTGAGAGTTCCCAAAGACTCGATGTTTGTTATGGGCGACAATCGCGGTAACTCAGCTGATTCGCGTTTTCATCTTGACCAAAATGACGGGGCGGTGCCATATGAAAATGCCGTTGGTCGGGTGTTCACGGTTGTGTGGCCGTTATCGCGGATAACTATTGAGGCCATCCCGGAGATTTTCGGTAATCCAGCGATTGCTGCTGGTAATGATGTAGGAAAGTAATTAACACGTCATCACCTTCCCCACCAAGTTTGCGTCTAGAGCGGTCACTACTTCGTGCCGGGTATTCACTGGTGGGTGGGATCGATGAAGTGGGACGGGGTCCATTGGCCGGACCAATTTATGTGGGACTGATTGTGGTGACTGCCGATACGCCGACCGCGCCTCGAGGAGTGCGTGATTCAAAAGCCATTAAACCTATCGAGCGCGCCCAACTTGCGCAACAAATTAACGGCTGGGCATGGTCTACGAGCGCCAGTGTGGACGCACAATTTATTGACCGTCACGGATTGACACGGGCCCTTGGTGAATGCGTCAACATCGCGTATAGCAACGCTTGTAAAGCCGGAATGGCACCCGCCGTAATCATTTTGGATGGAACTTATAATTTTTGTGATCCAAAACTGCCGCCAACCGTCGTGACGCGAAAAAAAGCTGACCAAAGCGCGTCAAGTGTTGCGGCGGCAAGCATTATCGCGAAGGTCGAACGCGACGAATTTATGCGAGAACGGGCGGTGGACTTTCCCGGTTACGGGTGGGAGAGAAATAATGGATACGGGACCCGTGAGCATCAGGAGGCCATTGGGCGCCTAGGGCTCACCGAATTGCATCGTAAAAGTTTCTGTCATTAATCAGTTATCCACAGTAAAGAATTTGAGACTTCCCTTAGCCGTTTGACTCGGTGAGGGTTGGCCCATGAAACCAAAAGATGCGCTGGGCAAATACGGTGAGGAATTAGCAGCTCGCTACCTATCAAAGAACGGAATGGTGATTCTGGAGCGGAACTGGCGCTGTGATCTGGGGGAGATCGACGTTATCGCTCGGGAAAAAGATGACTTGGTGATCTGTGAAGTTAAAACTCGTCGAAGCCTTGCTTTTGGTGATCCAATCGAGTCCGTCACCCCGCGAAAAGTTCGACGGATGCGTGGACTTGCGCTTCGCTGGCTTGATACAAGGTCGGTGAGCCCTCGAGAAATAAGATTTGATGTCGTTGGGATTCTCGCACCCATAGTTGGGCCGCCAACAATTACCCATATTCGGGGAGTTTGACGTGGCTCTGGCCCGCTCCCTGGGTGCGGTTGTTTCGGGAGTATCCGGTCAACTAGTACGCGTTGAAGTGGACCATTCACAAGGGCTACCGACTGTGGGGCTTGTGGGTTTACCTGATGCCTCGGTCATCGAATCTAAACATCGGGCAAAAACCGCGATTGTGAACTCCGGATTGAAATGGCCAAAGGGCAGGGTGACAATTAGTTTGTCACCGGCGGAACTGCGAAAACATGGAGCGGGACTTGATTTGGCGATTGCGATGGGAATCTTGGGTGCTACGGGACAAATTGCCAACGAATGTATTGCCAACACCGTATTCGTGGGGGAATTAGGACTTGATGGTTCACTGCGCAGTGTCCCGGGCGCTTTACCTTGTGTGATCGCAGCGGCACAAGCAGGAATCACCTCGGTTGTTGTCTCCCATGGAAACCTTGCCCAATGTGGAATTGTCCCGGCTGCTCGCGCCGTTGCCTGTTCTGACTTGAATCACGTGATTTCTTATCTTCGAGGTGAGAAAGATTCACTTGCGCCCGACCTATCCCCCGAACCAGATCTTGCAGCCTCCATTGATTTGTCCGACGTCCTAGGGCAGGAGGAGGCGCGCTGGGCACTTGAAGTTGCTGCGGTGGGTCGACACAACCTGTCCATGATCGGTTCACCCGGTGTCGGGAAAACATTGCTAGCTCATCGCATCTCTGGAATTTTGCCACCGTTAACCGAGAATGAGACCTTGCAGGCAACAGCGATTCACACGGTTGCCAACACGTTGACATGCAATAGCTTGATCACTCGGCCACCTTTTGAGGCACCTCACCATTCGGCCACGATGGCGGCGCTCGTCGGCAGTGTGCACGGTCACCGTGTCACACCGGGGGCCTTGACGCGCGCGCACCACGGAGTGCTTTTTCTTGATGAAGCACCCGAATTCTCACGCAATGCGCTCGAAGCCTTGCGCCAACCACTTGAGTCCGGCCAAATCGCACTGAGTCGATCCTCATGGACCGGACTACTACCCGCCAGATTCCAACTACTTTTGGCCGCGAATCCGTGCCCATGCGGAAACGCGTTGACGGACACGCAAAAGGTTTGCGAATGTACATCAGTGGCATTGCGCAAATACACAACGCAAGTATCGGGGCCGTTGCGAGATCGCATAGACATAAATATTTTGATTCCTAACATTCGTGGACTTAACGCGGGTGAGTCAAGTGCCAACGTTCGTGAGCGAGTCATTGCGGCGCGTCAACACTCAATCAAGCGATTTATTGATTTTCCATGGACAACAAATTCAGAAATATCTCCGGCATCCCTTCGGGCAGATTTTCCAGCTGAGCCGGCCGGCACCGATCTGTTGAATTCCTTTGTGGGAAGTTCGAGTGGACTACGAGGCAGCCACCGAGCGCTGAGAGTCGCTTGGAGCCTGGCAGATCTAGCGGGTCGTCGCCGTCCTACTAGGGAAGATGTTGCTTTAGCGATCTACCTCCGCAATTCAGAAACTGCACTGGTGTCCCAGTGAAATTTAATTCCGAGTCGGATGCCTTCATCGCACTTGCGCATTTATGCGAGCCAGCCGACGAGACCATCAACAAAAGACTTGCCTCAGGAGTTTCACCGAATGAAGTCTTAGACATGTTGCTCACAACGGGTTTCCCCAAACGTGATCATGTGGCGTTTGGACGCAAACTTGAAGGCTTCAATTTGGAAGCCGAGTTGGATTTTGCCCAGAAAATCGGGGCGCGAGTCCTTACCCGAGACCAAGAAGGATGGCCAACGCAGTTGCGGGCTTTGGGTACTGCCCAACCGTGGGCCCTGTGGGCGATTGGATCCATTGACTTTCGGGTGATTGCCCTGTCCTCCGTCACAATCGTCGGTACGCGCGCGTGTACTCCTTACGGAGCTGGGATCGGCACCCAGTGGGCGGCCGATCTTGGGACATGGGGAACGAGTGTCTTCTCGGGAGGCGCGATTGGAATTGATTCGTGTGCACACCGGGGAGCACTTTCCGTGGGCGCTCCGACGGTGTCAGTTTTGGCGAGTGGAGTCCACGCCCGGTATCCGGTGAGCCATGAGCATCTGTTCGCACAGATTATCGAAAACGGTGCAATTCTCAGCGAGTCACCACCCCGTGAGCCCGCCCACAAAAGGCGCTTCCTCGCCCGTAATCGGATCCTGGCCGGATTAACAAAGGCAACATGCGTCATCGAAGCGACAGATCGCAGCGGCACCAGTTCAACTGCCCGGGAGGCGTTAACTATGAATCGGATAGTTGCCGGAGTTCCAGGGTCCATTCATTCACCGACATCCCTTGGCGTAAATACACTTTTAAAACACAAAGATGTCCATGTTGTTACCAGCAGCGCGGACCTTCAAGAACTCGTGAGTGGTTTTAATCCGTTGGAAAAGCAGGCTGGGCGCAATCCCGCAACCGACCAAGACAGCGCTAAAAATTCGAATTGGCGCGAATTGAGTGAGTCTGACTACGAAATCTGGGAGTTGCTGCCCAAACGAGGGGGAGTGGGCATTGCCATGCTGTGTCAAAAGACCGGCAGATCTCGACTCGACATTCTGGCTCGGTTGAGTGAGTTGAACCTGAGGAGATTTGTTTGCAGCGCTGAAGGTGTATGGCGCAAGTCAACTTAGCCCAGAGGGTGACAACCGTAATTATTTCTTCACGCCGACCGCGAGCCGCTACCCGTATTGGTAACACTTTTTGATCATGATGGTGTCATGGACGAACAAAGGGGTGATTGTGATGTCGAAGTTGAGGCATTCCTTAACTACCTGAGTGGCGCTCGTGGGCGAAGTAACAACACGTTGCGCGCATACCGAATTGACTTGACTCAACTTTTTTATTCGATGCCAGATATTACGTCGGTTAGGCAATTGACCTTAATTGATCTTCGAGCTTGGTTGGCAGACTTGCATCGGACCGGGAGTGCACGAGCCACAATCGCTCGCAAAGCGGCAGCGGTTAGGGCATTTACTTCGTGGGCACTGCAACGAGGCATTATTCAATTCGATCCAGCCCTGCGCTTGGCAAGTCCGTCGGTTCCAAAAACTCTTCCCGTGATTTTGACCCAAGCCCAAGCTTTCACGTTGCTTGATCGGGAAATTGATTCCACCGACTCGATTGATGTCAGGAATCACGCTATTTTGGAGTTGCTGTACGCAACCGGTATTCGTGTTGCCGAGTTGTGTAGCACGGACGTGGGGGACCTTGATCCGGGTCGCAGAGTTCTTCGAGTAGTTGGCAAAGGCAATAAGGAACGGATGGTGCCATACGGAGTGCCTGCCCAAGTGGCACTGGACCGTTGGGTTGTCTCTCGAAGACAAATTGCCAAAGAAACGCAGTCATTATTCGTTGGTGCGCGTGGCGCACGAATTGATCAAAGAGTGGTCCGCACGGTCGTGAATCAATCGACGAGTGCAGTTACAGGTAATAGCCTCTCCCCTCACGCGCTCCGACACACGGCGGCAACTCACGTCCTTGAGGGTGGAGCAGATTTAAGGGTGGTCCAGGAACTACTCGGACACGCGTCAATGGCAACCACGCAGCGGTACACGCACGTCAGCGTTGAAAGGCTCCGAAGGACTTTTGAAATTGCCCACCCTCGCTCGGGCTCCGAAACCACACCGAACTCGGTCGAAGGGATGCAACCCAACGCCATAAATTCCGAGGGTTGAGATAACGAGCCGCGGGCTCTCCCATAACTTTCAGCCCGAAGTGCAGGCAGGTGTTTTTGCAGTGGCCGCTATTACCACTTGCAAAGTCAATGAATCCAATAATCGTGCCGGCCGCAACAAAATCGCCGGTGCGAACAAGTGGAGTTACCGGTTCATAAGTACTCCGGACTCGAGTGCCCAATCCGTCAACCGATTGGGATAGCTCAATGGAAACTACGGGTTTACCGGCGATAGAACCGGCAAATGAAACAATTCCGGAACCAACAGCGGCAACCCGTTGACCCTGGGTCGCTGGAAAATCAACCCCTCGGTGTCCAGCGCCAAATGGCGACGATGGTGGGGTGAACTCGGAAACAATTTCCCCAGGGGAAACCCCCTTCAAAGGCAAGACCCAGCCGGGTTGATCTGCTGCGGCGATGCTGGGGACGCAGACGAGAAGTGGGACAATCCAGAGTGCTGTGATCAGTGTCGCCCATGAGGGAATTTTCATGCACTGAGCCTGTCCTAGAATTGTGCCCAGCCACCAGCATTCATTTGGAATTGTGACTTGTGGGGCACGTGATCGTGAATCTGTGGATGCCCGTACACTCGGCTCGCACCATGAATGAGTAATTTGTGGGGCAAATTCGCGTGATTTAATCCGGTAGTCCGGCCGTACCTTGAGCGGTCCGCAGTTCGCTGTGGGTGCAAGGGCGAAGTCACCAGGGGAGTTACACGAGTAACTCCGAACAACCGTGAGCGGCGAAGGCCGCATTATTGGCGCATTGCGCCCGCAAGGAGTACCACCATGGCAACAGTCACAATGCGCGAGCTACTTGACAGCGGCGTTCACTTCGGACATCAGACCCGTCGCTGGAACCCCAAGATGAAACGCTTTATTTTCACCGAGCGCAACGGTATTTACATCATCGACCTGCAGCAGTCATTGTCATATATTGATAACGCCTACGAATACGTAAAGCAAACGGTTGCCCACGGCGGCAGCGTCATGTTCATCGGAACCAAGAAGCAGGCTCAGGAAGCGATCGCCGACCAGGCTACTCGCGTCGGAATGCCTTATGTGAATCACCGTTGGCTCGGCGGCATGCTCACGAATTTCCAGACCGTGCACATGCGTCTTCAGCGTCTCAAAGAACTCGAAGTCATTGACTTCGACGACGTCGCCGGATCAAACCTGACTAAAAAGGAACTTCTCGTTCTTCGCCGTGAAAAGGTCAAATTAGAAAACGTCCTTGGCGGAATCCGTGACATGGTGAAAATCCCCAGCGCCGTTTGGATCGTCGACACCAATAAAGAACATATTGCCGTTGGTGAAGCGCACAAACTAAAAATCCCGGTCATCGCGATGCTGGACACCAACTGTGATCCTGACGTCGTTGATTACCCTATTCCAGGCAACGACGACGCAATACGCGCCGTGGCGCTCCTCACCCGGGTAATCGCTGACGCGGTTGCCGAGGGCCTCATGATTCGTGCGGGTGGAGCCAGCTCTGAAGTTGCCGAGCCGCTGGCCGAATGGGAACGCGAACTACTCGCAGGTTCAGAAACTGCCGTAGTCGTCGAAGCCCCTGTGGCTGTCGACGTTGCCGAGGCCGCACTAGTCGTAGAGGCCACAGTGACTGAAGTGGTCACCCCACCAACTGAGAACTAAATCCCCGAGTTAGCAAAACCTGCTCCCGAATACATTGAGATAAGGACACCCGAGAACATGTCAAGTATTAGCGCCGCAGACGTAAAGCGTTTGCGCGAAGCAACTTCAGCAGGAATGATGGAATGCAAGAACGCACTCGTCGAATCGGACGGGGACTTTGACAAGGCAATTGAAGCGTTGCGAATTTCCGGCGCTGCAAAGGCTGCCAAGCGCGGTGCCGAACGCACCACGTCCAATGGAATCGTTGCCTCCGAGGGTAACGCCCTCATTGAGCTCTTGTGCGAGACCGACTTTGTTGCCAAGAGTGCGGACTTTTTAACCCTCGCCGACCAACTGGCCGCCGCCGCCAACACACATCAGGTCTCGGATGCACCGGGGCTTTTGGCCGCGGGATTGGCAACCGGTGAAACCGCAGAAAGTGCAATTAGCAATCTCGCCGGAGTCATTGGTGAAAAGGTCGAGTTGGGTCGCGTCAGCGTGCTTCCAGCGCCCGTCGCTCTCTACCTTCACAAGCGGGCATCTGATTTGCCACCCCAGGTCGGTGTCCTCGTTGCCTATCAAGGTGATGAGGCAGCAGCCCGAGGTATCGCAATGCAAATTGCCGCTATGCGCCCGCTGTATCTCAACCGCGAAGAAGTTCCGGCAGAGACGGTGGAGAAGGAACGGCGCATTGCCTCTGAGACGGCAAAAGAAGAGGGCAAGCCCGAAGCTGCCATGCCAAAAATTGTTGAGGGCCGGGTCAACGCCTACTACAAGGACGTTGTTCTCCTGGAGCAACCGAGTGTGACCGACAACAAAAAATCGGTTGCGCAAGTTCTCGCTGATGCGGGAACAACGGTCACCGGGTTCGCTCGATTTGAGCCAGGCCAGTAGCAACCAATCGAAACAAAAGGGAGATTGAGCGTGAAAGAGCCTGCGTCATCAGTTCAATCAACCCTTGAAGGAACGATTGATATGTGGCCGACAGCACCTGAAGGTGGCTGGAAGCGGGTTCTTCTCAAACTCAGCGGCGAAGCATTCGCGGGTGAAGGTTCACTGGGCGTTGATCCCGATGTTGTGGGCTCGATCGCTCGCCAAATTGAGGCTGTTGTCTCTTCCGGTATTGAAGTCGCGGTAGTTATCGGTGGTGGCAACTACTTCCGTGGTGCAGAACTCTCTGAGCGCGGCATGGAACGCGCCCGGGCCGACTACATGGGCATGCTCGGTACCGTCATGAACTGTCTCGCCCTTCAGGACTTCTGTGAAAAGGCAGGGATTGATACAAGAGTTCAGACCGCAATCACCATGGGTCAGGTCGCCGAACCTTATATTCCGCGAAAGGCAATGCGACATCTAGAAAAAGGTCGGGTTGTGATCTTTGGGGCAGGGCTAGGCCAGCCGTATTTCTCCACGGATACGACAGCCGCTCAGCGGGCGTTAGAGATCGGCGCCGAGGTTGTCCTCATGGCGAAAGGGGTCGATGGGGTCTACGACAGTGACCCCCGAACCAATCCGGATGCGATCAAGTTCGATCAACTTACACCCGCTGCCGTCCTAGCCCAAGGGTTAAAAGTCGCTGATGCCACCGCAATTAGTCTGTGTCAGGACAACGATCTCCCGATCGTGGTTTTTAATCTGTTAAAAGAGGGAAATATTGCTCGAGCTGTTCGCGGCGAAGCAATTGGAACACTCATTAGCAACTGATTCAGTGCACTCTCGAAGGGAATGAAAATGAGCGAAGATATCAACCTCGTGTTGGCGGGAGCGAGCGACAAAATGGATAAAGCTATCTCCGTTGCCAAGGACGACTTCAGCACGATTCGAACCGGGCGCGCAACACCAGCTATGTTTAACAAAATCAATGTTGACTACTACGGAACGTATACGCCGCTGAATCAACTTGCTTCCTTCGTCACTCCTGAGGCCCGCATGATCTTGATTACTCCCTACGACAAGGGCGCTGCCGCCGGGATTGAAAAGGCTCTGCGCGACAGTGATCTTGGTATTAATCCGACGACGGATGGAAACGTCATCAGGGTTGCGCTACCTCTTCTAACCGAGGAAAGACGTAAGGAATACATCAAGTCGGCCCGGACCAAGGGCGAGGATGCCAAGATTTCAATCCGTAATATTCGTCGTGGCGCCAAGGAAACCCTCGAGGCAATGCAAAAAGATGGCACAGCAGGCGAAGACGAAGTTCGCAGGGCCGAGAAAAGTCTCGATGATGTAACGCACAAACACACCGAACACATTGATGAAATTCTCAAGAACAAAGAAGCAGAACTGCTCGAGGTTTAATCTATGAGCGAGAACCACGGAATCAAGGCGGGTCGCAATCTCCCGGCCGCTATTGCTTCTGCGGTTGTGCTTGCCATCCTGGTGATTGTTTCGCTCTTCACGATAAAATGGCTTTTTGGTGTCGTTGCAATCGTCGCACTTTTAGTGGCAGTCCACGAGTTTGTCACCGTTCTTCGGTCCAGGGGCATTCATGTTGCCCGAACTCCGGTTTACGTGGCAACGGCGATAATTCCCAGCGTCGCTTACATTTGGGGTTTTGAAGCGCAGCTCGCGACCACGGGGATTGCCATCCTGTCGGTCATGATCTGGAGACTTCGAAAAGGCTCCGAAGGTTTTGTTGCCGATATCAGCGTCTCGGTGATGTTGGTTGTCTATCTGCCGTTCATGGCAGCATTTCTTATGTTGACGCTGGCAGCGGATGACGGACCTTGGCGAGTTTTGGTTTTCGTGTTACTCACCGTCTCCAATGACATAGGTGGATACGCCGTTGGTGTATTTTTCGGCAAGCATCCGATCGCCCCACAAATCAGTCCCAAAAAATCATGGGAGGGCTTGATCGGTTCGATCGCGCTACAGTCTCTCGTAGGTGTTCTCGCATTTGTTGTTATTTTCGATGCACCGTGGTGGCAAGGTCTGATCGTAGGTCTTGTAATGACGGTAGGCGCTACGGGCGGGGACTTCATCGAAAGTGCCATAAAACGCGATCTTGGGGTAAAAGACATGGGGACAATCGTCCCTGGTCACGGCGGAATCATGGATAGATTGGACTCACTCATTCCCAATGCATTTGTGTCATGGGTTCTTTTCAGTATTTTTCTCGGGTCAGGTATCTGATGCCACAACCAGGTGAGTTGGTTTTTGAGTCACCCAAAAAGGGTAAGCCGCCCGTGCATTTCCTTGATCTCAGCGTCCCCGAACGCAAGGAAGCCATCACAGCCATGGGTCTCCCTAGTTTTCGGGCCGACCAAATTTCGCGGCATGTCTTCGATCACTTGGAAACCGATATTGCCGACTGGAGTGACATCCCGGAAACCGCCAAACCACAAATTTCGAGCGAACTATTCCCAAAAATTCTCGATCCGGTGCGCTCAATCGAGTGCGATAACGGTGAAACCGTCAAGACACTGTGGCGCTTACATGACGGCTCCTTGGTGGAAAGTGTTCTCATGCGTTATCCGTCTCGGGTGACCATTTGCATTTCCTCACAGGCGGGTTGTGGAATGAACTGCCCATTTTGTGCGACCGGCCAGGCAGGGTTGACCCGAAATCTCTCAGCTGCTGAAATCTTTGGTCAAGTTCTTGCCGGCGCGCAATCTCTCGCGCGTAATGAAATCGCGGGCGGCACGGGCCGCGTGTCCAATATTGTTTTTATGGGTATGGGTGAACCCATGGCCAACTACAACGCGGTTATGGGTGCGGTTCACCGAATTGTTGACCCGAGTCCCTCAGGTTTAGGTTTAAGCGCCCGGGGAGTAACCGTTTCCACCGTTGGGCTGGTCCCCAAAATGAGAAAGTTAGCCACGGAAGGTCTTCCCCTTACCTTGGCGGTGTCATTACACGCTCCCGATAACGAATTGCGGGACACATTAGTACCGATCAATACCCGTTGGTCGGTCGAAGAAGTACTCGATGCCGCTTGGGAATACGCGGATATTACAAAGCGACGAGTCAGTATTGAATACGCAATGATCAAAGACATCAATGATCAACCAGAGCGAGCAAAGTTGTTAGCCAAGCGGCTTCAAGGCCAACTGGTTCACGTGAATCTCATTCCACTTAACCCAACTCCAGGATCCAAGTGGACGGCGTCTCGCCCAGAGGATGAACGGGCGTTCGTCCGCATTCTCAAGGCGGCCGGAGTTCAAGTCACGGTACGAGACACTAGGGGCAGTGAGATCGACGGGGCTTGCGGCCAACTAGCCGCATTAGATTAAAAGGTCAGGGAGAGCACATGATGCCAAATTCGCCAACCCCAATTTCAGGGGAATCGAATAGAAAAGCCGTAGTCCGCGAGCTCATTTTTGTTTTTCTCCGGTCCGCGGCTTTGATAATTCTTGTAGTTGTAATCCCGAATCAACTCCCGGAAGAACAAAACATCCAAGCCTTCGGGGTAATCGCAGGCATGCTCGTTTTAGCCACAATTTACGTAGTCTTCTTTATTAGGCAATTGCGGGCCGTTCAAAAATCTAAATTCCCTAACATTCGAGCAGCGGAAGCAATGTTTACCACAGGTATTCTGCTACTCGCTATTTTCTCGAGCATCTACGTAGGCATTTCCCTGTCAAATCCAGGCGCATTCACGGAAGTGCTTACACCATTTAGTTCAATGTATTTTTCGACGACGGTATTAGCAACGGTAGGTTTTGGCGATATTGCTCCAAATACCGTGCCAGCGCGATCTGCAGCTATGACGCAGATGGTTCTTAATTTGGTTTATATCGGAGTTGTAGTCAAAGTCTTTGCCGGAGCCGCGAAACGCACCCGTGCGAATAAGAACAGCGCCCAGCCAATCGCAGATTAGTTATCCAACCCGAACTGGCTGATCACGTCTTGAGTTGACGCACCGAGCTCCGGCGGTGAGAGCCGGTATTGGACCGGCGTGCGACTGAAGTCAACCGGATTGGCGACCATTCCTTCGTGCACGGGCCGCAGACCGAGTTGCTCGGCCAGAGCAAATGCTTGTGGGATTGAATTGATCGGACCACACGGGACACCACACTTATTCAGTGTTTCATACCAATAGTCGGCGCTCTGTGTTTTAAGTACGGTGCTCAATGCGACATGGAGAAGTTCTCGGTTCGCGACCCGATTTGGGTTCGTTGCAAACCTCGAGTCAACAGCCAATTCGCAAAGGCCAAGCGCGTTACACAAATACGTGAATTGGGTGTCGTTGCCAACCGCAATCACAATTGACCGATCCGAGCAATCAAAAACTTCGTAGGGTGCAATGCTGGGGTGAGCGTTACCTAAGAGTCCAGGAGTGACACCACCGAGAGCGTAGGCACTACTTTGATTGACCATCGAAGAAAGCAACACTGAAAGTAAATTAACCTCTAAATGCTGGCCAAGCCCTGACTCGCCTCGTTCAATAAGGGCCGCCATGACTGCGTTACTCGCGTGTAGACCGCAGAGAACGTCAACCAAGGCGACCCCTACTTTGGTCGGTTGATCCGTTCCAGTAATGCTCATGAGACCACCCATGGCCTGTATCAGTAGGTCATACCCTGGAAGATCCTTGCCCGCTTTACTGCCAAATCCGCTAATCGAGCAATAAATAACCCTAGGATTCGTCGCACTAACACTGTCATAATCCAAAGCGAATTTATTCAAGGCGCCCACCTTGAAGTTTTGAATAACCACGTCCGATTGATTAACCAACGTGCGCGCACGCCCTACATCCGTGGCGTCTGTGAAATTTAGTGCGATTGAGCGTTTATTACGATTGACGGACTCGAAGTAAGTAGCTTTACCTTCCGCGGTGAAAGGCGGTCCCCAGGTGCGGGTGTCATCACCTCGATCAGGATGTTCAACTTTTATGACCGTAGCTCCAAAGTCAGCGAGCAACATGCTGGCATAGGGTCCAGCAAGTACTCGTGAGAAGTCAGCAACAATTATTCCGTCAAGTGGTCCGGGCATATTTTTATTTGAATGCAGCAATGCCGGTGAGTGCTTGGCCAATGACAAGGGTGTGCATTTCGTTGGTGCCCTCGTAAGTGAACACCGATTCAAGGTTATTCATGTGACGAATAATGGGGTATTCCAGTGTGATCCCGTTGCCGCCAAGAATGCTGCGGCACTCCCGGGCAATCTTCAGGGCTTCTCGCGCGCTGTTGAGTTTGCCCAGTGAAATTTGTTCGGGGGACACCCCGACGGTGTCCTTGAGGTGTCCAAGGTGCAGGGCAAGCAGCATGCCCTTACCGAGTTCCAAGGTCATGTCGGCAAGTTTCTTTTGGGTCAATTGGTAGCCGGCGATAGGTCGATCAAACTGCATCCGATTCACGGAGTAGTCAATCGCGGTTTCAAGACAGTCGCGTGCGGCTCCCAAGGCCCCGAAGGCAATTCCGAATCGCGCTTCATTCAGGCAACTCAGTGGCCCGCGCAAGCCTTTAACTCCGGGAAGTAATGCATCTGCTGGCAGCCGAACGTCTGTGAACACCAACTCGCTGGTTACCGAAGCGCGAAGTGACATCTTTTTGTGAATCGTATTTGCAACAAACCCGGGTGATCTTGTGGGGACAATAAAACCGCGGATCCCGTCATCGGTTTGGGCCCACACAACGGATACATCAGCAACACTTCCGTTGGTGATCCACATTTTGGATCCGTTGAGAATCCAGTCCTCACCATCACGCTTGGCGTTGGTGAGCATGCCGCTGGGATTTGAACCAAAATCAGCTTCGGTGAGTCCAAAACACCCAACAATCTCACCCGTTGCCATGCCTGGCAGCCACGTCTGTTTTTGTTCTTCGGTGCCAAACTCGTGAATCGCGTACATCGCGAGTGATCCCTGAACACTGACAAGTGATCGAATTCCTGAATCGCCGGCTTCCAGCTCGAGGGCGGCAAGCCCGTAGGCGGTTGCACTGGTTCCCGCGCACCCGTAGCCTTCAAGGTGCATTCCGAGTACCCCGAGCGAGCCAAAGTCGCGGGCCAATTCACGGGCTGGAATATCACCGTTTTCAAACCAGTCTGCGACGTGGGGCTTGATGTTTGCATCGACGTAGTCCTTGACAACCGCTGCGATAGCCCGGTCTTCTTCACTGGAGTGGTGGTTCAGGGCGAATAGGTCCAAGGGCGCAACGGTCATGGGAAAAGATTAGCACAATAGACATAGATTGGATCCAATGTAAGCAATTGGATCCAATCTATGTTGACGAGGCTGACTAGGCTCCTCCAATGTCTGAACCAGGTGCGCTCAAAGTAGGCCATTGAACAATGCTGTTGATTGCATTCTTGGGTTTTGGGGCTTTTTACTTTAACTGATAAGAAATGCCCGAAACGCCGTCAAAGGGAAAGTCCCAAAAGGGCACGCAAGGTTCTATCGGTCGCTGACGTCTAATCGGTGATTCGAGGTTCACCTGTTGACATGAATGTTCGACTGGTCTTCTTAAGATCCGTTTCTGATTGCCCGCTTGATGAGGTCCGGGTGAGTGTCGTTGGATTGTGGGTCGAGACCTTGGGAAAGATTGGAGGCCACTTCGGGCGGCGGCAACTGTTCGGGCGTTCGCTTAGTTGATATTCCGAAGGCTGGTATTTATGGGATCAGCGCTGCCAAGTTTTCATGTAATCGGGGACGGGGGTTCCTAGCGGTACGAACTGGTCGGGGATGGGAACACCGAGTTGTTCAAAGACGGGAATGTGTCCGGCCCAGATTGCTTTTCCTGCCACGCTTTCTAAGTCTTCGTCGAGGTCCTCGGGTGGCCCTTCACTGATTTTGACGGAGTATTCATCAAGTGGCAACGACATGGTCATGGTCGCCTTGAGTTCTTTAGGGGTGGGGGTTCGTGCATCTTCCCAACGACCAGGCATTAAATGCCCGGTGACTACTTTCAAGGCATCAAGTTCGGCCTGACCGTCGAGTCGGGTAGCGGTCCCAAACACCATTGCGCACCGGTAATTCATACTCGACTCAAACAGACTTCGCGCCAGGACGAGCCCGTCGAACAATGTGACCGTGACGCACGTTGGTGAACCTGAATCCAGCAGTTTAAACATTCGCGAAGCTGACGAACCATGGATGAGTAACGCGTCGCGATCACGGGCGTAACCCACCGGGATAACAATGGGTTGCCCGTGATCCGTGACACCAACGTGGGCTACGAGACCCGCGTCAAGCACGGCGTGCAGGGTTGCAACGTCTGTTCTAGCTTTTTCCGGTAAACGTTTAACCGTGGTTCGTGGGGTCCTCGCGGTTTTGGCCACGCGCTCATTCCTACAAAACTTCGAGTGCTTGAGTCAGCACCGTCCGCAGGATACCTTCAATCTCGTCGAACTCTTTTTGACCGATTGTTAGCGGGGGAGCGAGTTGGATGACGGGGTCGCCACGATCGTCGGCGCGACAGTACAGGCCGTTAGCAAAGAGCGCCTTAGACAGAAACCCGCGCAAAAGTCGTTCGCACTCGTCACTGTTGAATGTTTCACGGGTCCTTTTGTCCTTGACAAGCTCAATCCCGTAGAAATAACCGGCGCCGCGGACGTCGCCGACGATAGGGATGTCGCTAAGTTTTTCCAAGGTGCGACGGAAGTTGCCTTCATTCTCGATCACATTCTGATTGAGACCTTCGTTCTCGAAAATGTCTAGGTTGGCCATGGCAACGGCTGCTGAGACGGGGTGGCCGCCCCAGGTGTAACCGTGCAGGAATGACGTTGATCCGTGCTTGAATGGTTCGAAGAGGCGTTCGCTGGCGATCATGGCTCCCAGTGGTGAATAGCCCGATGTCATTCCTTTGGCGCACGTGATGATGTCGGGGGTGACACCGAACCGGTTCATAGCGAAGTAGTCACCGATGCGACCGAAAGCGGTAATGGTTTCATCGGCGACCATGAGTACGTCATATTCATCGCAGATCTCGCGGACACGTTCAAGGTAACCCGGGGGAGGTGGAAAGCAACCGCCTGAGTTTTGAACCGGCTCAATGAATACCGCTGCAACACTGTCAGCACCTTCAAATTCGATGGCTTCAGCGATCCGATTGGCGGCCCAGAGCCCGAATGCTTTTTCATCACCGCGGTATTCCTCGGGCGCGCGGTAAAAGTTGGTGTTGGGAACTTTCACTCCACCGGGGACGAGTGGCTCAAATGGAATCTTTGCATCGGGGATGCCGGTAATGCTGAGGGCTCCCTGAGGTGTGCCATGGTAGGCAACCGCGCGGCTAATTACCTTTGTTTTAGTTGGTTTACCGGTCAGTTTGAAATATTGCTTGGCAAGCTTCCAAGCGCTTTCAACCGCTTCTCCGCCACCGGAGGTGAAGAACACTCGGTTTAAATCACCGGGCGCCAAGTGGGCTAAGCGTTCAGCCAGCAGAATCGCATTAGGGTGCGCGTAAGACCAAATCGGGAAAAAGGCCAGTTCCTCGGCCTGCTTGGCAGCTGCCTGAGCAAGTTCTCTACGCCCATGGCCTGCTTGAACAACGAAGAGTCCCGATAGTCCGTCGAAATACTTATTCCCTTGGTCATCCCAAATGTATGCGCCTTTACCCTTTGTAATCACGGGCACCTGGCCACCGTCGTAGTAGGTCGAATGACGGGTGAAATGCATCCAGAGGTGATCGCGAGCCTTGTCGGCGAGGTGATCGGATCCTATTTCGGTGACGTATTGCGGTGTGGTTGTCATTTGGTTCCCCAATTGTAGGTTTGTTTGCGAAGGCCGAGATAAACGAAAGTTTCAGTTGTTATAACGCCCGGGATATTTCTAATCTGAGAATTAGTGACCTGCAGTAGGTGTTCGTCGTCCTCGGTCACACATTCAGCCAGGAGGTCGTACTTTCCGGTCACCACTACGAGGTAGGAAATCTCTGGTAGCCGCTCGATTTGCTTGGATACCGCCTCCACATCACCATTAACTTTTATCGCGATCATCGCCGACCGTAAAAGACCAACTCGGGCGGGATCGGTGACCGCCACAATTTGCATAACACCTTGGTCGTGCAATTTTTGAACCCGTTGACGGACCGCGGCTTCGGAGAGTCCTATGGCTCTCCCGATCGTTGCATAGGGCCTGCGTCCATCTTGCTGGAGTTGTTCGATAATGGCTCTGGATGCGTCATCAATTGGTGTTGATTTACGAGCCATGTGCTTACCTTGCCCGTATTTTCATAGAAAATCAAGTCTTTCCGCAGTTTTTATATGTTCTTACAACGAAAACCGTACTCAAATATGTAAAATTCCAGTGAAAGCGGGGGATTTGCGCTACGGTGAGTCCAGTCCCTATTTGGAGGAATACATGACACAAGTCCTAAGAAACTTTGTTGGTGGAGAATTCGTTGACACCCAAAACGGAGCTGTGAGTGAACTTATTAACCCGTCAACGGGTGAAGTTTTTGCTACTGCGCCGGTTTCTGATGCAGTAGACATTGATCGCGCTTACGCGGTGGCAGCGACAGCATTTGAGTCGTGGAAGAACTCCACGCCGTCAGAGCGACAGCAGGCCCTGTTGACAATTGCAAATACTTTTGAAGCACACGCCGAGGAACTCGTCGCGGTTGAGAGCGAGAATACCGGCAAGCCGATCCCGGTCACCATGACCGAGGAAATCCCGCCCATGATTGACCAAATAAAATTCTTTGCGGGAGCAGCACGGGTGCTCGAAGGTAAGGCAGCCGGCGAGTACATGGCTGGTTTTACCTCGATGGTTCGCCGGGAGCCCATTGGCGTTATTGGCCAAGTTACCCCGTGGAACTACCCCATGATGATGGCAGCTTGGAAGTTTTTCCCCGCTATCGCTGCGGGAAACACTGTCGTTCTCAAGCCCAGTGACACCACGCCGGCATCAACTCTGAAAATGGCCGAACTCATTGCACAATCTGGAGCACTCCCAGACGGCGTGTTTAACGTGGTGTGCGGTGATCGCAACACCGGCAAGGAACTGGTCGAGCATAAGACTCCGCAAATGGTGTCCATTACGGGTTCGGTCCGAGCGGGTATTCAGGTGGCTACGTCTGCTGCTCTGGATGTAAAGCGCGTCCACCTGGAGCTGGGTGGCAAAGCGCCAGTTGTCGTTTTTGATGACGCAGATATTGAGGCAGCCACAGAATGGCTGGCAGTTGCAGGATTTTTTAATGCTGGACAGGATTGCACCGCGGCAACTCGAATGTTGGTGGCGCCCCGGATATATGACGACTTCGTTACGGCAATGGCCGAACAGGCTGCAGCACTGGCCACAACTTTTGCGGATGGACCAACCGGTGAGGGACTTGTGCCTCCCGTTAATAACGCAGGTCACATGGAGCGGGTTCTCGGTTTCATCGAACGCTCACCCAAGCACGCCAAGGTTGTTGTAGGCGGTTCTCGTCAGGGTGATCGCGGTTTCTATATTTCACCTACGGTGATCGCGGGACTCAAACAAGATGACGAAATGATCCAGAACGAAATATTTGGCCCCGTCGTCACTATCCAGAAATTCGACGATGAAGCTCAAGCACTGGCCTATGCAAATGGTGTGAATTACGGGCTCGCATCCTCTGTGTGGACAAAAGACTTCGGGCGTGCGATGCGCATGGCCAAGGGGCTGGATTTCGGTTGCGTGTGGATCAATACGCATATTCCACTGGTTGCCGAAATGCCGCACGGTGGATTCAAGCACTCAGGTTACGGCAAAGATTTGTCAATGTATGGTTTTGAGGATTACACCCGAATCAAGCACGTAATGGCCAATTTAGACAGCTAAATCATGCACCAATCAATCATGCACCAATGCGTAGATTGAAAAGAAATGAGGGGCTCGAGCATTAATGCTCGAGCCCCTCATTTCATGTACTAGTGCTAGTTGCCGCCCTCGTTGAGAGTGACTTCAATCGGAGCGTATGCATCTCCGGTCGTATTCAAACCTTCAGCGGTGAGGGCAGCATTTGCCGCTTCCGCGTATTGGTTCGTGTATGCCTCAGCCGGTGGCGCTGAAGTGATGATCGTGGCCCCTTCGAGGTTCTTTGTGTTCAAGGCAACGTCAACGGTTTGCGCCCACAGTTCGGGCTCAATGACGCCAACTCCCATGGGTGAAGGCCAGATCAACTTGTTGACCTCGTTCATCATCCATAGTTGGTGACTTGCGCCAAGCTTGGAGCCATTTGCCGTAATGATGTCAGCGCACTGCTGGGCATTATCGCGGCATTGGATCCAACCCTTGAGAGATGCTGTAATGAAACGCTGAGTTGTATCTTGGTAAGCGGCGTCGGCGAGGCGCTCTTCCGATGCCCAGATGGCGTCTTGGTACATCGCGGTTCCTTCGTCATTCCAGTTGATGACGTTGAAATCACTCGGTTGGTACAACTCACCGGTTTCAGGATTAATTGCTTCCAGTACCTGTGCATATTCGTTATACGTCATGGCTTGCGCTGCATCAATCTCGCGATTGAGTAGTGCCTGCATATCAAACTGCTGTTGAATTAATTCGACACCGCCAGCAGGGTCAATCCCAGCCTTTGTCATCCCAGCAAATAGCTCGTATTCGTTACCAAACCCCCAGTTACCGACTTTCTTACCTGCGAGATCTGCTGCTGTGGTGATATTTGAATCAGCCCATGAGACCTGCAAGGTACCTGAAGTGCGGTAGATCTGAGCGACATCAACAATTCCGGCACCCTGTTCGCGAGACGAAAGAGCCTTGGGTACCCACGAGATGGCAAAGTCCGCGCCACCCTGTGCCAGGACGGTCTGAGGGACAATGTCAAGGCCACCTTCGAGAATGGTGACGTCAAGGCACTGTTCTTCGTAATAGCCCAAATCTTTTGCGGCGTAATAACCACCGAACTGGGCTTGTACAAACCACTGAAGTTGAAGCGAAACGGGAGTGAGTTCGGTGCAAGCACCTTCGTCAGTCGCACTTTCTTCTGCGGTCGCGGCATCTGTTGTTTCACTTGCGGTATCAGTTGCCGTGTCTTCACTGCTGCTACATGCGGTTAGAACCAGGAGCCCCGATGCAGCAACTGCCGCGACGCGAATCCAACTTTTTCCTCTATTCACTTTTCCTCCTTATTTGATTAATCGACGAAAGATTTAAGACTTTGCGAGTGCTGGGGCGCTGCGGGGTGTTACGAGACGTTCAATAGCAATAATCGTTAGATAGAAAATCAAACCGGTAATGATTGCCGCCAAGACGTACGCCCAAGCTCGGCCGTAGGCCGTGTTCGCCGCAGCGCTGGCAATCCGACTACCGAGCCCCTCCTGCGGTCCACCGAAGTACTCGGCGACCAAGGCAGCGATAACGGCAAGTGGTGCGGCAATTTTGAGGCCGGTGAAAAAGAAAGGAATTGCATTGGGAATTCGCAATACTCGGAGTGTCGTTCGTGGTGCTGCATTGAGGGAGCGCATGAGTTCAAGTTGAACCGGATTAACTTGAAGCAGCCCTCGCATTACATTGACGAATATCGGGAACAATACAATGATTGTTGTTACCAAGACTCGTGGTGTGCGGCTCGTGATGTTGAACATATTGTTCAGGATTGGAGTCAAGGCGATGATCGGCACCGTGGCGAGCCCCGCCGCGAGTGGGGTGACCAATTTGTCGACAGTGATGAACCTCTGGGCAAGCAGGGCCATAAAGAGTCCGGCAACGGTCCCAAATAGCAATCCAAGAAAAGCGGTAGTGCCGGTGTAGACGGCGGCGCCCCACATCAGGGTGGCACCGTTTGAGAATTCAGAGGCAATGAGGGAAGGTGCGGGTAGGAGAAATGGCTTGAGGTCTTGAATCACGACGAGTAATTGCCAGGCGCCGAGAAATAGAGCGGCAACCAAAATTGGCGGCCAAACGTAACTCAGCTTTGAATTCATCAGATTTCACCCCGGTGTGAGCTCACTCCGGAACCCGACGTGTCGTGAAGACGTAAGGCTTCACGTACCGCTGTCACCGAATGAAAGAAATTATCCGATTCTCGGGTGATCTCGGTTCGGTCGCCTAGATTCACGCTAATTTCTGCGGTGATTCGACCAGGTCGGGGTGACATCACGACTACTCGGTCTGAGAGGTAGACCGCCTCGGGGATGGAGTGGGTGACAAAAACAATTGTTTTACCCGTTTCTAGGCGGATTCTTAAAAGTTCGTTCTGCATCCGTTCCCGGGTCATTTCATCAAGTGCCCCGAATGGTTCATCCATTAAAAGTAGCGGCGGGTCAACGGCGAGGGACCGAGCAATTGCAACACGCTGCTGCATTCCACCGGAAAGTTCCCACGGACGGTGGGTACCGAAGTCGGAAAGTTGCACCATGTCTAAAAGTTCAGCTGACCTCGTCTCGCGCGCGGACTTGTCCCAGCCCGCGAGTTCAAGTGGAAGTTCAATATTTTTGCTGACGCTTCGCCAATCGAATAGGGCCGCTTGCTGGAAAGCAATGCCGTAGAGACGCTCTTTACGTGCGTCTTCGGGGGTTTTTCCAGATACCTGCACGGTGCCGGAATCAAATCCGGTGAGATCCCCAATAACTCGTAGCAGCGTACTTTTTCCGCAACCTGATGGACCGATGAGTGAAATGAATTCACCCGTGTGAACGTCAAGATTTACATCCGAGAGGGCTACGACCTCGTTGTCGTTGCCTTTATTAAAAACCTTTGACACCCCAGAAATTGCAAGTGCACTCCCCGTGTTTTGCACTTTGTCGTGGATCATCGTCATACGATACCTTTCTTGGGAAAGTTGCGAGTCATTAATGCGTCGACAGCCGCAATTGCTGCGGCAACCACGAGTCCTAAAGCAATGGCGCCAAAAACCGCAACGTAGACCTTGGCCGGCTGCGATGTGGTTTCCCGCGCGTACTCGACCATGAGCCGCCCGATCCCGCCTCGAACGCCCGTTGAAATTTCGGCAACAACCGTGCCAACGACCGATGCGGCCGCCGAAACTTTGAGTGCTGGAACGAGATAGGGAATGCTGGCCGGGAAGCGCAACTTCCACAAAACCTTGTTGTTGGTCGCGGCGTAGGAACGCATGAGTTCAAGCGAGGTGGGAGTCGGTGCTTGGAGTCCGCGAAGCGCGCCAATAGAGAGTGGAAAAAAGGCCAAATAGGCGGCAATAAACATCACAGAATACGTGGTGGACCACTGAATTGGACCAAAACTGATTTGGTTTCCGATACCGACAATAAGTGGTGCCAAGGCGATGAGGGGAACCGTTTGTGACGCAATGACGAATGGGAGTAATCCTCGTTCAAAAAACAAGAAGCGCTGCATCACTACCGCGAGAAGTAGGCCGACCGCTACACCAATGACAAATCCGCCCAAAGCCAACATCAGCGAAGAGGTTGTCGCTGCAAGAACTGCTTCAAAAACTGTTGTGTCCGAGCCTCGGACCTCAGGCAGAGGGAAAGCGGCAAACATAGTCCAGATGTGTGGCATCGCCTGATCGGAGGTGTTAAAAGGAAGATCGATCAATGTTCCAAGAACCTTTGTGAGTTCCCACATGATTGCAATGAGTGCAATACCTGCGAAAACCCACAACAAAGACAGTGTCCCCTTTGAGATCCGATCGCGCGTTGAAGACATAGTTAGTCTTTAGCTCGCCGCTTCTCTGACACAGCAGGAATTACTTTTTCTCCATACTCGGCCATCGTGTGATCTTTGTCGTCATGCTGCAAATAAAGAGCGAATTGATCAACTCCGAGGGACTTGAGCTCTTCAAGACGTCGGATTTGCTCTTCAGGGGGGCCAATGATGCAGAACCGGTCGATGATTTCGTCGGGAACAAAGTCAGTGTGAGTGTTACCCGCTTGACCATGGTCGTTGTAGTCGTATCCCTTACGGCCCTTGATGTAGTCGGTGAGCGCTTGGGGAACGGCACCTCCCCCTTCTCCGTAGCGGTCGACTATGTCGGCCACGTGGTTACCCACCATGCCGCCAAACCAACGAAGCTGGTCGCGTGCGTGGGCAACGTCTTCGGTGACGTAGGCCGGGGCTGCGACGCAGATCTTTACCGCATCAGGATCACGCCCGGCAGCCTTGGCCGCGTCCTTCACCGCTTTGATCGTCCATTCGGCGATGGAAGGGTCGGCTAGTTGCAAGATAAATCCGTCACCGACCTCACCCGTTAGGGCCAGAACCTTTGGTCCGTAGGCAGCAACCCACACCGGAGTGCGGCTTTCTGATGCCCAGGGGAGGCGGATGTCATTACCGTTGTAATCGATGGACTCACCGTTGACCAGTCCCTTGAGATTAATCACGGCTTCACGTAGGTCGGCTACTGTTACCGGCTTGCCATTTGTTACCCGAACCGCCGAGTCACCTCGACCAATCCCGATTACTGTTCGGTTTCCATACATCTCATTCAAGGTGGCAAACACGGACGCGGTGACGGTGATGTCGCGAGTAGCCGGATTCGTCACCATGGGACCAATCGTTATGTTGCGTGTTTCGTTGAGAATCTTGCTATAGATAACATATGGCTCCTCCCACAAAATGTGCGAGTCGAAGGTCCAGACGTATTTGAATCCATAAGTTTCCGCTCGACGCGCCAGATCGACAACGCGGGCAGCCGGGGGAATACATTGCAAAACCACACCAATATCCATAATTCCAACCTTTCGTGGGTGAATTGTTTTCTTAAATACTTAGCGAGTCTGGGGGAATCCCAGGTCAACCGAACTTGTTGCGGGATCAGGCCAACGCGAAGTCACAGTCTTGGTGTGCGTGTAAAACTCAATACCAGCTGGTCCATAGATATTTGCATCACCAAAGATCGAGGACTTCCAACCGCCGAAACTGTAGTAGCCGACCGGTACGGGAATTGGGACGTTGATACCGACCATGCCAACCTGAATATCAAATTGGAATTGGCGGGCGGCGCCACCGTCTCGAGTGAAGATCGCCGTGCCATTTCCGTATTGATGGTCATTGATCAGGGCCACAGCCTCTTCGTAGGTGTCGACCCGAATTACTGAAAGAACCGGCCCAAATATTTCCTCGTCGTAGACCTTCATACCGGGACGAACATTGTCAAGGAGCGACGGATTGAGGAAGTACCCCTTCTCAGGAAGTGAGCCTTCGCGGCCGTCGATAACCACCGTTGCGCCTTCGCCAGCAGCACCCGCAATATAGGAGGCAACCTTGTCCCGGTGCTCGCCGGTGATGAGGGGCCCCATTTCGTTGATCGGGTCTGTACCGGGTCCTACTTTTAGAGCAGGGATGCGTGCAGCGATTGCTTCAATGAGCGGCTCGGCAACATTGCCAACTGCAACAACAACAGAGATTGCCATGCAGCGTTCACCGGCCGAACCAAAGCCAGCGCTCACGGAGGCGTCGGCTGCCATATTGATGTCGGCATCTGGTAGGACAACCATGTGATTCTTGGCCCCTCCGAGTGCTTGGACACGCTTGCCGTTGGCCGTTCCGGTTGCATAAATATATTGCGCAATGGGCGTTGAACCAACAAAACTAACGGCGGCAATGTCGGGATGATTCAAGATCGCATCTACCGCGACTTTGTCTCCGTTGACAATGTTGAATACGCCGTCGGGCAAACCCGCTTCTTTGAGTAGCGTGGCCATAAACATTGTGACCGAGGGATCCTTCTCGCTGGGCTTAAGAATGAACGTATTGCCCGTTGCGATGCCGTTGGTGAACATCCAGAGCGGAACCATCGCTGGAAAGTTAAATGGCGTAATTCCAGCAACCACTCCCAGTGGTTGCTTGATCGAGTAGACATCGATGCCGCCGGAGACCTGCTCGCTGAACCCACCCTTCATATGTGTGGGGATCCCGCAAGAAAACTCGATGTTTTCGATTCCTCGAGCTAACTCACCTGCAGCGTCGCTGGGGACTTTGCCGTGCTCAATGGAGACCAGCCGGGCAATTTCGTCGCGATTAGCGACTACCAGTTCACGGAAGCGGAACAAAATTTCCGACCTACGGGACAGTGATGTTGCCCGCCATGCCGGAAATGCTGCTTTCGCCGTGGCAATAGCCGTATTCATTTCATCAATGCTGGCAAGGCCCACCTGTGCCTGTTGTTCCCCCGTCGCTGGATTAAACACCGGTCCGAAATTGCCTGAAGTCGGTGCTACCTCTTGACCGTTAATCCAATGGGGAATAGTGCGCATTTAAATCTCCTTGAAGTTTGTTTATGTGTAATGGACTAGTGAACCGGGACTAAATCAGGTATTGACTCAATCCCCGCTTGAGAAACTTACCGTGTCCCTTGTGACCGAGGTAGGTGTCGTTGTCCACCACGATTTTTCCCCGTGAAATAACCGTGTCGACATGGCCATCGATGTTGAAGCCTTCCCAAGCCGAATGATCCATGTTCATGTGGTGGGTTTTGTGAAATCCTATTTCGGTTCGACCAGCAGGGTCATAAATAACGATGTCGGCATCTGAGCCTGGGGCGATGACGCCTTTTTGCGGATAGAGACCAAACATCCGTGCCGGGGTGGTGGAACAAATCTCCACCCAACGGGCAAGTGTAATTTGTCCGTCAACCACACCCTGATAGAGCAAATCCAGTCGATGCTCGACCGAACCAATTCCGTTAGGGATAGCCGAGAAGTTGCCCAGGCCTAGTTCTTTTTGTTCTTTGAAACAGAACGGACAATGGTCGGTGCTGACAATTGAGAGGTCGTTTGTGCGGAGGTATTTCCACAGTTCTGCTTGGTGACCTTCAGCCTTTGAACGCAGGGGAGTGGAGCAGACCCATTTTGCCCCTTCAAATCCAGGTTGCGAGAGCTGCTCCTCCAGCGAAAGATACAGGTATTGCGGGCAAGTTTCGCCGAAGACGTTCAACCCTTCGTCTTTTGCCGCTTGAAGAACTTGAACCGCCTGTTTGGCAGACATGTGCACGATGTAAAGGGGTGCTCCGGTGATTCGGGCAAGCATGATCGCCCGATTGGTTGCCTCAGCCTCGGTTTCCCACGGCCGGGTCAGCGAGTGGTATTTGGGGTCGGTATTTCCGGCAGCAAGGGCTTGGGCAACCAAAACATCAATCGCCATACCGTTTTCAGCGTGCATCATGATCATGCTGCCGTTGTTGGCGGCAGACTGCATTGCTCGCAAAATTTGACCGTCGTCGCTATAGAAGACACCCGGGTAGGCCATGAACAACTTGAAACTCGTGATTCCTTCATTCATGAGTTCGTCCATGGCCTTGAGGGACTCGTCATCAACGCCACCGAGGATTTGGTGAAAGGCGTAATCGATGTGGGTGTTTCCGTGCGCCTTCGCGTGCCAAGCAGCCAAGCAATCTTGAACTCGTTCACCAAATTTTTGCACCGCAAAATCGATAATGGTTGTGGTGCCACCCCACGCGGCAGCGCGCGTACCAGTTTCAAATGTGTCGGACGCGAACGTGCCTCCAAACGGTAGTTCCATGTGCGTGTGAGCGTCAACTCCACCAGGTATTACGTATTTGCCGGAAGCGTCAATGACCTGGTGTGCGTTGGACGCTAGCTCATTTCCCAAAGACGTATCGCCCGGAGTTAGGATGGCGACTATTTTCTCACCATCGACCAAGACGTCTGCCGCGATGGCTCCTTGCGGTGAGACCACCTGGCCGTTCTTAATCAAAATTGTCATGACAAGTCTTTCATTGATGGAGAATGGGTTACGGACGGATGAGATCCTGGTAGGCATCGGGGCGGCGATCGCGATAGAACTGCCAGCGGGTGCGCACGGTGTTGATCACGTCCAAATCCAAATCACGAATGATGAGTTCGGACTTGTGGGGGTCGCCTTTTTCTCCCACGTAGCTGCCTTCCGGATCTACAAAGTACGACTGACCATAAAAGTCGTCGTCGCCGAGATCTTCGATGCCCACGCGATTAATTGCCCCCACGTAATATTCGTTGGCGACAGCCGCGGCTGGTTGCTCGATGCTCCACAAGTATTCGGACAGTCCACGGGAGGTAGCGGAAGGATTAAAAACAATTTGGGCTCCATTGAGTCCCAAGGCCCTCCAGCCCTCTGGGAAGTGTCGGTCGTAACATATATAAACGCCAATTTTACCCACCGCGGTGTCAAAAACCGGGTATCCACCATTTCCGGGCCGGAAGTAAAACTTTTCCCAGAAACCCTTGACGTGGGGAATGTGCTGCTTTCGATACTTGCCGAGGTAACTTCCGTCAGCGTCAATGACGGCGGCGGTGTTATAGAGGAAGCCAGGGCCTGCATCTTCATACATTGGCAAAATCATGACCATTTCGAGCTCACGAGCCAGTGCTTGAAAGCGCTCGGTGATGGGACCGGGAATGGCTTCGGCGTAAGAGTAGAACTCGGCGTCTTGAACCTGACAGAAGTAGGGACCGTAGAAAAGCTCCTGGAAGCAGATGACCTTGACTCCGGCAGCGGCGGCTTCGCGAGCGTAATTTTCGTGCTTAACAATCATGGACTCTTTGTCACCGGTCCAGTCTGTCTGAACTAGTGCGGCACGAACAACACTCATGTATTACTCCATTTCAATTGAATCAAAGGCTCGAAGAATTGAGTCAAGCCGGAGATTATCTAATCTTTAACGTTTTTGTTAGAAGTTATCCAATTTTAACCCGCTTCTTTACACAAATGTAATCAAGTGGATTAGTAATATCCTAGCCACAAAGAATTACTCCAAATTTGTGAATAAGGGGTTTGGGATTGAAAAGTATTCGAGTAAGGTTGCGTCATTAATTAATGGCAACCCGTGCCTGCCCCGAAAGGACCCAGATGAAGTCACACCGCCCCGAAGCAATTGCTGCAATCGCGCAAGGAATGCGCTCCTCAGTTTCACGGCGACGGCTTCTCCAGGCCGCGGGTATCGGTGGGGCCGCAATGGTTGTTACCGCTTGCGGTACGAGTTCAGGGGATTCCACTGAGGCCTTAGCCGCAGAGGACATGTCAGAAACCGAAATGCTGATCAACTGGTCGAACTGGCCGTCGTATCTTGATACGGACGAGGAAACGGGAACGTACCCCACACTGGAGGAGTTTAAATCTTCGACTGGGATCGACGTCAATTATACCGAAGATATCAATGACAACAACGAGTTTTTCGCCAAAGTGCGCACCCAATTGGAACAGGGTCAAGACATCGGGCGCGACATTGTGGTGCTCACCGACTGGATGGCCGCTCTGTGGATTCAAAGCGGTTTTGCCCAAAAGTTGGATAAGACGAATATCCCTAATGCGGTAAATCTGATTCCCCGACTTTCTGCCGTCGAATTCGACGTTGACCGCGATTACTCCCTGCCATGGCAATCTGGTTTTGCCGGGCTCGGTTACAACGTGCCAGCCTTAAAGTCGGCAATTGGCAAGGATTCCTTGGTTTCCTTGGATGAGCTCTTTGACCCGGCTTTAAAGGGTCGCATCACGGTTCTTTCAGAAATGCGAGACACGATGGGCTGCATTCTGGCTTGGCTGGGTTACAACCCCTCAGATTTCACTGAAACCCAATTCGAAGAAGCGATCTCGGCGCTCACCAAGCAGGTGGATAACGGCCAAATTCGTCAAGTTACCGGTAACGACTACATCGCGGCCATGGACAGTGGGGATGTCATTGCTGTAATTGGATGGTCGGGTGATGTGATTGCACTCGGCGAAGATTATGGATTTAGTTTGCCTGAAAGTGGTGGCACGTTGTGGACCGACAACATGTTGATCCCCTCGCTCGCCCAGCACAAGCTAAACGCTGAAGAAATCATGAACTATTACTACGAGCCCGAAGTGGCAGCAAAAGTGGCGGCCTATGTCAACTACCTATGTCCAGTGGAAGGCGCCCAGGCTGCCATGGAAACTATCGATCCGGCGCTGGCTTCAAGCGAATGGATTTTCCCATCGACACAAGTACTCGATTCGGCATTTGTATTCATGGAATTGACCTCTGAACAAAATGAAGCGTATGAACGCCTATTCCAAAAGGCCACCGGAAACTAGTTGTCGTAGGGGGATCGAATTCATTCGGTCTCCCATACGTATCGCGGCTTTACCGGAGCGACTCTCTAAATAAGGAGTGATCAGTGGCACATGACCAGGATCGCAATGTGGAAGATTTACATCTTGCGAACTTGACCAAGATGTATGGCGACGTTGCAGCGGTCGACGACCTCACACTCACGATCCCGGCGGGTTCATTCTTCGCACTTTTAGGCGCGTCGGGTTGTGGCAAGACCACGACCTTGCGCATGGTCGCTGGTCTCGATGACCCAACTTCAGGCCGAATCTCAATTGGAGAAAAAGACATCACGTCGCTGCGGGCATTTCAGCGGCCGGTCAACACGGTTTTTCAGTCATACGCACTCTTTCCACACCTCGACATTTTTGAAAATGTCGCATTCGGATTGCGCCGGCGCAAAGTTAAAAATGTCGAGCCGGCTGTGAACGCCATGCTTGAGCTGGTCGAACTTTCACCTATGGCTAGGCGTAAGCCAACCCAACTGTCAGGGGGTCAACAACAGCGAGTGGCCGTTGCGCGAGCTCTGATAAACGAGCCCGACGTCCTTCTCCTTGACGAACCCCTCGGTGCCCTCGATCTCAAACTTCGCCGCCAAATGCAAATCGAGCTTAAGCGGATCCAAACAGAAGTGGGTACGACATTTGTTCACGTAACACATGATCAAGAAGAGGCCATGACGATGGCCGACACGATTGCAGTGATGAATGCTGGTCGAATTGAACAACTCGGTGACCCGGCATCGATTTATGAACTGCCAAGGACTGTTTTCGTGGCTAACTTTTTGGGCCAGTCGAATCTGTTCGCGGGTACACGAATATCTACCGATGCCAGCATGATTGAAGTGTTGGCTAACGGAATCAAGTTCCTTGTGCCAAATGAACGAAACTCTGCCTCAGGAGACGAAGTCATCGTTGGAATTCGCCCGGAGAAGATGACCGTTCTTGACGTACCGGACCGTGAAAAAATTCCAGCCGGTAATAACACGTTGGAAGGGGTCGTGGTTGACGTATCTTACGCTGGAGTTTCAACACAGTACTTAATCACCTTGCCGTGGGGACAGAACATCACAGTGTTTGAGCAAAATGTAATTGTCGGCGATAGGTCAAGTGTGGGTGATCGAGTCTTAGTTCACTGGTCACCGGAGCACACCTTTGGGCTTGCTGGTGGTGAAACGCTTCTTGCAACAACAGCACATGCGTTGTCTGCAGGAGTCTGAACGTGGTTGCAGTAGTCCCTTCAACTAAACCGAAGAGTGTTGTAGTCACGCAAAGAAAGTCACGAACTGGTTACTTCCTGTTGTTACCGGGCATGACTTGGTTGGCAATCTTTTTCGCCATCCCGTTCGTCACATTGTTCATGACCAGCTTGCAAGCGCCGGTGGCCGGAAAATCGGGACAGTACACCCCAGCATTCCAATTCGTTAACTATCCGGACGCCTTGATTGAGTACTGGCCGCAGTTCTTGCGGTCTTTCATCTATGCTGGAATCGCAACCGCATTAGCGCTGCTTATCGCTTACCCCCTCGCCTATTTCATCGCTTTCAAAGCAGGTCGTTGGCGAGCATTAATGCTGGTTCTCGTCATTGCACCTTCATTCGCTTCATTCTTGCTTCGCACCTATGCGTGGAAAACAATCCTCGCCGACGAAGGATTCATCACAACATTCTTCAACTACCTGCATTTATTACCCGACGACCGAATTCTTAATACGGGAATTGCCGTTGTTGCTGGTCTGACATACAACTTTTTGCCGTTCATGATCCTCCCGCTCTATGCGGCACTTGAAAAGATTGATCCACGATTGTTGGAAGCCTCAAACGATCTTTATGCATCAGCCTTCACCACTTTCCGTAAAATCACGTGGCCTTTGTCGCTACCTGGTGTTGTGGCAGGAACGTTGCTCACGTTCATCCCGGCTACCGGTGACTACATTAACTCCGAGTTATTGGGTTCAACCCAAGATCGCATGATCGGAAACGTGATCCAGACAAACTTCATTGAATTCCGAGACTACCCAACAGCGAGTGCGCTCTCATTTGCGCTAATGGCGGCCATTTTGGTGTTGGTATTCACTTATATCCGTAGAGCCGGAACGGAGGATTTGCTGTGATGCGTTGGATTCGCCGCCATCTACTCGGAGTCGTTGCAGTTTTAGTTCTGGTGTACCTATTCATTCCCATCGCGGTTGTTGCGGTGCTAAGTTTCAATAAACCTGAGGGTAAATACAATACGAGTTGGACGCGATTCTCATTTGATGCTTGGACCAATATTTGTGGTGTTCCAGGCGTGTGTGATTCGTTTATGATCAGTGTTCGAATTGGAATAATTTCAACGTTCGTTGCAACGATTCTCGGCACCATGATTGCCTTCGCGCTGGTGAGGTATCGGTTCCGAGGCCGTTCAACAACAAACCTTTTTATTTTCCTTCCCATGACCACTCCAGAAGTCGTTATGGGAGCAAGCCTTTTGGCCCTGTTCCTCAACTTACGCTTTCCATTAGGCGAACTGACGATTATTATCGCGCACATCATGTTCACCATCTCATTCGTTGTTGTCACGGTGAAGGCCAGATTGCAGGGCATGGATCCGCGGCTGGAGGAAGCTGCGCGAGATCTCTATGCCGGCCCTAGAGCGGCGTTTCGCTATGTGACACTTCCGCTTGTGGCGCCAGGAATCGCTGGTGCAGCACTACTCGGTTTCTCCCTGTCATTTGACGACTTCATTATTAGTTTCTTCAATGCGGGCACGGTGGTGACATTTCCCATTTATATTTGGGGTGCCGCACAGCGGGGAATTCCCGTGCAGGTCAATGCCTTAGCGACGCTGGTGTTTATTGTGGCGCTACTCATAGTCTTGACCAGTCAATTTGTTAGTAACCGCAAAAGAAAAGCACTAGAAAATGAAGTTGCACGAAATCCTGCGAGTGTGGACTCGCTTCTTCCTAGGAGTTAATCTAAACTCAAGAAAATATTAGTTAGACGAAGGGATTGGTGGGAAGGTCAGGCGCTCGGTCTGGCTCATTACGTTAACTTCAACGTAAGGAATCCCCATGTTTACAGCAATACCCTCGCAAAATGGCTACCGGAAGACTGAGTTACTGTGCCATGAGAGTTTTTGGCTCGACAGTCCAGAGCGGCCCCCAGCCAAGCCTCCACTTTCGATTGATGTGCAAGCCGACCTCACGGTGATTGGGGCGGGCTTTACCGGACTCTGGTCGGCGCTAGAAGCGGCAATTGAACATCCGGATTGGACTATTATTGTTCTTGAAGGTGAACGAATTGCGTGCGGCGCCACCGGCCGAAATGGCGGTTTTGTTGCCGCTTCACTCACACACGGTTTTAGCAACGGCCTGTCGCGGTGGCCGGAAGAAATGCCCGAACTGCTGCGAATGGGCGAGCAGAACCTGCGGGAGATTGGTGAACGTATTGATCAATTAGAGATTGAGTGCGACTGGCTCGTGTCGGGTGAAATAGATGTTGCAACGCAGGCCTACCAGGTAAAAGATCTAGAAGAGACGCATCTGCAGATGCTTGAGCTTGGCGTGAAATCGCAATTCTTCACGGCAGATCAGATACAAGCGCGGATTAACTCTCCGATCTACCAGGGAGCACTTCTTGATCCCGATGTTGCCGTAGTGGATCCCGCTCGTTTGGCATGGGGGCTGGCTCGGGAACTCGAACGTTTGGGTGTTGGAATCTATGAAAATTCCCAAGTTAAGGATCTCGAGGATCTTGGGTCCGGTGTTCGGGTCACAGTAGGTAGCCGAAGTGTGACAAGCCGCCGAGTAGTTTTGGCAACGAATGCTTATCCGCCATTACTCAAAAGACTCAAACACTTAATTGTGCCGGTCTATGACTACGTGCTGGTGACCGAGCCGCTAACGCGAGACCAGCGAGACTCAATCGGTTGGCTGGATCGCGAGGGGGTGGGTGATGCCGGCAACCAATTTCATTATTACCGAGTGACAGCGGATGGTCGGATTCTCTTCGGAGGCTATGACGCGCACTACCATGGTAAAGCGGGCGTTAAGCCCGAGTTTGACACGGATCCTGAGTCTTTCGCCCGATTGGCGGATCATTTTATTCAAACATTTCCACAACTTTCTGAGGTTAATTTTACGCACGGTTGGGGTGGCGCCATTGACACGTGTTCGCGTTTCAGTGCCTTTTGGGGTAAAGCCCACGGTGGCAAAACTGTTTACGTCGCTGGTTTCACCGGGCTGGGAGTTGGCGCATCACGATTTGCCGCGCTAACCTCATTGGATTTGTTGCAAGGACGTGAAACAGAGCGAACAAAATTGCGAATGGTCAAGACGAAGCCGTTACCTTTCCCCCCAGAGCCGTTTCGCAGTTGGGTAATTACATGGACTACCAAGTCCCTACAAAAAGCCGATCGAGAAAATGGGAAGAGAAATTTGTGGCTGCGATTACTTGACTCACTCGGTCTCGGATTTGATTCCTGAGAGTAAAGTGTTGATATGACGAGATACGGTAGCCAGTTTGGCCCGAACTTCACGTTTCTCGGTGTCCCCGAATGCGATCTAAATGACCGCGCCAGCTACGTGGATACTGATGTAGTGATCGTCGGCGCACCTTTCGACGGTGGAACTTCGTATCGAGCTGGTGCCAGATTCGGACCTCAAGCGCTGCGGGCGGCCTGTTATCTAGAACACGACGGTAGCCGGCCATCACTTGCAATGCGAGTTGACGGTTTGAAAGATTTAAAAGTGGTCGATGCAGGTGATGTCGAGCTGTATAGCGGTGACGCCGTTCGTTCATGTGCCGACCTTGAAGTGGAAATCGAGAAAATAGCCCAAGCCGGGGCCATTCCGGTAGTGCTCGGTGGCGACCACACAATTACGTGGCCCGATGTAACGGGTGTCGCCCGGGCTCGCGGCTGGGGAAAAATTGCAGTGATTCACTTCGATGCGCACGCAGACACCGGTGACATCACCTTTGGCTCATTAATTGGACACGGTCAACCAATGCGCAGACTAATCGAGTCTGGTGCTGTGCGCGGGGATCGATTCCTGCAAATTGGCTTACGTGGATATTGGCCAGAGCCGGAAACACTTGACTGGATGGCCGAACAAGGAATGCGCTCCTATGAGATGACCGAAATTGTCACCCGCGGACTTAATGTGTGCCTCACGGAAGCTTTTGAGATTGCACTCGGTGACTGTGATGGAATTTTCCTTAGCGTAGACATCGATGTATGTGACCCAGGACATGCACCGGGCACCGGCACCCCTGAACCGGGTGGTCTCAGCGCCCGCGAATTACTCGACGCTGTTCGCCGGATTTGTTACGAGCTTCCAGTTGTTGGAATGGATCTTGTCGAGGTTTCTCCACCATTTGACCATGCAGACATTACAGCGCTTTTGGGTAACCGTGTTGTATTGGAGGCATTGAGTGCAATTGCTCGCCGCCGCAAGGATCAACGTGATGGAACTACTTGGGATCCTGCGTTGCCACTTTTGGCTGGCCGGATTCCGGGGGAGTGAAAATGCGAGTCCTGTGCCTTGGTGCTGGTGGTGTCGGTACCTCCGCTGCGCTCATCGCGGCTCGACGAACCTATTTCGACGCATGGGTGATCGCAGATTATGACCTAGGACGTTCATTGCAATTAGCTGACCGTGTCGGTGACCCCCGATTTACTGCGGTGCAAGTTGATGCTTCTGACGAAACTGAAATTATTCGACTGATCGAGATCCATCAAGTGACACATGTTCTTAACCTTCTGGATCCTCGCTACGTGATGCCGATATTTCGTGCTTGCCTTGTATCGAGAGTGAATTATCTGGACACGGCCATGAGTCTTTCTCGACCCAATGCCAGTTCACCATTCACCCAAACGGGTGTCAAGCTCGGTGACGAACAATTCGAATTGGCCTCCGACTGGGAGCGAGCGGGCATTCTTGCATTATGCGGAATGGGGGTTGAGCCCGGACTTGCTGACGTTTTTGCGCGTTACGCTTCGGATCACTTGTTCAGTGAAATTGATGAAATTGGAATTCGTGACGGTGCGAATCTTAACGTCGAGGGGTACGACTTTGCTCCCACATTTTCCATTTGGACAACCATCGAAGAGTGTCTGAACCCTCCCGTCATTTGGGAAAAAGACAAAGGGTGGTACACGACGGAGCCTTTTAGTGGTGCTGAAGTATTTGACTTTCCAGAAGGAATTGGTCCGCAGGAATGTGTGAATGTGGAACATGAGGAAGTTTTGCTGGTTCCTCGATGGATTGAGTGCAAGAAGGTGACATTCAAATACGGCTTGGGACAAGAGTTCATTGACATTTTGAAAACGTTGCACAAGTTGAATCTTGACTCAACGCGTGAGCTAAACGTCAAAGGTGTAATCGTTTCGGCACGCGATGTCGTTGCCGCGGCACTGCCTGACCCGCTCACACTGGGTGACCGAATGTCCGGCAAAACATGTGCGGGGACGTGGATAACGGGAACCGGAAAGGACGGACAACCCCGGGAGGTGTACCTGTATCACGTGACAGACAACGACTGGTCGATGAAAGAGTACGGGACGCAGGCTGTCACTTGGCAAACCGCGATGAATCCTGTTATTGCTCTTGAACTGCTCGCTACCGAGGTTTGGTCTGGCGCCGGCGTGCTCGGCCCTGAGGCGTTTGACGCAGTGCCTTACTTAGAACTCATGTCATCAGGTTACGGTCAAGAATTTGGGATGCGAGAAGAAACTTAAGCCGTCGCTTCAAATGCTGCTTCAAGGGTGTCCAATGCCTGTTCTAAAAGCGGGATGGGAATGGTTAACGGGGGCAGGAATCTAAAAACGTTGCCGTAGGTTCCCGCAGTGAGGGTAACTACGCCGTGCTGGTGGCAAAATTTGTTCAATGCTGATGTCCTGGCAGCATCTGGTTCCTTGGTGCCCGGCTTTACCAGTTCAATTGCAAGCATCGCGCCCCGACCTCGGATATCGCCGATGGTCGGATGATCAATCTGCATTGCAGCAAGTCGAGGCATCATGATTGCTTCGATGTCCTTGGCAATTTGCCGGGCGTCGTTCTCTTGCATCCAGGCCAGGGACCCGAGGGCTGCGGCGCAGGCGACCGGGTTTCCACCGTAGGTGCCACCCAGCCCACCGGCATGTACCGAATCCATGATCTCGGCGCGGCCGGTAACCGCGGCTAATGGCATTCCGCCGGCGATCCCTTTCGCAGTGGTAATCAAGTCTGGGACAACACCTTCGAATTCGCTGGCGAACCAGTCTCCGGTGCGCGCGAATCCGGACTGGATCTCGTCGGCAACGAATACGATTCCATTCGCTTGGGCGTAATTCGCGACCGCTTTGAAGTATCCGGGCGCAGGAACGATAAAGCCGCCCTCGCCTAAAATTGGTTCAATAACAATAGCGGCAATATTCGTTGCGCCAATTTCTTTTTCCATGCGCGAGATGGCCCACGCCGCAACTTCGGCTCCACCGTGGGGACCATCATGAAATGGGTAAGAGACTGGTACCCGATAAATTTCTGGCGCGAATGGGCCGAATGAATGCTTGTACGGCATGTTTTTGGCAGTCATACCCATGGTGAGGTTTGTGCGTCCGTGATAACCGTGTTCGACTACGACAACTGCCTGCCGCCCGGTGAAGGCACGAGCGATCTTGACCGCATTCTCCACCGCTTCAGCTCCAGAGTTAAAAAGCGCGCTGCGCTTTTCATGATCGCCAGGGGTGAGGCGGTTCAGTGCTTCACACACTTCGACGTAACCTTCATAGGGAGTGACCATGAAGCACGTGTGTGTGAAGTTCGCGACCTGTGCCGCGACCCGACTGGCGACCTCGGGATTAGCGTTACCAACCGTGGTGACGGCAATCCCTGATCCCATGTCAATAAGTGAGTTGCCATCCACGTCCACGAGAATTCCGCCACCGGCTTTGGTAATAAAGACTGGGAGCCCAATACCAACACCCGAGGACACCGCATTTTCCTTGCGCGCTAGCAGCGCCAGTGACAAAGGGCCCGGCAATTCCGTTATTAAATTACGCTCTTGGGTGACCCCATTAATTTCGCGTTCGGCGGCAATTGTCATTGAAATTTCCCTTAGCGGTCGTGGTTAAGGCTTGAGAGGCTAAGCATAGGGGTGAAGTGACGAGTATGGGATGCGTGATCTCCTAAACTATGTGTGTGAACGAGACCGTGTCCCTTGCCGGACCTAAACGTGTTGTCATACTTGGTTGCACCGGCTCAATTGGCCTCCAAGCTTTGGACATTATTCGGCGCAATCCGAATCGATTTACGGTCGTTGGATTGTGTGCCACCGGGGCAAATGCCCAAGCGCTGGCCCAAGCAGCATTAGAGTTTGACGTAGACGTGCTTGGGGTGACCCTGGGCACGTATGCACAAGATGTCCAGATGTACTTGTTGGCTGGGGCCCAAGATCGCGGTTTTTCCCAAGGGGAACACAGTCTTCCCGAGTTGGTCATTGGACCAAACGCTGCGGAGACGTTGGCGCGAATGGATGCCGACGTCGTGCTTAATGCGATCGCGGGTGCGGCTGGTCTTAGGGCCACACTCGAAACTCTTGCCGCAGGTAATCAATTGGCACTGGCGAATAAGGAATCCCTTATTGTCGGTGGCGATTTGGTCAAGAATCTTGCTGGCCCCGGGCAGATTATTCCGGTTGATTCTGAGCATTCTGCGATCGCTCAATGTCTGCTAGCCGGGATGCGATCGGAAGTTCGAAAACTGATTATCACCGCGAGTGGTGGCCCATTTCGTGGCTGGACCAAAGAGGAGTTGGACAAGGTAAGTATCGAAGGTGCACTCGCCCATCCGACTTGGAAAATGGGGCCGCTTGTCACCATCAACTCTGCGACCTTGGTTAATAAGGGATTGGAGGTAATTGAGGCCCATCTGCTATTTGATATAGCCTTTAATGACATTGAAATCACCGTTCACCCCCAATCCGTGGTTCATTCAATGGTGGAGTTTGTCGATGGGTCGACAATCGCCCAAGCCAGCCCACCCGATATGCGAATCCCGATTGCGTGGGGTTTATCTGCGGGTGAGGGCATGTCGAGAGTCGCCGATGCCGCTCCCGCATGTGATTGGAAATCCGCCTCAACCTGGGAGTTCATGCCGTTGGACGAGGAAGTTTTCCCTGCCGTTGGCCTCGCCAGGGTTGCGGGAGAAGCTGGCGGCACGGCACCGGCGGTCTTCAATGCAGCGAATGAAAGTGCTGTCACCTCGTTTTTGGCCGGGGAAATTCCATTTACATCAATTGTGGCTCACATTGAGCGAGTACTCGAATCACACTTGGCTGGCTCGAGCGATCTGGGGCTGGCTGGCTCTTACGTGTCAGGGAACGCGCTTACACTGGAAAACGTCCTAGCTGCTGATCGCTGGGCGCGCGATCAACACCCGGGTACCCTAGGCGTGGAGTGATTCGTTGTGAGATGAAAAGGAAGTGCACATGTTAGAAGTCGTCGGCATTCTTCTTTTTGCATTGCTGATTGCGCTTTCAATTGCACTACATGAAGTGGGACATCTGGTTCCTGCCAAGAAATTTGGGCTTCGAGTGCCCGACTACATGGTGGGTTTTGGTCCCACAATCTGGTCAAAAGTTCGCGGTGAAACTCGTTATGGAATCAAAGCAATTCCATTGGGTGGATACATCCGGATGGTGGGAATGCTTCCTCCGGCAAAGGATGACCCACAAGGCCGGCCCCGTTCCATGTCAACCGGGCGGTTTGCAAGTTTGGTAGCACAAGCGAGGGAAGCTTCATTTGACGAAATGCTTCCCGGTGACGAAAATCGTTTATTTTATAAATTACCGGTTCGTAAACGAGTGATAATCATGCTCGGTGGTCCGGTCATGAATCTTGTCCTGGCATTTCTTTTTTTCACGATCGTCCTTGTTGGCATTGGTTTGCCACAGCCTTCACTCAATGTGGCCGCGGTTGTCCCGTGTACACCGACCGTGTTGCTACCCACAGGTAGTTCGCTGCCGTCGGGGGTCTGCCCGGAGGGAACGGTGCCAACACCGGCAGCACAGGCAGGGTTGCAGGCGGGTGACGTAATAGTTTCCGTCGGTAACCAAAGCGCCACCACCTGGGAAGCCGTTACCGATTGGATTATGGCAAATCCAAATGTAGAAACGACTCTTGTGGTGGACCGCGGTGAAGGACAGATTTCGCTACCGCTTGCTGTCGCCGAAGTAACCCGTCCGATCTATGACGAAAACGGTGTTGAAACAGGGGAGAGCCAAACCGTTGGATTCCTCGGAATGCGCCCATCATTTGATTACGAACGGCAACCGATAACGGCTGTGCCGAGTTTCATGTGGGATATTACGGTTCGATCGGTTCAAGCTTTGATCTCATTGCCCGTGCGGCTCTACGAATTGGTTACCGACACGTTGATCGGTGGCCAAGAAAGAGCAATCGACGGCCCAGTCTCGGTGGTCGGCGCAAGTCGACTAGGCGGCGAGATTGCGAGTATGGATTCACCCATTAAATCCAAAGTGGCAACATTCCTTGGGTTGGCGGGATCGTTAAACCTCTTCCTTTTTCTCTTCAACCTGCTCCCCGTACTGCCACTTGATGGCGGACATGTGGCGGGTGCGCTGTATGAGGGTACTAAACGGAAGCTGGCTCGTTTCAGGGGTAAACCCGACCCTGGACCGGTGGATACAGCCCGACTTCTTCCGGTCGCCTATGTCGTTGCCGGAGTCCTTTTGGCTATGGGTGTCATTGTGATTTGGGCAGATCTGGTGAAGCCCATCTCGCTGGGTTAGGCCTGATGGACGATAATGGGGGGCGTGAACATTGACCTTGGTTTTCCCGAGCCACCACCACCCGTTGTTGCCCCTCGGTGCAAGACGCGGCAAGTGGTTCTCAAGCACCACCTAAAATCGCTCGCTGTTGGCGGTGGTGCACCAGTAAGTGTTCAGTCGATGTGCACCACGGTGACCGCTGACGTGGATAGCACCCTGCAGCAGATCGCGGAGTTGACAGCGGCCGGCTGCGAGGCCGTTCGAGTCGCGGTACCCAGCCAAGACGATGCTGATGCACTCGCTCAGATAGCGAGAAAGTCAGGCATTCCCGTCATTGCCGACATTCATTTTCAACCAAAATACGTTTTTGCAGCGATTGATGCTGGCTGCGCTGGTGTGAGAGTAAATCCAGGAAATATCAAGAAATTTGATGACAAGGTGGGTGAAATTGCTCGAGCCGCTTTGGATTCCAAAACCCCCATTCGCATTGGGGTAAATGCCGGATCACTTGACCCACGCCTGTTAGAAAAATACGGCAAGGCAACACCAGAGGCACTTGTTGAGTCTGCGCTCTGGGAGGCGTCGCTCTTTGAGGAACATGGTTTTGGCGACATCGTAATTTCTGTCAAACATCACGATCCGGTCATCATGATGAAGGCGTACATGTTGATTTCGGAGCAGTCCGACTACCCACTGCATCTGGGTGTTACAGAGGCTGGTCCAGCTTTCCAAGGAACAATTAAATCCGCCGTTGCTTTCGGTGGGTTACTTTCTCGTGGAATCGGTGACACGATTCGAGTGTCGCTTTCGGCGCCGCCCGTGGAAGAAATCAAGGTTGGTATTGGAATTCTGGAGTCCTTGAATTTGCGCCAGCGTGGCTTGGAGATTGTTTCGTGTCCTTCATGTGGTCGCGCGCAGGTTGATGTCTACACTTTGGCCGAACAGGTCACGGCGGGACTCGAAGGTCTTGATGTCCCGCTGCGGGTTGCGGTTATGGGTTGTGTTGTCAACGGGCCGGGCGAAGCGCGTGAAGCGGATCTTGGTGTGGCTTCGGGTAACGGCAAAGGTCAGATTTTTGTCAAGGGTAAAGTCATCAAGACGGTGCCTGAATCCCAGATCGTTGAAACCCTGATCGAGGAAGCCATGAAGCTCGCTGAATTAATGGACACTAAAGGTGAACCCTCCGTCATTACGGTGTAGTGAATTCTCATGACGATTTCCGAACGTGAAAGTTCCGTGGGCTTTCGCCCGGGAGTTGTGCGCAATGTTACCCAACGTGAGTTACCGCAAGCGCTTTCGCTTGCCCGTCAAAACGCCGAAGTAAATGGTTTTGTCATCAGCCGGATCGAAGCGGCACTCAATGATCACTGGCGACTTGGCGGTGCGTTGTGGGGCTACGTCAGTTCTGATTACATTCATAGCTTGCTCTTTGTTGGTGCAAACATTGTTCCGGTGAGTACGGACGCATCCGCGCGTGGCGCCTTTGCCGGGGAACTTATTCGGTCTGGGCGCCGAAGCTCATCGATTTTGGGACAACATGAACAGGTTCTTGATCTGTGGCGAGGCATTGAGACATATTGGGGTAAGGCCCGCGATGTTCGAGTTAGTCAGCCGTTTCTCGTGATGAACAGTGATCCAACATGTCCTGCCGATTTGAGAGTGAGACGGGTTGCTGCAAGCGAAGTTGACCTGCTGTTCCCAGCTTGCGTTGACATGTTTACCGAAGAGGTCGGCGTGTCACCCGTGGCTAACGGAGGTGAACACCAGTATCGGCGAAGAATCGCAGAAGTCATTGATTCGGGTATGGCGTTTGCGATCATCGAAGATGACAGTGTCCTTTTTAAGGCCGAAGTGGGATTTACAACGCAGAGTATTGCCCAGCTTCAAGGGGTGTGGGTTAATCCGAATTTGCGGGGACAGGGTCTGGCAGTGCCGGCCCTCGCCGCGACAATTAAACATATCCGAGCGTCATTAGCCAAAACTGTCACTCTCTATGTCAACGATTTCAATATTCCGGCACGCAGAACGTATGAGCAATTGGGTTTCAAGCAACTTGAAACATTTGCAACCGTGTTGTTTTAGCCTGTCGGATATTGGGGTGCTCTCGGCCACTATTCTTTCGCGGTAAGTGCATTTGTCTGTCGCGCTAAGTGCAATCGCGAGCTGTCGAACAGAAATAGTGAAACAAGGGAAATTGAGGTGAGCATGATTCAACGGATGTCGACTCTTTTTGTGCGGACATTGCGCGAGGATCCAGCCGATGCCGAAGTTCCCAGTCACAAACTTCTTGTGCGAGCTGGCTATGTAAGAAGGATCGCTCCCGGCATCTTTTCGTGGCTGCCGCTGGGTTATCAAGTCTTTCGCAATGTTGAGGCGATTGTTCGTGAGGAAATGAATCAGGCGGGGTTTCAGGAAGTTCATTTTCCCGCATTGCTGCCTCGAGAGCCTTATGAAACAACTGGTCGCTGGACGGAATACGGCGAAAACCTCTTTCGACTCAAAGACCGCAGAGACAATGATTACCTTTTGGGGCCAACCCATGAGGAAGTGTTCACTCTGATGGTGAAGGGTGAATTTTCTTCCTATCGCGATCTTCCGCTATCGATTTACCAGATTCAAACCAAGTACCGAGATGAAGCCAGACCACGCGCTGGAATTCTGCGCGGACGAGAATTTGTTATGAAAGATTCGTATTCATTTGATGTTGACGACGCAGGACTCGAGACGTCCTATAACAAGCATCGCATTGCCTACATCTCCATTTTCAATCGACTGAAACTTGATTACGTGATCGTTTCCGCAATGGCCGGCGCAATGGGTGGCTCGCGCAGTGAAGAGTTTTTAGCGAACAATGCATTCGGTGAGGACACCTACGTAAGGTGTGACTGCGGATTCGCAGCAAATGTTGAGGCGTTTCACATTTCACCATCGATTTTTGATCCTGAACTTGATTTGCAGAGCGGGGTACCGATTTCACATGCCGAGCAGACCCCTGACACTCCAACAATCGATTCACTCGTCGACCTGTCAAATGAACGAATAGATCTAACCCGAACCGATCGGGATTGGACCGCTGCGGACACTCTCAAAAATATTTTAATGATTGTGACGAATGCCGACGAAAGCGAAACTCCACTTGCGATTGGCTTGCCCGGTAATCGCGAGATCGAGACCCGCAGACTTGAAGCCGCGCTTTATCCGAGAGTCGCTCGCCCATTTGAGGAGTCAGACTTTCTTCAACACCCCTCGCTGATTAAAGGCTATATCGGTCCTGGCGCACTGGGGAAGAACTCTGTAAGTGGAATCGAATTTCTGACCGACCCCAGGGTTGTGCGTGGAACTCGATGGATCACAGGCGCAAATGAGAAAGGCCAACACGTTTACGACCTCGTGTGCGAGCGTGACTTTGAATCTGACGGCATCATCGATGTTGCCGAGGTATTTGACGGGGATCCGTGCCCGACATGTGGTGAAAAAGTAAGCCTTGCTCGCGGTATTGAGATCGGGCATATTTTCCAACTTGGTCGCAAGTACGCCGAAGCATTGGGTTTAAAGGTCTCGGACGAGAACGGTGAGCTTGTCACCGTCACCATGGGCTCCTATGGGATTGGGGTTTCACGTGCTGTCGCGGTAATCGCCGAAGCACACCACGACGATAAAGGTCTAATTTGGCCACGCGAGGTTGCTCCGGCAGATATTTACTTGATTGCAGCTGGCAAGTCCGAAGAGGTCAATGCAAAAGCAGAAGAGTTGGCGGCGATCTGGGATTCAATGGGGCTCAGAGTGATCTTCGATGACCGTTTGGGTGTTTCACCGGGAGTGAAGTTCAACGATTCCGAGTTGATTGGTGTCCCCACGATCGTTGTGGTCGGAAAAGGTTTGGAGAAGGGCGTCATTGAAGTGAAGGATCGTGCAAGCGGTGATCGTGTTGACATTGCAATCGAAGATGCAATCGCAGCAGTGCACCAAATATGTACGACCTGAGCCTTTGGACGATCCTGCTGCTGGCCCTCGCGGCGGGGGCTGCAGGCTGGGTTGATGCGGTAAGCGGAGGTGGGGGTCTGCTTCAGTTACCGGCACTTTTTATTGCGCTGCCAGCCGGGAGTGAAGTGAATGCGCTCGCGACCAACAAACTCTCAAGTATTTTCGGAACGGCTACGGCCGCACGAACTTACATCAAGGCATTCAACCCGGACTGGAAAACTGCACTGCCAATGGCGAGTGTGGCATTTGTGTTCTCCGCATTGGGAGCAGCAACGGCGCACGCGGTTCCCACCGAATACTTTGGTGCGGCAATTGTGGTTGCGTTAGTTCTTGTTTGGGTGTGGACGTTGGTTAACCCGATGATGGGCACCGAAAGCAAGATGCGCTGGGGTGGACAGAAAAGGCATTACATTGCAGTGATCGGGGTCGGGGCGACCATCGGGTTTTACGACGGAATATTCGGCCCTGGAACTGGATCGTTTCTCTTGATCGCGCTCGTTGGCCTGCTGGGTTATTCATTCCTTGCGGCCTCATCGACCGCGAAAATAGTGAACTTGGGTACAAATGCGGCGGCACTTTTGGTTTTTGGGTTTTCCGGCTCAATTTTATGGACGTTGGGTCTGATCATGGCCGCCTGCAATATGGGTGGCGCCTACATTGGAGCGCGCACCGCTATCCGAAGAGGTAGTCCCTTTGTGCGAATTGTCTTTTTGACAATAGTGGCGATCCTTATCATCCGTTTGGCATGGGATCTCTTGTTTTAGCCCTAGATGTAGGATCAGGTTCACAACAGACCAAACACAACTGGAAATCGCGGTGAGATCTATGGGAGTACCTCTTGAGCGCGCACGCGGTACCGCCGAAGCGGTGTGCATGGCCATGGCTGTTGACCTTGAAGATTGTTCGATAAAGCAAGCAGGACGGCGTGAAGTGTTGACGGTAATCGTTGACAAAGACGGCGGGATTGACCTCGATGAAATCGCGCAGATCAGTTCAGCAATTTCTGAAGTACTTGATTCCATCGAAGAACTCGAAGAACACCCCTTCGTTTTGGAGGTTTCCTCGCCCGGTACTGATCGCCCTTTGACCCAAGTGCGGCATTGGCGCCGGGCAATTAGTCGTCTGGTGAACGTCTCATTCGCGCGTGAACGCGATGACACTTTGGTCCGCGTTCTTTCAGTAGACGGGGACCAGGTGGGTGGCACCGATGCGAAGGGAAACGCGGTGTCGTTCGGGGTCACCGAAGTTGAGAAGGCAGTTATTCAAATTGAGTTCAACCGTGAGGAGTAAACATGGACATTGATGTCAGTGCGCTGAAGGCGCTTGTTAGGGAGCGAAACATGTCCCTAGAGCTGCTGGTCGATTCGATTGAGGCTGCGCTGCTCGTCGCCTATCACCGCACCGAAGGATCTTGCGAGAAAGCACGTGTCGAGCTTGATCGAAAAAGCGGGCATGTAACCGTGTGGGCGCAGTCTGCCCTAACGTCCCCTGAGGCGCTGGCCGCCGGGGAACTTGCCAGTTTTAGCCCGGAATTTGATGACACCCCAGATGGTTTTGGTCGAGTTGCGGCGAACACTGCGCGCCAAGTTTTGTTGGGTCGGTTACGTGAAGCGGAGGGAGAAGCAACCCTTATCGAATTCACCGGGCGCGAGGGAGACTTAGTTTCCGGGGTCATTCAGCAAAATACAAATCCACGCATGGTTCGAGTCGATATTGGGAAAATTGAAGCGAATCTTCCGCCGGAAGAACAAGCAACGGGTGAAAGTTATCCGCATGGTGCTCGGATTAAATGCCTGGTCACCGGTGTGCGAAAGGGATTTAAAGGTCCAGTCGTCACAGTGTCGCGTAGTCATCCCGAGCTTGTACGCAAATTGTTTGCATTAGAAGTCCCCGAGATCGCCGATGGAACGGTTGAAATCACAGCGATTGCTCGTGAGGCGGGTCACCGATCCAAGATCGCAGTTCGTTCCAATAAGCCAGAGGTGAATCCAAAAGGTTCATGCATCGGTCCGCAAGGACAGCGAGTGCGCCAAATCATGAGCGAGTTGGGTGGGGAAAAGATCGACATTGTCGATCACAGTGATGACCCGGCCGAGATGATTGCGCAAGCACTTTCCCCGGCCAGGGTCACTTCGGTGACAATCGTGGATGCTGATCTCAAAAGCGCTCGCGTCCTTGTGCCCGAATATCAACTCTCACTCGCAATTGGCCGAGAGGGTCAAAATGCACGGCTGGCGGCTCGGTTGACCGGATGGCGCATTGATATTCGTAGTGATTCGGCTCCACCGCAGGAACCGGCCGGGGAAGCAACACCCGCTCCAAGTTCATAAGTAAATAAAAAATTGAGCCACGAACCCCAGCGAACCTGTATTGGCTGCCGGCAATCTGCAGTGAAAACCGAGTTGATCCGGCTGGTCTGGCAAAACGATTCCACAACGCTTACGGTTGATTCTCAGAACGTACTTCCGGGTCGTGGCGCGTACCTGCACGTGTCGCTCCCCTGCATTGAAAAAGGCCAACGACGGGTCCGCGGGGCCCTGCGGATTCCCGGCACGGTAGATTGGCGCACTGTTAGTCAACCATGGGTGTTTCTGCGAACGCTTGCGCACTCGAATCCAGTCGACTCCAAGTGCTGAATTCGATTGCAAATGCGTCGCAACCCGGGGTTCGTAATTTAGATCAGTCCCATCAAGACTTAAGAGGTTGGCCGTGAACAAAATGATGAGCGCTTCTCAATGAAGGCCTTCGCATGAGCGTGTCCGCATGAAAATGCTAGGCGCCCAGTAACGGTCCGGTAAGTAAAGCCCGGGCCAAGACAGGAGAGTTATGTCAAAAGTCCGGGTATATGAACTCGCTAAAGAGCTTGGAATAGACAGTAAAACCGTCTTAGCCAAGCTTCAAGACATGGGCGAGTTCGTTCGTTCCGCCTCGTCAACCATTGAAGCCCCCGTGGCCAGAAGGCTCAAAGAAGCCCTTCCCCCAGCCCCTGAAGGTGAGCAAAAGCCAGCTAAGAAGGTGGCAAAAAAAGCGGTAAAGAAATCTGCAGCCGGAACACCCGAATCGGGAACAGAGCCTTCCGAGCTATCTGCACCCGTGGCACCTGTGGCACCCATTGCGCCAGTAGAGCCAGCGGTCGTTACGCCGGCGGCCGAAGTAGCAGCAGCACCTGAGTCACCACCCGTACCGGCGGCCGCTCCAGTACCGGCACCAAGTCCCAAGCCAGCGGGACCACGCCCCGGAAACAATCCGTTTGGCGGCAGTACCGGTATGCCCAAGCCAGCGCCGCGCCCTGGAAATAACCCATTCGGTTCGCCCAGTGTGGATCGACCGGCGGCACCGCGTCCCGGTGGAGTTACTGGTGCACCTCGCCCAAACCCTGGCATGATGCCCGCCGCCCGTGCACCGCAGCGACCGGGCGGACCCGGTGGACCAGGTCGTCCCGGTGGTCCCGGTGGACCAGGTCGTCCCGGTGGTCCCGGTGGACCCGGTGGCTTCACGAGTCGTCCGGCTCGACCGGGTGGTGCAGGCGGTCCCGGCGGAGCTGGTGCGCCGGGTGGACCCGGTGGTCCCGGTGGACCTGGTGGTCCCGGTGGCGGTCGCCCAGGGGCTCGCCCTGGCGCACGTGGAACTACGGCGGGCGCTTTTGGTAGGCCGGGAGGTCGACCCTCTCGCGGTCGCAAATCCAAGCGGGCGAAGCGTCAAGAGTTTGACAATATGGAAGCTCCAGCGATGGGTGGAATGCGTCTTCCCCGCGGCAACGGTGACAGTGTCAGACTGCCCCGTGGTGCGAGTTTGACCGACTTCGCCGAAAAAATTGATGCGTCCCCGGCTGATCTGGTCAAGGTACTGATAGGCCTTGGGGAAATGGTTACCGCAACCCAGTCAATCGATGACGACACATTGCACTTATTGGGTACCGAACTCAACTTCGCCATCCAAATTGTTTCACCAGAAGATGAAGACCGGGAACTGTTGGAAACTTTTGATCTCGAGTTTGGTGAGGACGAGGGTGACAGTGCAGACCTACAGGCGCGACCACCGGTTGTCACCGTCATGGGTCACGTTGATCACGGTAAGACAAGACTCCTGGATGCAATTAGAAAAACAAATGTCGTGTCCAATGAGGCTGGTGGCATCACACAACACATCGGTGCCTATCAAGTCATTGCTCAATCACCAGCCGGTGAACGACCAATCACTTTCATCGACACACCCGGTCACGAAGCGTTCACCGCGATGCGAGCACGTGGCGCCGAAGTTACCGACATCGCGATTTTGGTGGTGGCGGCTGACGACGGTGTAAAGCCGCAGACGATCGAGGCTCTCAACCATGCTCAAGCTGCGGGTGTCCCGATCGTTGTAGCCGTCAACAAGATAGACAAAGACGGTGCAGATCCGACAAAGGTCCGTAGCCAACTGACCGAGTACGGATTGGTTGCCGAAGATTTTGGTGGTGACACAATGTTTGTTGACGTCTCGGCCAAGAACAACTTGGGAATCGACGCACTCCTGGAAGCGGTACTGCTGACAGCTGATGCAGCCCTTGATCTGCGCGCCAATCCGAACCAAGATGCCCAAGGTGTGGCTATCGAGGCCCACCTGGACCGTGGTCGTGGACCGGTTGCAACAGTGCTGGTTCAGCGGGGAACTTTACGTCCAGGGGATTCGATTGTTGCCGGAGATGCTTACGGTCGCGTGCGAGCAATGCTCGACGATCAAGGCAATACGGTCGACATTGCCGGCCCCTCTGCACCCGTTCAGGTGCTCGGTTTGACTTCGGTGCCCGGAGCTGGTGATAGTTTCTTGGTGGTCAGCGAGGACCGTATCGCCCGGCAAATTGCCCAGACTCGTCAAGCGCGTGAGCGCAATGCGATGTTGGCAAAGAACCGGGTCAAGCGTTCACTGGAAGACTTCTTGGAATCAATAGAGCGTGGGGAAGTTTCCGAACTGACTTTGATTCTCAAGGGTGACGTTTCCGGTTCAGTTGAAGCTCTCGAAGACGCCCTTCTCAAGATCGATGTCGGCAACGAAGTTTCACTTCGAGTGATCCACCGGGGTGTAGGTGCTATCACGAAAAATGACGTGACGTTGGCAAGTGCGTCCAAGGCAATTATCATCGGGTTCAATGTGCGGCCCGAAGGTAAAGTTGCGGAGTTCGCAACTCATGAAGGGGTAGACGTCCGTTTTTATAGCATCATCTATCAGGCAATAGACGAAATCGAGTCTGCACTCAAGGGCATGCTCAAGCCTGAATTCGAGGAAGTTCAGCTCGGCACCGCCGAAGTGCGCGACGTCTTCAAATCCTCTAAATTCGGTACCGTTGCCGGTTGTTTGGTTCGGAGCGGCGTGGTTCGACGCAATAGCAAGGCGAGATTGGTACGCGATGGTGTAGTAGTCGCAGACAATCTGGCGATTGCAACGCTTCGCCGATTCAAAGACGATGCAACCGAGGTCCGTGAAGGATTCGAGTGCGGTATCAATCTTGGCTCCTATCAGGACGTCAAGGTCGACGACGTTATTGAAACCTTTGAAATGCGTGAAAAACCACGCAAGTAGTTCAAGGAGAATCACAATGGGTAGTGAAGCGCGAGCTCGAAAGTTAGCGGACCGAATTAAAGTAATTGTTGCCCAGACTTTGGACAGCAGGGTCAAGGATCCGCGGCTGGGTTTCATTACGATTACCGATGTACGGCTGACCGCTGACTTGCGTGATGCCAGTATTTTTTACACGGTGCTCGGTACGGAAGAAGAACGGCAGTCAACGGCGGCGGCTCTGGCGTCAAGCAAGGGAATGTTGCGTACCGAGGTTGGTAAAGGAACCGGCGTCAAGTTCACCCCGACTTTGGAGTTTATTCTCGACGCCATCCCCGAGAATGCAGCTCATGTTGAACAATTGCTCCGGGACGCCGCAGAAGCTGACGCTCGGGTTCACGCCCAGGCAAAAGACGCAAAATACGCTGGTGAGATGAACCCGTATCGTGAAACTGAAGGCGCATAGCGTCCAATGGTGACAAGCGTCGAAGGGATTACGGCGCCGGCGGGTCTGCTACTGGTTGACAAACCTGCGGGCGTGACATCGCATGATGTTGTCGCTCGAGTGCGTCGCGTCTTTGAGACACGCAAAATAGGGCATGCAGGAACATTGGATCCGATGGCTACCGGGCTGTTACTGCTGGGGGTAAATTCGGGTACACGGCTGCTCGGCCATCTGAGTCTCGCAAATAAAAGTTATCTCGCCACGATTAGATTGGGCGCATCGAGTTCAACCGACGACCGAGAAGGTGCCTTGGGGCCTCTCACCGATGCGAGAGGTGTGAGTACCAACGCCCTAGAGGCAGCTCTTGAAAGACTGCGCGGTGAGATCATGCAACGGCCGAGTTCGGTGAGCGCGATCAAAATTGATGGACGACGCGCCTATGCCCGAGTGCGCGATGGTCAGGCGGTTGAGATCCCTGCGCGCAAAGTAACGGTCTATTGCCTTGACGTGGTCAGCGTCACTATTACGGGTGCATTCATCGATATCGACGTGATCACGAAGGTTTCGTCTGGAACCTACATTCGTGCAATCGCCAGAGATTTAGGGGAGCACCTCGGAGTGGGAGGGCACTTGACGGCCCTTCGGCGTAACTCGCTGGGACCATTTACTGAGGAATTGGCGCATGATTTGGAACACTTGAGTGCGGTAGAGAATCCATGGATCGACGTGCTGCCACTCGCTAAAGTTGCCGAGATGCTGTGGCCGATTTTCACGTTAACCCAGGAGCAATCCGTGGCGGTCCGCATGGGTCAACGAATTCCCTGGCCAGAAAGCTTCACCCAGCCCATGATCTCCTTGATTGACAACGAAGGTGAACTTGCAGCCCTGTGCGAAGAACGTGACGCGATGTGTGCCTATATCGCGGTCTTTCCTAGTGGAGTCACACCACCAAGTAGCCTACGCCCGTGAGCACATCTGGGTCGTTGGTTTGTATTGGGATCTTTGATGGAGTTCACCTTGGTCATCAAGCGCTGATTGCAGCGGCTAAGAATTATGCTCAAGATTCGGGTCTTGTACTAGCGATTTGTACGTTTGATCCCCATCCGAATGCAGTTGTGCGACCGGAACAAACTCCAAAATTGATCAGTAATGTCGCGCAACGCAAGGAGTTACTCACTGACAATGGGGTTGATCATGTTGAGGTAGTCGCTTTCACGCCGCAACTCGCCAATTTAACGCCACGCGAGTTTTCACAAGAATTTTTGAAAGATCGATTGAATGCCAAAATTGTCGTCGTCGGTGCAAATTTCACCTATGGCAGAAACATTAGCGGCGATGTGGACACGCTAAATAATGATGGAATTCAGTTGGGTTTCACGGTGAAGGTATTTGATTTAGTTCAAGCTAATGGCACGATCTCCTCTACGAGAATTCGAGAATTGCTGGCTTTGGGTCACGTGGACCAGGCCGCAGAACTCCTGGGACGAAACTTTATTCTTGTGGGGCAGGTGGTCAAAGGTGACCAGCGCGGCCGCGAGTTGGGGTACCCGACAGCGAATCTGGAATGGGACGACCAGCTGGTAGTTCCTGCTGACGGGGTTTACGCTGGTTACGTTAACGTCACCGGCGATAGACTCCCAGCAGCAATTTCGGTCGGCACGAACCCGCAATTTGTTGGGAAATCCCAGCGAGTGGAAGCTTATGTCCTGGATCGAACCGATCTGGACCTGTATGGACTTTCTGTAGGGGTGGAGTTTGTAAAGTTGGTGCGTACCCAAGAAGTTTTTGCGACTTTGGACGGCTACCTGACTCAAATAGCTCAAGATGTAGCCACAATCGCTGAGATCTTACGGCAATAGCCGCGGTGAATAGAAAGCGTGTTCACTGCTAGGATCCAACTCCAGACGGTTTGGAGGCGGGCGCTTCCAGATTCGTGTCCATGAAATCGATGCCCATGTTTGTTGCACTGAATGTAGCTAACGTGGCGCGCCCGAAAGGAAGACATGTCACTCGACACTGCAGTAAAACAAGAAATCATCGCCAAATACGGTACTAAGCCAGGCGATACAGGTTCCCCTGAAGTTCAGATCGCGATGCTTAGTCGTCGGATCGAAGATCTTACCGGTCACCTCAAGACCCATAAGCATGATCATCACAGTCGCCGTGGACTTTTGATTATGGTCGGGCAACGTCGTCGGCTGCTGAACTACCTCACGAAAACTGATATCAACCGGTACCGCTCAATTATTGAACGGCTCGGTCTACGTCGATAACTTCTGCGGTGGCGGCATTGAATCTCAATGTCGTCACTTGCGCTGTTGTGCTTTTGCCATCCAAATAAATATCTAAATTAACTAGACACTTCACGTGCACCGCGGATGTCGGTCCTCGGTAGTGGTTTTCGGGTGATTGAACCCGCAAACCTCGATCGAAGACCGCCGAACATGGCGGCAGTGCAGGAAGGTCTCAACCACTGTTAGGAGACACCCCCATGCAAGCAAATATTGCTTCCGCCAGTGCCGTCATTGACAACGGCTCATTTGGTACGAGAACCGTTCGATTTGAAGCAGGACGTTTCGCCCGCCAAGCGGCCGGCTCGGTCTGCGCGTATCTAGATGAAGACACAATGTTGCTCAGCGCCACAACGGCTGGAAAACAACCCAAGGACCAATTTGATTTCTTCCCCCTCACCGTCGATGTTGAAGAGCGTATGTACTCGGTGGGCCGCATCCCCGGTTCGTTTTTCCGCCGCGAAGGACGTCCGAGTGAAGATGCGATCCTGACTTGTCGGTTGATCGATCGACCGCTTCGCCCAACGTTTAAGAAGGGCCTGCGCAATGAAGTTCAAGTTGTCGTAACGGTGATGTCCTTGAACCCCAAGGATCTCTACGACGTTCTCGCAATTAACGCGGCTTCAGCGTCAACCCAACTCAGTGGGTTGCCTTTTAGCGGTCCGATCGGTGGTGTCCGAGTAGCATTGATTAGTGGTCAGTGGGTCGCATTCCCTACCCACGAGCAACTCGCCGAAGCAGTTTTTGACATGGTCGTGGCTGGCCGGGTGGCTGGTGATGATGTCGCGATCATGATGGTGGAAGCCGAAGCAACGGAACGAACTATTGAACTTGTGGCAGGGGGAGCTACCGCTCCAACAGAGGAAGTCGTCGCAGAAGGCCTTGACGCCTCAAAGAAATTCATCAGGGCCCTGTGTGAGGCCCAGAGTGAATTAGCGAAGACCGCTGCAAAGCCAATTGCTGATTTCCCAGTGTTTCTGGAGTACCAAGACGATGCCTATGCAGCCGTTGCGGAGATCGCTGATAAGTCAGTCGCAGAGGCACTCACCATTCTTTCTAAAGCAGAGCGTGAAAATCGCCTTGACGAGATCAAGGTCGACGTAATGGCAGCCTTGGGATCGCGATTTGAGGGACGCGAAAAGGAACTCGGTGCAGCACTGCGCTCGGTCACCAAAAATTCGGTGCGTCAGCGGGTTCTCACCGACGGCGTCCGTATTGACGGCCGTGGCCTGGCAGACATTCGGACATTGTCCGCCGAAGTTGATGTCATTCCCCGAGTTCATGGATCTGCGCTGTTTGAGCGCGGTGAGACTCAAATTCTGGGCATCACCACACTCAACATGCTCCGTATGGAGCAGCAACTTGACACGCTCAATCCGGAGAATCGCAAACGTTATATGCACAACTACAACTTCCCGCCCTACTCGGTGGGTGAGACCGGCCGAGTTGGTTCACCTAAGCGTCGGGAGATTGGACACGGCGCCCTTGCTGAGCGCGCCCTCGTTCCGGTTCTGCCAACCCGCGAGGAATTCCCTTATGCGATTAGGCAGGTTTCCGAAGCTCTCGGGTCAAACGGTTCCACATCCATGGGTTCCGTTTGCGCGTCAACGATGTCGTTGCTCAACGCGGGTGTGCCGCTGAAGGCTCCGGTTGCAGGAATTGCAATGGGACTTATTTCGGGCATTGTTGACGGCCAGCAAAAGTATGTCGCTCTAACCGACATCCTGGGCGCTGAAGATGCATTTGGGGATATGGACTTCAAAGTTGCAGGAACACGCAATTTCGTCACTGCACTGCAATTGGACACCAAGCTCGACGGAATTCCAGCCGAAGTCCTCAAGGGTGCTTTGACACAGGCGCGCGATGCTCGCTTCACCATCTTGGACGTCATGAATGAAGCAATCGACGCCCCCGACGAAATGGCGGCCACGGCCCCTCGAGTGATTTCGGTCAAGATTCCTATTGACAAGATCGGCGAAGTCATTGGGCCTAAGGGCAAGATTATTAACCAGATCCAAGAAGAAACTGGCGCGGACATCACCATCGAGGACGACGGAACCATTTACATTGGCGCCGTCGATGGTCCTTCGGCAGAAGCTGCTCGAAATGCCATCAATCAAATTGCAAATCCAACAATGCCTGAGGTCGGCGAGCGCTATTTGGGAACGGTCGTGAAAACGGCGGCGTTTGGCGCTTTCATTTCATTGGTGCCAGGTAAGGACGGACTGCTTCACATCTCTGAAGTGAAGAAATTCGCAGGAAAAGGACGAATTGAGAATGTAGAAGAGGTTCTCAAAGTTGGTGACAAAATTCAGGTCGAAATCAAGGAAATTGATCCTCGTGGAAAGTTGTCGTTGATTGCAGTTCCTGCTGAAGGCGCCGACTCGGCAGAATAATGGCAAAAACTAAAACTCTGCTGGCAGGGACGGATGGATCACTGGTTCGTCGATCCGTCCTGCCAAGTGGCGTCAGGGTCATCACTGAGAAAGTGCCAGGTGTGCACTCCGCGAGTATCGGTATTTGGGTCGACGCGGGGTCCCGCGACGAAAAGGGTTCCCACACGGGCGCCGCCCACTATCTCGAGCACCTACTGTTCAAAGGAACAGCCAAGCGCTCTGCCCTAGAGATTTCAGCTGCAATTGAATCAGTTGGTGGGGACATTAATGCTTTCACCAGCAAGGAACACACGTGTTACTACGCCAAAGTGTTGGCGGTTGATCTACCCCTTGCTATTGATGTTTTGTGTGATGTCGTGACGGATGCTCAACTTAAGTCTGAGGACATTGAGGCCGAGCGGGGAGTGATTCTTGAAGAAATTGCCATGGTCGACGATGACCCGAGTGATTTGGTTCACGATCAGTTTGCCCGAACCCTTTTTGGTGATACCGCGCTGGGGCGGCCTATTTTGGGAACGGCACAAACAATTTTGGGGATTACCCGTCGCTCTATCGTGAATTTTTATTCTAAGTTTTACCAGCCTGAGTCTCTGGTGATAGCGATTGCGGGCGACGTTGACCATGTGCGAGTGCTTCGACTCGTCGAGAAAGCACTTGACGCAAGCCCAAAAACACACCTTGGAAGTGCCAGCACGCAATCGGAACGTAAAAGTACCAGACCACGAATGGGTGCACTGGAAAGTTCATTGGACACTCGCAAGACCGAACAGGCGCACGTCGTGATGGGAACCCACGGTCTTGTTCGTGGTGATGACCGTCGTTTCACGGGCGCGATCCTGTCCACGGTTTTAGGTGGTGGAATGAGTTCCCGCCTTTTCCAAGCGGTGCGTGAGCAGCGTGGACTTGCTTATTCGGTTTATGCGTATTCGCAGAGCTTTCGAGATTCAGGAATTTTTGGAATTTATGCGGGGTGTATTCCGACTAAATTGGATCAGGTGCTTGATGTATGTCAATCCGAACTTTCCGAGCTGGTGGCCTCCGGGGTGACGCCGATTGAGTTGCAAAGGGCAAAGGGCCAAGTTAAGGGCGGAACTGTTCTCGGTCAAGAAGACACGGGTGCTCGGATGAGTCGAATAGCGAAAGCTGAACTCTATGACGAGGAGTTGCTCTCAGTCGAAGATGTACTGATTCGAGTTGATAGCGTGGATCTATCCGGAGTCAACGCTTTGGCCCAGGAGTTTTTAGCTAACCCGTTGGCAATGAGTGTCATTGGCCCCTATAAAAAATTGAAGGCCCCACCCGGTTTTGTGCCACCACTTTCGATTCTTCGCGCATAGAAAGGTCACTCATGGGAAAGGTTATTCGCGTAGGTGTAATTGGCGCGAACGGAAAGATGGGAGCGGCCGTCGTTGCTGCAGTGCAGTCCGACACCCAATGTGAATTGGTCGCTGCGATTGATGTTGAAGACTCGCTGGAGGAACTGACCAAGGCCCGCTGTGAAGTGGTGGTTGATTTCACGAATCCACATGTAGTCATGGACAATCTTGCTTTTTGTATCAAACATGGAATTGATTGCGTTGTAGGGACTTCCGGTTTTACGCCCGAAAAAGTGGAGACTCTTACGTTGTGGGCTAGCCAGCGGGCAAACTCCCGGGTCCTGATAGCTCCAAATTTCAGTATGGGGGCGGTCCTCATGATTGCTTTTGCTGGCATTGCCGCGCCATATTTTGAATCAGTTGAAATTATCGAGTCGCACCACCCTGAAAAAATTGACGCACCATCAGGGACAGCTCGATTCACGGCCGAAAAAATCGCGGCTGCCCGGCAGGCGCTTCCACCCAATCCTGACGCCACCGGGCCAGAGGACTTGGGTGCGCGTGGAACTAGTGTTGAAGGCGTACCTATTCATTCGGTGCGGCTGCGAGGACTTGTGGCGCACCAAGAAGTTATTTTTGGCGCGATCGGCGAAACTCTGACAATAAAACACGATTCACTTAATCGAGATTCATTTTTACAGGGCGTTCTCATTGCTATCAAAGAAATTAGCCACATCGACGGTGTGGTTGTGGGTCTTGAAAATGTTTTACCCTTAGGAAACTAAAAACATGATCAACCGACTCAAGAGCCCCAAATTGTGGGTCGTGATATTTAGCCTTATCTGCGTAATCTACTTCTCATTCGCATTCCATCGGGCGTTGCTCTTGATTCAAGAAGGCAATGTGGTGCTGACCGTTTTCGCTATCTCAATTGTCATTGTTCCCGGGTTAGGGCTTTATTTAATTGCTCGTGAAATACGTTTTGGATTCACCATGCAGGAGATGGGGCGCGAAATATCGCGATCAGGGGAATTACCCAAAGACGATCTGCCAAAGGAAGTGTCCGGTCGAAGCATTCTTGAAGCAGCCGATGCCCGATTTGAATCGGTGGCACAATCACATGACGCTAATAACTGGGTTAAGTGCTATCTCCTTGCTTTGGCTTACGACGAGTCACGGGATCGCAAGGCGGCTCGTGCATCAATGAGGGATGCGGCCCGCTTATTTCGGAGCGCTCCACCTGCGTAGCAGTTGAAAGAGCACATCGAATCTTTCGAAAGTGAAGATACCGTCCATGCTGCCCAGGTACACGTGAGTTTTCAATTCACCTCCACTTGACGTGATGAAAAGAACTCTTCTACTTGTGATCCCGATAGGGATTCCCGCCATCTTCCAACCGGTTGGCCTTGTTTCCACTTCGTACTCGTTTTTCCAGAGTCCAGATGTGGACCTGAGCAACGTGACGATTTTGAAACCATTTTCGTTAACAAAAGTTCCAAGCATCCAGCCGCGCAGCACTAACACGGTACCCGTTGCAAGGACAAAACCAATGAGTATCGCTTCGCTAAAAGATATCCCTGAAGTTGCATAAACAATGCTGATCGCGAGCAGTGAGACTACAAATAGGGTCAATGGAATCAGAATAATTAATCGCAATACCCCCCGCCGGCCTACGCGTTGGAGTCGTTGAAGGTCGGCCTCGGGGTAGCGCCAAACGGCTCCAAAAATTGGTTTGCGAAATATAGGTTCATCCATCACGGCATCCAGCCCAACCAACGAACAAGAGCCGTACCTGCCGCAGCAGCAATAATTACCACGAGAAATGGAGCCCGCATCAGTAATGCCACAACCGCGATACCGAGACCAATCAGTCGGGCATCAATGAGAAGTGACTGATTAAAAGCAAATGTTTGTACTGCCACGAGGGCTGCCAGAAGTGATATCGGAAGCAGGCCGGTCAATCTTCGTATTGTTTCGCGTTCCAACATGCGTTGCGGGAGTAGGTAGCCGAGCAGCTTTTCGAAGTATGTGCCGAAGGAAGCGATGAGAATACTCGCCCACATGATCAGTTCCCCGCAATCGGACGGCTGGTTTTCCCCCAAAGCAAACTTGCGGCTACCGCAACGAGGGCGCTGAATAGAACGGGGAGCCCGGGGCGGAGGAATGGAATTAATATGGTGGCTACCGCGGCGCTAGTGACTGCGAGCATCCACATTTTGCGGTTTTCACTACTTGAACCACCTGTCAAACGTGGCCATAGCAAAGCCAGAAACCCTGCCGGAATAGCGGCATCAAGCCCTAAAATTCCGGGATCAGAAAGTGCACTGGCACCCAATGAACCGAATGCTGTCCCGATATTCCAAAACACATAGACGCTCAGTCCGGTAGCGAAAAATGCCCGTCGGGATGCTTTCTTTGATTCGTTATATCGCAATGCCATCGCCGTAGACTCATCAATTGTTAATAGCGCTGTGAAGGGGATGGCCTTGCTTTGCGGCGTGAGAACAGGTCCCAGTGAAAGTGCATACAGACTATTCCGAGCTCCGAGAAGCAAAGCTGTAACTATCGCAATCACAGCGCCGCCCCCAGCTCCGATAACACCCACGAACGCAAATTGGGAAGCTCCGGTAAACATGAAAAGAGAGAGGGTTTGGGTTTGTAAAACACTCAGTCCGCTAGTAATTGAAATGGCCCCAAAAGATAATGCGTAGGCACCGGTCGCGATCCCGATTCCCAGGGCATTTCGATCAATTGAGCGGGTGTCACTTTTGTGTTGGCGCCCACCCCGCTTCCAAGCCATGCTGCCCCTAACAGTCTCAAATGTGATTGTGTCAGGCTAGTGGTCGTGACTGGGACGATTCCATTGGCGTACCTCTCCATGCGTCGGGGACTGATCACATTCGCCCTGATCTGGCAGGGTGCATGGCTGCTAGCGGATCCCTTGTTGTGGCCAACCGGTGTTGGTTCACTTCTGGAAGATGTTTTGCTCGGCTGCACTTGGGCCTCCTGGCTGATCATTCTGGTGCTCATGTTGAAATCACGTGCGCCGAAAAGGGTCAACTCCACTTTACAAGTTTTCGTTGGATTGAATCTGTTGCTGCTGGTGGGCAGTGCTTCGGCGATGGCAATTCACTCTATTGGCCCCGGTGAAAATGAGTGGTTTCTTGCTGCATCCCTATTTAATTTAGCCGCGGGTACCGCGGGAATTATGATTCGAGATCCTTGGCAGTGGCTCGTCGTGGGCGGCATTGTTCTTGTCGAAGTAGTTATCTTTGTCTTTCTTGGTCTCATTGAGAGCGGTGATCTACGACTTAATTCCGCAATCCTTTACCCGTTGTACGCACTAGCGATGGGCGTTGCTGCAGCGAGTGCCCAACGGATGCTGTTGCGGCGAGCTACGGGCCTTGATGACATGCAGCAGAATGCATTGCAGCGGGCGGTGTCATCCAAGACTGCGAGCGAGATTGATTCCTACGTCGAATCCCTTAAACGTCAGATTCACGAAACCGTGCTCAATACGCTGATAGCAATTTCGCGCGGTTCATTGAACGACTCACAAGAAAGTAGACGCCTAATTCGTGAACGTAGTGCCGAATCAGCCTCGATCCTGTCGACTTTATCGCGTCCGAGGATGGTGAACCCGATGACTCAAGTGGAAGGAATCGTTGTTCCGTTGCAGGACTTGTTTGCTGAATGTTCCGAACGCGGCATTGCAGTTCGAGTACTCGGAGCCGTAGAGGCCACGCCGCCTCCGCATGTAGCCGCCAACGTTATTACTAGCGTTCGCGAGGCCATAATTAATGCCTTACGACACTCAGGCATGACCAAATTGACTATCCGAATTGATCTAAGACCTGAATTTTGTATTGAGATTTCTGATGACGGAATAGGGTTTGACGCCCAAAAAATTCTACCTGGGTTTGGTTTGACGTCGCTGTTGAAGTCAAATAGTGATCTCAATATTAGTTGCGAGTCCGATTATTCAACTGGGTCTTGCGTGCGCATTCGTGCAATCAGAAAAAAGAGAAACACCAGAGACGAGCAAGGTGTGCAAGGAAATCCCACACTTCCCCTTGTACTTCCGATCCTGAGTGCCTGGTTTACGTTCTCGGCCCTGAGTATCGCCTTAACGTGGTCCCAGTTCGGTGCACCGTTTTTTAATCTTGTTGCGCTCCTACTGTATGCCGCCATAGTGGTTCTTGCGATTAAGCAGAGCCGAACAGGCCCGCTTAGCCCCTCGTTGATAGCCGTAGGTTCATTGAGTTGCGTCCTAATTTATTATCTGGCAGATCAATCGGGCGCCATGATTGGAACACCTTGGACCGAATGGTCCTCAGAGGCAATCGGCGTTTTTTTTCTTGCACTCGCGGCTGCCGGACCGTGGTGGGGGTGGATCGCGGTTGGATCTGTGTGGCTCCTTATTCAACAAAACTTCCCGCTGGAATTCATTGCGCCGGGCTTTTTGCTCATCATGGCAGGTGCATTTCTCGGAATGCAATTACGTCGAACAAGTCGAATTCGAATGGCCGCCATGGATAAGTCGACAGCCGAAGCTGTCAGTATTGAATTGAGTGAAATGCTCACGGCTTCAAAAATTGAAAAGGCATTGGGCGAAGTGCCCGAAAGCACGATTTTTCTTTTGAAAGAAATCTCAAACGGATCACGTGACGCATGGGCGAAATTAGTCCAAAACGAATGTGCGGTTGCCGAATCGCACCTTCGACGGACGATTTTTAGTACCCGAACAAAGATGGAGCCAATTGCAGTACTCGCCGATGATCTATCCCAACAGGCCCTCACTCAGGGCCTCCTTCTCGATTTCTCGTTAGAAGAGAGTTTTTCCTTCGACTGGAAGTTAGATGAGATCAACGAATATCTCCAGCTTCTCTTGGGCAATCTGCCGCGCAACTCAATGGCTCGATTTTCGGCGGGTAGTGAAGGCGACCATGGAGTTTTAAGATTCGTTGCACAATGTTCCGGTTCAGCCGGTCACTCTGCTTTGGAGGAGCTTCGCGATTTGGCACCGTGGGGCAAATCGGTGATCCTGTTGGGGGAAAACAAATCTTGTGAATTCTTGTGGGAAGGGATAGTGGAGCAAGAAATCAAATAGGATTAAGTTATGGCCGACGGGGAAGCCGGGGTCCGACCCTCGAGTAGAAACGCAATTCGCGTTGTGGTCATTGACGACCATGAACTCGTTCGGCAAGGATTGGTTTCTCTGTTGACCCATGATTTCCCGGAACGGGTAGATGTGGTCTTTTCGGGAGAAAACTTGGCATCGCTGCCGGACTTACCGGCTGATGTGGTGCTCCTAGACGTTGATCTTGGTGCCGGATCCAGCCCCATTGAGGAAAATGTTGCCAAGTTGGTAGCAGCAGATCACAACGTGTTACTCATGAGCGCAAACGAGGATCCATCTGCTATTCGGCGTGGCCTACAGCAAGGTGCACTGGGTTTTATACCTAAAAGAGTCAGCACCCAAATCCTGTTTTCAGCCATTGAAACCGTGGCAGCCGGTGAAATATACCTTTCGGTAGATCTGGCCTCGATTTTAGCCAACGCCAAAGATCGACCAGAGTTGAGTCCTAGGGAAATAGACGCATTGCGTCTGTACGCTGCTGGCCTAACCCTGGCTGCCGTCGCACACCGAATGGGGATTTCCCCGCATACTGCCAAGGAGTACCTCGATCGAGTTCGGCGAAAATACGAGGTCATTGGGCGCAGCGCAAGAACCCGAACCGAGTTGTACGTGGTGGCATCCGATGACGGGATTCTTGAGCCCCATTAACCCTAAATGTACGATTTATTGTGAAAAAAATTGGCAAAAGTCCCCCTAATAGGGGACGAAAACGAGTGTACGAACTACAAGTTGTGTGTGATTCTTGTAACGCCGGCGGGCGCGGGGGATCCGCCGGTTTTTTAATTGTTCAAATATTTTGAATTTAGGTGGCTAGCGAGGTAGTGAATTCAACCTGGTCCTCGGTGAGTTCTCCACCTTCGTCCGAGGGATCTTCGTCCCAAAGATGTGTGCTCACGGTTCGCGTGGCACCGGTGCCCACCCAGCCGGTGGATTCCAGAAATTGTCTCCCACCCAAATGGTCGGCACTTAGCCAGGCTGAAAGCTCAAGGCACCCCGCTTGAGATGCGATATCGGCTGCGGCGTTGAGTAAACGAGCTCCAACGAGTTGTCTTCGCGCCAGCGGTTCGACTTCCAGTAATGAGAGGAGACCCACTTCCCGATCAAATTCAACGGCGGCAACGCCAACGAGTGTTCCATTACGTTCACAGATGAGGACTCGGCCTTTATCACTTTGACTCGTGATGGATTGTTCCCATTGGGATTGCGCGTCCTCGCGATTGATCAATTCGGCGAGTGCAGGGTGAGTGAGTCGCCAATTTGTGAGTTGCAGGTCAATAATGTTGGCGGAATCGGTGGCAGCTGCCAAACGAACCGTATCCATAACGCCACGGTAGCGCAGCGAAGTTGATCATTAAGCCGCTAGTCGGTCAGACCACTAGACTTCGACTCGTGGAAATTGAGTTTCGTGACGACATAACGGTGGAATTAGTCCGGGCGAATGCGAGTGACTCCGATGTCGTTTTCGCGGCACGAGTTTCAACCGTTGGTGAGCAGTCACTCGAAGACGTGGATGCCGATCCCCAGCGCAGTGCCGGTTTAATCAATTACTTAATGCGCGATCGCCATGGCAGCCCGTTTGAACATAATTCGATGACCTTCTTTGTTAAGGCCCCCATTTTTGTGTGGCGAGAGCACATGCGGCATCGGATTGCCAGTTACAACGAAGAATCGGGTCGTTACCGGGAGTTGTTACCGGTTTTTTATGTACCCAACCACGAACGTCCGCTCGTGCAGTCGGGTAAACCTGGTGCGTACGAGTTTCACCCGGGGACAAAAGCGCAGTACGACTTGGTCGATCACGCCGTCAAAAGTTCGTGTATATCGGCGTACGGTGCCTACATTGAGATGCTAGAGGCCGGTATCGCCCGGGAAGTTGCGCGCATGGTGCTTCCGGTAACAATTTATTCGTCGGCATACGTCACCATGAACGCCCGATCTCTCATGAACTTCCTTTCTTTGCGTCGTAAAGTTGAAGGGTCGCAGTTTGTGTCTTATCCGCAACGTGAAATTGAAATGGTCGCCGAGGTCTACGAAAAGCATTTTGCGAAATTGATGCCGATAACGCATGCCACCTTCAACGCCAACGGCCGTGTTGCGCCCTAGCCACTTACAGTCCCGCAACGAGATCTGGCTGCGCGGTAGGGTTTTGACATGAAGAGTCCGTTCGGCGTGATGCTCACCGCAATGATCACACCTTTTGCACCCGACGGCGGTCAGGACCTCGACGGAGCCCAGAAATTGGCGGTCCATCTGGTCGACAGTTTAGGCCATGACGGACTCGTGATTAATGGAACTACGGGGGAAGCATCCACAAAGAGTGACGCAGAAGATCTAGCCCTTTTGCAAGCCGTGGTTGAAGCGGTGGGTGACCGCGCAACCGTGATTGCTGGAGTGGGTACAAACGACACCGCGCATTCAATTACCAGCGCGAAAGCTGCGGTAAAAGTAGGTGTGGATGCCCTCATGGCGTCAGCGCCTTATTACAACAGGCCACCGCAGCAGGGAATTTTTGAGCATCTATGGGCGATCGCGGATAGCACCGACCTGCCCTTGATGACATACGACATTCCGCGTCGCACCGGTGTTGCCATTGAAACTGAAACTCTCGTGCGATTGGCGGCGCACCCAAGAATCATTGCGAATAAAGATGCAAAAGGGGACTTAGAAGCATCCCAATGGGTCATGGCTCGCACTGATCTTGCGTGGTACAGCGGTGAAGACTCGTTGAACTTGGCTCTGCTAGCACTTGGAGCCGGTGGCATGGTGTCTGTCGTTGGTCACCTCGTGGGGGATCGGTTAGCAAAAATGGCTGAAGTTTTCTGGAGTGGTGACGTTGAGGCTGCACGCGTGATCAATGAGTCACTCCTTCCGGTGTACACCGGAATGTTTCGCACGCAAGGTGTGATTTTGACCAAGGCCGCACTGAATTTGCAAGGACTACCAGGCGGAATTGTTCGGCTTCCATTAGTAAATGCAACGCCCAGCGAGATCGAACAATTACGAATTGATCTTGCCGCCGGAGGCGTCGCTCCATTCGCTTGATTTTCCGAGCATTCAAACCAGTAAGGACTGATTACATGTTCATCTCCGATATTCCGGCACCACCAACTTTGACGCAAGGAACGCTACGAATCATGCCGTTGGGCGGTTTGGGTGAGATCGGTCGAAATATGACTGTATTTGAATATGACTCACGATTGCTCATTGTTGACTGCGGTGTTTTGTTCCCGGAAGACTCACACCCGGGAGTTGACTTAATTCTGCCTGACTTTGAACCCATTTTGGACCGGATCAATGACGTTGACGCAATCGTTCTCACCCATGGCCATGAGGACCACATTGGGGCTGTCCCGTATCTGCTGCGTCATCGAGCAGATATTCCCATCATCGGGTCAACATTAACGCTCGCTTTTATTGAAGCGAAATTGAAGGAATTCCGCATCAAGGCATTCACCATGGCGGTTGCGGATCGTGCAATTGAAAAAATCGGTCCATTTGAGCTTGAGTTCTTGGCTGTAAATCACTCGATACCTGATGCGATGGCTATTTCAATCACGACTCCGGCCGGGCGAGTGCTGCATACGGGTGATTTCAAGATGGACCAGTTGCCACTGGATGGTCGTATTACTGACTTGGCTAGTTTCGCCAGGCTCGGGGAGCAGGGTGTCGACATTTTGATGGTGGACAGTACGAATGCTGAAGTTCCGGGTTTCGTTCCCAGCGAAAAAGAAATTATTCCGGTGCTCGAACGAGTTTTCAGCCGGGCAAAAGGCCGCGTGATCGTTGCCTCCTTCGCATCTCATGTGCATCGAATTCAACAGATAATCGACATTGCTGTCGCGCACAACCGAAAAGTTGCGTTTGTGGGTCGTTCTATGGTGCGCAACATGAATGTTGCCCGTGATCTCGGTTACCTCAAAATTCCAGGGAACACGCTTATTTCGTTAGAGGAACTTTCCAAGTTGCCGGATGACCGCGCGGTTTTGATTTGCACCGGTTCACAGGGGGAACCTATGGCGGTGCTGTCGCGGATCGCTCACCGGAACCACGATATTTCGGTGGATGAGGATGACACGATCGTGTTGGCTTCTTCATTGATCCCGGGAAATGAAAACGCCGTGTACCGAGTCATTAACGGTTTAACATTGCTCGGCGCCGACGTTATTCATAAAGGAAATGAGTTGGTTCACGTTTCGGGGCATGCTGCCGCAGGAGAGCTGAGATACGTTTTCAATATTGTGAAACCAAAATACGTAATGCCCATTCACGGGGAGTGGCGACACCTCAAAGCCAATGCACTCCTGGCACAGAGTGTTGGCATCCCGGCCGACCACGTAATCGTTGCCGCCAATGGTGCTTGCGTTGATCTACATCAGGATCAAGCGAATATCTCTGGTGCGTACCCGTTACGTGAGGTTTATGTCGACGGAACCAGCGTTGGGAGTGTGGATGAAAATTTGCTCAAGGATCGGTTGATTCTGGGCGAGGAAGGCTTTATCTCCGTTTACGCTGCGGTTGACATTGCCGAGCGAAGTGTGGTGGTTGGTCCTGAGATCGTGGACCGAGGCGTCGGGCAAACTTCTGATACAACCAAGGTGGCCGCAGAAGTCGCCAGGGCGCTGGTCGACGCGATGAATGAAGGCATTGATGACCCACATGAACTGTCGCAAAAGGCCCGAAAAATCGTGGGCAAATGGGTCGGCACCACCCATCGGCGTCGCCCGATGATTGTCCCCGTGATTATTGGGATCAAAGGTGGCGGTTAGCCACTTGTGACACGCGGGGCGTGAGTGACTGCAGGGAATTAGCCCAATAGGTCGGTACGCTTACGACTATGGCTTCCCGCACGTCTACGCGCACGCGTGGATCTTCTCCCAGCAGGTCAAAAAGCAGTTCTCGCACGAGTGCGAAAAGCGCTCCGACGAGGGCCAGAAAAGCACCCGCCAAACGGAAATCGGGTCCCGCTCGACCGGGACCGGTACCGCGGGCTTTTGCCAAAATGGGCCGGGGGATCGGTCGGATCTGGACCGGAGCGGCTCACCTAGCAGGTGGCGCGGCTCGGGGTGTGGGCAAAGGCGCCCGCGGGCTTGAACCAGAAATGCGCCGTGACGGACTTGGGCTCTCCCTCATTGCCTTGGCCATCATCATGATCGCGGCAACATGGTTCGGTGTTGACGGTTGGTTCATCTCGTGGACGTCCATGTTAGCCACAGCCTTTTTTGGAGCCTTGTCCTGGCTCGTGCCGCTACTTCTCCTCGCACTTGCCTGGCGATTCCTGCGGCATCCGGATCAAAACGGGGCAACCGGCCGACTGGCTATTGGGATCACCGCCATTGTCGTGAGTATTTTGGGGCTATGGCATTTAACCCAGGGCACGCCCACTCCAAGTAACGGAGCAGAAGCGATGAACAGCGCCGGTGGCACCATGGGCTGGATTGTCACCGCCCCGGTCGTAGCGGCTCTGGGATCAATTGTCAGCGGGATCTTACTCGTTCTCCTGGGTTTCTTTGGTTATCTGGTTCTCACCAAGACGACAATCGCACGTATCCGCGGGATTGTCACATCTGGATTCACTCGACTTCGTGGGGGAATTTTCGCACGTGCACGCGAGGAAGGTGAGCATCATCGAGAAGATGTAGATGTTGCGCGTGACATCGAGATTGCTTCAGACGTCGAGACGGATCAATCACCAGGATTTGCTAACCCCAACGGTGTTTTGAGGGCCGATCACTCCAATACGCCACTCGTCGGAGATGAACCATTTATTTCTCCGATTCCGAGCCAAGACGAACGACCCGCGGCTGCGCTAATGGCCGGTGTAGCAGAACTTGATACCCACTCTTCCGGTAACAACAATTCACGGAGTGACACCGTCGTGGTGGGTAGCGCAGCCCAAACATCCCACAACTCCACAGAAATTCTGAAGGTTGCGCAGAAAAGTGAACAACTCCCGCTGACCCCTCGTATCGCGTACCGTTTGCCCAAAGGTGACCTTCTCAAGGTGGGGCCGGCGCACAAGACGGCGACAAAAGCTAATGACCTTGTTGTGACTGCATTGACCGATGTAATGACGCAGTTTGGCATCGATGCACATGTTGTTGGATTCATGCGGGGACCAACGGTCACCCGTTATGAAATTGAGCTCGGACAAAGTGTGAAAGTCGAACGAGTCACTGCGCTGAGCAAAAACATTGCGTATGCGGTGGCCAGTGCGGAAGTGCGAATTCTTAGTCCAATTCCTGGTAAAAAGGCGATTGGTATCGAGATTCCGAATACTGATCGCGAGCTCGTTGCACTGGGTGATGTTCTCAAAAGTAAGGTCGCCGCCAATGACCAACATCCCATGGTGGTCGCACTGGGGAAAGATGTTGAGGGCGGCTTCGTGGTTGCGAACCTAGCGAAAATGCCGCATATTTTGGTGGCAGGTGCGACCGGAGCGGGTAAAAGTAGTTGCATCAACTCACTCATCACATCAATTTTAATGCGCTCAACACCGGAAGAAGTACGGATGATCCTGGTTGACCCCAAACGGGTTGAATTGACAATCTACGAGGGTGTGCCGCATTTAATCACCCCCATCATTACTAATCCCAAAAAGGCAGCCGATGCGTTGGCGTGGGTCGTGAAAGAAATGGATCGCCGCTACGACGATTTATCGGCTTTCGGGTTCCGTCACATTGATGACTTTAATAAAGCAGTTCGTTCTGGCAAAGTTAAGCCGTTGCTTGGATCGGAGCGCAAGATTGAGGCGTACCCGTACCTGCTGATAATTGTTGACGAACTCGCCGACCTCATGATGGTTGCCCCGCGTGATGTCGAGGATTCAATTGTTCGCATTACTCAACTTGCCCGGGCCGCAGGTATTCACCTGGTTCTTGCCACCCAGCGCCCGAGCGTTGACGTCGTGACGGGTCTGATCAAGGCAAACGTTCCGAGCCGGCTGGCCTTTGCAACCTCTAGTTTGGCCGACAGTCGCGTTATCTTGGACCAGTCGGGTGCTGAAAAACTTGTTGGACAAGGTGATGGACTTTTCTTGCCCATGGGTGAGAACAAGGCGATGCGTATCCAGGGCGCGTTCGTGTCAGAACATGAAATCCGCGCCATTGTGGGTCATTGCAAGGACCAATGGGATACCGATTACCTCGAAGATGTCACAAGCCCTGCGGCGTCAACCAAGGAAATTGACGGCGACATCGGCGACGATCTTGATATTCTGTTACAAGCCGTTGAGTTGGTTGTGGGAACCCAATTCGGCTCCACCTCAATGCTTCAGCGCAAACTCCGGGTTGGTTTCGCAAAAGCCGGTCGATTGATGGACCTGATGGAGTCCCGCGGCGTGGTAGGTCCCAGCGAAGGTTCTAAAGCGCGTGATGTGCTTGTTTGCGTTGATGAACTTCCAGGATTAATCCTTTCCATCCGAGGTGGTTAGACTGAGGGGATGTCAGAAAAAACTGTTGCGCTGATCACCATGGGTTGCGCCCGCAATGAAGTTGACTCGGAGGAACTAGCCGGGCGACTCGAAGCCCAGGGATGGACCTTGGTTTCCGACCCGGAGTTAGCCCAAGCGGTGATGGTTAATACCTGCGGATTCGTCGATATTGCCAAAGCCGACTCGATCAACACAATTATTGAAGCCGCAGACTTGAAAAATTCTGGCGGCGTGACCAAGGCGGTAGTGGCCGTTGGCTGCTTGGCCCAACGTTATGGCAGCGAGTTGGCCAGTGATCTACCCGAAGCCGACGCTGTGCTCAGTTTTGACGACTACCCAATGATCGGCGAGCGACTAGACGCCGTAATGCGTGGTGAAAAATTAATCCCGCACGAACCCAGTGACCGTCGTGCGTTGCTTCCCATCAGCCCGGTTGACCGCGCCGCCAACACCAACCCGATTCCCGGGCACGGGTCGCAGGATTCCATGCCAGAAAAAAATGAGGCCTTGGCTTGGCAACCGCCAATCTTGCGAAAAAGGCTCGAAGATTCACCGGTCGCCCCGGTCAAACTCGCATCGGGCTGCGATCGCCGTTGCACTTTTTGCGCTATCCCCTCATTTCGTGGTTCGTTTATTTCGCGGCCACCGGCCGATGTGATTGCCGAAGTCGCCTGGCTCGTCGGCTTGGGTGTTACCGAGGCCGTTCTGGTGAGTGAAAACTCCACGTCCTACGGCAAGGACTTGGGAGACCTTCGGCTTTTGGAATCGTTACTTCCTGCGATTGGAGCGGGCACCAAAATTGGTCGAATCCGGGTTGCCTACCTGCAACCCGCTGAGGTTCGACCGGATCTACTCAAGGTGATGGCTGGTACACCCGTTGTCGCACCTTATTTTGATTTGTCATTTCAGCACGCCTCGGCAACGCTGCTGCGAAGAATGAAACGATTTGGTGGGAAGGACTCTTTCCTTGAACTCATTGCGACAATTCGCGAACTGTCGCCGGCTGCCGGAATCCGCAGCAACGTCATTGTGGGATTTCCCGGCGAAACCGACGAGGAATTTGCGGATTTGGTTTCCTTTCTCGAGCAAGCGCAACTTGATGCCGTGGGAGTATTCGCCTACAGCGATGAAGAGGGAACCGAGGCATTTAATTTAGAACCAAAAGTTGCCCCAGAAGTTATCGCTGCGCGGGTTCGTTTAATTACTGACCTGGTCGAAGAACTCATGGCTCAAAGGGCACAAGATCGAATCGGAGAATCGGTTGACGTTGTGGTCGAATCATTTGATGCCGAATCAAATAGCTACTTCGGTCATGCTGGACACCAGGGACCAGATGATGGCGAGACTGAAATTGTTGTCGATGCAGAGATGACCTCCTGTGAAATTGGTCAATTAGTTCACGCCCGGGTAATTGACAGCAGCGGAGTCGACTTGGTCGCGGAACTGGTGAGTTAGTGCGCGAGCATCAGCTCCCGCCCGATCACGCGGCTGATTTACCTACCAGCACCTCAATCTGGAATATTGCCAATGCCTTGACCGCACTTCGGTTACTCGCAGTTCCTTTTTTAGCTTTGTTGTTGATTCAAAACACCCAAGAATCGCGTTACTGGGCAACGCTGGTGTTCCTGCTTGCATCCCTAACAGATTTACTAGATGGCTATGTCGCTCGCAAGTATGGCTTAATTACAACCCTGGGAAAAGTCGCAGATCCGATCGCAGATAAATTCCTTACCGGTGTAGCTTTAATCGGCCTGTCCTATTTAAATGCGCTTCCTTGGTGGGTCACGATTGTGATTATTGCGCGCGAGATTGGAGTGACGCTCCTTCGTTTTTGGGTGATTGAACATGGCGTTATCTCAGCATCGCGTGGCGGGAAAACCAAAACCCTCCTCCAGATGATTGCGATCAGCATGTACTTGGTGCTCTGGCCGACCTCGGCCTCGCCAGATCTCATCCAATTTTGGGACGTGGCCAAAGTTGTTGTCATGGCATTAGCGCTCATCCTCACCCTCACCACCGCAGTTGCCTATATTCGAAAAGCATTGGAATTACGCAAGAACATTGAGGTCGTCAACGAAAATATCAAGTCGTGAGCGCGATGTCATTAATCAATGACCTTCGTGATCGGGGGCAAAGTCTTTGCGTCGCGGAGTCGTTAACAGGGGGCGCGCTGGCAAGTGCCTTGGTTGATGTGCCGGGCGCATCGGAAGTATTTCTGGGTGGAGTAGTCGTTTACACGATTCAAGCCAAGCGAGAAGTGCTCGGGGTTTGCGAGGAAGACTTGGTCCATGGTGTTGTGTCCCGGGAGGTGGCAATGGCAATGGCCCGACGCGCACGGGAGCTTTTTGCCTCCGATTACGCGATCTCAACCACCGGTGTTGCCGGCCCCGGCCCGCACGAGGGCGTGGAGCCCGGAACCGTTTGGCTTGGTTTTGCGTCAAAATTAGGTATCGGAGCGACACGGTTAAATCTCGAAGGGGATAGAAAAGCGGTTCGTGCGGCGGCAGTGTCGGTGGCATTGGAGCTTCTCGCCAGTCGGGCGGGCTTTGCTAGGATCGGTGAACGCAGTTGAGCCAAAATCCGCGCAGATTGCCTCAAGCGGGTATCATTAAGTCTCTTCTTTAATTTCAGGAGCAACGTCGCTGTAGAAAGGAAATGGACATGATCGTTTTACGCAATGTAATAGGCGATGAACTTCGTCGTCGTCGCCAAGATCAAGGCCGTACCCTGCGTGATATCTCTGGCGCTGCATCGGTTTCCCTCGGCTACTTATCGGAGATCGAACGCGGCCAAAAAGAAGCTTCTTCCGAACTCATTGCCGCCATTTGCGGAGCTCTGGACGTATCACTTTCTGACATCTTGGCCTCGATGAGCACTTCGGTTGCCCACGCCGAATCAGCCCAGCCGATCACTTTCCCCAGTGCCATCTCCGCAATCTAACGAGGGCAATCTGTCGAGGGCACTCTCACGAGGGCACGTGGCGGGTAGTCGGGTGCGATTATGCGATTAAGCGACATGTCCGAGCGACTCGAGATCGTTATCGGCCCCAATTACAGTGCGTCTTGGCGCAAGGACGTCGTCATCCCTGATCTTGGTCACACGGTCGACGCCGCAGTGGTTGCCGGAGTTGAGGCCGCAACTATTTGGCGTGCGGTATGCAACTTTGTCGAAGTCCCGAATTCGCTGCTCTAGAGTACTTGCGTGAGCGCCACCGATCAAACCCATTTTGTTGAATCCCTTGACAGCCCACGAATTCGTTCGATCCAAAACCGTTCGGTCGCAACTCTGTCGGCTGCCCAAATGTTTGGTGGAGTAGCGGTCGCGGGAGCTGTGCCGGCCGGTGCCTTGCTTGCAGCATCATTGACCGACTCTGAAGCATTCGCCGGGCTCGTTCAGACGGCTGGTGTATTGGGCGCGGCAATTTTTGCTCTTCCACTGGCCAACATTGCCTTAACAAAAGGGCGCCGCCACGCTCTTGCAACCGGGTTCGGACTGGGGTTGCTTGGCGCCATAATTGTCATTTTTGGGGCGGTGTCGCGTCAGATCGCGATTGTTTTGGTCGGCTCCCTATTTGTTGGCGTTGCCAGTGCCGCAAGTTTGCAGGCACGTTATGCCGCGACCGACCTTGCATCGCCTGCGCACCGGGCTCGTTCACTTTCCTATGTCGTTTGGGCGGCCACGATCGGTGCGGTACTGGGACCAAACCTCTTGAATTTTAGTGGGTCTGTGGGTCTGAGATTGGGCCTGCCAGAACTGTCAGGGCCCTATGTCATCTCGGGAATTACGCTTACCTGTGCGGTTGCCATTCTCATGGTGTCTTTGCGCCCTGACCCATTTCAATTGGCCACTCAACTGCGCCAAGATCTGAATCCTGAAACAAAAATTCAGCAGCCCAAATTGCGGGATGGTATTGAGCATCTTCGAAGCCGTCCTCGCGCGATTTTAGGTATTGGAGCAATCTCAATCGGCCATGTCGTCATGATCATGGTGATGGTTATGACCCCGGTTCATATGGCCCACGTCGACGTCACATTGCAACTCATTGGCCTGGTAATTAGCGTTCACGTTGCCGGTATGTACGCATTCTCACCGCTGGTGGGAATTGCCGTGGACCGCTTCGGTCGCGTACCCATGATCCTGACGGGCGTTGCCATCCTTGCGGTTAGCTGTGTAATTTCGGGCCTTGCACCTGCCGACAACGTGGTCGCGCTGGGAATCGGGCTTTTTTTGCTTGGGTTGGGTTGGTCATTCACTCTGATTGCCGGTTCGACTTTGGTGACGGACTCGGTAGAGGCTAATGAGCGACCATCCGTTCAAGGACTTTCGGATTTATCGATGAATGCCGCTGGGGCATTGGGTGGAATCGCCGCCGGAATCATCATGTGGTGGGGCGGTTACGGGTGGCTGTGCGCCTTTGCGATCCTGCCTTTGATCGGGTTGGCGCTCTGGGTCAGCATCCCGGCGTGTCGCAAGCCTTCGAACGCACGTTCGATATAGGCTCAGGTCGCTGGGTCGAGTTATCAACAGTCTCGGGTGATCATCCACAAAGGAAGATCTTCAGAGACAAATGTCAGTGCTCGCACTTAGCCTTCGGCAAACATAAAAAACGTGAAGTGTTTACAACGCAGGGCATCGATAACTCGGTGCATTGATAATTTACTGCAGTTGTGATCGCGGACCCAGGGTTGAGGAGTAAGAGCATGGCAAATACGGAGAAAGATCGCGAAAAGGCCCTCGATAGCGCATTGGCTCAGATTGAGCGTCAATTTGGCAAGGGATCCCTCATGCGACTCGGTGACTCTGAGCGAGTACCCATGGAAATAATCCCCACGGGATCCATCGCACTTGATATTGCCCTGGGGATCGGTGGCTATCCACGCGGTCGCATTGTGGAGATCTACGGTCCAGAATCGTCGGGCAAGACGACGGTCGCCCTGCATGCGATTGCCAGTGTGCAAGCGCGTGGCGGACTAGCGGCTTTCATCGACGCTGAACACGCCCTGGATCCCGACTACGCGGCACGTCTTGGCGTTGATCTCGACAACCTTTATGTTTCCCAACCCGATAACGGTGAGCAGGCATTGGAAATTTGCGACACCTTAGTTCGTTCGGGTGCTATTGATCTTGTTGTGATTGACTCGGTGGCAGCGCTCACCCCACGAGCGGAGATCGAAGGTGATATGGGTGACTCTCATATGGGATTGCAGGCTCGCCTCATGAGTCAGGCACTGCGCAAAATGGCCGGGGCGTTGAGCAACACGAACACAACCGCGATTTTTATTAATCAATTGCGGGAAAAAATCGGCGTCATGTTTGGTTCACCGGAGACGACAACCGGTGGCAAGGCTTTGAAGTTCTACTCATCGGTGCGACTTGATGTCCGTCGGATTGAAACTCTCAAGGGTGGAACCGAAGCTGTCGGTAACCGTACCCGGGTAAAGGTGGTGAAAAATAAGGTAGCCCCACCGTTTAAACAAGCGGAGTTCGACATTATTTACGGCGAAGGAATCTCGCGAGAAGGTTCACTCATTGACATCGGTGTTGATCAGGGGATTGTTCGTAAAGCAGGTGCCTGGTACACCTACGAAGGTGATCAACTGGGACAGGGCAAGGAAAACGCCCGCACCTTCCTCAAGGACAACGCCGATCTAGCCAACGAGATTGAAAAACGAATCAAAGAGCAAATGGGAATAGGCCCTAGAATCGACACTCCGGTTGACCCAAAAGCGGTTAAGACAACTGCCAAGGCGGAGGCGGCAATCGACCTTGATTCGTTGGATGAGTAGTTTTTCTGCGACTCGATGAGTGAATCTGCGATTGGCAAGTCCAGCGAGGAGTCAGAAGTCACGTTGGTGGTTATGCGCCGACTGAATTCGGCTCCTCGTTCGCGTGGGGAGTTGGCCAAATATCTGTTGGCCAAGGACTTCGATCCCGAAACAATTGAGCTCGTTCTGGACCGTGTTGCGGCTATGGGCTACATCGATGACGCGGAATACGCTCAGGAGTGGGTTCGAAGTCGTCACCGTTCCCGCGGACTGGCCCCGAGTGTTATCAAGCGCGAATTGATAGCCAAAAACATTGACATAGAACAGATTGACACAGCGCTAGAGCAGATTACCTCTGCTGACCTTGACCAGCGTGCCTACGAACTTGCCGCAAAGAAGTATCGGAGCTTACATAGTGTTGACCCAAGTGTGGCCATCCGTCGGATTGCCAGCCAGCTACAGCGCAAGGGCTATCCGCCCGGTTTATGCTTTCGAATTGCCAAGGAGACGGTTGGGGCAGATCTTGACTCCGTGGGAGATCTCGGGGATTAGAACCCTTAATGTGAGCAGTGTTCAGATTATGTTAAAGTCGGGGACTCGTTCTCAATTGTTAATTGATGTCCAAAGACCACACGTTATCAGGAGTTTTTATGCCGGGTTTGTCCCAGTGGGCCGTCCGTAAGCCAGTCGCTGCACTTATTTCTTACTTCGTGGCCCTGATAGCAATTGTGGGAATAGGCCTTTCATTCGGTGGTTCACTCAACGACTCATTCGATTTGCCCGACACGGAGTCAACCACTGCTACCGAATTACTTAAAACTATTGGCAATGCGCAGCTCGATGCCTCGTCGTCGGGGGCGACGGCCACGATTATTTGGTCACCGGAGAACGGTACTGCAGTAGATCAAGCCGCGTCCGCGGTCATGATTCCACTTCTCCAGACGGTCGCTTCCTCACCCGCGGTTAATTGTGTCACCAATCCGTTTGACGCAACCGCACCTTTTGGGGACAACTGCCCGGTTCTAACCGGGGGTACGGATCCGGACTCCGAGTTGGCGCAGGCAACTCCCGAAGAATTAGAACAACTTCAGCCTGCTTTAGAAGCTGCCGCTGCCGCGAACTCGCCCGTAAGTATTGATGGAAGTGTCGCTTATTCCACGATCACATTTGTTAGTGGCGGTGTTGGTGCCATTCCCGCTGCTGAGGTTGTCACGATTCTTGACTCGGTGAAGGCAGCCAATTCCCCGACAATTTCGGTAGGTGCCAGCGGTGACGTGTTCAGTAACATTCAAGAGGTGCCATCAAGTGAATTATTTGGCATCCTGGTGGCCATTGTCATTCTGCTTATAGCCTTTGGTTCAATCGTCGCGGCCGGTATGCCCATTGTGGTGGCGGTTATTGGTTTGGCCGCTGGTCAGATGCTCGTTTTGATCGTTGCCTTGTTTATGGACGTGGCAACTTTCGCACCGACATTGGCGGCAATGATTGGCTTAGGAGTAGGTATCGACTACGCACTTTTCGTGTTGAATCGGTATCGACAGGCGATCTTGGTGGGTCACGAACCCAAGCGGGCGGCACTCGAGGCCGTGAACACGGCCGGTCGCGCGGTTCTTTTCGCCGGTGCCACCGTAATTTTCGCGCTGTGTGGACTCTTTATTCTTGGCATTGGATTTTTCAACGGCCTCGCGTTGTCTGCGATCGTCACGGTGTTGATGGTCATGGTTGCCGCCCTGTGGCTACTACCAGCGACTCTCTCGCTGCTAGGAACAAAGGCGTTGGGTCTGCGACTTCCTTGGGGGACTAAGCCGGGCGAGGGTCACGCTGAAGGAAAGCAGTGGGCTCGTTACGGGCATTTCTTGCAAAAACGGCCATGGTTTTTCGCCATCGTCTCCATTGGAATCGTGGCGGTTCTCGCGATCCCGGTGTTCTCACTTCGGCTCGGTTTTGCCGACGCCTCAGGAAATGCTCCGGGAACACCGAGCCGCATTGCTTATGATTTGACCGCTAAGGGCTTTGGCCCCGGCACCAGCGGTCCGTTCATCGTGGCCGTGAAACTTTCTCAACCAAATGACTTGGAGCAATACGCGCAGGCTATCTCAGCAATTGAGTCAACCACAGGTGTTGCGGCTACAAATCCGTCCACCGCGATCCTGCCGCTGCTGCAAGCATCCGGTGGAGGATTAAGTCCTGATGGCACGGTTGGGGCCGTCTTTGTTGTTCCGACAACAGGGCCACAGGATGAGCAAACCGCTGATTTGCTTGCGGAATTGCGTGATGTAACGGGTCCCGAACTCACTGCGGCAACTGGTGCGACCATGTTCGTCGGTGGATCGCTTGCCGTGACATCGGATTTCACGCAAGTATTGGTCGACGCATTACCGATCTTTTTACTGATTGTGGTCTCCCTTGGATTCCTTGCCCTGATGATCCTCTTCCGATCATTAGTCGTGCCGTTGACGGCGGCGTTAACAAGTCTGCTGAGTTTTGCTGCAGCAACCGGCATCACTGTGGCGGTGTTTCAGTGGGGCTGGTTAAGCAGCATCTTGGGAGTTTCGGGGACAGGTCCGATCTTCCCGTTCCTGCCGATTATGGTGTTTGCAATTCTCTTTGGTTTGTCCATGGACTACCAGGTATTCCTCGTATCCCGGATGCGCGAAGAGTGGGACCACACCAAAGACAATGCGGCAGCGGTACGACGTGGGTTGGCCGGGTCGGGCAAGGTAGTGGCAATTGCTGCGGCAATCATGAGCAGCGTGTTTCTTGCCTTCGTGCCGACACCTGACAACACCATCAAACTCTTCGGGGTCGCCTTGGGTTCCGCTGTGATCATTGACGCGTTCCTGATTCGGCTCATTGCGGTGCCTTCGATTATGTCGATTATTGGCAAGGGCAACTGGTGGCTGCCCGGTTGGTTGGACCGAATTTTGCCGACCGTTCAAATTGAACCCAGCGATGACGAAATCTTTGATGAATTAACCGAAAAACCCAATCCTGCCCCCGTTTCATAGGGGGAGGAAACCCGCGGATACGGCTTCATTTACTGTTGAGCACTATGTCTTTAGTCAAAATGCCCGTCCTTGATCAAAAGCGTACCTATGAAGTACGCACCTACGGATGCCAAATGAATGTGCACGACTCGGAACGCATCACGGGGCTGCTGGAGTCAGAGGGCTACATACCTGTCCAAGAGGGTGTGGTTGCCGACCTTATCGTGTTCAATACTTGTGCCGTTCGTGAAAATGCCGACAATAAATTATATGGCAACCTGAGCCATTTGGTCCCCATCAAGGCTGCCAATCCCGGGATGCAAATCGCAGTGGGGGGTTGCTTGGCGCAAAAAGACCAGGGTGAGATTCTGCGTAAGTCACCCGTGGTTGATGTGGTTTTTGGTACCCACAATTTTGGCTCGCTACCCGTGCTTCTGGAACGTGCTCGAATCGAACAAGAAGCGCAGGTCGAAATTGCCGAGGCTCTCGTAGACTTTCCATCAGCACTACCAACCAAACGTGACGCTATTTACAGCGCCTGGGTATCCATCAGTGTTGGCTGCAACAACACCTGCACCTTCTGCATTGTCCCTTCCCTCCGCGGCAAGGAAAAGGATCGACGTGCCGGCGATATTCTGACCGAGATCGAGGTTCTCGTCGCCGACGGTGTCGTCGAAGTCACACTCCTGGGTCAAAACGTCAATGCATACGGCTCAGATCTGGGGGAGCCCCAAGCTTTCAGTAAGCTACTGCGCGCATGCGGTGAGATCCCTGGACTGGAGCGCGTCCGCTTCATGAGCCCGCATCCGCGCGACTTTACCGACGACGTCATCGAGGCGATGGCTCAGACGGCTAATGTCATGCCGACATTGCACATGCCATTGCAGTCGGGTTCGGACTCGGTACTTCAAAGAATGCGGCGTTCATACCGTCAAGAAAAGTATTTAGGAATTATCGACCGGGTACGCGAGTCGATGCCGCTGGCGTCAATTACCACCGACATCATTGTTGGCTTCCCAGGCGAGAGCGAGGAGGATTTCCAAGCAACAATGGACGTCGTTCGTGCGGCTCGGTTCTCAAGTGCATATACATTCCAATACTCCAAACGACCCGGAACCCCAGCTGCGACCATGGAAAATCAAATTGAGAAAGCGGTTGTTCAGGAACGCTATGAACGTCTAGTAAAACTGGTTAATCAAATTTCATGGGAGGAAAATACAGCTCAAGTGGGTCAGAGTGTGGAGATTTTAGTTGCGCACGGTGAAGGTCGTAAAGATGCAAACACGAACCGGCGATCTGGTCGAACCGCAGACGGCAGACTGGCGCATTTCGATCTCGGTGGGCTGATTGCCCGTCCGGGAGACTTTGTGACGGGGATAGTCGGTTCTGCTGCTCCGCATCATTTACTGGGTAAGGCAATCTCTGTCCGCGCCACCCGGGCCGGTGATCTATCCCAGAGTTCAACGCGATCATCGGTGATGCTGGGTATACCCACATTTATTGCGCCCTGATTAAGCCTGACATGAACCCCGCTCCAACATTAACGATCATCGGCCCAACCGCCGTCGGCAAAACGAGACTGGCTATCGACTGCGCGCGGATGCTGGACGCGGAACTCGTTGGAACAGACTCAATGCAGGCAGTAATTGGTATGAATATTGGGACAGCAAAACCCACAATGAAGGAACTGGAAAGCGCCACACACCACATGCTCGATGTGTGGCCCATTTCCCACCGGGCCGACGTTGTGCAATTTCGAGACATGGCGCGGGAAGCTATTTCTGGGATCGTGAAACGTGAACGCATCCCGATTGTCGTCGGTGGGAGTGTTCTTTACCTTAAAGCGATACTTGACCAGTTCGACTTTCCGGCGACAGATCCAAACGTTCGAGGGCGCTATGAAGCGATGCTTGATCAGGATGGCCCGGAAAAGTTACACGAACTTCTGGCGGAAAAAGATCCCGTCACGGCGACTAATATTCTCCCAGGTAATGGAAGGCGAATTGTCCGAGCGCTTGAAGTGATTGAACTTACGGGTAAGCCTTATCACTCACGTCTACCCGAACCCATCGAAGAAATACCCAGTATCCGCATTGGTTTGGAGATTGATCGAGTCAGTATGGATGCGCGAATTGCACAACGCGTGGATCACATGTTGGGGCTTGGGTTTGTAGCCGAGGTCAAAGAGTTGGAGTTGGTTGGTTTGCGTTCGGCACCGACCGCCTCTCGCGCAATTGGCTACGCACAGGTTTTAGCACACCTCAACGGTGACATAAGCGAAACTGTGATGCGGGAAAGAATTATTTATGCCACTCAAAAATTTGCCCGGCGGCAACAACGTTGGTTCAGGCAGGACCCGCGAATCAACTGGATTCCATGGGATCAAACGAACCTGAGTGAATTGGTGCTATCGCACTTTAACGAAATACTCGCATCCAAGTAGGGCATCGAAAATAGGTTTAGGCAATTTACTGAGAACGGCCAACGTTCGAATTGAGCCATCGGCACTTGACTGCGATGCGTGCGCCATGATGGATGCCTTTTTGAGCGAAGAATACTCGCGCACGTTTACCCGATGTGTGATCTCGGCCTTAGGAGTCCAACTGCTCGAGAAAGTTTTGGGATCGAAAGCTATTGGAGTGAGTGAGAGTGCACTCGCGAGTTTCACGGCGAGGGCAATGGGTTCGCGCGGCAGGGTTGCCTCAAAAAGCTGGCAGGATGTGAGTCCGCGAAGCGCTCGAGCAACTTTATGTACTTGGACGTGATCTGGGTGGCCGTAACCACCAGATCGGTCGTATCCGACCAGAGTGTCAACACCGAGTTCGAATACGAGGTCGGTAAGTTGCTGGGCAACCAGTTCTGGATCTAAACCAGCAAACCCGCCATTGGGGACCTGCTCGCCGTGTAGTCCCGAATCGGGGTATCCGAGTTCGGTGACGCTTGAAACACCCAGAATCTGGGCTGACGCGGCGAGTTCGGAGGATCGATGTGAGGCCAGATGGTTCACGAAATCAACAGAGGTTAAACCGGCTGATCCGTCGGTCGCCACAACGAGGTGTACTCGGTGTCCGGCCGCATTGGCCCTGGCCATGGTGCCGGCCGTGAGCAGAGCTTCGTCATCGGGATGGGCGTGTAGGAAGAGCAGGTTGCGCATAGTGGACCCATTGTGGTCTACGGTCGACTCTGTGCGGATCACCCATATCAGCGATTGCTTTTCCCCCAGAACGGGCGGGATTGAGACGCAGGTCCTCGGATTGGCCCGAGCCCAGTACCTGATGGGTGATCAGGTGCGCGTGATTACGGCAACACCTGGGTCGCAATTCGCGCAATTTCCGGTGGATCGATTAAGTTTCCCGGTGCCATTCGACCTGCCCGTGCACCCGCGCGCGTATCGAGGGGTCACGCGATTGTTGTCAAAGAATCTGCCACAGGTTGTACATATCCACGCTGGCGTACTGTCACCATTTGCTTGGAGTGCGACGCGCGCAGCCCACGACCTCGGGCTCCCTGTTCTGGTAACAATTCACAGCGTTTGGGGCCAATTTGCCCGTCCGGCATTTGGTGCCAGCAGCACTTGGTTGAAATGGAATCGGGTCGCCATGAGTGCTGTGAGCGATGTCGCGGCAGAACATATGAGTGCAGTTTTGGGTGTCGATATTGACGTTATCCCTAATGGAATTGACCCCGATCAATGGATTCGCACGGGTGTTGCCGATTGGACCGCCGTGCCACTTCAACTGGTCAGCGTGTTGCGAATAGCACCACGGAAAAGAACCGGAGCACTCCTTCAGATAATGAAGAAACTGCGAAGCCTTGAAGTCAACGCGTTGCTAAATATTGTTGGCGATGGGCCCGAGAGGACGCTCTGGGAAAGGAGAGCTCGTAAATCTGATTTGCCGGTGACCTTCCTGGGGCGACTAGCGTCGGAGGAACTGAAGTGTGTTCTCGAGCGTTCACAAATATTTATTCAACCATCGGTTAAGGAGTCCTTTGGGATCGCGGCATTAGAAGCCCGGGTTAACGGACTCGCAGTGGTAGCTCGCAGTAATACTGGAACACAGACTTTTATCGCTGATGGAACTCACGGTCGAATTTGTGACTCGGATGAATCAATGGCAAGAGCGGTAGCGGCTTGGGATAAAGATCGAAATGCGTTGCGCGCGGTTCTCGAACACAATGTTCAGACTCCGTCTAACTACGCCTGGAGCGATATCGATCAGCGGGTGCGTGCGGCGTATCAACGCGCCATAGCGCTAGTCCAATAGAGTGGTGTGGTGAGTTTATTAGCCGAATTGGCATTCGTTAAAGGTCACGGAACATCCAATGATTTCATTTTGTACAACAATGAAAATTCTGTAATCAGTATTTCGACCAACCAAGTCAGTTCCCTCTGCAACCGTCGCTCAGGACTTGGCGCCGACGGTGTGATCGGTGCAGTCCGAACGAAAAGTATTGAATTACCAGGAATCAATCACGGCGATGCAACGTGGTTCATGGACCACCAAAATGCAGATGGAAGTCACGCCGAAATGTGCGGCAATGGCGCCCGAGTTTTCGCCCGCTACTTAGTGGCTAACGGTCTTGAAAGCGCGAAAGAATTCACCATTTCAACGCGCGGCGGAGAGCGAGGGGTTCAACTTCACCCTGACCTCAGCGTTTCGATTGAAATGGGACCGGCCATTGAACCGGTCCCACCCCTGACCCCAAAAATTTGTTTGGCAACCGGTGAAGTCTTGGAATCGGTGGGAGTATTTTTTCCCAACCCACATGCTATTTGCTGGGTGGATGAGGCAACGCTACCTCAGCTTCTTCTACAAGCGGCACCAATTATCCAACCCGATAGTGCATTCCCGGAGGGAGTGAACGTCGAATTCGCTGTCGTGACTGGACCGGGTGAAGTGAGCATGCGGGTATTCGAACGCGGGGTTGGCGAAACACGATCCTGTGGATCAGGTGCGTGTGCGGTTACCTGGGCAGCTAGGCGCAGTGGAGCCGAGCACGAGCAGTTCGCAACCTGGAAGGTGTCGGTACCGGGCGGAGAACTGCTGGTGAGTGAGGATGTCAACACGGGAATCTTCACTTTAAGAGGGCCCGCCGAACTTGTTGCTCGCGGTCGAGTTTTAATTTAACTCGCGGCGTTTGCAAGCGCGGCGACATGTTCTGCGCGTGATCCGCAGCAAGCCCCGATGATATCAACGCCCATCGCGTAGGCGTCGGTGGCGAAGGCACCCATTTCTTCAGGGGTTCCGTTGTATTGGAACGTGTCACCCACCAAAACTGGTAAACCGGCATTGGACTGCAGCATCAGCCTTGTACCGGTGGGGACCGCGGGGACCATGGCTTGAGCAATCACTCTAATTTCCTCGACGCCGCGACCACAGTTTGCGCCCACAACATCCGCTCCGTAACCGGCTAGGGCAACGACTGCGATTTCAGGCTTAACACCCATCATGGTTCGCAGATTCGTATCAAAACTCATCGTGGCAAATACTGGTAGATCGGGTGCGACTGATTTGGCACCTTTAATTGCCGACTCAATTTCGCTCAGGTCACTCATGGTTTCAATGATGAACCCATCCACCCCACCGGCCAATAGTGCCTCTGCTTGCTCCGCGAACAAAGCCACTGCATCTTCCGGGGTTAAAATTCCCATGGGCTCCATCAGGTCACCCGATGGTCCAATGTTACCCAGGACGTAAACATTTCCAAATTCGTCTGCAACACTTCGAGCCAGTTGTGCCGCGGCCGTATTGAGTTCATCCAAGCGATCCTGGAGCCCATGCATGAGAAGCCTGGGCCGCGTGCCACCAAAGGTGTTGGTGGTCAGTAATTGAGCACCTGCTTGCGCGTAACCGCGCAGGATTGTTGCTACGGCCCCGGCTTTGTCAACATTCCACAGTTCGGGAGCGCCACCGTCATCAAGTCCAGCATCTTGCAAACTGGTTCCCATCGCACCGTCACCAACGCGAATCAAGCCGGCGTCGAGTGCCGCCCGCAGGCTGAGCGTATTTCCTGGCATGGTTTGCTCCTTGAGTTTTCGGTTTTGTTGGGCCACTGTTGTGAAGTGAACCGAAAACTTGTGGAGGTCAACGGGGCTAGTTCTGCGGCGCCCCATAAGAATCAAGGAGTGCTGCGATCGCCTCTGGAGTCCACGTGGTTTCCAGTTCGGCCGCTAAGGCCTCAGCGGCGGTCGTAGGAGATCCTGCCACAGTTACCCAGGAATCCCGAATCCATCCGTTCATGTACGAGTCCGCGTCGTCATCTCCTAGGCGCATGGCGGCCTCGTCGATTGCTTCTTGGAAACGCTGGGGGAGTGAGATCTTGACTTGATCCTCACCCTCTTTTGCCACGATCATGGAAGGGATCTCCCGCCACTTTGTTACCTGAATTTCAGTCACGAATGTCTCCTTTTGGGTTTTTGTTGTCTAAAGCTACGGACAGAGCGATTGGATGGCTCGGATGTTAAAACAGGCCAATAACTGCCCCATCGACCACATTGATGCGCTCGCTGGATGGAACCTTTGGTAGTCCGGGCATGGTCATGACATCGCCACACACCATCACAATGAATTCGGCGCCAGCAGCTAGCCGTACTTCGCGGATACTGATGCTGTGATGACTTGGTGCACCGCGCAGAGCGGGATCAATTGAGAATGAGTATTGGGTTTTGGCAACACAGACTGGGAAATTTCCGTATCCGGCAGCCTCAAGTTCCTGGATCTGGGTGCGAATTTTCTTGTTCGCAGTCACTTCAGAAGCTCCATAGATTTTGCGCGCAATGGACTCAATTTTGTCCAAGAGGGGCAACTCGTCTTCATAAACAAATGTCATCTCAGACGGTTTGGCGCAAGCGTCAACAACCAGTTCGGCGAGTTCGGCAGCACCTGCACCACCCTGCGCCCAATGATTTGCCAGGACAACCTGTGCGCCAAGTGCCGATACTCGATCTTTGAGCAGTTGAATTTCAGCATCAGTATCCGTTGTGAATTTATTTATTGAGACGATTGCTGGCAGACCGTAGACCTCGGTGACATTGCTGATGTGGCGTTCAAGATTAACCAAGCCAGCAGAAAGTGCTTCGAGGTTTTCATTCGTCCCCTCGTTCATGCCCCCGTGATATTTCAAAGCGCGCACTGTGGCAACGATGACAACAACGGATGGTCGAAGTCCAGATTTACGGCATTTAATATCAATAAATTTCTCGGCACCCAGGTCAGCGCCAAATCCGGCTTCGGTGACCACGTAGTCCACTAACTTCATCGCCGCCGTTGTCGCGATTACGCTGTTACAACCGTGTGCAATGTTGGCGAACGGTCCGCCGTGTACAAATGCTGGAGTGTTTTCCAGTGTCTGAACCAGATTTGGCGCTAAAGCGTCTTTGAGTAAAACAGTCATGGCTCCCTCGGCGTTGAGTTCACGAGCCGTGACCGGACGACGATCCCGGGTGTAGCCAATCACAATATTGCCCATCCGCGTTTTTAAATCTTCGAGGTCAATCGCCAGACAGAAAATTGCCATGATTTCTGAAGCCACGACAATATCGAATCCATCAGAGCGAGGAAATCCGTTACCCGGTCCACCTAGGGAGACGGTGATGTCACGCAATGCGCGGTCATTCATGTCAATAACCCGCTTCCAAGTTATGCGACGAACATCAATATCAAGTGCATTTCCGTGATGAATGTGGTTGTCGATCAATGCTGCTAAAAGGTTGTTTGCCAAACCGATTGCGCCAAAGTCGCCCGTGAAATGAAGGTTAATGTCCTCCATGGGCACAATTTGTGCCTTACCCCCGCCCGCGGCGCCACCTTTCATCCCAAAAACCGGGCCAAGTGAGGGCTCACGTAGACACACCATGGCGTCCTTCCCGATATGGCTTAAACCGTCTGCCAAACCGACACTTGTCGTTGTTTTTCCTTCACCTGGGGGAGTGGGACTGATCGCGGTTACCAATATTAAATGTGAAGTTGTTTTAACGGGCAATTCTGCCAAGTAACTCAGGTGCACTTTTGCTTTGAAATGGCCGTACGGCTCGATGTTTTTAAATGGAATCCCCAACTTGGCCGCAATGTCACCGATGGGCTCCATGGTTGCCGCTTGGGCGATTTCAATATCAGAGAGCATGTGGTGTCCTTACCTGTTGTCGACTCACGCCTTGGTGGCTTTAATTTCTTGTAAAACCAGTGGCAGGATCTGATTGACGTCGCCAACAATGATGTAGTCGGCGTGGTTCATGATTGTTGCATCTGGATCAGAATTAATGGCAATCAATGTTTTACTGTTCTTGCAACCAGCTAGGTGTTGGGTTGCGCCACTGATTCCACATGCAAGATACAGATCGGGAGCAACCTTGGTTCCGGTTTGCCCTACTTGTTCGGCGTGTGGCCGCCAGCCGGCACTTGTGACAACCCGAGTGCAACCAACTGCGCCCCCGAGGGCACTAGCAATATCTTCGAGGATGCCGAAGCCCTCGGGTCCACCCATGCCGCGACCGCCGGAAACAATTACTTTTGCTTCCGGCAAGGTGACGCCGCCTGTTGCGGCACCGACTCGTTTGCGAACCTGCACGGCTAAATCATGTTCACTCACGGTTGCAGTGAATTCCTTCAGGTGGGATTGGGCAGGTGCCGTAGTGGCTTCAGTGCTGTGCGCAAAGATTGAAGCTATGAGAACGTCAGCATGAACATCAACTTCTTCTTGTAAGTTTCCAGCCCAGCGAGCTCGTACAATTTTGTGGGGTTCACCACCGGCAATGCTGTAACAATCGGCTGTAAAAGGTTGATCGATGATTGCAGCTACGTGGGCCAAAACTTCATTGCCTCGAGGGCTACTCGCTGCCACCAACGTTTTCGCACCCGTTGAATCAAGGAGTTCAACCAAGGCTCGAGCGGCAGCCAATGGGGCGTAATCCGCGTAACCGGAAATCTCGGCAATGTCGACAACTTGGGCTCCGTATTCCCCAAGTTCAACGGCAGCCGCAGGCGCGTCAAGTCCGGTTGAAGTGCCACCTATGAGAACCGCGTGAACGTCGGGATCAAAATCTCGGGCGAAGGTGAGTGCTTGGAATGTTAAGGGGTCAACGAACCCTCTGTCGTGATCGGCGTAGACCAGGATCATTGCATAACTCCAATCTGTTTGAAAACTTCAACGAGTGCTTTTGCGGCCTCGGGTCCCGTTCCCAGGTTCGTCGCACCTTTGCTGGTTGACACGGGGACTCGTAGTGCGGTTCGAATGCTGGTAAGTGCTGGAATCGTTACGGAAACTCTGTCAATTGGTTTTTTTCGGGCTTTGATCCGACCCGGCACCGAGGGGTAGCGGGGAATGTTAAGCCCGTCAAGGACCGTCACCACGGCAGGGAGGTTCACTTCGTAGATCTCGCGACTAGAACCAACCGCGCGCTCACACGTTGCCTTGGATCCTTCGATATTGAGCCCTTTGACGTTGGTTACGACGGGTAATCCGAGTGCGTGGGAAATTCGAATGCCAGTTTGGTACCCGCCGGAGTCAACGCTTTCCGAACCCAGAAGAACAAGATCGAAATCTGTGGTGTCTGCGCCGATTGCTTGGGCAAGCATGGCCGCCGTCGCCTTGGAATCGACCTCGGCGCCATCGGTCTCGATCAAGACTGCCCGGTCGGCGCCGATTGCGAGTTGCTCTCGTAGCTGCTCCTCGGACTCGGTAGATCCAACTGAAAAAAGTGTGATGCTGCCGCCATGCGTCTCGATAAGGCGCACGGCGGCTTCAACAGCATTTTCTTCGTGGGGACTCAATGTTGCACCGATGCGGGCCGTGTCAATTGACATCGAGTCATCGGTGAGAATGAAAGTGCTGCCAACGAGTGGCACCCGTTTCACACATACGGCAATTTCCATTGAGATCTCTCCTGGTTTGTTATTGATCTGTTTAGGAACGAACGCGTTCGTTTTCTGGATCAAAGAGTGGCTTGCTTCCGACAACAGCGACCGTGCATGGCAAGCGATCACCCATGTACTCAATTGCGAGTTCCTGACCTACCTTTGCATGCGTTGGCGGAAGGTAGGACATGATTACGTGTTTGCCAAGTGAGGGCGCTGAACCAGCACTGTTTGCAAATGAGCGTCGACCCTTAGCATCAATTAATAATTCGCCTCCACGCGTGACGACCGGCTCCCAGCCGAGTGGAAAACGCTTCTCACCTGTTGAAGAGGTATGGTCGTCAATGAAGAGCGAGCAAAGTATCGTGGCGGGTTCTTCTGCTCGGTGTAAAACATAAGCTCCCTTGCCCACGAAATCTTGTTCCTTAACTTTTGGGAACACCATGCCGGCTTCAACCATGTTGTAGCTTGTCTCGAGCTCGTTGCCGTAGGCGCGGTAACTCTTTTCCAAACGACCGGTCCCAACCGTTGCGCCCGCACCAGCGGCAATGAGCCCGTGCGCTTGACCGGCTTCCCAAATTTTGTCCCACAGCGCCAGCCCAGTCTCGACGGGGAGGTAAAGCTCCCAGCCCAACTCGCCGACATAGGAGATGCGAGATGCCAACACTCTGATGTTGCCGATCTCGATCAGGCGGTTCGTGGCGAACGGGAATCCTTCATTGCTCACGTCATCGGTGGTGATGGATGCAAGAACCTTGCGGGCATTGGGTCCCCACAGGCCGATGGTCGTCATGCCGGAAGTGAGGTCAGCAATATGCGCCGTTGCGTCCTCGGGCAGATTATTGGCGAACGCCTTTTTGTCAGCCATTCCATGTGCTCCGCCGGTAACTACACGGAAATGGTTTTTACCCAATCGCATGACGGTCAGGTCAGCCTTGAAACCACCATTGGGTGCAAGAACCGGTGTATAGATTGTTTTGCCCAGTGCAACATCCATTTGACGAACAACGGTTTTTTGGACAACGTCGAGTGCTTTGGGACCGGTAACGTCGAAAACGACGAATGCGGTGAGATCAGCGATTGCGCAGGTCTCCCGCAGTTGCAGGTGCTCCGCATTGATGATCGGTGACCACCAACGTGACTCCCACTCCGCGGTTCGCGGCATAACCGCGTCGCCAAACTTGGCAACGAGGGGAGCGTTGGCTTCATACCACTGCGGTCGTTCCATCCCGCCAGCTTCGAAGAAGAAGGCGCCGAGTGCTTTTTCTCGTTCGTAGAACGGGGAAACGCGCACACCACGCAATGATTCCCATTGCTCGGAAGGGTGCACGATCCCGTACATCTTGTTGAAACCTTCCGAGCAGCGTGCTTGTATGTACTCGTGACTGAGTTGAAAGTCCTGAAAACGGGAATATTCCTCTCCGTGCCAGTCGATCTCCGAAACACCTAGGACCATGTCTTCGGCGATGGCGCGCCCAACTCCCGGACCTTCTTTGACCCAAACTGCCGAAGCACACCACAGCCCCTTCACATTGGGTGCTTCGCCAAGGATTGGCATGCCATCGGGTACCAGCGAAAGTAATCCATTGATCGCATATTTCTCACCGATGGACTCATCTCCCACAATTTCAGGCATGAGTTCGAGTGCGTGCTCATCTTGTAAATCGAAGTCCTCTTGGGTGAACGGGAACTCGGTAGGGGTAAGCGCAGCTTCGGCATTGCTGGGAATGTCTTCAACCTTGTACAAGATAGGACGATGGGCGTAGGAGCCAATTTCAAGCCCGGTGCCGTGTTGGCGTTCGTACATGTTCGTATCCATATCGCGGACGACGGGGTATTCGATATCTGACTTAGCGTTGAGGAACATGGGGACCGGCCCAATGTCCTTCATCTGATGAACGGCCGGTGTTAGCGGTATGGAAACCCCAGCCATTGCTGCAAGTTTTGGACCCCAGCAGCCGGTTGCGATAACGACATATTCACATTCGATTTCACCTTTGTCAGTGATAACACTTTTGATCCGATCGTCTTCGACAACGATGTCAAGAACTTCGGTGTTAGCCGAGACCGTGAGAGCTCCTTTTTCTATTGCATCTTCTCGCATTAGTGTTCCCATGCGCAATGAGTCCACAACACCTGCCGAAGTTGTTTGGAAGCCCCCAAGAATAATTGTCTCGTCGATGTAGGGAACTATTTCTTTTACTTCGGCGGGCGTAAGCAGCGAGGAATGATCAATGCCAAAGGCGCGGGCAGACTGCATCCTTCGGTGAAATTCTTGCAAACGCTCGGGTGTGCGGGCGACCTCAATGCCACCGGACTCAACAAAGACACCGAACTCTTTGTACTGGCGCATGCTGTCCAAGGTGAGTTCTGACATTTCTTTTGTGTGATCAACGGGGAAAATGAAGTTTGACGCGTGACCGGTTGATCCACCGGGGTTGGGTAGAGGCCCTTTATCAATTTGTACGATTTCTTTCCAACCAAGCTTTGCTAAATGGTAGGCAACAGAGTTACCCACAATTCCTGCGCCGATTACCACAACTTTCGCTTTTGCTGGCAGTGCATTCATGATATTTCCTTTACTGATTTTGTATTTATCGGGTTATGTTGCAGGTATTACAGGGCCTTTCGCATTTCATCTTCAAAATCATTGATATGACGTGTCATAACTTTTACGGCGAGGTCAACATTGGAATCACGAATTGCATTGAGTAATTCAGAGTGTTCATCCACCGCTTGACCGAGATTTTCGACATTGTCCAGTGCTAGGAACCAAATGCGTAACGCGTGGGTGTAATAGCGGTTGAGATCCGAGATCAAGAATGAATTGTGCGTTGCTGCATAGACTCGATGGTGAATTCGTTCGTCGAGGTCAATCAAAGTCCTGATATCTACAGTTTTGTGCTCGTGGATTTCGGAAAGAAGTTGATCGATCGCAGCGATGTCGGCTTCATCGCGTCGTTCTGCTGCCACGCCCGCTGCAAATGGTTCAAGAACACATCTCACTTCACTCAGCGCCCGTAAGTCGCGAACATCAATTCCGGCCACGAACATCCCGCGTCTGGGGTAAACGTCAACCAGGTGATCGTTGGCAAGTGTGCGCAAGGCTTCTCGAATGGGTGTGCGGCCCAGGCCAAGTGAATTTTGTAGATCCGATTCGGAGAGAACGGCCCCCGGTGCCAGTTCCGCGGTGACGATCAAACGCCGAATGCTGGCATACGCCTGATCGGCTAGTGACTCGTTCATAAGTTAATGATATATCAGAACTACGGACACTTATATCCGTTTTACAATATTTTATTGAGTTTTAAACCGGAAAGGCGAGTTCGTCGACAAATCGGTCATTGAAATCGGTGCGATCGGAGAGTTCCAAATAGGCAATTTCGCGCATTAAGGTGGCGGCGCCATTACGTTCTGGGCCTGAAAGCAAGACCATTTTGGCTCCCTCCCCAGCCACATTTCCCGCACTAATGACCCGTAGTACGGGAATTTTTGGGACAAGCCCAATAGCAATTGCATTCTTGGCCGAAAGGTAGGTTCCAAATGATCCGGCCAGGAGCACCTGGGTTATATCGCTCTCTTTTACGCCGAATTCCTCCAGGAGCAATTTCCAGCCGGTAGAAATGGCAGCCTTGGCAAACTGAAGTTCGCGTACATCACGCTGGGATAGGAAAACGCCAGGTTCATTGTGGGAATCGAAGGACAGAACAAAGACCCGCTCCTTCCCAATCGTGATCAGGCGATGCGCGAGCGCCGGCCATTTTTCATGCATCACTTCGTCGGTAATGAAGCGACCAGAGGAATCGGCGATACCCATGCGAACCAATTCAGCGACTGCATCAACCAGCCCTGATCCGCAGAGGCCAATTGGCTCGGCATCTTCAATTACCTGAAGTTGAACTTCGGTCTCGCTGATGGTGACGACTTCGACGGCTCCAGCCGCGGCACGCATTCCGCATTTAATAGATGCGGCTTCAAAAGCCGGACCCGCAGGAGCGGCGGTTGCAATGAGTTTTTCCCCGTCACCGAGAACGATTTCACAATTTGTGCCAATGTCGATGAACAAACGGAGCCGCTTATCGCGATCCATTCCGGTTGCCAAGGCTCCGGAAATAATGTCGCCACCCACGTATGCGCCGAGGGCGGGAAAAAGGAATGCTCGAGCACGCGAGTGCAAGTGCACACCGAGTTCGCTGGCAAGAAAAGTTGGGTAACTCTCGGTGGCCATAATGAACGGGGCGACACCCAGTGGCTCAGGATCGATTCCCAGCGCAATCTGGACCATGGTCGCATTACCGGCGATTGCGATTTCGAAGACTTGTTCGGGGGAAATCTCAGCCTCGGCGCAGACTTCGTTGGTCAGATCATTCAGAGTTGAATGGGCAAGTTCTTGGAGTTTGTCGAGGGCGTTTTCATCCAACATTGTGGCGCTGATCCGACTAATGACGTCGGCACCGAACGGCTGCTGTTTATTGAGCATTGAGGCAACCGCCATGGGTGTTCCCGTGGTGAGGTCCATTAGCGAGGCAACGACTGTGGTAGTCCCGAGGTCGTAGGCGATTCCGTAGAGAGCCGCGGAGGTGTCGCCGGGTTCAATTGCAATGAGTTGGTCTGCCACTACAACGCAGGTGACTTTGAAATCGGAACTGCGAAGAACCTTGGGCAACTCTTTGATCAGTTGCGGGTCAATATTTACCGTCACGTCACTGATTTCATCGAGTACTCGACGCAGGTCAGAGCGTTGATCACTCAAGGAAGGTTCGGATACTTCAATGTAACGCTTAATAACCGAAGGCCGCAAAATGACTTGGCGACCAACTCCCACGGTGGAGGCTTTTGGCCGAGTCGTCATAGGGGGAACGCGGACTTTCAGGGAATTAGTTGCATGCGAAACGCACGCCAAGCGCCAACCAGCATCGAGTTCTTCTTGTTTGAAAGCACGTGAATCAAGATTCGTGATCGGGACATTTCCTTCGAGGATTTGGATCTTACATTTCTTACAGGTCCCGTTTCCTCCGCACGTGGAATCGATAGCCAAACCGTTCCAACTTGCGGCGTCAAAGACGGAGACGCCCGACGGTACTCGCACTGACTTATCGCTGGGTTCGAAGCTAATGTCGACTCGGGCTAATGGCGAGCCAATTTCAGCGCTGTCTGACTCGACCTCGAGCGAACCAAATGGGGTAAAGGAGTTTTTCACGCGAGCAACCTATCTAATCCGTGTGCTTTTGACACATGACGACACGATTAACTGGCCCTGGCAATTTTGGCCCGGTGCGCGGCAATCCAACTGGCGCCCCATTCGTCATTACCTTTCATCAGATCTGCTGCCCTAACGGCGGTAACAATTTGAGCGGTTCGTGAGTCCATGATTGCGCTGGTGAGACCCGATTGCATTGCCATGGGGATAAAAACTGAGTTCAAAGTGTGACGATCTGGCATTCCGAAAGAAACATTGGATGCACCGAGTGTCGTATTGAGATCGTATTTTTCTACGATGAGTTGAATAGTTTCCAATGTTCGAACAACCATTGTGGAGTCTGCACCGATGGGCATGGCCAGAGGATCGATCACGATATCTTCGATTGGAATGCCGTATTTGTCGGTCGCTGTCTGCACAATGTGGTCCACAAGTTCTAATCGACGCTCGGGGCTTTCGGGTATTTCAAATTCGTCATTGGGCAAGGCGATAATGGCACCACCGTATTTCTTCACCAAGGGAAGAATCATTTCCATGCGTTCGTCTTCGGCGGTCACCGAGTTGATCAATGCTTTTCCTTCATAAGCCGCAAGACCGGCTTCAAGAGCCTCAAAAACCGATGAGTCAATACATAACGGAAGGTCAGATATCGATTGAATGAGTTTGATCGCTTTGGCGAGCATCTCAGGCTCATCAATGAACGGGGCTCCCATATTCACATCGAGCATTGTTGCCCCACCGGCAACCTGCGCGTGCACGTCTAGTTCGACGGCACTGAGGTCACCCGCGCGAAGTTGCTCTTGAAACACTTTACGTCCGGTTGGATTAATCCGTTCACCAATGATGCAGAAGGGCTGATCCGAGCCGATTATGACACTTTTTGTCGATGAACTAACTTCTGTATGCATCGGTTCTCTCCTGCGGTTGTTGTGAATGTTCTCTTGGGCCAATTTTGAGTTCGCGAGTGAGTCGTTGCAAGCTCCCGTCGTGACGAAAGTCCGTAAGGTGGATCCCGGCTACGCCATCGAGGGAGAGGGCGTGAACAACCTGTTCTTTGACCAGTTGGTAGGACTCTTCTGGTTGGTCTTCGCTGTTCGCAACCCGGTTAATCACCGTCTGCGGCACGCTAATACCTGGAACAGAGGCATCCATAAAACTAAGCGGCCGTGCAGTTTTGGTGAAGACAAACGTGGGGAGTAGTGCTGCCCGCTCGGCGACACCGTTTGCCACACATCCACGGACAAAGTTTTCGAGCATTTCTGGTTGATAGCAAATCTGTAACTGGATGAATCGCGCACCGGCATCAACTTTTTTCAGTGCGCGCTCAATCCGATGCTCTAGCGGAGGAGCGGTGGGATTCTCCACTGCGCCGATAAACATATGCGGCTCGGTTTTTAACTTGCGACCGGAGAGGTAGTTCCCCTGGGAGATACTCGACATGACCGATATTAATTGTGGACCGTCTAGATCGAAAACACGTCGAGCTTCCTTTTCGTCACCGGCGGTGACGTCATCCCCGGTGAGGGCACAAAAGTTCTCAATACCAAACATGGTGGCGCCAACAAGATCAGCTTGAATCGCAATACGATTCTTATCCCGGCAGACGATCTGCATAATTGGATTCCCGCCGAAGGTTTTAACTGCAATAGCCATCGAAGTGTTACTGGCGTGTGCGTGCGCGGCCGGGTTGTCGGTTATGTTCACCGCGTCGACATAGGGAGCAACTTCAGATAGGGCCTTTTCAATTTCTGAGAGTTCACCGCCATCGAATGAGTTGAACTCCGCAGTGACAACTGGACGCTCCCGGCTCAGGCATAAAGCCTCAAACGCATTAGTGCTCATGATCTGGATTCCATCCATCCGGTGTTTCCCGGTCCTTGCCATTGATCAAGTTGAGCCAGGACGAGTCCCCTTGTAAGGCGTTGTTTACCGGTGGACGTAGGTGATTAAATTCCTCACGCCACTTTTTCGGAAGCAATGGCATGTTCTCACTGCGATCCTGGGCTTTAACCCAAATGCACCGCATCTCGGGAACGACTTCACAGTTTCCGTCGGGTCGCACCCCACCGCATGGACCATTGCGAAGCGTCTTGGGGCACGTCATAGGGCAGGTCATGCCGGTTGAATGCAGAACACACTGCCCGCACATACGGCAGTCCCAAATCGGCTTCTTAACCACATGCTCAATGAGCGGGAGAAATTTTGGCATGTGCTGATCAGACCTTTGCCAGTGCGCGGCGCGCAGCGATGAGTTCTTTAGCCAGCCGAACTGCCGTTGCGGCATCGGCGGCGTAAGCGTCAGCCCCGCAAGCCTCGGCATACTCGCGGGTTACTGGTGCCCCACCGACCATAACAATGACTTTGTCGCGCAGTCCGGCTTTCGTAATATTATGGATATTCGCCTTGAACATCGGCATCGTGGTCGTGAGAAATGCACTCATCCCCACAATATCGGGTTTGTACTCTTCGATTGCTGCCACGAACTTTTCGGGTGGCACCTGAACACCAAGATCAATTACGTGGAAACCAGCTCCTTCGAGCATGATATTTACCAAGTTTTTACCGATGTCATGAACATCGCCCTTCACCGTGCCCATAAGAAATGTGCCAACCGTTTCAGCGCCGGTTTCCGCGAGCAAAGGACGTAAAATGTCAAGGGCCCCACTCATTGCTCGGCCAGCTATCAGCATCTCGGGGACGAAGTAGTCCCCTCGTTCAAAACGGGCCCCAACTTCCTCGAGTGAAGGGATGAGGGCTTCAAACAAGATTGGTTCTGGACCCAGTCCATTTGCGAGTCCTTGGTTGGTCAATTCGATGACCGCCGGACCATTACCGATCATGACTTCGTCATAGAGGCCTTTGAGGATTTCTTCGTTTGTCATGCCGCGCCAACCTTTCGCTCTGGGGTGGTAAACCCACGTGTTTCCTGCTCGTGTTTCGTGTAACCGAGTTGCCCTGAAATTTGTATTCCTTGTTCTGCGATAAGTGCTCCAATTATTTCGACCCGATCCTTTGTCAGCCGCATTGTGGGCCCGGAGACACTCAATGCCGCCACGACAAGTCCATCCGTGTTAAAGATTGGGGCCCCTATGGCAGTAAGACCCACTTCCAATTCTGAGTCCGAGAGCGCCCAACCACGTAATCGGACGTTCACTAGATCTTGTTCGAGTGCGGCCTTGTTGGTGATCGAGTTTGCCGTCCGCTTTTTGAGACGGCCCGAAGTTTCGGCGCTACCGAAGGCAAGAAATGACTTACCCACCGCGGAGCAATGAGTCGGGACTGCGAGACCGACCCAATTCACGTTGCCCATGAGGTACTTACTGTCGATTTGGGCGATTTGCTGAACTTCTTCACCAACCAAAACTGCCAAATTTATTGCCTCACCGGTTTCTTCGCTCAACAATTCCATTGCAGACTGGGAGCGCGCGATTAAATCTTCTTCGGGACCGGATGAATGCGAGAATCGAGTGATCATAGCGCCGGCACAGTAGGAATGGTCTTCATTTTTGGCGATCAGCCGATTCGCCTCCAGGCTCGCGAGCAGACGTGAAGCAGTACTTTTTGCCAGCCCCGTGGCTTCGGTGATTTCCGTGAAAGTTGGAGCGCCTTCGGAACTTAAAATTAAGGCCAGAATAGCTGCGGCACGGTCAATTGACTGAATTTGTGAACCCATGTGCGGCTCCTTTCCATTGGATTATTTCATGAGAACTTCTTGAACTCGTACGAACTGAATCTGATATTACACGAAAGTGAGATTTTTGTTCCATATTGTGGAACTTTGGTTCCATTTCTATTAGGATTAAGACACGCCTCAACGGTAGGCGTCTGAAAAGATTGGGAAAATAATGTTGCGAAATGACATGCCTCGCTTTGAAATCCTTTCCCCAGATTCCATGGCAACTCTCGATCGGGGTTGGCGCAGAATAATCTCTGAGATAGGCGTCGAGTTTCTCTCTGAGGAAGCACTGGAACTTTTCCGCAAGGCTGGGCAGCGAGTCGAAGACAATATTGTTTACTTTGACCCCGAATTTGTGCTTGAGCAGATGAAAACGGTGCCCGAACAGTTCGAAATTCAGGCCCGTAATCCCGCCAATAGTGTGACTATCGGTGGCAACAACATGGTGTTTTCAAGCGTGTACGGCGCTCCATTCGTCCGCGACGGCGACATCAGGCGCGATGGCACCCTCGCCGACTTCCAAAACTTCTGCCGATTGGCACAGAGTTATTCGGCCATGGACAGCGTGGGTGGTGTTGTCGTGGAACCGAACGACGCATCCCTTGACTCACGACATCTCGACATGGTTTTTAACGCCTTTACGTTGACCGACAAATTCATTATGGGAAATGTCGTTACCGGTGAGAACGCCACCGACACTCTCGCCATGGCTGAAATTGTTTTAGGCGGTCGAGAGTCAATCGAGAGCAAGCCATTTGGCTATTCATTGATAAATTGCAACTCACCCCTTCGTTGGGACGACCGAATGCTTGATTCCCTCTTTGTCTACTGTCGGGCAAAGCAACCGGTGATTGTGACGCCATTTCTACTCATGGGAGCCATGTCTCCGGTCTCAATCGCAGCGACATTGGCACAGCAAATGGCGGAAGCTTTCTCGGGAATAGCCCTCACCCAGTTGATCCGACCCGGCACTCCGGTCATTATGGGGTCATTTCTGTCTAACATTGATATGAAAACGGGCTCACCTCAGTTTGGCACGCCGGAATCAGCCATTGGTCAATACTGCATTGGTCAAATCGCCCGCGCCTACCGAGTGCCTTTCAGGGCCGGCGGGGCGCTTAATGCCTCACAAACCCCGGACGCTCAGGCCGCATATGAAAGCATCATGAGCATGATGCCTACGTTCCTGGCAGGGGCTAACGTGGTTCTTCACTCGGCCGGTTGGCTCGAGGGGGGACTCGTATCAAGCTACGAGAAATACATTATTGACATGCAAATTCTGGAACAATTGGTTGCGGAGTTCCAACCCATTGAATTCACTGATGAAGACTTAGCCTTCGGCGCCCATGACGAAGTGCGTCACGGCGGACATTTCCTTGGGGCAGCGCACACTATGGATAATTTCCGTGATTGCTTCTACCGTCCATGGTTGTCCAGTTCAGAGAATTTTGAACGTTGGACTCGAAATGGCTCAATCGACACGGCCGGACGAGCCCGCGCAATTTATTTAGACACTCTAGAAAAATACGAAGAGCCACCCATGGACGAAGCGGTTAAGGCCGAGTTGACCGAATACGTTGCCAAGCGTCGGGTTGAGTTAGACGGTTAGCCCGACGGCACCCACCAATGCTGATAGTTTGGGGGAAATCAATTGGAGGGTGAATGAGGCACGTCGTGGATTACGTAATCGTTGGCGGAGGCTCGGCCGGAAGCGCCTTGGCTAATCGGCTCTCGGCCGACCCGAACAACATCGTTCTCGTCCTGGAAGCAGGTCGGCCGGACAGATGGTGGGATGTTTACATCCAGATGCCGGCCGCCTTAACTTTTCCCATCGGCAATCGACACTACGACTGGATGTATTCCTCTGATCCGGAACCAGAAATGAATGGGCGAAAGGTAAGTCACGGTCGGGGAAAAATCTTGGGCGGCTCAAGCAGCATCAATGGCATGATTTTCCAGCGTGGCAATCCTCTTGACTTCGAACGCTGGGCGTCAGATCCCGGTATGCAAACCTGGGATTATGCCCATTGCCTTCCTTATTTCAAAAAAATGGAAACAACGCTTGCTGGAGCAGACGAATGGCGCGGAGGAGACGGGCCACTGCTACTGGAGCGAGGAAAGACGAAAAACCCCTTGTTTCGTGCGTTTTTCAAGGCAACGCAAGAAGCTGGATTCGAACTCACCAGCGACGTCAATGGATACCGGCAAGAGGGTTTCGCGGCCTTTGATCGGAATGTTTTTAAAGGACGCAGGTATTCAGCATCGACCGCTTATCTCAAAAAAATTAGGTCACGCAAAAACTTGGAAGTCAAGACACGTACCCAGGTGACCAAAATCATTTTTGAGGGCAAGCGGGCAATTGGAGTGGAGTACACCGACCGTAACGGAAAGCTGCACACGGTTAACGCTGGCGAGACAATCTTGTGCGGGGGCGCGTTTAACTCACCACAGTTGCTGCAGCTCTCAGGCATAGGCAACGCAGCGTATTTGAAATCCATCGGAATAAATGCCATTCATGATCTCCCCGGCGTGGGGGAAAACCTGCAAGACCACCTAGAAGTTTATGTCCAGCACTCATGTAAAAAACCAGTCTCACTCAATCCGAATTTGGCTTTTTGGCGTCGACCCTTTATCGGTGCGCGGTGGTTGTTTCTGCGGTCAGGACCGGGAGCCTCCAACCATTTTGAAGCTGGCGGATTCGCGCGGAGCAATGAAGAAGTGGCCTACCCAAATCTCATGTTTCACTTCCTTCCCATTGCGGTTCGGTACGACGGAACAGCCCCTGAAGGTGGCCACGGCTATCAGGTGCACATCGGGCCTATGTACTCCAATGCTCGCGGGAGAGTGCGCATCACTTCGAGCGACCCGCTAGCGGCACCGTCAATTTTGTTTAACTACCTGTCAACAGAACAAGACAAACGTGAATGGGTTGAAGCGATACACACAGCACGTCACATCATGAGTCAAAGTGCCTTTGGTGAATACAACTCCGGTGAAATTTCACCTGGACCGGAAGTTGGCAGTGATGAAGAAATATTGGAATGGGTGCGTAAGGACGGCGAAACCGCCTATCACCCCTCCTGCACAAACCGGATGGGGCTTGATGACATGTCCGTCGTGGATCCACTCAGCATGAAGGTTCACGGCCTTGAAGGAATTCGCGTTGTTGATGCATCGGTGATGCCGTATGTAACGAATGGAAATATTTATGCGCCAACCATGATGATTGCAGAAAAGGCCGCCGATCTTATTTTAGGAAACACGCCATTAGAACCGCTTAACGCGGAGTTTTACCGTCATGCGGTGAGTCATTAATGGAAACGCCGATAATCTCTCCCTCATTGGGAAACGGGCTTAATTTTATTGGTGGGCAATGGATTCCCGCGGTGAACGGGGCAACCCGAGAGATCAAGTGCCCGGCGGATCAACAATTCGTCGGTACTGTTGCCGAGAGCGGGCAGGTGGATGCGCAGGCTGCCATTGGGGCGGCTTTCGCAAGTTGGAAATCATGGTCACAAAGTGCACCCGCTGACCGCAGCAGATTATTGAACCTCGTTGCCGACAAACTTGAGGAGCGGCGGGCAGAGATCGCACTGGCAGAGGCACTAGATACCGGAAAGCGCCACGTGGAGGCCGAGTACGACGTTGACGACGTAGTGAAGTGTTTCCGTTATTTTGCTGATTTAGCGGGATCATCATCTGGTCGCGTTGTCGAAACTGGATTGGTCCATATCGAGTCTCAGATTGTCATGGAACCGGTCGGGGTGTGCGTGCTGATCACTCCTTGGAACTACCCGCTGCTTCAAGCCGCATGGAAAGTGGCACCAGCATTGGCTGCAGGTTGTTCTTTCGTGCTCAAGCCCAGCGAGTTAACTCCCCATTCGTCAATTATTTTGATGCAAATATTCGAAGTGGTCGGACTGCCGCCGGGGGTAGGAAACCTACTGTTGGGTGCAGGTGCAGACGTTGGTAACACGCTCACCTCCGACCCAAGAGTTGACATGGTTTCCTTCACGGGAGGGTTGGAGACTGGCAAGCGAGTCATGATCTCTGCCGCCGGTACCGTCAAGAAAATTGCCTTAGAACTTGGAGGTAAGAATCCAAATATTGTGTTTGCAGATTGCGACTTTGAAGCCGCACTCGACAACGCACTGACTGCAATTTTTCTGCACTCCGGGCAAGTATGTTCGGCCGGTTCGCGATTAATTATCGAAAAATCGATAAAGGATCGGTTCGTTGATGAATTGGTCGAAAGAGCAAAAAACATCCGGTTGGGTGGACCATTTGACCCCGAAGCTCAAACGGGTACGTTGATTTCGCGCGCGCATCTGGAAAAAGTATCTGCCTATGTGGAAGCGGGTATTGCCGAAGGTGCGGTTGTGCGATGTGGTGGGGCCGAACCCGATCACATTGACTTGCGTAACGGGTTCTTTTTCCCACCCACAATCCTTGATAACTGTGTGAGTCAGATGCGTTGTGTTCAAGATGAATCATTTGGACCCGTACTGACCGTGGAGACATTTGATACCGAAGAGCAAGCCATTGAGATCGCCAACGACACCATTTATGGTTTGGCGGGCGCGGTGTGGACCAAAGATTCCGGTCGCGCGCAACGGGTGGCGCATGCCTTGCGACACGGAACCATCTGGATAAATGATTTTCACCCGTACCTGCCACAAGCCGAATGGGGTGGGTTCAAGCAGTCCGGCTTTGGCCGTGAGCTCGGACCTTCGGGTTTTTACGAGTACTTAGAAACCAAACATATTTATCGAAATACCGAACCAGCACCCTCAGAATGGTTCTAAACTGAATCTTTGTTGATAGATGCGGCCTTCGGGTGCCGACCACATGTCACGAAGGAGCAGGTCTTGTCAGTCACCGAACCCGCACTGGTCAGCCAGGAAATGAGAGCCGACGATGCCCACGATTCGTTAGCAACCATCTCGGTTCGAGGGCTTTGGAAGGTATTCGGGTCTAAGCCCGAACAGGTAATCACTGGACCGGCACGCAATCTGTCACGGCCGGAACTACTCGAACAGACCGGTTGTGTGGCCGCAGTGCGCGACGTTTCATTCGACGTGGCGCCAGGCGAAGTTTTCGTAGTCATGGGGCTTTCGGGTTCGGGTAAGTCGACACTGGTCCGGGCTCTTACCCGACTGATTCCATCAACTTCGGGGAGTGTTCTCCTTGACGGAGAAGATATCCTTGCGGTGAACAATTCACGGCTACGCGAACTCCGCTTGACCAAGTTCTCCATGGTTTTTCAGCATTTTGGCCTTTTCCCGCACCGTCGAGTGATCGACAATATTGCCTACCCGCTGGAAATCAGTGGAGTGAGCAGGACTGACCGGTACCACCGGGCCAATGAAGTCATTGAACTCGTCGGCTTGACCGGGTACGCAGACGCTTATCCCGAGCAATTATCCGGTGGCATGCAGCAGCGGGTTGGTCTCGCCCGCGCATTGACGGTAAACCCTGAAGTGATGTTTCTTGACGAGCCGTTCAGCGCCCTTGATCCACTCATTCGTCGCGATATGCAAGCCGAAATCATCAGGCTCCATAACGATTTGAACAAGACTATGGTTTTCATTACGCATGATCTCTCAGAAGCCATGAGGCTCGGTGACCGAATTGCAATCATGCGTGACGGCGCAATTATTCAAATCGGGACTCCACAAGAGTTAATAATGCACCCGGCGGATGACTACGTTGCCGACTTCACCCGGGATATCCCCAAATCACATGTACTTTCGGTTGGATCTATTGCTCAGCCGATCACCGATGCTGTCAAATTAAGTGATCAAAGTATTGACTACGAAGTAATTGTCCGAGACAGCGTTCAGCGTGTCGTGCAAGCAGACGGCGCTGTACGGGTGACCCGGAGAGGTGAAACTGTCGGGTACATCAACTCGGACTCAATCTTGGCGCTGGTTTCAGCTGATTCGCACGGTGTGAAGGCTTAAACATGGCATTGTGGATAAAACTCAAAAGCTCGAAATTTTTTTGGGTAATCCTGATTTTGCTCGCTTGGATTGTGGCAATAAATATCTTCTACGGTAGAAGTTCAACCGAAGTATCGACACTCACGAACACCCCGATGTCGGATTGGTTCAGTTCGGTCATGGACTACATCCGGCAAAATCGTTATACCAATCCGGTATTTGTTTATGTCATCAACCCTATTCGAAGTTTCGTCGAAATTTTCGTGGACGTCATTCGATTTGTAATTTCTTCCCCCAGTGGCTCCAACGTAATTCCACTCATCGGTTGGTTGGGAACGTTGTCGGTTGCGGGTTATATTGTTTACGCAACCTCGCGTTTACGCTTCGCGATTTTGGCCATGATCTTGCTACTTGGCTGCGGGGTCTTGGGCATGTGGGTCTACACAATGGACACCCTCGCCATGACTCTGGGCGCGGTGATTCTTTCACTTGCTATTGGACTGCCTATTGGAATATGGGCCGGTCTAAGCGATCGCGTTATGAATGTGGTCAGGCCAGTTTTGGACTTGGCTCAAATCCTGCCCACGTTGGTGTACTTGGCGCCGCTGGCATTGGTATTTCTGATCGGTGTCGCTGCGGCAACCGTTGCGACCATGATCTACAGCATCCCGATCGCTATTCGCATCACTGCTCACGCAATTCGATCCTTGCGAGCCGGCCCCCTGGAAGCCGCCGAATCTATGGGTTCGACCCGCATGCAAACACTACGAAAAGTGCAATTGCCGATGGCCAAACGCACGATAATTCTGGGCGTAAACCAAACCACACTGGCAGCGCTCTCATTTGTAGTGATCGCTGCATTAATTGGAGCGCCAGGTCTCGGGCTGCCAGTCATCGATTCATTGATGATTCGCGACGTCGGGGGCGGCTTCCTCGCGGGGGGTGCGGTCGTGCTGCTCGCCATCATGTTGGATCGTTCTACTTCTGCCGCGGTCGAATATAGCGACAGCTCGGATTTCTTAGATGCTCGAGGAAAGTTCCGCCGTCGTGTTGGCCTTGTGGTTGGAGGCGTGGCAACCATTATTGCGATTCTGGCCTCGAGGAATTTCCTTTGGGCGGCAGTTTTCCCTGAAAGAATCGATTTCAGTGACGCTATCTCCGATTGGATTAGTACCGCAGCGTCATGGGTTACCGACACATTTTCATTCATCACGGTTGGTTTCAATGAAGCGTTCACGGTGAGTGTGCTCAACCCCTTGGAATCGGGGCTAACCGGTGCACCGTGGTTCTTGACAGTTATTGCCGTATCAATATTTGCTGCCATTGTCGGTGGTCCTCGAGTGAGCGTTGTTGCGCTGCTCATGATGCTTCTCATCTTCAGCACAGGGTTGTGGTTTGACACGATGGTGACACTTTCACAAGTCTTGGTTGCTGGAGTGGTCGTGTTGGCCATTGGCGTCGTGTTAGGAGTCCTCTCGGGGCGCAGCGAGAGGGTAGCCCAGGTATTGCGACCCTTCCTTGATGCCGGGCAAACCCTCCCGGCATTCGTGTATCTCATTCCCGTATTGGCACTTTTTGGTCCGAGTCGATTTGCCGCAATCGTATGCGGCATCTTTTACGCTTCCCCGATCGTGATTCGGATTGTGGCTGACGGCGTTCGAGGTGTGTCAACAAACATGATGGAAGCGGCAACATCGATGGGATCCTCGCGACTACAAACAATCACAAAAGTACAACTACCCGCTTCGAAGAGATCGGTTCTTCTCGGCGCAAATCAGGGTTTGATCTTTATCCTGGCCGTGATCGTAATCGGTGCCTACGTCGGTGCTGGAGGTCTTGGTTATTTGGTTATCGCAGGACTGTCCAAGCCTGAAATTCAAGGTAAGGGGATTGCAGCCGGTCTAGCTATCGTGTCCCTCGGTGTTGTCCTGGATCGAATCGCCCATGCCGCGGCACATCGGGAGCCTAAGCGCGCTTCTGTAGTCAAACCGTGACCTAAAAATTTATCGATTTAGCATGCATTAGGGTTAAAAATCCCCTTAAACTCGCAACATATTTATTCCTCAAACATGGGAGATGCATGAAAATCACGACACGTAAACGACTCGTCACCTCGGTGGCGGGCATTGCCGCCGTTGGCCTCGTTCTTGCCGGCTGTAGCAGCGATGTGAACGATACGGCTGCTGACACAGCAGCAGATACAGCATCCGAAGAAACGATGACCGACGAAGCCGCGCCGACCGAAGAAGTCGCCGTTGCACAATGCGGTGATTGGACGATCGCAATGCACGGCTGGGTCGGTTACACAGCATCAGCGCAGGTGCTGGCCGAGGTGGCAAAAAATGATTTAGGTTGCAACATCAGTCAAACCAAACTCGACGAAGCGGCCATCACCTATGACGCGATGGAGGCCGGTTCGGCCGACGTCATTGTCGAGGACTGGGGCGGTGGTCGTTGGCAGGACTGGATTGATCGTGGCGCCATTGTTGACGCCGGGTCAAATGGCAACGTCGGCCTAATTGGCATGTACGTTCCTGCCTGGATGGCGGATGAGTACCCAGACATCATCGATGGAACCAAACTCAATGACTACGCAGATCTGTTTAAGACTCCCGAGTCCGGTAACAAGGGTGCTTGGTATGAAGGACCTCCCGGTTACACCACCGTTGGTCAGAAAATTATTGACTCCTATGGTTTGGATTACAAAGCCATCAACGTTGGATCTGAACAAGCACTCCTCGACCTTTTTGAAAAGGGTCAAGCGGATAAGAAGCCGGTTCTGGGTTATTTCTGGGAGCCCAACTACTTCTTGGCTAAGGTCGATATGGTGCGGGTTAATTTCCCAGCCAATGACTGGACCGACGCAGCGGTAGCCTCTGGTATGACCGACTACCCAGCGTTGGATTTAGAGAAACTGATGAGCAGCAAATTGGCCGATTCAGGTTCACCTTTTGCCACATTGGTCTCCAACTTCACCTGGACCAATGCGGATCAAAACTCGGTGGCGCTCGATATCGAGAATGGCATGACGGCTCAAGAAGCGGCACAAAAGTGGATCGATGCAAACGCCGACACCGTAGCGTCATGGATGAGCTGACACCTGGGCGAGCGTGACACTGTGGGAGTCGGAGTGATCCGGCTCCCACAGCCTTTTTTTGCTACTAGGTCCAATGGCGCAGATCTGTGATACTAAGCCCGTGAGTGAATCCGACATGAGCCAAGCAGTAAAAGTCAGCCTTGAGCTGGAACAGCGCGAGGGCCTGCGAAAGGTCTCATCCCTTTCCACTGAACTTCAAGACGTCACCGAAGTTGAATACCGGCAGATCAGACTAGAACAGGTGGTTCTTGCCGGCGTCTGGACAAACGGAACCGTAGAGATGGCCGAACGGTCATTACGTGAACTCGCTGCCTTAGCCCAGACGGCTGGATCTGTTGTTGTTGACGGTGTGATCCAGCGTCGGGATGCACCCGACCCGGCTACCTACTTGGGTTCGGGGAAAGTAAAAGAACTTGCTCTGATCGTGTCCGAGTCGGGTGCCGACACTGTGATTTGTGACGGTGAGTTGACCCCCGGTCAACTCCGACAGTTGGAAAGTCTCGTCAAAGTTAAAGTTGTTGATCGGACCTGGTTAATCCTCGATATTTTTGCTCAACACGCCCGTAGCCGTGAGGGCAAAGCTCAAGTTTCGCTTGCGCAAATGCAGTACCTGTTACCGCGACTTCGCGGGTGGGGTGAGTCACTCAGTCGTCAAGCGGGTGGGCACGCCGGTGGCGCTGGTGGCGGATTGGGGACCAGAGGGCCGGGTGAGACGAAGATTGAAACCGATCGTCGAAGGATCAGGGCTCAAATGACGAAATTGCGCAGGGAACTTAAAGCACTTGAAGCAACGCGCAGAACCCAACGAAGTGCCCGAGAAGCCTCAGGGATTGCAACCGTTGCATTGGCCGGCTACACCAATGCGGGAAAATCGAGTGTGCTCAATGCGCTGACGGGGGCAGGGGTCCTTGTTCAAGATGCACTGTTTGCAACCCTTGATCCGACAGTACGAAAATTGAAATCTCCCAGTGGAAAGGAGTTCACCCTCGCCGACACCGTTGGATTTGTCCGGCATCTGCCGCACGACCTTGTTGAAGCGTTTCGGTCAACCTTGACAGAAGTGCAAGAAGCCACCCTCATTGTTCACGTTGTGGACGGTTCCGATGAAGACCCCTTCGGACAGATTTCGGCGGTGCGCGAAGTGCTCAATGAAATCGGTGCGGGTGAAATTCCAGAATTAATTGCCATTAATAAATCTGATATCGCTGACCCGATGGATATTGCTGCCATTAAGGGTTCTTTTCCAAACGCCATCGTGATAAGCGCACATACCGGGGCCGGTCTTGATGAACTACTGGATCGACTTGATGCAGAACTTCCGCAAACCCTTGTCGCTATTGAGGTGAGAATTCCCTACAGTCGGGGAGACCTATTAGCACGCATTCATGAATCAGGTGAGCGCGTGCACATTGACCACGTGGAAATCGGAAGCGACGTATCGGCTTTAGTTCCGCCAGCGCTCGCCGCAGATATCAAGCGTGAAGGATTTGCGCGTGCCGGTTGAGATTGATCCGCAAGAGTTACTACAAAAAGCAGTCGACACTTTCAATGGCTCCCAACGGCTCGGTCAACAACAGATGGTGGCCACAATTGTCGAGGGCCTGATCGCAGGTGGTCATCGAATAATCCAAGCCGGAACAGGGACGGGGAAGTCGCTCGGCTATTTGGTTCCTGCTGCCGCCCACGCACTGAGCGAAGGGGGAGGCACGGTTGTTGTTTCAACGGCCACCATAGCTTTGCAACGTCAACTTATGGAAAAAGAGCTGCCTTTATTGGCAGATACCTTGGCAAAGGAATACGGTGTGTCTTTGACATATGCGGTTCTCAAAGGTCGAAATAACTATGTGTGCCTGCAAAAACTTCATTCGGAGATTCCAGATCCCGACGGGGAGGCGCTTTTCGAGGTGAGCCGAGGGGCGCTCGGCGACCAAGCCGTCGCGGTGCGAACCTGGGCCGCAAACACGGATACCGGTGATAGGGACGACTTCGGTGACGACATTGATCCCCGGGTTTGGCGGGCATTCTCGGTGAATCGACGCGAATGTGTCGGGGAATCTAAATGCGCATTCGGAGAGGATTGCTTCACGGCTAAGCGAAGACTGCAAGCCCAAGCGGCACATATTGTCGTTACCAACCACGCACTGTTGGCTCTTGACGTCGTTGAAGGTATTCCCATTTTGCCCGAACATGACCTCGTCATCATTGACGAAGGACATGAAATAGTTGACCGGGCGACCGGTGCGATCACGATCGAAATAAATGCAGCGGGTGTAGAGAGAGCCATCTCACGGGTTGGCTCGCAAGTCAGTGATCAAACGACGGACCTCCTCGTTGACTCGCAGCGAACTTTTGAGGATGCCCTGCTGGCGGCTTCTGATCCGGTCAGCGGATTAACTCGTCTGACATTCCTTGTCCCTGAATTACTTCTAGCTTTGATCCTCATTCGTGATGCCAGTCATGCCGGGGTTACCGAGATGGCCCCGCAAAAAGGCGAGGACCCCGACATTGCGGCCCGAAATCAGCGGGCTCGCGGTGGACTTGAGGAGCTTCATGATCTCGCTGGGGCACTGATCTCCCAAGGAAATGATTCGGTGCTTTGGATTGATCATGATGGCCGACCACCAACACTGCACAGTGCTCCGTTAAGTGTCGCGCACCTTTTACGTGACAAATTATTTGCCGAAAAATTCGCCGTGGTAACCAGTGCAACGCTGACAACAGGTGGGAATTTCGAAGCCATCACACAATCCCTCGGTCTGGATGCTGACAAACGAACCGAGACCATCGATGTTGGTTCCCCGTTCGACTATGCCAAACAAGGAATTCTTTATGTGGCAGCTGACCTACCGCCACCAGGGCGCGAAGGCCTAGACATGGCAAGTCTTGATGCCATGGGGGAGTTGGTGGAAGCTGCCGGTGGGCGCACTTTGATCCTGTGTTCGAGTTGGCGTGCCGTAGAGAAAGCGGCCGAGTATCTGCGGGTTCGCTGTGATGCGCCACTGCACATTCAACGCAAAGGCGAGTCTGTCTCGTTGCTGGTGGATCGATTCACCGTCGACATCGAGTCAACACTCATTGGCACACTCTCCCTCTGGCAGGGTGTTGACGTACCGGGTGATTCGTGCCTTCAAGTGATTATTGACCGAATTCCATTTCCCAGGCCCGATGACCCCTTGATGTCAGCGCGCTCGGTACGTATTGATGAAGCCGGTGGTTCAGGATTTAGATCCGTGACCATGCCACGGGCGGGTCTCCTTCTCGCTCAGGCAGCCGGACGACTCATTCGAAGTGGAGAGGACAAAGGAGTAGTGAGCGTTTTAGATTCACGACTGGCGAATGCCGGCTACGGAAGCAGTCTGCGTAAAAGCATGCCGCCGATGTGGTTCACCACCGACCGGGCAAAGGCGATAAGTGCACTGGTTCGGCTGCGCGGTGAATCTGATGACCGATTACTGGCCACGAAGTGAAAGGGTCAGAGTTTGCGCAGCACCGAGACGACTTTGCCCAGAATTTGCGCGTGATCACCCAAAATTGGTGAATAGGCCGGATTGTGCGGCATGAGCCACACGTGTCCATCGCGTTGTTTAAAAGTTTTTACGGTTGCTTCATCCTCGAGCAGCGCGGCGACGATATCGCCGTTCTCACAAGTTGACTGTTGCCGAATAACAACCCAATCACCGTCACAGATGGCAGCGCCAACCATGGAGTCTCCCACAACTTTGAGACTGAAAAGTTCACCTTCACCAACGAGGTCTCGGGGAAGTGGAAACATCGCCTCAACCGATTGCTCGGCCAAGATCGGTCCACCGGCAGCAATTCGACCAAGCACCGGGACGTTCTTTATTGAATTCTCCGATACGAGATGATCCGAGGAGGCGTGCTCGGTAGTGTCGGGTGAGAGTACCAGCGCTCTGGGGCGATTGGGGTCAATGCGCAGGTAGCCGGCCTTTTGCAAATTCTTTAGTTGATGTGCCACTGAACTTGGGCTGTTAAGACCCACGGACTCACCGATTTCACGAACGCTCGGCGGATATCCACGCTCAAGGGTCGTGTCACGAATCATGTCCAGGATCGCCCGCTGTCGGTCGGAAAGTCCATTGCGGGCGGGATCGTGCAGTTGCGTCACAACCGATCCGGGTCGTGAATCTTTCGGTTTTTGAATCCGACCGGCCATTGTGACTCCTTTTCAAAAGGTGAACGTTGTTCGTGTTTGCACCAAGGAACGACTCAGATGTCGGACCCGGATGTCAGACCCGGATGTTGGACTCAGGCTAGCTCAGAGTGCGACACGAATCAAACACATGTTCGAAATGTATTGGACGTGTCGCATTCTCAGTGATATAAATCGTACATGCGTTCGAACAACTGAAAGGCTTCCCCATGAACAACCCAGTTAACAACTCAGTTATTGCACCACCAGCCGGCACCCAAAACCGAACCTCGATCGTGCTCACCGCTCGAGGAAGGGTGGTTTTAGGCCTGATGTTGACGCTGGCGGTGCTATTTGCGTGGGTGCTAGTTGGCAGCGGGACGGCAGGTGCATCGACTGAATCCAACGGTGCAGTAACCAGTGTTGTCGTGGTGCAACCCGGTGAAAACTTGTGGTCCATTGCCCAAAGCGTCAACCCGGGTGAGGATCCTCGCAATTTGGTCATTCAAATTCGTGAAATCAATGGACTTGGCTCGCAGCACGTTTTTCCGGGACAGTCGTTAATCGTCCCCATCTCGTAACAGCGAAGACCAGAGTTTTAGGGTGAAGGATGTCGAAGCGACCGTTTTTAGCGGGTGTTGTTCTGTTACTTGCCGGTGTAGCGTCATTGGGTTTCACACAAACACCCATATTTGCAGCCCAGAGTGACCCCGGTTGGCAGACCAATTCGGACCCGCGGGCCTGCAGTGCTCCACGCTCATTCGAGTCGGTTGGTTCCCGCGGACCAGGCCGGGGTCGGGAGGTTTTGGTCATCGGGGATTCGATCACGCGAGATTCACGCACGATGCTGACGAAATCGCTGAAAGCCTCAGGCTGGAATCCCACGATTAGATGTTTTGGTGGAAAGCGAATCGATTGGGGCATGGCACAACTACGTGATCAACGTCAGTGGAATGGTCTACCTAAAACCGTGATTATGGCGTTAGGTACCAACGACATGCGGTGGATTGACAGATCAATCACAAAGTCACGGATTAACAAGATCCTTGATCAACTTGGTACCAAGAGGAATGTTCTGTGGGTGAATCTTTATGGAAACACCGGGGATCGATTCAGCAATTCTAAGCAGAAGTGGTTCAACACAACTTTAGAAAAGGCAGCGTCAAAACGACCGAATGTCCACGTGTTGCCGTGGGCCGTTCAGGCAAAAGCCGCCAAGATCCCAATGTCGAGCCCGCTCCACTATGCGCACGAGGGCTTGGTATTGCGAACCAAACTCACGATCGGTTACCTCAATAGTGAATTTGGCGCAGGTGCCACCTCCCCGATAGCAACGCGCCGGGCGGATTAGGTTGCAAATCGTGGCCGGTTCCATTACATTGAGATCGCTAGATGTAGTAGTAACGTCGGGGTGAGTGTCCACAGGTTGTGGTCTCAGTACACAAGTTGGGCACGCTCCATCCACAGGTAATGCACAGTGAGGTGCAACTGGCGGTGCAGGTGTTACGCGTGGGTCCAGAGTTTTTAGTGTTGTTGGAGTAAACGATCGAAAGGAGTTGACCGTCGAATGAAATGCCCATTTTGCCGTAACGAGGACTCCCGGGTCGTTGACTCGCGCACCGTCGATGACGGACTAGCGATTCGCAGACGCCGGGAATGTAGCCAATGCGGTCGTCGATTCACAACGGCAGAGGTTGCGGCACTTGCGGTGGTTAAGCGCAGTGGCGTGAGCGAACCGTTTAACCGAAACAAGGTTGTCAGTGGGGTTCGCAAGGCGTGTCAAGGAAGGCCAGTTTCCGATGATCATCTGGCATTTCTGGCACAGCGCGTTGAAGATTTTCTTCGCGCCACGGGTAATAGTGAAATTCCTGCCCAAGAGGTAGGACTTGCGATCCTGGCACCACTTCGCGAACTCGACGAGGTTGCCTACCTGCGGTTCGCCTCCGTGTATCGGTCGTTTAACACACTCGAGGATTTTGAAGCCGAGATCGCCCTGCTAAGAGCTGAGGGTGAACCCACCGGTCGAGAACCTGATCGGGCCACGCAGACGAGCAATTTGGACGCAAATACAACTAAATAACACAAGAAAAAAAGAAGCTTCCCGCCAGCGGCTTGAGGTGGATCGCTCCCCCATCAAGTTCGACATCGCAAACGAAAGGTACGACCATGACACAGGCACCAGACGCACCCGTAATGACGTCCAAAGAGGATTTCGTCAACAACACCGTCGGCGCACCCGGACTAGAAATGGCTCGTCTTTTCACCACGGAGGGTGTTCACCCTTATGACGACGTCAACTGGGAGCGACGAGATGTGATTCAGAACAACTGGAAGACCGGTGAGATCGTTTTCGAACAGCATGGCGTGCAATACCCTGACTTCTGGAGCGTCAATGCGTCAACCATCGTTACCACCAAGTATTTCCGCGGGGCTGTTGGCGCGGACAACCGTGAGTGGAGCCTGAAGCAACTCATTGATCGAGTTGTTCTCACCTACACGAAGGCTGGTCGTGACAACGGTTACTTCCGCACCGATCGAGATGCAGAGATATTTGAGCACGAACTCACCCATATGCTCCTGCACCAGGTGTTCTCGTTCAACTCACCTGTCTGGTTTAACGTGGGCACAACCGCGCCACAGCAGGTCAGCGCTTGTTTCATTCTCAGTGTGGACGACACCATGGACTCGATCCTGAACTGGTACCGCGAAGAAGGGATGATCTTCAAAGGCGGATCGGGCGCTGGGCTCAACCTCTCCCGGATTCGATCCAGCAAGGAACTCCTGCGTTCATCCGGTGGGACCGCATCTGGCCCTGTCTCTTTCATGCGCGGTGCCGATGCCTCCGCCGGAACGATCAAGTCCGGTGGCGCAACCCGTCGCGCCGCCAAGATGGTCGTTCTCGACGTCGATCATCCTGATATCGAGGAATTCATTGAAACCAAGGTCCGTGAAGAAGGCAAGATTCGAGTTTTGCGCGATGCTGGCTACGACATGGACTTGGGTGGCGTGGATATCGCCAGCGTTCAGTACCAAAATGCCAACAATTCGGTCCGGGTATCCGACCTGTTCATGTCGGCTGTTGAAAATGGCGAGCCATTCGGTTTAACGGCCCGCACCGACGGTCGCGTGGTCGAAAGCGTTGATGCACGTGAGCTTTTCCGCAAAATGACCGAGGCCGCTTGGGCATGTGCTGATCCCGGTATCCAATACGACGACACGATCAACGACTGGCACACGAATCCGGAAACAGGTCGCATCAACGCCTCCAACCCCTGCTCGGAATACATGAGTTTGGATAACTCCTCCTGTAACTTGGCGAGCCTGAACCTACTAAAATTCCTCAAGGAAGACGATACATTCGATGCGGAGCGTTTCTCCAAGGCCGTCGAGTACGTCATCACGGCAATGGACATCTCGATCTGTTTCGCGGACTTCCCAACCGTACCGATTGGTGACACGACTCGTCGCTACCGCCAGTTGGGAATCGGTTACGCGAACCTCGGTGCACTCCTCATGGCAACGAGCCTGCCCTATGACTCAGAAGCGGGTCGCGCATTTGCTGCCGGTATCACCTCGCTCATGACGGGTACCGCTTACAAGCGCAGTGCAGAACTTGCTGGGATCGTTGGTCCCTATGACGGTTACGCGCGCAATGAATACGCCCACAAACGGGTAATGCGTAAGCACGCCGCATCCAATGACAACATCCCACGCTTTAGTAATCTCGACGGCGATGTAACCGCTCTAGCCGTCAAGGTCTGGGAAGAAGCACTCACCGCGGGTGAAGCCAACGGATGGCGAAACGCTCAGTCATCGGTTCTCGCACCAACCGGCACCATCGGTTTCATGATGGACTGTGACACAACTGGCATCGAGCCTGACTTTTCCTTGGTCAAGTTCAAGAAACTCGTTGGTGGTGGCTCAATGCAGATCGTTAACCAGACAATTCCCCGCGCCCTGCGCAAGCTCGGTTATGCCGAAGAAACCGTTGAAGCGATCGTCGAGTTCATCGGCGAAAATGGCCATGTCATTGATGCGCCCGGCCTCAAGCTCGAGCACTATGAGATCTTTGATACCGCAATGGGTGCACGTTCAATCACACCGATGGGTCACGTTCGCATGATGGCTGCTGTTCAGCCATTTATCTCCGGCGCCATCAGCAAAACGGTCAATATGCCCGCTGACGCCACCGTCGATGAAGTAGAAGAGGTTTATTTTCAAGGTTGGAAGCAGGGAATTAAAGCACTTGCGATCTACCGCGATAACTGCAAAGTGGGTCAACCACTAAGCGATGCAAGGGCAAAGACATCCGACTCGGCTACTTCACCGGTTGCCCTCAGTGAGCATCCGGTGCGTCGTCGACTTCCCAAGTCACGACCCAGCCAGACGACTTCCTTCTCGGTTGCTGGTGCCGAGGGTTACATGACTGCCGGCAGTTACGAAGATGGCGAACTCGGCGAGGTCTTCCTTAAGCTCGGCAAGCAAGGTTCAACACTCGCCGGAGTCATGGATGCCTTCTCAATCGCAATCAGCATTGCATTGCAATATGGCGTCCCACTTGACGCATTTGTCAACAAGTTTGTCAATATGCGATTCGAGCCAGCCGGCATGACCGACGATCCCGATATCAGGATCGCTCAGTCCATGATGGATTACATCTTCCGTCGTCTGGCACTGGATCACTTGACAATCGAAGCGCGTGAAGCCCTAGGGATTTTCAGTGCCGAGGAACGCACCGCAACGGTGCAAAGCTCCTATGCACCAATTCCAGTTGAAGGGGGACAGCTATTACCAACAGCAACCGCCGCTTCAGCTGTGCCCGCTCAGGTACATTCAAGCGCCGAACTGATGGAAGCAATCACCGGGACCGCCTCAGATGCCCCGCTATGCATGACCTGCGGAATAAAGATGCGTCCCGCCGGAAGCTGCTACGTCTGTGAAGGTTGCGGAAACACATCTGGCTGCAGCTAATATGCATTGACACAAGCTCAGGGTTTCCTTTTGGTCTCGACTATTGAGCCAACGCCACGATTTCAGTGATCACCTGATCGCTTGCTTCCCAGTTGATCAGGTGTCCTACTGCTGGCACGCGTACGAGTTTGGAATCGGCGATTCCGGCATGAAGTAGATCTGTATGAAATGCGGGAGTGGTTTTGTCTTTGGCCCCCACCATGATGGTGCATGGCACGGCTATTTCCTCCAGGCGGTCATACCGGTTTTCATTGCTCATCGCCGAGACCATTGCCGCCAGCGGTCGCAAATTCTGGGATTGAAAACTAGTGAGGAACGCGTGAGCCATCGCAGGGTCTTTATTGTCGCCGAGCAGGCTATTTGCGAATGCCTTACCGATCCACTTATTTTTTATGAGCGTTGAGAGGATCCCGCTTCTGATCAGTGGTAACTGCACTCGGTTCTGAGGATTATTTCGGTTGATGTCACCGGCGAAAGTGGCAAGAAGAAGGATCGATTTGATTCGGTCAGCGACCACGTCGGGGTAGTCGACGAGGAAGCGAATGCCAATGAATCCTGCCATCGAGTGCATGACGAGGACGGCATCATGTACGTCGTAGTCGTTGAGTATTGCGGCATAGTCCGAGGCCATGGACTCACTGCTGATTGCATTGCTTCCGATAGTGGATTTGCCGTGACCGCGTTGGTCAAATGCGATGACTCGGTAACCCTGAGCAACCAAGGCCGCAGCAATGACATTCCACTCCACGATGTCGACCGCGAACCCGTGGGCAAGGACAATCGGTTGCCCAGTTCCCGCGCTGACGGTGTGAAGCCTGGTGCCGTCGGAAGTGGTGACGATTCGAATTTCACCGATCACGGGTGCGCAATAATCCAGGGGTTTTATGGGCATAACGTTAACGGTATTATCCACATCGAGAGGCTACTATTCAATATTTCACATAGTCTGCAGTTGCATTCGCATGAGAAAACGTCGAAAACGCGGCGGCCGGCACGTCACGCTTCGGGGCCCAATGTTGCTGCAGTTCCCAACCTGGTGGCGTAGGCTGAAGGTGTTACTTTCAGTGTTCTAAGGAGAATGGTTATGGGCAGAATCATTACTAGAGTTGGAATTATTGGGCTCAGTGCATCATTTGCACTCGCAGGATGCTCGAGTAGCGCCGAATCGGAGGTAACTCCAACGATTACACCGACACCGTTAGCAACCGTTGAAGTGATTGCGGTGCTTGCACAAGATGCCTGCGACGATTACTTTGCATTGGATCTGGTGCGTTCGCAAATCAATGGCGACACATCCGCCCTGACCAAGAAGCAAAAGAAAGCACTTTTGACACAGATGCAGTCTGACGTGGATCTCATGGTCGTTTCCATTGATTCGGCGGTGATTGGCGGCGAGCTACCGGCAAAGGCACTTTCTAATGCGGAGCGAATCCAGAACAATGTCAATAAAGCGAACTCTAAACAAGGAATTGATGGCATCAACGCGAAATCGCTGAAGCGTCTTAATCTGTCAGCAGAACGTATCGAGCGTTATTGCGTAGGGGCGGGAAATGACCTGCCAATTGACAATATCAATTCACGTAGCTAATTGAGGCATTAAGTTTTGACGACGCCCTTATTGGGCGGTTGTACTAGGCGTAAATGGTTCCACGGTCGGGAATGGGTGGTCGGGATCTCGTCCGGTCAAGTATTTTGCCACCCCGTAAACGGCACCCGCGATTGGTACAGCGATGAGCGCCCCAACTATTCCTAGCGCGATACTGCCGGCGGCAATCGCCAGAATAATTGCCAACGGGTGAAGGTTGACCGCCTTTCCCATGACAAGTGGCTGCAAAACGTCGCCATCGAAGGAACCGACGATCACGGTCAAGATAATGACTAGCAGCGCAATTACCGGACCGCGTTCGGCCAAGGCAACAACCGCTGCAAAGAAAGTTGCGACTGGGGCCCCTATCACTGGAATGAAGGCGCCAAGGAAGACAACCGCTGAGAGTGCGGGCGCTAACGGAACTTGCAAAATCGTGAGACCAATGAATACGAGTGTGGCGTCGGCAAATGCGATGATGACAATTCCACGGGTGTAGCCGGAGATTGACCCCCAGGCGAGTCGCCCAGAAATATTGACCGGTTCTTCTACGCGCTCGGGTAACCAACCGACAAACCAGTCCCAAATCTTGTTTGGCGTGAGGAGGAAGAAAATCACACCAAAGATAAAGACCGACCCGGCAATTAACAGGGTTCCAATTGACCCCAATGAGTCAAGTAGCCCAACGGCAATACCTTTTGCAGCCGTCTCACCCCACGACTCGGCTTGGGAGAGCAAGCTTGTTAAGTTATCATCGGTCAGTTTTAGCGGTCCGTTTTGAAGCCACTTCTCAATTTCATTGAGTCCTGAGGTCAGACTTGTTAACAACTTGGGACCTTCGGCGACGGATGAAGAAATAACCACGAACAAAATGGCCAAGATGGCAGACGCAATCAAAGCTAGGGCCAACAGCATTGAGATTACCTTGGGTAGCACTTTGTGAATGAGATTCATGACCGGTTGAGTCCAAGCGGTTACCAGCATTGCAAAAAAGAGTGCAAAAACAACGGGGAAGATTGTTCCAAGTCCGAGCACTAAGACACCGACTCCGGCCAAGATTACGAGAAACCGCCAGGTCAGCCCTGCAGCAGTTTTTAAAGTGTCGGGAACCCCATCCGATGCTGGGGTGTCAGTTACTTGGTTGGGACCACCGAGATTCGGGTTGGACATACCATTCCTTACTAATCTATTCGGATGTGTCCTTGCGGGGTCTCAAATATAACCGCGTTGATTCCAAAATCACTGATTTCTGGATCATTGACCCAGCTGATTAACCCGGTGAGGGGTGCAAGCTTTTCGGCCATAGGTCCTAAATCTTGGGTTGGGCAATTAATTTCAATTTCGAGAACCCTGATCCCGGTTCGCTCGCCGCCGAAGGCTGGATGGTGTTCCTTGGGGCTTTTCCAAGCAATAAAAAACGGGGATTGGGGGTGTTCCATGGTGTCCAGGACACCTAGTTGGCGCCAATGTAAATCGACCCCATCCGGTCTGACCCTGTGACCCGTCGCTGCTGCGCGTCCGAGTGTTTGTTCAACTCCATCTAGTTCATCGGTCGAGACGACCCAAGACATCCAACCTCCACCAGCATTTGCGCGTTGCGCCACGGCGCGACCGAAGGGGGCCTTTTGAGCGGATGGATGGTCAAGAGCACTAACAACTTCAATGTAGACACCGTGTGCCAGCGGGAGAGTGAAATTTCTGGTACCAAATGACGGGTGTCGTCCGCCATCAACAAAAGTGTTTCCCAGGTCGACACCGATCCGTTGAACTACATCTGCGAGTTCATTACTTTGACAAGCGTAGGAGATATGGTCAAGCCGCATGGCAACATAATGCCCAACGGCAAATAGAGTTCCGACGTCACCCCCATGTCACCCAGAAGGTGTCAAATTTATGGCACAGTACGACCGTGGACACAGACGCGGGAGAACCCGAAAAGCAGGCTCGCCCAGGCGGTCTAGATAAAAAGAAGTCAATTATTCTCGGGATCGTTGGTCTCGCTTTTATTGTGCTTATTTTTTGGAAAGTCATCCCGCAAATTGGTAGTTACTCCGATGCGTTAACGGCACTAGAAGTTATGAGTGCTGCCGCAATCGTCCTAATTATCGCGTGCGTGTTGTTATATTTACTCACCTACGGTTTTCCATTTTTGGCGGCAACACCCGGATTAAAGTATTGGCGGTCACAGCAGGTCAATCAGGCAGCGTTTGCGATCAGCAATGGTGTTCCAGGTGGGGGAGCGGTTGGCTTGGCCGTGCAATTTGGCATGCTGAACACATTTGGCATCGCCGGGACCAGCGCTACTGCGGCAATTACGGCTGTAGGGCTGTGGAGTACCTTCGTCACCCTGTTTTTTCCCGTGCTGGGCGTCATCGTCATTACGCTTTTTGGGCTAGGGGGAAATTCACATGCATTGACGGGGATACTCGGCATCATCATCTTGGTCGCTGCGGTCGGTGTTTTCGTCCTCATTATGCGTTCAGAGCCGTTGGCAATCAAAATTGGGGCCCGGGTTAACAAACTCGTGAACCCCCTACGCAAACACATCAAAGCCCTGGCAACAGTTGACTTGCAAGTGCCAATCGTCAAGTTTCGCGCGGACATGTACGGGTTGCTAAAAAAACGCTGGGGAGCACTTACCGCGGCCCAGATCGCAGTCTCATTTACCCAATTTTTAGTTCTTTATGTTGCCTTGCGGGGGGTTGAAGGTTGGGATACTGCGGGAACATCATTCGCCGCGGCATTTGCAGCCTTCTCGATTGCTCAGATTGGTTTGATGATCCCAATTACTCCGGGAGGATTGGGTACCGTGGATGCCGCTCTGATTGCGCTGTTGGTGAGTTTTGGTGCATCGGTGGGTGCAGCAACTGCTGCAGACCTGGTGTGGCGGGCGGCAAGTTTTATCCCCCAAATTATGATCGGTGTCATCGCGCTGCTTGCGTGGTATCGGAAAGCCGGTCAAGCTCTGGCCAAGGTCGGCGACAAATAGTTCCCAATTGAACGGACAGGTGAATTGCGGAGATCTTGACCTCAAAGTGAGTGTCCCCTTGGGATATGTCTTGACCACCCACTATGGTTTTCCTAACCCGGTCGTCGCGGGAGGGGAAGCCTTCGGCGGCCGGGTCTTTACATGCTTTTCATTGAGTCTTCTCGTGAATGGGGAATCACCAAAATGATTCACAATCAAGCCAAGGATTGGACATCATTCGTTGCGCTCGGCGATAGTTTCACCGAGGGTGTGGCTGATTTAGGTGTAAATAACTCGTATTTAGGTTGGGCTGACCGACTGGCAGCGAAACTCTCTGACGCTTATTGCACTCAGGCAAAACCATTACTTTATGCAAACCTTGCAATTCGCGGTCGAGTGTTAACTCAAATAGTGAATGAGCAACTACCCCGAGCACTTGAGTTGAATCCGGGTTTGGTTTCTTTTGCCGGCGGGGTCAATGACGCTATGCGAGGTTCATTTGATTTAGATGTGAAAGCCACAGAACTCGAGTATGCCGTTAGGGAATTGCGTTCTGCCGGTCAGGATGTGTTGCTTTTTGCTTTTGGTAATCCGGCCCGTAATTCTAAAGTGTTGGGATTGATCAGCGAGAGATTCGCGGGGTTGAGATCAGCCACCCTGGCGATTGCGTCGGCTTATGACTGCTATCTGGTGGACTTCTGGGATCTTGAGATTTTCGACGACCCAGGGATCTGGGACGCCGACCGGCTTCACCTGAATCCACGAGGGCACGCCCTCGTGGCGGACGCAGCAATGCAAGCTTTGGGCTGGGGGGATGCAGATTGGTCAACACCTACCCGTGAGATTGTCGAGTCTGCATTACCTGCTCGGATGATTGGGCACGCATCATGGGCAAAAAATCACGGGTGGCCATGGCTTAGCAGGCGGCTACGAGGTGTGTCATCCGGTGATGGAATTTCTCCTAAATATTGGGATTACATCGACATTTTTCCGAGGGTCTAAAGCACCGGTCAATCGGGTTCTGCACAGATTTGAGTCGGTGTGTCCTGGCATTCACAGGCCTCAAGTTGTGTCTTTCCTTTCAACGCTCGAGGCAACAGATTTAATCCATGACACTCACAATGCAATCACATGATCTAAGTATTGAATCGGCCGCAAAAACACTGAATGAATTAATTCATTCATTTGGTTTCTATCCGGAAAACAGTTTAATAATCCGATGGTGCCTGCGAAGTGAAGTCGTCCTTACTCAAAGATGCGATGTTGAGGCGTTTTTAGAACCATCGGAATTGAGCGGGTTAGATCTGGAAATCTTTATTGAACCGGGCCGGATCTATCGTGCAGATGAAGCGCTCATCGTTGTGTGTCTGGACAGCATGGATTCACGAGTTTATGCAGGTATTGAAACTGTTGAAAAGGCTTTGGATCAGGTTGGTATTCGGGTAGCGCTCGCTTTTGTTGTTGTCGGTCAGCAAATATTGACAAGTGATTGCGCTGGTGACTGCGATCCGCATTTCACCCTGATCGATACGGAGGTTAATCGGTCGACTCGCGCCGCAGCATGTGAGAGTGATTCGGCACTATTGATTAAGTCGAAAGACTTTCCCAAACATCCCGAGACACACAAACTTATTTCGTGGCGCGCTCATGAAAGTCAATTCGTTCGTGAACTATTGATTCAGAAATGTGGGCCGGTAAGTGACATAGAGTTTGCTCGTCTCACGGTAGCCTTGGGGGACATCAGAGTCCGTGACTCAATTTTGTGGGACATGGCCAATCAGGTATTTGACCGGACCTTTGTTGCCGACCTATTGACAGATTTATTACCCAAACTTGGTGCAGAACGTGGAGCGCCCGTAGCGACAACAGCAGCTATATGTTGGTGGCTACTCGGAAATGGCGCAATGGCAAATCTTTGTATCGAGCGCGCAGTTGCTGATACCCCGCATTACTCGCTAGCAACGATGATCCGTGCTGCTTTGGACTATGCACTGTCACCAGACTTTTGGTTAGAAAGTGTCAACATCCTCACTCGGGAACAATGTTTGGCCGGACTTGATGTAGCGCCGTGAAGCACGTTGGGATATGGTTCCTCGAAGGTCAAGAGTCCAGCATTAAGCCCCGGCTAGCAGGACGGCAACCCTCCAACCGCGGTGGGGTGCTCCCGGTGGAGACCTGGCCACATTCGTTGTGGCAAGCGCGGGTCTTGCAAAAGGCGGGACCCCAGACCGATTGAGGGTTGCAATGCACTGCTGTTGTAAAAGCACCTCCATCTGAGTTCGAGTTCGATTGCTCTGCGCAGACTCGGTTGGAAAAGGTGCAAAATGCGTTTCTTAGACATTCAATTCACATCAAATCTTAGGAGTAAAAAATGACCGAACAATGGACTTTTGAAACCAAGCAGATTCATTCGGGACAAAACGCCGACGAAGCAACCGGTGCGCGCGCGCTCCCTATTTATCAAACAACCGCTTACGTTTTCAAAGATACCGAGCATGCGGCAAACTTGTTTGCGTTGAAAGAGTTGGGAAATATCTACACCAGAATCATGAATCCAACCCAGGCCGCGGTTGAAGATCGAATTGCCGCTCTTGAAGGTGGGGTCGGTGCACTGCTTGTTGCAAGTGGAATGGCTGCGGAAACGATTGCCATACTAAACGTTGCTGAGGCGGGGGACCATATTGTTTCAAGTCCAAGTCTGTACGGTGGCACGTACAACCTTTTCCACTACACGTTACCAAAATTGGGAATTGAAGTTTCCTTCGTTGAAAACGCCGACGATCTCGATTCGTGGAAGGCAGCAATTCGCCCGAATACTAAGGCTTTTTACGGAGAGTCATTGTCGAATCCAAGGAATGACGTGTTGGACATTGCTGGCGTTGCCTCCGTTGCACATGAATTTGGAGTGCCGCTGATCGTTGACAACACTGTCGCGACTCCTTATTTGATCAGGCCATTTGAATTTGGGGCTGATGTCGTTATCCACTCGGCGACAAAATATTTAGGTGGCCATGGCACCGCAGTTGCGGGAGCGATCGTTGATGCTGGAACATTTGATTACGCCCAATACCCAGAGAGGTTCCCCAACTACAACCAACCAGATCCCAGTTATCACGGTTTGGTGTACGCGCGTGATCTTGGTGTCGGCGGAGCATTCGGGGTAAATCTGTCGTTTATCCTCAAAGCCCGTGTGCAACTCTTGCGTGATCTTGGTGCAGCAGTATCTCCGTTTAATGCATTTCTGATCGCACAAGGAATTGAGACACTTTCCTTGCGAATGGAGCGTCACACAGAAAACGCACTCGCTGTAGCGCAATGGCTAGCGGAGCGAGCCGAAGTTATCTCGGTTAACTACGCCGGCTTGCCCTCGAGCCCTTGGTATTCCAACGGTCAAAAGTACGCGCCCAAAGGAACCGGTGGGGTACTGAGTTTTGAAATTGACGGTGGAGTAGAGGCTGGCAAGAAGTTCGTTGAAGGACTCGTGCTGCACAGTCACGTGGCCAATATCGGTGATGTGCGGAGCCTCGTGATCCACCCTGCTTCCACCACCCATTCACAGTTGACCCCGCAGGAGCAACTCGCAGGTGGTGTGACGCCGGGTCTCGTGCGTCTGGCAGTGGGAATTGAGGGATTAACCGACATTCTGGCCGATCTCGAAATCGGATTTGCTGCGGCCAAAAAATAAATGCCCACCGAATATGGTGCCCTGAGTTACCAAGGTGATCCTCCCGCCAGCGCAGCCTGGCGGGAGGGTTTCCCGGTGGGTCGGCGGCTATTCTGCGATTTCGGTCCATTTGGCACCGATTCGGGGTTCGAATTCACGAAAGTGCGCGTTGCCTACCAAACGTGGGGAAAACTCAATGCCGACGCAAGCAATGCAATTTACATCGCACATGCCCTTACTGGTGACTCGCACGTAACCGGAGACGCCGGACCCGGACACACCACCGGCGGATGGTGGAACTCTTTGGTTGGTCCAGGTGCACCAATCGACACGGAAAAGTACTTTGTGGTGTGCGCTAATGTTTTGGGTGGCTGTCAGGGGAGCACCGGTCCTTCGAGTTTGGCTCCCGACTCCAAAGAGTGGGGTTCACGCTTTCCCGTGGTGACGATCGCGGACATGGTGCGACTCGAATACGCCCTGATGGGGTTCCTTGGGATTGGGTCTTACGTCCTGATGCTCGGTCCTTCATTGGGCGGAATGCGGGTACTGGAGTGGATGGCTCGATACCCCGAAGCGGTTCGGGGCGGACTGGTGCTGGGATCAACGGCGGCCGTGAGTGCTGACGAGATCGGTATCCACTCAATACAAATTGCGGCAATTGAGCTGGATCCGCACTTTAACTCGGGTGACTACTATGACTCTCCGGTTGGCCCAGTGGCGGGCATGGGACTTGCCCGTCGAATTGCCCACCTCACTTATCGGAGTGAAAGCGAACTCAATGTGCGCTTTGGTCGTAGTGTGCAAGGAAAAGAGTCACCATCAACAGGTGGACGTTTCGCGGTTGAATCTTATTTGGATCATCATGCCGACAAGCTAGCCCGTCGTTTTGATGCAAATACATATATTGCCCTAACGAGAGCAATGAGCCTTTTCGATCTCGGCCAAGGCCGCGGCGGAGTTGCGAATGCGCTTAACTCAATAACGGCGCCGCTGACGGTTGTCGGGATCGACACGGATCGACTTTTTCCGTTGCGCTTACAGCAGGAAATAGTTGACGCCACCCCAGGCGCGGATGAACTTCATCTATTGGTTTCACCGTTTGGCCATGACGGATTCCTGGTCGAAGAGGGGCAGGTTGCCAGATTTGTTGGCCACGCACTGGCTAGAGTCGAGAAAGCAACTTTAATCTAGTCATTACCGTGGTTATCCACAGAAGAATAATAGGGTCTTGATTGCGGACCCATCTGGAATAAGAATCGGTTCGTGAACATTACAACAAAGTCTTCTCTGATTTTTTTCATCAGTATTGCGACGGCATCCCTTACTTCTCTGGGTCTAGTTGCCCCTGGGGTATCGGCTAATCCGGATGTTTTTGCCAACCCAGAGGAGGTTCGATACGAGGGTAACGGGGGCTTAATCCTTCCACCGTCGGTCAACAACGGCACCCGCAACGAGGTGATTCGCTGCCGTGGATGTGGATGGAAATTAACGGCCGCGTGCGTGCCGGGACCTGACAATTATTGTGATGCGGGCATTCGAGGCTGTCCAGGGCTCATTGACCACATGCGGGTTTGGTTTCAACCACCCGGTGGGGACTGGAAAGAAGTCGATCGCATCTGCTTAACCAATTACGCGGTAACGACGATCACTGATTTGGAGAACGGGATCGCAGACAACTTCGCCCGTTACGTTCCCGAGCAGGTGGCACGCTGTTGGCCCACCCGTGGAGCGGTGACGAATTTGCCGCTGGTCTGCCAGTCAGGGCAGTCTCAGTCGGAGGTAAATTGGAATATTTCTATCGCGGGCTTCAACGTTTCAATTACAACGCAACCGTCGTGGGCGTGGGATTTCGATGGATCAATTTTGTTCACACGTAAGCCCGGTGGCCCGTATCCGATCACGGAAATTTCCCACACATTTTCCTCGGTCGGTCTTAAAGCGATTAATGTCACGACTAGGTGGAACGGCAACTTTCGCGTTGATTCCCTCGAATCCATCGCCATTGAACGTGATCTGTTTCAGAGTACTTCCATCAATGTCACCGTCGGCCAGGCCACGGCGCGTTTACGTTGCCCCGGCGTGCGGCTTTGCTGACCGGCATGTCAAGATAGAGCGCCCGAACAAGCCGACAGGCTTGACTCGGGCACTTGTTATGGGTCATCGGCGAAAGGGCAACCACTCTCACATGGCAGCTGCAGCGAAAAAGACGACAACGACAAAAAAAACCGCGACCAAGCCCTCAGTGGCGAAAAAGACGACAACGACAAAAAAAACCGCGACCAAGCCCTCAGTGGCGAAAAAGACTTCGGCTCAACCAGCAAAGAGCCCGTTAACCAAGGAAAAAGCAGCCGTGAAGCCAGCGGCCGCCAAGAAAGTTGCCCCAGCGAAAAAGGCTGCCCCTGTCAAAAAGGCCGCACCGGCGACAAAGGTCGTGGCAAAAAAGAATCCGCTTCCCCCGAAGTCTGCGATCAAGCCGATAAAGGCGAGCGCAAAAAAGGATGACGGCGCTGACGCTGAGGTGGATGCGTCCGAGGAACCCGATCTCAAACTGGCGGCTGAACTTGAGAAAGATTTAGAAACGGATTTGGAAAAAGATCTGGCCGACGTGGAAAAGGAAGACCCAGCCGCAGCAGCCGAGGAATCAGCAACATTTACCATCTCCCATGTTGACGAGACCGACGAGCCGGTCCAAACCGTCACGGTTGCCGGCGCCACGGCTGATCCGGTCAAGGATTACCTCAAGCAAATCGGTAAAGTCCCGCTACTTAACGCCGAAATGGAAGTGGAGTTGGCAAAGCGGATCGAAGCCGGTCTTTTCGCCGAAGAAATGCTCAACGAAGGCGCAAAGATGGACAAGAAGACGCGACTGGACATGGAGTGGATCGCAACGGATGGGCGCCGGGCAAAGAATCACCTTCTTGAGGCAAACCTGCGGCTGGTTGTTTCCTTGGCCAAGCGTTACACCGGTCGAGGAATGCTTTTCCTGGACTTGATCCAAGAGGGGAACCTCGGTTTAATTCGTGCTGTTGAGAAATTCGACTACACGAAGGGTTACAAGTTCTCGACCTATGCAACATGGTGGATCCGACAGGCAATCACTAGGGCAATGGCCGACCAGGCCCGGACGATCCGAATCCCGGTCCACATGGTTGAAGTAATTAACAAACTGGCTCGGGTGCAGCGTCAGATGCTTCAGGATCTTGGTCGGGAGCCAACCCCCGAGGAATTGGCCATGGAGTTGGACATGACACCCGAGAAGGTCGTCGAGGTGCAAAAGTATGGCCGCGAACCGATTTCCTTACACACTCCGCTGGGTGAAGAAGGCGATAGTGAATTCGGTGACTTAATTGAGGACTCCGAAGCCATTGTTCCTAGCGATGCAGTCTCGTTTACCCTATTGCAGGAGCAGTTGGAGTCCGTCCTGGACACGCTCTCAGACCGCGAGGCGGGCGTAGTACGGATGCGGTTTGGACTTACGGACGGGCAGCCGAAGACCCTCGATGAAATTGGGAAGGTTTACGGCGTCACTCGAGAGCGAATCAGGCAAATTGAGAGCAAGACGATGTCAAAACTGCGTCATCCATCTCGTTCACAGGTGCTGCGCGATTACCTCGATTGAGATCCCAGATTAGGGACGAATCTGAATCAAGGGCGAATATTGAGTCGGTGCAACTCGTCAACCACTTTGACAACCTTGGGTCGCAGCGCGGCCTCGTGAGCACCCCAATGGTGGCCGCAAAATAACAATGCCGACCCGCCCTGTAACTCAGCGAGTACATACGCCTGCGCCCCACAACGGTCGCAGCGGTCGGTGCTCACTAAGACGGGAGCAACAAGGGTTGGCGTACTTGTATTTGACATGTCCTCATTCAAACATGAAATGCGCATCACTCGGGGTCAGACTCGCCAAGGTTCGCCAATAGCGAAGTCAGATAAAGCGACCCTCGTGCGCCGTGATTCATTCCCGCAATCTGGGTGGGCGCCGCACTAGGTTAGGTCAGTGGTTAAAGCTAAAGTTTCGACCGATTCGGCGCAGGATTACACGGCAAAGAATATCGCGGTCCTTGAGGGGCTAGAGGCAGTGCGCAAACGCCCCGGAATGTACATCGGCTCGAATGACTCCAGAGGGCTAATGCATTGCCTGTGGGAGATCGTTGACAACGGAGTTGATGAGGCTCTCGCCGGATTTTGCACCGAAATCACCGTGACACTTCTGCCCGATGGCTCGGCTGAAGTGCATGACAATGGCCGCGGAATTCCGGTCGATATTGAAAAACGGACAAAGCTTACGGGTGTCGAAGTGGTCATGACCAAACTTCACGCCGGTGGAAAATTTGGTGGAGGTTCCTATTCAGCATCGGGCGGATTGCACGGTGTTGGTGCGTCGGTTGTAAATGCCCTGTCATCCAGACTCGATGTTTCAGTAATTCGTTCGGGAAAGATCCACTCAATGTCATTTCGTCGAGGGGTGCCAGGAAACTTCGATGAACCGGGTCCTCTAGGTGCTTTTTCCAAGAAAAGTGGATTGAACATCACAGGAAAGGCCCCACGGACCCAGAGCGGTACAACAGTGCGCTGGTGGTCCGACCACGAAGTTTTCACAAAAGACGCCCAATACGACCGAGCCGCGTTGCGGGATCGAGCACTGCAAAGTTCCTTCTTGGTACCCGGACTCACGCTTCGACTCTCGGATCAGCGCGATGCAAGTGACCTGTGGCAGGAAACCTTTCAGCATAAAGGTGGAATCTCCGAGTATACGAATTACCTGAGTACAGGCGATGAGATCGGCGCAGTCATCCGACTCACCGGCACAGGACACTTCGCTGAGACCATCCCGGTTCTCGACGATCAAGGACATATGACCAGCCAAGAAGTGCAGCGCGACTTGGCAGTTGATATTGGTTTAATTTGGAATACCGGATATGAATCAATCCTGCGATCATTTGTTAACGTGATTGCCACTCCTAAAGGTGGAACCCACGTAATTGGATTAGAAAGGTCCCTGACCAAAGTATTCAATGAATACTTAAAAGATTCAAAAATTCTTAAAGTAAGTGAAGACGCGGTTAGTAAAGAAGATGTCAGTGAAGGCCTCACGGCGGTCGTTGCGGTCCGGCTCGCCGAGCCACAATTTGAGGGCCAAACCAAGGAAGTTCTCGGAACTCCTGCGGCAACGCGAATCGTATCGGCTGTGGTGGCTAAAGAAATGGCCAAATGGTTGAAAACGCCGCCGAGAGGTGACAAAGCGACAGCTCGTAGCGTCGCTGAAAAAGTTGCGAATGCTATGCGTGCCCGAGTATCTGCACGCAGCCACCGAGATACCCAACGTCGCAAGACTGCCCTTGAATCATCCTCAATGCCGGCCAAGTTAGTTGACTGTCGCAGCACCGATGTCGCCGAGTCTGAATTGTTCATTGTTGAAGGTGACAGTGCGCTCGGTACGGCCAAATCTGCTCGGAACTCGAAGTATCAGGCGTTGCTTCCTATTCGAGGAAAGATTCTCAACGTTCAAAAATCTTCCCTGTCAGACATGCTGAAAAATGCAGAGTGCGCATCGATCATTCAGGTGATTGGGGCAGGTTCGGGTCGTTCATTTGATTTAGGCCAGGCTCGATATGGAAAAATTATTTTGATGTCGGATGCAGATGTTGACGGAGCACACATTCGTTGCCTGCTACTCACCCTGATAAATCGCTACATGCGACCACTGCTCGAGGATGGCCGAGTTTTTGCGGCGGTCCCCCCGTTGCACCGAATTGAAGTGATCAATGCTGGTAGCAAAGCCAATGAAGTCGTGTACACGTATTCGGACCAGGAGATGAAAACCGTGATCGCCGAAGCCAATAAGAAAGGCAAGCGGGTTAAAGATCCAATACAGCGATACAAAGGGTTAGGGGAAATGGACTCGCATCAACTCAGGGAAACCACGATGGATCCATCCCACCGAACTCTTCGGAGAATGACCCTGTCTGAAGCTGAAAGCGCCCTGGACGTATTTGACCTTCTCATGGGAACTGACGTCGCTCCTCGCAAAGAGTTCATTGTTTCTGGTGCGCGGCATCTGGACCGGGATCGGATCGATGCATGAACCAATGCCACATTAATTTTGGGGACGAATTTGGTGACATTCTCGCAGCGAATGAGCGTTACGCTGCGTTGTTCCGCGATAGTGAACTTACCGGTGTTGCGGCAAAAGGATTAGCGATCGTCACCTGCATGGATTCAAGAATCGCCCCACTTGCAATCCTTGGCATGATGCCAGGAGATGTGAAGATCCTGCGTAATGCCGGTGCGCGTGTGACCGAAGATGTTCTTCGGACCCTTGTTTTGGCAAATCATCTTCTCGGCGTTAATCGAGTTCTTGTTATGCCGCATACCGATTGCCGGATGGCCTTGGCGGCCGAAGCAGAGATGCACGCGGCAATATTTGAAGCTTCTGGTATCGATTCACGTGGAATCGAAATCAGAACGGTGTCAGATCAGGCAGCAGCATTGGTTCTTGACGTGACCCGAGTTCGTGCTTATCCGTTACTCTCGAAGTCACTGGTCGTAGGTGGAGCTATTTTCGACGTGCACACAGGCCGTCTTATTCCCCAAGATCTATAATTTAAATAGTGAAATGAGGAATCCATGAGAGTTGCAGTGGTTGGTGCCGGGCCCTCCGGTATCTACGCGGCTGAGCACTTAGCTTCGGAATATCAAGTAGAAGTTGATGTCTACGATTCCCTTCCTGTGCCATTTGGATTGGTTCGTTACGGAGTTGCGCCGGATCATTTACCAATCCGGTCCGTGAGGGACAAGTTGGCCCAAACATTTGAAAACCCACTAGTTCGTTTTCGTGGAAATGTGAAAATCGGTGGAGACATTTCGACCGAGGAACTGCATGAACATTATGACGCCGTTGTTTACACCTACGGAGCCTCCCTTGATCGAGAACTGGGTGTTGAAGGTGAAGATCACCGAAGCAGTATTGCTGCTACAGCATTTGTCCGTTGGTACACGGGGCATCCGGATGCAGTCGACTTCGGAGACTTTTTAGACAAAGTGACCGACATCGCTGTCATTGGCTTAGGCAATGTTGCCGTGGACGTGACGCGAATCCTGATGAAACCGATCTCTGAACTTGAACATACAGATATTCCCCAGCACGTCTTGGATGCACTTGCGCGCAGCACGGTCCAGCACGTGCATATCGTCGGTCGACGGGGCCCTGCTAACGCGACTTTCACTACAAAGGAGTTAAAGGAACTTGGTGAAATCCCGGGAGTAGATGTGAAAGTTAATCCTGCTGATCTGCCCGACAACTTCGCGGAAGCCAGCGCCGGTAATAAGATTGTGGCTCGAAATTTGGATGTAATGTCGGAATGGACAAAGCGCGCTGCCCAAGGAAATCGAAGTATTGAATTTCATTTTTATAGCGTCCCAGAAAGTATGGATTTTGAAAGTGGAATCTTGCGTGTAAACACCATGAAAATTGACGAGCAAGGTCGCCTTTCACCAACGGGGGGTGAAACCCAAATTGCTGCTGAGTTGGTTATTCGAAGTATTGGATACCGCGGCGAAGGACTGCCGGGTGTTCCTTTTGATGACGGCAACAGCGTGATACCCAGCGTCGACGGAGCAATAATAGGTCTTGAAAATTGTTATGTAGCTGGCTGGATTAAGCGCGGCCCCACTGGAATTATCGGTACAAATAAGAAAGATGCGGTCGCCGGCGTAAACGCCCTTTTCGCCAATAGACGTGAGTTGCAGGATTCAAGCTCAGAGCGAATTGATCAATTACTGGTTGATCGAAACGTAAAGGTTATAGATTTTGAGGGCTGGAAAAGAATTGATGCACACGAAAAAAACCTTGGTCAATCTCGCGGAAGAGAGCGCACGACCGTGCACGATCGCGAGGATTTAATTCGGATCGGATTGGGACTCTGACCATTTGATAGCGCATACAGTACGGGTGTGCCTTGTGAAAAAACTTTATTCACATCAGCCGACGAAATGGTTGAGACACCCCGACAAGACCCGGTCACGCGATATTCGGCGTGTCAGATCTTCGGGTGTTACGGATTCATCGATTGGCTAGCTTCCGATCTACATTATGAATAAGCATTAAGCATCGAGTATTGAGTATTGTTTTTTGGTTCAGCTCCACATGATGCGACTGAATCAACATCGGTGGCGGCGACCACGAATGATCCGGCAACTCCATCGATCACCACTTCAATGTGAAAATCACTATTGATTTGCTGGCACGATTGAAAATCTGGCGTGGCAGGCCAGAGGAAGACTTGGACTACCTGTTCCGCCGGTGAAAGCCGGGTACTTCCTCTCACGAATTGCGGGCTGACTTCACCTTTATCAAGGAGAGTTGAAACGGCAATGAGATCAAGTCGCCCGAGGACGAGATTTTGTGGCAACCAGATTGCAGTTGGAGCAAATCGATGTCCACCTAAATGAGTGCACTCGAGAATGTGCGAGAACGACTCGGGTGCGAGCGACTCTTTGCATTGGGTGATCAAGTTCCGGCCGAAAGTGGCACAACATTGATCACGTTTGCCGTTGGTACAGATCAACAGCAACGGCGATGAGATGTTTGTAAACCGCAAGTCAGGTAGTCCTTCTGCATTTAATGTCCCTTGTCGCAATTCACCAACGGAATTCGAATACCAATAGGTTGAAGTTGGGTGCGGATCTACGTGTTGGGGGGATCGGGCAAGCAGGATCTTGGCATCATGGGCATGTGCCCAAATTTTGAGATCCTGAGAGACCAGGGTTTCAACAGGACGCTCACCCCAAGCGCCCTGGTGAAAAAGAATTAGCCACGAGTCCGAGGTCGGCGCGGTTCCGGCCAGGGGGGATTGCGAGTTGAGAACGCTGCAAGGAGTGGAGGTCGACACTATTTAGGCTTCCAATCGAATAATAATTGGACCACCGATTGCATCAATTGGATACGTTAATGGGGTGCCTGTTGCATCACGCTTACCATCTGTTTCGGGAAGGCTTGCGGCTTTGCCGCTTGACGTTGCTGCTCGAGCGGGTGCCGGGCCACACCATGCTCGAAGTAGGCAGTCTTCACCGGAACGAAACTTGTGGGCACGAACACCAGAAGTTGCCCGGCCTTTGCCCGGATACTCGGTGAAGTCAGAAACCTTCCCGTGCCCTAATTCGGTCCCAGGAAGCGCTTGACTAGAACCTGAGACACTCACTACGACATTAACAACGCTGGGGTCCACAACGCCGAAGAAGATTATTGGGGAGTGAGAAGTCTTCATTCCTGTGACACCGCCCGCGGATCTTCCCTGTGTTCGGACGGCGGTAGCGGGAAAGTGGAGTAACTGCGCGGCGGTAGTTATGAACACTAAATCGCAAACATTGGCATTTTTTTCGTCCAATGCAACGGCCCCCACCACGGTGTCGTTGCCAATAAGGCTGATGACGTCCCACACGGGACGATTTATCGCGTGGGTTGATGCCAGTCGTTTTACCAGTCCGTTGCGGGTGGCCAATATGAAAGGCGACTCAAGGTTAAGGACGGCAACGGGGGACTCGGTCTTGTCTAAGGAAAGAAAAGCACCTATCGGGGCACCTCCGCCGAGGCCGGGGACACCGGTTGTTGGAGGAATCGCCGGAATGTCAACGACGGAGATTCGATGAATATTTCCCATTGAGGTGAGAATTCCTAATTCGCCCCGTGAGGTGCCGCGAGCGGAAGAAATGACGACGTCATGATTGCTTCGAGGGTTTACGTCGTGATGAGCAGAGATCTCGGTACTGATCGAAGATGTTCGAGCGATGAGTCCGGTGCTTGAAACTAGGACGACACAGTCTTCGTCGGGAATTTCAAGCGACGGGTTGTTGGCTATCGCAGGGGAACCAATGGATTCAAGGAGTAACGTTCGACGCGGGCTGGCATGTGCCAAACTGACTTGCGCTAATTCGGTCGAGACGAGTGAACGAAGACGAGTTTCACTAGTGAGGAGTGCTTCGAGTTCACCAATTGTTGTGCGCAATTGATCCGCTTCCCTATCTAGTTCAATACGAGAGAACTTGGTAAGCCTGCGCAAGGGCATTTCGAGAATGTAATTCGCTTGAAGTTCAGTGAGGTCAAAGATTTCCATGAGGCGAGTTCGCGCAGCAGCGGTGTCGTCGCTGTCACGAATGACTTGAATAACTTCATCAATATCAAGAATTGCAATGAGTAAGCCGGCAACAAGATGTAATCGGTTAGCCGCAACTTCCTTCCGGTAATGACTCCTTCGCGTTATCACATTTATCCGGTGGTCTATAAAAACCTCGATAATTTGTTTGAGTCCCATGGTTACCGGTTGTCCATCGACTAGGGCGACCGCATTGATGTTAAATGAGTCTTCCATCGGGGTTAGTTTGAATAGTTGTTCTAGGACAGCTTCTGGCGAAAAAGCGCTTTTACATTCAATGACAAGGTTGAGTCCGGAGTCACCGTCGGTGAGGTCCACAATGTCGGATATACCTTGCAGTTTTTTACTTATTACTAAGTCTTTTACGCGCTCAATAACTCGTTCCGGGCCAATGTTTGCCGGCAACTCAGTGACGACAATTCCCCGTTTTCTTGGGGTAACCTGTTCGATTTTGGTCCGAGCTCTAACTTTGAATGTTCCTCGCCCACATTCGTAGGCATCCCGGATACCGTCAAGACCAATAATGACACCACCTGTTGCAAAGTCGGGTCCGGGAATGAAAGTCATTAACTCGTCCAAGGTGGCATTGGGGTGATCTAAGAGAAATCTTGTGGCATTAATTACTTCAGCGAGATTGTGTGGAGCCAAATTGGTCGCCATTCCAACGGCGATTCCACTCGCGCCGTTGACAAGCAGATTTGGGATTGCGGCCGGAAGTACGAGTGGTTCAACTTCACGTCCGTCATAATTCGGGGCAAAGTCCACAACGTCTTCGTCTATCCCCGCTGTCATGTCAATCGCGCTTTGCGCCAGTCGCGCTTCGGTATAGCGCATTGCTGCGGGTCCGTCATCGAGTGACCCAAAGTTGCCGTGGCCGTCAATGAGCGGAAGACGCAGCGAGAAGGATTGAGCCATACGAACGAGGGCATCGTAAATGGCCGAGTCGCCATGGGGGTGCAACCGCCCCATGACTTCGCCAACAACACGGGCACTTTTAACGTGACCTCGATCCGGACGAAGGCCCATCTGATTCATCTGAAAAAGAATTCGACGTTGTACGGGTTTTAATCCGTCACGCGCATCAGGAAGTGCGCGGGAGTAAATGACGGAATATGCATACTCCAAAAAAGAGTCGCGCATCTCATCAGCGACGTCAGTGTCAATTATTCTTGTAACACCGTTTCCAGTGTCCTTTTTTACGGCCATGTGTGTGGCATTTTCCTCTCAAAGCAGGTACCTAACCAGGCACTTGTTCACCGGTGAGTGTGGTGGCTCCAACCTGACCAAGCACTCCTGAGGCCAGAATAGTCCCTGCCGCTATGGAAGCGGGGATCTCTCGACCTGCGAGCCATGCGTTAAGAAAGCCGGCATTGAAAGCATCGCCCGCGCCAGTGGAGGACGTCAATTTTTGAATTGTTGGGACCGGACTCGTGAAATTGTGAACGTAATCGCTTTGGGCACGCACGGGTTGGGAACCGTCAGTAACAACCACGGTGGGTGAAGACGGATACAGCGCGGTTGAAATCAGATCCAGATCACAATCATTTTTCATATTGTTATCTCCGATTAACAGTCGAGTGATTTCACGCGCTTCGTCGGCGTTGGAGAGCAGCAGATCGCACATGCCCATTGCGGCAATTAGTCGCTCGCGGTTGGGCGCAAGTAACGCACTCGACGCCGGGTCCAAGCTGATGCTTGCGCCGGCCCTTCGAGCAGCCGCAAGGTAGTCAAGTGCGGTGCTTCCGCTCACTTCATGAAAAAGCATGTATGCCGAAATGTGAACGTGAGTTACGTGAGTGGTTGCCAGCAGATCATGCAAGTGTGTGTCAGAAAATTGTGCATTGGCCCCGGAACTGGGAATCATGGTGCGCTCCCCGTCATGCTCATTAAGAATCAAGCAGATCCCCGTCAACTCGTTTGGAACTCGTTGAAGCAAAATGTGAACTTGGGAACTCGCGATCTCCCGGATTAAATAGTCACCCATGGGGTCGGCTCCAACTGCGCCAATCAGTGAAACATTTACGCCGCAACGGGCCAGCCACGTCGCCGTATTTGCCGCACTGCCACCGGGACTCAAGGTGGCGGGGGAGGGAAAGTCACTACCCCGGGCCGAGGTGAGTGCTTCGAGGGAGCTAACACCAAATGCAATGTCGACCATCAGATCGCCGAGAACGTGCACCGAAAGGGCGTCCATGTGAATTTATTCCTGGGTAATCTCGCGTGAATCTGCGACGGCAATGCGAGCAGCAAGTTCAGCGTTTCGAACGATGATCTCAGTATTAACCACCAAACTTTGACCGTGGGTCGCCCGATGGAAATGGTCAAGAAGAAACGGAGTTACGTTCTTGCCGGCAATTTTTTTCGAGTCCGCTAGTTTTAAACCTTCAACCAGAACTTGATCATGGAGATCAGGGTCAAGTTGACGCTCTACAGGTAGGGGATTGGCAATTACCAGCCCCGAACTTATTTCTAAAGCGCGTCGGGCCGCCATTACGTCGGCAATCTCCGTGGGGTCTGCCAGTGACCAGTCGACGTAAAACCCAGAATCGCTGAGATAGAAGCCTGGAAATTGATGGGAACCGTAAACGACCACGCCGACATTGAGGGTTTCAAGTCGTTCCAGGGTGGCTCCAACGTCTAGAATCGATTTGACGCCCGAACACACAATCGTGATGGGCAATTGACTTAGTGCCGTTAGATCAGCGGACTCATCCCAACTTTCCCGTGCATGGCGGTGAACGCCCCCGAGGCCACCCGTGGCGAAGACTCCAATGCCGGCGAGGGTGGCTAAGTGACTGGTTGCTGCGACGGTTGTCGCAGCAAATCCTTTGCGTGCGGAGACCGTGGCGAGGTCGCGGATGCTTGTTTTAACGACATCATCGCGGGTGGCTATCTGCTCCAATTCTTCTTCTGTGAGACCGATATGAATCCGACCCTCGAGCATCGCGATCGTCGCGGGCACGGCGCCCCGGGAACGAACAACATTTTCCACCTCTAGGGCAACACGCATATTTTCGGGGCGGGGGAGTCCGTGGCTGATAATGGTGGATTCCAGAGCCACGATGGGGGTGCCCGCTTTGAGAGCTTTGGACACCTCCGCGGTGTAGGAAAAAAGACCCGATTTTTGGTTCGGTAAATTCACGTGTTGACCCTAACCCCTAGACTGTGCTTCAATGAATACCGGTGTGCTAGAGCAGGCGCTCCAGAGTGATTTAGAGCGACACGGCTACTACCCCCAGCTGGTACTCCAGTCGTTAAACAGTGCGCTGGGTGCGGAAGGCTTGCTCGCCTACGTTGTGCATCAAGAAGCCACGTTTGAGCGGGATGAGTTGCGCCGGCACATGAGTGTTTTGGCACTGACGCACACTCGTCTGATTGTTTCTCACACCGACGAGCACAGCCATGATGGCGATCTTTATGCATCAACTTCCAATGAAAGCGTTCGTTTGGGAGCAATTGACACGGTCGTGGTCAATCAGGTGGTGAAGAACCCGCTAGGGACGGAAGGACCCTGCATCTCTGAAGTGGTTCTTTCAGTCGGTTGGGGCGCTGTCAGTCGAATTGAATTGGAACCCGCGGCATGTGGTGACCCCGATTGTGATGCGGAACACGGATATGTTGGCACGACCACCAACGACGATTTTTCGCTGAGGGTTTCACAGGCCGCTGACGGAGACGAAACGGTCGCGCAGGTTCGTGATTTTGCCGACGCATTGTCTCAGGCCAGCGTGTCGGGCAAAAACTAGCTCGCTGTGCACCCGATGCAATCTCAGCCCGTTAACAATTTTGGGTTTGAATTAAAGGACGTCATACCGAGTGCGATTTATGCTCTCAATGCGAAGTTGCTCCCGTCGGGACCAGCAGATTCCCGACTCGATATTGCACCGTCCTCACATGTCGTGGTTTTACTCATTGATGGACTTGGCGAACTTCAACTGCAAGACTTTGGCGCCGGCTTATTTCTAACCCAATCGATGACTCCAACCCCAATGAGAACGCAATTTCCCAGCACCACACCCGTTGCATTGGCTTCCTTGGGAACCGGACAGAGTCCCGGCCAGCACGGGTTCGTTGGGGCTAGTTTTTATCTCCCAGAGGAAGATGCGCTACTTGCGCCATTAAAGTGGGGCTCATCGCCGCATCCAATCGCCATGACACCGTCGGCGCCGCTGTTTGAATGGGCTGCGGGAAACGGAATTGATGTTGCGAGCATAGCTCGGGAAAAGCACCGAAATTCTGGGATCACCAAGTCGGTACTTCGAGGTGGTGTGTATCTGGGTGCGGCCGAACTGGTGGAAATGGAAAGAATCGTTGTCGATCGAATTGAGAATGCCAGCGCGCCAGCGCTGACCTATATTTATTGGCCTGATCTGGATCGAATTGGGCATGTGCACGGCCCCGGTTCACAGCCTTGGCGCGACGAACTCATTTCAATTGACTCGTTTATCGGGCGTTTGGCCAACGTAATTCTGGACCGACCTCATGCCGGTGTCAGTCTGGTCGTGACATCCGATCACGGAATGGTGTATTGCCCTGCAGAGCGTCGGATTCTGCTTGAATCCGAAGTCGATCTGACACGTGATGTGAAAATGATTGCCGGAGACCCCCGCGCCCGACACGTATATACGCGGTCCGGAGCAGCCGTTGACACCGCAATGCGCTGGCAAGCTCGGCTAGGCAACGATTTTTCTATCGTCCTACGGGAGGAACTTGTTCGTGGAAGTCTATTCACGAATCTGGATCCTGATTTTCACCAAAGACTGGGGGATTTCATGGCGATAGCCCAAAGTGATGCACTGCTCGCCAGCAGTTCAGACACTCGTACCTCGGCACTTCTTGGCCAACATGGATCCGTTTCGGCCGCCGAAATGCAAGTGCCGCTGAGAATCTTTCAGACCGGATCCAGCGGATAACTACTCGGATCGGCATGGCCCGGTATCGCTGGAATCAACAGACATGGAATTATGCGACGGTGGCCGAACTCATTTATTTCGTGGGGACGATGGACTGCGGTAAATCAACATTGGCTCTGCAGACAGATCACAACCATGCCAGTCGTGGAAGGTCTGGGATTGTTTTCACTAAATTTGACCGAGCCGGAGAATCGGTACTTTCGAGTCGACTGGGACTGGAAGTGCCTGCCGTTGAAGTAAGTGATGGCTTAAACCTTCGTAGGTTCGTGGTGGACCGGCTCTCAAATGGCCATCGGATTGACTACCTGATTTGTGACGAAGCGCAGTTTTACTCCCCAGAACAGATTGAACAGATCGCGCAGTTGGTTGATGATCTAGCGATTGATGTATTCGCGTTTGGGATCTTGACCGATTTTCGGACGAAACTTTTTCCAGGATCGGCGCGGCTCTTGGAACTTGCTGATCGAGTTCAATACCTGCAAGTTGAAGCTTTGTGTTGGTGTGGCAATCGTGCATTGCACAACGCCCGAACGGTTGATGGCGAAATGACAACTGAAGGTGACCAAGTGTTGGTGGGTGATGTCAGTGGCGCCGGCGAGACTTCCTATGAAGTGCTGTGTCGGCGACATTATCGGGCCCGTTTAACGTCATACCGGGCAAATAACGCACACATGTCCCGTGACCCGCTGCCGTTTGAGACGGGATAAACCCAGGTCCCGGCGCACGGCTAGTCCTCGGTCGAAGTTGCACCAAAAAGGATTTCGTCCCAACTGGGAACTTTGGCCCTACCTTTTCGAGTTTTCTTAGAAGGCGCCGGTGTGGATTCCTCGGGAGCCGGCGACACAGATTCGACGAGCTCTGGTTCGACGAGTTCTGGTTCGACGGGCTCTGGTTCTTCGATAGTGAATAATTCGGGAACAGCACTCAGTTTCACGGGGGCAATGCGGCCCGAATTCGTCTCTACGATAATTGTTGACTCACGCGATGCAGGCGAAATAGTCTCACGGGTCGGTTCAAGTCCCATCAACGTTCGCGCTAGTGGGTTTAATGGATTTACCGACTTGCCAGCAGGTTCGTAGGACCAATTGGCCGTGTCGGTACCGGCACCATCTTGAACCTGCACCTGAACCAGCCACTGACCTTTAACGTAGGCGCTATCCCAGACAAGTTCGTCGGTCTTGCGGCCGAGGGAATCACTTACGACCATTTCAAGGCTGGCACTGCCACGGGATTGATGTAATTGTACTTCCCGCGCACACTGGGCTACGTAGGCGCGCTCACGCAGCGGCGGTTCGGCATAGCGGACAACACGGGTGACATCCCACCCGGTTTCTTGGGCCACAAATTCAGGAGCCTCACCAGCGCGAACACGCTGTTGAACTTCTCGTGGACTTAAGGGATTCAGGGGATGCTCCTTGTTAAAAAGTGTTGTGATTTCCAACTATAACTTACTCCCCATCGTGTTGTTTGAGAAACGCGCCGGGCGCAGGTCCAGGTACCGGGTCCTGATTGAGTGAAAGTGGAATACCGAAAGATTGATCACCGCGGCGCGCCGCGAATGCACTATTCCACCTTTTCTGAGCGAAAACAGCGCTGCTGAATGCAAGCGCGGCACCCAGTGTTCCCAACCCAAATGCATACGGCGTCCCAAGTCGATCCACCAGAAGTCCACTCAACGAGGCGCCTAGAGCGAAACCGGCAGCCAGACCTGAATTGGTCCAGGTGAGGCCTTCCGTTAGTAACTTTGAGGGAACAAGTCGTTGTGTGAGTGAGAAGGTACAGATGAGAGTGGGAGCTATCGCAAATCCCGACAGTGACGCAGCCACAATGAGAACGGGTACCGAACCAATAAAAGCTAGTGGCAAGACAATAATCGTTGTTGCAAGTGTCGTGTAGGCCAATTGTCGAGATAACGGAGCACTGAATTGGCGACTTCCATAAACGAAACCGCCAATTAAGGAACTGGCGGCCCAGAGCGCCAAGGTGAGCCCAGCCAACTGGGGATTGCCTGCCTGTTGCATAAATGCGACCACCGCAACATCAAATGTACCGAAAAGCGTGCCGATACCAACCGCGACCAAAACAATCGAGGTCATGCCCTTAAAGGCGAATGCAGAACCTTGACCCTTGTGATCGGTTCGGTGCACAGGAGGTGGAGCAGATCCACCCAGTGCCGCCAATAGCAGCGCACCCACGAGAGTGATTACAGCTCCCACCAAGATGGGACTCGCAAAACTCACATTAAATGCCAGCGCTACCGCGATGAGTGGGCCGACGGTGAAAATCAGTTCGTCGAGAATACTTTCCCAAGCAAACGCGCTGTGCAGCATTCGTTCGTTTTTGTTGGTGAGGTATGCCCATCGGGTGCGAACGAAGGAACCAAATGATGGAAAGGTCGCTCCCGCTATTACCGCGAGAATGCTTTGAGTGATGCGGGAAAAATCCTCGGTCACGGCATAAACAAAAGCAAACAGTGTGATCGAAAAGATACTGGGCAAAGTAATAAGAATGATTCGTTGCCCGTATCTGTCGCTCATCCGGCTCGAGATCACCGCTGCTAAGGCGGCCGTGAGCGTGAAGATGGCTTGGATGAAACCTGCAAAGGCGTAGGAGCCAGTTGAGTTACTAATAAAAAGCAGGATCCCGAGGCCAATCATGGCGAGTGGTAGCCGGGCTATAAAACCTGCGCTGGAAAACTTTGCGGCGCCGTTTTGTTTCAACACTTCAGCGTAGGGTTGGTATATCGATTTCAACATGGCACGGGAACGCTACCGTGAGCTTGGTACTCAATTCGCATAACGGTAGGGGTATGACAGTCTGAGGGCATGGAGAGCTCACTTGATTTTCTGTTAAAAAAGCATGAACTCGCTCAACTGGCTTGGGATTGTGCGCAGGGCGCTGGCGCTTTTTTAAAAAATGAGAGACCCAAGAATCTTAATATTGATACCAAATCCAGTGCTTCGGACTTAGTGAGCGAGATGGATCGAGGTGCCGAGGCTTTGATAGTGGATCTGATCACCGCTTTACGGCCCGAAGACTCGATTTTAGGTGAGGAGGGATCCAATCGAATTGGTGATTCGGGGGTCCGGTGGATTATTGACCCACTTGATGGAACGGTGAACTATTTATTTGGGATTCCGCTATGGGGAGTGTCGGTCGCGGTTGAAATTGATGGGGTGGTGCAACTTGGCGTGATTGCGATTCCCGAGACCAATAAGAGTTATGTAGGCGTATCTGGCGTCGGTGCCTACTGCGTCACCGGTGAATCGCTTGAAAAATTAATAGTTCGTGAAAGCAGCGAAATTGAAAGCGCCATAATTGCAACGGGTTTTGGATATTCATCCGTGCGGCGAGGGCTACAGGCTGAAGTAGTTTCCCTGCTACTCCCGCAGATCGCGGATATCCGACGATCTGGATGTGCTGTTGTTGATTTGTGTTGGTTGGCGAGTGGATTTATCGATGGCTATTTCGAAATAGGTCTTAATCCTTGGGATTACGCAGCCGGAGCGTTGATCGTTGCCCTTGCTGGGGGTCGAGTAGAAGCACCGATCGATGGCGATCTTGGCAAACTTTTGATCTCAAGTACCCCGGTCATTTTTAAAAAATTTGAGGAAATTTTGTTCACAGCCGGGGCACATGACTTACTCACTAAGGAGTCTCAAGTCTGCTAAATACCAGCTCGCATTTTTAATGTAGATTTGAGCGAAAGGTTCAACGTCGGCGCTAGTCACTACTCCTTCGGTTACCGTGGCAGGAACCCCGAGAGCTCTCGCGTTGGGTGGAACAACCTTGTTATTGCCCACGAGGGCGCAAGCGCCGACAAGTGAGGTTGGACCAACAACCGCGTTGTGTAAAACAACCGCGTGTGAGCCGATCAGTGAGCCCGACTCAATGCGACACCCCTCCAGATGTACGCCATGCCCAATAACACAGTTGTCCCCAATCACCGTGTCGTGAGTTGAAGTGCAGTGAATGACAGTGCCATCCTGAACCGAAGTTCCCGACCCGATCACAATTTTTCCATGGTCACCGCGTAACACCGCGCACGGCCAAATACTTGACCCAGGCCCCACGCTGACGTCACCGATAAGCACGGCATCGGGATGCACGAATGCCGTTGGATCAATTGTTGGAGTCTTCTCTCCCAGTGCATAAATTGGCATGTCATATCTTCTCATTGATCGGGGGCATTTTGGTGGAAGAGCGCCGAAAGACACCCAACTGCGGACGTGGAATGTGTATGGGGCACAATCTGCGCGCTACCCGGAAGTGATTTCTGGGCCATCGCAGAATCGAAGGGAATGGAGCACAATGGCTACCGATTACGACGCCCCTCGCAAAACCGATGAGGAGCTCGCTGAGGACAGTCTGGAAGAACTCAAAGCCCAGCGCGCCGAGAAAGCTTCCTCGCCGGTTGATGTCGATGAAGCCGAACTAGCCGAGTCTATTGAGTTGCCAGGCGCCGACCTGTCGGGGGAAAACTTATCCGTGGAGGTTGTCCCCAAGCAGACTGATGAATTTACCTGCACGTCGTGCTTCTTGGTGCATCACCGAAGCCAGCTAGATCACGAGGGTAAATCAGGACCTATTTGTAAAGAGTGCGGCTAGCCTTTTCTCGCTAACAATCTAAAGACCGCTACCTCGACCACGGCTGCACTGGCCGCGGTTAATGCCGCCCACGCTAAAGCCGAACTTAACTTCACGGTTGTGTCCTTCGAATTTGGGGCAGCGTGACCGCTCAAGGAGCGGTAGCTGGAATCGAGCGCTTTGCGAACCACCCACGTTGCTCCAATTGCCGCTAACGGAGCTAGTACGTGGACTAGTAAATGGTTCTCGTCCGCAGTCGGATTTTGGTCCTCTGATTTGACGTGAGCAGAAGGCGTTTTGGCGTCTGACATGGTACTTGTCTATCACCGCAATACCAGTTAATGGCCTTGGGGTCCCCTGGCTGAGTCAATGGCCTGAATTAATTTGTCGGGAGATCGGCTCGACAAACACCAATGGCCGTGCGGGTCAAGCGGGTCAGAAATTTCCAACTCAATAACGGGGAGTTTCCCTTTGATAATGCTAAAAGCAGTGTCGTTGCGCACGCCGCGTGAGACGTCCAGCCGCTGCTCGTGGCTGAGTTCTTGGGCCGAACCAATGGTGGCAAGATCGACACTTGCCCGACCAGCGGTGAGGACAGCGCGACCATCAAAGACGTCGACCCGGATTTGCGGAGCGGTCGTCACGGCGAAGATGAAGTAGATCGCCCCGATAATAAGCCCCAATGCAATTCCTGTCAGAGAGCCAAAGGCCGCCGAGTAGGCAACTCCCACCATGAGGAAAAGACCCAGGCCTAACAATAAAATTGTTGGTCCCGGTAGTACTCGCTCCCGATATAGCATCCTCGAAGTATGGTGCATGATCTTCGGAGTATGGTGCATGCCTTATGCGTACGAAACCCTCGGGATACGACCTTCCGCCCGGCGCGATCCTGCCAGAACGTGCTCCACATGCACCCCGACTTGGTGATCAAATCCCTTCACACTTCGCTTCTTGTTTTGGGTGTGGACCAGATCACGAGACTGGGTTACACATGCTCATGTACGCCGGCGCTGATTTAAGTGTCGAGGGATCCTTCACGGTCACGCAGCATCATCAAGGGGCACCCGGACTCGCCCACGGTGGCTTACTCAGCGCGGCTCTCGACGAAGTTCTGGGGTCATTGAACTGGTTGCTGGGTGACCCTGCCGTCACGGGACAATTGCAGTGTGAATTCCTCAAACCCGTTCCCGTTGGTTCCGTTCTACATATGCGCGCTCAAATCTTGGGTAAAGAAAGACGCAAAATATTTGCGGTGGCAACGGCTCGCCTCAATGACGCGGATGGCCCGATTGCACTTGTTGCGAATGCGATTTTTATTCAAGTGAGTATCGAGCACTTTCTCCAAAACGCCGACCGTTCAGTGATTGAGTCCACCAAACCCGGTGCCCGTGATTTTGAGGTGAATCCGTGATTCCCGAAATCCTTATTCAACGACTAGACCTCGATTTTCCGCTGCCACAATTTGAGTATCCGGGAGATGCGGGACTCGACCTTCGCTCACGAATTGACGTGAAACTAACACCCGGTCACCGAGTGCTCATCCCCACCGGAATCTCGATCGCGTTGCCATCGGGATTTGTCGGTCTCATTCACCCAAGAAGTGGACTGGCGCTGAGATCTGGTTTTACCGTGTTGAACGCCCCCGGGACGATCGATGCAGGTTTTCGGGGAGAGCTGGCGGTAATCGGTTTTAACTCCGATCCAGTATCCAAGGTTGTAATCTCGCGCGGAGATCGAATCGCGCAACTTGTCATTCAACAGATTCCACGGTTCAACCTGGTCGAGGTCACCGAGTTGCCGGGGTCGGTCAGAAGTGAACAGGGTTTTGGATCCAGCGGTGGATTTCACACCAAACCGATACAGGGTTAGGCCACTCGAATTCGCACTGAGAGGATATGCCCATGGCGTATCGCAGAGGTATTGATGGTGGTCCATGGGATGAATCTGACTCCGCGGCGCCGAATGGGGAAGGTGATGCCGGACGCGCAATGAGTTTCGGGGCACTGCGACTTCAGGTTCCCGAAGGAGTTGAAGTTCAGGTCCAAGCGGATCAAGCTTCCGGCCGGATTTCACAATTGACGTTGCGTGACGGAGATAGTGGAATGCAACTTCAGCCGTACGCATCGCGTAAATCAGGAGGCATGTGGTTAGAGGTAATTGATTCACTCAAATCCTCCATTAACTCCTCCGGGGGACTGGTCGAAACCGCTGAGGGACAATTTGGCACTGAAGTTGTGGCCCAGGTTCAGGCGTCGGGCGACGGTGGTTCACTACAACCGGCTCGGTTTGTGGGAGTTGACGGACCTCGATGGTTTTTACGGGCCGTGTTTATGGGCAGAGCGGCACGAGACACCCAGGCAGCACTTCGGCTTACCCAGATATTTGAAAGCGCATTTGTATTTCGAGGTGGTTCGGCCATGGCGCCCGGGGCACCCATGATTCTGAATTTGCCCGCCAACACGAATACTGATCAAGCGGTACCGGTGAACGCACCTGACTTGAATCCATTTGTTCGTGGCCCCGAAATAACGGAAACTCGATAGAAATCATGAATTCATTAGGTCGTGCTTTCCGCAAGTTCACTGCTTCGAGCGCGGAACTTGAATCAGAAGAACTACGTGATCGCTTCGGTGCGTTAGCTGATGCGCAGACGAAGCAGATTAATCAATGTCAACCCGGTGCCCAAATTGAAGTCGTCGGAACTGTTCGAAGCGTCAGCGTGCATCCGTCGATCAAATCTCCCTCCCTTGAAATTGAACTTTACGATGGTTCGGGAGTTGTCACCGTTGTGTGGATGGGACGCCGAACTATTCCAGGAATTGTCGCGGGTCGAACCATGAAAGTATGTGGGCGTCTCACCTGCAATACAGAGCGCCCCACCATTTTTAATCCGCGATACGAATTGAGACCTTTGTCCCGATGAGTGAACCCGAGCAGATCGACCCAGAGAAGATTGACCCCGATTCACGCACTCATAATCACCAAGGTGCGGATCCCGGAGCTCACATAAATTTTAAACACGAGAGCGCAGCCGACGTCCGCGCCGAACGGATAATGCTCGATCGGGCAATTGGCGGGTGGCGAGGTCTTTTTGACAGTGGCGCCCCAACCCTCGTATTCGTCATTGTTTACCTTGTTGTCCCCAATAATTTACAGGTTGCCCTATGGTCGGCGCTCACCGTCGGCGTCACGATCGCCGTGTTCCGGATTTTCCGGAAAGACTCGCTACAACAAGTGATTGCTGGGCTTGTTGGGGTAGGTATTGCGGCTGGTTTTTCAGCGTGGACGGGGAGAGCTGAAAACTTTTTCCTGCCAGGCCTTCTCACGAACGCCGTCTACGGCACCGCATTCCTTATCTCCATTTTAGTTCGTTGGCCGCTCTTCGGCGTATTCCTCGGTTTCTTTACCGGAACCGGGACGAAATGGCGGGGGATACCGGAATACCGTCGCGCGGCTGCGGCAGCAACTTGGATCTGGGTCAGCATGTTCTTTTTGAGACTGACCGTTCAATTACCCTTGTACTTGGCGGGGGCGGTCGGGGCACTGGGTGTAATGAAGGTTGTCATGGGTTGGCCACTGTTTTTGGCGGGTGCTTATTTCACTTACCGACTGCTACAACCGATCCACAATAAATTGGAAGCAACAAAACTTCAGGAATGAGCCAGCATTTTTCGTAGGGCGTCTTCTTGGCGTGGTGAGGCAACAAAAATCAATTCGTCGCCGACTTCCAACGGATCATCTGCCGTTGGTGCGATTACTCGCTCACCCCGAACGATTGCGACGAGTGCGGTGTCATCTGGCCAATCTTGGGCGCCGACTCTTTGGCCGGCAACGGGTGAGTCCGAGGCCAAAGTTATTTCAAGTAGGTCTGCCTCGCCTTGGCGAAACGAAAAAAGTCTTACGAGGTCGCCGACGGAAACGGCTTCTTCGACCAAGGCTGACAGCATGCGCGGCGTTGAAACAGCAACGTCTACTCCCCACGATTGATCGAACATCCACTCATTTTTTGGATGATTTACCCGGGCGACAACCCGAGCCACCCCAAATTCCGTTTTAGCCAGAAGTGAGACAACCAAGTTCACCTTGTCATCTCCGGTTGCTGCCACGACCACGTCACACTCGGAAAGCCGGGCCTCCTCCAGCGCGGTTACCTCGCAAGCGTCGGCTATCAGCGTTTCGGCGCCTTCGACGACCCCTGGCCGGGCCAGTGCGGGATCGCGATCAAGAAGTAAAATTTGGTGGCCATTTTGAATGAGTTCTCGTGCGATCGCACGCCCAACTTTGCCGGCACCTGCAATTGCGACCCTCATGATTTTCCTTTCTCACCGAAAAGCGCGATGCCTTCAATTCGTGCACGTTCGCCGGGTGAGAATAGTAGATGAAGCGAGTCGTCCTGCTGGAGCACCAAGGTCTTCGTGGGTAGGACAGCTGCTCCGTAGCGAGTGACAAATGCAATCCGGGCACCGGTTGCCTCTTCCAACTCGGATGCGTTGCGACCAAACCACAACTCATGCAACGGAACCTCAGCCAATGTTACGGTGCCGGTTGGATCGGTGAATTCTTCGGTCGCACCGGTGGGGAGAACCGCTTTCATGATTTCGGTCACCGTCCACGAGACCGTTGCCACGGTGGGAATACCCAACCGCTGATAAACGGACGCGCGCTTTGGGTCATATATCCGAGCGATAACGTGTTCTACGCCATAGGTTTCCCGGGCGACCCGGGCACCCAGAATGTTAGTGTTGTCGCCGCTACTGACCGCAGCGAATGCGTGGGCTCGAATGATGCCGGCCGATTCCAAGGTTTCCCTATCGAAACCTACCCCCTTGACCGTGATCCCGGTGAAATTGGGACTGAGCTTACGAAACGCCGAGGCTTCTTGGTCGATAATGGCAACCGAATGCCCCTGTTGATCGAGATTGGTGGCAAGCAAAGAACCAACCCGACCACAACCCAAAATCACAATGTGCACATTCCCACGCTACACGTCGGTACCATCGCGTCACCACGCAATACGAGGTAGGTCTACCCTTGGGAATCGTGTCGATCGCAGATGGCTTAAAACGAGCCGTATTGGGCAGGGCCCTGCGCAGCGATCGTCTCTCAGAAACCTTGCTCCCCAAGAGAATTGCATTGCCGGTTTTTGCCAGCGATGCCCTGTCATCAAATGCGTATGCAACCCAGGAAATCTTATTGGTGCTATCCCTCGGCGGCGCCTCGCTCTTCGCCTTTGGGCCTTGGATTGCCGCATGCGTTGTTTTGGTTTATTTCGTTGTCATAGCGTCCTATCGGCAAAATGTTCGGGCTTATCCCAATGGAGGCGGAGATTACGACGTCGTTTCAGCCAACCTCGGGCCACGGTGGGGTGTCTTCGTTGCGAGTGCACTGTTAATCGACTACGTCCTCACAGTTGCCGTGTCAATTTCTGCCGCCATTGCAAACCTAGGATCAACAATTGGTTTTGTCGAACAACACAATGTTTGGTTTGCGGTTGGCGCAGTGGTAATTATTACGTTGCTGAACCTTCGCGGGGTAAAGGAATCGGGCAATATGTTCGCCATCCCGACGTACATATTTATTGCTTCAATATTCATTATGATCGGCGTTGCGATCTTCAAGTCAGTCACGGGGCAACCGATGTTGGCCGAAAGTGCCAACTGGGAGGTCGCACATGAAGGAACATTGACGGGTTTGGCACTCATTTTTTTACTCGCACGTGCATTTAGTTCGGGCACAACGGCACTCACCGGTATCGAAGCGGTTGCAAATGGTGTTCCGGCATTTAAAGAACCTAAGTCAAAAAACGCGGCGACGACTCTTGCGTTGCTCGGATTGCTCAGCATGTTGATGTTTAGTGGCATCACGTGGTTAGCCATGAAAACTGGTGTGCAAGTGACCCAGATTGACAGTGAATTAATCGGTCTTCCAGAGGGTGAGACCCAAAAGACCGTTATTATCCAAGTGGCTGCGGCCGTTTTTGATAACGCCGGTTGGGCGGTTTTATTCATTTCATTAGCCACCGCCCTTATCTTGGCTTTAGCGGCCAACACTGCTTTTAATGGTTTTCCCGTCTTGGGATCGATTTTGGCTCGAGATGGTTACTTACCTCGACAATTGCATACACGTGGTGATCGACTGGCATTTAGCAATGGAATTTTCGTACTCGCTGGTTCGGCGGCGCTCCTGATTATCGCATTCCAGGCGGATGTAACAAGACTGATTCAGTTATACATAATCGGGGTTTTCATCGCCTTCACCCTGAGTCAGTTCAGTATGGTCCGGCACTGGGGCAAAGTCTTGAAGTCAGAAGCGGATAACCGAGAACGACAACGTTGTAAGCGCTCTCGAGTCGTGAATGCCATTGGTTTCATCATGACGGGAACCGTATTGGTCATCGTTGTTATCACTAAGTTCACCAATGGCGCTTGGATTGTCATCGTGGCTCTCCCCATAATTTTTTACTTAATGTTGCGAATAAATAGGCATTATGACAAAGTCCGAAGGGAACTCGCCACACTTGAAACCGATCACGTCATGTTGCCATCACGGGTACATGCACTTGTTTTAGTTTCGAAAATCGATAAACCCACTTTGCGTGCCATTGCGTACGCGCGGGCTAGCCGACCAACGGTCATTGAGGCCGTTACCGCGAACGTGAATGATGCCGATACGGAGCGGCTACAACAAGATTGGGTTCGTCGTGACATTCCGGTGACGCTACGAATCCTCGATTCCCCCTACCGGGAAATAACAAGCCCAATAATCGATTACGTAAAGGAAATTCGTACTGAGTCGCCCAATGACTTGATCGCAGTATTTGTTCCGCAATATGTCGTTGGACACTGGTGGGAACAGGTATTACACAACCAATCTGCGCTAAGGCTCAAAAGTAGATTACTTTTTTCAAATTCAGTCATGGTAATCAGTGTCCCCTGGCAACTGGAATCAAGTGAGCACAGTCTCGAAAATGACTTCTAGTCCTGCCCTGGAAATCGGCAAACTTTATGTTGCTGAGATCGGTAATATTGCCCACGGCGGGCATTTTGTAACGCACGTGCAAGGGTGCATCGTCTTTGTTCGGGGTGCGTTGACCGGTGAGCGAGCAAAGATTTTAGTCACCCATAAGCGGCAAAAAGTCTATTTCGGTATTGCGCAGGAAATTGTTACCGCATCCGAGTTGCGGGTCACACCGAGTTGTGAGGCGAGCCGTTCCTGCGGGGGGTGCGACTTTCAATTCATAGCGCCCTCGTATCAACGCGCCCTCAAAACCAGCGTGCTCAAAGATTCATTAGAACGATTTACCGAACTCGATGCACTTCAGATCAAAAAAATTGTCGGCGAGGGTGTCCGCGTGCTAGGTGATGACTCTGGATTGGGTTGGCGTGAACGCGCACGATTTGTTTGGAATGGCGCATGGCAAATGCATCAATACCGAAGCGACACCCTGGTTGACACACCCGGTTGCACCACGGTTACCCACGAGATCGGTCGAGAACTTACGCGTCTTGAGCGAACTAACGAATTGGCACCTGGTGAGTACACATTCGTCCAGGGGCTCGAGGGCGTGAGTGTTTTTGGACCTGACGGACACGTTGCCGGGCCAAAATCAGTGAACCGGCACTTTGCCGGTAGCAATTGGGAGTCCAACCCACTTGATTTCTGGCAGTCCAACGCGGCACTTTTACCAGTAGTGCGGAAATGCATTGAAAATTCTGGGGCACTTTCAACGGGTGATATCTGGTGGGATTTGTATGCCGGCTCGGGCGTTTTCTCCCATGTCCTGTCTCAAGGAGTGGGAGTCATCGGTTCTGTTACCAGCGTGGAAGGTAACCGCACCGCGTCTCAAAGTGCACGAAAACGCTTCAACGAGTCAACAGATTCACATTGCACGAATGTTCGAGTCGTGAACAGCAGTGTTGAGTCCTTTATGAGCCACATGAGCGAAGTGGGAACAACACCGGACGGTGTTTTCCTCGATCCACCGCGTTCGGGAGCTGGGATTTCCGTGTGTGAAGTAATCCGTGAGATATCACCGCATTGGATTTTCTATCTTGCCTGTGACCCGGTTGCCTTGGCTCGGGACACCCGGGTGCTGTGCTCTGGTGGTGATTTTGAACTGAGCAGCCTTACGGCATGGGATGCATTTCCGATGACCCACCATTTCGAGTCGCTCGCGATTTTTACGAATCGTAAAGTATCTTGACGTCAAGATACTTGTGATATCTTGGTGCCAAGTAAATCGATCCGGGAGGTCCAATGACCAGTTTGAATTCGTTCTCAGCGAAGGAAACCCTCACAGTTGGTGGTGCGGAATTTGACATCTTTGCCATTGACACGGTCCCCGGAAGTGCAAAATTACCCTACACCCACAAAATTCTGCTCGAAAATCTGCTGCGAACCGAAGATGGGGTCAACGTCACCGCAGAAACAATTCGAGCCCTAGGGGATTGGGATGCCGGCGCCGAGCCCTCCGAGGAAATTCAATTCACCCCGGCAAGAGTGATTTTACAGGACTTCACGGGAGTGCCCGTTGTCGTCGACCTAGCAACAATGCGTGAAGCGGTAATAGCCCTCGGTGGAGATCCCGAGAAAATTGAGCCGCTTAATCCGGTTGAACTCGTTATCGACCACTCCGTGATAGCAGATTTTTTTGGTACCCCAGACGCTGCGGTACGAAATGTGGCACTGGAATACGAGCGCAATAAAGAGCGCTACCAGTTTCTTCGTTGGGGACAGAGCGCCTTTGAGGAATTTAAAGTTGTTCCCCCCGGAACGGGAATTGTGCATCAAGTCAATATTGAGAATCTGTCGCGAGTCATTATGGCCCGCGGGGGTCAGGCCTATCCCGACACCGTTGTGGGAACGGACTCACACACCACCATGGTGAACGGTCTCGGGGTTCTGGGCTGGGGTGTGGGTGGGATTGAAGCCGAGGCGGCAATGCTGGGTCAGTCGGTCTCCATGTTGATACCTCGCGTCCTCGGTTTCAAACTCACAGGTGAACTTCCAGCCGGGGCAACAGCGACGGACTTGGTGCTCACCATCACGCAAATGCTGCGTGAACGCGGCGTCGTTGGCAAATTTGTCGAGTTCTACGGCGACGGAGTCGGGTCCGTTCCGCTGGCAAACCGGGCGACCATAGGAAATATGAGTCCAGAATATGGCAGCACGGTGGCCATTTTCCCCATTGACCAGGTCACTCTGGATTATCTCGCCTTAACGGGGCGAACTCCCGAGTCAATCGAACTGGTTCGGGCATACGCTCAACGACAGGGACTGTGGCATGACGCCCAACATGAACCCCGGTATTCAGATTCCATCGAATTAAATATGGGCAGCGTCGTACCCAGCCTTGCTGGCCCAAAGCGGCCACAGGATCGAGTCATTTTGGCGCAAGCGCAACCTATGTTCCAAAAGGCATTGGAAGACTTCACCAGCAATCCAGGCCAAAAAGTGCGGCTTGATATCTCAGGGGAACCCGTGGAAATCGGGCATGGCGCTGTGAGCGTTGCCGCCATCACCTCGTGTACAAACACGTCAAATCCCTCGGTCATGATCGGCGCGGGACTTTTGGCAAAAAAGGCGGTGGAACGGGGACTCACCCGCAAACCATGGGTTAAAACGACGTTGGCTCCCGGATCAAAGGTTGTCACCGACTATTACGAAAAATCGGGACTGTTGCCTTATTTGGAAAAATTGGGTTTCAACGTGGTCGGTTACGGATGCACCACCTGCATTGGCAACTCCGGTCCATTGATTCCGGAAGTATCCGCTGCCGTGAACACGCACGATCTCGTTGTCAGTTCGGTTTTGAGTGGAAACCGCAACTTTGAGGGTCGAATTAATCCTGAAGTCAAAATGAATTACTTGGCTTCACCACCTTTGGTGGTCGCGTACGCCATTGCTGGAACAATGGACACCGACTTGGTGAAGGACCCACTTGGTTTCGACCCAGAAGGTGTCCCGGTTTACCTCGCCGACATTTGGCCTTCCGCCACCGAAATCGAGCAGGTGATAGCCGACTCAATTGATTCACAAATGTATATTGATCGTTACCGAGATGTGTTTACCGGCGATGAAGAATGGCGCTCGCTGCCAACGCCAACCGGGAGCATTTTCCAGTGGGATCCACACAGCACCTACGTTCGTCGTCCGCCCTATTTTGAAGGAATGAAACGCGAACCCTCACCCGTCACCAACATCGCTGATGCGCGGGTGCTGGCCTGGTTGGGAGATTCGGTTACAACCGATCACATATCCCCGGCAGGTTCCATCAAGGTGGATTCACCGGCCGGAATGTATTTGAGTGAACATGGAATTGAACGAAAGGATTTCAATTCATATGGATCGCGCCGGGGAAACCATGAAGTAATGATTCGTGGGACGTTTGCAAATATTCGACTGAAGAACCTGCTAGCTCCAGGCACAGAAGGCGGCGTCACCGTTGACTTCACCCAAGAGGATGCACCGGTAATTACAATCTATGACGCGGCGATGAAGTACCAAAGTGAAAGTGTCCCTTTGATTATTTTGGCTGGCAAGGAATACGGTTCGGGGTCAAGTCGTGACTGGGCCGCAAAAGGCACGGCCCTTTTGGGAGTACGAGCGGTAATCGCCGAATCTTATGAACGTATTCATCGATCTAATTTGATCGGGATGGGCGTACTTCCCTTGCAATTCGCCGAAGGTGAAACGGCCCAGACAGTCGGGCTTTCGGGCAATGAAGTATTTGCGATTGACGGAGTTACGCAGCTGAACGCGGGCATCACACCCAAAGAGTTGATGGTGAGCGCAACATCGCCGAGTGGTTCCGTGACGCAATTCTCGGCGACGCTGCGGATAGACACTCCGGGTGAAGCCGAGTACTACCGCAATGGCGGAATCTTGCAGTACGTTTTACGCTCACTTCTGTGACAAACCCGCCAGCAGGATGGCCGAATGATCTTGTGTCGGCCCACGACCCAGAGTTTGCGGGGCAGGTTTCTCGTTGGGTGCTGGAGCGTTTGCCGGGCGAATTTCGCGCAACGGCAATCACCCGTGATCCGGTGGCCGCCGCATGGGTGCTCCAGGAGCGGGTGCGCAGTGATATCGAGTTAATGCGTCGGCTCTACGCCACGGCACGCACAAGTTCGGGTTCAGCGGCGCCTGCGGACGTATTGGAGTCCCTCAGCCAGGTGGGCGCACAGCTTTTGCGCGCCGAACGCGAGGTGAATTGCGTTGTGAGCGCTCTCACGGCGCTAGATCACGACAGGTCGAACACTTCTGATCTAGACTAGAGCGGTGCGATATTTGGAAGCAATCCGCGATCCCCGTGACGTTCGGGCGCTCCCCGCGGACAAACTTCCCGAGTTAGCCCGAGAAATTCGCGCCTTTTTGGTAGAGAAGGTTTCGGCTACGGGTGGTCATCTGGGTCCAAACCTTGGGGTTGTGGAACTGAGTATCGCCCTGCACCGGGTTTTCCGGTCGCCAGAAGACGCCATTATTTGGGATACCGGACACCAGGCTTACGTGCACAAAATTTTGACGGGTCGCGCTGCGGACTTTGACTCACTTCGCCAAGAGGGTGGGATCAGCGGGTACCCCAGCCGCAGCGAAAGCCCCCACGACATTGTGGAGAATTCGCACGCGTCAACAGCGCTTTCCTATGCGGATGGATTGGCCAAGGCCTGGCAACAACGCGGTCTACTGGGTGAACAGCATGTTGTAGCAGTCATCGGAGACGGCGCGTTGACCGGTGGAATGGCATGGGAGGCCCTTAATAATATCGCCACGGGGGAGAGACCAATCGTAATTGTCGTCAATGACAATGCCAGGTCATATTCACCAACGATTGGCGGGATGGCACAACACTTACACACCTTGCGTACCGCGCCAAATTACGAGAAGGTCATGGGCTGGGGAAAACGGGTACTGCTTCGTACCCCCGTCATCGGACCTCCTGTTTTTGACGCACTGCACGGCATGAAAAAAGGTGTCAAAGACGTAGTTGCCCCGCAAGGAATGTTCGAAGATTTAGGTTTGAAATATGTCGGCCCCGTTAACGGACACAATGAGGCTGAGGTTGAATTTGCTCTGAGCCGGGCCCGGGATTTTGAGGCACCCGTAATTGTTCATGTAATCACCCACAAGGGCCAAGGGTATGCCCCGGCTGAAGCCGACGAAGCCGATCGCTTCCACGGTGTTGGTGTCATTGACCCAGAGACTGGATTGCCCGTTATTGCTGCGGGTCGAAGTTGGACCAAGGCATTCTCCGATGAACTGGTGTCAATTGGTCGAGTGAGACCCGATGTTGTCGCAATAACCGCGGCCATGCTGGGCCCGACCGGTCTTGATCAATTTGCCCAAGAGTTCCCCGAACGTATCTATGACGTTGGTATCGCTGAACAGCACGCGGCAACGAGCGCGGCAGGTTTGGCATATGGCGGCATGCATCCGGTAGTCGCGCTATACGCAACATTTTTGAATAGAGCATTTGACCAAGTCGTAATGGATTGCGCATTGCATAAAGCTGGTGTGACATTTGTTCTTGACCGGGCGGGGGTCACCGGTGATGACGGAGCGAGCCACAACGGGGTGTGGGATATGTCTATGCTTCAAATCGTTCCCGGCCTACAGATCGCTGCACCCCGTGATGAATCAACCTTGAAACAGGCATTGCGTGAGGCGGTTAATATCAGTGACGCGCCCTCGGTGGTTCGTTTTTCAAAAGGTTCGGTGCCACAGGATATTCCCGCGCTCTCGCGGGAAGGTTGTGTTGACGTTCTGAGTCGTCACGGGAATTCGGAAGTGTGCATTGTTGCTATTGGCTCATTCGCTCAACTGGGACTAGAAGTGTCGGAGGGGCTCAAGGCGCAAGGTATTGGCGCACAGGTCCTTGACCCGCGCTGGGTTAAGCCGATCCCTCAGTATGTACTTGACCAAGCGGCCGGAGCCACGTTGGTTGTGGTGATCGAGGACGGTATTCGGGCCGGTGGCGTGGGAGCGGCATTAAGTCAGGCTTTGCGCGATCAGAACGTCGACGTGCCACTTCGCAATTTTGGCACACCACTCGCGTTTCTCAATCACGCCAAGCGCGCATCGATTCTTGAAGAGCTCGGACTTACCGGGCAAGCAATAACGAGGTCAATTACCGAGTGGATCTCCGGTAATCAAATCAGCGAATTTACCGACCCCTCAGACAGGAACGCTAGCAATTCCTTGAGCTAGGAACTTGGGGTCACTGTACCCCTCGCGATCAAGGTAAGGGGTAATGCCACCGAGCCAAAACGGCCAACCGGCGCCAAGAATCATGCACAGATCCAGGTCTTGGGCTTGGGCGACCACACCTTCGTCGAGCATGATGCGGGCTTCTTGGGCCAGGGCCTTGAGTGCGCGCTCCCGGATCTGATTCGGGGTCATGGTGCTGGGCGCGTCACCAAAGATTTCCAAGACCTGCGGGTCAACTGTTTTATTCCCGGCTTGATCCCACTGCCACACGCCGGGTAGTCCGGCGTCAACCAGCTTGCCCATCTTCTCTGATGCGTGAAATCGATCCGGGAAATACCCATTGAGAGTCTGGGCGACATGTTGGGCAACTGCTGGGCCCACCATCGCCACCAAAACAAAGGGATCCATGGGGAGTCCCATTTCGTGAACGGCTGCGTCAGCATCGGAAAAACTTGCGCCTTCATCAACGCAGGCGATGATCTCGCCTAAGAATCGGTTCAGTAGTCGGTTAACCACGAATGCTGGCCGGTCGGCCACCAAAACACACGATTTTTTAAGACCTTTACCAACGGCAAAAGCGGTCGCGAGTGCAACGTCATCTGTTTTATCGGCGCGCGCAATTTCTAGCAGTGGCATGAGTGCGACCGGGTTAAAAAAGTGAAAGCCGACAACCCGCTCTGGGTGTTTGAGATCGGATGCCATTTGGGTAACCGAGAGTGAAGACGTGTTGGTTGCCAGGATGCAATTTGGGCGCACAACCTCTTCGAGTTGAGCGAAAACGATTTTCTTGACGGCGAGTTCCTCAAAGACTGCCTCGATCACAAAATCGGCATCGGCGAACTCGCCCTTTTCCGTTGTTCCGGTGATCAAGGCCTTGAGTCGATTGCACTTGTCGGTGGACAGCCGCCCCTTGCCTTGTAATTTGTCCAGTTCAGAGTGCGCGTAGGCGACACCTTTTTCGACTCGTTCTTGGTCAAGATCGGTCATGACAACCGGAACCTTGAGTTGACGAGCAAAGAGCAGAGCCAGTTGGCTGGCCATGAGCCCGGCACCGACAATTCCTACTTTTGCAACGGGCAGTGCCAGGGATTTGTCAGGGGTTCCAACGGGACGCTTGGCGCGCTTTTGGACCAAATCGAATGAGTAGAGGGATGCGCGAAGTGGATCAGACATGACTAGATCCGTGAGGGCTTTGTCTTCAGCGTCGAAACCTTCACTGCGGGTGACGGTCTTTGCCGCTGCAACAAGGTCGAGCGCCAGGTATGGGGCTCGGGTTGCGCCGTGAATTCTTGAGTCGACCTGAACGCGAGCAGCGTCAACGATCGCATCCCAACTGTCGCGATCAATCGGCGCACGCTCGACGGTGATCAATTCGGTCAGGACCTTGGCCGCCCACAGAATCGACTGCTCCAAGAAATCTGCGGGTGCAAACATGATGTCCATAACCCCGAGTTCAACAGAGCGTTGTGGTTTCATTTGTTTGTTCTGACTCATCGAGTTGTCAATAATTACTTCGAGAGCATTTTTTGGACCAACCAAATTTGGTAGCAACCACGCGCCACCCCAGCCAGGAATAAGGCCCAGGAATACCTCAGGAAGTGACAGTGCGGCCGCATCGCCAGACACTGTCCGGTAATTGCAGTGCAACGCAAGTTCCATTCCACCACCCATAGCGGCGCCGTTAACAAACGCGAAGGTTGGGACCGAGAACTCACCGAAGCGACGCAAGACGTCATGGCCTTGTTTGCCGAAAGCGGCGATAATTTTCGGATCGTTTACCAAGCTCATGGCTGAAAGGTCGGCGCCGACTGCGAAGACGAATGGTTTACCCGTCACACCAACGGCGGAGATATCGGTGCGTGCCGCGATTTCATCGAGTGCATTGTTTAAGGAAGTCAGGCCACCAGGGCCAAATGTTGACGGACGGGTGTGATCTTTACCGTTATCCAGAGTGATCAGTGCCATGGTGCCAGCACCCAGTGGCATATCGAAATATCGAACTCGAGCTTCTGTGACGATTTCGTCAGGATTTGTGATGGCTGTTGATCCTTGTGATTCGCTCATGCGTTACTCCCTGAAATATTTTCCCAAATAACCGTTCCACCCATGCCTAGACCAATACACATCGTGGTGACTCCGTACTTTGCGCTCGGGTTCACTGCGAAATCCATGGCCAGGTTGTTCATCAATCGAATACCACTGGAGGCCAAGGGGTGTCCAACAGCGATCGCACCACCCATTGGATTAACCCGGGGGTCGTCATCGGCTATTCCAAAATGGTCAAGGAATGCGAGCACTTGAACTGCAAAGGCTTCATTGACTTCAAAGAGGTCAATGTCTTCGATGGAAAGACCGGCTCGCGCGAGGGCTTTCTCGGTACTGGGAACAGGTCCCACACCCATTACTTCTGGCTCGACGCCGGCGAATGCGAAACCGACCATGCGCATTTTCTTTGAAAGGCCCAGTTGGTCGGCTATCTCTTCATTTGCTAATAGTGCAGCAGTCGCGCCGTCGGAGAGTCCGGATGCGTTTCCGGCGCTGACACGACCATGTGGTCGAAACGGGGTTTTCAAAGCGGCCAGGCCCTCGAGGGTTGTTCCCGGCCGCGGCGATTCATCAACGCTGACCAAAACACTGCCAAGTTCCGCGCTGCGCGCAGCGACGGGCACCAGGTCGGGCTGGATAAGACCGTTGGCGTAGGCCTTAGCCGTCTTCTCCTGTGAGCCAAGTGCAAACGCGTCAGATCGTTCCTTTGTCAGGTGGGGAAACCGGTCATGTAGATTCTCAGCGGTCATGCCCATCGCCATTGCCTCAGGATCAACGATCCGTTCAGAAAGGTAACGCGGATTGGGATCCATGCCTTCACCCATGGGGTGGTGGGTCATGTGCTCCACGCCACCGGCGAGGGCTAGGTCGTAGGCACCGGCCATGATGGCGCTGGAAAGGGTCGTTACCGAGGTCATTGCCCCCGCGCACCACCGATCAACCGAGTAACCTGGAACCGTGTTGGGCAGACCGGCAAGTAGTGACGCGGATCGGCCAATATTCATTCCTTGGTCGCCGGTCTGGGACGCAGCGGCTATTGCCACGTCGTCGATTTTCTCTGCCGGCAGGTTTGGATTGCGTCGAAGTAACTCACGCATTACCTTGACGATTAGGTCATCGGCCCTGGTCTGTGAGTAGAGACTCCCCGCACGAGCAAAAGGGGTACGGGCCCCATCAACGAATACGACACTAGCGCGTTCAGCCATGATTTCTCCTTGTGGAAGACCGATGTTACCCACGAGTAACTTATTGCGCGGGACTCGATTGATCTTCGGCAGGTTGCGGTTGCACCTCGCGAGCCAACATTACGACCGGTAACACCAGTTCGCACTGCCATTCGCGGGCCCCGCCGGCTCGGAATAACTCCAGGTACTCCTGCGGTGAATCAAGTTTTGACCAACACGCCCGGCGCACCAATTCCGGAGTCATCAAATTTTCCAACGGGACAGTGAGTAACTCGGACAGCTCGGCGAGGGACTCCCGCGCGTACTCGAGGCGAGCAAATGCCTCGGGATTTTTATCCGCCCAACTCTTGGGTGGTGGCAGAGCGTCGCTTTTGGGTGGCGGTCCGGGTAACTCTGATTCTGGCAGCTGGTTTGCCCGTTCGATCGCTGATTTCCACTGGCGTTCATAGCGAGCGGCCCCGCGGCCATTAAATCCTTTTACCGCCAATAATTGTTCGCTTGGTTGAGAAATAGCAACCGCAATTATTGCTCGATCGGGGATCAAGCGACCCGGTGCGATGTCACGACGCCTGGCAATATCGTCGCGGGTGAGCCAAAGTTCACGAACAATTGCGCGGGCTCGAGGATTTTTAACACCATGCACACCCGAGGTGCGACGCCATGCTTCCCCTTTGTGCTCGCGTGGTTGCCAGGTGAGCAGTGCATGGAATTCCTGCTGCGCGTACTCGTATTTGTTTCCTTCTTGCAAACTTACTGCCAGTGAGTTGCGCAACTCAACGAGTAGTTCAACATCGAGTGCGGCGTATTTCAGCATGGCTGGTGTCAATGGGCGAACTGACCAGTCGGCCGCGCCATGTCCTTTTTCCAAGTAGAGTCCGAGTTCACTTTCAATCAAGGGACCCAGTCCTACCCGTTCACACCCCAGGATGCGCCCAGCCAACTCGGTATCAAACAGTGCGGAGGGGGCCAAGCCAACTTCACGCAAGCATTCAAGATCTTGAGTGGCCGCGTGCAATATCCACTCGACACCATCGGTCGCCTCGGCGATTGGACTCAAGTCGGGACAGGCAATTGGGTCGATAAGTGCGGTCCCGGCGCCTTCGCGTCGCATTTGAATTAAATATGCCCGCTGTGAATAGGTGTAGCCCGAAGCCCGCTCGGCATCCAATGCCAAAGGACCTGACCCTTTTGCTAGTTTTGTGGCATAAGCAACGAGTGCTTCTTGGGTGGTTATCACCTCAGGAACCGGATCGCAGGTTTGGTAGGGAACTTTTTCCCCTTCGCTATCCACGGCGTCGCGCGTGCGCAACGTGGGCAACACCCTCTGGTAGGGGAACCAGGCCACCGGCGCAGACCAGTACGTTAATCCACGCCATGAGATGGTCACCTAAATCGTCCAGTGGCGCCCTGTTCTCGTTCTCGATGGGGGTCCATGAGGAGCGGACCTCAACGAATCCATCGGCCGGTCGGTCGGACAAAGTGCCAAAAGATTGTCCAAAGTTGCTCGTAACCGTCCCGCCTAATTCGGTGATTTCCAGATCACCCGTGCTCTCAATGATCCAACTCCAGGCCACCTCGCGTACAAGATCGTCGTTTAGCAGATCAGATTCAAGTCCCGCTCGAGCAAAAATAACCGCCCGAAATGTGCCACCCCACTCCTCGACACCGTCGGGGTCGTGCAAAAGAACAAACCTTCCTGAGAAAGCGTCACTGTCAATATCGGTGGGTTCGGCCGTCATCGCTAACGCGAATGGGGCCAGCCGGCTGGGAGCTGGGACTTGGGTCAATGTGATGTCTGGCCGAACAAGCGCATTGCCAATCTGCTCAACGGTGACCGCAAACTGGTCAGCGGCTGGAGTTACGGTTCGCACCGCTTAAGACTAATGAGCCAAAGATGTCTGACAGGGCTGACGCGCCGTCAGGAGGACTCGAAATTAACCGAAATTGAATTGATGCAGTAGCGCTGGTCGGTGGGGGTGCCGAAACCTTCGCCGTCAAAAACGTGTCCCAGGTGGCCGCCGCATGCCGCGCAACGAACTTCGGTGCGGGTCCCACCCATGCTCGTGTCTTCGAGGTAAATCACGGAGTCTTTTGCCAGCGGTTCATAAAAACTGGGCCAGCCGCAGTGTGAATCGAATTTGGTTTCACTGGTGAACAACTCGGCGTCGCACGCCCGGCACGAGTACGAGCCGGTTCGCTTTTCGTCGGTGAACTCCCCTTTGAACGCTGGCTCGGTGCCGGCTTGCCGAAGCACGTGGTACTCGTCGGGAGAGAGCCGCTCCCGCCACTGGTCTTCGGATAAAACAGTTTCGTATTGGGTGCCGTCGGGTCGTTGGGCGCCATCTTTAGCTGGGGTGGAAGAACTCATGCCATCAGGGTACGCGCTAATTCTTTCTCGCGCCTGCCTGTGCTGGAAGAAAAATCATGTGAAGATAATCCCGTGATAGATCTTCTGGAGAACTCAGGTGCATGGCTCTCAACAACTGACATTGAGAACGCGCGCGCAAATTTACCAATCGTCTACATCGATGCGATCCCGGTACGAGTTGACGCTAATGGGGAGGTGACCGAAGTAGGGCTGCTTCTTCGGGTGATGCCCGATGGTTCAATTAGCCGCGCAATCGTCTCTGGTCGTGTTCTTTACCAAGAGCGGGTCCGCGATGCGCTCATGCGGCACCTGGAAAAAGACTTGGGACCCATGGCGTTCCCGAAACTGCCGGCGTCCCCGCAGCCGTTCACGATCGTGGAATATTTCCCCGATGAGAGCGTGACCGGTTTTCACGATCCACGACAACATGCAATCGCCTTGGCCTACATCGTTCCCATTGAGGGTGATTGTGCTCCGTCCCAGGACTCGCTGGACTTGATTTGGGTGACCCCGGATGCGGCAACGAGCGTGGATTTTGAGTTAGAGATGGTGGGTGGGCAAGGGCGCTTGGTCCGCATGGCACTGGCTCACTGCGGGCTATTGCCGTAATGAGAAATTTACGAATTCGCGGGGAATTGTGGAGCAACCTTGTTGATTTTTCCCATGAGTGCGGCTCCTAGATCTTCACGGTCAAACGCATAGCCCATTTCAATAAAGGCGTCGTCGGCGCTCTCATTGAACTCGGCACCCAAACCACGCAGCAATTGTGCCTTGATCACGGCCATAGAAGCTGGTGAACAGTTGGTAATTAAATCATTGGCGCACGCGTACGCATCTGCTAGCGGATCATCACTTGCAGCTAAAACCAGTCCGTAATCAAAGGCGTCTTGACCGGTGAATGTGCGACCACTAAGCAAGATTTCGGTTGCACGGGCTAAACCGACGAGACGGGGGAGCAACCAGGCAATCCCGTATTCGGCGATTAAACCAAGACGAGAAAATGTTGAGCTCAATTTGGCGTCCGTCTTTGCGAACCGGAAATCGGCGCTCATGGCGATCACAAATCCCAGACCAGCGGCCGGACCGTTGATGGCGGTGATCACTGGGGTTGACAGGTGGAGGTACTTCCCCGGAACGGTCTTGTGGCTTTGACCCTGGAGGAACCCTTGAACGAGTTCAGGATCCTCACCCAAAATACTCAAATCAGCTCCGGAGCAAAACCCACGGCCAGCGCCGGTTACCACAATGACCCGTACCTGTGGATCCGCATCAGCATGCGTCAGTAAATCCGAGTACGTGTGAATCATGTCCGGGAGTAACGCGTTAAGTCGATCTGGTCGATTAAACGTGATCGTTGCAATGTGAGCGTCGACGAAGTAGGTAACAAATTGAGTCGCGGGTGCCGAAATCATGGCCTATTCATAGCATCAAGGTACTGATTTAGGTCCAGGTGAGGTTAAATTAGGTCAGATAGTTGGTAAAGGTTTATCAATATGTTTCATCAAAAGAAATGGGAGGACCACATGTCGGACGCATTCGGGCATTCGGTAGAAAAAAAGGGAATGCGCATTACGTGGCGTGGAATTGTTCTCGTTGTTATTGGATTTTTATTGGCGCTTTTTGCCGTTCAAAACCTAAACACGGCTCAAGTGAGCTTATTTGGTATGGACTTTGACATCTTTGTCTGGTTGATCGTGACCGTTTCATTCTTGTCGGGAATGGTGCTTGGAGGCGTTGTCCGAGGAACGGCCCGTAAATTGCGAAAGCCCAAGTTGGAATTGGATAAATAGTTCATTCGTCGTAAGGGTCAAGGCCTAATAGGGTTTCGTCCTCGGGCGTGAGGCCACTCTCCGTTTTCTCAAATTGATTAAATTGCAGGTTTGGTTTGTGATCGCCGGACTCGTGATCAACGTATTTATCGGTATCGAGAAAATGCATGGCCGCGATTTCCTGGGAAACATTACGAGCTGACGTGGCACCACCAGCGTGTATCGGGTCATCACTTGTTTCCTCGCCGTCCTCGCTCAAGGACAAATACTCCGAGTCCTCGAGGGGGAAGCCCAAACCTTCCAGTGACCCTTCGCCACCAAACTCGCCATTGTCACCACTAACACTGTTTCGAATCGCTTCCGCTTCCATGATCATGGTGAGTCGGTCAGCAGCATCAACTCTGTCACCCGGCTCGCTGGCAACACTTTGGGTAATCCGCAATACGTTTGCCGGATTGGAATCACTCACATGGCTTGACATGTAAGTAATGTACTCCCAAAAACTAGGAAAATACCTCCCCAATGGCAAGACAGGGTTGGAGGGCATTACTTGTCCTAACGTGCGAGACTATGCGTATGACAGTTATGCTCGATGAAGTTGCGACCCTTAATTTACTCAATGAACTAGAACCTGTCGTTGAAAAAGAACTCAATCGACATATTGCGATAGCTAAAGAGTGGTTTCCCCACGACTACATACCCTGGGACCAAGCTCGTAATTTTGCACACCTTGGTGGCAAGGATTGGACCCCGGAAGAAAAACGTTTCAGCGAAGCCGCGCGGACCAGTTTGATTATCAACCTTCTCACCGAGGACAACCTGCCGAGTTACCACTATGAAATTGCCACAATTTTTGGCCGCGATGGCGCCTGGGGTGAATGGGTCGGCCGCTGGACGGCGGAAGAAGGTCGGCATGGAACTGCGATTCGGGACTACTTGGTTGTCACCCGCGCCGTTGATCCGGTAGCCCTGGAACGCGCCCGCATGAGTCACATGCAGGAGGGTTTCCAAGCGACTCACCCCGGCATGCTGGCCGGCCTGTCGTACGTTTCTTTTCAAGAATTGGCGACGAGAGTTTCCCATCGCAACACCGGAACGGCAACGGGTGATCCAATTGGTGAGGCTCTGCTGCAACGAATTGCCTTGGATGAAAATTTACATATGATCTTTTATCGCAACCTCCTCGATGCGGCCCTTGAACTCGAGCCCGACGCAACCATGACGGCGATCCTGGCAAGTGTGCGTGATTTCGCAATGCCGGGTAACGGCATTGAGGGCTTCCAGCGCAAGGCCGTGGAGATTGCGGTTGCTGGAATTTACGACCTTAAACAACACCGAGACGAAGTAATCATGCCGGTGCTGCGTAAGTGGAAGATTTTTGACCGTAATGATTTCGGTGCGGTTGGAAACGCGGCTCGCGAAGAATTAGCAGTGCTCCTCGCCGACATGGATGTCAACGTGAGCCGGTTTGAGGAACGACGCGAAGCCCTGCGTGCTCGGTTTGCCGCCCGCGATTAAAACAAAGGTCCCACGGCTACAGACGCCACTTCAATTGGTGGGTACATAACGCGGCTGTCGTCTCATACCCTGATGCTTTATGGATCTCGTGTTGTTTGACGCCCTTGTGGTCTTCACTTTCGGTGCACGGGTGAGGATCGGAATGACGTCGATGGTGGGGAAAATGCGTGATAGTTGGGACTAAGCGAGGTTTCTGTTCGCCAACGCTCGATGCTTTTTTGCTCGTAGTTGTGACTCGATTCAATGTGAAAGTCGAGCCGTAAGGGACCCGAACTGCAACGCGGTCTGCCCTGGGCTTTGTTATTGGCCTTGGCCACGGTGACGTCGGCCTCTTGTATCGGTGATCGTTAGGATCCGAAGCGTTAACGTAATCAGCGAGAACGTGATCGTAATAGGTAAATCATCGATGTTTCACGTGTCCGAGGGGGGACTTGAACCCCCACACCTTTTCAGGCACTAGCACCTCAAGCTAGCGCGTCTACCTATTCCGCCACCCGGACCGAGTGCCGCTTGCGCGGCGAACCGTAACTATACCCACGACAATTGCCCCACGTGAACCCGGCGTTAATCAGGGGAAAGTTCTCGCAGTAATCCTTGAAGCATGTCAAAGTTAAAGGCGCAACACCCGCTGCAAAATGGATTCTGACGGGGCTTGTCGTCGTTGATTGGTTATCTTCTCGGGTGCTCCTTCTTCGGTTAAGACTGCTGCTTACCCACGAACAAGGTGGCATGATTGCAACATGGCGAAGGAATATTCATTGAGTTTGGCAGCTCGATTGGCGATTGAGGCCGACGTTGTGACGTTGACCCAGGAACTGATCCGGATTGACTCGAGTAACTGGGGAGACTCCGCTGAAACTGTTGGAGAAGCAGAAGTCGCCGAGTACTGCGCTGAGCGGTTGCGCGAGGTTGGGTATGACCCGCAGGTTTATGTGACCACTTCGGACTCACGCAGGGGAGTTCACCTGCGAATCCCCGGCACCGATCACGATGCTGACGCCCTTGTTGTGCACGGACACCTTGACGTTGTACCGGCAATGGCCGTTGACTGGACGCACGACCCGTTTGGTGGTGAAATCCACGACGGGTTTATTTGGGGCCGCGGTGCGGTGGACATGAAGGATATGGACGCAATGATCATTGCGGTATTGCGCCACTGGGCACGTGAAGGAATTCGTCCACGCCGTGACTTGATCGTGGTGTTCTTTCCTGACGAAGAAGCCGGAATGCACCACGGATCGGCATGGGTAGTGAAGAACCACCCGGAGTTCTTTGAAGGCGCCTCCGAAGCAATCGGAGAAGTTGGCGGGTTCTCCATTTCCGTTCGTGACGACCTACGCCTGTACCCGATTCAAACTGCCGAGAAGGGAATTCGTTGGTTGAGGCTTCGCGCGGCTGCCCGTGCAGGTCACGGATCAATGATTCACACTGACAACGCGGTCACCGAACTGGCACGAGCCGTGACCCGGATTGGTGAACACAAGTGGCCGGTGCGTCGCACCCGGACCGTCGACGCGTTTTTAGCCGAACTCAGTGATGCTTACGGTGTTGAGATTGACGGCGGTAACACCGAAGAACTGGTGTCCAAACTCGGGACGCTCGGCCTGCTCGTTGGAGCGACACTGCAAAACACGGCAAATCCCTCCATGTTGAGCGCGGGTTACAAAGTTAATGTGATTCCTTCCGAAGCAACGGCCTACATTGACGGTCGTGTCGTACCGGGCTTTGAAGGTGAATTTGATCAAACAATTCGTGAACTCGTTGGCGAGCAAATCAATATCGAATCGGTTGGTTCTGACATCGCTATCGAGTCGGCATTTGAAACCGCAACATTTGACCTGATGGCAAGTGCGCTGCGCCAAGAAGACTCCGGTGCTCGAGCCGTTCCCTACATGATCTCTGGTGGAACCGACGCGAAGGCATTAAGCAAACTCGGAATTGATTGTTACGGGTTCTCTCCGCTAAAAATGCCACCGGACCTTGATTACTGGCGACTTTTTCATGGAGTTGACGAACGAGTTCCCATTGATGGATTGCACTTTGGTGTTAGAACCCTGGATCGCTTTCTACGCTCCGTGTAACTCGAACGGCTTTGTTTAGAGGGCGTTGACGACCCGGTATACCTTCCGGCGAAGCCGCACTTTTTTGTGACCATCACGGAAGATTCGGGTTTGATCCAATTCCCAGCGGCCCCGCTCGGCTTTAAAAGTAAGCAGCTGCCGAGTTTCTTCGCGGTCAGCGTCGCGAGAAAAGTAAAGCTCCCGGAACTCCCAGATTGGTCCGGTGTGGGTCATCTGCGTTGGGCCCATCCGGACTCCGGGTAACTCATATGTGGCTCTGAGATGTCATTAAGAGCGGCTGTGATTTCAGCTGGAAGTTCAAGCTCTTCAGAACCAAGGGCCATGAGAAGCTGCGCATTTGTACGCGCCCCCAGAATGGGAGCGATCACGCCGGGGCGGTCGCGTAACCAAGCGAGGGCCACTTCTGCTGGACTTGCATCCAGTCCCTGTGCTGCGGTTGCCAGAGCATCGACAATTCTTTTCGCTCGTTCATCTAGGTACACGTTGACAAATGCGCTGGTATCAGCGGATGCGCCACGGGAGTCAATGGGAATTGAGTGCCGGTATTTGCCCGTGAGGACGCCGCGACCAAGGGGTGACCAGGGAAGTAGTCCGATACCCAGTGATTTAGCGGCAGGAACAATTTCGCGTTCAACACCGCGCTCTAGAAGTGAGTACTCCATCTGGGTTGTGATCAGTGGTGCCGAAGCTGGTTTGAACTGCTGCATGGTGCAAGCGCGTGCGGTTTGCCAACCCGAGTAGTTCGAGACACCCGCGTAGCGAACCTTGCCCGAGGCAATTGCTGTGTCGATTGCTGAGAGTGTCTCCTCAAGCGGTGTGTGGGAATCCCAGGCATGCATTTGCCACAAATCGATGTGGTCAACATCTAATCGCCTAAGACTTCGCTCAAGTGCGTCGAGCAGATGCCGCCGGCTGGAGTCAAACCTTCGTTCGGTGTTGGGAAGTGACACGGCCTTGGTCGCAAGGACAATTGACTCTCGGCATTCGAACTCCTGGATCAGGGTTCCCAACATTTCCTCGCAGACGCCCTCGGCGTAAACGTCGGCTGTGTCAATCAGGGTTCCGCCAGCGTCAAGGAAAGCGGCCAACTGGTCTCGGGCTTCATATTCATCGGTTGTACGACCCCATGTCATGGTGCCCAATGCGAGCCGCCCAACCCGAATTCCCGAATTTCCCAGAGGCCGCTGCTGCATGGGTCAACCGTAGACCCATAGGTCAGGAAAGTTGGGATTGCAGGCCGTAGGCTGCTCCCATGAAACTCTCGGTGAATCTTGGATATTGGGGCGCGGGAAACGACGCGGATAACTTGGAGGTGGCTAAAGAAGCGGATCGTTTGGGCTATTCGTGTGTTTGGGCTGCTGAAGCATATGGCTCAGATGCCGCGACCGTTTTGACCTGGATTGCCGCTCAAACCAAACACGTCGATGTTGGCAGCGCGATCTTCCAGATCCCCGGTCGCACACCGGCAAACACGGCAATGACCGCGGCAACCTTGGACACGCTTTCCGGCGGGCGGTTCCGGCTCGGGCTTGGGGTGTCCGGTCCGCAGGTTTCCGAAGGTTGGCACGGTGTTCGTTTCACCAAGCCACTTCAGCGCACCCGCGAATACGTGGACATTGTTCGCATGGCGCTTTCGCGTCAGCGAGTTCAGTACGACGGCGAGTTTTTTACCCTGCCGTTGCCCGATGGCCCGGGTAAAGCTCTCACGCTGACCGTGCACCCGGTGCGAGAAACTATTCCCATTTACCTCGCCTCCATTGGTCCTAAAAATCTTGAGCTCACCGGTGAGATTGCTGACGGCTGGTTGGCAATCTTCTTTTCACCCGATCACGCGGTTGAATTGATGAAGCCACTACTCGACGGACGTGAAAAGGTCGGGAAAACGATGGAAGGCTTTGACGTAGTACCCACGGTCCCGGTTGTTCCCGGCAAAGATGTAGAGGAGTGCGCGAACTTCGTTCGCCCCTACTCGGCCCTGTATATCGGAGGTATGGGGTCACGGGATAAAAACTTCTACAACCAACTGGCAACACGCATGGGTTATGAAGAGGCAGCGATTGAGATTCAAGAACGTTACATGGCTAAGGACTACATGGGGGCTGCGGCGGCTGTTCCCATGGAATTCATTGATGCGACCTCACTCATTGGTCCGCCAGAGCGAATAGCTAAACGACTGCCCGCCTACGCGGAAGCTGGTGTTACGAATTTGAGTGTGGCCTCGTTTGCCGGAACACTGCGGGAACGCCAAGGGACACTGCAGGTGATGAAGGAAGCACTCAAAAGTTCCGGGCTCGGAGATTTGGATGCGGATTCCACGCATTAATGGACATGACGTGGTTTGAAGCGGTCGTTCTTGGAACGCTACAAGGTTTGACCGAGTTTCTCCCTATCTCGTCATCAGCGCATTTATTCATCTTTAGCCAGTTTTTCGGGTGGTCTGACCCTGGAGCTGCCTTTACCGCGGTGAGTCAGATCGGCACCGAACTAGCCGTGATCGTTTATTTTTGGCGCGATATTAAACGAATCCTGTCGACCTGGTCGCGTTCGTTGGTGAATCCGTCACTGCGCAAGGAACTCGATGCTCGGATGGGTTGGTATGTGATCGTGGGGACGGTCCCGGTGGCGGCCCTCGGTTTCACTTTCGCCAGTCAGATTGAAACGACTGCTAGAAATCTGTATCTCGTGGCCACGATGTTGATTGTTTTTGGAATCGTTTTGGGTTTGGCAGATCGTTACGGACGCAAGATCAAATCCATCGATCGACTTAAATTACCCGACGCGCTCGCATTTGGATTTGGTCAAGCCCTCGCACTGATCCCGGGGGTGTCTCGATCCGGTGCCACGATCACCACCGGGCTGCTGTTGGGATACGACCGGGTTGCAGCAACCAGATACGCATTCCTTCTGGCAATCCCGGCAGTGATGGGCTCAGGACTCTACGAAGCAACCAAGATTTCCGAACAACAAAATGCGGAATGGGGACAAACCATTCTGGCCACGGTTATCGCGTTCTTTGTGGGTCTTGGTGTGATCGCCCTCTTGCTTCGGTGGCTGACGACCCGGACTTACACCCCGTTTGTTATTTACCGGATTGTCCTCGGTGTGGTGGTACTTATCTTGCTGGCAACGGGAACGCTTTCCGCCACGGTTTAGAGCCAACCATTTTTCTTAAACCCACGAAAGAGCAGGCTGCAGGTTACGGCCATAAAAATCAGGACAGCGGGATAACCGAAAGCGAAACTCAGTTCAGGCATATCTTTAAAGTTCATACCGTAAATCCCCGCGGTCAAGGTTGGGACCGCCGCGATTGCAACCCAAGCAGAAATCTTTCGCATATCGGTGTTTTGTTTGAAGTCCTGTAGCGCGGTTGACGCCATGAGCATGGTGAGCAACGCATTGTCGGTGCTTGCCACCGTGTCGTTTACCCGAAGAATATGTTCGCCGATGTCGGCAAAGAACGGTTCCAGTTGAGTCGGTATTGATTCGTAGGTAGCTGCAGCAAATCTTTGGGCGGCGTAAACAAGGGGTGAAACGGCCTGACTTACGGCAATGTTTTCACGTTTCAGGTGGTAAATATTCTTGGTTGTTTCTGGAGTTGGCTGCATTGAAAAAACATCCTGTTCGATCTCGCGCATATCGTCGTGGACTTCCACGACTACGGCCAGGTACGCATCAACCGTAATGTCAAGAACGGCGTAAAGGACAGCGAGTGGACCATGTGTTCGTAGGCGCTCACTGTGCGATATGCGTTCACGCACATTGGTAAGGTCTCCCGCTTCGCCGTACCGAACCGTGATCGCAAACCAGTCACCAACAAATACCGAGGTTTGTCCGGTTGTGATTTCGCGACTCACTTCGTCGTAGGACAAAGTCTTGAGCAGCGCGAAACCCTTGCCTTCACTTAAATCAAATTTTGCTCGTTGGGACACATTTGCAGCGTCCTCAACATCAAGGGGCTCCAGCCCAAAAAGTTCAGTAATGAGGGAGAGTTCGGGTTTGGTGGGCGACACCAAACCAAGCCAAGCAAATGAGCCCGGATCGCCTTTGACGTGGGCAATGAGTTGAACTATGGACGCGCGGGCTTCCTGTGCGCTTGCTTGAGCATCACTATTCACATGCAGTGGCTCCTTGAGCCGATGTTCAAATTGGCCATCTGCGCAATAACGCCCCATCCGCCGAATCACGAACCCATTGTGTCAGTCAATGATGCCGACTTTCTGCCCCACGCGAACACTGCCGAAATATTTCGCGCGACAGACACTCGCGCCACTACCGTAGAGCGATGGCCACGGTTCTATTAGTTCGTCACGGGCGGACAAGTGCCAACGAAAAGGGGATCTTGGCGGGAACGGCCCCAGGAACCGACCTTGATAGCCGTGGAATTGAGCAGGCTAGTGCTTTATCCGAACTCCTGGCTGGGTTAGAGGTCTCGGCCATTATCTCCTCACCCCTTGAACGAACGATGCAAACCGCGCAAGCGTTGGCAACAAATTTGGTGAGTAAATCTGGTGCCCCGTTAGAGATTTCGAGTGAACCGGCTCTGGCGGAGTGTGAATACGGTGACTGGACCGGTCGCAGTCTGAGCGAGCTCGCAAAAGAAGATTTATGGCGCTCTGTTCAAGACCACCCGGCTTCGGTTGTTTTCCCCGGACCAAATGGTGAGTCAATGGCAAATATGGCGCAACGGGCAATCGGAGCTATCCGTCATTGGAATGATCTACTAGGTCCCGAGGCGCTTTACGTAGCCGTCTCGCACGCAGATGTCATCAAGGCAATCCTTGCCGATGCACTCGGAATGCATTTGGATCTTTTTCAAAGAATTGGCGCAGACCCATGCTCGGTGAGTGTCATTAATTACACGACCGGAAGGCCTATCGTCTTGAGCACAAATGGTGGTGGGGCGGATGCACGCAGACATGTCGCTGTTGCCCACAAGACGAAAAGTGATGCACCTGTTGGGGGCGGGTCCGGTGACTAGACGAATCATTGAATATCGGTTGCCCGAACGCTTTGTAGTTGGCACCGTTGGCATGCCGGGGGAGCGAACCTTTTATTTACAAGCTAAATCAGCCGGCGCCCTCACGGCGATAGCTTTCGAAAAACAGCAGGCAATCGTACTGGCGGAGCGCATCGACGACTTACTCGACGAAGTGCGCGTGACGCGCGACCCGAGTGGAGTTGTCCCGGAAAGAGCACCGCACGAATTACTAGACGCGGAGCCGCTGGACATGCCGCTGCTCGAGGAATTTCGGGTGGGAGCCATGGCTTTGGGCTGGGATGAGGGTAGTTCCTGCGTGGTGATCGAGGCGCACGCAATCGCAGAAGAAAGCGATGATGTTCCCGAACTTGGCGAAGACGGTGACGAAGGCCCGGACACGCTGCGGGTGTGGCTTAGCGCGCCCTACGCCCGTGCATTCGCCGATCGAACCCGCCGTGTCGCGGACTCGGGTAGAGAACCGTGCCCATTCTGCCAGCAAGCACTTGACCCAGAAGGTCACATCTGTCCGAGGGCTAATGGATACAAGCGACGAGACTTTTAATTCGATTTTCAATGGGACTCTTGAGCCCATTGGGCAGTTGCGTGGTGCCAGCAATGGATCACTTTTGTGCAGGGATAACTCCGGGACGCTCTTTGTCTACAAACCCGTCTCCGGAGAGCGACCGTTATGGGATTTCCCGCACGAAACGCTGTGCCAACGCGAAGTTGCAGCTGCCAATCTTGATGCACTCCTAGGCTGGGGACTAGTGCCACCGACTCGCTGGGTTGAGAACGGTCCAGCAGGTCCGGGGATGGTGCAGCAATGGATTCCTGAGATCGAGGAATTACGCCCGGTAAATATTTTCGACACTAATGGCGTACCCGATGGGTGGCTTTCGATTCTGCAGGCATTCGATCAAAGTGGTACTCCCGTGACGCTGGCTCACGACGTGTGCGAGCCCCTCACCCGGATGGCTCTATTCGACGCCATTATTAACAACGCCGATAGAAAAGCTGGACATATTCTCACCGATGAGCATGGACGCATCTTTGCCATTGATCACGGTGTTTGTTTCAATGAGGAACCTAAGCTGCGAACGGTGCTGTGGGGTTGGGTTGACCAACAGATTTCCCAAGACCTGCTCACAGACCTCACCAATCTTCAGGTTTCACTTGGTGAGTTTAATCAGGAGATTGATTCCTATTTGTCTGCAACGGAGTCCATTGAGTTGCGCTGCCGGGTCGCCGAATTACTCGAGTTTGGAGTCTTTCCACGGCCGAATGCAGAGTGGCCGGCCATTCCGTGGCCGGTGTTTTAGAGGGAGAGAATTCAACCGATAGGCTCGCCGGGTGCAGAGTTGGCCTCATCCGGTAAACCCGAAACTCCCAGGGGTGGGTCTGGATTTACGACTCTTTGACTCCGCTACCCAAGCTATTCGACCAACGGCTCCGGGTGCGGTAGCCAGAATTTACGTTTGCGGCATTACACCCTATGACGCGACCCACATTGGTCACGCGAATACTTATGTGGCGTTCGACCTGCTCATCCGAACTTGGCTGGATTCGGGTGTTGCTGTGGAATACGTACAAAACGTTACCGACATCGATGAACCGCTTTTGGAACGTGCCGTTGCCACCGGTCAGGATTGGCGAGAGATCGCGGACCGAGAGACCGCACTTTTTCGACAGGACATGGCGGCCCTTGGGGTGATTCCACCCCAGCACTACATCGGAGCCGTTGAATCAATCCCGCAAGTGGCCGAGCACGTCCTGCAATTGCAGGAAGCGGGCAAAACCTACGACATTGACGGAGATATCTATTTTAAGATCGCAGCCGCGCCACTGTTTGGATCAATTTCACATCTAACGCGTCCGCAAATGCTTGACATTTTTAGCGAGCGTGGTGGAGACCCCGATCGTGTTGGAAAAATCGATCCCCTTGACCCGTTGCTCTGGAAGAACGAGAGACCCGATGAACCCGCATGGAATACGGTTCTGGGGCATGGCCGTCCGGGCTGGCACATTGAATGCTCAACGATTGCCTTGACCTATTTGGGTGAGCAGATTGATGTGCAGGGTGGGGGATCGGATCTCGTTTTTCCGCACCACGAAATGAGTGCGGCCCAGTCGGAAAGCCTCACGGAGATTGAGCCATTTGCCCGGTTCTATGTTCACTCAGGAATGGTTGCCTGGCAAGGACACAAAATGTCAAAGTCACGGGGAAACCTTGTTTTCGTTTCAACGCTGCGCCAGGACGGTGTTGATCCAGCCGCAATTAGGCTGGCATTGCTCGCCCACCACTACCGCAGTGACTGGTCTTGGACCCCGCAAGGACTCGAGGGAGCTCAGGCAAGGCTTGACCTTTGGCGGGCTGCAACCAGTTTGGCAAGTTCATTGGCAGCCGAGTCGGTACTTGATCGGGTGCGTGAAGTTATGTCGGACGACCTCAAAACCCCGAGTGCCCTTGATGCAATCGATAACTGGGCTCGTGACTCACTGCATTCGGGCGGTTCAGATTCGAGCGGGCCGGCATTGGTGACAGATCTCTGCGCCAGCCTTCTCGGTGTCTACCTTTAGCTGCTTGTTAACCGCCTTTTTCATCATGCCCGCCAAATCCTTTACGCATGGCGCTCAGGATTTGGTTTGCGAAGTGGTCGTTGCCTTGGGATGCGAAACGGGAATACAGCGCTGAGGTGAGCACCGGTGCGGGGACACCCTCATCGATTGCGGCAATTGAGGTCCATCGACCTTCACCCGAATCTGAGACGCGACCCGAAAACTCGCTGAGTTCGGGGCTCTGGGCCAAAGCTGCAGCCGTGAGGTCAAGGAGCCAGGAACCAACAACGGAGCCACGGCGCCAAACCTCGGCGACCGCCGGAATATCAATGTCATATTGATAGAATTCAGGGTTGGTAAGCGGGGCCGTCTCAGCGTCCTGGCCAGAATTTTGTGCACCGGCATTTGCATGTTTGAGAATATTGAAACCTTCAGCGTAAGCCGCCATCAGTGCGTATTCGATCCCGTTATGAACCATTTTGACGTAGTGACCGGCACCGCTAGGACCACAATGTAACCAGCCGCGTTCGGCAATTGATTCTGGCGCCGCAATATCGGTGCGAGGGGCGGAATCGATGCCGGGGGCCAACACGTCCCACAAAGGTACAAGTGCATTTACTCGCTCGGTTGGTCCACCGATCATCAAACAATATCCGCGTTCCAGTCCCCAAACTCCACCCGAAGTTCCCACGTCAATGAAAGCGATCCCACTCGATTCCAGTTGCCGTGAATGTAAAATGTCGTCACGGTAATAGGAATTGCCACCGTCGATAACCGTGTCACCGGAATCGAGCAAAGTTGCGAGTTCGTCGACAACACTTTGTGTTGGTTGGCCGGCTGGAACCATGATCCACACGGTTCTCGGTGCTGGTAACGCCTCGACCAACTCCGCAAGGGAATGGACTCCGTTGACCCCCATTGCACTGAGCTCAGAAACAAAATCGTTATTTCGATCAAATCCGACAACCGTGTGACCTGCTGCGACGGCTCGTCTGCTCAGATTCGCACCCATGCGACCAAGTCCAACCATGCCCAGGCTCAATCGTGAGTTCACATCGACCATGTTGGCTCCTTAATTCGGGTGAAAAGCGAATGCAAAAAAATGATCGCTCGTGTGCAAGACTAGATGAGTGAGTGACCCGACCATTACCCGTGCTTGGAAAGCCCTTCAAGCCCAGAGTGCCACCATCGCCCCAATCCGAGAACTTGTGGATCAGGATCGAAGTGAATTTCGCAACAACTTGGCGGGCGTTGAGGTGGACTTCAGTCGGCAGCGGGTTGATCCGTCGGTGTGGCAAAGCCTCAAAGATTTGGTGGAACAGTGCGCCGTTACTAAATGGCGGGACTACATGTTCATCGGAACCCATATCAACACGACGGAAGACCGGGCTGTTTTGCATACGGCTCTTCGGCTTCCCCGAGAAGAAGAACTTTTTGTTGACGGAGTCAACATTGTGGAGCAGATACATGAGGTTCTCGATCGAATGGGAGTTTTGTCGGAAAAGGTGCGCAGTGGTTCGTGGAAAGGTTCTACCGGAAAGCGGATTAAATCGGTGGTAAATATTGGGATTGGTGGTTCAGACCTTGGACCCGCCATGGCCCACCACGCGTTACTTGCCTTTAGCGACCGCGGCATTAAGTTTCATTTCGTATCAAACGTGGACCCCACGGATCTCGTAGAAACTCTTCAACTGTGCGACCCAGAAACAACTCTTTTTATCATCGCCTCTAAGACTTTTACAACGACAGAGACAATGTCAAACGCCCATCAGGCACGCGATTGGGTGCGTCAGGCGCTCACAACTTCGGACCCCGGTGCGGTTGTCTCACGGCATTTCGTTGCGCTGTCAACCAACACGACATTGGTTTCCGATTTTGGAATCGACTCTGAAAATATTTTCGGCTTCTGGGATTGGGTTGGCGGGCGGTACTCCATGGACTCCGCAATTGGTTTAAGCACCATGATCGCCATTGGCCCGGACCGGTTTCGGGAAATGCTCAACGGTTTTCACGCTGCTGATCTCAACTTTTCGCATGAGCCATGGGAAACAAATGTGGCAATGCAAATGGGAGCTCTCGCCGTGTGGAACCGGGATTTTCTCAGAATTGAAACCACCGCGGTGCTTCCTTATTCACAATATCTCTCACGTTTTCCAGCGTATCTGCAACAACTCACCATGGAAAGCAACGGGAAAAGTGTCCGGAACAATGGCGAAAGTGTTGATTACAACACGGGGGCGATTTATTGGGGCGAGCCGGGAACAAATGGGCAACACAGTTTTTATCAACTCTTACACCAAGGAACAAGTGTGGTCGCCTGTGACATCATCTTGGTTGCACGAGCGGAACAAGATTTGGCCTCGCAACAAGACGTGTTGGTCGCGAATGCTCTGGCTCAGGCTGCGGTTCTATCACTTGGCATCAGTGCCCAGCAACTCGCCGAAAGTGATGTGCCGGCGGAGTTGGTTCCGCATAAAGTGATGCCCGGTAATCGGCCGGTGAGCGTCATTGTGTGCCCAGAACTCACGCCGTACACACTTGGAGTGCTGGTGGCTCTGTACGAACACTCGACTTTTGTTCAAGGGGCGATTTGGGGTATTAACTCGTTTGATCAATGGGGTGTAGAGCTTGGCAAAAAAGTCGCGAACGGAATCACCGAAGCTCTCACCGACCCTGCATTAATTAGTAATTTTGATGCCAGTACCGGCTATTTAATTAATCGGTATCTGGAACTGCGCCAGTAAAACTAGCTCTCACGCCTACGTAAATATCTTTCAAACTCTTTGGCAATTGCATCCCCCGACGCCTCGGGAAGCTCGGTGGTGTCTTGTTCTTCCTCGAGTTGCGCGACGTAATCGGCAATTTCTTCGTCCTCCTGAGCGAGTTCGTTGACACCGGCCTCCCAGGCCCTCGCATCTTCTGTCAACTCACCCAAAGGAATCGGTAGATCGAGTAAATCTTCGATCTTGGCAACCAACGCTAAAGTCGCTTTGGGGCACGGTGACTGGCCTACGTAGTGGGGAACGGAGGCCCACAGCGACAAATTAGGAATGCCAAATTGATCACACCCTGCCGCGATGGCGCCAACAATGCCGGTCGGACCTTCATAGGTTGATTTCGTAATATCAAGATCACTGATAATTTGTGGGTCGCTGGAAGTTGCAAAAACCGGCACCGGTCGGGTGTGCGGGTTGTCAGAGAGAAGTGCACCTAAAGTTAAAACAAGCCCAGTATCTAACTCTGCGGCAAGGGAAAGTATCTCTCGGATGAACTGCGGCCATTTCATATTTGGTTCAATCCCAGAAACCAGAATCACATCCCGCTTGAGTTCCCGAACGTGTGCGGTGAATACCCGAGTCCCCGGCCAAATGATTCCGCGATCACCGGAGTCGCTCACATACATGTGTGGCCGATTGACCTGATAGTCGTAGTACTCTTCCGGATCAAGTTCAAGAAGCAACTCAGCTTTCCAGATTTCCCGCAAATGCGTGATCACTCCAGACGCACTTTCTGCGGCGTCATTCCATCCTTCGAATGCACACAGCATAATCGGGTTATTCAACACGGGCAGGTCGTCGTACTCGATCATGTCAACCTTGCTTTCACGCCGACGAATACGGGCGCGGATGCTGCGTGTGAGATCAACTGGGCAACCCGATTTGGCCAATACAGTGGAACGTCATGTACCGCACCGTACCAATGCTGAAGTGCGATATTCATTTTTTGACGAACTTTGATGTCGACATGGCTCTTGGATTGTGTCCAGTCGTCGTCAGTTTGCGCTCGGGACCCGGCAAACTTGTCGCAAGCGATAAGGATCCAGGTAGGAACGGTGAGGGCTGCGAGGTCGGGGTCTGGGTTGTAGTCAAAAAATGCTTCCAATACGGCCATATGGCGGTCAAAACCCATGGTGGTCACCGAACCACCACCTGGAGCATCCACGTAGGTTCGACCTACCGCCGCCATGACCGACTCTCGCTGCTGGGTGGATATTTCGATACCTGCTGGCAAATAGTTCGCCATCAGTTCGGCCCGGCTAAATGGACCCGGCGGTGGTGTTAAGGCAACGCGCAGTTCTTCTCTGGTGATGGAACCACTTTGGAGAATATTTGCTGGTGTGAAAGCGCCACCATCAACGAGGACGCAGCCGGCACTTAGTTGTGGGTTCACCGCGGCAAAGTGCAGTGCAACCGAAGCACCCCACGAGTGTCCAACGAGAATGGCTTTTCCCACTCCAAGTTCATTCATGACTTCCATGCAATCTTCGCTGACCCGTGAGATGCGGTAGTCGGGCTCCATTCGGCGCGACTCGCCGTGCCCGCGCAGATCAATGCTCAGCGTGCTGAATTCACTCCCCAGCGACTCAATTACCGGATACCAAAAATCTGCCTGCTGGGAAAGACCATGCAGAAGAACAATTGGGGGCAGGCTCTGGTGACCGCCTTTTTGGTACCGATAGGCAATTCCGGAGTCACTCATCAACAGGGGTGTGCTTGCAAAGTGCGGCTGGTTCACTCGCTAACTCTCGCATTAGGGTTACCTGTGACCAAACCCAAGGCTCTCCTGCTCGATCTCGATGGAACATTGCTCGAATCCGAGCGGCTCTGGTTGACGGCAGAGCAACGCGTCATGCATCGTTACGGCTACACGTGGACGCTCGCCGATCAGCATCACTGTTTAGGTGGCCCACTCGAGCGTGTGGCGGACTACATGGAACTCAAAATAGAAGGGTCGCAGCGCTCAAGAGAAATCGGAATCGAATTACTCGCCGAGGTCAGTGATCTATTCGTCAAAGAGCCTTTGGAGTGGCGACCAGGCGCCGAATCTTTAGTCGCGCAGGCACATGAACTTTGCATTCCCACGGTAATTGTCACAGCGTCCTGGCGTAACCTTTTGGACACGGTGCTGGCGCGCATGAGTCAAAGCGTTGGAGAATTCACCCATTCGATTGCGGGTGATGAAGTGGTCAACTCGAAACCGCACCCTGAGCCCTATCTCACCGCTGCAGCAAGTATCAAAGTACCGATTAAAGAGTGTCTCGCGATCGAGGATTCCCCAACCGGGACTCTCTCAGCCGTAAGCGCTGGTGCGAAAGTCATTGCGGTTGAACACATGGCCACAATCGACGTCGCTGGTGCCGTTGTTGTGAGGACACTTGAAGGCCAGAACGTTGAGTCACTCTGGAAGCTGGCTAACAACTGATTCAAGTGCTGTCTTTAGGGAGTCTTCAACGAGTGAACTGCCTGAGGTCCAGCTGGCGCGATCCGGTAGTGGTGGTGGTGTACCACCAAATTCGGGGCAGAGCGGCTTGAACGAGCACCAACCGCACAACTTGGAAGGCGTTGGGGTAAAGGTTTGTCGTTGCGCGCTTTGGGCAATCGAGCTACGCAGCGCGAGAATTTTTCGTTCGGTACCCAGTAGATCGCTTTCGGTGGGCTCGTATCTTAAAAACTCGCCATTGCCGAGGTACATGAGTTGCAGCATGCGGGGTATTTCGCCATTGATCCGCCACCAAGCGAGTCCATAAAAACGCATTTGGAACATGGCTTTTTCGGAGTAGCGGGGCGAAGGTGCTTTGCCGCTCTTGTAGTCAACTATTCGAATATCTCCCGAAGGGGTTCGGTCTACCCGGTCAATGAATCCCCGAATAGTGAAACCGTCGACGAGTTCAACGCTCATCGCGAGTTCGCGCGCATGGGGCTCGAGTCGATTGGGGTCTTCCATAGCGAAATAGGTTTCAAGCAGGGGCCTAATTGGTGTTAGAACGGACTCAATCAGGCCCTGGGAACCTTTTGCACCCGCCTGCCCGTAAATTAAGGCGGCTTCGCTCGGTTGGCTTGCGGCTAAGGATTCAAGTGCGCGAGTGAATAGCGAAATTGCGAGCTCGAAGGTACGTGCACCGGCTGGAGCATCGAAAATATTTTCTAGCACCGTGTGAACCAACGTTCCCCGAATTGCTGCGAGGGAGGGCTCTTCGGGTAACTGATCGATTGTCTTAAACCGGTATAGCAGTGGACACTGCTGGTAGTCGGCACTGCGCGAGGGTGAGAGTGATCTCGGGAACACGTTTGGAGCCTAGTTGTTCCCGCGGTTGGGAATACGGATGTGTGCAAACAACGCGGCTGGCGGGCCAAACTCGTGCGCAGTTAAAGTCCACTTATGCCTAAGCGCCCGGTTCACCCTCCCGCTTCACGTGCCCCGGTGAGTGTGGGCGCTCGTCCCAGGGGACCACTTGTATCCGGTGATTTGGTTCAACTCATTGATGCCAAAGGAAATAAATACACCATCACGTTGAAAGCAGATGCCATTTTTCACAGTCATCGCGGTCAGTTGGCTCACAACGACATGATTGGTAGGCGCGAAGGAATCATTATCAATAGCGATCGTGCTATTTCCTATCAAGTTTTGCGACCAGCACTGGACGACTACGTTCTTTCAATGCCCAGAGGAGCCGCGGTCGTCTACCCAAAGGACGCCGCCCGAATAGTGGGATTGGCTGACGTTGGTGAAGGATCTCGAATCCTTGAGGCGGGAGTGGGCTCGGGAGCTCTCACGTGTTCGCTCCTACGAAGTGCAGGAACAAGCGGTGCGGTCCACAGCGTTGAACGTCGTCCGGAATTTGCCGAGATTGCCACCGAGAATGTTTGTCGTTGGTTTGCGGGGTTCCCCGTGTCTTGGACCCTGACGATCGGAGATCTTTGTGACTTGCCGGCTGACACCGGCGACTATGACTCCGTTGTTTTAGACATGCTGGCGCCATGGGAGTGCTTGGAAGTTGCGGAACGGTCATTACGCCCCGGTGGGGCACTCGTTGTCTACGTTGCCACCACAACGCAGTTGTCCCGCTTGGTGGAAACCATTCGAGTTCGTAACGTTTGGACCGAGCCGCGAGCCGAAGAAAGCCTGTTGCGAACTTGGCATTTGGATGGTTTATCTGTGCGGCCCGACCACAAAATGAACGGGCATACGGGTTTCCTCGTCGCTGCCAGATTAATGAGCGGCCCCTCACTGGATCGCAAGCGCCGCCCGGCTCCCGGGGCTTACGGGGAGGACTATCACGGTCCCGGTGGGGTACATAATTCGAAGGAAAGCACGCTCACTTCATTCGCTGAAAGCATCTAATCGGGTTAAGGTGTCTTGGTGGCGTGGTGGCGAATGGCTACTGGCCTCTAAGGAAATGGTGAGCACATGGAGCAAGGCTCGAATCTGACTCAAATACAGGGTGAGCTGGCGGCGGCTCGTGACCACAATGAGCGTTTGATTACTACTTTGCGAGATGCCCGTGAGCAGATCGTGTCCCTCAAGACCGAGGTGGACCGACTAGGCCAGCCACCGAGCGGCTTTGCCACGATTCTGGTGGCTCACGAAGATGCGACGGCGGACATCATGGCTTCGGGTAAAAAATTGCGCGTGGGAGTGAGCCCCAGCATCGACATTGCCGACTTGGTTCTGGGCCGGGAAGTGCTCCTGAATGAGTCGATGAACATTGTCAGCATTCGTGAGTACGACGAAACCGGTGAGATTGTTGTCCTTAAAGAACGTATCGACGGGAACCGCGCCCTAGTAGTCGCTCACTCCGATGAAGAACGCGTTATCAAATTGGGTCAACCACTGATTGACCAAAAGCTTCGAGCCGGTGACACGCTTTTATGTGACATGCGAAATGGCGTTGCAGTGGAAAAGATTGCGCGCGCTGAGGTTGAGAACTTGGTACTCGAAGAGGTACCTGACATCCACTACGAGGATATCGGTGGTCTGGGCGAACAAATCGAAGCGATCCGTGACGCAGTCGAACTGCCGTATCTGCACGCCGAGTTGTACCTGGAACACAAGTTGAGGCCGCCAAAAGGGATCTTGCTCTACGGCCCCCCGGGCTGCGGTAAGACTCTGATTGCCAAGGCGGTCGCAAATTCCTTGGCGCAGAAAGTGGCAGAGAAAACCGGGATGGGGGAGGGGCGCTCTTACTTCATCAACATTAAAGGCCCTGAACTACTCAATAAGTATGTCGGTGAAACCGAGCGTCATATTCGTCTCGTATTTCAACGGGCTCGAGAAAAAGCCTCTGAAGGTATGCCCGTGATCGTGTTCTTTGACGAAATGGACTCACTATTTCGGACTCGCGGAACCGGGGTGAGCAGCGATGTCGAAAACACAATCGTGCCCCAACTGTTGAGTGAGATTGACGGTGTTGAGAGTTTAGAAAATGTCATTGTGATAGGCGCCAGTAACCGAGAAGACATGATTGATCCAGCCATTTTGAGACCCGGGCGACTCGATGTCAAAATTAAAATTCAGCGGCCGGACGCGCAGGGCGCTGCGGCGATTTTTTCAAAATATCTGACGTCGGACCTGCCCCTGCACGAAGAGGATCTCGCGGAGCATTCGGGTGATCGAGATGCAACGGCCGCCGACATGATTGCTCGCGCGGTTGAACGCATGTACACCGATATGGACGAGAACCGGTTCCTAGAGGTCACCTATGCAAATGGGGATAAGGAAGTGCTGTACTTCAAAGATTTCAACTCGGGTGCAATGATTGAAAATATTGTGGCTCGGGCGAAGAAATCAGCCATTAAGGATTTTCTGGCCTCAGGGCAAAGGGGTATTCGGGTTCAACACCTGCTCGATGCATGCGTCGACGAGTTCCGAGAGAACGAAGACTTACCCAATACGACCAATCCCGATGACTGGGCCCGCATTTCCGGCAAAAAAGGTGAGCGGATCATCTTTATTCGTACGCTCATCGAAGGCAAAAAAGGCACCGAGCCAGGGCGATCAATCAGCACGGTGTCCAATACCGGTCAATATCTATAGGACCCCCTGTCACGACAGAGTTTCCTAGCATCGGCCTACCGCGTGCTTACGAAGATTAAAAGGTGATCATGAGCGTTAATCGGATAATGGGTATTGAAACCGAGTACGGGGTTACCGTGCCCGGTCATCCAACCATGAATGCCATGGTCACCAGTTCACATATCGTGAATGCGTATGCACGACTCACTGGTCTTGACAAAGGTCTGCATGCCCGTTGGGATTATGACCGAGAGTCCCCGTTAAGAGATGCCCGCGGCTTTGATCAGAGCCGGGCTGATGCCGATCCAAGTCAATTAACCGATGACCAGGAACTTGGCTTGGAAAATATAATTTTGACAAACGGAGCCCGGCTCTACGTTGACCACGCGCACCCGGAGTATTCGAGTCCGGAAGTAACCAATCCACGTGATGCGGCGCTCTGGGACAAGGCCGGCGAAGTGATAATGCACCAAGCTGCCATATTTGCCCCAAAATTTGATGGAGCACAGATCAAGTTGTACAAGAACAACGTTGACAACAAGGGTGCCTCGTATGGCACTCACGAAAATTACCTCATGGCTCGCCGAACGCCGTTCGCCAATATCGTGCGGTTGCTGACTCCCTTTTTTGTTACCCGGCAAATTTTTACCGGAGCCGGACGATTAGGGCAGGGTCAGGAGGGGAAAGTTAAAGAGTTTCAAATTTCTCAGCGCGCCGACTATTTTGAGGCGGAAGTGGGTCTTGAAACGACATTGAAACGGCCGATCATTAATACCCGAGATGAACCCCATGCCGACCCGGAGAAATATCGGCGGCTGCATGTGATTGTTGGTGATGCAAATATGTCAGAAACGGCCACCATGCTCAAATTGGGCGCCACCTCGCTGATCCTCGCACTGATTGAATCTGGTTTTGAGAATTTTGCGCAATTCGAATTGGCCAACCCGGTTGCAGCAATGAGCAAGGTGTCTTACGACACCACCATGCGAGAAGCGCTCCCGATGGCGAATGGGAAATCAATGCGCCCAATTGACCTTCAATTTTCCTATCTTGATGCGGTGCGTTCACATTTATATTCACAATCCGAGCCCGATCCCCAGACCAATGAAATTTTGGTTCTGTGGCAGCAAACCTTAGATTCTCTCAATGACCCTTCGGGGGAACACGTAGTCGCCGCCCGCTATATCGATTGGATTGCAAAGTACCGGCTGATGCAGGACTATCGGGATCGAGACGGACTCGGTTGGGACTCGCCGCGATTGGGACTCATCGACCTGCAATACAGCGATATTGACCCTGGTCGCGGGATTGCCTTAAAACTCATGGAACGGGGATCACTGGACACCCTGTTCACCCACGAGCAGGTCAATGCGGCAGTCCTTGAAGCACCCCACGACACCAGGGCATACTTTCGTGGGGAATGTGTCCGCAGATACCCGCAAAGTGTCGCTGCGGCCTCTTGGGACAGTGTCGTATTTGATATTGGCGGAGACACACTTCTTCGGATTCCCACTCTGGAACCGCGAAGGGGTAATCGGGACTCGGTACTGGGTCTCTTGGAGCAAAGTGAGAGTGCAGCGGACCTTCTCAATTCGTTGCGGTCCCGCGACTAGCAGTTAGGCTGAGCACATGCCGACCCACGAAAGCCATCAAAATAAGCGCTCCCGCCGAGATCAAGACCACGAGGCGCAGGAGAGTGAAGTGGTAGCCGCCACCAGTAATGCCGAACTTGACAACGATGTTGATGCGCTCTTGGACGAGATAGACGAAATTTTGGAAGTTAATGCCGAGGATTTTGTAAAGTCATTTGTTCAAAAGGGTGGACAGTGAATCTGGAGTCCTCATTTGCGGCGCATCTGCAATCCCAGGGACAGCTTTTTAATGGTGTGGCGCCCGCATCAGCACGTGAGCAGTTAGCACCACACGGAACCACCATCGTTGCCTTGCGTCACGCAGATGGTGTTTTGATGGCAGGGGACCGCAGAGCAACAATGGGAAACATTATTGCCCAAAGGGATATTCAAAAAGTGTTCCCGGCTGACACGTATTCTTTAATTGGAATCGCTGGTTCAGCTGGAATCGCCTTGGAACTCGTTCGGTTGTTTCAAGTGGAACTCGAGCACTATGAAAAAATTGAAGGAACATCCTTGTCCTTGAACGGAAAAGCAAATCGGCTTTCGAGTCTTTTACGATCCAATCTCGGTTTGGCAATGCAAGGGCTAGCGGTGGTCCCGCTTTTTGCCGGATTTGATAGCAAGTTGAATATTGGCCGAATATTTTCCTATGACGTCACTGGGGGGCGTTACGAAGAACATGATTTCTATTCGGTTGGTTCCGGTTCTCAATTCGCCCGCGGAGCACTCAAAAAAATTAATGCACTTGACCAAAGTGAAGACGAAGCAATTGCTGCAGCCATTGAAGCGTTATTTGACGCAGCAGACGACGACAGTGCTACCGGCGGGCCCGACATCAGTCGAGGAATTTTCCCGGTAATTTATACGGCGGGACCGGCTGGCGTGCGCGAAATCGATACCGAGCACATTTCGCAACTGTCCAAAGCAATGTTGCAACGGCGTGCCACTCAACCCAATGGACCCAGAGCACACGTTGTTCAAAGTGGTGAATCCGAATGAGCATGCCCTACTACGTCTCACCCGAACAAGTTATTGCCGACAAAGCGGAGTTTGCCCGCAAAGGTATTGCGCGTGGACGTTCGGTAATTGTGGCGAGCGCCAGCGACGCTATCTATTTCATCGCAGACAATCCTTCCCGCGCCCTACACAAGATCGGTGAAATTTATGACCGAATTGGGTTTGCTGCGGTCGGCAGGTACAACGAATTCGAAAATCTACGTGTGGCCGGTGTTCGCTTGGCTGATACTCGCGGGTACTCCTATGACCGTGCCGATGTCACCGTGCGAACAATTGCCAATGCTTACGCCCAGACACTAGGCAGTATTTTTATTGAAGCTGCTAAGCCGTTCGAAGTGGAGATTGCGGTCGCACAAGTCGGAGAAAATCCTGATCAGGATCAGCTCTATCGCATCTCATTCGACGGATCGGTGCACGACCAAGCTGGCTTTATCAGCATGGGTGGTGACAGCGAAACGGTCGGTAATCACATGCAGGAGAACTGGAGTGTGGGGGCAAGCGCCTCGGGCACGTTGAAAGCTGCGGTTTCGGCCCTTTATCCGGATAGTGAACTCGATATTTCGTCACTGGAGGTCGCCACGCTTGGTCGAACGGGGGATGGCCGACGCTTTAGCCGTTGCACGGCAGAAGCCATCACCGAGTTACTGCGATAGGGCAGCGGGTATCGGATGGATCGCAGAATTTTCGGCATTGAAACGGAATACGGCGTCACCTGCACTTTTAAAGGTCAGCGGCGGCTTAGCCCAGATGAAGTCGCTCGATACTTGTTCCGCCGTGTCGTGAGTTGGGGTCGCAGCAGCAATGTTTTTTTGGCAAATGGCGCCAGGCTCTATCTTGATGTTGGTTCGCATCCCGAGTACGCCACCGCAGAATGTGATGACTTCCTTGAGTTGCTTGCCCAGGATCGTGCTGGCGAACGAATCCTTGAACGGCTCAGTATTGAGGCGGAAGAAAGATTGGTTCAAGAGGGAATTCACGGTGACGTTTATCTGTTCAAAAACAACACTGATTCGGCGGGAAATTCCTACGGTTGTCACGAAAATTTTTTGATCGAGCGAAAGACTGATTTCGCGTCCTTGGCGCAAGCTTTTATTCCGTTTCTAATCAGCCGGCAAATCTTGGTTGGTGCTGGCAAGGTCGTGCAAACACCTCGGGGTTCGACTTACGCCGTGAGTCAGCGTGCCGATCACATTTGGGAGGGTGTTTCCAGTGCGACGACTCGATCCCGCCCGATCATCAACACTCGAGACGAACCACATGCAGATGCTGACTTGTACCGGCGCCTCCACGTAATCGTTGGTGACAGCAATATGAGTGACACCACGAATTTGCTCAAGGTTGTGTCAGCCCATCTAGTGCTCTCCATGATCGAGTCTGGCACGGTCATGCGTGATCTCACTCTCGCCAATCCCATTCGGGCAATCCGAGAAATTAGCCATGACACAACCGGTACGCGAACCGTGAAGTTGGCTAATGGCAGGGAACTCTCAGCGATTGAGATGCAGAGCGAGTACTTTGAAAAAGTGACGGACTTCGTTGCCCGTCGGGGCATTGTCGATCCAGTCACCCAACGAGTCATGGAACTCTGGGAGAGGTCAATTAAAGCGGTTGGGGCGGGTGACTTGCACCTCATCGACCGCGAAATTGATTGGGTGATCAAATTGCGACTTATCGAGCGGTATATGCGCAAAAACGACATGACATTGGAGAATGCGCGCATCGCCCAGTTGGATTTGGCCTATCACGATATTCGCCGCGAACGTGGACTGTTTTACCTGTTGGAGCGGGGTGGTGCGGTTGATTCGATACTCACCCCGGAACAGGTTGAGTTGGCAAAAAATATTGCACCACAAACGACTCGGGCTAAATTGCGCGGAGACTTTATTACCCGAGCCCAGGAGCGTCGCCGGGATTACACCGTTGATTGGGTTCACCTCAAACTTAACGACCAAGGGCAGCGCACCGTGCTTCTCAAAGACCCTTTCCAACACGCGGATGAGCGTGTTGATCGCCTGATCGCCTCAATGTAGGTTTCCCTTCGCCGGGACGGTATTCTTTACCCGTGAGAAAACAACTGACAACCACCGCCATCGCACTTTCTTCCTTGGTCTTGCTGGCCGGCTGTTCAAGTAGCCAAGACGGGGACCCTGAATTCACCGACACCGGCTCCGCAGCGGGACCATATTTGGTCAATGACTGCGGCGGTTTGGCTGAACCGGTCAGCTCGGAGACCGCGCCACCCGGGCTCGCGATTGATGGCCTCGTGATTGGCGAGGGTGCTGTGCCAACCATTAGCGTTGGACCGAACTCGGTCCCAGCAGTGGAGTTGATCACCCAGCAGCTCATTGCGGGCAGTGGCGCGAGCGTCGCGGTGGGGGACACCATCAGTGTGAATTACTGTGGAGTCGGCCAAATTTCTGGTGCACTCTTTGACTCCTCGTGGGGTCGCGGTGAGCCGGCAACATTTGATCTGGTGCCTGGCGGACTCATCGAAGGCTGGACGCAGGGTGTTCCGGGAATGCAGATCGGTGAGCGTCGTCTCCTGGAAATTCCCGGTGATTTGGGATACGGAGCCAATCCACCCGGTGGCATTGAAGTGGACGAGACCCTCATTTTTGTTGTTGAACTTGTTGCCATCGGTTAATTGAGATACCACCCACATTTAGCGTAGAGAGTTGGAAACACATGTCAAATTTAACGAAGCCCGAAATCGATTTCATAGCGGGACCGGCCCCGGTTGAATTGGTGATCACCGATTTAATCGTGGGTGAGGGTGCGCAAGCAGCACCGGGTGCTTCGGTCGAAGTGCACTACGTTGGGGTGGAATTTGAGACCGGGGAGCAATTCGACGCGTCCTGGGACCGTGGTGAAAGCATCAATTTCCCGCTCTCGGGACTCATCGCGGGCTGGCAGGAAGGCATCCCGGGAATGAAAGTGGGGGGCCGCCGGCAACTTGTCATCCCCCCGGCACTGGCTTACGGGGAATCGGGTGGTCACCGGCTCTCCGGTAAGACGCTCGTATTCATTATTGATCTACTCGGTGTCAAATAACCGCTTCCAAATTATGCCAAGACGCGATAAAACTGAGCGGCTGCTCAACCTTGTTTTTGCAATGATGTCAACGCAGCGGGCGATCTCACGCTCAGACATTCGTGACAACGTCTCAGGCTATGAAGATGCAACCTCTGATGACGCATTTGAACGAATGTTTGAACGCGATAAAGACGAACTGCGTTCAATGGGTTTACCAATCGAAACGGTCACCGACCCGCTGGGTGAGGTCTTGGGTTACCGCATCTCACCCAGTGAATACGAGTTTGTGGATCTAGATCTCACTTCCGCTGACCTGATCGTGTTGGGAGTTGCCGCTCAGGTGTGGGATGAGGCTGTCTTAAGTACAACCGCACAAAGTGCCCTGCGCAAGATTGAAGCCAAATACGGGAAAAGTGTGGTTAAACCACCAGCGGAGCTTTCCGGTCTAGTCCGACTGCAAGCACATGACATCTCACTGCCTATTTTACTTCGAGCTGCGCGAGAAAAGCGGGTTGTTAAATTTGATTACCAAGACCGCAGTGGAGTTCACTCGGCTCGAAGTATCGAGCCGTGGGCCGTTATGTGCCGGCAAGGCAATTGGTACTGCATCGGATTCGATACTGATCGCGAAGAGCAACGAACTTTTAAGCTTCCGCGAATCCAAGGGAACGTGACATTAACCGCACAGGCACATAGCGCGTTGCGGCCAGAAAAGCCCACCATGGAGCTACCACCAGCTGAAGACCAAATCACCGCGAAGATCACTGTTGCTCACAATCGCGGTGCAATGTTGCGACGAAACGCCGTGGATATAAGTAACAATCCAATGTCTGACGTGCTCACTGTCGCTGGTTCACTCGAGGATGTGACCCAGTGGACGCTCCTGGCACTTGCCGATGTAACCGCGATTGATTCCCCGATTCTTACCGCGAAAGTTTTGGCAGCGAGTGAACGGATTATCGCGGGCCACGACTTTAAATCAAATTTTGAGGCCAATCGTGGCTGAAGCGATATCAGAAAGAATTACCCGACTACTTGCGCTAGTGCCCTGGCTGATCAAACGCCCGGGAATCACGTTGACGCAAACGGCGGAACATTTCGGGATTAGTGTCGAAGCACTGACAAAGGATCTTTGGCAGTTGGTCTTGTGCGGTCTTCCCGGCTACGGACCTGATCAATTAGTCGACATTGATTTTTGGGACGATGATCGGATTTGGGTACAGGATCCACAAACTTTGGCCCTACCCATGCGGATAAGTTCCGAAGAAGCAATTGCCCTATCCATCGCCCTACGGAGAATGAACCAGATCCCCGGTGTAGGTGAGAAAGACGCAATCAACCGGCTCATTGAAAAAATGGATGGGGTTACCGGCTCCGCATCAAATATTGTTGAAATCTCAAACGTCGATCAGAACACACATGGTTTAACCGTCGAGCACGCCATGTCGAACGGACTCTCTTTGAGTTTTGATTACTCATCGGCACGTGATGATTTTTCGCATCGCGACGTGGTCCCGATCAGGGTATTCAGCGTCGACGACTACCTATACTTAGCAGCGTGGTGTGATCAGGCTGAGGCGATACGTTCCTTTAGATTTGATCGAATGGCTAACGTAGAAACCGGTAAGGCTCTGTCCCACGGGCCCGCGGACCTACGGACAGAAATAACAGGGCTGGCTGATCTAGGAACGGCTCCGACCGCGTTAATTCGAATTGATCCGGAAATAGCCTGGGTAGCCGAGGAAGTGTGGGTTCATCGGGTAACCGATCACACCGCAGCGCTCAAACCGGGTCAAATCTTTATTTTGGTGCCCTATTTGTCCAAGGACTGGCTCATCCGTTGGATTTTGTCCATGGCCGGTGCGGCTAGCGTGATCGAACCCGTTGAATTTGCCCAAGAAATTCGTGAATTGGTAGATCAGTCGATGGTCCGGTTGCGCAACTCTGACTAAAGCCGGCGTACGCTAGGGCCTAGCCGTACACTGAACGAGTACGCGGCAAGCGTTATTACATTTGGCAGTTAAGTTGGTAATCAGCAGGGCAGGAGAGGGATCACATGTTTAGTAATCTCAAAGGTTGGGAATGGCTCATCATTGTGGCCTTAATTTTGCTGTTGTTCGGCGCCAAGCGTTTGCCGGATGCGGCACGCGGCCTGGGACGTTCCCTTCGGATCTTCAAGGCTGAGACCAAGGGCCTCACGGGAAACGACTCAGAGTCTGACTCTGACTCCGACTCTGACGCAAAGACAGTTGGCTCACAAGATTCTGAAATCAAGGCAGTGGCGGCGAACGATGCCGAATTCATCAAGTCTGCGGAGAGCTCAGAAACTAAGTCTGCTTCTCCCACTGAACGTTAGTTAGCGCTGGTGGCCCTGCGCGAAAAGCAGGAGTCGGTGGCAATGCCATTGACCGAGCATTTGCGAGAGTTACGCACTCGATTTTTCAAAAGCGGCATCGCCTTAGCCGTTGGAATGGTGATTGGTTGGATCTACTACGCCGAGATTTTCGCCTGGATTGGTGAGCCTTTCACGGATGTGGTCGCTGCGTCAAAAGAAAATGGCCAAGATGTCGTTTTAGCCCTCACCGGGGTTGCTGACGCATTTGTCTTGCAAATCCAGGTGTCCGCTGCTGCAGGTATCGCATTTAGTTCCCCCGTCTGGCTGTACCAACTCTGGAGATTCGTCACCCCGGGTTTACACCGTAATGAGCGCCGATGGGCACTTGGTTTTGTCGCCGTCGCCACTCCAATGTTTGCGGCAGGTATCACTCTGGCCTACTTTGTGCTCCCATTTGGGCTTGAAATTCTTCTGGGTTTTACTCCCGCCAATGTCGAAAACATTGTTTCCGTTGACCGTTACTTATCTTTTTTCCTCCGCACAGTTCTGGTTTTTGGGGTTGGCTTCCTCGCCCCACTACTTATCGTCCTATTGAACTTTGCCGGAATACTTTCCGGTAAGCGACTTGTTTCCTGGTGGAGATGGATTGTTTTCACGATCTTCATTTTTGCGGCCGTCGCAACACCAACCGGTGATCCGATCAACTTGATATTGCTTGCCGGTCCGATCATGATTCTTGTCATTATTGCCGTTGGCATTTCCTTACTCAACGACCGTCGGCGGGCCCGAAAGTCACGAAATACCGACTTCAGTGAACTCGGAGACGACGAAATTTCACCACTTGACACTGATCTGAAAGACTAAGTTCCCTGAGCTAGACTCCCGTTATGTCTTCTGCGGCCGAAAAGTACGCAGCATCTAGGCTCCGAGCCCACGACAGTAAAACGATGGTGGGTGCATTTACCTCCGGCTACGAATTTGATCTGGACCCTTTTCAGTTAGAAGCCGTGAGAGCAATCGAGTCTGGTAAGGGTGTTCTGGTGGCAGCACCAACCGGGGCGGGTAAAACTGTTGTCGGTGAGTTTGCGATATTTCGGGCGTTGAATTCTGGGACCAAATGTTTTTACACAACTCCAATTAAGGCACTCTCGAACCAGAAGTTTGCCGAGCTCGTGGATCGCTATGGCAGCGATCAAGTCGGATTGTTAACGGGAGACAACAGCATCAACGGAGACGCTCCCGTAGTCGTTATGACTACAGAAGTATTGCGCAATATGTTGTATGCCGGTTCGAGCACACTCAACAACCTATCTTTTGTAGTAATGGATGAAGTGCACTATTTGGCAGACCGTTCACGTGGCGCCGTCTGGGAAGAAGTGATTATCCACTTACCCGAATCTGTCACCATCATTGCTTTGAGTGCAACCGTGAGCAATGCAGAAGAATTTGGGCGATGGCTGGCAACTATCCGAGGTGAAACCGAAGTTATCGTTGAGGAAATTCGTCCGGTTCCGTTATGGCAGCACGTCATGGCGGGGAAGAGGCTTTATGACCTTTTTATTGACGACTCGCAACACGAGGTAAACCCTGAATTGGCGGCCTTGTCGCGAAACTCCTCCCAAGCGGCCGCCAGTCGAAGTCACGCAAAGTACGGCAGCAAAGGTCGAGGTGCTCCCAGACGCGCAACTTTGACCCCATGGCGAAGTGATGTTGTTGCACTCCTTGAAGCCGAAGTTTTACTGCCGGCCATTTACTTCCTGTTTAGTCGCGCGGGCTGTGACGACGCTGTTGAACAGATCTTGCGCTCCGGTCTGCGATTAACCTCAACGGTTGAGCGAGAAAAGATCCGCAATCAAGTTCTTGAGTCCACGAGAGACATCCCGGACGAAGATTTGGCCGCATTGGGATTCAGCGACTGGATAGATGCCCTTGAGCGTGGAGTAGCCGCCCACCATGCCGGCGCGTTACCAAGATTTAAAGAAATCGTTGAGTCACTTTTCCAACAAGGGCTTTTAAAAGTTGTTTTCGCAACGGAGACCTTGGCACTGGGTATTAATATGCCGGCTAAATCGGTGGTTCTTGAACGACTGGTGAAGTGGAATGGGGATGCCCACGTTGACCTTTCACCCGGGGAGTACACCCAGATCACTGGGCGCGCTGGTCGACGAGGAATCGACGTTGAAGGCCATGCGGTTGTCCTGTGGCAACAGGATCTTGATCCCAAATCCCTTGCAGGTTTGGCATCAACGCGAACATATCCGCTGAAATCCTCATTTCGCCCCAGCTACAACATGACCGTGAATCTTGTCGGATCAATCGGGACCGAACGGGCACGTGAACTTTTGGAAACTTCCTTTGCCCAATTCCAAGCCGATGCTTCGGTCGTTGGGTTGGCAACAGAACTACGCAAACTCGATGAAGCGAAGGCGGGCTATTTCGATTCCATGCAGTGTCATCTGGGCGACTTTGAGCAATACAGCGCCCTGCGGCACGAAATCTCAATTGCCGAACGTCAAGACAGCAGGCAGGTCGTCCGTCAAAAACGTGATATCGGTGAAGCGCAACTGCGGTCCTTGAAAGTGGGAGACGTAATAATTCTTTCTGCGGGGAAAAAGGCGGGTCCTGCGGTGGTTGTTTCCCCTGCTATCAGCAGCGACAAAGTCGAACCACGACCCATGGTGCTGACCGGTGACCGCCAGGTGCGCCGACTCAATCACCATGATGCACTCGTGGACCTCACTCCGATCGCTCGGATCAGAGTCCCTAAAAGTTTCTCTTCCCGCGATACGCACGCGAAAAAAAACTTAGCAAGCCAGGTTCGCGAGGTTGGTCAGCAGTCCGCTGACCCCAAACGTCGAGGTAAAAAATCACCGGACGTCAATCCACTTATCCAAGACCTCCGGGATCAAATGCGGCTGCACCCGTGCCACGGCTGTGATGAACGCGAAGCCCATGCACGCTGGGGGGAGCGCTACCAAAAGACCGAAAGCCAGTACCAAGAGGTTTCATCTCGCATGAAAGGTCGAACAAACACGATCGCTCGACGATTTGATCGATTGTGCGCTGTGCTCGGCGACCTGGATTATTTGGTGAAGGACCCTCGGGGCGAGTGGCAGGTCACGAAGCGCGGTGACCTGCTCAAAGGTGTTTACTCTGAAAATGACCTGCTGATTGGCCAAACCATTTTGGCCGGCGTGTTGGACGACCTTGACCCGGCAACTTTGGCCGCGGTGTGTTCAACATTTGTCTATGAAAGCCGTCGCGGCGACCCTGAAGATGCCCCTTCAGTACCCGGTGGACCAACCCAAAAAGCACTGGACGACATCCATCAAATTTGGGGTCAGGTTGAAGGAGTCGAACACGACCATAAAGTTCATGAAGCTCGTAAACTCGACGCCGGACTCGCTTGGGCCCTGTACCGATGGGCCAAAGGCGCCACCCTGATGAAAATTTTAACAAGTAATGACGTGACAGCCGGTGACTTCGTGCGCTGGGTCCGACAGGTCATCGACCTGCTCGGTCAAATTGTTGCCGTGACCCCTCCCGATTCTGATTTGCACGCCAACGCCATGGCGGCCATTGATTTGTGCAAACGAGGAATTATTTCTTATCCCAGTGCAGCCTGAAGCAGTTCATCAACGTATTTTTCAACTCCCCAGGTGACGGCAACATCATTGAGCGCACCACCATCAATGGGTTCATAGGGAACGTCAACGGCCCAAGCGCCCACGGGCAGTCGGGTCTCTGCGGTCATCACGGCCATGGCCGCTTCGAGGTAAGCGGCGCCAGCGCTAATGCGTTCGGCTAGTCGGGGTGTTAATGGATTTTCGCAGGCAGACGCATTGGAGGCTTGGATCAACCTCTCAAGGTTGCCATAGGCGCTCACCAGCGCACATGCGGTCTTGTCCCCGATTCCAGCGATTCCAGGAAGTCCATCACTTGGATCACCCCGCAGCGCAGCCATCGCTAGGTAGTCGATGGGGGAAACCCCGTATCTTGATTCAATGCCGCCGGGATCCAAAACCGGCCAATTTTCAACACCACCGGTGACCTGAAGTAGCAGCGAGACGCGATCGGTGACCACCTGAATCAGGTCCCGGTCGCTGGTTACCACAAAGGATCGACCTTGATGTTGGGCTGCAACCGAAGCAATGACGTCATCCGCTTCAAATCCATCAATTCCAATTCTGGCGATTCCCCAGGCGTCCAGAATCGCAGCAATCGCGTCAATCTGCGGGCTTAACGTGTCGGGGACTTCCTCGTCTCCCGAAGACGTTTGTCCCCGGTGGGTTTTGTAACTGGGAACCAATTCAACCCGCCATGCCGGCCGCCAGTCGTTGTCCCACGCGGCGACAATCCCGCTGGGGTGGTGAATTGTGATCAGTTTGGTCAACATGGATAAAAAACCGCGGACGCCATTATGGGGACGGCCGTCGGGGGCGGTCATCTTTTCTGGGAGAGCGTAAAAGGCGCGGTAGTACAGAGTTGCGCTGTCCAGAATTAAGAGAGGTCCGCTCACGGCGAAAGTATGGCACTCGGGCTAATCTGTCTACATGGCTGCAACCTCGGATTACACGGAACGAATTACTCGGGCACAAGTCCACATGCAGGAGCTTGGTATTGATCTCATGCTCGTTACCCCGAGCGCAGATCTGCGTTATCTCATTGGATACAACGCGATTCCACTCGAACGCATCACCGCACTGGCCATCTCACCGCACAAGGCACCTTTCTTGGTTGTTCCTCGACTAGAAATCTCAACGGCCAAAGCGAGCCCATTTGGAGATTTGGGTTGGGAAGTTCGCGGTTGGGGCGAGAATGACAATCCCTACGACATTATTCGCGCCGCATCCGGATTCACCCACGGGAGGATCGCGGTCGACAATCACATGTGGGCCGAGCGGGTACTTAAGATCCAAGCGAACTTCCCGGACGCGGCGATCGAATTAGCGGCACCCATTATTGGCGCTATTCGAGTTGTCAAAACTCCAACCGAGTTGGACTTCTTGCGAGAGGCTGCTGCTGCAATCGATCGCGTGCACGCGCAAGTACCGAACGTACTTCGAGTCGGACGTACCGAGCAGGAAGTTGGCCGCGACATTGCCGACCTCATTTTGGCCCAAGGGCATGTCCGGGTGGACTTTGTGATCGTTGCATCCGGTCCCAATGGAGCAAGTCCCCACCACGAACTCAGTAATCGAGTGATCAATGTCGGGGATCCGGTGGTCGTGGATATCGGTGGCACCATGCCAAGTGGTTACTGCAGTGACTGCACCCGCACCTATTCCATGGGTGATCCCGGAGCTGATTACTTGCAACGTTACAAGGTGCTCCAAGTGGCACAGGAACGTTCTACAAACGCGGTACATAACGGTGCGATCAGTCATGACATTGATGCGGCGGGTCGAAATGAACTCGCCAAGAGTGATCTGGCTCAGTACTTCATTCACCGCACAGGTCATGGAATTGGACTAGAAACACACGAAGAACCGTATCTGGGTGAAAATAATCGAACCGTGATCGAAAACAATATGGTGTTCAGTATTGAACCCGGCTTCTACATTGAGGGTGTGCACGGTGCGCGCATTGAGGACATTGTGATCTGCACCCCGCAGGGACCCGAGTCCATTAACAAACAAACACGTGATCTTGTCATTATCGAGAATTAGTTCAAACCAACATGTCTAAGCGAACCCTGATCACCAACGCTGCAATTTATGCGCCGAGTGTTCCTTTTGCAACTGCAATGCTGATTGACGGTGAAGAAATTGCGTGGATTGGCGACCACAGTGGGGCCGAAGTCCACCAAGAACTCGCCGACACCGTGATTAATGCGCAGGGACATTTTTTGGCACCAGGCTTTGTTGATGCGCACGTTCACGCAACTAGCACCGGAATCATGCTCAATGGACTTGATCTTACCCAAGTGAAAAACAAAGTTGAACTGCTTGACGTGCTCAGCGACTACGCGAAACATCTCGGTGGCGCAACCATTTTGGGTCACGGTTGGGATGAAACCAACTGGTCTGACCCACTACTTCCCACCCGTGCGGAAATCGATCGAGCCACTTGGGGCAGTGTTGTTTACTTGAGCCGGGTTGATGTGCATTCCGCGCTCGTCTCTAACTCACTGATCGCGCAATTACCGCGAAGTCGAGAACTCACGGGCTTCGGTGAAGGACCGGTCACCCAACTTGCGCACGGAGCCATGCGCACATTTGCGCTAGGTTCGATTACGGGCGGTCAACGAGAAAAAGCCCAAGAAGCTTTTTTTGCGCATGCTCTTTCCCAAGGAATTGTCAGCGTTCACGAAATGGCCGGACCACAAATCAGTAGTCACCAAGATGCACACTCTTTGAAAGAACTTGCAACCAGAGCTGGCATGCCGCATCTTGCGATTTATTGGGGGGAACTCTTTAGCGATAACACCCGGGAGATCATTTCTGATCTTGAAGCGGTGGGCGCTGGCGGCGATCTGTTCATTGATGGCGCAATCGGCTCGCGAACCGCATTCATGCATACGCCTTACACCGATGACCCGCTCACCCAAGGTGCTAATTACCTTTCAGCGGAACAGGTAGCGCAACACTTGGTCGCATGTACCAAGGCGGGCATCCAGGGTGGCTTTCACGTAATAGGTGACCAAGCCTGTGATATCGCCATCAAGGGTGCCAGTTTGGCAGCGAACCAAACGTCGGAAGCAGATTTCAAAAAACTTCGACACCGACTCGAACATGCTGAGATGCTCTCCGATACTCACATTGCAACAATGCGCACCCTTGGCATCAGCGCCAGCATGCAACCATTGTTTGACGCTTGGTGGGGTAACATCAGTGGCATGTATGAGACGAGGCTGGGTGAGCGTTCACAACGCATGAACAGGTGGGGGAGCATGCAATCCCATGGCACGGCAGTGTGCTTCTCATCAGATTCACCCGTCACGCCTAACACGCCGTGGAATGCGGTGCACGCGGCGATGCACCATCACAATCCGCAAGAGCGCATCACCGGTCGAGCAGCGTTCGCAGCTCACACCCGTGGTGGTTGGCGTGCACTTGGTTCACAATTTGATTCCCAAGGTGTAATTGAAGTCGGCGCAATCGCCAACCTAGCCACATGGCGGGTGCAGGACTACCAAGTACACGTGCCCGATGCTCGCGTGACCCAATGGAGCACCGATCCGCGATCGGCAACGGTGCCCTTACCCAGTCTTGGCTCAGCTGATTCGCCAGAAGTACCGGTTAATGTCTGCACGATTGTAAAAGGCAACATCGCCTTCCTCGATGAAACTTTTGCAGATCGAGTTGGCACGAGTGCCTAGTAGCGCTATCGCCTTACCGCTAAGAATGTTGGCGGCGGCGATCGCTGGATGGCTACTCGCATTGGCCTACCCGTTAACGAGTCAGTGGTGGTTGGCACCAATCTCGGTGGCGGTTTTAACCGCCGCGACGTGGAACACCAGCAAAAAGAACGGCGCACTTATTGGATTTGTCTATGGCCTGGTGGCTTTTCGTGTCCAACACGAGTGGCTGATCGTGGTGGGTACGGACGCGACTTGGATCCTCGCGATATATCTAGGGCTGTGGATTGCCGTTATTGGGATTGTGATCTCAGTGGTGTCGCGAGCCATAACGCGCAAATGTATCCCTTGGCCCGTGGGCCTACTGGCAATAAGTTCGATGTGGATCCTAGAAGAATTCTTACGGGGTCGTTATCCATTCGGTGGTTACCCCTGGGCACGATTGGCCTTTAGTCAGGCCGACTCACCGCTAGCTTTCTGGTCGCGGCTCGGCGGAATTCCGTGGTTGAGCTTTGTTGTCGTGGTCATTGCGGTCGCTGCCGTGGGCATCGTGTTCATTGCAACTCTTCGAGCGAGAGTTGCGTTGTCGCTCATTATTGTCACCGCCTTCTTGGTTCCGCTGGGTGTGAGCAATTTCAGCGACTCGACTGGAAATATGACTGAACCAACAATTGCAATTGGAGTTGTTCAAGGTGGAACACCACAAATCGGCATGGGCGCAATGGATGTCCGCCGAGAAGTACTTGACAATCACGCCAGGGAAACCATCGAACTGGCCCAAAAGGTTCAACGCGGTGAAGTTCCTCAACCACAGATCGTGATCTGGCCCGAAAATTCTTCAGACCTTGACCCATTTAAAGAGCCCGAAGCAGCCACATTGATCGACCAAGCGGCTAAGGCGATAGGAGTCCCGATCCTCGTTGGAGCCGTGGTTGATTCGGCAACTGATCCACAGAACGAGGTCTACAACATGGGCATCCTGTGGGATCCGATCACCGGGCCCGGTGATGCCTACATTAAAAACGCTCCAGTTCCCTTCGGTGAATTCATTCCATTTCGCAGTCTTTTGACTCGGTTTATCGAACGTTATGACCGAGTTCCACGTGATTTCGCCCGCGGAACCGAACCAGGAATCTTCACCACCAAGGGCGTGGTTCTAGGAGACCTGATTTGTTTCGAAGTGGCGGTTGACCCCGTTGTGAACCGGGTGATCCAAGAAGGGGCACAAATTCTGGTAGTTCAGACAAATAATGCGACGTACTCCGGAACGGCCCTGCCACAGCAGCAATTACACATCGAGCGGTTGCGGGCAATCGAGTACGACCGCACCGTGATTGTTGCTGCGACGACAGGTGTTAGCGCAGAGATTTTTCCCGACGGCAGCGTGGGACAGGTGTTGCGAGACGGTGAAACCGGCTCCTTCGTTGTTGAAGTCGCACCGCATTCAAACCTGACCCTCGCGGCGAGAATCGGCCCATATTTGGAGCTCATTATCGTTCTATTTGCAATCGGAGTTTTGGCATTTATCCCGATTCGCGAACGCCGTAGGCGCAGGAGTTAAAGTGAGGTCGTGAGTGCCTTACCCGAATCAGTTAGTGCGGAGTTGGGGCGAATTCTGGTCATTATCCCGACCTATAACGAACTCGACTCGCTCCCTAAAATTTTGGCAAGGGTCCAGCGCAGTGTTCCAAGTGCACAAATTTTGATCGTTGATGACAACTCACCCGATGGCACCGGGAAAATTGCTGATGAATGGGTTGCACACAACGAGGAAATCCACGTGATGCACCGGCTCGGCAAAGGTGGTTTGGGGGCTGCCTACCTGGCCGGCTTTGCCTGGGGATTGCAACAGGGTTTCGACGTTCTGGTCGAGATGGACGCTGATGGTTCACACCAACCCGAACAACTCCCGAAACTGCTTAAAGCATTGGAGTATTCCGATCTCGTGCTCGGTTCGCGTTGGGTGGAGGGTGGTGGCACCGAGAACTGGTCCAAAGGCCGCGAACTTTTATCCAAGGGCGGAAATTACTACACGAAAGTGATGCTCGGAATTGATGTCGACGATGCAACCGGGGGATACCGCGCTTTCAAAGCCAGTACCTTGCGGGCCCTGGACCTGCACGAGGTTGCCTCTGCCGGGTACTGCTTTCAAGTTGATCTTGCTTGGCGGGCTAAGCAGCGAGGCTTCGTAGTCACCGAAGTGCCCATCACTTTTGTTGAGCGAGAAGTTGGCACCAGCAAGATGAGTCGCAAAATCGTGACCGAAGCATTGTGGAAAGTAACGGTCTGGGGGATCGACCGTCGTGTCAAGATCGCAAAAACAGCGTTAACCAAAAAAAATAAGGGCACCCGGTGAAAATTGCATCCCGGCTCATCCTTTTCGGTTACCCGCTGGTGGAGATCCTGCTGCTGTGGTGGGTTGCCAGCATGATCGGCTGGGGGATTGCCATCCTGTTGATCATCGGCGGCTTCCCCGTGGGGGCTGCCCTGATGCGAAATGCGGCTGCCAAAGCATCACTTGTTGCGGCCACACCCGACGAACACAAACCGAAAGTTGCACGGTCATCGGCATTATTGTTTGTATCGGGCCTTTTTATTATGGTTCCGGGGTTTGCAACCGATGTGATCGGGCTCATTTTGTTGATACCGCCAATTGGGAACCGGGTTGTCAAGGCATTTGCCTCTTGGATCGGACTGCGAATGGTGAGCATGCCGGGTTTTGGTAACGCAGGCTTCACCGGAAGCCAGTTTGCATCCTATGTTGATGGTGAAGTTATTCGAGGTGTTGTGATCAGTGAAGAGGACCCCGACCAACATGAAAACGGAGGCCCCGAAGGACCTCCGCAAATCAAAAACTAAGGAATTTACGCTGAACGCGGCAACGCGCCTTCGTGAAGTAGCGCAACTCGTTCTTCATAGAGCGCCTTGAGTTCTTTCAAACTCCGACGCTCAAGCAACATGTCCCAATGGGTACGCACCGGCCGGTCGGGCACCTTGACTTCAACAACAAAATTTGGTCGAAGTGCAACACTGCCGCAGCGGCAGTCCCATTGTGTTGGTATCTCTTCGGCTTCAACCGACATGGGAATAATTGACTCATGTCCGGTCGGACACACGTATGTGATGGCAATTCGTTCTGCCGGGGGGACCAAGTCATCGCGCTCTAAGCTCAATGCTCCAAGACGTGTCCCTCGCATAGAGGTCTCAATCATGATGTGCCCCTTTCCTGCCTCATCGATCCAACGATTGGTTCGTTAGCTTTTCAGACGAGAAAATTAAGGGCTTGGTTCCCAAAAAGTCGGATTTGACAACTTTTTTTATCGCGCTGTGAGGGCCAACACGACAATTGTGATGCCAATCACGGCACCGATCGCGATCCAAGGTGCACTTTTTCGCATTTGGCTGTACTTGGGTTTCCCCACACCGTCGGAGATCTCGCCCGCACGCTCAAGCCGCTCATTACCTCGGGCAATCCGGGATGCTTGGGCGATTCGCTCGTCGGCGCTGGCCTCTTTGGGTGCCTTGGACAAGAACTCCGGATCTAACAATTCGTCAAAGTCAGAAGAAGAATCATTCATCCCAAATGGTAACCCGACTCCAGTTAGGCTGCGGTAATGCCCATTCGTGGTTTTTCAAGTGGACGCGCGTTTGACCGACTCATCAACTTCTCTGACGCGGTCGTCGCCGTTGCAGTGACCGTCCTGGTTCTTCCGATTGCAGATATCACTCTTACTCGTGGGGAGGATTCAGTTTGGAAAGTCTTGGGCGACCACGCGGGAGAAGTTATTACCTTTTTCTTCACGTTTTTTGTGGTTTCGATGATGTGGCTCACTCATAACCGAATCATGAACCAGATGCGGGGTTATGACGGGGTGATTTTTTGGCTCAACACCGCATGGCTTGCAGTAATTGCTTTTCTTCCGGTCACCAGTGCGCTGTATGCCGATGCGGGCGCCGATGGACTCGGTGGCTGGTTCTCCGGGGAGAACCTCGACGGTTCAGGAATGCTCTACTGGGGTTCGCTATCTCTGATCAGTTTTATTAGCGCGCTCATTTCCATACACGCGCGTTCAAATCCACACTTGTACGACCCTGAACAGAACATCACTCACACTTGGCGGACAAAATCACGCGGTTGGGTTTATCCGATTTACTTTCTAGCAATTGGAGTCGTTTCACTTTTTTCAACCACGTTTTCGTCGTATTTACCCATTGGTTTAATTTTTCTGCCACTCATTTTGAAAAGAACTGAGTTCACGAGCGCCGAAAAGCCGATTTGACGCAGGCGGGATTCAAGTCGGTCAACTAGAAGGACCACCGCCTGCATGTTTCAGCGCTTGCAGGATTATTCATTGGATGGTAATTTCCCGAAATTAAGTACGTTAATCCTGATTTAGTCAAAGTGGAGGAACTCACTATGCGTAAACGTAACCTCGCGGTAATCCTTGCATCAGCGGCATTGCTTGCTGCAACGATCACACCTGCTCAAGCCACCCCGGCGAATTCGGGTCAAGGCATGACGCATATTAAAACCGTTGCCGGTTTGGCTTCCACTTTAGAAGGCAGCGGCGTAATCCTGTATACGCAGGGCGGGGCTACCAGCGCAGTTATGGGTGACTCTCTCGGCTCAGCAAACGCACAGGTGGTTCTTCACGTACCTGTAACGGGCACGAAAGCGGGTGTCCGTCACGTGGGCAGCACAATCGTTTTCTTTAACACGACCAATAACAATCAGGTTCAACTTCGTAACCCTGTTGTCAACCTTGCTACAGGAGTGGTAACGGCAACCATCGCCCAAGGCGCCGGTTCACCCGTTGCGGTTCTCACGATTGATAATGCAAAGACCTTGAAGCCAAAGGTAAAGACCGACCCGGGGACGAAACTGAAAACCACCACTTACACCGGAGCAAAGCTCTCAATTGCCCCCGGTGTGGGAACCGTTCTGAGTTCACTACTTGGACTCCCTGCTGGTGCCATTGCTGACGGCTTGGCCTTCGCCACAGCCGATTTGACGTTGAACTGACCCACCGCCCGTGACTTTTGGAGGTTGACATGGAAGACGTTTCTCGCAGAGCTGTTCTTGCCGGGGCCTGTGGGCTCTTGGCGCTAGGCACTTCGGTTTTGCCTGCCGCGGCAAACTCGGCTGTTCGACAACTCCCTGACGGCAAATTAGAGGTGCGTCTGAAAGGCGTCCCGGCACTTGCAACCATCGGTGGCGCGGTCTCAATTGGGTCAATCAAGGGAACCCCCGTGGCGGTCGCGCGGACAGGAACATCAAAGTACACGGCTTTCAGTCTGGTATGTCCGCATCAGGGAGTCACGGTGACGCGCAGCGCACAAGGGTGGCTTTGCCGGGCGCACGGATCGCAGTTCGAATCGGATGGTGATCTTGTCCTTGGACCCGCCACCACGTCTTTGGGTAAAATTCGCCTGCGGCGTGCCCGCGGCGTGCTTGTCGTTGGTTAACGGAACCTGCGCCACGCCAGACGAGAACGAGGTTGACAGCCTCGCAAAAACCTCGATTAAGTACAGATATAAAATCGTCATTGATCAGGGTCAGTTTGCAAGAAGATCAACCTGACGCATAATAACTTCATGAATACAAAAATTGCTCGTTCAATCGCTTCCCTCTCGGTACTGGGAATTATCCTTGTTGGTTGCTCCAGTGACACTTCCATGGATATGGGCGACGTGGGTGACACATCGGGCATGTCAATTGATGCGCAGGACTCAATCAATATGGCGGATATCGCTTTTGCTCAAATGATGATCCCCCATCACGAACAGGCGGTCGTGATGTCGCAGTATGCGCTCACGAACACCGAGAATACTCAAGTGTTGGCCTTGGCCCAAGAAATCCTCGATGCGCAAGGACCTGAAATTGAGCAGATGAATGCAATTCTTGCAAGATTCGATGCAGGAATGGGCGGACATGGCGGGCACACAATGGCGGGCATGGCCACCGAAGATGAACTGACATCGTTGCAGGCGGCCCGGGGTGCTGAGTTTGATCGGTTGTTTCTCGCTGGCATGATCGCTCATCATGTGGGTGCAATCGAGATGGCTGATGACGTCCTTGCGGCGGGTGCCGATCCCGAGGAACGCGCATTGGCCGAGACAATCGTTGCTGGCCAACAGGCGGAAATCGAAGTAATGCAGAAACTGCTAGCCAACTAGTTTGATCTTTAATGAGAGGCGACAACCGTGAGTGTCATGACAAAAAAGCAAGTTTGGTGTCGGGTTGCCGGGACAATTTTTGCAGTGGGTACGGTCGTGGCAGTGCTCGGTGCTTGCTCATCCACTGACTCCAGTCCGGCCCCTGTTATTGAATCACTCACAGGCTCCGATTTGACGTCAACACCGGCTGTGCCAGCGCCTGACTGGGGTCACATTCACGGTCTTTCATTCCTTGATGATGTGTTATTCATCGGCAGCCATGGAGGTTTTTGGCGGCAGTCGCCGCAACAAGAACTAGTGTTACTCTCTCAGCCAGTCTTTGACGTCATGGGCTTATCCCGGACGGGTGATCGCTGGCTAGCGTCGGGGCACCCTGGTCCCGACATGAATGCACCCTCAGATCTGGGACTAATTGAATCACTCGATAATGGCGTGACTTGGAAAAACGTTTCGTTGTCCGGGCAAGTTGATTTTCATCGACTAGTTGCAGCGGGGGATGTCCTGATGGGTGTTGCAGCTGCCAACAATGCACTAATGCGATCAACCGATGGCGGTACAACGTGGAACAATTTGGGAACACCACCAATTTTCGACTTGGCTATCAACCCGACGAATGTCAGCACGATCATGGCTACAACCGAAAACGGTACCGTGATGAGCACGGATGGGGGAACGGCATTTATTCCCGTGTCGACGCCTGCGCAACTCATGCTCCTGTCGTGGAGCATGGAAGGTCTGTACGCCGCAACTGTTGACGGACAGATTCTTTTCTCCACTGACAGCGGGGCGAACTGGGATTCCCGCGGCACACTTGGGGGTCAACCCATGGCTCTCGCCGCGGACGCAGGCAATGTCGTGGGCGCGGTCGATCATTCAATATTTACGTCAACCGACGGGGGAATTACCTTCACCGAGCGCATAACCGGATAGGTCCGTCATGAAATCGTCATATTTCTTGCCCTCTATGCTGGCTTTAACCCTTGAGAATTGAAACTTGTTCCAAAAGCCAGATCACTCCCGTAAAGCAGGGGCTGTTTTCGATTTTGTCGGAGAGCTTTGTCCGGTAACTAACAGATGGGCAAGATTGCAATGATGAGACAAGTTCAAAGAGTTTCGATAGCCGCACTTGTGGCTGTTGCAGCGTTGCTGCTTGGGTCCTTATCAACGTCCGTGGCTGCTCCCCGCAAAGACCTAAAGGAAGTTGCGCAGCAAGTACGCGAACTTCAAATGGAGGCGGGTGCCACAGCCGAGTTGGTTCATCAAGCGCAGCTGCGTCTGAGTGAAATTCAATCAGATCTTGACTCGATTAAGAATCGCGCCAATCGTGAACGCGCCGAAATGCGTGGTGTGATGTCGACGATCAATGACATCGCTCGGGCGGCATACACCTCCGGGGGCATCGACTCCACCCTTCAACTACTCCTTGCTGAAAATCCTGACGAGTTCTTGGCTCAGGCTTCATTGATGGGTCAGCTCGAACAAACACAATTGGCTCAATTAAGACAAGCGCAAACCTCGCGCCTTCGAGTTGCACAGACGGAGGCGGAGATAGCCGAGCGTGAAGGCAGGGCTCAGCAAGTAAGTGCCGATATGGGGGCAGCGCAAATAAAAGTCGACGTGCAGCTCGCTGCCGCGGAGCAAGTTCTTGATGGTCTACAAGAAGATGAGCGAGCGCAACTGGCAGCACTCGCGGCCGAACGTCGTCAAAACCAGATTGGGACGGCTGCTAGCGAGCTCGCCGACTTCAACGCGAGCTCGGGGGGGTCCTCGGGGGGTTCGCGTGCGCAACTTGCAGTGAGGTACGCGCTGGCTCAGGTGGGCGAGCCGTATTCCTACAGCGCCAGGCCACCAGACTCCTGGGATTGTTCCAAACTCACCACCGCTGCTTGGGGTCAAGCCGGAGTCGGCATCACTGCACTGAGCTTTACCCAGTGGGATCAAACGCGGCGTGTCCCCGTTAGTGAAATCCGACCGGGTGACCTGGTTTTTTATTTTGGTAGCGGAGCGCACCACGTGGCGATCTATGTTGGCGGCGGCAAAATGGTGAGTGCCTCAAACCCCCGCGATGGAGTTGAGATTATTGACTTCTTGGGACCTTGGTATAAAGAGCGATTCAGCGGCGTGGGTCGCGTCTTCTAAACCCAGACCGCATGCACCGTCATGTGATCGTCATCTTTTCGGGCTAGTGAAGGCCTCACAATCCCGCAAGATTAAGACATGTCACTGCTGCTACCTGAGAACCCCCCAGCGAGTACGCGCTCTGATATTCACCACTTCGTCCGGTTGATGTCTCGATCTGATCTTGATGTTGTTATTCCATGGCATCGGCAGGCATTCCCCACCGGGTTTTACGCTCAATTGGGTAAGGGTTTCATGAAGAAATGGTTCACGACCCACCTGGAATCAGAGGCGGCAGTTTCCCTTGTCGCCTGCGATTCACAAGGCGCGGTGGTGGGGTATTTGCTGGGAACAACTGACGACGCGAAATATCGGGAAGCCGCACGCGAGCAGGGTTTTGCAATGTTCTCTCGCGGGGTCTCCGCATTGGTTGTCCGGCCACACCTATGGAGTGATTTTGCACGTGTGCGTATTCGTCATTACGCGGCTAGAACATTTCGCGCCACTGGTCGAATACTGGCGAGAAATTCGACGGCAACCTCGCCCAAAATGGGAACCGGTGAGGGAGAGTTGGTCTTCATTTGTGTTGAACCTGAACATCGGCGACGGGGAGCTGGGGCAGTTTTGCTTGAGTCTTTTACCGGCGAGGCTATTCGCAGTGAGACAAATAGACTTCACTTGATTACCGAGTCAGATAATCTTGGGGCACAGCAGTTTTATGGAAGGCATGGGTGGCAAATGGTCGATGACACCGCACGCGCCTTGGACGGACGGACACTTGTTCGCATTCAAAAGTACATTGGATCAGGGACGCCGTGCGTCGGCTAACCGCGGTGGCGCTCGCCTTGGGTTTGGTCGTCGTTGCTGGAGTGGCATTTGGTGCTTGGAATTCGAGTTCAACCGGTAGTGGAAGTGATGCGCAAATAACAGGTGACTTCGCACCGGGAGCTGGTTCGGAAAGTGAGAACACAAATGTACCGGTCGTTAACGCTAGGCCCGCAACACGCGGTGCAGCGCCAGTAATTACCAAAATTGAGTCCACCCAATGGAAACAAATCGTCGCTACCGGCACTTGGCGGCCGGGGTGTCCCGCAGGACGAAAGCAACTGCGAAGTCTTGCGGTGGGTTACGTTGATTTCTCGGGAACGGAGCAGCGTGGAACTATCATCGCGCATCGAGACACAGTGGATGACCTTGCCACAATTTTCACCGAGCTCTACGAGACACGGTTTCCCATTGCCAGAATGGAACCGGTTGAGAATTTTGGTGGAGACGTTCTCCGCAGCCTGCGGGCAAACAATACTTCGGCATTTAATTGCCGTAAGCCGGGCCAAATCAATGCCCCGGTAGGGGACTCACCCCACGCGAATGGTCGAGCAATTGACATCAATCCCGTCCAAAACCCTTGGCGGGATCCGCGCTGCGACTGCTGGGAACCACGGGCAAAGTTTGCCAAAGTCAAAGAAGGCCCCGGAATAATACGGAAAGGCACCCTCCCCGTCCAACTGTTCAAACGACAGGGTTGGATCTGGCAGAATATTAAGGTCCCCGATTACATGCACTTCGACACCGGATACCCCTCCCGGCCACGAACCGGCAACAATTCAGGGTAGCGGCGTAATGCAGTGCAACGGCTAACATCTCGATCAACGAGACCTACGTAGGGCAAGGTTAGATACGAGGAGGGACCATGAGCTTAGGCAGAGTCCTCGTAGTCGACGACGAAGTACCGCTGGCCCGGATCATCGGTAGTTATCTAGAGCGAGAAGGCTTCGACGTCACGGTGGCCCACGATGGTTTAAGTGCACTTGAACTTGCTCGGCGGGAGCGGCCCCTGCTCATTTTTCTTGACATTATGCTGCCAGGTATTGACGGTATTGAAGTATGTAAGTCATTGCGCGAATTCACCGACGCATACATCTTGATGTTGACGGCTCGAGACTCTGAAACCGACAAAGTCCTTGCCTTGTCCACCGGTGCGGACGACTACTTAGTAAAGCCCTTTTCCGCCCAAGAACTTATTGCCCGAAGCCATGCAATGTTGCGCCGTCCTCGTGGACCGCAGGGGACCCATGCGCCGGGACGCGAGCGTTTACAGTTGGGAAGCCTGACGGTTGACACCCATCAGCGAAACGTCGCCGTCGATGGAATCGACATTGCATTGACCAGATCTGAATACGACATCCTTGAATTGCTTCTTCGAGCAAAAGGTGCGGTAGTCGCACGCGCTGACATAATTGAAGCGATTCGTGGGGGTCAGTGGTTCGGTGACCTTCAGGTCGTTGATGCACACATCGCCCGCCTGCGGTCAAAACTTAAGGACACGCAAAAGCATCGTCGATTTATTATGACAGTGCGAGGAATTGGCTATCGGTTAGGAAACGGATGACTCGGTCACAGCGTTTGCCTTCACTTACTCGGCGCATGTTCACAACCCAGATGCAGATCACGACATTGGCGAGTTTGATCTTGCTGGTTTTAGTCATTCTTATTGCCCCGAAAATGTTCGCCGACCACCTTGTTTCCACCGGCGAGACTGACCCAATCGTCCAAGCCCACGCCGAGGAAGCTTTCATTCAAGCAGGTGCCCTTGCACTTGGCATTGCTTTATTGGTTTCCTTCATGGCAGCCGCGATCCTGTCCCGGGTGATTGGTCGACGAATTACCGAGCCCATTGAGCGACTTGCTAACTCAGCGGACTCGATTGGTTCGGGAAATTTTGACGTCCAGACAACTTCAACGCCATTCAGTGACGAGGTGGATCGACTCGGCTTGAGCCTGAAAAGCATGGGGAGGCAACTTGCTGAAACCGAGTGGAATCGGAGCAGGCTGCTATCTGACCTCGCACACGAAATGCGCACGCCCCTGGCAACGTTGGAGTTGTATACAGACAGCCTCGAATTGGATTTGGTGGCAAGGAGTGAAGCGGTAAACACCATTAAGGACCAGATTCGCCGGCTTCAACGTCTTGCGCAGGACCTGCGAGAGGTAGCCCTGGCCCAAGAACATGCACTTGCCATGGAATTTGAAAGTGTGGAACTGGGTGGCCTCATTTCCTCCGCATGTTTTGCCTTTGCCCCGCGCTTGGCGGCCGAAGGAATTGATTTGCATAAGTCACCTGCAAGTGGGCCAATCAGTCTTCGGGCAGATCCCATCAGGTTGCAGCAAGTGTTGGGTAATGTTCTGGACAACGCTGCGCGCCACACGTCATCCGGTGGCAGCGTCACGGTAAATGTGGGCCGAGCAAGTACAGATGCAGTGATCCAAATCACCGATACCGGAATCGGGATTCGGCCAGGAGAACTTGAGCAAGTATTTGAGCGCTTCTATCGAGCTGATCCCTCCCGGGTGGCACTTGATGGAAGTGGAAGCGGATTGGGTTTAACAATTGCAAGAGCCATTGCCGAGGAACATGGTGGGAGCCTTGTCGCTCACTCGGACGGCCTGGGTCACGGAACGACCTTGACGCTCACCCTGCCAACGCTCACCCTGCCGGGTGCCACGCTTGCGCCCAAACAAATGGTTGTGGCGTCTCACCATTTCACTTCAACTAATGGAACACCGTGAACGTCGGTAAACAGGTGACTACGTTTTCGCAACGACGAATGGCTCATTTAAGTCTGGCCTCCGCGATGTTGTACGTGGGGTTATTACTTGTGATGGCGATCGTAGAAATCAGGCAAGAGAGACTCTCGATGGAACCTGTTGTGTCGCTCATTCATGAAACCGGAGCGACCGCTGCACTGATTCTTGCCTTCATCGTTTTCCTCGGTCTGTGCACGGCGCCCATTCATCGACGGGTTTTGGAGCCGTCACTTCACTGGCGAGACTGTGCAACCCTCGGCGCAGTTGAAGACGTATACCACCGATCGCTTGGGTCCTTTGCGCCCGCAATTATTCCTCGACTCGAACAAGCTCTTGCTCGCGCCGGCTCGAAAGATCCTGTTCAACAAGCCAATCAGACGAGGGGTGCATTTCGCACCACCTCCAGAGCCGGTGCCTGGTTGTCCATCATCGTGTTGCCCTCGCTGTGGTTCGCCGACTACCTGCCCGTTAATCCGCTCTGGATTGTGGCAGCAATTATTACGATCGCAGCGTTACTCCTTGGACTCGGTTTTACAAGAAACACCGTCGTGAGTACAGGCACTCCTGCCAGTAAGATGTTTCCTTGGGGGAGAAAATCCCTCATTGTCGCAATCTCAATGGAGGTCGTAGCGGCCAGCGGGATCGTTGTAGTTTTATGGGCACTGCAGCACACGGCCGGCGTTCCCTCCTCCGGTGTGGGTCAATCATTAGCAGTGGCATTGCTTGCCCGGTCACTGATTCACTTGTCGCCCACTCCGATGGGTCTTGGTCTGACCGACGTTGTTCTTATTGCCGGACTGATATTGATTGGTGTTTCACCACCAATCGCAATCGCCACCACACTGTTATGGCGAGTAGCTACCGTAATTGTTCTCATCGGACAAATAGCACTCGTGAACTTGTCGCCACGGAAAACGCTCCTGCAAACAATCGATGAGGATTCTCCTTCAGAGTCTCGATGGGGGCAGCTCCTGCACCGGTGGGTCTTCCGACTAATTGGTGTGCTCCCGGCTTTCGCGTCTTCGGCGATTCGACGGCACGTGTTTGAAACGATGTTCCGTGGTTCCCCAGACCCATGGGAATACGACACTTCGGCGTACGAGGCGCGTAAACGCAATGTGCTCGTCAACGCGACACCGGCCGATGCGACCGTCATACTTGAATTTGGCTGCGCTGACGGTCATAATCTATTGGCCCTTGCAAAGGGACGACCCAACACCAGAATTATCGGTGTCGACGTTTCTGCTGCGGCCGTCAAAATTGCCAAAGCGAAGTGCAGCGACTTTGACAACATAACTGTCGTGCGCGGTGACGCCACCGAATGCATTGAACTATTGAGTGAACACCGGGGCTGTGTCGACGTTCTTATATTAGCCGAAATGCTTTATTACCTTGGTGGAGCCAAAGCGATCCGTCAGGGAATCAGCCCACTTTCGAAATTGCTCGCACCAGATGCTCGCGTTGTATTGCTTCACACTTCCTACGACGCAAATACGCTCCATACCCAGGCATGTGATGCACTTGGAATCGACACAACTACCAACGACGCCGTGGAGGATCCCAATCGTCCATTCGTCGTGACCGTCGCGATCAGGACAACCGCGGCAGTGTCTCTTCGCACCACTTAGTCCAGTCGCGCAAGGACGCCCCTCGAATTAATTGCCGTAGTCGGGCGGGGTGAGTAAACGCACCGTGTACCGGCATTACCCCGATAAGGAAAGTCTCGCTGTTGCCGGGATCCGAATTTTGCCCACCTTTGACGGATGGGTCAGGGGTGAGGGGGGCACCCGTGAGCGGATGAAACAAGCGGTGGCCCGCGGAAAACTGTTCCCGCATTACCTAGCGCCCGTGTTGTCCACCTGTGTTGTGCACCGCGATGACGTGCCGTCCTTATTAGAAACACTTAATTCGCACGTCCTTGAACCGCGCATTAACGCTTTCGATGAGGCCCTAGCCGATGCCCGGGCCGAGGGTGTCATCAAAGAGGATATTCACGGCTTCCAAGTCGATTGGTTAGTCACGGGTTTACTGCTGGCCCAATACCGGGGTTTACTGGAGATGAACACTGCCAACAAAGATGCCACGCTCATGGCCGACACGATCTGGAAATTCATCAGTAAATAACCCGCAAGTTGATCAATGTCCGCGTGCAAGACGTGCTGGTATCTCACTGCGAATTGTTGTTGCCCATGCTCTATGTGTACTGGTTGCTTTCGGCCGGTACGCCACGGTGACATGTGTTCCCTCGTTAATGGTGAGTTGATCACCATTGATCACGCAGTTGGCGCTGGGGGAGAACGCCACGGTGAGAGTGACGTTCGCGTCACTATTGAGTTGGGGGGCGCGCAACGACACTATTCCCGTGTTCACCACGGGGGCAGTCCACCCACCAACTACTTCGGTTGTTTTTTTCACCGTTATCGGTTCGTTAACGACCTGTTCCGTGACAACGGGCTGCGTCACTTTTTCTATTTTTGGTGTTGCTGGCGTTGCCGTGGCTTTCGATTCACTCGTCGGTTCCTGTGCTGCTGCGACCGTGGGCACGGTTTCTTGTTGCACACTAGTTGTGTCTTGCGCACTTTCTTGCATACTCACGTCTTGCATACTCACGTCTTGCGTGATTGTTTGTGCTGGCGTATTCGCGTTCGCGCCGACGAGTGAGATCGTGATCCCCAGTACCGGGACGGCGATCAGCGCGCCGACGACACCCAAAACGATCTTGGGGTGTTTCGCGCGCACAAGTGGCCCCATGCGCCCTTTGACGCAGGAAATAGCCTTTTGGTATCATGGAATCCTTATTGCGCATGTGGATCCCCCTGGCCACGCGTGTTTTCTTTGCGCTAATCGGTTCCGCGTCAATATTTTTCTCAGCAATTTATTTTTGGTGATTTTTTGACGATACCTTCGACTTCGATGTGTGTTTTCTTGACATGACACATCAAGTGTTCTTGTCGAATCGCTATTTATATCCTATTTTTTTCAACCGGGTTGACCATGAGTCTTTTGATGATTCCGTTTAGCCTATAATTGACATTATGTCAGATTTTCCTAAACATCGTTGTCCATCATCAGGTTGTGCCACCACTGCCGAATAATATTGTGCATGAATTAGTGCACACATCGTCTTCGCACTCTTTCACTTGCTTTGTGACTTCGCGAGCAGGTGAATAGGCCCGTGTCCCAATCGAGAATGACTCGGGCACGGGCTCACTTAACGAGACGAACTATGTCGTGGTCGCGAATACAGTTTCGCTTTCGTCTGTTCTGCGCAGGTGGTTGAAACCCAGGATTGTCAGGATCAACATGACTGCTGCCAAACCTAAAAGGTCCCAGCCTGCAATCACTGCGATTGAGCCAATCGTCCAAAACGCATATGCATTGAGCAAGAGACCGCGCAGGCTTTCACCCATGAATGCAGTCATTCGAATGTCGTATGAATTGGGTTGATTTTGATCCACTGCCGGTCCTGGTTTTCCGTCGGCAAACCACTGATTACTCACTTCCGAATAAGACATGCCGCCTGTCGTGCTATCAATATGTACCGCAATGAGATCCGAATATGCCTTCGCTGAGTCACCATCAGTGACGGCGACTCCAGCCCAGTCAGCCAGTTCGGCCGGCAAACTTTCTGCATCCTCACTAAACGCAATATTTTGAACTTCCAACTGCTGTTTGACAGAATCCTTGGCAAAGTTGCCGCCCCACATTGCAAGGATTCCAACGACCACCAGCGTCACGGTCAGAACGAGCCCCGTGAGGGACAAAACCTGATCTAGACTTTTACGGCGCATGTGCGTGCTCCTTCGAATGCATCCCGCGCAGCAATTTGCCATGCACACTCAACCTAGACTTCGCAGTTGTAAATGGGTCCGGAAAAGGACCCTGTTTGAGAGTCTTTAGTCCCATAACATTTCTGTCGGTCCCACCACCCGAAGCTAAGGTGCTCAGCCGTGCAATGCCCATCATGGCCGTACGTTGCACCTCTGCCATGAGGGCCTGAACGGAAAGAACCGCGATGCTCTCCTGCATGCTCTCAAGATCTTTTTAGGAGATCGGCACTGCTGATGGCTTGCCGTAAAGAGTGACGATTAAGCGATCGTGTTTTGGGCCTGAACACGATTGATGAGTTCAAAGAGATGCGCTCTCACTTCGGCCAAAGACATCGTTGGCAGAGCCATATCTAAGACCAATATTAAGTTGTTGTCAAAGATACGACGTCCCGCGCTGACGTAGGCTACGTTTTGTACCATTTCGCATATCTCGCACCAAAATTATGGTGATGCTCAGTATTGCGAGCTGCCAATATGTGACCGCCAACTAAGAACGTCACACAAAAGATAAAACTGCTATTCAGTCACTTCTTGGGCGTGACACAAGAGATTTCCCCAAAGCGTTTCGCCGATTGCATTCTGCGCGGATCGTGAATCCCCCTAACAGTTCAACTTTATTGAGAAGCGATGTATCCCCCGGGCTTGCGGGTGTCAGGGTTTGCGGGTGTCAGGGTGGTGATCTACCGTCGAGACACGGCATTGGGCTGGAAGTGACGGGGTGAGGGATTATGAGCAGACCACGGGTACGGCGCACAAGGCGGCATCAGAAGCACCGCGAAATGGTGATGCGTTCGCACAACGGCGTATGCCACATTTGCGGGAAGGGAGCAGCCGATGCCATCGACCACATCGTGCCGGTCTCATGGGGTGGATCAGATGATCCGTCGAACCTTGCGCCGGCGCACACATCGTGCAACTCCAATAAGGGCGATGCCGCGCCCGCGCCGTGGACCTACTCGCGGCCCTCGATGTGGTTGTCCGGGTACGGGCCGCGAGGCGAGGGAAATTCCGGCGCTGGAAAATCCACCGGGCTGGGTTGCGCGCTCATCGGCGGGGCCGTGGTGGCCGGCATGTTCGCCGGCAGTTTCGCGACAGTGTTGGGTTTGCCGTTGTGGCTGTCGATGCTGGTTTGGATCGGCGTCAGTTGGGGACTTATCCGGTGGGCTAAGCAAAGCAGGGAGAAGTCGCAGGTGGGGGGACGCGGTGGCACGTTGGGAACTGTCGCAGCGACCCTAAACGAGCCACTGGAAATACGAATGGCCGATGGTTCGATGCTGCGGGATGCGCGCGGAACGATGTCTTTGGGAGGAACGGCCGCAGACACTCCCCCCGTAGGCCAGCAGATGCTGTGGCTGGAATTCATACCCGAAGGCAAAAACGTAGAACTCTTGGTAGAGGTCTTGCGCTTGGCCCCTGGCTCTACCGGGTACCGCGATGGTCTCGTGCAACCCGACGGTGAGCAATTAGTGGTTAACGCGATGGCCGGCTTGGCTGCGGACATCGTGGCCAGCGGAGAAGAGGATGCAGCCGCCGCGCCGGTTGGGGTGGTGCCCGCGGGCACTTGGGAGCAATATCAGGCTCTAGCAAAGTCGAACACCCTCGTGCAGGTGGCGTTGACGATCGAGGCGGATGGCTCACGCTCTGGACGGATCGGGTTCCGCTCGGGAATTCTGGCCTAGACTTCGAAACAATTCAGATCGCATCAACCGAACCATTTAAACCGCAGCAGCCATCGAATTAACTTTCTCATGGTTTTCTCGGGACCGTTCCCAACAAGGATGACACGTGGGGTTAGCGTTCACGCTCCGGGTTTTCACCGGTTGATGTCAAGAACATTTTTGTGACACATCCTTTGAACCCAACCGGCCTGATTTGCCCGATAAACAACTTCGGCGGAGATTGTGAAACTGATCACATGTGGGGCATCTGACCCTTTAGTCGGGATTGACCGACACTAGGCATTTACCCTACGAATCCTATGTTTTGTCGCGTTATCGTCTCAAAATTCGCGTTCCCACACACGCACGGCAGCTCTCTGGTGGCAAATCGCCAACCTTTGAACACGCAATCCAATGAAACCTCGCTTATGCTCAAAGTTCATTAGGAAGATCCCTAACAACAAGGAGAAAAAATGCGAGTAACGCGACGCGCCGCTATTGCGGTAGTTTCAGTTGCCGCTGCACTGACTTTGTCAGCCTGCAGCAGCACGACGGATGAAGAAACCACGACTGAGACAACCTCCGAAGTCGCAGAAGCAGACGGTATGGCCGAAGAGGCTGGCTTGGGAACGATTGTTGACGTTGCCTCGGCGACCCCCGATCTCAGCACAGCAGTTGCCGCAATTTCAGCCGCTGACTTGGTTGGAACATTGAGTGGCGAAGGCCCCTTCACTGTTTTCGCACCAACGAACGCAGCCTTTGAAGCACTACCTGCAGGTGTCCTGGATGCCCTTCTGCTTCCTGAGAACAAGGATGCTCTTGCCAAGATCCTCACCTACCACGTTGTATCCGGCTCTGTCATGGCTGCCGACATCACCGATGGTGACGTGGCAACCGTTGAAGGTCAGAACGTAACGCTGTCAACAGCTAATGGTGTAACTGTCAACGGAGCAAACGTTGTCATCGCCGATGTCGCTACCGACAATGGCGTTGTCCACGTGATTGATGCAGTACTTATTCCTTCAGATGTGGATGTTGCTGCGCTTTTAGCCCAGTAATTCAGTAACTCAGTAACTCAGTAAATCTACGCAAGCCCGGTTGCCCCTTCCAAGAGGTAACCGGGCTTCGTGCTTTCGTGCGTTAATTTATGAGCATCACGACAATGCTGCTAGAGCCAAATGGAAAATAAATTCAATCTCATTCACACACAAGACGAGACAGTGGTTTGGGACACAAGGAATATTTTCTCGGGTGTTGCATGAGGTGAGAGTTGCCTTGGGCATGCGAGATCGCGCCAACTCCCCTGGTTCTACCTACGTGAGGGCCAGTTCCTCAATGCTGGGGCAACTGCAGACAAGGTTGCGGTCTCCGAATGCCCCATCGATTCGGCGTACCGGTGGCCAATACTTATTTGCTCGAACATTTGGAACCGGGTAGGCGGCAACCGCTCCCGGGTAGGGCAAGCCCACCGAATCGATTAAGCACTGGGCCGTGTGGGGTGCGTTGACCAACGGGTTGGAATCCGCTGGCCATTTTCCGCTGGCAACGAGATCGATTTCTTGACGAATACTGATCATCGCGTCGATAAATCGGTCCAATTCGGCGAGGTTTTCGCTTTCCGTGGGTTCAATCATGAGGGTTCCGGCAACCGGGAAACTCATGGTGGGTGCGTGGAATCCGTAGTCGATAAGTCGTTTAGCGACGTCGTCGACACTGATCCCAGTTTCCGCGGTAATCGGCCGAATATCAATGATGCACTCGTGGGCTACCAGCCCGTTAGCTCCGCTGTAGAGAATCGGGAAGCTGTCTTTGATTTTGTGGGCAATGTAGTTGGCGCTCAGTATTGCCACCTGGGTTGCATCAAGGAGACCTTGCGCGCCCATGAGTTTGATGTAGGCCCACGGAATAGGCAAAATTCCCGCACTCCCCCAAGGCGCGCCGCTGACCGGCCCCACCCCACCGTCTGTGAAACCCATTCCGGTTGGTCCACACTCAGGGCGTAATGGGTGCGACGGCAAAAATGGCGCCAGGTGCGCCCGCACCCCCACCGGACCAACACCGGGTCCCCCGCCACCGTGGGGAATGCAGAATGTTTTATGCAGGTTGAGATGGGAGACGTCGGCTCCGAACTTGCCGGGCTTTGCTACACCAACGAGTGCATTGAGATTTGCACCGTCAACATAAACCTGGCCGCCGGCGTCGTGCACCAACTCGCATATGTCTGCCACGGCAGTTTCAAAAACGCCATGGGTCGAAGGGTAGGTAATCATCAGCGCCGCAATTTCGTCGGCGTATTTGACCAGTTTCTCTTTGAGATCACCAAGATCAACATTCCCATTCTGGTCACAGGAAACAACGACCACTCGCATTCCCGCCATAACAGCGCTGGCGGCATTCGTACCGTGAGCACTACTGGGGATCAAACAAATATCCCTGTCTGGCTGGCCGGTACTTTCCAAGTAGGCCTTGATGGCAAGCAATCCAGCGAACTCGCCTTGGCTTCCCGCATTCGGTTGAAGCGAGACGGCGTCGTAGCCGGTTATTTCCACCAGGAAACTTTCGAGTTCGCGAATCAATTCTAGGTAACCTTGAGCTTGATCCAGGGGTGCGAACGGATGGATGTTGGCAAACTCTGGCCAAGTTATGGGTTCCATTTCGACGGTGGCGTTGAGTTTCATGGTGCAACTACCCAATGGGATCATTGAACGGTCAAGGGCGACGTCTTTGTCAGAAAGTTTGCGCAAGTACCGCAGCATTGCAGTTTCAGACAGGTAGGTATTGAAAACGGGATGCGCGAGGAAACTTGTTGTGCGGACACAATTTTGTGGTATCGATTTGGGCGAGTTGATGCTCGCATCGATTGTCATTCCGGGAGTAAGCACTGCCGCGATTGCTTCGATGGTGGCACTCGTTGATGTTTCGTCGAGTGAAATTCCCAACTCCGATTCAATCGTGCGGCGAACATTGATACCGGATTGCTCCAATGCATCTGCATGCTTAATGGCATTGGTGGAAGTGATCGTGATTGTGTCAAAGAAAGATCTCGACGCGAGTTGGTACCCGTGCTGCGACAAATGCTCGGCCAGAGTCGTCGTGAGCGAGTTGACACGCCCTGCCATAGCGGCGAGTCCCTGAGGTCCGTGATACGCGGCATACATGCCGGAGATAATGGCGAGCAAAACTTGTGCGGTGCAGATATTGCTTGTGGCTTTCTCACGCCTAATGTGCTGCTCTCGCGTCTGCAGGGCTAATCGGTATGCGGGTGCACCGTCGGCATCGACGCTGACACCGACGAGTCGACCAGGCAGGCTACGTTCTAATCCTGAACGCACCGACATGAAGCCGGCGTGCGGTCCGCCAAATCCCATGGGCACACCAAAACGTTGAGCAGAGCCCACCACAATGTCGGCACCCAGTGATCCCGGTGATTCAATGAGGGTCAATGCCAAAAGATCTGTTGTCACAATTGCCATCGCACCCGTTGCCTTGATGCCGTCAATTATTGGTCCAAGATTGTTGATGTTCCCCGATGAACCAGGGTAGCTAATGACTACTCCGGCGAAGTCACCCTCGGGAATGGGGGTCTGCGCGTCCCACGTGCGGATCGCGATGCCTAACGGCTTTGCCCGGGTGTGCAGAACCGCAAGAGTTTGCGGGTGGGTGTCTTGGTCTACCAAAAATTCTGACGAACCTTTTTTACCCTGTCGCAAAGACAGGGTCATTGCTTCGGCTACCGCGGTTGGCTCGTCTAGTAGGGATGCACCAGCGACGGGCAATCCGGTCAAATCTTCGATCATTGTTTGAAAGTTGATGAGTGCTTCAAGTCGACCTTGGGAAATTTCAGGTTGGTAGGGCGTATATGCGGTGTACCACGCGGGGTTCTCCAAAATGTTTCGTTTGATAACTGCAGGGGTGTGCGTGTTGTAGTAACCCATCCCGATCAAGCTGGTATTCACATTATTTTTGCACGAAATAGCCTTCGCGACCTCGATAACTTCCGCCTCGCTCAAGGCAGGCGGTAGAACCAGCGCCTCATTCCAGCGGATTACCTCAGGTACTACAGCCTGGGTGAATGATTCCATTGTCGAATATCCCAACACCGAGAGCATGTGCTCGACGTCATGCTTGCGTGGACCAATGTGTCGATCAACAAAACGGGCTTCACTCATGTGGCTCTCCAAGGTCGACGGGCATACGATTACGTACCCCATCTGTTTCTTGGGTTTCCCCTACCTGAGAGTTTCGCTGCCTTTCGGCAACTTTCCCCTTCGGTGCAATCTCTCGATTGCTTTCCAGATTAGCCTTTTCCTAGCGGTTCATGTGCCTGAGAGTTTGGTGGGGCCTTGCTCCTTCGGCGGTGCGTTAAAACTGGGTAGTTGGCAACACACTCTCTCCCGCTAGAGATCAAGCAGCTAGTTCGAAGACTACAACTAGCCGGCCACGCGTGCCGCGCGACGCTCTGAGAGTTCGTCAAAACCTGACATTGAGATCGTGCCGGTCTCAGGGGCTTCGCCGGGTAGCGACGCCAAATTCCCTTCAACTTCTTTCCACACGCTGCCGATGGCGATTCCAAAGACACCTTGTCCACCTCGAACCAGATCCACAACTTCGTCGGCGCTATTGCATTCGTAGATGCTGGCCCCATCACTCATGATGGTCAAACTGGAAAGAACGCTCGCATCGCGGGAACTCAGGTGTTCAACCGCGTGTCGAATGTTATGTAGCGACACACCCGTGTCAATCAGACGTTTAACGATGCGCAGAATCAGAATGTCGCGGAATCCGTAAAGACGGTGGCTGCCGGAACCGTGGGCACCTTTGACACTGGGTACAACCAGTCCGGTTCGAGCCCAGTAGTCGAGCTGACGGTAGGTAATTCCGGCGGCGGCGCAGGCAGTTGGTCCGCGGTACCCCAACCCCGATGGCACTACCGGAACATCTAATTCCTCGAACATAGATGGCTGAATCGGGTAGTTTTCAAAGGCACCAATTTTCTCGCCAGTCACATTTCCTCCTACGAATAGGACTCGAACTTACGCAAGCCCTTGGCCTGATGCTATCCGACACGCCAGACCCTTCGCATGAGAAGTCTCAACCTGAAGGTGATGTCGAGCCCACTATTCGGGGGCATCAAAATCTTCAGGGGAAACACCCTCCAGAAACTCCCGGAAGGCCTCAACCTGGTCCTCTGGCTCCCCTTCGACTTCTTCTGGGATCTCAACCCCCGCTATGTCCAAAACTTCGGGGGCGACCGTGATGGGAACACCTACCCGCAGTGCCAACGCGATTGCATCAGATGGCCGAGCACCGAGTTCATGAGTTTTACCACTTGTTGTCGTGAGATCTAAGAATGCGAAAAACACACCATCGGTGAGGGATGTGATTCGAACGCCGGTGAGTTCGGCGCCGAGTTCACCAATCAAGTCAACGATCAGGTCGTGGGTCATGGGTCGTGGCGGTGTAACCCCCTGCTGGGCGTAAGCGATTGCGGTCGCCTCTACTGCACCAACCCAGATCGGTAGATAACGGGTACCCGAGCTTTCGTTGAGCAGCACAATCGGTGTATTCGAAGGCATTTCCATCCGAACACCGGCAACAGTTACAGGGATCATGTTCCTAAGGCTAACCCCTGGCCATAGTTTCAGCCACTACCCGACCTAATCAGTTCCGCTCGAAGTAGCGCTGCATGTAATTGTACGAACAGTGACGCCAATTCCCTCACTGTTTGTTGCGCCCGCGCCTTGGCGTCACGGTCTCGCGGATGCGAGTATGGGGTGGCAATTTGTTCAACTAATCCCGACTCGCGATTGGCAACGACCCGAAAAGAGCGCAGATGGCGCGCTTCTACCCCGAACTCGGAGAGTTTGGCTGCGATCAGGCAGATTGCAACGGCGTCCTCGTCGTAATGGCCTGTTGCATTGGTCCAGATCAGCCCATCTTTTTCCAATGCCGAGATCAAACTCTCAGAGAGCAAAGTTTCCTCTGCAAGCTCAGCCCTGGTGAGACGGATCTTGCCGGTTCCGGGACGAAAATCATCCGGGCGGACCCCCGAACCGGATGAAACTGAGACGGCCAATCCCGCTTGCGCAAACTCAACATCGAGTTGGTCTTTAATCACTTTCAACGGCAAATACTGGTCGCGTTGCCGGGTCAAAATTGAACGCAATCGCGCCACATCGTGGGTATCGAATCTTCGGTATCCCGATGCGGTTCGGGAGGGGGTGATGAGACCTTCGGTTTCCAAGAATCGAATTTTACTAATGGAGACGTCAGGGAATTCCTTTTTCAACATACTGAGAACCTCCCCGATACTCAGGGTGTTTTCTGGCTGTGAAGTCATTAGCCTTCTACGCCAACTAGGAAGATGAACCGAAATTTACCGACCTGGACTTCATCTCCGCCACGCAATTGTTGATCTTCGACGCGGACCCGATTTACGTAGGTGCCATTGAGGCTTCCTACATCCTGCACACTCCAGCCTTGTGCTCCGTGTCGAAATTCTGCATGCCGCCGGCTCACTGTCACATCGTCGAGAAAAACTTCAGATTCTTCTGCTCTGCCAACAACTATTACCTCGCTGCTTTTAGGAAGGGCATACTCCGTGCCTTCACCCGGCCCACGGTGAACAACCAACATTGCGGCCCCGTTGGGCAGGTCTCTGTGAACGCCGGTTCCCACCGAAATAGGACCCGTGCCGGTCTGAATTATCGAAGTGATGGCGCCGGTATGTTCGACTCCAAGCTCCCCCAAATCAAGATCAACCGGGGCGCCGCACGCTGAACAAAACCGATCCGTGGGTGAGACACTCTGGTCACAAACGGGACACTTCATGGAAAGTTCCTAAGCCTGGCTTATGAGCGCGTTGTAATCGAGTGAACTCAGTAGTTCGTCAATCTGGCGGGGAACGTCTGGTTCAATTTCGACCAACCAGCCGTGAAAATAAGGTGAGGAGTTGACAAGCTCAGGGTTGGCTTCGAGTTCAGTATTCACAGCCACCACCGTGCCATCAATTGGGGCGAATAGGTCGCTGACGCTCTTGGTGGATTCCACTTCACCACATGAAGTACCGGCTGTTAATTCCTCACCCACGGCAGGTAGCGAGACATAAACGATGTCGCCGAGTGCATCTTGCGCGTAAAATGTGATACCGAAAACAGCATTGCCATCTTCGTTGAGACGTACCCATTCGTGGTCTGAGGTGTACGACAGTTCTTCTGGTGTCATGTCGAAAGTCTATCCTTAACGATTGCGTTCCTGTAACAAAGTGCGGGTCTGCCCAAAATACCTCATGCCAGCCCACCAATATAGATATGTCCCCCATAGGGCAAAAGCCCAACCAGCAGCCGCCATCACGAGTGCGGTCGTGGAATCAAGTCCACCCAGAAGAATTAGCGGAAATCCCCATAGCAGTGCAAAAGTTGCAGCCTTTCCGACGTAGGTGACAGGGAGCGCTGAAATCCCCAGTTTTCGCAAGGAGGGAATAAGAAACAGCAATAAAATATCCCGCAAGGCAATGACAAAGACGAGCCACCATGGGATCAAATTTGCTAGGGCAAGTCCGATCAAAGTGGCTGCGATGTAGAGACGGTCCACGAGCGGGTCAAGCAAGACTCCCATCCGGCTGACTTGGTTGAGTTTGCGGGCCAAATAGCCATCAATCCAGTCGGTTGCTCCCGCAATGACAAGGACACACAATGACCAAAAGTAATCCTCACGTGCGAGCAAGAGGTAAAAAAACAATGGGATGCCCAGCACTCGAAGAACACTCACCGCGTTGGGGATGGTCCAGGGCCGCCAAGGTGTCATGACTGTGCTCGTTTCGTGACTTTGACTTTGTAAATAACTGTCAAAGCAATAAATAGTGCAATAAAAACACCTGAGCTAATTGCGAAAACTAGTGCCCAAGTGTTCGCTTGTGGATATCTAAGTTCGGCGTCGAGCGTGATTTGCTCAATTTGTGGGCCTTGATCAGCGGTCGAAATAATCAGGGTTGAACTTGATGCTTGTTCAACATCAAATTTTATTGTGGTACCTGACCCGTGCACGATCAATCCGGTTGACTCACCAACATCAAACCGCGGTTGTCCTAACGCGCTGTGTGTAATTGTCCAAGACCTGGAATCAAAAGCCGCAATACAAGTATCAAATCCAAGAATTGCTGCATCAACGGCTTCACGGGGTAACAACGCGGCAATGAGATTCACTTCCGGCAGAGTTGTAACTCGAAGTTTCTCGTGCGGTTTGGGTAACAGGGCAAGATCATGAGAACGACTGATGTCGATGCGATCCAGATCAATCAACACCACCGAACAAACCCGCGATTTTCCAATGTCGATCGTGGGGCCAAAGGCGCTCAACGCCTTACCGGATCCAAATATTGCATAAATGGCGGTCGCCAAACTACCTGCGCCCAGCGCCAAAAGTAATAGAAGCGTCAGGGCCACCACACTAATAAATTTTCGAAAGCGGCGCACCCTTCACCCTTTCCGTGGCATTTTGACAGAAATTTAATCGGTCAACCCTCTAGGTAGAGACCATATCTTTCTTTCGCAGGTCCGAGTCTTAGGCTTGCCCGGTGATTGATCGCACATTACTCATAACCGTCAGTGGCATCGATGCACCCGGCGTGACCAGTGCGATCTTTGAAGCACTTGCCCCTTCTGCAGTGGTAGTGATTGACATGGAACAGCTTGTCGTCCGTGGGCATCTCACCCTTGCTATCGCAGTGGAGATTGACTCAAGCGTTGACGACTCGATTGCTCCTCTGGTTCTAGATTCCGTCCGAAAAGATGTTCGAATAGCTGCCAGTTCTCGAAATATGGAGGTCACAACGCGTCCCGGTGTGACATTAGCAGCCGATTATTCACCTGAAAAATTCCAAGTTATCGTTATGGGATCACCTCTTTACCCTGAGTGCATCAGCATCGTGACTTCGACCATCGCACTGCATGGGGGCAATCTAGATCGCATTCACCGAATCGCGGACTATCCGGTCACTGCTATTCGTTTTGAAGGTTCTGGTGTATCCCACAATGTCTTACGACGTCCACTTGCTGAAGTTTCTGTACGTTGCCACGTTGACATCTCCGTCCAAGACGTCAACCTTGAAGCGCGTGGCCAGTACCTGGTTGTGATGGATGTTGATTCAACCCTGATCCAAGAAGAGGTCGTCGATTTACTGGGTGAACTTGCTGGTGTCGGTCCGGCAGTGAGTGAGATAACGCAAGCAGCAATGAATGGTGAACTTGATTTCGTCCAGGCGCTGGAAGCGCGTGTGGCACTCCTTGCGGGTGCCCCAGCATCCTTGCTAGAACAGGTGCGCGCAATGGTGACGTTGACACCGGGTGCTCGAACTTTGTGTCGCACGCTAAATCGGTTGGGTTACCGCATTGTTTTGGTTTCTGGCGGGTTTACCAACGTGATCGGGCCGATCGCTAGCGATTTAGGTGTTAGCGCATTTCGTGCCAACACCCTTGAAGTCGTTGACGACAAGTTGACTGGCAAACTCGTGGGCAAAATTATTGACCGCGAAGGTAAACGGCAGGCTCTCATTGATTTCTCCAGAGAATTCAATATTCCTAACAGGCGAACCATTGCAATCGGTGATGGAGCAAATGACATCGACATGATTTCAGAAGCTGGACTCGGAGTCGCTTTTAATGCCAAACTTGCATTGCGCGAAAGCGCTGACACGACGGTCAACGTGCCTTACTTGGACTCCATTCTTTATCTACTCGGCATAACCCGCGACGAAATCGTCAGGTCTGACCGGGAAAATTGCAACTAGGCGCCCTGTGAGTGCATTCCACCATCGACGTGAATCATTTCTCCACTCGTTGCTGGCAGCCAGTCTGAAAGTAACACCACGCACGCCTGCGCCGCAGCGGTTGGATCACTGACATCCCAACCTAACGGTGCCCGTTGTTCCCAAATGTTTTCAAACTCTTCAAACCCAGGAATGCTTTTTGCCGCCATGGTTCGAATTGGTCCCGCCGCAACGAGATTGACTCGGATACCTAAGGGACCCAAGTCTCGAGCGAGGTACCTTGATGTGCTTTCAAGAGCCGCTTTGGCAACTCCCATCCAGTCGTAGGTTGGCCAAGCAACGGTTGCATCAAAGTCAAGACCAACGATTGATGTGCCCCGGCCAAGCAGCGGTTTGCATGCGACCGCCAGCGATTTGAATGAGAAGGTCGAAATTTGCATTGCGGTGGCAACGTCCTCCCACGGGGTGTTGAGAAAATTGCCGCCGAGTGCGCTTTCAGGGGCGAACCCGATTGAATGAAGTACGCCATCAAGGTGTGGAACATGTTCACGGACTCGATCTGCCAAGGATTCCAGATCTTGTTGCGAAGTGACATCAAGTTCAACAATTGAGACTTCTTTGGGTAAACGTGCAGCACTTCGTTTGGTGAGGGACATCGTTCGCCCGAACGATGTCAGTACAACATTGGCGCCCTGCTCTTGGGCAAGTCTGGCAACGTGAAAAGCAATTGACGCGTCGGTGAGAACACCCGTGATTAAAACGTTTTTGTTATCTAGCAGCATGCTGATCTCCCTAATGTCCCATTCCAAGTCCACCGTCAACTGGAATTACCGCCCCGGAAATGTAGGAGCCTTCCTGCGAGACGAGAAACTTAACAACATGTGCAACTTCACTCGGGTCACCGTACCGCCCGGCAGGAATTGTTGCCAAAATTGCCTTTCTTGTACTTTCGTCAAGGGCGGCTGTCATGTCGGTGTCAATGAAACCAGGTGCCACGACGTTAATGGTGATACCCCTGCCGCCCACTTCCCGCGTGAGCGAACGGGCCGCCCCGACTAGGCCCGCTTTTGACGCAGAATAATTGACCTGTCCAGCACTCCCGAATAATCCAACAACCGACGACATGAAAATGATTCGGCCACTTTTTGCTTTGATCATGGGACGAAGAACCCGGCGGGCCAGACGAATCGAACCATTTAAGTTCGTATTGATGGTGTCATCAATGTCTTGATCACTCATTCGCATTAACAGTGAATCCCGGGTAACACCAGCGTTTGCGACCAGAATTTCAATGGGCCCGTAGTTTACTTCAACCTCGGTTATGGCCCGCTCAATTGATTCCGGGTCGCTAACATCAATCTGGACATTTGAGACTCCCGACGTAGCACTGCGCTCACCGCTACGCGACCCGATTACGACACGGTGCCCTGCTGCCGCGAGAACCTGGGCGGTTGCAGCGCCAATGCCACGATTACCCCCTGTGATAAATGCCAGCCCCAGCTCTACGCCCACCTACTGATCCTCGAGCCGATAACCAACCCGAACCGTCACTTGAAAATGGTCTATTCCGTTCTCCCTGACGTATCCACGAATCTGGTCTACCTCGAACCAGTCCACATGCTTGTGCATCTCGCCGGCTCGTTTCACGGCATTACGAATTGCGGTATCCAAGGACTCGGGTGATGTGCCAACAATCGTGGCCATCCCGTAACTGCGATCGTTCATGGAACTCCTCTAGTCAGAGCGCACTGCGCGTGCAATGGGCTTAGGCTAGCGCCATGGCCCCAGAGGTTTACACCATCACGTCGACGAATCGCGCTTTAAGCAACGAACAAGCAGGCCGGACCAAGCGATATCTGATCTCGATGGGTATCCGAACGGCGTGTGTACTGGCCGCGATTGTTGTCCCTGGGTGGCCGAAATGGATCTTTATTGCTGGCGCCGTAGTTCTTCCGTACCTGGCTGTCGTGATTGCCAATGCGGGAAGAGAAAACGATGAACCCGGTTCCTTGGGTGTCACCGAAGTCGCTCTGCCAAGTGCCGCTGCAGCTCAGGAACAACATCGGCGCATTTCTCGCTCACTCGGGCAATAGCCCGACGTTTTTCGACTAACTGGTCAATTAAGAATTTTGTTCGTGGATTACACTTAAGCGTGTTTGCCCTTCTCAAGTCACGGCGCTGGGTTGGTTTTACGGCGCTGGTTATGGTGTCAATAATTGGGTTCGGTCTGCTCAGTCGTTGGCAATGGGATAGAGCCGACGAACAGCGCACAGAGCGTTTGGCTATTTCGCAGGCGCAGGTATTAGAGGCGGTTGACTCGGTCAATGATCTTCAGGAGTTCACTCGGGTACAAATTTCTGGAACATTTGATGCTCAAAACACAAAATTAATCCGACAACGACCCCTCGACGGTGGAAACGGTTATTGGGTCATGACCCCGCTGGATACAAACTCAGGCTCGCAAATCTGGGTGATTCGCGGATGGGTTGGTGCCTCAACTATTGCGACACAGGCACCTGATGTTCCGCAACCTCCGGCCGGACCCGTTGTTGTCAGCGGAGCGGTTCGAAATTTCGAACAACCACTACCCGATGTTTTCGGTCTTCCAGCAGGTGTCATAGCCAAGATGTCCCTGGCGGAACTCAATCCAAATGGTACGAGTAACCCCGTTGACAATCGAGTTGTTCAACTCATCTCTTCGACACCCGCTGCAAGTGAGATAGTAATTGTACCTCTGCCTGAAGTAGACGAAGGGCAAAATATTTCCTACGCGGTTCAATGGATCCTATTTGCACTTGTTGCCATGGTTGGTTGGTTTATTTTCCTAAAACGCGAAGCCGAAACACCTAGCGAGTGAACTGGGTTTCATAGAGATCCGAATACACCCCACCCTGGGTGAGTAATTCGGCATGGGTGCCGCGCTGAACAATCTGGCCGTCAACAACGACCAAAATCTGGTGCGCTCCTCGAATTGTTGAAAGCCGGTGCGCAATCACAACCGATGTCCGCCCGCTGAGTGCGTTGTCTAGCGCTAAGTGCACGGCTCTTTCACTTTCACTGTCTAAATGCGCGGTTGCTTCATCCAGGATGACGACCCGAGGAGATTTTAAAAGTAACCGAGCCAGAGCAATTCGTTGCTTCTCACCACCGGAGAGCCGGTAACCCCGATCCCCCACCACCGTGTCCAACCCCTCGGGTAAAGATTCAATCATGCCCCAAATTTGAGCGTCAACACATGCTTGCCGGATTTGTTCACTGCTTGCTTCGGGCTTTGCATACAGCAGATTCGCACCGATCGTGTCATGGAACATGTGCGAGTCTTGGGTAACGACACCGAGTGCCTCACGCAGTGATTCAAAACTGACGTCCCGGACATTTTCCCCACCGATTCGCACCGAACCAGCAGCTGGGTCATAAAGGCGAGAGAGCAGAGCGGTTATCGTGGTTTTGCCGGCGCCTGAGGGACCAACGAGAGCAGTGAGTGTTCCCGGCTCAACCTCGAAACTAACGTCACGTAGTACTGGTTCTTCTGCCCCGGCCGAATCTGTCCGGGCTATGGCTTCAAGGGAAGCCAAACTGACTTCACTGGCTTTGGGATAGGTGAAGTCAACGTGATCAAATGACACTGAAAGTGGACCATTTGGAAGATTTTTGGGATTAGACGACTCCGCCACGAGTGGTTGCAAGTCAAGGACTTCAAACACTCGCTCAAATGAAACGAGGGCTGTCATGACATCGACTCGCACATTAGAAATGGCCGTTAATGGTCCATAAAGTTGAGCGAGTAGCCCAACTAGAGCCAATAGGGTGCCGAGTGAAATGGCTCCCGTAATAACTAAATTACCGCCGAGACCATAGGTGACCGCGGTTGCTAATGCGGCGACGAGAGTTAAGGCGGTGAAGAACCACCGGTTCGCCATCGCGATCTTGACACCGGAGTCCCGAACCACTTTGGCTCGCGCACTAAATACTTGAGATTCCTCATGAGGTCGACCGAATAGTTTCACAAGTAGTGCACCTGCGACATTAAATCGTTCGGTCATCTGATTACTCATTGCAGCATTGACGGTCATTTGTTCACGAGTCATAGCTTGTAGTCGACGGCCCATGTAGCGGGCTGGTAACAGAAACAGCGGAACGAGGATAAGTGAGGCCAGCGTGATTTGCCAAGACAAAATAAACATCGTGATCAAGACAATTACTAGTGAGATCAGGTTGCCCAGCACTCCACCCAAGGTTGAAGTAAAGGCCTGTTGGGCACCAATAACGTCATTATTGAGCCGAGAAATCAGCGCACCGGTTTGCGCTCGCGTGAAAAAGGCGATGCTTTGTGATTGCACGTGGTCATAAACTTCATTGCGAAGGTCATAGATAAGCCCTTCACCGATACGCGCCGAGTAGTAACGACTCACTATTCCCAAACCGGCATCAGCGGTCGCCAGTAGCGCGATAAAAATTGCGGTCCAGGTGACCAGTGACGCATCACCGGGTGTTATTCCCTGATCAATTATTCGCCGGAAGAGCAATGGTTGGGCGACACTTAAAAGCGAAGCGATAACCAATGTGATCAGGAAAAACGTTATGAGAGTTTTATATGGCTTCGCGTAACCTAAAATTCGTTTGACCGTTGCTCGACTGATTTTATTTTCTTTAACCGATGAGTCTCGAGTCAATGACCGATACATCATCCATGCGTTTTCCGATGACACGTAATTTTCTCCGAACTAGCCGTTATTGATTAGACATGAGTGCGTGCAGGTGACGCAGTCGCTTGGTCTGTGAGCGACGCTCGGCTACCCAAGGTTCTTCACCGTAGGCGATACCCGACAGCATTGACTTGGCATCGATGAGAGCTTCGGGCATCACTGCCCGCAACGGGTCGCACAATTGTCTAAGGCCTTCATCTAGATCCTCGGTGATAGCGGTCACCAGGCCGAGACTTTGGGCTTCATCTGCGGTAATCACTCGGCCACTGCCGATAAGTTCAAGGCTTTTCCGGTACCCGAGGGCTTCCATAAATCGCACGGTGCCCCCCAAATCGGGAGTAAGACCCCACTGAGTTTCTTTTAAGGCGAATTGAGCGGCTGGGTTGGCAATGATGAAATCACATGCGAGTGCGAGTTGGAACCCTGCTCCTATTGCGTGGCCTTGGACCAACGCAATGCTGATCTGAGGCAAATCTCGCAAAACACGAAAAAATCTCTGGTAGTGGGCGATTGTGTCGTCCAGTTCGGTGTCGCTTTGCGCAGCCATTTCCATAAATGAAGGCTGACCGGGCACTCCCGCCGGGGTGAACATTGCTCGGTCTAAACCGGCAGAAAACGACTTGCCATTTCCGCGTAGGATGATGAATCGCGCAGTGGTTGGAACCTTCTGACTGATTTCGTACAGTTCATCCCACGTTGCCGGGGTTTGCGCATTTCGTCTATCCGCATCGTTGAGCGTGATGGTGAATAAATCATCGCAGTTTTCGGTCAGAATTTCCATGGCCCTAGGCTAACTCAATTAGCTCGATGTACGACTCGCTCCACAGGTCTTCATCACCGTCGGGCAGGATCAAGACCCGTTCCGGGTTCAAAGCCCGGACCGCGCCCGGATCATGTGTCACTAAAACGACGGCGCCTTCATAGAGTGAGAGTGCGTTGAGGACTTCGGCGCGACTCGCCGGATCCAAGTTGTTAGTTGGTTCGTCGAGCAAAAGGACGTTTGAGCCTGAAACGACCAAACAGGCCAAAGCCAGCCGAGTTTTTTCCCCGCCAGAAAGAACACCCGTTGGTTTGTGAACGGCGTCTCCCTGGAATAGAAAAGATCCAAGAACGGTTCTTTGCTGGGTGTCATTGAGATGGGAACCGGCCGAGGCCATGGTTTCCCACACGGTAGCGACGGGATCAAGCGTCTCGTGCTCTTGGGCGTAGTAGCCCACAACGGCGCCGTGCCCAAGTTCACGCGATCCAGTATCTGGTGGATCGATGCCCGCAAGTATTCGCAGCATGGTGGTCTTTCCGGCCCCATTGAGCCCCAAAATAACAACTTTGCTACCACGATCAATGGCTAGGTCAACGTCGGTGAATACCTCAAGACTGCCGTAACTACGAGAAAGGTTTTCGGCCATCAGTGGAACCCGACCGCACGCCTTCGGCGTTGGGAACCGCAGTTTTGCCACATTGTCCTTTTTCAAAATGGTCGCGGTCTCTGCCATGATCCGATCAGCCCGTTTAAACATGGTTTGGGCGGCCTTGGCTTTTGACGCTTTTGCACGCATTTTCTCCGCCTGCTTGCGAAGACTGTCTGCCTGCGTCTCTGCGTTTTTGCGTTCGCGTTTTCGACGCTTTTCATCAGTTTCGCGCGCGAGCAGATATTTACTCCAGCCCATGGAGTAAATATCAATTTCTTGCCGGTTGGCGTCGAGGTGCCAAACCTTGTTTACCGTATCTTCGAGTAGTTCGGTGTCATGGCTGATCACGATGAAGCCCCCCTCGTAGGCCGCCAGATATTTGCGCAGCCATCGGATGGAGTCGGCGTCAAGGTGGTTGGTCGGTTCATCGAGTAGGAGTACATCTGCATCCGAGAACAAAATTCGGGTGAGTTCAATCCTTCTGCGTTGCCCGCCGGAGAGTGTTCCCAGCGGCTGACCCAATATTCGCTCGTCCAGTCCGATACTTGCCGCGATTGTGGCGGCCTCTGACTCGGCGGTGTAGCCACCAAGGCCTTCGAACTCACCCAAAGCCCGGTTATAACGATCTCCTGCTTTATCGAAGTCCTCTGCGCTTATTCCGGGTGTCGCTAGCGCTTCTGCGGCTTTTGTCATTCGGATGGAGACAGCGTCAAGTCCGCGGGCACTGAGTATTCGGGACCGGGCAAGTTGGCTGGGATCCGCTGTTCGAGGATCTTGGGGCAGGTAACCCACGGTCCCGGTGATTTTGACACTGCCACTCGCTGGGGGAAATTCACTGGCCAAAACCCGGGTCAAGGTGGTCTTGCCGGCCCCGTTGCGCCCGACTAGGCCAATTCGGTCACCCTTGTCCACTCGTAGCATCGGGGCCGTGAGTAGAAGCTCTGAACCCGCACGCAACTCGATTTCAGAAGCGGCAATCATGACCGGCTTAGTCTAGCGCCAGCGCTGATCTCTTTAATCAGACGTTGAACCCAAGGGAACGCAACATGTCCTTACCGTCGTCGGTGATCTTGTCCGGCCCCCACGGCGGCATCCAGACCCAGTTGATTTTAAAGTCGGAAACGATCGAATCCAGAGCGCTTCGCGTTTGGTCTTCGATGACGTCGGTGAGCGGACACGCTGCCGACGTGAGGGTCATGTCAACGGTTGCGGTGTTGTGCTCGTCAACGCTCACCCCGTAGACCAGACCAAGATCAACCACGTTAATGCCTAACTCTGGGTCAATAACGTCTTTCATCGCTTCAATAACGTCTTCATCGGTTACGGCCATGAATTACTCGTTTCGGGTAGTAGTGATAGCGGTAGCGGTTAACTGGGCTTTTATTTGTGCATCGGATAAGGCCATCCACGAAATCAATGCACATTTGATGCGCGCAGGGTACTTAGAGACACCGGCAAATGCGATGGCGTCTTCGAGTACTTCCTCATCCGGTTCAAGTTGCCCTTTTGATTTCATTAATTCCAAGAAGGCTGCTTGAATCGGCTCGGCTTGATCCGGTGTCTTTCCGTTGATGAGTTCACTCATCACGCTGGCACTGGCTTGTGAGATTGAACAACCTTGCCCCTCGTATGAGACCAGCAGAGTGCCATCCGAGCCTCGACCCACGTCGACGGTTACTTCATCCCCACACGTTGGATTGACTTGATAGCTTTGAGCCAACGACACAATGCCTACGCTTTTACCCCGAGGATTCTTGTAATGGTCAAGAATTATCTCTTGATAAAGGTCCTCGCTCACGCGCTCGCCTTTGCACTCGCACCAAAGAACGCTTGTGCACTTTTTACCCCAGCTATTGCCTGATCAATATCACTTTTATCGTTGTAAATATATGTCGTGATCCGCGTTGTTGCCGGGACGTCAAAACGTCGACAGGTCGGCCAGCAGCAATGATGGCCGACCCGTACCGCGACGCCCTTGGCATCCATGAGGTGACCCACGTCGTGCGGATGAATTCCATCGACCACGAACGAAACAGCAGAACCACGATCAACATTGGTTAGCGGCCCGATAACCCGAACACCAACTAATTTGGCAAGTTCCTCTAAGGCGTATGCGGTGAGTTCTTGCTCGTGCTCGAAGACATTTTCCATGCCTAATTCAGTGAGGTAATCACAAGCGCGGGCTAGTCCGATCGCCTGAGCGACCATGGGAACACCGGCTTCGAACCGTTGCGGCGCGGGTGCGTAAGTGCTCCCTTCCATGTGAACCATTTCAATCATGGAACCACCCGAAAGAAACGGGGGCATGACATTGAGCAGGTCGGATTTACCCCACAGGATTCCGATTCCGGTGGGACCAAGCATCTTGTGGCCACTCCATGAAGCAAAGTCGGCACCTAGTTCGTTTACGTCAACCGGCATATGGGGCACAGACTGGCAAAGGTCCACCATTCCAAGGGCCCCAACAGCGTGTGCCATGTCCATGATTTCCCGGACCGGATTAATAGTCCCTAACAGGTTTGATTGGTGCACAATCGACACGAATTTGGTGGTGCTGTCGATTATTCCAGGCTCAAGATCGAGTCGACCATCATCGGTAATCCCAAACCAACGGAGCGTGGCTCCGGTTTTGGCGCATAACTCTTGCCAAGGAACCAAATTCGCGTGATGCTCCATTTCCGTCACGACAATTGAATCACCGGGTCCAACAACAAATCGCTGGTCTACTTCAAGCCCCTGGCGCGCCTTGTCGGTGGCATTGGAGAACGCATATGCCACGAGGTTGATACCTTCTGTTGCATTCTTTGTGAATACGACTTCTTCTACTTGAGCACCAACGAAGTTGGCGATTGTTAGCCTGGCATTCTCGTAGGCGTCGGTTGCTTCCTCGGCTAAGGCGTGTGCCCCGCGATGCACCGCTGCATTCGAATTTTCATAGAAGTGCCGCTCGGCGTCCAAAACCTGGGATGGTTTTTGTGAGGTTGCACCGCTGTCGAGGTACACCAATGGCACACCTCGAACCGTGCGAGAAAGAATTGGGAAGTCTGCGCGCAACTTTTCAACATCAAACATTATGCACGCGCCGCTGCAGTGTAGGTCTCGTAACCGTCTGCCTCTAGGGCGTCAGCCAGTTCTGGACCACCGGTCGCCACAATTCTTCCGTCCACGAAAACATGCACCACGTCAGGCTTGATGTAACGAAGAATACGCGTGTAGTGGGTAATGAGGAGAACTCCCGCGTCACTTGACTCCTTGAAACGGTTAACTCCCTCGCTCACAATCTTGAGTGCATCAACATCTAGTCCGGAGTCGGTTTCATCCAAAATTGCAATTTTGGGTTGCATGAGACCTAATTGCAAAATTTCGTGGCGCTTCTTTTCCCCGCCTGAGAACCCCTCGTTGACATTGCGACTTGCGAAGGATGGGTCCATTTGAAGTTCCGACATTGCTTGTTTCATGTCTTTTGTCCAAGTTCGAAGCTTGGGCGCCTCGCCCTTCAACGCCGTGATTGAGGTGCGCAAAAAGTTCGAGACCGAAACGCCGGGAATTTCTACCGGATACTGCATAGCAAGGAACAGGCCGGCGCGGGCACGCTCGTCGACCTTCATGGCGAGTACGTCTTGACCATCAAGATCAATTGAACCTGAAGTAACCGTGTACTTGGGGTGCCCCGCTATCACGTAGGCCAAAGTGCTTTTACCGGAACCGTTGGGACCCATGATTGCATTCGTAGTTCCCGATTCGACAACGATTGACACCCCGCGCAGAATGGGGGTTTCACCATCGTCGGTGATGACGCTGGCGTGTAGGTCCGTGATTGTGAGCTTGCTCATTGAGAGTCGCCTTTCGTAATAAAAATCGGACTATTGGGGTCTGTTGTGTCGGTGGAAACTAGGTAGGTTTTCACCGCGGTGATTGCCGGCGGCGACGTGGGGACGCCTGTACGAACGTCGAATGCCGAACCGTGCAACCAGCATTCGATAAAACACCCATCAACTTCACCTTCTGACAGTGCAACCTCGGCGTGTGAACACCGATCATCCAGCGCAAACATGCCTTCCGCAGTATTCACAACGACAATCAAGTCACCGTCAATCTCAAATTGGCGCGCCGTTCCCAGTGGAATGTCGGACACGACACCCAGCTGCAGCTGACTACTCATGATCCACCATCCGCCATTCCCAGTTGTGACTCGATCCGTCGCATCAACGACCCGCGCAATTCCGTGTCGTCGATTTTACTCAGCACGTCCACGAAGAACCCGCGGACCACCAGTTGTCGGGCAATGGATTCCGGGATACCGCGTGACTGCAAATAGAACAGTTGCTCGTCATCAAAGCGACCGGTTGCACTCGCGTGGCCCGCACTTACGACGTCGCCCGTCTCTAGTTCAAGATTGGGAACCGAGTCAGCCCGCGGACCGTCGGTGAGTAATAGGTTTCGATTCAGTTCATAGGTTTCGATTCCCACTGCTTCGCGTCGAACAAGTACATCTCCTATCCACACGGAGTGGGCACCTTCACCGCTTAGTGCACCTTTGTAAATGACGTTACTGACGCAGTGAGGCTGCGTGTGGTCAACGAGAATCCGATGCTCCTGGTACTGGTGACCGGTCAGCAGAAACGCACCCAGCATCTGAGCCTTCCCACCCGGAGCCCGATACGTCAAAGTTGGCACCGTACGAATCACTCCGCCGCCCAAGGTGATGGATAACCCGAGGAAATTTGCGTCGCGACCCACTTCGGTGAACCAATGCAGGTGTTGTATCACGTCTTCCGCTGCATCAATGACCGAAAGCATGGTCAGGTCGGCTTGGTCATCCAAAATCGAAAGCATCGAGCCGTTAACGTTGCCGCTCGTGTCATGAATCACAACGACCTGCGATTTAGAAAATGCACCCGCGTGGACTTCAACGTGCAAATAGTTGTTCACACCCGCGTTCTTGAGATCCACCACGATTGGGCTTGAGTGAATCGACTCTTTAGCGATCGTGACCAAAACTGCGTGCGTGGCTTTTGCCCTTGCAATCACGCTCGGACGATCAGTCGGCATCCACGTTTGTGAAAGCCGCGGATCACTGATCCCTACGACCTCGACGCTGACGTCGGGTTCGCCGGAAATGCCGACACTCCCCCAGTCGGCTGGTTCAAGGAAGTCCCCGAGTTTCCTAATGGGCGCAAAACGCCACTCTTCCTCACGTCCATTAGGCACAACAAAGTCGTCAATGTTACGCGAAAAAACTAACGGACCTAGATCTGCAGCAGGAGCAACAGTTGGAGCTCTCACCCAACAGCCCCTTCCATTTGCATTTCGATCAGGCGATTGAGTTCAATTGCATATTCCATGGGAAGCTCACGTGCAATCGGCTCAATAAAGCCGCGAACGATCATGGCCATTGCTTCATCTTCACTTAGACCACGTGTCATGAGGTAAAACAACTGCTCTTCACTGACTTTGGACACGGTGGCTTCATGACCCATTTGGACATCATCTTCGCGAACATCCACGTACGGGTAGGTGTCGGAGCGAGAAATGTCGTCAACTAGGAGTGCATCGCACTTCACCGTGCTCTTGGAGTGGTGTGCTCCCTCAAGTACCTGAACTAATCCCCGGTAGCTTGTCCGACCGCCACCTCGGGCCACAGATTTACTGATGATCGAGGATGAAGTGTGCGGTGCCGCGTGAACCATCTTGGCTCCAGCGTCTTGGTGCTGACCCGGACCGGCGAATGCAATGGACAGTGTCTCGCCACGAGCATGCTCACCGGTCATGATTACCGACGGGTATTTCATGGTGACCTTGCTGCCAAGGTTTCCATCGACCCATTCCATGGTGGCACCTTCGTGGGCGATTGCCCGCTTGGTCACCAGGTTGTACACATTCGTTGACCAGTTTTGAATAGTCGTGTAGCGGCAACGTCCACCTTTTTTCACAATAATCTCGACTACCGCAGAGTGCAGCGAGTCACTGGAATAAATGGGTGCGGTGCAACCTTCGACGTAGTGCACGTACGCACCTTCATCGACGATTATGAGTGTCCGTTCGAACTGGCCCATGTTTTCGGTGTTAATGCGGAAGTAGGCCTGTAACGGGATATCAATATGAACACCCTTGGGGACATAGATGAACGATCCTCCCGACCACACAGAAGTGTTTAAGGCCGCGAATATGTTGTCACCGACAGGTATCACTGATCCGAAATATTCCTTGAAAACGTCTTCATGCTCGCGAAGTGCCGTGTCGGTGTCAAGAAAAAGCACACCCAGTTCTTCTAGGTCCTCACGGATCTTGTGATAAACAACCTCTGACTCGTACTGGGCTGCAACTCCACCAACGAGGCGTTGCTTCTCAGCCTCAGGAATGCCCAGACGGTCGTAGGTGTTCTTAATGTCGTCGGGCAGGTCATTCCAGTCGGTAGCCTGCTTTTCCGTTGAACGTACGAAATATTTGATCGTGTCGAAGTGAATTCCAGTGAGGTCTGAACCCCAGTGCGGCATTGGCTTCTTCTCAAACAGCTTGAGGCCTTTGAGTCGCAGGTCGAGCATCCACTGCGGTTCATTCTTCTTGGCTGAAATATCGCGTACTACTTCTTCGTTGATACCGCGGCGAGCATTTGCACCGGCGTCACTCGCGTCACTCCAGCCGTATTCGTAATTACCGAGTGCTTCGATGGTGGCGTCTTGCTCACTCTTGGCGTTGGGGATTGTTGTACTCATGCTGACACCTCTCGACTTTCCCGCGGGTTGCGAGCTTGTTGTTTTACCTGCATTGACTGACTGAAAATCTGATTCGGAATTAACGTTGTACAAATCGGGTTTCCCTGCGCCAACGTGGCTAACCGAGTGACGTGCTGGCCCAAGGCCGCGCTGAATGCACTTGTCTCCTCTTCGCACAGTTCTGGGAACTCAATCGCTGCGGCAACCACCGGGCAATGGTGTTGGCACAACTGGCTCGCGTGAGAGTTATGGGACGCCGGCTCGAGTGTCGCGGCGTATCCCTCACTGTTGAGAGCCTCAACGATCGACAGAATTGTCCCACCGGAGGTGATTCGCGCAGCGCGCTCGGCCGCAAATGCCCGCACCGCATCCCGGCCGAAGGATCGGTCAATGAAACGCAGAGACTCCAATGCCAAATCGTCGTAATTTTGGTCGCATGCACTTCGCCCTAATGGGGTGAGGGAGTAGCTGCTACTGGGTCTACCACGACCGCGTGTTGGGGTGGGCCCGAATGGAGTTCGCTCGTGGGCTTCCACAAAACCAGCGTCGAGGAGGGCGCTTAGGGACCTGCGGGTTGCTTGAACCGAAGTTCCCAAGGTGTGCGAAACCTCAACTGCGGTCGCCGCGCCCAACTCAAGTAGGACGCGGGCTACCCGCTCTGCGGCACCTCCGGGGAATTTCACAACACTATTGTTGCCTAATTCGCAAACTACGCAAACGCAGGGGTGTTCAAAAAAACCCTAGACTGCCTCCATGCCCACAAATCCCGGTCAACTCGAGGTTTCTTTGACGGCTATCTCGTGTGTTGACCTAAGCGTTATTTACCCCGGTGGCGGTGGAATTTCAGGGGTGAACCTCGATTTTGGGCCGGGCATCACCGCCATCGTGGGCAATAATGGCGCCGGAAAATCCACGCTTTTAGAAACAATTGCCGGTCTGCGCAGCCCTACGGGTGGCCACCTCACCATTTTTGGCAAAAGCCCGGAAAGTTGGCGCGCCCAAGGTGTAAATCAAGTAGGAGTCGCCCTGCAGGATGGTCGCCCCTATCCCAGCGCGAAACCGCAAGCCCTGCTGACCTACCTCTCGCAACTTTATGCAGCGAGTAAAACCTCCATTAGCCCACCGACGGTCGACTTTCTCATTGACGCATTTTCTCTAAAAACGAAAACGTTGATCAAAAACCTCTCCGGGGGTGAAGTTCAAAGGCTTAAGTGCGCGGCCGCCTTGATAGCCGGCGCCCCTATTTTGATTCTCGATGAACCAACAGCGGGCCTCGATCCCCAAGGCCGGCGTGATCTGTACAACGCGTTGGCGAGCGTGGTACCCGAGGAAAGCACCACGGTGGTATCCACCCACATCCTCGAAGATCTGGAGACGATGAACAGCCGCGTAATCGCACTCAAAACAGGTTGCGTGGCTTATGACTCCAACACCAGTCCCGCCACTTCCGGGTCTTACATGACTTTCACGAGTCGGGCAAATATCGAGCTTTCCGGGTTGCGCAACGCGCTGGCCGAAGGTGTTGTTATCTCCGAAAAGATTCATGGCCGTTACTCGATCAGTAGTGAGACGTCTATCGACGCAGCTTTCATCACCTCCGTCATGAACTTTTGTGCGCAAGTTGGCGCAGATGTGACAAACGTCAACGTTCGGGAGCGCGGTGGCGTTTTGGCGCAAATTGAGGATCTTCTGCTCGAAGGGGAAAACCCGTGATGTCAATGCGTCGCTCACTCGTACAAACAAAATGGGAATTCCTTCTTAACGCACGAAACTCCGAACAGGCATTGCTTCTAGTAATCATCCCCATTGTGATCCTTATCGTTCTGACCAAGACGACGATCGTTGGCGGGGAGAGTTCACCGATTGCCTCGGCTTTCGCAACCGTCCTGACGGTCTCAACTTTTGCCGCTGGTTTCACATCTCTTGCGATCGCTACCGCATTTGAACGCCGCAGCGAAACCTTGGTGTTTTTGGGAACCACTTCTCTCACCAGGACAGAAATTGTCGTGTCCAAAAGCCTTGGCAGTTTCCTGCTGGCAACATTCGCCGGCATTTTCACCTTTATCGCAGCACTGATTCTCGGTTGGACTCCAACATTTAGCGCCCTACTCGTCCCGCTTTGGATTGTTCTGGGTGTTTTTAGCGTCAGTGGTTTTGCCTACCTACTTGCCGGAACCTTGCGCGCCGAAGCCGTCCTGGCAATTGCCAACGCAATCTTTGTTTTCGTCTTAATGTTCGGTGGCGTTATTTTCACCTTTGCAGAAAGCATCACAGGTGTGCTTGAGTTACTCCCCCCCTTGGCCCTAAAACAGGTCATTGAGTTTTCGGTGTCGACCACCGGTAACGCCGACGTGAATGTGATCAAGGCCATGTTGGTTCTTCTTTTTTGGGGACTCGCCGGTCACGTGCTCGCATCTCGATTTTTCAAGTGGCGCTAATCAACTTAAGGTAATGCCATGCCCACCGTGAAACAGCTACGTTTTCCCCGCTGGATGCGAGCAATATTTATTGCAAACTTGGTCGCCCAATCCGGAATCATTGTGACGGGCGCCGTTGTGCGACTGACCGGTTCAGGTCTTGGTTGCCCCACGTGGCCGCAGTGTGTTGAGGGTTCCTACACCCCAACTATTCGACAAGAAGAGGGTATTCACAAATACATTGAATTTGGGAACCGTTTGCTCACATTCGTTCTCGTCATTATCGCGATCGCGGTGCTCGTTGCCATCGTGGTCAACGCCCGTTCACGTAGACGCGCGGGTATCCCCCAGCGACGCGGCATAATAATTTTGGCAATTATCCCGTTCGTCGGAACGGCTGCCCAAGCAGTTTTGGGCGGAATCACCGTTCTCACCGGGCTTGATCCGACCATCGTGGCCGCCCACTTCCTCGTGTCGATTGCGCTGGTCACCGCCGCGGTTGCCCTCGTGGCGCGCTCGGGTGACCTCGGTGATCAACCAATCGTCTACCTCGCTCCGAAGCCCGTCCGGTTCCTCACGTGGCTTCTCGTCGGTGTCGCCGCGGTCGTTGTTGTGCTCGGTGTTGTTACAACAGGTAGTGGACCGCACAGTGGGGATGCCGAAAGCGAGGCGCGCTTCTCCTTTGACCCGCAAACAGTTGCGTGGATGCACGCGGATTCGGTTTTCCTGTTCATCGGGTTACTCATTGGCCTGATCGTCGCACTGCGATTGTTCAAAAGCACTAAGTCAATGCGTCGAAGAACCGTAATCTTGGTTGGACTAACACTGGCCCAAGGGACGCTCGGCTACGTTCAGTATTTCACCGGTCTGCCGAGCACCCTGGTGGCAATTCACGTCCTCGGAGCAGTCCTCACTTGGATTGCGGTGCTGTTCATTCCATTCGCCATGCGCACTCGAGGTGAGCCAGAACTTGGGAAATTAGACTCTTCTAAGGAAGAAACGGTGTAATACCGATAAGTAGGAAAAGCAACGCCAAATACGTTATCGAGCCGTGAAAAACTTTCATCGCGGGTTTCTGTAACTCTTGGTAGTCCGCATTTCCCCGGTGGGAGCGTTTCACCAGTCCTAGTGAGATTGCCACAAACCACACTCCCAGAATCACAGCACCAACCGAGTAGACCCAACCCATGGGAGCAATGGGGATAAGCGCGATGGATGCAATCACCATGGCCAGCGCATACAGAACGATGTTCCGTGTCACCACCCGTGGGGGTGCAACAACGGGAAGCATCGGGACTCCAACGGATGCGTAGTCGTCGCGATATTTTATGGCAAGGGGCCAGTAATGAGCGGGAGTCCAGAGAAAGACGATGATGAACAGGACGACCGGCGTCCAATTCAAGGAACCCGTCACGGCAGCCCACGCGATTAACACCGGCATACAACCAGCTGCCCCACCCCAAACAATATTTTGCGGTGTTGAGCGCTTGAGCAGAATGGTGTATCCGAGCGCATACATGACAATCGCTAAGAAACCTAGGAGCGCGGCGAGCCAGTTTGTGAGTAGACCCAGCGTTAGAACACTGATTACGCCCAAAATCGTCGCCTGGATCAGACCCGCCCTGACACTGATAACGCCAGAGGCCAGCGGGCGGCTTCCGGTTCGATGCATGATGGCATCAATGTCACGGTCGTAGATGCTGTTGTATGTATTTGCACTTGCAGCTGCAGCAGATCCCCCAACGACGACCGCGATCGTTGCGATCAGATTTGGAAACCCGTTGGCAGCAAGAAATAGAGTCGGAACGGCCGTAGCCAAAAGCAACTCCACGATTCGGGGCTTGGTAACCCAAAAATAAGGGGCGAGACGGTCGCGCACTCCGAGGTCGCTCACAATGCCAATCTACTCAATAGATTCAAAGGTGGCCCATTGTGGTCGTTTGATATGAACGTGAGAAACATTACTTCAACCCGTTCATAGGCCTTAAAACGACCACGCCTTGACCAATAGACTTCGGACATGACCCCGGTACCGGCAACCCCAGATGATCTGGATCAGACATTTAATTTAGATCCAACACTTTCTTGGAACGCTGACGATCAAAAAAGCGTTGACTACCTCCGGGCCTTAGCAGCCGACGCGGTTCAAAAGGTGGGCAATGGGCACCCCGGGACCGCCATGAGTCTGGCTCCCGCCGCTTACCTTCTTTTTAACAAAGTCATGAATCACGACCCGCAGGATCCCCGTTGGCTCGGTCGTGATCGCTTTGTGCTTTCGGCCGGTCACTCGAGTCTGACACTGTATTCACAATTATTTCTGTGCGGCTACGGCTTGACCATGAACGATTTGAAGTCCTTTCGAACTTTTGGAAGCCTCACCCCGGGACACCCGGAGTTTGGTCACACGGTGGGTGTTGAAACTACGACCGGCCCACTTGGTCAGGGCGTCGCCACCGCTGTTGGCATGGCGATGTCGGAGCGTTTTGAAGGTGGACTGTTTCCCGGTGCACCATTTGCTCACCGCGTATGGGTGATTGCATCCGATGGTGATTTACAGGAAGGCGTTTCCGGGGAAGCCTGCTCCCTCGCTGCGACCCAAAAATTGGGTCATCTGAACGTGATTTGGGATGATAATCGAATTTCCATTGAAGGAAATACCCAGGTTGCCTTTACCGAAAATGTGGCTGATCGGTATCGAGCATACGGTTGGGATGTCCACGAAGTTGATATGCGTTCAGACGGTGACGTTGACATTGTTGCCCTATATGCCGCAATGGTTGCCGCAGCGAATAACACGCAGGCGCCGAGCTTTATCCGGATGCGCACCACGATCGCATGGCCGGCACCGAACGCACGAGGCACCGCAAAAGCCCATGGCTCAGCGTTGGGTGCTTCTGAGGTCTCCGCGATCAAAAGCGAACTCGGGCTCAACCCCGAAGAAAGTTTTGCATTCGATCCTGATCTGTTGAATCGGATTCGAATAACCCTTAGCAAGCGAATCGCAGCGAATCGAAAAAATTGGGACGCGCACTTTTCTACGTGGCGCAGCGAGAACGCTCCGGCTGCCGAGCTTTTAGATCGACTCCTTGCCAAAGAACTACCGGCAGACTTTGATGCAGATTTGCCGACATATTCTCTCGCTGGTGCGACCTCAACTCGCAAGGCATCCGGTCAGGTCATTAATGCACTGGCTGCGAAACTACCGGAGTTGTGGGGCGGCTCGGCCGACCTCGCCGAATCAAATAACACCTGGATCGACGGTTCGCCAAGTTTTCTCCCCTACGTTAGCGAAGTCGCTTCACCATATGGTCGCAATATTCACTTTGGGATTCGCGAACACGCAATGGGGGCGGCTCTGAACGGGATCGCACTTGATGGGCTAACTCGACCATTTGGTGGAACCTTCCTCGTATTCAGCGACTATATGCGAGGTTCGGTCCGCCTTGCCGCTTTAATGCAAACCGACGTCACCTACGTCTGGACCCATGACTCAATTGGTTTGGGCGAAGATGGACCAACCCACCAACCCGTTGAACATTTGTGGGCACTTCGCGCGATCCCAGGTTTGAGTGTTGTCCGACCAGCCGATGCTAATGAAACGGCGGCAGCGTGGGTCGAGAACATCAAACGTCGAATCCCGGTTGGTCTGATTCTGTCTCGCCAAGACTTGCCACATCTTTCCAACGATTATGCACAAATCGCAAAGGGCGTCTCTAAAGGCGGATACGTGCTTGTGGGCGATCCGGAACCGGATGTGATCCTGGTAGCAACAGGCTCGGAAGTCAGTGTTGCTCTTGCGGCAAAAGAGCAACTTAATTCTCAGGACGTGTCTGTCCAACTGGTATCGATGCCGTGCATTGAGTGGTTTGATGAGCAACCACAGAAATATCGGGATGAAGTGCTACCACCGGATATCACAGCCCGGGTTGCAATTGAAGCCGGCGCAACTTTTGGTTGGTATAAATTTGTCGGAACACAAGGCGAAGTGGTGGGACTAGATCACTTTGGCGCTAGCGCAAGCGCCCCGGTGCTCTTCCAAGAATTTGGTATTACACTCGACGCGGTCGTGCAAGCGGCGCTGAAATCCATCAATAAATCAAAAGAAGTTAGCCACCGGGAGTGAGCATGAATGCAGTACTGGAAACCCTGACAAAAGCAGGGGTCAGCATTTGGCTTGACGATCTAACTCGAACCCGCATTACGACTGGAAACCTCAAAGAGTTGATTGACACGATGAGTGTCCGTGGGGTAACAACCAATCCATCGATTTTTGAAGGAGCAATCGCTGGCAGTGCAGATGCTTACGCTGAGCAGATTGCAGCCCTTGCACAAGGTGGGGTAAACGCCGAACAGGCAGTTCGGTTAATAACTTCCGACGACGTTCGGAGCGCCTGCGACATTTTCGCCGAAGTTTTCACAGAATCCGGAGGCACCGATGGCCGAGTGTCCATCGAGGTTGACCCCCGGCTAGCACGTGATACGTCGGCCACCATTTTAGAGGCGCAGGAACTACGGGATCTCGTTGACCGCGAGAACCTACTCATCAAGATCCCGGCGACGTTAGAGGGACTTCCGGCAATTACTGAAGTAATTGGTCGTGGCATCAGTGTCAACGTGACCCTAATTTTTTCGGTTGATCGATACAAGCAAGTGATGGACGCCTACATGTCAGGCCTTGAATTGGCTATATTGCGCGGTCATGAAATCTCAAAGATTGAATCGGTCGCGTCTTTTTTTGTGAGCCGCGTTGATTCCACTGTCGATTCCCTTCTCGCAGCACAAGGCGGTGACTCGGCAATTGCACTGTTGGGACAAGCCGCAATCACCAATGCTCGACTTGCCTGGCAGGCCTACACGCAAGTTTTGGCCAGTGATCGTTGGAAGGCCTTGAAAGACGCCAATCCGCAGCGTCCCCTTTGGGCGTCAACCGGTGTAAAGAATCCGGATTATTCCGACACACGTTATGTCATTGATCTCGTGGCACCGGGGTGTGTGAACACGATGCCTGAAAAGACCCTGTTCGCTCTCGCTGACCACGGTGTCTTCGTTGGCGATACCGTTTCAGGCACATCTGAGGCATCGGCTTTAATCTGGCGCGAACTATCCGGCTTAGGCATTGATGTCACCACGGTGTGCAATGACCTTGAAGCCGAGGGGGTTGCCAAGTTCGAACAAGCTTGGATTTCACTGCTTGACACTGTGGCAAAGGCACTTGAGCGTGCCTGAAGTCCAACACGTCAATCCGCTCCGTGAACCCCAAGATCAACGGCTCCCGCGCATCGCAGGACCCAGTGCCCTCATCCTGTTCGGTGTCACGGGTGATCTCAGCCGCAAGAAAGTGATGCCGGCAATCTACGATCTTGCCAATCGAGGCCTGTTGCCCCCAGGTTTCGCACTCGTCGGTTTCGCTAGACGAGACTGGGAAGATCAGGACTTCGCCAAAGAAGTACATGACGCGGTCAAAGAACATGCCAGAACTCCGTTCCGGGAAGAAACGTGGAAGCAACTAGCCGCAGGTATCCGATTCGTTGACGGGGATGTCACAGACCCCGCCGCCTATGAACGAATCGCAGAGGTGGTTGCCGAACTCGATCAAACAATAGGAACTCGGGGAAATCACGCGTTCTACCTGTCCATCCCACCGGGACTTTTCCCCGCGGTCCTGAAAAACTTAGAAAGCTCGGGGCTCGCTCGTAGCCCTACGCCGACTTCGTGGCGTCGAGTTGTCATCGAAAAACCATTCGGTCATGATCTGCAGAGCGCACAGGAACTTAATCGGCTTGTTGACAGTGTTTTCCCTCCCGGGAGTGTTTTTCGCATCGACCACTATTTAGGCAAAGAAACGGTCCAAAATATTTTGGCTGTTCGATTCGCTAACGCAATGTTTGAACCCCTGTGGAATAACAACTTTGTTGACAACGTCCAAATCACGATGGCTGAGGATATTGGTATTGGTGGGCGTGCCGGCTACTACGACGGTATTGGTGCCACTCGGGACGTGATTCAAAACCATTTACTTCAACTGTTGGCACTGACCGCCATGGAAGAACCACTCTCTTTTAGCGCCGACGACGTTCGTGCGGAAAAAGAAAAAGCGTTGCGAGCGGTGTCGGTGCCCACCGACATTGGCGCGCATACCGCGCGAGGCCAATACGATGCCGGTTGGCAGGGCGGCATTCCGGTTATTGGGTTCTTACAAGAGTCTGGCATCCCAGCAGACTCAACAACTGACACTTTTGCGGCGATTCGTCTCAACGTGGAAAACCGTCGGTGGGCTGGGGTTCCGTTTTATTTACGCACGGGTAAGAGGCTTGGCCGAAGGGTTACCGAAGTCGCGATTATTTTCAAGCGCGCCCCACACTTGCCATTCACCTCATCTGCTGTGGAAGAGTTGAGTAACAACGCACTGGTCTTCCGCATTCAACCCGACGAGGGTGTCACGGTGCGTTTTGGTTCAAAGGTGCCGGACACGAGTTCAATTCAAGTCCGTGATGTCACGATGGATTTTCAATACGGCGATTCATTCGTCGACACGAGCCCCGAAGCCTATGAACGTCTTATTCTCGACGTCCTGCTGGGCGATCCACCGCTATTCCCCCGCCATGAGGAAGTCGAACTGGCCTGGAAAATCCTTGATCCGATCTTGAAGTATTGGGAGTCAACTGGAAAACCTGAGCAGTACGCCTCGGGTGGTTGGGGACCGGCATCCTCTTATGAAATGATCGCCCGCGATGGACGCACTTGGCGGCGACCATGATTCGCCTCGAGGACACCAGTGGCGGCGCCATCGCCGCAGCAATCTCCGCAGAACGCCACCGCCAGGGTTCACCAACAACCGGCATGGTGCTCACCATGTTGATCCTCACCGACGAAGAATTTCAGTCCGATGCGACCTCTGGTGCTGTTTTTGCGGCTCGCCAGCATCCCATGCGAATTGTTACCGTTATTCCACGACCAGGCCGAAGTTCCCACTCACTCGATGCCGAGATTTCGGTTGGCGGAGATGACGGACCCGGCGAAGTTGCCGTGCTGCGGCTGCGTGGTGCACTGGCCGAGCACGCGGACTCCGTCGTTATTCCGCTCCTGCTCTCAGACACGCCCGTCGTTGCTTTTTGGCCCTCCGATCCCCCCGATATCCCCGCGCAGGACACAATCGGCCGACACGCCCAACGCCGGATCACCGACTCGGCAACCTGTGAGGATCCCCTGGAAGGGTTACGCCAACGGGGCCGCGGTTACCGACCCGGTGACACCGATCTTGCTTGGTCTCGACTCACGCCCTGGCGGTCAATCTTGGCAACCGTTTTTGATCAACCCGTGGATCCGGTTTCGGGTGGATTGATCACCGCCGAACACGACAATCCCAGCGCTGCACTGTTAGCAACCTGGCTCCAGGTGCGTCTGGGTGTGAAAGTTGGGATCGAGTGGACGCAGGCATCGGGAATCCAGTCGGTGAAAATTTTTACCGATACCGGTGAAATTGCTATCACTCGACCTGATGGCCTGACTGCAACCCTGTCCCGCAGTGGGGTCCCCGACGCCCTCATTTCACTCCCCCGGCGTGATCTGACCGCTCTGCTGAGTGAGGACCTGCGCCGACTTGATTCTGACGATGTTTACGGGTGGGTTATTCGCACCTACGCCGGGGAAATGGCGTGATCCCCCAACTTCAGATCTGCCAGAACGTGGTTGACCATTGCATTGAAAAGCTCACTGAGGTGCTTCGCGCATCGGATCCAATGCAGTTGCATCATGTTGTCCTTACCGGGGGAAGCGCCGGCGGGTTAATCACCGAAGCGCTGGCTGACGTAGCGCTAAATGTGAGCGGACAAACGTGGACCAACACCCATTTTTGGTGGGGGGACGAAAGATTTGTGGAGTCGGGTTCAGTCGATCGCAATGACCTCGATATTGAGCGTCACCTTGGGGAGTATTTTCTTATGTCAAATATTCACCGAATCCCGGCAGCCGATTACGTTAGCGATGCACAAGAGTCCGCGAACGAGTACGCGCGTGAGCTCTTGGTTTATGGGCTCGATGGCTTACCGCCACAATTCTCACTCGTCTTCTTGGGTGTCGGACCCGATGGTCACGTCGCATCTTTGTTTCCCGGCAAGTCAGATTTAAATTCGCTGGCAATTGCTATGCCGGTAATGGACTCCCCCAAGCCGCCACCGGTTCGGATCACGCTTGGGTACCCGACCTTAAACAACTCTGATTGCACATTGTTACTTCTTGGCGGGCAGAGCAAACAAAAAGCACTCGAGGCGGTAATGGACGACCACGGTTGCATCAATGAAACCCCGGCGCGGGGCATCCGGGCCACAAAACTGTACGCGCTAACGGAGCACTCAGTTACCGTGTAATTTGTCGATCGCCTCTTGCAGGATTGCGGCGCCATCTTTGTCCGAGCGACGTTCTTTGACATAGGCCAAATGGGTCTTGTACGGCTCAATTTTTGGTGGCATGGGTGGATTTTCTTTGTCCGGACCTGCCGGCAGCCCACACCGTGGACAGTCCCACTCTTCCGGCACTTCGGCTTCAAGGGCGAAACTCGGCTTTGATTCGTGGCCGCGACTGCACCAAAATGACACGAAGAACCGTGGTGCGGCTTCGCCCCGTTCGGCTTCACCCATGGGACCTGCACCAACGCGGCTACCTCGGATCGCGCTTCCACCGGCCATTATTTACTCCTTCGCTATATATCAATTGTGTTGAAAGTTAAAAAAGGATCATTACAGAACTATGTAATTAACGGTGATTCTGGAACCGCCATATTCTTCATGACCCGGTACGCACGAGCAAACCAACAGCAACGATCGAAGCCGCCCAGATCAGGCCGAGCCCAACTGTCAAGCGGTCGAGGTTTTTTTCCGCGACAGAGGATCCGCCGACGGATGAACTGACTCCACCACCGAAAAGATCTGACAGACCGCCGCCTTTGCCGCGGTGCAGCAGGATCAGGACAATCAGCAGGACGCTGGTGATGATCAGAATCACCGCTAGCGCGATGGTCAAGGCGTTGAGCATTACCGGGTCAGGACCTTTCGATTGTGAAGTAGTGACGAATCTGACGTAAAGACGGTCTTTAGGATATGCCCACGAAGGACTTACAGGTCAGCCGGGTGCATCCGGTACCGGATAATCCCAACGAACTCATCCGGGTCCAAACTTGCCCCACCGACGAGGCCACCGTCGACATCACCCTGCGCCATGATTGCCGCAACGTTGTCGGCCTTTACTGAGCCGCCGTAAAGAAGACGGACGCTCCTGGCCGCCTCGGGACTCCACTTCTTGCCCACATGTGCCCGGATGGCCGAGCACACCTCTTGGGCATCTGCCGGTGTTGCCACGGCACCCGTGCCGATCGCCCAGACCGGTTCGTATGCGATGACAAGCTGACCGACTACCTCGGCGCTTAACCCGGCTAGGGACTCGGATACCTGCCCGAGCACGAACTCAACAGTGTCACCGCCCTCTCGCGTTTGCAATGACTCGCCGACGCACACAATCGGCACCAACCCGGTGTTCAAAGCTGCGTGGGTTTTGGCGTTAACAACGTCGCTACCTTCCCCGTGGTTGGTTCGACGTTCACTGTGCCCGGTCAAAACGAAGGTGCATCCCAACTTCGCCAGCATCGCGCCTGAAATATCCCCGGTGTGGGCGCCTTTTGCGTGTTGTGAAAGGTCTTGAGCACCGTATTTAATGTCATATTTGTCGCCCAAAATCAAGGTTTGCACCGACCGCAGGTCCGTAAAGGGTGGAATGACCGCCACTTCAACGGCCGCAAAGTCGTTCTCATTGAGGGCAAACGCTAATTTCTGCACTAGGGCGATTGCCTCAAAATGATTGATGTTCATTTTCCAGTTGCCGGCCATAAGCGGCATCCGATCATTCTTTGCCATAGTTCACTCACCTTCCAATACGGTCAGCCCGGGGAGTTTTTTACCTTCGAGGAATTCGAGGCTGGCGCCACCACCGGTGCTGATGTGGTCAAATTTAGCCGGATCAACGTCGAGGATCTGGACGGCAGCAGCCGAATCTCCGCCACCAATGACGGTAAAGCCAGGGGATGTCGCCATTGCTTGCGCCACGGCTAGTGTGCCACCCGCGAAGGCGTCCATTTCGAAAACTCCCATGGGACCGTTCCACACGATGGTGGCCGAATCAGCGATCACCCGTGCAAAAAGATCTCGAGTTTTAGGGCCAATATCTAGGCCCATGTAATCAGATGGAATTGCATCCCGATCAACAATCGCAGTTTGCGCATCGGGTGCAAAACGGTCAGCAACAACGAAGTCAACCGGCAACATGAGATTCACGCCGCGTTCATCTGCTTGCTTGATGAACCTCTGAACATTCTCCACCAGATCGGGCTGCGAAATTGAGCCACCGATTTCAAGACCCATTGCGAGCAAAAAGCTGTAAGCCATCCCGCCGCCAATGAGTAAATTGTCAACTCGAGGTAGCAAGGACTCGATGACACCAATTTTGTCACCGACTTTGCTACCACCAAGAATTACCGTGTAAGGGCGCTCGGCTCCTTCAAGGAGGCGAGTAAATACTTCACTCTCGCGGGCAACCAAAGACCCGGCCGCATTTGGAACCAGGCCCGCCAACTCGGTGACGGATGCTTGTTCCCGGTGCACAACACCAAAACCGTCACTCACAAAAGCATCAGCCCAGACTGCCCAAAGTCGTGCTAATTCCAGTCGCGCACTTGGGTCCTTACTCGTTTCCCGGGCATCAAATCTCACATTTTCCAGGAGGGCTACCTCACCGGATTTCAGATTTTCGATCACGCCAAGGTCGAGTGAGGGTTCTGCCGAAAAACCCACTGGAGCATCGAGTAACTCGGACAGCCGCCTGGCGACCGGTGCAAGTGATAATTCGGGAACCACGGAGCCTTCGGGTCTACCAAGATGGGCCAATATCACCACACGTGAACCCATTTCCCGTAACGTATTTATTGTGGGAAGCGCCGCCGTAATTCGCAGGTCGTCGGTAATTTCTCCGTCAGAATCTAATGGCACATTGAAATCACAACGTAAAGCAATGGTGGCATTTTTTAGTACAAGATTGCTCAGGGTCCGCACTAGAGCTTGGCACCAACAAAGCCCACGAGGTCCACGAGACGATTGCTATAGCCCCACTCGTTGTCATACCAGCCGAGAACTTTCACCATATTGCCGTTCACAATGGTCAACGACGCATCAAAAATACACGATGATGGGTCTGTGACGATGTCCGTTGACACAATTGGATCCTCTGTGTATTGCAAGATTCCCTTGAGTGGGCCATCAGCCGCTGCTTTAACAACCGCATTGATTTCTTCTTTCGTTGCCGCTATTTTTAATTCAACGGTGAGATCTGTCGCCGAACCTGTTGGGACGGGAACACGCATTGCATAGCCATCAAGTTTGCCCTTGAGGTGCGGCATAACGAGACCGATCGCCTTTGCGGCACCAGTGCTGGTTGGAATCATGTTCAAAGCTGCTGCCCGAGCACGACGTAGATCAGTATGTGGAAAATCCAAAATGCTCTGGTCATTGGTATACGCGTGAATTGTGGTCATCAGTCCACGCTCAATACCAAATGCGTCATCGATCGCTTTAGCCATAGGGGCCAAGCAGTTTGTCGTGCATGAAGCATTAGAAATAATGTGATCCGTTGCTGGGTTGTACTTGTCCTGATTAACACCCATCACGATCGTGATGTCTTCACCCTTGGCGGGGGCAGAAATGATGACCTTCTTGGCGCCTGCGGAAATATGCTTACGGGCAGATTCTGCGTCCGTGAAAAAGCCAGTGGATTCAACTACGATTTCGGCTCCGAGCTCACCCCACGTCAAGTTTGCCGGGTCTCGTTCGGCGAAAATGGGAATTCGCGCCCCGTTAACAACAATTGCCCCGTCTTCGGCGACAACCGTTCCGTTGAAACGACCGAGGATGCTGTCGTATTTGAGTAAGTGAGCTAAAGTCTTTGTGTCGGTGAGGTCATTGATTCCAACAATTTGGATATCAGCCCCACCCACTTGGATTGCGCGAAAGAAGTTGCGTCCGATACGCCCGAATCCGTTAATTCCAACCTTCACCGATTGCTCCTTTAACACCTGTTTGTCGGCGCGCGATTCACATTCGGCAAATCTGCGCGTGAGTGTGTTCTATGACACAAACCTAGTGGATGAGTTGTTGCCGAAAGGTTACGGCTGACCCTGCAGCGCGGCCACGGCCGCTTCAGTGTCGGGGATCCCCATTTCTTGGGCCTTTTTGTCTGCCAGGGCCAATAATCGCCGGATTCGACCGGCAATCGCGTCTTTGGTCATCGGTGGATCGCTTAGGGCTCCTAGTTCTTCCAGGCTTGCTTGCTGATGTTCCATTCGCAGCCGGCCGGCTACCACTAAATGGTCGGGGACTTCATCCCCCAGAATCTCCAGTGCCCGTTGGACGCGCGCACCAGCAGCCACCGCGGCTCGAGCGGAGCGACGTAAATTCGCGTCGTCGAAGTTAGCCAATCGATTGGCGGTCGCTCGAACTTCCCGACGCATGCGCCGCTCTTCCCAGGCCATCATGGCGTCATGTGCGCCGAGCTTGGTCAACATCGCTCCAATGGCGTCACCGTCGCGGATTACCACCCGATCAACACCGCGGACTTCCCGAGATTTAGCCGCGATACCGAGTCTGCGGGCGGCGCCGACTAGTGCCAACGCCGACTCTGGCCCCGGGCAGGTAATTTCCAAAGAAGATGAACGACCGGGCTCCGTGAGTGAGCCATGGGCCAAAAATGCAGCCCGCCAAGCCGCCTCACAATCACACATTCCGCCTGCCACAATCGCCGGAGGCAGTCCCTTTACCGGCCGTCCGCTGGCATCGACGATTCCGGTTTGACGCGCTAACGCCTCGCCACCCACGACAACGCGCACCAGATATCGTGTCCCTTTTTTAATTCCGGTTCCTTGGACCAGAGCAATCTCGCTTTCATGTCCATAGATGTCAAAAATATCTTTTCGCAATCGCCGAGCCGCAGAACCGGTGTCCAGATCAGCCTCCACCACAATCGCACGGTTAATAATGTGCAGACCGCTGGCGAATCGCAAAATAGTGGAGACTTCTGCCTTTCGACAACACGTTTTGGTTATCACGACTCTGCTGAGTTCGTCTTTCACCACAGCGGTCATTGACATTACTTGCTCCCTAATTCCTGTGCTACCAGATGCAATGCGCTTGCTAGTTTTTGCGGATCATGTGTTGCCGCATTTGTCGCGACATCAATACTAAACACCTTGGCCCCGGTGAAGTTGGCTGCCCGTTCACAGTCATTCTGATCTTCAACAGAGTTCGGATCCACAATAATCCCGTCCAGCCTAATTTCGGGAAATAAGGAGTGCCATGAATTCAGGTAGTCGACCGTGGTAAAACCCGTTGTTTCGCCAATCTGCTCGGTGAGATTTGAAATAAGGATTCTTTTTGCTTGACTTGTTGTGATTGCCCCCCGAATCCCTGGCACCAGTAGTGGCGGAATGACCGAAGTGAACCACGAGCCTGGTCCGAAGATCAACACATCGGCGGAGTTGATTGCGTCGACCGCTTCACCACAGGCCAAGGGCTTTATTGGTTCGATTCTGATCTGCTTGACAATTCCCCTCGTCGTCGCGATTGCGGCTTGACCACTCACCTCTTGAACGGATGAAGGTTGTTGGGGGTCGAGCCCCGAGATTGATGCCACGATGTCAATTGCCTCTGAACTACACGGCAGTACTCGCCCTTGAACCCCAAAGAATGAGCACAGAAGGTCAAGACCAACATGCGTTGAAGCGCCAGCGTTCCACAAGGCGGTGAGGAGAATATTTCCCACTACGTGGCCCTCGAGCCCACTCACGCTTTCACCAGCTAAGTCTTCACTATTCGCATAAGGAAATCGATACTGCAGAATCGATTCGAGATTTTGACCGACTTCACCCTCCGGAAGTAGCGCTGTGATTGCCATTCGCAGATCGCCCGGTGGGGCAACATCAAATGCCCTGCGAATTCTTCCGCTGGATCCTCCGTCATCAGAAACCCCAACAATTGCCGTTAAATCCTGGATCACCCGATCGGCGAGAAGTGACCTTCCCGCTCGCAATGTCGCGAATAGACCGTGGCCACCGCCAAATGCGACGACACGCCTTGCAGCAAAGGCATCATTCACGGCCAAGATCCCGGTGAAAAACTGTTGCCTCTAGTCCTTTATCGCACAGCATGATGGCGAGTTGCTCTGTCATTGCAACGCTGCGATGTTTACCACCGGTGCAACCAACCGCGACGGTAACGAGTCGTTTACCTTCTCGTACGTATCCTTCGCGCATGGTGCCAAGTAGGTCTTGAAAGTGCCCGAGGAAATTCAGTGCATCTGGTCGGTCCAGAATGCTTTGAGACACTGCTTCGTCCTGACCGTTTAATGGTCGTAGTTGTTCATCCCAGTAAGGGTTGGGCAAAAATCGAACGTCGGCGACCATGTCAGCGTCAACCGGAATTCCATACTTGAAACCAAATGACAGAACCGTGATGTGAAAATCGCTCACATTGCGGGAATCGAATGCCGCTTCGATCCGGCGTCGTAGGTCATGCACATTCAATGAAGTTGTATCGATTACCAAATCGGCAACTGCCCGGATGTCACCGAGTATGTCGCGCTCACGGGCAAGTCCGTCAATAATTCTATGATCGCGTGCCCCCTCGTCATTTTGTAGCGGGTGCGGTCTGCGTGATGATTCAAAACGCCGAACCAGACTTTCATCCGTTGCCTCAAGAAAGACAATCGTGACACTGCCTACGCGCGGTGTCAGATCGGCGAGGACCGAACTCAATTGCGCAAACAGCGAGCGGCTTCGAGTGTCAACAACTACCGCTACCTTTTTGATATCTGAACTTCGGCTGGCCAATTCGAGCGCTTCCAAAAGTAAAGAAGGCGGAATGTTGTCAATAACAAACCAGCCAAGGTCTTCGAGTGCCCGTGCTGCCGTTGTTCGACCTGCCCCACTCATCCCGGTAAGGATGATCAACTCAGATTTCAACAAGTCAGTGTCCGGCACGTGCCCACCCTTTCAGTGCACTCTTTGCATTTTTAGTTCAGGCTATTAACATTAACGTTGATGTCAAGAATCATCCGGGTGCAAGGAACTCCAGATTACGTCGGCTTTTTTTGAGCCAACTCCGGCCGCATTTGACAGCTCCACCGCACTTGCGGCTCGAATATTTTTAACCGAACCGAATGTACTCAGCAGCGACTTGATCATGACGGGTCCAACACCGGGTATACCGTCCAGGGCGCTCGTAAGGGTCGTGGCGTTACGGCGCTTTCTGTGATGTCCGATTGCGGCTCGGTGTGCTTCATCTCGCACACGTTGTAGCAGATGTAATGCATGGCTGTTCCGTGGAAAAATAATGGGATCGTTTTGGCCAACCACCCACACTTCCTCCAGTCGCTTTGCAAGACCAACCACAGGAATATTGACACCACAGTCACGCAAAGCTGTCGCAGCCGCTTTAACTTGGCCGGCAGCCCCGTCGATAACAAGAAGTGACGGTCGATAGGCGAAACGCGACTGTTCTGGATCAAGTGACTCTTTAAACCGCCTACTCACGACTTCATAGACCGATGCGAGGTCGTCTTTGCGCTCACCTTTAATAATAAATTTCCGGTAATCCGACTTTTTTGGCAATCCGTCCTCGAAAACGATGAGGGATCCCACGGTTTCAGCACCACCCAGGGTTGAAATGTCGATGCATTCAATGCGAAGCGGAGGGTCCGGTAATTCCAAAACCTCCTGCAAGTCATTGAGCGCTTGCGTTCGAACGGTAATATCCGCGCTTTTTTCTAATCGTGATTTGGTGAGGGAACGTTCACAATTTTCAGCAGCGGTGCCCATTAATGCGCGCTTATCGCCTCGCTGTGGAATCCGTAGATCGACTTTGGACCCGCGCTCGGCGGTCAGCCATTGTGTGAGTGTCGTTTCATTCGATGGTAGTTGTGAGAGCAATACTTCTTTCGGTATTCCGTCCGTGGCGATATCGGAATAGACCCGAGTGAGGATACGTTCAACATAACCCGGTTCATCAAGTTCTTCGGTGCGTTCCACAACAAAAAATCGCTCCCCGGTAATTCGACCGACGCGGACATGAATAATTTGAACACCGACGTGCAGTTCATCGAAGGTAAATGCCAACAGGTCGGCATCGGTTGAGTCTTCAAAGACAACGGAATTGCGTTCCAGGACTTTCTCTAAGGCGAGTAAGCGATCACGCCATTTAGCAGCGGCTTCATAGTCTTCCTTCTCCGCAGCGATCTTCATCTGATCAACTATTTGATCAACGAATTCACGGGTTTGTCCGCCAAGAAAGCGCATCATTTGATTCACCAGTTCGCGGTATTCTTCAACCGAGATGCGACCTACACAAGGCGCACTGCATTTGTCAATGTAGCCGAGTAAACATGGTCGACCGCTACTTCGGGCCTGTTTAAAAACCCCATTGCGGCAGGAACGGACCGGGAATACCCTGATTAACTCTTCCAGTGTTGCTTTAATCGCCCAAACTTGCGTGTACGGGCCGAAGTACCGGGTACCTTTTCGTTTTGCTTCACGCACAACGGCGACTCGCGGGTACTCCTCCCCGACAGTGACCGCAAGATAAGGATAGGTTTTATCGTCCCGAAAACGAACATTAAATCGGGGTGAATATTCCTTGATCCATGAGTACTCGAGAACTAACGCTTCTACTTCATTGCCTACGGTTAGCCAGTCCACGCTGTCGGCGGTAGTCAACATCTTTTGGGTTCTCGAGTGCAGTGAACTGAAATCTTGGAAATAGGAGTTCAGTCGAGAACGCAAATTATTGGCTTTACCAACATAAACAACCCGACCCTCAGGATCGCGGAACCGATAGACCCCCGGGTTCACCGGGATGCTCCCAGGGCCTGGTCGGTAACTCGAAGGGTCTGACATCAACGTCGAGGCGTTTTAGCCAAAACTTACTTTGGTGCCGTCGACTGACACCGCGGCTGCGGATAATCCTTCAACTGCCGGACCCTGAATAACGGAACCGTCCAGGGCAGAAAATTTGGACCCGTGACACGCACAGAGAATCTCGTTATTGGAAACGTCACTGACCAGGCACCCTTGATGCGGACAAATAGCCGTGAACGCCTTGACGTCTCCCGCGGTCGGCTGGGTAACAACGACCGGTGGATCAGCGACAACGACTCCGCCGCCGACCGGGATATCGGCTAAAGCGATGGAACCGACCGCTACGGCAGCGCTTGCATCCTCGTTTTCACTTGCGCTATCAGCTTGCGCACGCACTGAGCGTCACACCGGTTGCAATCAGAGCGCCCGTAACTGCGCCGGCCTTGAGTACATCACGTCGTTTCATTGTCATTCTCCCTAATTTTTCAGTTTCATGTTTTTAAGAAATCTTCCGGTGTGACTGGCCTTTATGGCCGCTATGTCGAGTGGGGTTCCCTGGGCAACTACTTTTCCCCCGCCAGACCCTCCTTCAGGACCCATGTCAATGACCCAGTCGGCAGATTTAATCACATCAAGATTGTGTTCGATAACAATGACACTATTTCCCTTGTCGACCAGACTCTGCAGCACCAAAAGAAGTTTTCGAATGTCCTCGAAGTGCAGCCCCGTCGTGGGTTCGTCGAGGATGTAAATCGTGCGGCCGGTTGAACGCTTCTGAAGTTCGGCGGAAAGTTTCACTCGTTGCGCTTCTCCTCCGGAGAGTGTCGGCGCTGACTGACCCATCCGAACGTAACCCAAGCCGACTTCAACCAATGTTTTAAGGTGTCGGGAGATTGCGGGAATGGCGGCAAAAAATTCACTTGCCTCTTCAATTGGCATGTTGAGAACTTCGGCGATCGTCTTACCTTTAAAGTGGACCTCGAGTGTTTCCCGGTTGTACCGAGCGCCATGGCAGACTTCACATGGAACGTAGACGTCTGGCAGGAAATTCATTTCGATTTTTAATGTTCCATCCCCACTGCACGACTCACAGCGGCCACCTTTAACGTTAAAACTGAATCTGCCCGGTTGATATCCGCGAATCTTCGCTTCTTGGGTTTCGGCAAACAATTTGCGGATATGATCAAATACCCCGGTGTAAGTGGCCGGGTTACTCCGTGGCGTTCGCCCAATTGGTCCCTGATCAACGTGCACCACTTTGTCTACCTGGTCCAGCCCCGTGACCTTTGTATGCTTACCCGGGACAACAGAGGCACCGTTGAGTTCACGTGCCAAGACGTTGAGCAACACGTCATTGACCAAGGTTGACTTGCCGGATCCGCTCACGCCACTAATGACACACAGGTTTCCCAAAGGAAAGTCAACGTCAACATTGCGCAAGTTGTGCTCCTTGGCGCCGCGGACTCCGATCCACCCACGTTCCTGGAGACGTCGAAGTTCGGGCACTTCAATGCTGCGCGCACCGGAAATATACGCGCCCGTTATAGACCTTTTAGATTTAACAAGGTCCTCGAGTTTTCCGCTAACGACAACTTCGCCACCGTGCTCACCGGCACCTGGCCCAATATCGACGATCCAATCCGCCATTCTGATCGTGTCCTCGTCGTGCTCAACAACAATCAGCGTATTTCCCAAATCACGCAGACGAACCAATGTCTCAATTAGCCGTTCGTTATCGCGTTGATGTAGACCGATACTGGGTTCATCGAGAACGTACAGGACTCCCGTCAGGCCAGATCCGATTTGAGTGGCCAGCCGAATTCGTTGCGCTTCCCCACCCGCTAACGTTCCCGCAGCCCGATCAAGGGAGAGATAGTGCAAACCAACGTCAACGAGAAACTGGAGTCGTTCATTAACTTCTTTCAGCACCCGCGCGGCAATGGCCTCGTCACGTTGTGACAACTTCAACGTCGCGAGCAGGTCGCGTGCACCGCTAATGGGCAGAGCGGCAATTTCAGCAATCGAGTGGTTAGAAACGGTGACTGCCAGCGTCAAAGGCTTAAGCCGACTCCCGTTACAAGCTTCGCAGGGAATCTCCCGCATAAAACCTTCAAAGCGTTCACGGGAAGAATCAGTATCTGCCTCCGCGTGTCGGCGGGCAATAAAGTTAACCACGCCTTCATAGGTTGTGTAGTAAGAGCGCTGCCGTCCGTAGCGGTTTTTAAATTTCACGTGCAGTTCAGCATCAGTTCCGTGCAGAATTGCTTTACGGTGTTTAGGGCTCAACTTGGACCAAGGAGTGTCCATGTCGATCCCAATTTCCTCGGACAACGCTTCCAGCAACCTTTTGAAGTACTCGCTCACCGTTCCGCGTGACCACGGCGCTATGGCACCCTCATTTAGCGAAGCTGCTGAATCAGGAATTACCAACTCTTCATCAACCGCCCGAGTCACACCCAGTCCCGAACACGATGGACACGCCCCGAAAGGCGAGTTGAATGAAAACGATCGCGGCTCAAGTTCTTCAAACGAAAGGCCATCACGCACGCAGGCCAGATGTTCACTGAGGGTGAGTTCCCGTGCAGGATCACCAACGGGTCGATCAACAAAATCCAAAGTCACGTTGCCGTGACCAAGTCCAAGTGCCGTCTCCACCGAGTCGGTCATGCGCTGGCGTGATTCCGAATTCACCGTCAAACGGTCAACCACAACCTCAATCGTGTGCTTTTCCTGCTTCTTCAGGGTTGGTACGCCGTCGAGCGGATAGATTTCCCCGTCGACTCGGACACGGGAGTAACCATCTGCCTGAAGTTGCTTGAAAACTTCAAGGTACTCACCCTTGCGTTCGCGAATCAGCGGGGCGAGAATTTGAAACTTCGTTTTTGCCGGCAGTTCAAGAATCTGGTCAACGATCTGTTGCGGGGTTTGTTTGACGATGGGGTCGCCGCACTCCGGACAGTGTGGTTTCCCGATCCGCGCGTATAGCAGCCGCAGGTAGTCATAAATTTCGGTAATGGTTCCCACTGTTGAGCGAGGGTTTCGGGAGGTGGATTTTTGATCGATGGACACTGCGGGTGAAAGTCCCTCGATAAAATCAACATCGGGTTTATCCATCTGACCCAAGAACTGTCGGGCGTAAGCCGACAAGCTCTCAACGTAGCGCCGTTGGCCCTCCGCAAAAATCGTGTCAAATGCCAGACTTGATTTACCGGAACCCGACAAGCCCGTGAAAACAATGATTGCATCGCGGGGAAGTTCAACGGAAACGTTCTTCAGATTGTGCTCGCGGGCACCCCGAATAACTAATTTTTCCACCAAGACTCATTCCCACTAATTGCTGATCCGACGTTTTGCAAACGTATCCAATCTTATCTGGCCTTTGCCTTCGCTGCTTCCTTGGAAACCCGCCTTCAGCCCGTCTCAGTGTTCATCGGGGAAAGTTACCGGGGACGCGACGGCTACACGCAGTAAGCAACCGAGTCCTCTCACCAGGACAACTGCTCCCCCACCCGATGACGCGCGCTATCGGATCTACTAGAACGCAACGCGAGTCCGGTTGGTACCGACCAAGAGGAAACTCAAGGGACTCCCCAACACCTCATCGACCCCTCCGACCGCCGCTCCCGCCTTTGTCCCCCATCAGCACTATTTGTCGTGCTTCTGTGTGATTTACAAGCCGCCAAACGCTTACGTGTGGCACACGCATACGGACTCTCCGCTGTCATAATCTTGCACCGACCCAAGAATATTTCCACGTTCGTTCAGAAAAGATTCACACTTAGCAAGTGTTAAGGCTGCCTTAAATCCTTCGACGTTCATATTAGTGGCAAGTTCAACTACGACCTCGCTTTCGATGCCAAACGCCTTCTATGACTCAATGACGTAACAACAACAGCAATCCGAAGATCGCGCACTGGCCAGCATGACGCAACCGCCGCGATTGCCGCAGTCCCAAGGCGCTCCATCGCTCAATCATCTCTCAAGAAAGGCTCATCATCAGCATCATTGAACCTCAGGGAGGTTGTCGGTGGCTGGGCCCTCCAGGAGTTTCCCGTCCGGGGCGAAGCGCGAACCATGCAGGGGGCAGTCCCAGGACTTTTCTGCATCGTTCCAGTTGACCACACCTCCCATGTGTGGACACACCCCAGATACCTGACAGGTCTTCCCGTTCACCGTGGAGCGGGCTACCGGGACCCCGCCGAGTCGATACACATCGCCGTGACCTTCAGCAGGGTCCTTGTCAGGTTTGCCGCGGAGTTCGGCCTTTGTCCAGTTCGTGACCATGTTCACAGTGACCCCGGCGGTGATATTTGCGGCCGAGAGGAGGCCGGCGGGTTTGGTGACCCTGTGGCTCAATGTGTCAGCCCATTTCATGTGGCCGCCGAGGATGTCGGCGCTCAGCGATAACGCGGCCATCACGGCGTTGGTCATGCCCCATTTGTTGTAGCCGGTGGCGAGCCAAATGTTTCCATTGCCACGTGGCAACTTCCCGATGAACGGAACATGGCTGATCGACTGGTAGTCCTGCGCCGACCAGGCGTGGGTGCGCTCAGCACCTTTGAAATTTTTCTTAGTCCAGGCATCCAAGTCATCGACGGCGGCCTGTGGGGAGTCGGATCGCCCGGCAATATGTCCGTTGCCGCCCACCAGCAGCAGCTGGCCCTCAGCCGATGGTGCGGTGCGTAGGCTTCGGGTGGGTTCCCCTGCGCTGATATACATGCCTTGGGGGATGGAGGAAGGGGCTTCGGGGACCCGGTAGGACACAACGTAGGAACGCATTGGGCTGAGTTTTGCGAAGTATGCGCCGCGGTCCAGCACCGGAACGCCGGTGGCCAAAATGAGTCGTTCAGCACGGATGTCGCCGTGGTCGGTTTCCACGGTGAGCGGGGAACGGAAACTGGCACCGGTGACCCTGACGCCTTCAACCACAACCCCGCCGTGCTGGCGCAGTTCTGTCGCGAGAGCATCAAGGACTTCCATCGGGTGGAATTGCGCCTGATCAGGCAATACGAGCGCCCCCCTTACCGGGTAGGGCAGCTCTGTCTCAATGGTCCAGGTGGCATTCAAGCCAGCAGCCTTGGCTGCATCGAATTCCTTTTTTAGGGTCTCGACCCCATCGGCGGTGGTGGCGTAGGTGTAGGCGTCGCGTCGTTGCACATCGACGCTGCGCTCTTCCAAATAATGCAGCAGCCATGCCTGTGCCTCACGATTGCCCTCGATGTAGGCGCGCAGCACTGTGTCGGAGTGGAAATTGCGGATCTGGTGCAAGGTGGTGCCTTGCAACAGCGACGTTCTGTCCGGCCCTGGCCAGCAGGACCGCCGTAGTAAGGCCTGTCAGGCCTGCGCCGGCAACAATAGTGTCGTAAACCGTTGCATCGGCAAGCCGATCCGGTGATCCAGGAAGCCGGTGGGTGTCGAGCCACAAAGATTTCATACTTCATCTTAAGTCGGTGAGGGGATTGACATCGATTTTTAAAACAGAGAAACACTGACTGCGCTAGTGAACGGGCTGCGAACCAATCAAATTTGTGAACATGGACCAACGAAATATCGCGCCATCCGCGCAACCCAACAAGCATGAGCAGCCTTATGCGGCGTCCAGACAGCATTTACTGTCGCGGCTCAACAACTTTCGATCATATAAATGACGACGATGTGGCAGCCCTCGTTTACGCGTTATGCCCCAGAGTGATACTTCATGAGGCGTGTCCTTGTTAGTTCCGATGTGGTTCCGTCAGTCATTTTTTGGTGACAATCACTAAAATCGCTTAGATGTCCGCGAATGAGACAGACTCGGCGGCGGCGCCCGGGTGGGTGACGGCCCCGTACCGGGCGGACCCGACGGTCTGTGCGTAGCGCCAGAGGGCTCCGCTGCCATTGCCGTGGTCACGAGGCTTCCAACGCGCGAGACGCGAGTCCAGCGTTTGCTGCTCAACGTGCAGCGTAAGCGTGCCGCCAATAGTGTCAATTTCAATGACGTCCCCATCCTCGATCAGGGCGATCGGTCCGCCCATGGCCGCTTCGGGTCCGACGTGTCCGACACACAGACCGCGAGTAGCTCCGGAGAATCTCCCGTCGGTGATCAGTGCCACTTTTTCCCCATCGCCGATCCCGTAGAGGGCCGAGGTCGTGGAAAGCATCTCGCGCATGCCTGGTCCTCCGCGGGGCCCCTCGTAACGGATCACAAGGACGTCACCGGCGTTGTAGCGCCGGTTAATGACGGCGTCGAAGGCGTCCTCCTCCCGGTCGAAGCAGCGCGCGGGCCCGGTGAACTCACGAATGTGGAGGCCGGCAACTTTCACGATCGCACCGTCGGGGGCTAGGTTGCCGGACAAACCGACCAGCCCTCCGGTTGTCGACAACGGCGAGGTGGTCGGGAACACGACATCTTGATCCTTCGGCAGTCGAATATCCTCAAGATTTTCCGCGATCGTTCGCCCGGTAACGGTAAGGCAATCCCCGTGCAGAAAACCGCCGTCGAGCAAAGCCCGCATCACGACTGGGACACCACCGATGTCGTGGACGTCTTTGGCCAGGTAGCGCCCCCCGGGCTTGAGGTCAGCGATCAGCGGGGTGCGCCGGAAAACCTCGGCCACGTCAAATAAGTCAAAGTCAATGCCTGCCTCGTTGGCGAGTGCCGGCAGGTGTAGGACGGCGTTGGTTGATCCGCCGGTCGCCGCTACGATCGCGGATGCGTTTTCCAGCGAGCGACGATCAACGATGTCACGAGGTCGCAGTCCTTGACGCAGCAGCGCCATTACCGCGATACCGGCCTCATGCGCGTAGCGGTCGCGGGAGTCAAACGCTGCGGGCGGGCTGGCCGAGCCTGGTAACGCCAGACCTATTGCCTCCGAGACGTACGCCATGCTGTTTGCGGTGTACTGGCCGCCGCACGACCCCGCTGATGGACACGCTGCTTCTTCTAGTTCGGTGAGATCGGCGTCGCTCATGGCCCCAGCCGCGTGCAACCCGACGGCCTCGTACACGTCAAGGACGGTTACATCTCGGCCTTTGAAGCGACCCGGCAAGATCGACCCGCCATATAGGAACACCGACGGTACGTTGAGGCGTAGCATCGCCATCATCAGCCCCGGCAAGGTCTTGTCGCAGCCACCGATACCGACCATGGCGTCGTAGCAGTGCCCGCGCATCATGAGCTCGACGGAGTCCGCGATCACCTCGCGGCTGACCAATGAGGCCTTCATTCCAGCGTGCCCCATGGCGATACCGTCTGTCACCGCGATGGTGGTGAACTCCCTCGCCGTGCCATTCGCTGCCCCGACCCCCGCCTTGGCCGCTTGCGCTTGACGCCCCAGTGCAATGTTGCACGGCGCCGCCTCGTTCCATGTCGAGACGACCCCAACGAAGGGTTGTCCGATCTGCTGTGGGGTCAAACCCATCGCGTGAAGAAACGCCCGGTGCGGCGCGCGTGCCGCACCAACGGTCGTGTGGCGACTCGGCAGACCCGCCTTGTCCGGACCGATACCCGCCGCGCCAGGTTCAGACGGTGCGGGGCCAGCCGTGCCGTTTATGTCCATGCGGGGAATTCTGACAGGGAATTTCCCTAACCGCTCTTCCGGATCGCTCAATAATGGAAAATAATTTAGGCACTATTCACAAATCAGGTTCGAGGAAAAACCTTTAAACAATATTCCCAGAGTCATCCCTCGTGGATATAATTTCGACATGTATAAAGGAAACACCCAGGTAGAGGGACCCGCGCACGTTCGTGAATTGACCGATCTCATCATCAGCAAAATCACTGTCGGTCCTTACAACAATAATTCTTATTTATTACGATGCCGAAATACGGGCACCGAGGTTCTCATTGACGCCGCGGCCCAACCAGAGCGGCTCCTCAACTTGATCGGCCCCGATGGCCTCATGGGTGTTCTCACAACACATGGCCATCAAGATCACTGGAATGCGTTGGCAGAGGTTGTGGCCGCCACTGGGGCCCAGACATACGCACCCCAAGGCGACATCGAGTTAATTGGTGAGCTCACCAATCATGCGATGGCTCCAGAATCAATGTTTACCTTCGGCGATATTTCATTAAAAGTACTGACCACGGGCGGTCACACCCCCGGGGCCAGCATGTTTTTCTACGACGACCCATTCGGCCACGGACACCTGTTTTCGGGAGATTGTCTTTTCCCCGGCGGCGTGGGGAAGACCACCACCCCGGTTGAATTCACAACTCTTTTCAACGGCGTGAAGTCACAAGTTTTTGATTCCCTTCCCGACACCACCTGGGTGTATCCCGGGCACGGCGATGACACCAGCGTTGGAGCCGAGCGGGCATCCTTAACCGAGTGGGAATCCAGGGGCTGGTAACTCCTGGGCTAAGTCTGATCCTCGGGGCGTTCTTCGGTGATCCGACCCGCATGACCTCTGGCACCCGGGTCACGTTTTAGTTTGATGGCTGATCCAATGAACACGGCGATCAGCACAAACGCGATGAAGATCAAGCTCAGGTTCGTTGAAATTTTTGGGATCGAATTATCGACCTCATGGAAGTAGGTCAAAAATAGTTTAATTCCAATGAAAATCAAAATGACGGAAAGACCCAACGACAAGTAAATCAACTTGTCGAGCAGGCCGCGGAGTAAGAAGTACAAGGCCCGTAGACCCAGTAGGGCAAAGGCATTCACGGTAAAAACGAGATACGGCTCTTGGGTCACTCCGAATGTTGCCGGAATGGAGTCAAGAGCGAAAAGAAGATCTGTGGTTCCGATCGCAAACATGACCAACAGGAGTGGCGTTGCGAACCGAACACCATTGACTCTAATGAACAATGATGTGCCGTGGTACCCGTCGGTGAAACGGTAACGCTTGCGTGCAATTCGCACCAAAATGTTGTCCTGCGGATCCGGATCCTCGTTGCGGTGCCGCATCAACTGAACACCGGTCCACACGAGCAACGCACCGAAGATTACGAAAGTGAATGAGAAGTACTCGAGGGCACTGGCCCCGATCGCAATAAAAATGCCCCGCAACACGATTGCTAGTGCAACCCCGATTAGCAGAACCCGTTGATGCAAATTGAACGGAACAGCAAACTGCGTCAAAATGATAATAAAAACGAATAGATTGTCAACACTGAGTGATTTCTCCACCAAGTAGGCGGCGAAATATTCCGTACCGTATTGCGATCCCTGCCAGAGAAAAATAAAGACCCCAAAAGCGATTGCAACGCCGACGTAGAAAATTGACGCTAGCAGTGCCTCTTTGAATTTAACTTCATGCGGTTTACGAGTGATGGCAAAAAAATCAAAAGCCATGAGCACTGCGATGCCAACGATCGTGATAAGCCACAGCCCAAGCGATGTTTCCATTGATTAATTTGCCTCTGCGGACTGCATTCCGCGAAGTTCCTTTTTCAAGTCTGAAATTTCATCGCGTAGTCGGGCAGCCAACTCAAACTGCAATTCGGCTGCAGCGGCGCGCATCTGATCACTGAGCTCCTGAATGAGGGCCACAAGATCTCCGCTGGGCGTGTGTCTGCGGGACTGAGATTTTTCGGCGATTATCAGTTTGGCGGTATCTTCCTCTTCGCGGGAAAGCATGTCGGTGATGTCAGCAATTTTCTTGCGCAGTGGCTGAGGGTCAACGCCCATTTTCTTGTTGTAGGCAACCTGTTTGGCTCTACGTCGATTCGTTTCATCAATCGCCTTAGCCATCGAGGGCGTGATTTTGTCGGCATACATGTGTACTTGCCCATTGACGTTTCGAGCCGCACGACCAATGGTTTGAATTAGAGATGTTCCTGAACGAAGGAAACCCTCCTTGTCGGCGTCAAGGATTGCAACCAGTGACACCTCGGGAAGGTCTAACCCCTCGCGCAAAAGGTTGATACCCACCAGGACGTCAAATACTCCCAAGCGCAGCTCTCGCAGCAACTCCACCCGACGAAGAGTGTCAACTTCGGAGTGCAGGTATTGCACTTTGATCCCGTGTTCGGCCAAATAATTGGTCAAATCCTCTGACATCCGCTTGGTGAGAGTTGTGACCAAGACCCGTTCATTTTTTTCAACTCGGAGCCTGATTTCGTGGATCAGATCATCAACTTGGCCCTTGGTCGGCTTAATCACAACCTCAGGGTCGACCAGGCCGGTGGGTCGGATTACCTGTTCCACAACATCACCCTGAACGGCAGTGAGTTCATATGGACCCGGTGTGGCAGAAAGAAAAACCGCCTGACCGATTCGTTCTTCAAACTCTTTCCACCTCAGTGGCCGGTTGTCCATCGCGCTGGGCAGCCGAAATCCATGTTCGACCAGGGTTCGTTTGCGACTCGCGTCCCCTTCAAACATGGCCCCGATCTGAGGGACGGTCACATGGGATTCGTCAATGACCACAAGGTAGTCCTCCGGGAAGTAGTCAATGAGGCAGTTGGGTGGACTTCCCGTTTCGCGGCCGTCAATAAATCTACTGTAGTTCTCAATTCCGGAGCAGAACCCGACCTGCTGCATCATTTCGATATCGAAAGTTGTTCGCATCTTTATCCGCTGGGCTTCAAGGAGCTTTCCTTGCTTTTCAAACTCGGCGACTCGCTGCTCTAACTCGACTTGGATGTCACCGATTGCTCGAGACATGCGTTCGGGTCCCGCGACATAGTGCGTGGCAGGAAAAATATACATTTCTTTGTCTTCGGTAATTATTTCCCCGGTGACGGGATGCAAGGTCATTATTCGCTCAATTTCGTCACCGAACATTTCAATTCTGACTGGGTGTTCCTCATAGACGGGAAACACTTCAACGGTGTCTCCCCGGACCCGGAACGTGCCCCGGGTAAATGCGATGTCATTGCGGGTGTACTGAATACCAACCAAAGCTCGCAGTAATGAATCGCGGGAGTAATCCTCGTTTACCCGTAGGCGGATCATGCGATCAACATATTCCTGGGGAGTGCCCAGCCCGTAAATCGCGGACACGGTTGCAACAACAATCACGTCACGCCTGGTGAGCAAACTATTAGTGGCGGAATGTCGGAGCCGCTCCACTTCCTCATTGACCGTTGAGTCTTTCTCAATGAAAGTATCCGATTGGGGCACATAAGCCTCTGGCTGGTAATAGTCGTAGTAGGACACGAAGTACTCAACAGCGTTATTCGGCAGTAATTCACGAAACTCGGTTGCCAATTGAGCCGCCAGAGTTTTATTGGGAGCCATTACCAGGGTTGGTCGTTGTAACTTTTCCACCAGCCACGCGGTGGTGGCACTTTTACCGGTACCGGTGGCACCCAGCAGAACGGAATTTTTCTCACCGGATTGAATCCTCCTGGTGAGGGCCTCAATGGCCGCCGGTTGATCCCCCGATGGTTTAAATGGCGAGATCACCTCGAATGGTGCAACCGTTCGAGTGAGATCGGTTATTGGTCGGGTCACGACCTAATCTTATGGGCTCGTTCCAGAATCTCTTCCCAGACAAAAGTGCAAGCCTGATCGAAATCCTGCGTTGTGCCACTGTTATTAATTACCCACGTCGCTGCCTGATTTCGAAACTCGCGAGAACTTTGATTATTAATCCTTGCCTGCGCCTGTTCTGCACTCATCCCGCGATGCGCCACAAGCCGCTCAATCTGTTGTTCAACCTCAAGGTCAATAACGACGATAACGTCACACATGTCAACAGAGTGAGTTTCGACAAGCAGTGGCATGTCGTAAATAACAATCTGGTCCGGTTCAACATTGGCGATTCGCGTAAGTGCCTCCGAGCGAATTCTGGGATGCATGATTTCATTGAGTTCCGTCAGCGCCATCGTGTCTGCGAACACAATAGTTGCCAAAGCCGCACGATTCAGTGAACCACCTGATTGAAGGATTCCGTTGCCGAATTTTTCCGCTAGTTCCTCAACTACCGGCGAACCGTCTGCCGTTAGTTCCCGCGAAATCATGTCGGCATCAATAACAACAGCGCCGTGCTGTGAAAAGCACGACGCCGCTGTTGACTTGCCCGATCCAATACCACCGGTCAACCCGACGATAAAAGGTTTTCGTTGAGCCACAAGATTACTCGGTGGTGAGTTTGTCCCGAAGGGCCTGCAAAGCTGAATCGTCGGCCAAAGTTCCCTCGCTGGCCATTGACTCTGATGAATACGCACTCGCATCGCCCGACTCAACCGCAGCAGCCTGATCGGCTTCCTTTGCTTCGGTCACCTGTTTGCGGTGCGCTTCCCAACGTGAGTGCGCTTCCGCGTACTCACGCTCCCAATCGGCCCGTTGTTCTTCGAAGCCGACTTTCCATTCACCGGTTTCGGGATCGAATCCCGCTGGACCGGTGTAATTGCCTGCCTCGTCAAATGCTGGTGCCATCCCGTAGAGGTAAGGATCAAATTCTTCTATCGCCTGTGAATCAGATGAGTCATTCGCCTGTTTGAGCGAAAGCGAAATACGTCGACGCTCAAGATCAATATCGATCACTCTCACGAAGATGTCGTCATTGACCTGGACGATCTGCTCCGGCATCTCAATGTGGCGCTCGGCAAGTTCGGAGATATGCACCAGACCTTCGATCCCCTCGTCAACGCGGACGAATGCACCGAATGGGACCAACTTGGTGACCTTGCCCGGCACGACCTGATTGATTCCGTGCGTGCGTGCAAAGTGCTGCCAAGGATCCTCTTGGGTTGACTTGAGCGAAAGAGATACCCGCTCACGGTCCATGTCGACTTCCAGTACCTCGACGGTTACTTCGTCGCCAACCTGAACGACCTCGGATGGGTGGTCAATGTGCTTCCATGACAGTTCAGAGACGTGGACGAGTCCATCTACGCCACCAAGATCAACGAATGCACCGAAGTTAACAATGCTTGACACCACCCCGTTGCGAATCTGACCGCGCTGAAGCTGGTTGAGGAAGGTTTGACGGACCTGACTCTGGGTCTTTTCTAGGTAGGCGCGACGGGAAAGAACCACGTTGTTGCGGTTCTTGTCGAGTTCAATGATTTTAGCTTCAAGGGTTTTACCGATGTAAGGCTGCAGATCGCGGACGCGACGCATCTCGACCAAGGATGCGGGCAGGAAGCCCCGAAGGCCAATATCGACAATTAGGCCACCCTTGACAACCTCAATGACGAGACCTTCAACAACACCGTCTTCTTCTTTGATCTTTTCAATGGTCCCCCATGCGCGTTCGTACTGTGCGCGCTTCTTGGACAGAATCAAACGACCTTCTTTGTCCTCTTTGGTGAGAACGAGTGCCTCAACGATGTCGCCGACACTCACCACTTCACTGGGATCAACGTCGTGCTTGATCGAGAGCTCGCGGGAAGGGATGACACCTTCTGTTTTGTAGCCGATATCAAGGAGAACTTCATCTCGATCGACCTTAACCACGATTCCTTCAACGACATCTCCGTCATTGAAGTATTTGATTGTGGCATCAATTGCAGCGAGGAAATCCTCGGCGGTCCCGATGTCGTTAATTGCTACCTGGGGCGGTGTCGAAATTACGGTTGGAATAGTCATGGAGAAAGTGGCTCCGGTGGATAGATGTTGTGGGTGCCCAAACACCTTTTCGAGAGGATTCTAGGTCTGATCCTCAAGCACATGGGACATTTGGAGCCTAATGCTTCACTAATTCTCAATGGGCAGCGGCATCCCAGTTCGGACCGGTTCCCACGTTCACGTCCAATGGAACGAGCAACGAAGCGGCCGAGCCCATTTGTTCCCGGACTAAAAGGCTGACTTCCTCCGTCTCGCCAACGGCAATTTCGAGCACCAGCTCGTCATGCACCTGAAGGAGCAACCGGGATCTCAAATGAGCATCCCGCAAGGCTTGGTCAACTTTGAGCATGGCGATTTTGACGATATCGGCGGCGCTGCCTTGAATTGGCGCGTTAAGGGCCATACGCTCGGCAATCTCACGCCGTTGGCGGTTATCACTGACCAAGTCCGGCAACTTACGGCGCCGGCCGTACATCGTTTCGGTGTATAACTTGCTGCGAGCTATTTCGACCACTTCCGCGAGATAAGAGCGGATTCCACCAAATCTGCGGAAGTAATCATCCATCATGATTCGGGCGTCTTCCGTTGAGATGTCAAGTTGAGCTGCTAGTCCATAAGGTGAAAGTCCATAGGCCAGCCCGTAGGACATCGCTTTGATTTGGCGTCGCATGTCTGGCGTAACTTCACTCACGTCAAAAACTTTGCGAGCGACGCTCTCGTGTAGATCCTCACCGGATTTAAAAGCCTCAATCAGTGCTTCGTCTTTAGACAAATGAGCCATGATGCGCAACTCGATTTGACTGTAGTCCGCCGTGAGTAGGCATTCAAAATCATTTCCTGAGGTGTCGGCTCCTACGATAAAAGCCGCCCGGATCCGACGGCCGGCCTCTGTGCGAACCGGAATATTTTGCAGATTTGGATCAATCGATGACAGACGTCCGGTTGCTGCCACGGTTTGACGAAATGTGGTGTGAATTCGACCAGCTGAATCAACGAGCGGGATAAGACCATCCACTGTTTGGCGCAGTTTTGATTCCTCACGCCAACTCAATAATTGTTGTAGTAACGGATCGCTCGTTTGAGCGAAAAGGTTAGTTAGCGCCTCTGCATCAGTGGTGAAACCGGTTTTGATTTTTTTAGTCTTTGGTAATCCCCGTTCAATAAAAAGCACTTCTTGTAATTGCTTTGGGGATGCCAGATTGAATTGATGCCCAACCAACTCAAAGCTCGCAGCTTCCGCAGAACGCATGTGTTCGGCGAATTCCCCGGAAAGGCCTTCAAGGGCATTCAAATTCACCGCGATACCGACGTTTTCCATTTGCGCCAAAGCTATTTCTGTTGGGATTTCCATGTCGACGAGCAGCGACATTAATTGGAGTTCCTTAAGTCGGATGGACAAGGTGGAGCCCAACTCCCAAATGAGTTCAGCCGCCTGTGCCAAGTTCGCATGTGTCTCGTTGTCACCGAACATCGAGAGTTGATCTTCGGTTTCCTCAAGGCTACGGCCAAGTTCGCGTTGGAGCAGGTCCGCAAGTTCATAGGACCTTTGGCCCGGGTCGATCAGGTAACCTGCCAGCGCCGTGTCCATGTGGATTCTCACTTGGGAGATGTCAATTCCAAAGGACGCCAACGTCCACAAAAGATACTTTCCGTCATGAATAGTTACTTCATTGACGCACGTTGCCAACCAATGCATGACGTCGGGTGCATCCTGCTCGGAGATCGAACTCAGCACGTGTACCTCTTCGCCCGAACAAACGGCCAGTGAATTGATCACTCCGGTTCCACGAGAAAATTCCCCCTGAATCGCAATCGAAACCGGACCTCGCAAAGCAAGCAGGTCAGCGTGGGTCGAATCGGGAAACATTTTGCGGTCAACAACTTGGACGGGTACATCTTGTGAAGCTATTTGCTGTTCATCACCCTTGGCCGCGACCGCACCCGGTAGTTTTTCGACCCTTCCCCGTAATGCTGTGAACTGCAATGTGTCAAAAAGTTGATAAATGTCCGGCAACGAGAAGGGCTTGCGATCAAGCTCATCCACGCTAAATTCAAGTGGAACATCACGCACCAACTCGGTGATCCGACGGTTGAGAAGCACTTGGGCTAGGTTTTCTCGGAGTGAGTCTCCAACTTTCCCGCCCACCGTGTCAGCCTTATCAACCAACACGCCAAGGGTTCCAAACTCGTTGATCCACTTTTGAGCGGTTTTTTCACCAACTCCCGGTATTCCGGGGAGGTTGTCGCTTGGATCCCCGCGTAAGGCAGCAAAGTCGGGATATTGCGCCGGCGTCAGTTTGTATTTGATCTCGATCGCTTCTTGCGTCATGACAGCAAGATCGGAGACCCCCTTTTTTGGATACAGAACGGTGACCAAAGGTGAAACCAGCGCGAACGAGTCCCGGTCGCCGGTAACAATTTCAGTTGCGAAGCCCGCAGCGCTGGCCTGCGTCGCCAAAGTCGCAATAAGGTCGTCTGCTTCATAACCTTCTTTTTCCAGACGCCAAATTGACATTGCATCCAAGACCTCTTTGATTAATTCGACCTGGCCTTTAAATTCGTCAGGTGACTTTGAGCGAGTGGCTTTGTATTCGGGGAAAATATCCGTCCGGAAACTCTTCCGAGAAACGTCAAATGCAACGGCAATATGTGTCGGGTCGTATTCCTTGAGCAGGTTGATCAACATCGAGGTAAATCCGTAGACCGCGTTCGTCGGCTGCCCTGTGCTAGTACTGAAGTTCTCAGCCGGCAAAGCAAAGAAAGCCCGGTAAGCCATCGAGTGTCCATCGATAAGAAGTAATCGATTTCGGGACATAGCCCGATACTAGTTGTCCAGATACACCATAGGCTTTATCACTATGACAAACATCAGTGATCAAGCCGCAACCGATATCACCGCGGAAGTCCGTGAAATTGGAATGGGCGCCCTCGGAGAGCGAATGGGAATTCGCCTGCTGAGTGCATCTATTGACGCCCAAGGCTTGGCGACCATCAGCGCCACAATGCCGGTTGAAGGAAATACCCAGCCTTATGGACTCCTGCACGGTGGAGCGAGCGCAGTATTGGCGGAGACCGTGGGCTCAATTGCCGCCGGGATCACCGCTCATCAGCGTCTTGGTCAAGGCGCACTCGTGGTCGGCATAGATTTAAATTGCACCCACCACAAGTCAGCACGTGATGGTGTTGTGACCGGGGTTGCCACCATGATCAGCGCCGGAAACACGATGTTATCAAGTGAAATTGTGATTACTAACGACCAAGGCGAGCGGGTGTGTACATCTCGGCTTACCGCAATGGCCCGCAAGCCCCGGATCTAAAACATTCACAAGTGGGTAACAATCGTGTTTCATCTCAAAAAGCCCTGTCCTTTCATGATTGACGGGGGTAAGGTTCTCCGAGTTCTACTTCAGCAGTTTACTCGCATGACTCGATACAGCGCCGTGCTTACTGTTCGCTCACTAGACCCGGAGGTACGCACACGTGCTTAGACGCGTTCGACTAGCACTCGGAGTCCTTCTCCTCACATCCGTCGCTTTTTTGATCACCGGGGGTCTCTCACCGGCCAACGCGGCTGAATCCTCCATAACCGGGACCTTGACCACCCCAGCGGGTGTTGCTGTTGAAGGGGTCGTGGTCAGTGCAATTGATCCGGATGGGGTGATCACTTCCGGTACATCGGATGCGAAAGGTGTTTTTGTCGTCCCACTCCCAGCCGGTGGTACCTACACCGTCGAAATTGATCAGACCACCCTGCCGGAAGGAATCACCCTCAACAATGAGCAAGACGCCAGCCGCTCCCTGTTGGTGCTCGGCGGTGAAAAAAGAATTCTTATCGGCCTCTCGGAAGGTGGTGATTCCGGAATTGTCGGATAGTTCAGGCACCGGTGAACGGGTGGTTCAGCTTTTTCTGGACGGAATTCTTTACGGACTCGTCATTGCCCTCGGCGCTGTGGGGCTGAACCTGGTCTTTGGCACCACCGGCCTGACAAACTTCTCCCACGGTGAGTTGCTGTCCCTCGGAGCGTTTACCGCCCTTGCCATCAACACCGCCGGAGTTAACATCATTATTGCTGCGCCGATTGCGATTATTTTTGCTGCATGCTTTTATGGCTGGGGACAAAATCGCATCTTGTGGCGTCCCCTGAGACGACGTAAGACAGGTTTGATTGCTGGCATGATTGTCAGTATTGGTTTGGCAATATTCCTGCGGTACACCTTGGTTCTTTTCTTTGGTGGTTCACCCCAAAGTTACAAGCAGTTTGCCGGCCAGCCTGGGATCGCGCTCGGACCATTCAATACGACTCCTAAAGCCCTCATTCTTGGCGCACTTGCCGTCATCGCCTTAGCGGCCACCGTGACTTGGTTGCAACGCTCACGTATTGGCAAGGCCACTCGCGCCGTTTCCGATAACCCTGCACTGGCCTCGGCAACCGGAATCGACGTCGAAAGAGTGATTTCAGTGGTGTGAATTATTGGTGCGGGACTGGCAGCCTTCGCTGGCATTTACCTTGGTTTAACCCAAAACACGGTGTGGAATATGGGTCAACAGATGCTGCTTGTCCTCTTTGCCGCAGTAATTTTGGGCGGATTAGGAACCATTTATGGTGCGATTGTTGGAGCCATGGTGGTCGGAATTTTCGTTCAAATGTCGACACTTTTCATCCCGACGGAAATGAAAACGGTTGGCGCATTGTTCCTGATGATTCTTATCCTGCTGGTGAGGCCTCAAGGCTTACTCGGTAAAAAAGAAAGGGTGGGTTAATCACCATGGATTTCGCTCAAATTTTCTCTCTCACCATCACCCAAGCCGTTGGCGTAACGGCCCTCATCTATCTCTTTGCAGCAATCGGCCTTAACGTTCAATTCGGCTACACGGGGCTCCTCAACTTCGGTCAAGTGGCGTTCGTCGCCGCCGGCGCTTACGCCGTTGGCGTCATCGTGCTGACCTTTGATCTCAGCCTGTGGCTTTCAATTATCGTTGCCCTGATCACGTCAACACTACTCGCTCTTTTACTGGGTATCCCAACTCTGCGATTGCGCGCCGATTACCTCGCAATTGTCACGATCGCCGCCAGTGAGCTACTTCGTCTCCTGGTCCGATCAATTGCTTTCAAAGATGTCTTCGGTGGTGCACAGGGGCTCAACGGGAAACTGGGCCAAGAGTTTCACGACCTCAATCCCCTGCCGGCAGACTTCACCCTGCCCTGTTCTAGCTGGAGCCGTCAAGACCTCTGGGTCGTAATCGTCGGTTGGAGCCTGGCGTTGCTTTTCACCCTGCTGGTGTGGGGCTTGGTCCGCAGCCCGTGGGGTCGCGTGGTCAAGGGAATCCGCGAAGACGAAGACGCCGTTGTCTCCCTGGGAAAAAATGTATTCGTCTACAAGCTACAAGCGCTTGTCATCGGTGGCGGCATCGCGGCGTTTGGCGGTATCTTGTGGGCCATTGCGAAGCAATCTGTTCAACCGGACACCTTTCAACCAGACTTCACGTTCTTCGTGTTCACGATCCTGCTACTGGGCGAAGCGGCCCGGGTATTCGGTCCAATTGTTGGAACGGTCATTTTCTGGTTCCTGCTCGCTGGATTTGGCGAAGTCCTGAGTTCACTGATCAATAATGGTTACATCGACTTCCTTACCGCGACAGATGTCGGCTCAATTCGGTTTATGCTAATGGGGCTAGGTCTGATGTTGCTCATGATTTTCAGACCACAAGGAATATTCGGCGACCGAAGGGAGTTGGCCCTCGATGCCCGCTAACACCGAACTATGGCACCGGGTCGCGCCGCTGCCGTAGAAGCATTGCGCGATGTGGCTCAAGTCCCGGGTTCACCAAAGCCGGACCCCATCTTGATTGCCGACCATGTCAGTCGAGCGTTCGGTGGACTTAAAGCTGTTGACGTCACCCACGTGGAAATCCAGCGGGGTGCCATCACGGCCTTGATTGGTCCTAATGGCGCGGGTAAAACCACGCTGTTCAACCTGCTCACTGGTTTTGACAAGCCGGATTCCGGCGAATGGACTTTCAATAAGAAATCTGTCGCGGGTACAGCTCCATATCGGCTAGCGCGCATGGGAATGGTGCGTACCTTCCAACTTACCAAAGCCCTATCCCGCATGACCGTCATGGACAATATGCTCTTGGGCGCCAGCGGTCAAAGTGGAGAACGGGTTTTCAATGCCCTACTTCCCTTCACCTGGAAAGCTCAAGAAAAAGCCAATATTGAACGCGCCATGGAGCTTTTAGCCAGATTCAACCTTGACGCCAAAATTGACGATTTTGCCGGTTCACTTTCTGGAGGACAACGCAAATTACTCGAAATGGCTCGTGCGCTCATGGTTGGCCCGGAGATCGTGATGCTAGACGAACCAATGGCCGGTGTAAATCCTGCCCTCACCCAAAGCCTGCTGGGTCATATTAAAAACATCCGAGAAGAAGGAACAACTGTTCTTTTCGTTGAACACGACATGGATATGGTGCACGACATCAGTGACTGGGTCATCGTGATGTCCCAGGGCCAGATCATTGCTGAGGGCCCACCTGACATGGTGATGAAAGATCCACAGGTGATTGAGGCTTATCTCGGCTCACGTCACGGCAGCGCACTCACGGCTGACGGTGCGTCTTTGACCGCTGATTCCCAAGGAGGAAACGCATGACATTTAGTGAACCCAGCGACCTGCCCGACGCAAACAGTCCAGACAGCGTCCAAGAATTCGAGTCTGAACTTGAGGAAAATGCGACACAAGCGTCCAAAGCAAGTCCTGCGACACCCGCGCAGCTCCACGATTCAGAATCGGTTGGAGCGCTGATTAGGGCCGACAAACTCATCGCGGGTTATTTCCCCGGGGTGAATATTCTCAATGAAGCGGATTTGTACGCCCACGAAGGTGAACTGGTCGGAATCATTGGACCCAATGGCGCAGGTAAATCCACCCTGCTCAAGGCCCTTTTTGGGTTGGTCCATGTCAATTCAGGCTCGGTAATCTTGCGAACCGAGGACATTACAAATCTGCGCGCCGACCAATTAGTTCGTCGAGGGGTCGGATTCGTCCCGCAGAACAACAATGTTTTTCCCTCGCTCACCATCGAAGAAAACATGCAAATGGGTTCATACCAAGATCCAAAGTCTTTTCCAGAACGTTTCGACGCAGTTGTCGACCTGTTTCCAACCCTAGGTACCCGTCGCAAGCAGCGAGCCGGATCACTCTCCGGCGGTGAGCGGCAGATGGTCGCAATGGGCCGCGCGCTCATGATGGCTCCCAGTGTTCTCCTGCTCGACGAGCCGAGCGCCGGTCTGAGCCCTGCCCTGCAAGACGAAGTCTTCATTCGGGTTAAGGAAATCAACGCAACCGGCGTCACCGTGATCATCGTGGAGCAGAACGCCGCACGTTGCCTGCAGATAGTAGATCGAGGCTATGTCCTCGATCAGGGCCAAAATGCCTACACCGGGACCGGGCAGTCACTCGCCAACGATCCAAAGGTCATTGAGCTTTATCTCGGCACCCTTGCCAAGGCGTAAAACACTCGATACCCGCTGACTGGAATCAAATAACAACTCCGACGGCGTGGACCACGTTGATTAACGCCATGCTTTTTGGCAATTACCCACTGTGAAAACTGCGGAATCGGTGGAAATGCTTTACGTGCGCTACGTTGACGCGCGTGGATGGCGCCTCTTTGACAGTTGAAGGGATATTTACAGCGCTCGTGGTGATGGGAACTGTTTCTTTCGCCGTATCCGGTGTGATGGCTGCGGGTAAAGCGGGCATGGACTGGCTCGGTGCTTTCGTTCTGGCGCTAGCCGTAGCCGTCGGAGGCGGAACTATTCGTGACCTTCTTACCGGCCACATGCCGGTCAATTGGATCGAAGAGCCGTGGCCGATTTTTGTGGCGATGGGGGCGGCAGCCGTCGCCCTCATCGTGCTTCGATACCGCCCAACTTTGGATTTTGAGTCAGCGCCGGCGGGCCTTGTTGCAGACGCCGTTGGCTTGAGTGCATTCGTTGTGGTTGGCACCCAAGTCAGCCTAGCGGCCAATCTCTCAGGGTTCCTCGCTGTCCTACTGGGAACAGTCACCGGTGTCGGCGGTGGAGTACTTCGTGACTTGCTAACCGGCAATAAACCGGCCGTCCTGGTCGGACAGATATACGCGGCAGCCGGCATCGCTGGTGCCACCGTCTACGTTTTGATGGTCTACGGTGGGATCTCGGACGCACTTGCAACAGTTGTCGCGGTGCTGCTGATTCTGGCTATTCGACTCGCATCAATTAAATGGAACTGGCATCTGCCCAAGGTCATGGTTACCGGGAAAAAAGTTGATCCAGAGTCAACCTGATTCGATTTTCAGGGTGACCCGAGTCTCACCCACTCCTGCGACCAAAAACGTTCGTGATGATTAGGTCCACGGTCAGGCCACTTGATCTTTAAAATCATGGGCTTAAATGAACTGTGGTCCCGCACCTTCTAGGTGCGGGACCACAGTTGCTACAACGAGCGAGTCAGTACTAAGGCAGTGGAACCACTGCGGTAACTGAGCCGATTTCGCTGAACTCAGTGTTTGAGGTGTACTCGTTGATTGAAATGGTGCCCTCAAGAAGGTCGCCGAATTCGTTGAAGTCAACGCCGCCGGTGACACCCATGTAGTCGATTTCGGTGCCTGCAGCAAGCAGCGCCAAACAATCGGCGTACGTGGTGCACTCTTCGCCACCGTTACCGGCAACATCAGGTAGTGCTGCAGCGATATCAACACCGGAGGCACAGCCAGCCTTCTGGGCAGCCAGGGCGATCACCATGGTTGCGTCATAGGACTGAGGTCCGTAACTGAAGTCGGTCAAAGCAGGGTCGAACGCAAGCAGACGATCGTTGAAGGTGGTCAGATCAACTGAACCGGAAGGAAACGTACCCACGGTGCCATCCATTGTCCCAGCCGGGAATTCTCTAAATGCGGTTGTTGAGAGGTTTCCATTAACCAGGTAGAGCTGAACATCCGCTGGACCTACACCCTGCTTGATCATTTCCTGAACCAGCTTGACGGTCTCTTCGAAACCAATAACGGCGACGGCATCTGGTCCGCCAGCCTTGATTTCAGCAACTTCGGCCTCAAATGAAGGAGCGGCTGGGTCATAAAGGATGTCGCTGGTGATAGTTCCACCGGCATCGGTGAAGTTCTTCACCGTTGCTGCTGCAAGGCCTTCACCATATGGATCCTGGCGGGCAACTACTGCCATATTGGTGATTCCGGCGTCCACGGCGCTCTGCGCAATAACGGCGCCTTGGAGCACGTCAGATGGTGAGTTACGGAAGTACAGACCATTGTCTGCATAGGTGGTCAGAATCGGGGCCGTGTTGGCCGGTGAGAACTGAACGACACCATTTGAGGTGATCTTGTCGATAACGGTCAAGGAGACACCGGAGGATGCAGCACCGATGATGGCATTAACACCCTGTGCGAGCTGGGAATCGACGGTCTGGCTAGCAATATCTGTGGTTGTGTCGCCTGAGTCACCCTCAATGTAAGTGACCGGTGAACCGAGAACGCCGCCTGCGGCGTCGATCTCTTCGAGAGCTAATTCAACGCCAGCGAACTCGGGTGGTCCCAGGAATGCAAGGTCACCTGTGGCTGGGAGCAATGTTCCCAAGACCAAGGATGTGGCCGCACATTCATCCGTAACATCTTCAACTGCCGTTTCGGTGTCGCTTGCAACTTCTTCAGCCGCGCTGGTTACGTCATCCACGGGATCACTGCTACATGCAGCGAGAGCGAGGGATGCCGCACCCAGCACAGCCACAGTCTTTAGGACCATAGTGCGCTTCATGCATTCTCCTTGATTAATCGAAAGCAACAGCGAGTGCTGTCACTATTTTTTGGCCCGATTGCCCGAACCAAGCCCCAACAGTAAGTCAAACAAGCTAGCAAGCAAAGCCTCATGGGAGAATTTTTCCATTTCGTAATAGGACTGTGACCTCCGAAACAGGCGTGTAACTCATTACAAGGCAATTACGGTGGATTATCCGATGATCTTCGCTGCTGCTTCGGCGATGGTTAATCGATGATTCATGGCAGTCTTGCGCAAAAATCCGAAGGCTTCCTCTTCACTCATTCCGGACGCTTGCAGCACAGCTTTGGCCCGATCCACAACTAGTGATGCATGATTTCGGATCCGAAGCCGATTCAGTTCTGCATTTAAACCTACAAATTGTTGCCAACGCGCCTCCGCGAGAATCAGTGCCGCACGAACCTCAACACCGGTAAACGGCTTGACCAAATACCCGAAGGTTCCAGCCTCAGCTGCTCGACTGACAAGGTCCACCTGTGAAAAAGCGCTCAAAAGTACGACCGGGGCGATTTCGGAGGCAATAATTTCAGAAGCCGCACTGATCCCGTCGCGTATCGGCATTGAGATATCCATCAGTACAACATCCGGCGTCAATAAGCGGGCCGCGTCAACGGCCAATTGACCATTGGCAACCGCACCAATAACGACAAGTCCTAGTTCGGTGAGTGTCTCGGCCAGGTCGAGCCGGATCAAAGTTTCGTCTTCGGCGATGAGGACCCGCAAGCCCGCCACCTGGTCGGCCAATTGTGAACCTGGGGTCTTAGCAACATCCTGACTGCGCATAGGGCAAGGCTATGACGCATCGGTGCATCGGTATAGTTATGCCCTCGAGCCCCGGTATCCCAACCGGTAGAGGAAGCGGTCTCAAACACCGTCCAGTGTCGGTTCGAATCCGACTCGGGGCACATAATGCCGATATGGCTTTTCACTCCAAAGTTGCGGCAACAACCCTCGGCATTGCAATGCTTCTTGGTATGAGCGGTTGCTCAAGCAGTCCAGAAGAGGTTCAACAGAGCGACATGGGAAATCGCTTTGAGACGTCAAATCCGACAGATGGCTTTCTCGATGATGGTTCCGGAAATGAGCTTGCGGTTGGCAGCGACTTGACTCTCCCGGGGACTTGGCCGGAGGGCGTACCGACGCCGGCAGGGACTCTCATTGCCTTCTCGGTGATCGACGATCGCACCGCTGTGGCCACGTTCTCTGTTGACGGTGATGTTTTTTCCTCCCAGCAAATGTTTCTGACAGCCTTTGATACGAGTTTCACTGTCGAGCCAATTCCGGATTTGTCGACGGACACGATCGCTGTTTACGGAGCAATCGGCAACGGGTATGACATCACGATCAGTGCAACCCTGGGTGAACAACCCAGCGATCGGGGTGAGATCACGCTGTTGGTAAACCCGAGCCTTTAACTTGGCTGGGTGGACGCGTCCAATGAACGTGAAATCGCCCCTAGCACGCCATGCACAAACGAACCAGAGTCATCCGTTGACAGACTTTGAGCTAACTCAACCGCTTGACTCACAACCACCGCGTGCGGAGTCTCGGGCATGAACATCAACTCGGCAACCGACAGCCGCAAAATCGCACGGTCGACGTCGGGCATGCGATCTAAACTCCAACCCTGCGAGTTCGCAATTATTTCGGTGTCAATTTTCCCCTGATTAGCTGCAATGGAATTCACCAATTCAACGGCGTAAGTGTTAAGTTCGGGATCACCGTCGCTCTCGCGCCTGCGAACGTGTTCCCCCAAAACCATCAGGATCGGGACTTCTTTTGATTCTGCCTCAAAAATAATGTCCAAAGCGCGCTTGCGGGCCTTACCGCGAGCTGACATCAGTCGTTCACGCGACCGAGATATGAACCATCGCGCGTATCCACTTTAACTTTGGTGTTCGAATCGATGAACAATGGAACTTGAATTTCCGCGCCGGTCTCCAGGGTTGCTGGTTTGGTGCCACCACTTGAACGATCACCTTGTAAACCCGGCTCGGTGTATGTGAGCATGATCTCAACGGATGCGGGTAGGTCAACGATGATCGGATTGCCCTCATGGATGGCGACCTGAACGGTTTGATTTTCTAGGAGGTACTGGGAACTGTCCCCCACAATCGAGTCGGGTACCGGAAACTGCTCAAAGGAAATATTATCCATGAACACCCAACTGTCTCCATCGCGATAGAGATACTGCATCTCCCGACGATCGACCGAAGCCGTTTCGACTTTGACCCCAGCATTAAATGTGCGGTCGACCACCTTGCCGCTGAGTACATTTTTTAACTTGCTGCGGACGAATGCACCACCCTTACCTGGTTTGACGTGTTGAAAGTCAATAACGGTCCACAACTGTCCATCGATCTTGAGGACGACGCCGTTTTTCAAGTCATTACTCGTTGCCACCGGGGTGCCCTATCTCTATTTACTACATTATTTACAACATTATTTACAACATTAAAGGGGTAGCTCTGGAAGCTACCGCGTACTACGCCTTGGACAACAATAGTCGCGCAAGCGACTGCAGGGCCAATAGGTAGGAATCCACACCGAAACCTGCAATCACACCTGTTGCGAAAGGAGTTATCACCGAGTGGTGCCGGAACTCTTCACGTGCGCCCGGATTACTAATGTGAACTTCGACTAAAGGTGCACTGAGCATTGCGCAAGCGTCGGCGATGGCGTAGGAATAATGCGTGAATGCGGCGGGGTTCATAATCACCGGCAATTGTGAGTCGGCAGCAAGGTGCAACCACCCGATGATTTCGCTTTCGCTATTACTTTGACGGATGTCGACATCCAAATTTAATTCAGAAGCCCGCTCAGCCACAGCGGTTTCGAGTTCAGCGTAGGACAACGTCCCGTAAATTTCGGGCTCTCGACTGCCCAATCGATTCAGATTCGGTCCGTTGATGATCAAAACCCGGTGCGCCATCAGACAATGCTACTGAATTCTTGGTTGCCAATGGTTAGGAGAGGTTGCTGTACGCTGAAAAAAGAAGCGAAGGGTCGGGTCCTTCTAGGATTGCCGGCTTTCCGATACCTTCTAGGACGACAAAGCGCAGCAGATCCCCTCGGGTCTTCTTGTCGACCTTCATATTTGACAACAGAGAATCCCAGCGTCCAGCAGGGTAGGTGGTGGGAAGACCAATCACTTCTAAGACATCACGGTGCACCTGAAGGTCGTCGTCTGACAATCTACCGGCAATGTTGGCTAATTCAGCCACAAACATGATGCCTACGGAGACTGCAGCGCCATGTCGCCAACGAAAGTTCTCAAACTTTTCAACGGCGTGGCCGAATGTGTGCCCGTAGTTGAGGACTTCTCGCCCGAGATCGGGTCCACCCTGTTCGGTGAAATCGCGTGAGACCACGGCAGCCTTGACCGCGACCGCACGTTCAATCAGCGATGTCACAATCTCCTGTTCTGGGTCAAATGAATTTTCCCGCTGGGTCAAGATCGTTTCCAAAATACTGGGATCACTCGTGAGACCCACTTTGGCGACCTCGGCGAGTCCTGCGCGCAAATCGTTTTCTGGCAACGAACTCAATGAGTTGACGTCGATGATCACCAAACTCGGACTGTGGAATGCTCCCACCAGATTCTTACCCGCATCGGTATTAATTCCTGTTTTCCCACCAACGGATGCGTCGACCATCCCTAGCAAGGTTGTCGGTACCGCGATCCAGGCGATTCCACGCAACCACGTCGCGGCTACGAAGCCGGCCAGGTCGGTCGTTGCTCCACCACCAAGACCAATGATCATGTCGGACCTGGTGAATTCTGAGGCGCCCAAAGCATTCCAGCAATACTCCAATACGGCTGACGTCTTAGAGTCTTCAGCTTCGGGTACTTCAATCAGGAAGACTCTCCTACCGGAGCCCTCTAGTTCTACTTGCAAGGATTCCGCGCTCACCCTTAATGCGATCGGATAAATAATTGCCACGCGAGTTGCCGTTGAAACAGCCGCATTTAACTCACCGAGAAGTCCCCGACCAATGTGGACGTCGTAACTGTGTTCGGCGTTGACGCTTATACTCAACATTTTGCACCGTTCGTGATTTGGTTGGCTATCTGCTCGGCTAGTTGCCGCGCATCCAAAGTGTTTGCATCAATGCGATATGTGGCCAGGCTCTGGTAAATCGGCGTCCGAGTTTTTAATAAAGCTACTAGATTTGCCCGCACATTTCCGACGAGTAATGGTCGGGGCGCGGTAAGACCAGCCCGTCGAAATGCTACCGAACTACTTACTTCAAGCCAGATAATTGGCGCCTGAGTTGCTTGTAGTTCCGCCACCGTGTTCACGTTCATGACGGCCCCACCGCCCAACGAGAGGACTCCGTCAAAACTGGCGAGCGCTCGACTAATCGCCGTGTTTTCCCACCCGCGGAAAACCGGCTCCCCATGATTGAAAAAAATATCTGGGACGCTTTGACCGTGTTCGATTTCAACGAGTTGATCTGAATCCGCGAACGGGCAACCAATAGTGCCCGCCAAGATTTCGCCCACGGTGGTTTTCCCTGAACCTGGCGCACCTATCAGAATTGCCTTCGGTGTCATCAAAATACCTAAGTGGCCACGGGTGCGATTTTAATTGCAAGATTTTCACGGTAGCCGGCGATATTACGTTGGCACTCACCCAGCGAGTCTCCACCAAATTTGTCAAGGATTGCCTCAGCGAGAACCAGTGCAACCATTGCCTCGGCGACTATTCCAGCCGCGGGGACCGCGCAGACGTCGGATCGTTGGTTAATGGCTACCGCCGCCTCACCGGTTGCGGTATCGATTGTTTGCAAAGCTTTGGGAATCGTTGAGATGGGTTTCATTGCTGCACGGACTCTCAGCATTTCCCCGGTGCTCATGCCGCCTTCGGTACCACCGGATTTCCCTGATCCACGGTGAACCTCGTCATTTTGCGCGAATATCTCATCTTGCGCGAGTGACCCACGAATGGCCGCCAGATCAAAACCGTCTCCCACCTCAACACCTTTGATGGCTTGAATTCCCATGAGTGCCGCGGCCAATTTCGAGTCGAGTCGGCGATCCCAATGCGTGAAACTTCCCAACCCGGGAGGTAAACCGAGCGCAACGACCTCGACGACCCCACCTAGGGTGTCGCCATCGCGGTGAGCTGCGCCAATTTCCTCTTCCATTAATGAACTGACCTGTGGGTCGACACAACGAACGGGACTGGCATCGATGACATCCATTTGGTTTGGGGTTGGCGCCGGACCCGTATAGACCACAGAACCAATTCGCACGACATGACTGACCAACGTAATTCCGGCCGCCTGCTGCAGGAATGCCCGGGCGACAGCACCCAAAGCGACCCTAGCCGCAGTCTCGCGGGCGCTGGCGCGCTCCAGGATCGGCCTGGCATCAGCAAAGTCGTATTTCTGCATGCCGGCAAGATCGGCGTGTCCCGGTCGGGGTCGTGTTAGCGGCGCGTTGCGCGCCAATCCGTCAAGAATGTCTTGATCGACCGGCTCCGGGCTCATCACGGCTTCCCATTTGGGCCACTCAGTGTTGCCAATTTCAATCGAAATCGGTCCGCCTAAGGCCTGACCGTGCCGAACTCCACCAAGGAATTTAACATCGTCTTTCTCAAACTTCATCCGGGCTCCACGCCCGGTGCCGAGTCGACGGCGCGCTAGATCGCGATCGAGATCAGCCGTCGTAATATAAAATGAGGCCGGAAGCCCTTCAATGATTGCAGTGAGTGCTGGTCCATGTGATTCACCAGCGGTTAACCAACGTAGTCGAGACACCATGTCGTAATACTGTCAGATCCAAACTAAGCCGCAGCGCTCACACCTAGTGCAATAACCCCCGAAACAAGAACACCCAAAGCCATAAAAGGTCCGAATGGCACATTTCGAGTTTTCTTATTGGTAAACATAATTGGAATTACCCAGATAGCTGCGCCCGCAAAAGAGATCAGCAAACCGATGTAAAGGTATGTCCACCCCAAGGAGCCTAGGTACAGACCCACGACGGCTGCATATTTGACGTCACCCATGCCCATGCCACCGAGTAAATGAATAATCAAATAAGCCAGGACGGTCACGAGTGATCCAGCCATGGCATATACCAATATTAAGAAATCCCCTCGCGTCAAAGCTAACAGCGCGAATCCGACCAAACCACCGAGATAGGCTGAGAAGACTAACAAGTTGGGAAGCCGATGCTCGCGAAAATCAACCTTGGACAGCATGAACGCCGTGACAATAAACCAAATCCACGTTATAAAATATAAAATTGTGCTCAATGCGGACATGGATTGATTGTTATGGCGCTCGCGCAACTACTCAATACCGAAAATCAAACTGTGGATAAACCTTTCGGTAATGCCGCCCTCATCGCCTCAATTGGTGCTGCCAGTCCGGTAAATAATTGCACTTGGGCACTCGCTTGCCATAGCAACATTTCGATCCCGCTCAGCACTGGTCCGCCGCCGTGTGATTCCCAGTATCGCGCCAGCTCACTTGGCCACGGATTATAAGCGATGTCAAGGAGCGGGGGTAGATTCTGATCTACCGCAAGTGCTTCAGTGATGTTCGAAGCAGCGGTGCCGGGTACGGTGCTGATCACCAAGTCTCCCGACAGAACGACTTCGTTTCCAAGATCAACGTAATGGAATTCGATTCCTAATATTTGACTCTGCTTACGAAGAAGTACTGCTGATTCTTGGTTACGCGCGTAACAGAAAACCTCACGCACCCCCAAGTTCGCGAGTGCACTGAGCGCACTGCTCGCCGTTGCACCGGATCCAATAATGCACGCAAGCTTTTGCCGCCCAAGTCCTTGCTGCATTATTGTTTGTTGGATTCCGAATACGTCCGTGTTTTCTAGTGCCCATTGGTTTTCTGCATTTCGATAAACAGTATTTGCGCAGCCGGTTTGGGTTACAAGCAGCGATTGATGGGCAACGAGGGATAAAACTTCTTGTTTTAGCGGCATCGTGAGTGAATAACCAATGAAATCCTGATTAAGTTCAGCAATGCGAACGGCTAGCAGCTGCGTGGGTGTTTCGATTGCGGTGTAGTCAATGTCCAGCCCGAGAGCCACGTATGCCGCATGGTGCAAAGCGGGTGAGAGTGAGTGAGAAATCGGTGACCCTAAAACTGCAGCTTTTAGCCTCATGACACAACCATCTGCCATCTGCCATTTGCCATGTTCACCGAACAATTATCGTGCATCAAGAAACGCGCGATACTCGGCCTTTAATTTAAGAAATTTTTCGTAGGTTCTGGCAAACTTCGTTTCCCCAGTGTCTGGATTTACCGTAACAAAATATAACCATTTTCCTTTCGCCGGGGAAAGCGCCGCCTCAAGCGCTGACTCGCCCGGTGAATTAATCGGCGTTGGAGGCAGTCCGGTGACTTTGTAAGTGTTGTAAGGAGATTCCGTATCCAGCTGATCAGCTGAAAGTTCTAATTCATCAAGGCCAAGGGCGTACGACACCGTTGAATCAAACTGTAAGGGCATCTTTGCCTTCAAACGGTTGTAGACCACGGCAGAAACTTTTGCGAAATCCTCCGGGATAACCTCCCCCTCCAACAGAGACGCCACTGTAAGAATCTCATAGGGGCTGCGATCGGTTTGCGCGGCCCTAGCCTCCAAATCAATACTGATTGCCGATTGGTTAAAACGTTTAACCAGCGCACCCAGAATCGTTTCCGCGTTCTCATCACCCACGAGGTCATAGGTTGCCGGGAACATAAAACCCTCCGGCCTCCTTTCCGCCCAACCGGGTAAAGCCAGTGCATCAGGGTTGGCCAGAACCTGTTCAAAATCGGTCGTGGGAAGTCCAGTAGCACTAGTTGCTAAATCAACAGTTTCATCCATTCGCAACCCTTCGGGCAGAACCAAGCGGGATGCGGCTCGCGAAGCTGGATCCAACATCAGAGCAAGTGCCGACTCGCCGCTCATTTGTAATTGCATTGTGTAGACACCGGGACCGATCGACGAACTCTGCTCATTATTGGCTGCGGCAGTCGTGAAACTCTCGACCGATTTGACAACACCATCAGCTTGAAGGGTGTTACCAATTTTCGTGAGGCTGTCACCTCGACTTACCGTGACACTCACGCTACCCGACCCTGAGCCGATGTAGTCGCTACTTTCACTTCCGCCACCCAAAAGTGAATAGATACCGTAAATAATGGCGAAAACTGCAATCAATCCCGCACCCACAACCATCCGCTTGCTCCAACTATTGGCATTGCGTGAGGGCGGCAATTGATCTCCGCTGAGAACCTCATTCATGAATGTCACTAGCTTGAGCCTTTCCCTTGAGCCAACCTGTCCAAGTAGGCCTGTAAAAAAATCGCGGCAGACGCACTATCCACCCTGCTTCGCACTTGCTTGGCATTGAGACCACCCGCACGTAAAGCGCCGGTCGCCTGCACCGTGGTCAATCGTTCATCCATCAGGATAATTGGAATAGAAGTTGCTTGCTCGAGTTGGCGCGCCCAATCACGGGCATTTTCTGTCGACGCGGTGTCTTTACCCTTCAAATTACTTGGCAAACCAACAATGATTTCACGAGGTTCATATTCACGAATCAATTCCAAGGCCGCTGGTATCGAGCCTTCTCCCCCGCCAATTGCATCTTGCGGTGATGCCAAAATGGCGTCAAAGTCACACGTAGCGACGCCAATGCGGACCGTGCCCACGTCGAATGCAACTCTACGCTGATTAATTCGAATCATTTTTATTACGCGACCAAGGCCGCTTCCAGACTAGTGACCGCCGCCGCGAGTGCTCCAGGATTTGTGCCCGCACCTTGGGCGAAAGCATCCTTGCCACCGCCCTTACCGTCCAGTTGAGTAAGTGCCACGCGCAACAATTCTTGGGCGGAGTATCCGGCTTGAACGCCGAGATCGTTGACAGCGGCAACCACTGAAACTTTTCCTTCTATTATCAAATACCCGAAGGCAACAGCATTCGAGGAATTGTTTGCTTTAGCAACAGCCTGCTGCGCCAACTCGCGAAGACTGTTCGCATCTGTACCGACAGGGGCCTCAAAAACCCACAGATCGACGTTGCCGTGTCGGACGCAATCTCCAACAATTCCCCCGGCGTCTTTCAACAGATTTGCACGTTTAAAGTCCGCAATTTCTTTCTCAGCAACTTTGAGTGCGGTAATAGTGGATTCAAGCCGATCCGCTAACTGATCGGTGGGCACTTTAAGCATTGTGGTAAGTCTGTTCACCAGTACGTGTTCATTTGCAGCGAATTCATATGCATCGGAGCCAACAAGTGCCTCCACTCGTCTCACACCAGCACCAACAGAGCCTTCACCCACGAAATACACCAACCCAAGGGCACCCGTTCGCTGGGCGTGCGTCCCACCGCACAATTCGTGGGCCCAGTCGCCCACGGAAACCACGCGGACTTCATTTCCGTATTTTTCACCGAAGAGTGCCATGGCGCCCATGTCTAAGGCTTGCTTTTGAGTCATCAAGTTTGCACTCACCGTGAGGTCCTCAATCAGCATTGCGTTGACGTACTGCTCCACATCACGCATGAGCGCCGGCGAGACTGGCTCTGGGCTCGGGAAATCAAAACGGAATCGTCCGGGCGAATTCTCAGATCCCATTTGGGTCGCGGTCTCCCCCAACCTCTCGCGAAAAGCCCGATGCACCATATGTGTTGCGGTGTGAGCACGCGAAATCGCCTTCCTGCGCGCGATGTCCACCGAACCGATCACGGACTCGCCGGCGGTAAATTCACCCTCAACCACGTGACCTCGATGCAAAAAAAGTCCAGGGACCGGTGTTTGAACGTCGTAGACCTCAATGCATGATTGCCCAGAAACAGCGGTGATCAGCCCATGGTCCCCAAGTTGACCGCCAGCTTCAGCGTAAAACGGTGACCGATTCAGAATTATTTCTACAGTGTCACCTGCCTTTGCAGCAGGCACCGAGATTCCCTCTCGAACGAGACCCGTTATTTTCGTTTCCGAAATACTTTCGAAATAGCCGGTGAATTCGGTAGTCCCACCAACCGTCAAAATCTCCTTGTAGGCGGTTGTTGCAGCAAAGTCACTTTTACGAGCGAGCGAATCTGCCTTTGCGCGGTCTCGTTGTTCTTTCATGAGCACGGTAAAGCGTTCACGGTCCACTTCCAGGCCCGCCTCAGCAGCCATCTCCATGGTCAAATCAATTGGGAAACCGTATGTGTCATGAAGCGCAAAAGCTTTTTCCCCCGACATGGTTGTTTTACCCGATTTTTTGGTTTCACTTGCGGCAGAGTCGAAAAGTATATTTCCGGTGACGAGGGTCTGAGCGAAAGCGTGTTCTTCACCGGTCGCGATACTCAGAATTCGATCCCGCGAATCATTGAGCTCGGGGTATTGGGGAGCCATAACGTCAATAGCTGACTCGCACAATTTTTTGAGTGTCGCCTCGGTCGCACCAAGTATTCGCATATTTCGGATCACACGACGCATCAGTCGACGTAAGACGTATCCACGTCCTTCGTTACCGGGAATTACTCCGTCCGAGATCAAGAAAATACACGTCCGTGAATGGTCGGCAACTACACGCAGTGCAATGTCATTTTTTTCATTTGCTCCGTAGGCCGCCCCCGAAAGAACTGATGCCATGTCCAATATTCCGCGGGTCGTGTCGATTTCATAGATATTGTCAACGCCTTGCAGAATCGCCGCCATGCGTTCAAGCCCCATACCGGTGTCAATATTTGCCGCGGGCAACGGACCTAAGATCGGGAAGTTGTCTTTACCCGAACCTTCACCCCTTTCAAATTGCATGAACACGAGATTCCACACTTCTAAGTAACGATTCTCATCTGCAATTGGGCCGCCCTCAACCCCAAATTCGGGTCCACGGTCGTAGTAGATTTCCGAGCATGGCCCACATGGTCCCGGCACACCCATCGACCAATAGTTGTCATCCATTCCTCGCCGTTGAATCCGTTCGGCCGGGACTCCGACAACATCTCGCCAAATAGCCTCACCTTCGTCGTCATCTTGATACACAGTTACCCAGAGTCGATCGGGTGCAAAGCCGTAGCCGCCATCGTCAATTGCAGAAGTCAGTAGTTCCCATGCAAGTGGGATTGCTCCCTCCTTGAAGTAGTCACCAAATGAAAAATTACCAGCCATTTGAAAAAATGAGGCGTGACGTGTTGTTTTGCCGACTTCTTCAATGTCCAGTGTTCTAACGACTTTTTGAACGCTCGTTGCCCGCGGGTAAGGGGCTGGCGCCTCACCCAAAAAATAAGGTTTAAATGGCACCATGCCAGCGTTCACGAAAAGCAGCGTTGGATCGTCGAGGAGTAATGATGCCGAGGGGACTATTTCATGTCCACGTTCCGCAAAAAATGTGAGAAATCGGGTCCGAATTTGCGCGGAATCCATTTATTTTGCTCCTTGCGTGCGGTTACGGGTTGACCGAATTATGTTGTGTGGAATGGGACGAGCCACGAATTTTGGTAACTTGCTGACACACACCCGCTGCTAAAGCTTTGACAGAAGTTCCGGCATCCATCACTGTCAAGACAAGACCCTTATCAATTGATTCGTTTGCGAGTTCTTCGATTTTTCGGTAGGCGAGGATTCCGCCCACGGCTCCTAATGAAACCCACACCATTCTGCGCATAGTTCAGTCTAGCGATTCACCCGACCTGAGCTTGCGAAGCCGATCTGCCACGGCACTCAGCCGATCCTCAGCGCCGTGATGCGTGGGCTGGTAGTAGTGCGAACCCTGCAATTCTTGCGGCAGGTACCTCTGCTGGGCCACCCCACTTACTTCGTCGTGAGGGTATACGTAATTTACCCCGTGTCCGAGCTGAGAAGCACCCGGATAATGGGAATCACGTAGGTGATTGGGAACGCTACCCACCTTCCCACGCTGTACGTCTGACATTGCGGCGCCAATTGCGGCAACGACACTGTTTGATTTGGGTGCCAGAGTTGCTTCGAGCGTCGCGTGCGCCAGAACAATTTGTGCTTCGGGCATCCCAACGAGCTGCACGGACTGCGCGGCTGCAACTGCGGTCAACAACACCTGGGATGACGCAAGGCCGATATCTTCACTCGCCAAAATCATGAGTCTTCGGGCAATAAATCGAGGATCTTCGCCAGCATGCAACATTCGGGCGAGATAGTGCAAAGCTGCATCAGGGTCACTTCCCCGAATACTTTTAATAAAGGCGCTCACCACGTCGTAGTGGGTATCGCCATCTTTGTCATAATTAATCGCGACAATATTAATTGCATTTTCAACGTCTTCGACCGTAATCATTTGACTTGATCGGGCCAAAGCTGCATTAGCCGCCGACTCCAGAGATGTGAGAGCTCTTCGAGCATCTCCACTGCTGGCATCGATGAGTGCATCAATTGCGGCATCACTGGCGGCAACACTTCCACCTAGTCCGCGCTCACTTTCCATAGCCCGAAGAAGGACCGACCTAAGTGAGATCTGATCGAGTAATTCCAATTTAACAACAACGCTTCGCGAGAGAAGTGGGGAAATAACTGAGAAACTTGGATTTTCCGTCGTGGCCGCCACCAGGGTGACCCATCCATTTTCAACGGCCGGCAATAATGCGTCTTGCTGCGCTTTGTTGAATCGATGCACCTCGTCAATAAAAAGCACCGTTCCGGTTCCGTACAGACTCGAATCCTCACGCGCCTTGTCGATCACTTCACGGACATCGCGCACTCCCGCACTAACTGCGGAAAGTTCGCGGAACTTGCGACCCGTTTGCGCGGAAATCAACGTTGCAATCGTTGTCTTACCTGTTCCCGGTGGTCCCCACAGAATCACGGATACCGAGCCAGCGCCCGTGAGCAAAAGTTGCAACGGGCTTCCCAATGTCAGTGCCCGATCTTGACCAACTAAGTCTTCAAATGCTTGTGGTCGCATCCGGACAGCCAAAGGGCCCACGGAACTCTGTTCGAATAAACTCACAACTCAACCATAAGCCAAAGCAACCGTAAGACTTAGCAAGCATTGATCAGATCTGTGCTACAGCGATTTCTTCTGGTTCACTTCTCTTAGGCTTGGCATCAATGCCGGCTTCCCTGCGTTGGGCAACGGTAATGAGTGTTGGTGCCCCGGTTAATGGATCTTGGCCACCTCCAGTTTTGGGAAAGGCAATCACATCACGCAGTGAATTGGCCCCGGCGAGCAACATGCAGATCCGATCCCAACCAAATGCAATCCCGCCGTGAGGTGGTGGTCCAAATGCGAATGCTTCAAGCAAGAACCCAAATTTGTCATTGGCTTCTTGCTCGTCAAGACCCAGAATTCGAAAAACTTGGTTTTGTATATCACTCTGGTGGATACGAATGGAACCCCCGCCAATTTCATTGCCGTTACACACCAGGTCGTAGGCCCAAGCAAGTGCTTCGCCGGGTGACTCCGTGAATTTATTAAGCCAATCGCCATTGGGCGACGTGAATGGATGATGCACCGCAGTCCATGCCCAGTCGCCGGCATCGTCTTGAACCTGTTCAAACATTGGTGCGTCAACAATCCAGACAAAACTCCAGACACTTTTGTCTATTAGTCCGAGGCGCTCAGCGATCTCGTTTCGAACTGCGCCCAGTAAAGCCCGTGCCTCAGATGCCCGACCCGCCGCAAAAAAAATGCAGTCCCCGATCTTCGCCCCGGTTGCAGCCATTAACCCATCGCGTTCCTCGTTGCTGAGATTTTTGGCGACCGGTCCACCTAAGCCTTCGTCGGTCACCGTGACATAAGCCAAACCTTTTGCTCCGCGTTGTTTTGCCCATTCTTGCCAAGCGTCAAATGTGCGACGCGGCTGATCTGCACCACCCGGCATGAGAACTGCTCCCACGTGCACTGCCTGAAATACTCTAAATGGGGTTCCTGCAAAGTAAGTAGTAAGGTCCACGAGTTCGAGACCAAAACGCAGGTCAGGCTTGTCGCTTCCAAATCGACGCATCGCCTCGTGATACGCCATTTGTGGAATATCACCGATGTCGTGATTCAAGATTCCTTGCCAGAGGGAACGAATAACCTGTTCACCGACAGCCATGACGTCATCTTGATCAACGAAACTCATCTCGATATCAAGTTGCGTGAACTCCGGTTGACGATCTGCCCGAAAATCTTCGTCTCGGTAACAACGAGCAATCTGGAAATACTTTTCCATCCCGGCCACCATGAGTAACTGCTTGAAAAGCTGGGGTGACTGTGGGAGTGCGTACCAGTTCCCCGGTTGAAGTCGAACTGGAACCAAAAAGTCGCGGGCCCCTTCCGGAGTTGAGCGAGTGAGCGTTGGGGTTTCGATTTCAATGAATTCTTCGTCGATCAAAACATTGCGAGCAATATGGCTAACCTTTGAGCGCATTCGAAGAATGTCACCCGCACTTTTACGGCGAAGATCCAAATAACGGTGCCTTAATCGAACTTCGTCGCTGACCGTGGTGCGGTCGTCGATTGGAAATGGCAGCGGAGCGGACTTTGAAAGCACTTCAAGATTGGTGGTGATGACTTCAATCTCACCCGATGCCAGATCTGGATTCGCATTACCTTCCGGTCGCTCTTCAACGGTTCCAGTGACGGCGATGCAGTACTCATCACGTAAATCATGTGCCATGGAAGTTTCACGCACTACTACCTGGGTCACCCCCGTAGCGTCCCGAAGATCAAGAAATGCAACTCCCCCATGATCTCGTCGGCTGGCAATCCAGCCCGCCAATGTCACTTCGCGTCCAATATCTGCGCGCGTTAACGCACCCGCTTGAGCCGTGCGAATCACGATTGGTCCTCTTTCTTGGTAATTGATGTAGTAGCGACGGTGTTCTCGGTCTCTAACCTTTTGTTTATTACTTCAATCAACGTCTTGGGCTCGCTAGAGAGTAGATGTTGCTCCCCCGAAGCCATATCTTTGAGAACAATACTTTGTGAAGCAAGCTCGTCTGGACCTAAAATAAGGACAAGTGGTGCACCGGTGTTGTTCGCTGCTTTCATGGCACTTTTGATACTTCGGTTGTCCACACAGACATCAACCGCAATACCAGCAGCTCTTAGTTGGACCAGCAGAGAAACGCACGGCACGCGGCTCTCGACCCCAACCGGGATAACGAAAACATCAATGATCCGCTGAATCAACGGGGTTAAACCCTCAACCTCACATGCCAGAAGGGTTCGATCAACACCGAGCCCAAATCCGATCCCGGAAAGTTCACTCCCACCAAGTTCGGACATGAGTCCGTCGTATCGACCCCCGCCACCAATACCCGACTGCGCTCCGAGTCCGGGATGGACGAACTCGAATGTTGTCCGCGTGTAGTAATCAAGCCCACGAACCATGCGCGGTGCTTCATTCCAACGGATGCCAAAGATTCGAAGATAGCCGCGAACCTGGTCGTAATCCTGCTGACATTGAAGGCAAAGGGAGTTGATCATCAGTGGCGCATCGGTCAGTTGCGATGCGACGACTTCACGTTTGTCATCGAGGACGCGCAATGGGTTGAGTTCAGCTCTCACCCGCGTTTCTTCATCAAGATCACATGTTGCCAGGAATTCTTGCAGTTTTAAACGGTAGGAAGGTCGGCACCGCAAACAACCCAGCGACGTTAAATCAAGATGAAAGTCTTTCAGTCCCAAAGAACGGTAGGCCTGATCAGCGAGGGCGATCACTTCGGCATCGATGATTGGATCGACGGAACCAATCGCTTCCACACCAACTTGTTGTAATTGCCGGTAACGACCATGTTGCGGGCGCTCTGCGCGAAAAAAGGGGCCGCGGTACCACAGCTTTACGGGTAGGGCTCCTTTATCCAATCGATTCTCGATGACCGCTCGCATTACCCCCGCAGTACCTTCCGGTCGAAGTGTGATTGAGCGATCACCACGATCCTTGAACGTGTACATTTCTTTTTGGACGACATCTGTGCTGGTCCCTACCCCCCGTTCAAAAAGTTCGGTCGCCTCGAAAACAGGTAACTCAATGTATTCATAGCCGCTGACCCGAGCCGTAGCACTGAGATGTTCTTGGACAAAGAGAAAGTCTCGGCTACGCGGTGGGACGTAGTCGGGTACACCCTTCGGCGCATTAATCGAGGCCACAGTTTACAGCCCTTTTCCGGTTGAAAGAAACGGATTGGATGTCCGCTCCACACCGATGGTGGTTTCAGGTCCATGACCGGGATATACCAAGGTGTGATCGGGCATAGGCAAAATCACGCTATCAAGTGAGTGCGCCATCGCCTGTGAATCTCCCCCCGGTAGATCCGTGCGTCCGATTGAACCGGCGAACAGCACGTCTCCGGTGAACGCAATTGGGTCACCGCTGCGATCGGTACGCAAAACCATGGATCCCTGTGTATGTCCCGGGGCGTGGATGAACTCCCAATCCAAACCAGCGATATTTAGCGACTTGTTGTGTTCAATTACTTCGACTTCGTCGGGTTCGGTGAGCTCCAATTCGCCCTTGGTCATCGCTAATAATTGTTCGCGGGCGGCCGCAAAACTACTTCCCGCTGGATCTGCAAGCCGATACCGGTCGTCGACGTGGATTAATGCCGGAATTGAAAACTCAGCACTTATCGGTGCGACGCTCCAAATGTGATCAATGTGACCATGGGTCAAAAATACGGCCGCCGGCTTCAGTCGATTTTCTCGAACAATTTCCTTGATTCCCGCTATCGAGTCTTGCCCTGGATCAATAATGATCGCAGGCTCGCCTGGGCCGGCGGCAACAACGTACGCATTCGTGGCCCACGAGCCTGCAGGGAAACCCTTGATCAACATAAGGGTGCCAGCCTAGCCTTGGGTAGCCTTAGCCGGTAAACACCACGAAGCTATTGAAACCTTGGAGACCCACGAGATGTCTAATCAAAAGCGGGAGCGCGAACTCGCCAAAGCAAAATACGAGCGCCAGTTAATAACGCGCTCCCAGCGGGCTCAAACTGCCAAGCGCAACCAGCGCATCACCGCGATCGTTGTTGTTGTTGCCCTCGTCGTCGCAGGTGTTGGATTTACCGTGTTCAACGCCACCAATGAAGACCCCGCGGTCATCGCTGCAGAGACACAAGCTCCCCTGGATCCGACCACGACCGACACTTCAAATGAGGCTGTGGTGTTGGACTGCTCTCCCGCCGGAACCCCCCGCGCGAATGACATCTCCTACCCCGATGGCCCAGAGCCGCTGGAAATCACGCCAACGACGTTGACCCTTGACACCAATTGCGGACAAGTTGTGATCGCATTAGATGCAAACGCCCAACAGACCGTTGATTCTGAGGCTTTTTTGGCAGAAAGCGGTTTTTATGACAACACCTCATGCCATCGCCTCACCACCGAAGGCATTTTCGTTCTGCAATGTGGTGATCCGGCCGGTGACGGCACCGGTGGCCCCGGTTATTCGGTACCCGACGAGAACTTGCCCCCAGATGGCGCGGCGAACTACCCCGCTGGAACCATCGCTATGGCAAACGCTGGTCCTGGAACGAGCGGTTCCCAGTTCTTCATCGTCTACGCGGACACGACCCTGCCAGGGAACTACTCAATATGGGGCACCGTGGTGAACGGTTTAGACATTGTGCAAGAGGTTGCTTCGGCTGGCGTTAAAGGTGGGCTCACCGATGGCCCCCCAACCCAACCTATTTTCATCAATACGGCAACAATTTCCTAACATTGCGGTCTAACCCAAGTCAAATGCCGATAAATGTAGGAAAGTAGTCTTACGACCCACTCACATGTATCCACGGTGCTACAACCTTTGTAGCCGACCGATCAGGTTCCCGCGAAAGGCACGCCATGACGCAAATCCCCACTCCCGAGATCCCCACTCCCGAGATCCCCACTCCCGAGATCCCCACTCCCGAGATCCTCAACACCCGAGATCCCCACACCGGCATCTCTCAAACCCGCGATCCCTACACCGGCATCTCTCAAACCGCCGGTTCGCCCAGCGATTTCACAGGCATCGAAATGGGGACGTGTCAGCGAAGACGGAACGGTGTTTCTTAACGCCCCCGAGGGCGAAGTTGAGGTTGGCCAATACGCGGCAGGAACTCCCAATGAAGGTCTCACCTTTTACGCGCGCAAATATGACGACCTTGTGGTGGAAATAGACGTTATTCAAACTCGAGTCACCGAAGGAAAAACATCGGCCGATGCGGCTTCCCAAGTGGTCAAAAAGGTCCGCGATGCATTAGCCGCACGTTCCTTTGTGGGCGACATTGAAACCCTTGAGAATCGTTGCGGTGAAATTGATCTGTTAATTGAAGAAAAAAGAGTCACCGAGCGCGCTCGAAAGGCAGCGTTGAAGGAAAGTGCCCGCGCGGCACGGCTCATCCTTGTCGAGGAAGCTGAAAAAATGTCTGATTCGGGTTCCTGGAAGTCCACTACCGAGCGCTATACGGCGATCGTAGAGGAATGGAAGACATTGCCTCGAGTCGATCGAAATGCCGAGCAAGAACTCTGGAAGAGATTGAGTAATGCGCGCACTTCATTTGATAAAAGACGTCGCACCCATTTCCATGACCTTGATGCCGTTCGAAAGGACGCAATGAGCGCTAAGCGGGATTTAATCACCCGCGCGCAGGCTGCTGCGGGTACGGCCGACCCCAAAGCTGCTACCAAAAAATTTAAAGACCTGATGGATGCTTGGAAGAAAGCCCCTCGTGGCAGCAGATCCGACGAGGACAAACTGTGGAAGCGATTTAAGGCGGCCCAAGACGAGTTCTACGACAAGCTCAAAGCGGGTGAAGCGGCCGAGGAGGAAAAGCTCGTTCCCAATGTGCCGCTGAAAGAGGAACTAGCGGTAAAGATTGAAGCCCTTCTCCCGGTTGATTCTAAGAGTCTGAAAACCAAGAAATCCCAATTGCGAGAGTTACAAATCGCTTGGGAAAAGATCGGTGAACTACCCAAGAAGGATCGGGCGAGACTGGATTCACGTCTGAAAAAAGTCGAGGATGCCTTCCGTGCCGTAGAGGAAACCAGATGGACCCAGTCCAATCCGGAAGCGTTAGCAAGAGCCGAAGACACCGCCAATGCATTTGCCGGCGGCCTCTCGAAATACGAGCGGCAACTCGAGCAAGCGCTGGCTCAAGGTGACTCCAAAACTGTGGCAAAACTTGAAGAGTCCATTAGAAACTTGCGAGCTTTACTGGGTGCTGTCGAAAGCACCGCGGCAGATCTGAGCTCTTGAGGTTTAGTTCGCGCTCAGTGCGAATTGCCTTACACGCGATAGGCGTCGAAAACGCCTTCAACTCCCCTCACGGCTTTGATAACGGATCCAAGATGTTTGGGATCTGCCATTTCAAAGGTGAAACGCGATGTGGCAATTCGATCTCGGGTGGTTGCCACTGAGGCACTTAAAATATTGACGTGCGTATCGGATAGCGCCTTAGTGACATCGGCGAGCAAACGCGAACGGTCAAGGGCTTCGACTGCGATATTTACCATGAACATGCTATTTGGGGTTGGGGCCCACGAAACTTCAACCAGCCGCTCAGGTTGTGATCTGAGTGAATCCACATTGACACAATCTCCACGATGAACGGAAACCCCAGAACCACGAGTAACAAATCCAAAGATCGGATCCCCAGGAACGGGGGTGCAGCAACGTGCCAGCTTGACCCAAACGTCATCAGCACCATTGACCAACACCCCAACGTCATGATTCCGCGATTTGGTGGCGGTCCCGAATGTTGGCCGGAATGCTTCTGCCGTGTCATCCGCTGCGCCGTCGACTCCACCGGAGACGTCAATGAGACGAGCAACAATTGTTTGAGCGGAGATTCGACCCTCACCAACTGATGCATAAAGTGCCGTCACGTCATTCTGATTAAGTCCCGCCGCGATGCTCGTTAATGCTTGATTCGTCATCATGCGCTGAAGGGGCAAACCTTGCTTACGCACCGCCCGGACAATTTGATCCTTGCCACTGTCCACCGCCTCTTCGCGACGCTCTTTAGAAAACCAAGCTTTAATTTTGCTCTTAGCCCGGGCCGAGACCGCAAAATTTAGCCAGTCTCTGCTGGGCCCGGATCCGTCCGACTTTGAGGTGAAAATTTCAACGACATCTCCGTTTTTCAACACCGACTCAAGTGGCACAAGCTTTCCATTCACGCGAGCGCCCACGCACCGGTGCCCAACTTCGGTATGCACCGAGTAGGCGAAGTCCACAGGTGTTGAGGCAATTGGGAGCGAGAACACATCACCCTTAGGAGTAAATATGTAGACCTCAGCGGTACCAAGGTCGTATCGCAATGAATCCATGAACTCACTGGGGTCGGCGGTCTCGCGTTGCCAGTCAACAAGTTGCCGCAACCAAGCAAAATCATCGGTCTTAACTTCGGCACCTTGCTTGTATCGCCAGTGAGCTGCCACCCCATACTCCGACGCTCGGTGCATTTCGTGGGTTCTAATTTGCACTTCGACGGGCTTGCCATCCGGGCCAATCACGGTGGTGTGCAGCGATTGGTACATATTGAACTTCGGCATTGCAATGAAGTCCTTGAAACGACCCGGGACAGGACTCCACTGTGCGTGAATTGTTCCTAGCGTCGCGTAACAATCCCGGATCGAGTCAACCAAGATTCGAACGCCGATGAGGTCGTAAATATCATTGAAGTCCCGGCCTCGAACGATCATCTTTTGATAAATTGAATAGTAATGTTTCGGTCGACCCGTTACCTGACCTTTGATCTTGCTGTTTCGTAGATCCTCATTTAATTGCGTAATAATCAGATTTAGATTTCTTTCACGCGAGGGTGCACGCTGCTCAACCAAAGAGTCGATCTCTGCGAACATTTTCGGATGCAATGTGCCAAAAGCCAGGTCTTCCAATTCCCATTTAATCGCATTCATACCCAGCCGATGCGCGAGTGGTGCGTAAATTTCAAGGGTTTCGCGCGCTTTCTTCTCCTGTTTTGCGTCGGGCAGGTAGCGAAGAGTGCGCATGTTGTGAAGGCGGTCGGTAAGTTTGATAACCAGGACCCGAATGTCGCGCGCCATGGCAACTACCATTTTGCGAACCGTTTCAGCCGCCGTAGCGTCCCCATACGTGACCTTGTCAAGTTTGGTAACACCGTCAACCAACAAAGCGATTTCGTCCCCGAAGTCTTCGCGCAGAGCATCGAGTGAGTAACCACAGTCTTCAACGGTGTCGTGTAACAGTGCTGCTGCAAGTGTCGCCGACGTCATGCCCAGATCGGCTAAAATTTCAGCTACCGCGACCGGGTGGGTGATGTATTCCTCACCCGAGCGACGTTTTTGATCACGATGGAGATGCCGCGCCATGTCATAGGCTCGCTCGACCACTTTGGTGTCGGACTTGGGGTGGTATTTGCGTAACGTTCGAAGAAGGGGATCAATTTCCGATGGACCCGACCGGCCCGGGCCGAGTCGTGATAACCGGGAACGGATTCCACTTTCGGTACTTGATGGTGGCTGCCCCACGACAGGCAATGACGCTATCGGGGAAACGACGTCTTCAGACATTTACCCTCCCGATCATCGCGACTAATAGATATAGTCTACGCGTTAACTGAGGGCACCCGAATTATTTAGCTCTTCTTGCGCTTTGACCGCGACACCTTTTTGGGCTGCTGTCGCTCGGCTGGGTCAATTGCCCGGTCCACCCGAATCGTGGGGGCCGCAACAGCAGGTTCACCATCGACGACAGTTTTGCGCTGCGCTTGTGAGCGTCGGGCGTAAACACGGGCTGCCAAAGCCTTCATTTCCGGTGTTGCAGACTTGAGTTGCGATAGGACCGGGGTTGCAATCAATATGGAAGAGAAGGTACCTATCGCTATACCTATTGCCAGAACGACCGCTAGGTCTAGCAATGTACCCGCTCCGAGCAGGAATCCACCAACAAAAATAATGGCCAAAACGGGCAAAAGTGCAACAATCGAAGTGTTAATAGACCTCACCAATGTTTGGTTCACGGCAAGGTTAGCGGATTCCTCGTAGGTAAAGACCGACTGCCCGGTAATGCTCCGCGTGTTTTCCTTAACCTTGTCAAAGACCACCACCGTGTCATAAAGCGAATACCCAAGGATCGTTAACAGGCCGATCACGGTCGCAGGCGTAACTTCTAAGCCGATGAGGGCATAAACGCCTATCGTGATGACAAGGTCGTGCATGAGTGCAACGAGTGCTGCTATCGCCATTCGCCACTCAAAGTAAAGGGTGAGGAACAAGGTAACCAAGATCAGGAAAACAACTAAACCTTGTATCGCTTTCTGAGATATCTCCGCGCCCCAGGTAGGGCCGACCACCTGGTATTTGATGTCGTCTTTAGAGATCGCACAGGTATCTGCGAGCTGACCCGCCAACACCGACGATTGCTCTGGCGTCAGCGTAATAGTTTGAACCCGCAAAGTTCCCGCCCCGGTAACGGTGATGATTGATTGGCCACCCGTTTGCGTTTCGGCCACGACTCTGGCTTCTTCGACGGAACACGTTGCATTGGGGAGCGAGAAGTCCGCACCGCCCTTGAACTCAATACCGAGGTTTAATCCACGACCAACTAGTGCGCCGACACTGATCAGCAAAATGATCGCGCTGAAGATGTACCACGTTTTCCAACGGCCAAGAAAGTCGTAGGAGACTTCGCCTCGATACAACCGTTGGCCAAGTGTCGTGAGTTTACTCATGTGGTGGCCTCCTTCCGCTTGCGTCGAGATTGCCCAGCGAGTGCGTCGGCCACGCTGATTCCGCCCATTCTGTCGGGATCCAATCCGGTCCAGCGAGAGCCCTTCTGCATGAATTTAGATCGCCCAATCAGCGCAGTAAGTGGATGAGTAAACCAGAACGCAATAATTACGTCGATCAGTGTTGTCAGGCCAAGAACGAAAGCAAATCCCCTAACATTTCCTACCGAAAGCAGGTAGAGAACAATCGCCGCGAGCATTGACACAAAGTCGGCGGCGAGGAGTGTTCGGCGCGCGCGTATCCAGCCCGAGTCGCACGCTTGTCGGAGAGACTTACCGTCTCGGATTTCATCACGGATCCGCTCAAAATAAACAATAAAGGAGTCGGCCGTAATTCCAATTGCCACGATGGCACCCGCGACACCGGCAAGTGTCAAAGTCAGCCCGATGGTCTTACTAAAAACAGCAAAGATTACATACAGGAGCCCACCTGCGACAACCAAGGAAAGCCCAGCCACGACGCCTAACAAACGGTAGTAAAAAAGCAGGTAAGCCATGACGAGAAGCAAGCCAATCCCGCCCGCAATCAAGCCCGCCTGCAATTGATCCCGACCAACCGTTGGTGAAATCGTGGTGACATCAACCGGGTCAAGAGTAATCGGTAGTGCCCCGAATTTGAGGATACTTGCTAGGTCTCTCGCCTCTTGGGCCGTGAAGTTTCCCTCGATTTGAGCTTGGCCACCAATAATAGGTTCATTAAAACGCGGAGCCGAAACGACTACACCGTCCAGCACGATCGCGAAGGCATTACAAGGCTCCGCACCCGATCCGCACTCTGGGAGCGCGCTGAGCTCGGTCGAGGCCCTTGCAAGAGCCGCGGCACCCTCACCGTCAAATTCAAGGCTGACAACCCAAGTGACTCCGCTTTGCGGAAGCTGGGCGGTCGCATCGGTAACATTTATGCCGTTAATGAAGGCTGGTTGCAGCGAATACTTGGTCGTTCCACTTTGCTCACATGTCCCGAGCCACTTGACTGGATCATTGGGTGTTCCACCGGCGGTGATCGTGGGATCGGTGCAATCCAGGGCCGCAAGGTCGGCCTGAAACTCCGGTGTGTTTTCCGCCGCTTGTACCGGAGGCACCGACGCCGCAGGGGTTGCCGCGCCTACGGCGGGAGGTGCAGGCGTTGGTCCATAAACATTCCAAACAGGACGAAAATCGAGCATCGCCGTCTGCTGAACGAGTTCAACGATTCGGTCTTGATTGAGCCCTGGGACTGAAACCACAATGGCCGCGTCGTTTCCCGAACCCTGGGTAGTGACTTCGGCCTCGGCAACACCCAGTCCGTTTACGCGAGCCCGTAAAATCTCCACCGTTTGGGCCAACTGCTCCTCGGTAATTTCGGCGCCTTCGGTAACCGCCTTTGGCAGCAGGATTACTTGGGTTCCACCCTGAAGGTCGAGCCCTAACCGAATGGAGCTGCTTGTGCCGGGGAAAAACGCCCATACGCTAAAGCCCACGACAATCACCGCCAAGAGCGCGAGAAGGCGTATCGGCCTTGTTTTCGCTGGTGTTGCCACGTAGCTCCTTTATTGGTGCACCCAATGCTGGTGCGTAAAGACAAAGTCTGAGCGCAGGATAGCTCCCGCACAAGATGCGAAATCTACTCTGCGTCTTCCGCTGGAGTCGAAGTCGGGTAGATAACCTTTGAAACTGCCGCTGGAAGAATCCGAATCACCATTCCGGGGGCAATTTCAAGGCTGAGTTCGGTGTCACTCGCCTCGCGGACCGTGCCGAAAATCCCAGCGGTCGTCATTACTTCGGTCCCCGGCGCCACCGCACTCACCATATCGGCGTGCTTTTTTTGGCGATTCTTTTGCGGCCGGATCAGTAAGAAATAAAAGGCAACAACGAGCAGAAGGATGGGGGCAAGGCTCAAGATATCCATGTGTCTCCTAGAGGTGAAGTGTTGTACTCAATTTAATGGGGTAATTAAATGGGGTAATTTAAAAGTGGTACTGCCGATGAGGGTGGTTGTAGGCTACCCGTTGGTCCATGATCCTCGTTTTACAGGGGCAATTCAAAACTCCCTTGAGCCATAACGTTCTTCGGTGGCCCGACCACTCCCAAGTGCTTCCAAGCCGCGGCGGTGGCCACCCGGCCGCGTGGTGTGCGGGCTAACAACCCCAAGCGGACGAGAAAGGGTTCGCAGACCGATTCGACGGTTTCGGGTTCCTCGGCCACGGCAACCGCCAGGGTGGATAATCCCACCGGTCCGCCGTCGAAGCGATTGATCAGTACGTCAAGGATCGCCCGATCAATTCGATCCAGCCCTAATGTGTCAACTTCGTAGAGTTCCAGTGCCCTTTGAGCGGCATCAAGATCTACCACTCCAGTTCCATGCACCTGCGCCCAATCACGAACCCTGCGCAGTAGTCGATTCGCGATCCGCGGAGTCCCACGGCAACGCCCAGCCAGTTCGGCAGCACCCTCGGGCGTGAGTTGCACCCCAAGAAGACGTGCGCTGCGATCGATAATCGTGGCCAAGTCAGCGCTTTCATAAAAATCGAGGTGTGCGGTGAACCCGAATCGGTCTCGTAACGGAGAAGGGAGCAATCCGGCTCGGGTTGTTGCCCCAACCAGGGTAAAGGGTGCAATATCAATGGGAATAGCCGTTGCCCCCGGACCTTTACCCACCATCACGTCGACCCGGAAGTCCTCCATGGCTAAATACAGCATTTCTTCCGCTGCTCGTGCGGTTCGGTGGATCTCATCGAGAAAAAGAACCTCACCCGGCTGCAAACTCGAAAGAACCGCCGCAACGTCCCCTGCATGTTGAAGAGCGGGACCCGAAGTCAACCGGACCGGTGCACCCAGCTCAGTAGCGATGATGGTGGCTAGCGTCGTTTTACCCAAACCCGGAGGACCACTCAGGAGTACGTGGTCACAAACGCCCCCGCGCCGATTCGCGGCCTCTAGAACGAGACCGAGTTGAGACTTAACCCGATCCTGCCCAATGAACTCACCCAAACTGGTGGGTCGAAGCGCCCCCTCGACCTCGAAGTCGTCGTCATTTGATTCGGCAAAAACAATTGGTTCGCTCATGAACGATCCAACGATCGCAGTGAAGCTTTAAGTAGCTCACCAACATCGGGCTGCGTTTGCGCGATCAAGTCCGGATAGTTTTCGCTGACCGCGTCCATCGCGGCTTCGGCTTCCCTTGCCGTCCATCCCAAAGATGCAAGACCCGCACCAACAGAGATCCGCCAGCCCTGCGCTCGCTTAACCCGGGAACCCAATGCGAAAGGTGCCCCGGTCGCGACAACTTTGTCTTTGAGTTCAAGGACCATGCGGGAAGCGCCTTTTTTACCGATCCCAGAAATAGCCGTTAAAGCGTCTAGGTTTTCAGAACTGACAGCGTGCGCAAAATCGGCGGGTGAAAGGGTCGCCACCACACCCAACGCGATCCGGGGACCTATGCCCGTAACCGTCTGTACCAGATCGAACATAGAGCATTGATCTTCCTCAGCGAACCCATAAAGAGTCCAAGAATCCTCCCGCACGATTAATGCCGTATAGAGGAAAACTGGATCACCAACCCGCAGACTTTGTGCGGTGGCCGGTGGGCACAGCACCTTGATACCTTGATCCCCCGTGTCAACGACAACGAAATCAGGCCCGGACTTCCAAACTTCCCCGCGAATAAATGTGATCACTTGGTTAGTGCCTTTCGGGCGGCTTCATATTTTGCCTCGACACTTCCCCGCCAGGCTTGGGTAATCGCAATTGCCAGTGCATCAGCAGCATCGGCGGGTTTAGGTGCCGATGTGAGTTGCGCAATTTTCGTCACCATCAGGGTTACCTGATTTTTATCCGCCCTGCCGTTACCCGTCACAGCGGCCTTCACTTCGGTTGGCGTGTGCATCCCAACTCGAATTCCACGCTGACCTGCAAGAAGCAAACCGATTCCGGCCGCCTGAGCTGTCGACATTGCCGAACGGACATTCTGTTGGCTAAACACACGCTCGATGGCAATCACTTCAGGGGAATACTTATCTATGATCAAGGTGAGTTCAGCATGCAATGTGGCCAGTCGATCGCAGAGCTCACTCTTTGCCGGCGTTGTGATCACACCAACGAAGTGCGCTTTAACCGGGCGTCCGGGCGTGCCGTCAATCACAGCTACACCGCAGCGGGTAAGCCCTGGATCGATTCCCAGCACACGCATAATTCCTCTTTCACTCCTTGACCCAGCGGGCCGCATAACCATCTTGTTGACACCAAGTCGGCTTATCGAGGTGCGCCTAGAGAGTATCGCCAGCGAGTGTCACCGCATGGAAGCCCGCGCGGAGGTCATGCATTAAATCAACGTGATCACCGATTGCCCGGTCATCGGTTGACACTCCAATGAACGCTTTGGAATCGTATGTCACCATGGTGACATTGACCGCCGCACCGATTGTGGCAACAAGCGGATATACGGAGATCATGCGGCTACCCGCTAGATATATCGGAATTGGTGGACCGGGCACATTGCTAGTTGTGATATCTGAGGCGCGGGCAACAGATGCCAACATGGGCACAGGTACAAACCAACTGACTTCGGCAAGTGGGTCGGCCAGTCGCATTGCCGGCTCACGTCTCCACTTGTCCACCAGCTCATGCGCCTGCTGCATTAGCTCAACTGTTGACTGACCGGCAACTTTCATCGAGAAACGAGCAATTGCTACGGCATTTGCAGCTTGCCCACTTCGATCGCCGGCATCTCCCCGCAGGGAAATTGGCACATTAACCCGTAATGACTCAGCTGTACTTCCATGCCGGGCGTGGTAGGCCTGCATTCCAGTCATCACGGCAGCCATAAAAGCGTCATTCACACTGAGACCCCGCGTTTTGGCAGCGTTACGGATGTCTCCGAATGGAAATTCCAATGTTCCAAATGTGTAGGTGGTCCCACGTGCTGTCAAAATAGGTGAAAGTGGGGCGTCATAGATCGTGGCCGCTCGAGTAATGGATCCGATCGTCTCTACGGTTTTTTCAAACGCCAGAGCGGGGTCGGTTAGTGAAGCTTTTGCCAGTCGAAACGCAGTACCCAAAAGTCCTTTGGCACCGTCGGTTACCCGCACCAAATTGTCCATCGAGTTTGCTCGAAATAAGTCTTGCCAGCTAACGTCTTCTCCCCATGGCGCTGGTGGTGGTATCGGTTCATCCGGATTTGTTTCCGAACCAAGTTCAAAAAGGGTTAGCGCAATCATGACGGTCGCGGCACCATCGGCGATTGAATGATGCAACTTTAGGAGAAATGCAGTGTGTCCGTTGGGAAGCCCTTCCACCAGAGTTGCTTCCCACAGCGGGCGGTTATGGTCAAAGTCGCCCAGGCTAATACGGCGGGCATCAGCTAGCAGATCACTCCAGCCACCGCCTTCGGGTAAGCGATAGCGACGCACGTGAAAGTCCAGATCAAAGTCCGGGTCAACACCGAGTCGTGGTGTCGAAAATCCAACTGTTCCGTAGAGCGGGCGCATCCGAAGTTCGGGGACGAAGAGCGTCAGTCGCTCAAGCCTTGATCGAAGTCGATTCCAGTCCGGTGCCGAATCCAAAATAGCCATTGCGACAACCGTTGAGCGCATCGTGGGATCACCACTGGCTGTACGAAACGTAGCCGCGTCCCAACCTCGAAGTTGCTTGCCGACAGATTCCGTAGCCATGGCTAACCGACCGAATCCATGATTTCATCGGATACGTCAAAGTTGGCGTAGACGTTTTGGACATCGTCGCTGTCCTCCAGCGCCTCAAGCATACGAAAAAGTTGAATAGCGCCTTCTTCATCCATTTGCACCGTCATGCTGGGCATAAATATTGCCTCGGCGGATTCATAATCGATCCCCACACCCTGTAGCGCGGTGCGAACAGCAACAACATCGGTCGCCTCAGAAACAATTTCAAACGACTCACCGTGGTCATTAACTTCTTGAGCGCCAGCTTCAAGTACCGCGTTAAGGATTTGGTCTTCGGAGACTTCTTGACCTTCGGAGACCTTATTGACAATCACGACCCCTTTACGACCAAAAAGGTAGGAGACGCTTCCGGGGTCGGCCATGGCGCCGCCGTTACGTGTCATGGCAACCCGTACTTCAGAGGCTGCTCGGTTGCGGTTATCGGTGAGGCATTCAACGAGAACCGCGACCCCACCCGGTCCATAACCTTCGTACATGATTGTTTGCCAGTCGGCACCGCCAGTTTCGACTCCGGAGCCGCGCTTTACAGCGCGTTCGATGTTATCGAGCGGTACCGAGTTCTTTCTTGCTTTTTGAATTGCGTCAAAAAGGGTTGGATTACCTTCAAGATCGCCGCCACCTTGGCGGACGGCAACCTCAATGTTCTTGATCAACTTGGCAAAAAGTTTGCCTCGACGGGCATCAACGATAGCTTTTTTGTGCTTTGTGGTCGCCCACTTGGAATGCCCACTCATGAATGCCTCACCATCTCTACAAACAACTCATGAACCCGAGGGTCCGCGGTTAATTCCGGGTGAAATGACGTTGCCATCAAAGTGTCACTTCGCACCCCTACGATCCTACCCTCGTGGGGACCCGAACTTACCCTCGCAATTACCTCGGTGGATTCCCCGGCTGCGATCACCCATGGGGCTCGAATAAATACCCCCTCGAATTCCCGATCCGGTTCACGAATTCCGTTAATGGCAATCCTTGTTTCAAAAGACTCATTCTGCCGGCCGAATGCGTTGCGTTCGACGGTAATATCTAGGCCACCAATTGACTCTTGCCCTTGAATTGCCCCCACAATCCGGTCGGCGAGCATGATCATTCCGGCACACGAACCAAACATCGGCATTCCCCCCGCGCGCGCTGACCGCAAGGGTTCCATTAATTCAAATTTGCGCGCCAATTTGTCCATGGTGCTTGACTCTCCACCTGGAATTACTAGCGCGTCTACCGCACCGAGTTGTTCGCGTGTCTTGACCGGAAACGATTGAGCACCTGCAAGCGTCAGTGCCCGCAGGTGCTCACGAACGCCACCTTGTATGGCCAGCACCCCAATTTTGGGAAGCGACCGCATTAAGACCTACCAGCCACGATCTTCGAGACGGTGATGAACAGGAATGTCCGCAACGTTGATGCCCACCATTGCCTCACCCAGTCCGCGACTCACCTTGGCAACGATGTCGGGATTGTCGTAGTGCATGGTTGCTTGGACCACCGCGACTGCTCGTTCAGCTGGATTACCCGACTTAAAGATCCCGCTACCCACGAATACGCCGTCGGCCCCGAGTTGCATCATGAGTGCGCAGTCTGCTGGGGTTGCGATCCCACCGGCGGTGAAGAGAACAGTGGGGAGTGAGCCGGTGCGAGCAACTTCAGCAACTAAATCGTAGGGGGCCTGTAATTCTTTGGCAGCAACAAAGAGCTCGTCGGGGGACATGGATGAAAGCCGCAGTACTTCTGAACGGATCTTGCGCATGTGTGTTACCGCATTGGAAACATCACCGGTGCCCGCCTCCCCCTTCGAGCGGATCATTGCCGCACCTTCGCTGAGGCGACGAAGTGCTTCACCTAAATTAGTAGCTCCGCAGACGAAAGGAATAGTGAAATTCCACTTGTCAATATGGTTCGCGTAATCTGCGGGTGAGAGCACCTCTGACTCGTCGATGTAGTCAACACCGAGGGACTCCAAGATTTGGGCTTCGGCGAAGTGACCGATTCGAACCTTTGCCATGACCGGGATACTCACCGCGGCTTTTATCGCATCAATCATGTCCGGATCTGACATGCGGCTTACTCCACCTTCAGCGCGAATATCTGCGGGGACCCGTTCAAGGGCCATTACCGCGACGGCACCCGCGTCTTCAGCAATCTTGGCCTGCTCGACGTTGACCACATCCATGATCACACCGCCCTTGAGCATTTCGGCCATCCCGCGCTTTACGCGGCTGGTACCGGTGCTGATTTCACTTGACATACTTGCCGTCCTCACAGGTTGTTGTTTTCACAGGGTTGACTTCTTAAGGAACTTAATGATAGGGGAACACGGCCTCCTCAGCATTTCCAGCCACGCCAGCCCAATTTGGGGCGACCACTTGCTAGCGGCGCTCGGAAATCTCCACATGATCATGGATCTCTCGAGTGTGCGGAAGCAGAGTGTGTCCGCCAAGCTGGAACCAGCGTGCCGAACGTTGCTGGCGTAACTGCACGCAAGCCCGGACGGCATCGTTAAGAAAGAGTCTTGAAAGTTCAACCCTTCGAGCGGAGGCCGAGCATTCCTCAAGGATCTCAGGGCCACCCACTTCACTCTCAATGAGTTCAATCTCCTCAACGTCAAGAACTGCATTGAGGGCAGAGGTCAGTTCTGACTCCGCCCGGTCACGCTGGGTTGATGACAGGTCGGTTGATAAGCGGGCTGCGTGAGCCGCCTCAGAAATCAGTACTGAAGACGCCGGATCCAAGAAACCACTTGATGCGAGCTCCAACGAAACTCCAGAGCGTCGCAACAAATGTAAGTCGAGTGAAACCAGGGCTACGTCGATACGCCGGTGCAGCCGATCAATTCGCCCGGCGGTCATTCCCAGATAAAGAATAAAAAACGATGTCACAAAAACAAAAGTTGCCGTCAAGACGATCCAAAATGTCATGTCGGCTCCTTGCGTTCGCGGGCCGATCTCCCGGCAAACCGCCCAACAACTTGTCCCCGTAAATCCTCTTCCACTTTTTCACCGGCGACATGGACAGCTTCATAGACCGCAATTACATCCTCGACGACATGATCCCAATCAAAGTCCATTACACGAATGTTTCCCGCCTTAACAAATGCTTGCCTTTGGTGCGAGTCTGTCAATAACTCAATAATTGCCTCCGCCAACAATTGCGAATCACCAACCGGGAAGAGTCTGCCGGCCTTTCCCGATTGCAATACGCGATCAAATGCCGGTAAATCTGATGCAACCACGGCTGTCCCCGCGGCCATCGCCTCGGCGAGCACAATCCCAAACGATTCACCCCCGATATGAGGGGCGACGTAGAGATCCACCTGACGTAGGGTACGCCGTTTTTCTTCGTCAGAGATCGCGCCGACAAAATTGACCCGCTCCCCCCAAATTGGGTCAAGGAAATCCTTGTATTCATCTGGATCACCAGGTCCAGCAACAATCACTTCACAACACTCGATCGCGGAAAAAACTTGCGGCAAAGCGCGTAGAAGTACCTCAAGGCCTTTTCGTGGTTCATCTATCCGCCCCAGGAACAAAATTCTTTGCGTCCCTTCACGTGTGACGCTTTCCTGATCTCGAAAGTCAGAAACACGGACTCCATTAGGAATCAAGACGGCGTCGCCACCAATATGGCGAACAAGAGTTTCCCGAGCCGCTTCACTGACCGCTATCCGTCCACGGATTTTTTCCATCGCGGTTTGGGCCACGTAATAGCCTGCGGAGAGCACTCGCGAGCGTTCGTGTGAAGAGTGCCAAGTTGCCACCAGCGGTCCCCTGGCTGCCCAGCAAGTGAGAAGTGATGAACTCGGAGCGACCGGTTCATGTATGTGAACGACGTCAAAGTCACCCTCGCGGATCCATTGGCGGACTCGCCTCGTTGCCCGGACCCCAAAACTCATCCGAGCAACCGCACCGTTGTAGGACACGGCAATTGGGCGCCCTCCGTCAAATACGTAGTCGGGCAAAGTGTCGGGGTCCTCAACTGGCGCTAGGACGCTTACTTCGTAGCCTCTCCCCTGCAGCGTTAAGGCCAAATCGGCAATGTGACTTCGTACCCCCCCAGGCACATCCCATGAATAAGGGCACACGATTCCGATTCGTTTTACGGTCACGGTTGTTTCCGGTCCGTGACCCAAATTTTTTGCAACATGTGCCAATCCTCTGGATGCTGGGAAATTCCACCTTCGTAAGCGCGTGCAATCTGCTGCGTCATGTGGGCAACCCACTCACTTTTGAGGAGGTGTTCGGGTACCTCTATTCGATCCTGAACAACTGCGATGGTTCGCGGACCTTCGTAGTGCATTGTCACCGGAAAAAGTGGCGCACCGGTCAGGATTGCCAATGTGGCTGGTCCCGCCGGAAAAGATGCGCATGCGCCAAAGAAATCTACTTCGACTCCGTTGCGAGTAATATCTCTATCACCTAAAAGTGCCACTAATCCGCCACCGCGTAAACGACCAACAAGATTGCGCATGACATCCGAATCCCCAAGTGGCAAGACTTCCATTCCGAGTGACTCTCGGTATTCCAGAAACTGGTCAAATAGTTTTTCGGGCTTCAGCCGCTCAGCTACGGTGGTCAATTGCCCGTACCGTTGCGCTGCCCACGCGCCGGCAAGGTCCCAGTTTGCCATGTGACCTGGAATCATGAGGGCTCCACTGCCACTGTTTAAGGCCGCATCCAAGAGTTCAACACCTCGGAGTTCAAACCGTTCGTTAATCTGTTTGGAGTTCATTCTCGGCAGTCGAAATGCCTCACACCAATAGCGCATGTAACTGCGCATACCCGCTCGGGTCAGCCTGTTTATTTCGTTGGTGTCCAATTCGGGACGAACCCGAGCCAAATTTTTTGACAGTTGAGTAACCCCACCGGCATCCTGCCACCACAAAGTGTCTGCGGCCGTGCGAAAAACCTGTTGGGCGACTCGTTCTGGCATTCTTTTAGTCGCAGCCCAACCGATCGAATAAGCCCAATTGGTAGCTGAATCGGTGACATTTCGTCTATTAGCCATTGAGTGCGTCCACCAAAGGTTTTGGATCCATTAGGGGGTTTTTGTCCACTACGGGGTTTCTGCGCGCGGTTTGAGTTGCTTTCGCACGTGAACAACCCGCTGAATTACCGTGAAGACACCTAGTATGGCCAGCGCCCAAACGGTAATGTCCAGAACCCAAGGCACTCCAACCCCGGATAGGAAAAGGGCCGCAAGAATCGCAATAAGTCGTTCGGCCCGTTCAACGAGTCCAACATTTGCCTCGGCTCCCACGGCTTCAGCCCGTGCTTTTGCGTAACTGGTGACCTGCCCTGCAACGAGGGCGATCAGAGTTCCCGCTGCGAGCCACATCTGGTCTTCACTTGCCGCCCAGAAGGCAACCGATCCAAAGATGGCTCCGTCAGCAACACGATCAAGGGATGCGTCGAGGAAGTTCCCCCATGGGCCACTCGTTCCCTTTATGCGGGCCATGGTGCCGTCGAGTAGATCGGCCACGGCGAAAACAATGACGCCCAACACACCGAAAACGAAATTTCCCCGCGCAATGAACAACATGGCGCACAATACGGCGCCGAGTGTGCCCACGACCGTGACGGCATCGGGCGAAATATGCAAACGCAGCAGTAGTTTTGCGGACGGATCAAGTAATCCACTCACGGCACGGCGCGCTCTGGGATTGTTCAACATTGGCTTGATGCTACCGTCCGACCGTGCCAATCAATGCATCAATCGCGGTGCTGGCGGCTGACTCCGCCCTCGCACGGTCGGTGGCCAATCAGATCAGCGGCCAACAACGATTTAGCGTCCCAACTCAATTCAACACCAATGACGCTGACTCGGCAGTGACTTTTGGGGAAAGCGTCACACTCACCGCCATTCCAGCCGATCCGGAGCTCTTTGATCCGCACCAACTGGGCTCCTTTTTGGCCTGGGGTGCCGATATTGCATTACTGGTGGTCGACAGTTCAGCTGGGATTGACGGAGAAACGATTCAGCGTGCGCAAGAGGTGGCCCAGCATCATCCACTCATGGCTGCAGTCACTGGGCTTAACTCCCCCCGTGCAAATTTTGATGAGTCCTTGGCAGTTATTTCCAGAGTCATGGGTCAAGGACACCATGTGGTTGCTATTACATTGCCGGTCCTACAGGAATTAGATATAAAAAATGACTCTGACGTCGCTGGGATACTTGACCTCGTGGACCTGCAGATTAGGGTTCCCGGCACAGACGGTTTACTCAATTCGCACGAACTCGAACAAGCCCACTACGACTTAATCGAATCACACATTGAGGCTTTAACAAATGCGGTCGTTGTTACCAGCACCGACGAAAATCTGATTCATTCGGTTCTTAAGCATGGATTCGAATCCGTTGATCAATTGCGAGGGGAACTTCTCAGTGCAACATCCCGCCGTGAAGTTATCCCTGTTTTTGCGCTCGCTGACTCCATCGGAGTTACTGAACTCGCTAGTTTTATTTGCGGATTGAATCTTAAACCCTGGACGCCAAAACATACCGCCGTGGGCATTTTTTTGGGTACATTAATTGGCAGCAACCTCATCCGGATTTGGCAAGGTGAACTCAAGGTCGGCACCTATTTCGCAGACGGCACTGAAATTGACATCACTCATATTCACACCATCGAGGGTTCAGCAAAAAAGACTGCAAAAGCTGGCGATATTGTAAAAATCAAGACACAGGGAGAATTGTTGCCAGGCAGTACCATTAGTGACGCGAAATCCAGCCCTCTTGCAGTAGATCACGCGTTTGAGTGAGCAATTGCGGCAACACTTTAGTTTCGCCAATGATCGGCATGAAGTTCGCATCCCCGCCCCATCGAGGAACGACATGTTGATGAAGGTGCGCGGCTATCCCCGCCCCAGAAATTGATCCTTGGTTCATACCAAGATTGAAACCTTGCGCACCTGATATTAGTCGCAACGTCGCCATCGCTTCCTGGGTGAGCCCGGCAATTTCTTCCCGCTCGGGATCGGTCAATTCCGTGTAGTCGGCAACATGGCGATATGGACAAATCAATAGATGCCCTGCATTGTAGGGATACAGATTCAAAACGACATAGGCCAAAACACCTCGATGCGCTACTAGGTCGAGTTGCTCGCTTCCCTCAAGATTGGGGGCTTCACAGAATGGGCAGGCATCAGGGTCGTTACCCCCGCGCAAATATTCCAATCGATGCGGTGTGTAGATCCGATCCCATGACTGAGTCACTTCACACCTGCACGCGTTCGGAAACCGCGAGAACAATTTCGTCGATAGCCTCGGTGATCAAGACACCATTTTTTTGAGTCCCATCGCGATACCGGAAGGAGACAGCGCCAGCCGCAACGTCTTCATCGCCTGCAATCAGCATAAATGGAACCTTTTGCTTTTGCGCATTGCGAATCTTTTTTTGCATGCGATCGTCGGATGAGTCAACTTCGATGCGAATGCCGCGGGATCGCATGAGATCAGCGACACCGCAAAGGTAGTCAACATGGGTATCAGAGATTGGGATACCGACGACTTGAACGGGTGCAAGCCACGGAGGGAACGCCCCCGCGTAATGCTCGAGCAGAACGGCAAAGAAACGCTCAATGGAACCAAAGAGTGCCCGATGAACCATGATCGGTCTTTGTTTTGTTCCATCGGATGCTTGGTATTCCAAGTCAAAGCGCTGCGGCAACTGGAAATCAACCTGGATCGTAGACATTTGCCAAGTGCGACCAATGGCATCTTTCGCCTGAACCGAGATCTTTGGACCATAAAAGGCAGCGCCGCCGTCGTCCAGTACCAACTCAAGATTCTGCTCCTGCGCGGCCAACCGCAGATACTCCGTGGCAACCTCCCATTCTTCGTCCGTGCCAACACACTTTTCCGGGTTCTTGGTGGACAGCTCCAAGTAAAAGTCGGTTAGTCCGTAGTCGCGCAACAAACCAAGCACAAAATCCAACAAGGAGTTCAATTCCCCCGGCAATTGCTCCAACGTGCAATAGATATGGGCATCATCTTGGGTAAACCCGCGCGCACGGGTAAGCCCGTGGACAACCCCCGACTTCTCATACCGGTACACCGTTCCGAATTCAAAGAGTCGCAGGGGCAATTCGCGATAGGAACGCCCGCGCGCTGAGAAAATCAAATTGTGCATCGGGCAGTTCATCGGCTTGAGGTAGTAGTCCGCTCCCTGACGCTTGAGTTGGCCGTCAGGGTGATATTCCGCGTCAAGGTGCATCGGTGGATACATGCCATCGGAGTACCAATCCAAGTGACCGGACTTCTCAAAAAGTGCGCTCTTCGTGATGTGCGGAGTATTCACAAACTCGTAGCCGCCTTCTTCATGTCGCTTACGTGAATAGTCCTCCATCACCCTGCGAACAATTCCACCCTTGGGGTGAAACACTGCAAGCCCGGAACCAATTTCGTCGGGGAAAGAAAACAAATCCAGCTCACTACCGAGTTTGCGGTGATCGCGTTTCTCGGCTTCGCTTAAAAAGTCCAAGTAACCACGCAGTTCCTCTTTACTCGGCCACGCTGTCCCATAAAGTCGTTGCAATGACTCTTGCTTTTGATCACCCAACCAGTAGGCAGCCGAAGATCGCATAACTTTCACTGCGTTCTGTGGAATGTATGAAGTATCGGGAACGTGTGGCCCACGACATAGATCGCTCCAACAGGTTTCTCCGGTCTTTACATCAACGTTGTCATAAATCGTGAGTTCGGCTCCGCCGACTTCCATGACGTCAGGATCGAGAACTTCAGCGCCGGAATCAAAGCCAATCAAACGCAACTTAAAAGGTTCATGAGCCAACTCGGTAAGGGCCTGATCGCGGGTTACGACTCTGCGGCTAAAGCGCTGCCGAGATTTAATGATGCTCACCATCTCTTTTTCAATCGCCTCTAAATCTTCAGGCTTCAAAGACTCCGGCAGATCAAACTCGTAGTAAAACCCGTCGGTGATAGGTGGCCCAATTCCCAATTTGGCAGCCGGAATCAATCTTTGAGTTGCTTGGGCCGCAACATGGGCTGCGGAATGGCGCAGGATTGCCAAACCTTCAGGGGTAGACACGTGAACCCCTGAAATCGAATCGCCCTCATGCAGCGGCGAAAATAAATCTACGGTCACACCGTTAACGACCGCGGCGACCATCCCACTCTGCTTGGGGAACAGATCCGCCGAGCTAGCGCCAGGATCAAGATCACACAAGCGGGAATCGTGACCTTCAACAATCGTGACCTGCACGGGGCTCCTCAATGAATTGGGCACAACAAGCAACGGCTTCGGTGGGCGATACTGGGTTCGAACCAGTGACCCCTCGCGTGTGAAGCGAGTGCTCTACCACTGAGCCAATCGCCCGAAACTGCGTCTAACCGTACTACTCGGGCGCATCAGACACCTCGTGGCAGCATGTTGATGTCAGATCCGGGTTTAATAACGGCCGGAATCCACGGTTTTTCCATACTTTGCGTTTATGGTTAGGACGCACCTGAATTCACCTTCAGTGCGCACCACGATCCTAAAGGAGCAAAAACATGCAAATCTCAACTCGACTGCGACGCACCATTGGGGTGCTAGCCAGTTTGACCTTGGTAACGGGGGCAATCACGCTGGCAAGTCCTGCTGCACATGCCGACGGGACTCTCAGCGGTCCTGCCACGGCAAACATCTCGCAGACAGTTACCTACAATTTTACCTCGCCATCACAGGGTCAATTGCAACTCGAGGACCAAACGGGTCAAGTGTGGTCTTCGGTTACGGCAGGCGTTGGTAGTTCCAGTGTCATTTTTAGTTTCACGACTCCCTCCACCGCGACAACTCTCTCGTTGTCAGTTTGGAATGTCGACTCACAAACGTTTGTGTCAAATTCGGTCCCGTTAACGGTTGGTGGCGTCGTTGCAACAACAACAGTTGTCAACGCACCCAATACGGCTACGGTCGGACAGCCTTTTACCGTAACGGCAACGGTCACTAGTGGTGGAGGAAGTGCGTACTCTCCGCCTGGTCAGGTACAAATTGTTGATGCCAATAACACGCTAATCACAACGATGGGTTTAACTAATGGACCCGGTGCCGGCCAGTCTTTTGCATATTTCAGGTATACCCCAACGACTGTCGGAACGTTCTTTTTCATCGCGAAATACATTCCTACGGCTGGTAGCCAGTCAACAGCATCAACTTCCGTGCAGGATGCTGTGATCGCGACACCCAGTGGAAACACTATTTCAATCTCGGCGCCTCCAACATTGAACCAAGGAACTCCGGTGACTTTACGGGCTTCCGTGTTTCCATCGAATGTGCAGGGCACTGTTGGTTTCACGGCAAATGGCAACCCCATCAGCGCCGCGATTCCGATTATTAACGGCGTAGCGACATTCACATGGACACCGGGGCTGTCAGGCCAAGTGACTTTGGGAGCTAGCTACACAACCAACTCTGGCGGCTCGGGATCAACCAGCGAAGTCATTAACATCAGCGCATCACCAGCAGCATCTGATGTTATAACGCTCGTACAACCTGGTTGGGGCAATTGGGCAAACGGCGGCAGCTACAACATGGGTAACGGCTCCAACTTCACTTTCTTGGCCAGTACTCTTTCTGGCGCCGCAGTAACTCTGAGTGAAAACGGTCCGTGCCAAATCTCAGGACTCACGCTAACGGTTAACTCCGGCTCCGGTAACTGCTCCATGAAGGCCGTCTCAGCTGGGGGCAATGGTTATTCGGGTGTGACGTACAACTACAGCGTTAACCTGGTGCCGGGAACGCAGACGGCAAGCGTCTCGGCTCCACCGTCAGGTCGATTCAAAGTTGGTCGCGTCTTGGTTCTGGAATCACCTAACGAAACAGATACCAACGCTGGTCAGAACATCAATTGGGTAATTAAAAAGGGTGGCAAGAAGAATTGCTCGCTCCTCTACCCCAGCACCGGTGCTGTCACATTGAAAATCAAGAAAAAGGGAACCTGCACCGTCATTGGCAAAGCTTCAGGTGTTGCCGGCCAATGGCAACAATTCCGGACAGCCCGTAACTACACGGGTCGCTAATCACGAAGAAGTAACTCACACTGGGCGGAATTCCTGCGGGAGTCCCGCCCAGTTTTCTTTGTCCTCCGCCGCACGAGCTTCGTAAACTTCCGCTAGTTTGAGTAAGATTTCATCGGTTAAATCCAGTTCTCGCTCACCAATCGCGTTGATGGGCTGGACGCCACGTGTGCTGGAGAGCAGAGCGGCAGCAGCGCTACTATTGAGTAAATTGATGTCAATGTCGACTTCTCGGATCGCATCCATTTCCAGAAGCACCTGACGCGTGATCCCTGGCAGGCAGCCTGAACGCAGGGGTGGGGTAAACACTCCACCGTCAATGACGATTGCAATATTGCATGTTGCCGCCTCTGCTAGGTGGCCGAAAGAGTTGAAGAACAGCGTTTCGCAGAAGCCTTTTTCTTTCGCCCACATGAGCGCGACCGCATTTTCAGCGTAAGAGGCTGTCTTAGCGCCGGTGATCGCAGAGTTCACATTTCGAATCCACGGTGAAACATTCACTCTGGCACTCGGTGGCCACGGATCCATGTCGACTAGCGAGAGCATCAATTGCGGGTGTGGTGTTCCCCCAAAAATTGTGATGCGTAGCCGCCCCAAATCGCGTTTTTGCGTCACCAGTAGTTGTCGAAGTCCAACTTTGATTATTTCGAGTTCTGGCGTTGGTATTCCCAGGATTTCACTGGAATTGCGGAGCCGAGCGAGATGCAAGTCCAGAAATTGCGGCACATTCTCTTTGACTAAAATGGTTTCGAACACTCCCTGGCCCGTTAATACCTGCTGGGTTGCCTCAAGGAAAGCGGACTCTTCCCAGATTCCATTCCGCCACTGAATTGTTGTCATGACTGCATCCAGCTTTGCTCCGCTATGGTCGCAAGATGCCTCGCCTTTAATTGCGTCTCTTCCCATTCGTGCTGCGGATTCGAGCCCCACGTGATTCCAGCACCTGTTCCAAATTTAAGTAGATCACCATTGAGCCAAAAGGTTCGAATAGCAACGGCGAGACTCGCGGTTTGAGTGTCAGAATCAATCCAACCAAATGCCCCACAGTATGGGCCTCGATCCTCGGGCTCAAGGAATTGAATAATGTCGAGCGCGGCAATTTTTGGAGCGCCCGTGATTGAACCTGGTGGAAATGTCGCCTCAACTATCTCGGTCCAACCAGCGTGTGGAGAGATCTCACCTTGCACGGTTGACACTAGGTGCACCAAACCCGGATGCTGTTGCACCTCAAGCAAATCAACAGCCTTAACGCTTCCAACAATGCAACAGCGAGAAAGATCATTGCGCACGAGATCCACGATCATGATGTTTTCTGCACGGTCTTTTTCTAACAACCCATCGGCACTCGTTGCCGTTCCTTTAATTGGCTTAGACGTCAACGTGGAACCTGAGCGAGCAAGATACAACTCAGGGCTAGCGCACGCAATGTGCACTCCTATTTCAGGTATTCGAATCGCCCCTGCGTAGGGCGCCGGATTTCCTGCGGCCAGCAGAGCGTCAAGGGCCATAATGTCCGAATCTTGATAACTACCATTTGATCGAATCCGGCAAATATTCGCTTGGTAGACGTTTCCTGCCGAAATTTCCGCTCGGGTGCTCGCAACGGCCCGCTCATACATCTTGCTGTCCATTGAGCTGGTCCATGTTGAAGGATCGACCCCGGCCCAAGAACCGATCGTTGCTTCCCGCGCTTCACTTTCCCAAGACGCGAAACGAGCGAATACCGGTAGACCGGAAAAAGGAATCATGACTGCCCAACGGCCACCAGCGTCGAGGGAATCAATACTGTGGCTCAGTTCTACCAAGTCGTAGCCGTATTCATCGCCGAAACGAGCCATGGGTGTGCGCGGCGACCTCACGTGCTGCCCACCTGATTCGTTCATGGCGATAGCCTGCCCTCTCCCCTAGAGCCCTCCGCTTTGGGGCTGGCATTCGAGGTCAGATAGTGTTTGGTCTCGCTTCGCGAGCATTGCCTCGTGAGTGTGCGGACGTAGCGCAGTGGTAGCGCATCACCTTGCCAAGGTGAGGGTCGCGGGTTCGAATCCCGTCGTCCGCTCGAAGGATTTAGCACTACATTAAATCCATCTGGTGGAGTGGCCGAGAGGCGAGGCAACGGCCTGCAAAGCCGTGTACACGGGTTCGAATCCCGTCTCCACCTCTATACAACTAAATCAAACAACTGAATTTTCACCCTAAGGGCGATTGGCGCAGGGGTTAGCGCGCTTCCTTGACATGGAAGAGGTCACAGGTTCGATTCCTGTATCGCCCACCAAGAAAACGTTCCCATTCACAACAAAACTTTCTCCTGTGTATTAAAAGTGATGTATGGCTCGTATGTTCATCCCCCGATGCGTCAGCCAACCAAAGATGAGCCCAAAGTGGTCACGCTCCTGCGCGCGAGGCGGCTCATGCACTTCCAGAGGCCTACTTGCGTTTCACCGCCCTTGTAGATCTCACGGGTCTACTCGTTCACTCCGGATGTCCTCACACATGGCTTTGAGCCGCGTGGTCCAAACTCTGACTCTTCTGGGTTGCGTTGAGTGTGAGAAGTTATCCGCAACCATGGTTTTCTATCGACCTGTGATCACGTCGGCGAGGTGGGCCACGGGAGACGTTTTCTCCCCACCCTTGGCTTCTGTTCGATCCGCGAACCCGTAAGCCTTGTAAAGAACTTTGGTGGCGATCCAGCGCAAAGGCTCGGGTTCCCATTTGCGCACGCGGTGATTGACCCACGGAAGGCTTGTAAGTTCGGTATTTTCACCAAGAATCAGGTCGGTGATCGTCCGGCCCGAAAGATTCGTTGAGGTGACACCGGTTCCCACGTAACCACCACCCCAAGCGATTCCAGTTTCTTTGTCAAGACCGACGGTTGCCGCCCAATCTCGCGGCACTCCGAGAACGCCGGACCAGACGTGATCAATCGCTGCATCGCGCGTGATCGGGAATAGTCGTCGCAAGATTTCGCCCAAAACTTTAACCGTGGAGTCGGGTGTCTGGCCGTCTAAATCTGTTTTCGAGGCGTACTTGTAGGGGGCCCCTCGACCACCGATTGCAATGCGGTCATCAGCGGTGCGCTGGGCGTACATGTATACGTGCGCAAAGTCACCGAGAACTTCACCCTGACTCCAGTTCAGTTCGTCCCAAACGGACGGCGGTAACGGCTCGGTTGCGATCAATGAGGAGTTCATGGGTAACCAAACCCGACGCATGCCTTTGAGCCCGGCGGTGAAGCCTTCGGTGGCGCGAACAATGAACTCCGCGGACACGGTTCCGTGCGTGGTGATAACCTGGTGCGGCAATATTTCTTCCACCCGCGTGTTCTCGTAGATCTCAACACCAGCGCGTTCAACAGCGTCCGCCAGTCCACTGACCAACTTCGCGGGCTGTATTCGGGCACTGTGTGGGTGCCACACCGCAACTCGCGTATTCGCAACATTGATTTTTGCTTTAGCCGTTTCGGCTTCCAATACGTGTACGTCGGCTGACTTCCACTTCGCTTCGGATGCCGCAAATTCTCTGATCCGCTTTTCCTGGGCGGGCGTGTAGGCAACCGTGAATTCACCACCCTTTTTAATGTCTGCATCAATACCCTCGGCAGCAGCAACTCGGATGACTTCATCAACCGTGTCGTTCATTGCCACTTGAAAGCGCTCGGCCTCACTGTGTCCATGTGACTTCACGTACTGCTCACGGCCACCCGTTATCGCATTTGTTAACCAACCACCGTTGCGCCCGGAAGCGCCGTAGCCGACATGTCGCTGTTCGATCACGGCAACTCTCAGTTCGGGCTTGGCCATTTTTAAGTAGTACGCCGTCCAGAGTCCCGTATAGCCGGCGCCAACGATCGCCACGTCGACGTTTAAGTCCCTCGGAAGTTCAGGGCGAGGTGGAGGTGTGCCAACTTGCTGCCACCAGTGCGAGACGTTGCCATTAATCATGACGCTTCTTTCTTTGGAGAAACAAAATTGGTTTAATCTTCACTCATTTCTCGACATGTGAGGGTCGTTTAAATAAGCGTCGAAAAGTACATCAATTTCGGTTGCAAGGTCATACGATTGTGGTTGTCGCCGCAGTTGTTCGAGCAGCAGCGCGGCTTGCACCGATTGCGCGGGACCACCTTTGCTCTTAACTTCCCGCAACCTGTCCTGTTGGCTCACCCAGTAAGTCTCGCACGTCGCAGAGCAGTCGGCTGGTGGAACATCGATACAAAATCCCAAGATGTGAATGCTCAACGAATGTCTCGAGGGTTTGGCAGGCAGTACTCTGCCATCATGGGTTTGCCTGAACACGCTTTACCGCTCGCCGGTGTCGTGGTTGTTGATCTCACCTCCAATATTGCCGCACCGTTCACGGGAGCAATCCTGGCTGATTTGGGCGCCGAAGTGATTCACGTCGAGCCCCCTGCAGGTGATGACGCTCGTCGCATGTCCCCCACTCAAGGTGACGGTTCAGCATATTTCTATGTAGTGAATCGGAACAAGACGTTTATCACCCTTGACCTACGCGTGCCGAAAGATCAAGATGCCCTCTTTGAGATGCTGGCGACAGCGGACGTCTTCGTCAGCAATTTGCGACTTCACAAACTCACTCAAATCGGATTAGACGAGTCTGCACTGTGTGCCCGCTTTCCCGAATTAATTACCGCCTACCTCAACGCCTACGGCCCACACCAAGCCGAGGTGAACCAAGCCGGTTATGACGGAGTAGTTCAGGCTAGAACCGGAATTATTGGGGTGACAGGTGGAACTGAGCCAGCACGAGCCGGCGTCTCAGTATTAGATATGGGTTCTGGAATGTGGCTCGCAATTGGAGTGCTCTCAGCGCTGTACCAAAGATCGCTCACGGGCGTTGGTTCAAGTATTGCCACATCATTATTTGAAACCGGGGTGATGTGGAGCGCGTATCACCTGCTCGCTCATCAGTTCACCGGTGTTGCTTCCACACGCTCGGGAACCGGTCACCCAGCATTTGAGCCTTATGGCCTATTTTCTACGCGCGATGGACAAGTAATGATCGGAGTTGGTGGGGACGCTGTCTTTTCTCGCTTGATGGGTGCACTAGGAAAAAGCGAGCTCTTATCTAATTCACGCTTTGCCTCTAACAGCGCGCGAATTGCAAATCGAGAAGAGTTAAACAAAATTATTTCAATGGCTTTGAGTAGCTATTCCAGTAAGGAAGCAATCGCTCTTTTTCGAATTGCCGATGTCCCAGCCGATCTGCTTGCCTTACCCGAGGATCTGCTGCACGACTTTGCCGCTCGCGCACAATTGACCGAAATTGTCGTTAACGAACAAATGGTGACGATGCCGGCACTCCCATTAAGAATTAATGGCGAGTATCCGCCAATTACGTTCCCTTCTTAAAAGCTGCCGCAACGACTGCGACCAAGACAGTGGCAATGAGAATTTGCGCCCCGAAAGTGAGCCAGAAATTCCAGTCCGCAGCAGCACCAATTGCCGCGCCGCCCGCCCCGCCGACGATACCAATCAGGACGGTGATGAAACACCCGATGGGTTGCATGCTCGGAACGAGAATTCGAGCGATGAGTCCAATAACAATTCCAACAAAGAGGCCACTGATCAGTCCGGTAATTTCCATGTCGCTACTCAACCATTAGAGCGCCCAGTTGAGCAAGTGCGGCGAGCCGGGAAAGTGCTCGGAAATACTTTTTGCGGTAACCGCCTTTAAGCATTGATTCGGTGAAAATGCCGGTGATGTCGATCCCACTGTTCACAATCGGCACTGACCGGTCATAAAGACGATCGACCAAACTAACTACACGCAGGGCTTGGGTTTCATTGCGCACCAATCGCACATCTTGTATCCCTAAGAGAGATAGGTTCTCAACCATCGGTCCGTATTGGGCTGGGTGAACCTTTGAGAGGTGATCGAGAAGTCCTTGCCAATTGTCCAGTGCTGCATTGGGTGTTGCCTGAGCGGTTTGCTCGACTTGTGAATCGGTGAAAACCTGCTGGGTCAATTCAAGGTTGCGATGACGGTAGTCTGGGCCCTCGATCCGGATCACGTCGAAATGAGCGGAAAGCCCTTGAATCTCGCGCAAGAAATTCTCCGCGGCAAATCGCTCTCTACCTAGACGATCTGGCAATGTGTTAGAAGTCGACGCGACATTGACCCCCCGCTGAACGAGCTCGTTGAGAAATGTCGACATGAGAACGGTGTCCCCTGGGTCATCGAGTTCAAACTCGTCAATGCATACCAGTTTTCGATCGGCGAACTGTTCTACAGCATTTCTAAACCCGAGCAAACCAATCACATTCGTGTATTCAACAAAGGTGCCGAAGGATTTTGGTCCAGGCACCGCATGCCAAAGGGCTGCGAGCAAATGGGTTTTACCGACCCCGAACCCACCGTCGAGGTAAACCCCGGGACGTGCTTCTGGCGCCTTATTCCTCTTGAAGAAACCTTTGACCCTCACTGTTCCTACGCGCTGCGCGAAAACGTCTACGCCTGCGCGGGCTGCTAATTGGGTTGGCTGCTCCCCATTGGGAATGTAATTCGTGAAACTGGCGCCAGAAAACTGAGCCGGCGGTATTAATTCAGCTACTATCTGGCTCGCGCTCACCGACGGGAATACATCTACGAGTCGCTGCACTCCCACACTTTAGGGCCAGTAGGGTTCACGAGTGAGTATCGCAACCGAGACCGTCGTCTTCTTTGCCATCGCCTTCTTCATTTTTGGACTCGTATTTGTCTTACTCGGCTTGTCGAGCGAGCGCGGCTACTGGTCCCAGCGTGACCCTTCCGGTGATGCACGCAAGGCTGCCACCAGCTTTCACACTATTTATCATCGCGCTTTTGCAATCGCGGCTGGTGAATATCGTGCGCCAATGCGCATCGCAGCCATTGGGGTTGTCCTGTGGTACTTCGGGCTCGCTTCACTCGTTATTGCCGGCATTATGGCTGTGGCTTAAAGCCCGACTGTTGACCTCAATTTACGTTAGTCGCGAACCTCGCCACGCACCTCACGATAGCCAACAGACACAACCGTTTCGACAGAGTCCGAATGACGACCTGTCATGCGAACCTTGTATATGCCCGCAATAGCTGGCTTTTCAACACGCGACAGATACAGGTAGTTGGTGCCACCGTAGGGCTCATAGAATTTTGTCCGTTCATCAATCACCATGTAAGTCACGTTCCCGAGCGGATCGGTGACGGTGACCCGCGGGAGAGCCAAAGTGCGTAATCGATTCGCCGGAACTTCATCCACGATAAGGAGTTGGAGCGCAAGAGTGTCGCGCTCATTAAGTTGAAAGCGAAATCCGCGCCGATCTCCGCGTGAAAGGTCGGCGCGTATGGCAAAGGAGACAGTGCCGTCAACAAGGAGTGGTCCCCGCGCAGGAGTGTTGTCCCGTTCATTCAGATTGACAGGCTGGTGAGCACTAGCCCCTGGCACCGCTAGCACCACAGAAATGATCAATGCCACGAGCGCAGCTGCACTTCGACATTTCATCATGCTTTCATTGTGCCAACAGTTGTCCTCCAGTGCCCGACGAATGGCTCCGACTAGCCCAACAAATGTCGTCGTGATGAGTTTTGACTTTAATCGGATTTAGATCCGAAAGTCCAGGTTTGCCTTTGTTCCTACGATTGTTAGTCGAAGGTGTAATTCCCGTTGTTGTGAAAAATCCGGCGGCTCTTTTTTTATTGGGCTCAGACTCACACAGCTCGGCGTCCTCATGTTCAGTCACCGCAAGGCATCTCGTGGGATTTCCATTCGGATACATGCATTTTCCGCGACTTCCGCTTCATCAATTTTTCGAGTAGGCGGTACATCGAAAGACGGAACCAAACAACGCTTTTGTCGGGCTGACAGGAATTGAACCTGCGACCTTCCGACCCCCAGCCGGACGCGCTACCAAACTGCGCCACAGCCCGTGACACGACTCTTAACCCTATCCCATGGTTTCGAGTCAGATTGAGTACCTCTAGCGGCGGGATCGCTTTTCACGGACCCGCATGACGATCCGAATTGGCGTACCGTCAAAACCGAAGTCCTCACGCAAGCGCCGCTCGATAAATCTGCGATACCCCGCCTCTAAAAACCCCGTTGTGAAGAGGGCGAATGTTGGTGGGGAGGCGGACACTTGGGTGCCGAACAGGATGCGTGGCTGTTTACCACCGCGAAGTGGATGGGGGTGAGCTGCCGTGAGGTCGGCAATGAACCGGTTGAGGGCGCCGGTTGGAATACGCGAATCCCAGTTGTCCAGGGCTAATTCAAGTCCTGGTGCCAACTTCTCAACGTGGCGCTTGGTCTTGGCTGAGATATTTACCGTTGGCGCCCAAGCAACCGAGGCAAGATCACGATCGATTTCTTTTGCCAGGTAACCTCGACGATCCTCGTCGGTTAAATCCCACTTATTAAAGGCAATGACGAGTGCTCTCCCCGACTCGATCACCATGGTGATAATTCGTTGATCTTGTTCGCTCAAAGGTTCAGAGGCATCGATCAAAACAATCGCCACCTCAGCGCGATCAAGTGCCGCTTGGGTTCGTAAGGTCGCGTAGTACTCGTGACCGGATGCTTCTTTGGCTCTGCGCCTGATTCCTGCGGTATCAACAAACCACCAAAGCCGGTCTTTAATTTCAACGAGTTCGTCCACGGGGTCAACTGTTGTTCCCGCAACGTCATCAACTACAACTCGATTCGTTCCTGCGAGCGCATTGAGAAGTGATGACTTGCCGACATTGGGCTTGCCCAGTAACGCGACCCTTCTGGGTGCACCTTCTTTGCTTTGACCCGATCCAGTTTCAGGAAGGGCCTTAACAACGGCGTCAAGTAGGTCACCGGATCGTCGACCGTGTAAACCCGAAACAGGGTGCGGCTCCCCCAAGCCCAGACTCCACAGGGCTGTTGCTTCGAGCTCAGCGTTATGGTCGTCAGCTTTGTTTGCCACCAAGATTGCCGGCTTGCCAGATTTGCGAATAACCTCAACAACAGCTTCGTCGGTGGTCGTGGCACCCACCATCGCGTCAACGACAAACACAATTACGTCTGATTCATTAATGGCACGCTCGGCTTGCCCAGCAATTTGAGCATGGATGCCACGCGAATTGCGCTCCCAGCCGCCGGTGTCCATCACCAGGAATTTCCGGCCATTCCATTCGGCTTCGTAGCTCACGCGGTCGCGCGTGACCCCTGGTACGTCTTCGACGACGGCTTCACGGCGGCCAATAATGCGGTTAACCAATGTTGACTTGCCTACATTGGGGCGACCGACAATGGCAACAACCGGCAGATTTGCAGTTGAGGCCATGTCGGCTAAATCGGCATCAAATTCACCAAATTCTTCGCGAACAGCGATAAGGGCAGCGGCCAGTAGTGCATCTTCATCCATTGGCTCGAAATCAGAGTCATTTTCATCCGATTGTTCTTCCAGATCGAAAGGGTCAACCGGGCTAACTTCGTTCTCATCCATGTCGCTGCTCTATCTGCCCTTCACAATTTCAATCGATTTCACTTGCTATCGCGCCAGTGCGATGACCCCCCAAAGTACACAGTGGCGCTGCCCTACTCTGCAGAGGGCTTGTGAAAGTGTGCTCAGGAATACCTTTGATGCGCGAGTAGGACTAATTGATCCACCACCTGCTCCAAACTAAGGTCACTCGTGTCCAAGATTTGTGAATCTGCCGCTGGTTTAAGTGGCGAGTGCTCACGACCGGAATCCTTGGCGTCGCGGATTTGCAGGTCTTTCTGAGTTTGAGCGATTAATTCCCCACTTGCAAGAGGGTCAACCTCCAGGCTGCGCCTTGTCGCTCGGGCTGCAGGCGTCGCGGTGAGGAACACTTTTAGTGCCGAATCGGGTAGCACAACCGTGCCAATGTCTCGGCCCTCAATCACTATCCCAAAGATCGAATTGGCTACTGCTTCGCGCTGAAGCTGGACTAGGAGTTCGCGCACTTCGGGTACGGCGCTCACCGTACTGACAGCGGCGGTCACCTCGGGAGTGCGAATTGCAAGGGTGATGTCGTGTCCATCGGCGGAGATGATGAAATTTTCTGGATCGGTGGTGATGTCGATTGTGGTTCGTAACGCTTCGTTGGCAATTGCGTCTTGATCTTTGAGATCAATATTGGCTTGCAGAACCGCCCAGGTCACAGCGCGATACATGGCGCCGGTGTCTAGCATCACCCAACCAAGACGCTGGGCAACTGCACGACTCACCGAGGACTTCCCTGAACCTGCTGGACCGTCAAGGGCCAAGGTTTTTGTTGTCATTGACGACCTCGAGTATCAAAGCCCTGATCTTGTAGTCCTTGATCAAGTGATTCTGACTCCCCGGTCAGTACATAAAGTTGCACGATCCCGCTTGGAGCACCCATAACGTGTTCAATTCGTACATCTTCCAGGTTGATGTCCAGCAACCCAACACCTGCAAAGAGTTCGGCTAGAGCGCCAGGTTGGTCGGAGATCATGACGTTGACGGACTCAAATCGGTTCTGCCCAGTTCCATGCTTGCCCGGAATTCGCAATTTGCCTTCATTGCCTGCTCTCAGAGTTTGCTCAATTCTTTTCCGGTCGTGTGTTTCAAGGGCCGTTGATAATTCGGCAAGTTCGCTACTGACCTTGCGCAACACTCGGGAAATCTCAATAGCGTTTCCTTGCAAAATGTCGCCCCACAGATTGGGATCTGATCCGGCGATACGGATTGAGTCGGCCAGTCCAGAACCGGAAATTACCAAGTCGCCTTGGTCGGCTTCCAGCAGCTGGGCGGCCAGGGCGCTGGAAACTAGTTGCGGTACATGTGAGATCAGGGCCACCGCGCGATCATGGTCTTTGGGTTCCATAGTGACAACACCGCCGCCCATGTTGGCTATTAATTCGGTTGCTTGTTCCTGTGATTCTTTGCTGCCTTGAGTCAGTACCCATACTCGATCTTGAAAAAGGTCAGCCCGGGCGGCACCCGGACCGGCAACTTCCCTGCCCGCCATCGGGTGGGCACCCATCACCCGACCGCTGTGGATGAGATTTACGTCGAGTTCCACAATGATTGAGTTACGCACCGAACTAACATCAAGCAACAATGCGCCGTCAAACTTTTGAAATGCCTCATTGAGGGTTTTTGCGGCAGCACTCGGGGGAACACACACAAATACAATTTGGGCCTGCTCCACTGGTTTCACATGACCTTCTGGCAACCCCATGCTCACCGCTTGGGCGACGTGTTCAGGGTTAATGTCCTCGATCGTCACCGAAAAACCGGATTTATAGAGTGACAGAGCAATAGACGTTCCTATTAGTCCGCAACCAATGACGTGGACGCTACGCGTCATGCCTGTCCTTGGCTTGGTTTTTCGAGAGATCTGACCGCAACACTTCGGCACCTCTCAGGTACACGTGTTGGATTGTGCTGCGGCTTTGATCTGTCTCTACTTGCGCCATAATCCGGATGACTCGCTGGAGAGCCCCCTCAACATTCATTTCCTGGGCACACATCAATGGCACGTCGGTGAGACCATGAATGCGGATTCCAGCGGCGGGGAATGCACAGGTGAGGTCTGGCGTTCCGGTGAGAAAAATGCTTATTACCTCATCCTGTGAAACTTCATTTCGATTGAGCATCTGGTCGATAAGCTCCGCAACCGCTTCATTCATTTCCTCAACATTATTTGCACTGAGGCAGGTAGCACCCCTGATCGCTCGTATTGCCATTGGTGGAGTCTAATCACATCGATTACAGGCCGGCGGCGGTATAAAGGGCTCGAAGTTGTCCCCCGTTAATAACTCGCAGAACACCTGGTCGTTGCTGCCCCAGTGACACGGGTCCGATTTTGGTTCGTACGAGCGCGGTGACCGGTGAACCAACAGCATCGAACATTCGGCGCACGATCCGATTTCGACCCTCGTGGATCACCATTTCCACCATAACCGCGTTTTTTGCTCGATCCATTATTCGCGCTTTTGTGGCTTTTGCTGTGCCATCATCGAGTTCAACGCCACTGGTCAACTGCGCGAGTGCTTTATTTGTCATCTCTTTAACCGTGGCAACGTAAGTTTTATCGACACCGAAGCTGGGGTGAATCAGCCGGTTAGCCAACTCACCGTCGTTGGTGAGCAGAAGTAATCCTTCGGTGTCGGCATCAAGTCGACCAACATGAAAAACACGCTGCTCCAGTTCGGTGACGTAGTCCCCAACGCATGGACGACCTTGATCATCAACCATGGTGGTCAACACACCTTTTGGCTTATTCAACGCATACACAACGATTGCGGCTTTGGTTTGTAGACGCTCGCCATCAACATGAATAATGTCAACTTCGGGGTCGACCCGGCGTCCCTGTTCGCGAACCGGTTCACCATTGATGCTCACGCGGCCCTGATCAATCAGGATTTCACATGATCGCCGGCTACCTATTCCAGCAGCGGCTAAGACTTTTTGGAGCCTGATCTCAGTGTCAGTCACCGGATGCAACCGACTCCAACACCGCGTCAAGATCAGCTAGATCAGGTATGTGTTCGGCAAGTGGCGGTAAGTCTTCCAGCGACGAGATTCCTAGTCGCTCGAGGAAAAATGAAGTCGTCTTATAAAAAATTGCGCCAGATTCAGTTTCCGTTCCAGCTTCTTGGATTAAACCCCGAGTAAGCAGGGTTTTAATAACACCGTCGACGTTGACTCCGCGAACCGCACTGACCCGGCCACGTGTGACAGGTTGCCGGTAGGCAATCACCGACAGGGTTTCCAGAGCCGCTTGTGTCAACTTAGCTTGCTGACCGTCGACAACCCAACGTTCAATGAGCGGTGAGCACTCACTGCGCGTGTAGAAGCGCCACCCACCTGCCACTTCCCGCAAGTCAAAACCACGCATCGCCTCGGTGTATTCCGCGGACAAGGTTGAGAGTGTCTGCTCAACATCAGGGAGTGGCTCTTTGGTGATTTGAGCCAGTTCAATTGCTGGCATCGGTTCGTCGGTGAGTAGCAGGAGCGCTTCAATTGCCGCACTTAGGCTTGGGGCGCCAAGGTCAATGGACTCTTCCGATACTTCAGCGGCAACTTCTTCGATGTGCTCACTCATCACTCTCTCCTGATCCTTGCGCTGCCATCACTTCGACTTCTGCATCGACATCTCGTTCAACGTCAAATTCATCGGTCACATCGATGTCACCTTCGTTTTGCCCAACCCAGCGAACTGTCAGATCACCCAATGGTGAAATCTGTTCAAAAAGCACTACCTGCTCGCGATAGAGCTCCAATAGCGCAAGAAAACGACCGACGATTAACAAAGTGGTGTCACAGTCCTGGGTGAGCGCCCTAAATGTGGTTGTTCCCACACGCCGAAGGCGCTCAACAATAATTGCCGCCTGCTCTTGCACACTCACTCGCTGAACGTGGATATGCCCCAGACCAACTTCCGCGACGGGCTTGGGGGCCAGTGCGAAGGCCGCCATCGCGGCGAATTGATCCGGCCCGATACCCAGTAAAACCTCTGGTAAGAGCTCGGCAAAGTGTGGCTCAAGTCCAACCGTGCGCGGGAAAGACTTACTCGCAGAGCCCATCATTTGGGTAAAGAGAATTGTGATTTCTTTGTAGGCACGATATTGCAATATACGAGCAAAAAGTAAGTCTCTGGCCTCAAGCAGGGCCAAGTCTTCTTCGTCTTCCACCTCACCGCGAGGAAGAAGTCTGGCGGCTTTGAGATCCAAGAGCGTCGCGGCAACAACCAAAAAACTGCTAGTTTCGTCGAGATCCCAGTTGTCACCTTGGCCTCGAATGTGAGAGATGAACTCATCTGTGACGGTGTGCAATGCTAGTTCAGTGACTTCAAGTTTGTGCTTGGAAATCAAGGACAGTAACAGGTCGAATGGTCCTTCAAAATCTCCCACCCGGACAGAAAAACCTTCTTTTACCCGGGTGCTTTCTTCTACGACTTCGGTACTCACCTAACAATTCACCTGGCAAGTACCTCGCGCGCCAACCTTCGATAGGCCTGCGCGCCGCTGCTCGTGGGAGCAAATGTCGTGATGGGTTCACCCGCGACGGCTGAGTCGGGAAATTTAACTGTTCGGTTTATTGTCGTTGAGAAAACCGTGTCACCGAATGCGCCAGTCACCGATTCGAGAACTTCTCTGCTATGCAATGTTCTTGGGTCGTACATGGTGGGCAGCACGCCGACGATTCGAAGATTCGGATTAAGCCGTGACACGACTTTGTCTATTGTGTCCTTGAGCATGGCCACACCGCGTAACGCGAAGTATTCGCATTCCATGGGAATAATGACTTCCGTACTTGCGGTCAGTGCATTAAGTGTGAGTAACCCGAGAGATGGCTGACAATCAATCAATACAATGTCGTAGTCGTCAATTATTGGAGCGAGAACCCGTTGAAGTGAGTATTCACGACCGACTTCACTGACTAGTTGGACTTCGGCGGCTGAAAGGTCAATGTTGCTCGGCACTAGATCCAGATTAGCCACGCGAGTATTGACAATTACGTCCCCAATGTGGCAATCATTTTGAGTCAACAGGTTGTAGATCGAGAGTTCCATTTCGTTGGGATTCATGCCGAGTGCGACCGAGAGTGCGCCCTGTGGATCGAAGTCCACAAGCAGTACCTTGCGCCCGTATCCAGCAAGGGCCGCCCCTAAGGACACGGTCGATGTCGTTTTACCGACGCCACCTTTTTGGTTGACCATGGAAATCACCCGGGCGGGCCCGTGCTTTTCCAACACGGGTGGCTCAGGGATAACCGCCAATTTGGTCTCTAGGGATTCCTCGCTCATGATGGATCTCAGCCTACTGTGTCCTGATATTTATTTCCTCGATTGGCATGCCCTGATAATCGCGAGTGGCCGCTCACAACAAGCTCGAGAGCTCTAGTTAGATCTGGGAAGTGCGGATCTAGGGTGGGAAGCAGCATAGATCTCCCGCAGCGTATCCACGGTGACCAGCGTGTAGACCTGAGTAGTCGTCACCGAGGCATGTCCGAGTAGTTCTTGAACCGTGCGGACGTCTGCCCCGCGCTCAAGTAGGTGGGTGGCGTAACTGTGCCGCAGACTGTGTGGGCTCACACCCGCGATGTTGGCTCGCCCTGCCGACTGAGCGACGCATTCCCATGCGCTTTGACGCGAGAGTGGATTTCCCCGGCGGTTCAGGAACAATTTGTGGGTACCAGCCCCTTTGCCAACCTGCTCGCGTCGCTCACCTTGAACATATTTTTCGATGGCCTTAAGGGCATACGTCCCAACGGGGATTAGTCGTTGCTTATTTCCCTTGCCAGTAACGATCACCGTTCCCGAATCTGGGTCGATATCGTCGATACTTAAATTCGTGAGTTCAGAAATTCGCATTCCCGTTCCGTAAAGCAACTCGATTAACGCCCGATCTCGCTGCGGGAGATCACTTCCACCCGTGGCGTCGATGAGCGTCGTGATGGATTCATATGGCATTGCTTTTGGTAAACGCCCTGGGATCGACATCGGGTGCACGTCAATGGCTGGATTGCTCGATACCCAGTCTTCAGCCGCGCAGAATTTATGAAACCCCCGGACCGAGACCACGATCCGAGCCGCACTTGCAGCACTGAGCTCGATGCCAAGTGATGTTGCAAAGTCATTAACGGCATTGGGTTTGACATCCTCGAGTTCGACGAGGCCGTGCTCTAGACACCAAGCGTGATAGCGACCAAGATCACGCGAGTAAGCACTTACCGTGTTGGCAGAGAGACCCCGCTCAATATTTACATGATCGAGGTATCCGCTTATTGCCCGCACTAACTTCAGGCGAGTACCTCGGCAAGCTCAACGAGAGGATAGGAAAAAGATTCCGCAACTGCAGCATAGGTCACTTCGTGGACATGAACGTTTAAACCCAGAGCTAGTGCGGGGTCATCAATTAATGCTTGCTTCCAACCCTTGTCAGCGAGGGCGACCGCATAAGGAAGAGTCACATTCGTCAACGCGTAGGTCGACGTGTGCGGAACTGCCCCAGGCATGTTTGCAACACAGTAAAAGACCGAGTTGTGAACTTCAAAAGTCGGGTCCGCGTGCGTGGTCGGACGCGTGTCCTCGAAACAACCACCCTGATCAACCGCAATGTCTACCAACACTGAACCCGCCTTCATCCGCGACACCAGTTCATTGGAAACCAACTTCGGCGCTTTTGTCCCCGGCACAAGCACAGCACCAATGACCATGTCGGCGTCAATGACCGCTTGTTCAATTTCAAATGCATTCGATGCAACGGTCTGCATATGCCCATGGTAAATGGCGTCGACTTGACGAAGCCGAGTGATATTTTTGTCCAACAATAGAACCTCCGCCTGCATTCCGAGCGCGATTACCGCTGCGTTCATTCCAGCAACGCCAGCACCAAGCACGACAACTTTCGCTGCATAAACGCCAGAGACGCCACCCATCAGGACACCGCGACCGCCGTTAGCCCGCATGAGTGAGTGGGCACCAACTTGTGGAGCCAGCCGACCGGCGACCTCAGACATTGGGGCCAATAGTGGCAGCGAGCCGTCCGGAAGTTCAACGGTTTCGTAAGCGATTGCAGTTGCACCGGATGCAATCAGAGCGTCGGTGCATTCCTGTGACGCAGCAAGGTGCAGGTAGGTGAAAATTACTTGGCCGTTGCGCATACGGTGGTATTCGGCGGAAATCGGTTCTTTTACCTTAAGAATCATGTCAGCTGTTTCCCAGACGGCGTCTGCGGTGTCGAGTATGACCGCACCGGCACTAACGAATGCAGTGTCGGGAATTGAGGAACCGATCCCCGCCCCGACTTCAATCACTACCTCGTGACCGTGGGTAACCAGCTCGTGCACTCCGGCCGGAGTAATCGCTACCCGATACTCGTGGTTCTTTATTTCTTTTGGAATTCCAACGCGCACGGTTGCCTCATTTTCTGGTTGTGAATCTTGGTTCCAAACCTACACGGATGCCAGCCTGCCGATTGATTTCAACCCCTCGCGCGCGACCCAGGGCGCATTCGCATCCCGTAACGAACGACGCGGATCCAAACTCCAAGCCCACGCGGCCAGAATCCCCATCCCAGATGTTGGATTACCCAGCTCACCGCCGAGAACAAGATCAACCGCCTTTGCCAAGGGCACCCAGACTGACGGCAAATCCAACTCTTCGGCTTCACCCGTCACAATTCGCCCCCCTGCTAACGCGGTAATATCGCGCGCCAGATAGACCCGGATTGCTTCACTGGATCCGCCCGGCGAATTATAAAAATCAACCAGAGTGTCCCAGCGGCCCGCGGTCACACCCGCTTCCTCGGCTAATTCACGTTGGGCGGCAGCGAGCGGCTTTTCCCCGGGGATATCAAGTAGCCCAGCCGGGGTTTCAAAAAGAAACATTCCGAGTGCTTGTCGGTACTGCCGGATCAGTAGAACTTCATCGCGTTCATTGAGAACTAAAATCGCGACCGCACCAGGGTGAATAACAATGTCACGCTTTACTCGCTGCCCGGAAATGTCCACCGTTTCGACATCAACCCGCCACTTCCCGCCCACATGCACGGTCTCGCTGGCTACGACCCTCGCAGGTTCCAGAACATCTTCGACGGGTCCACTCCAAGATGTGAGCAAGGTGCGGACCTAAGCTTCGACTGCAGAGAAATCCTGCTGCAACGAATGTGCACGAGCGATCGCAGCCTCGACTAGCCCACTAAAAAGTGGATGTGCGCGTGTTGGGCGTGAGCGCAGTTCGGGGTGTGCCTGAGTCCCAATGTAATACGGGTGGATTTCGGCCGGTAACTCAACAAATTCAACGAGGCGGCCGTCGGGTGAGGTTCCTGAGAAATGCAAACCGGCCTCACTCAGTTGATCGCGGTACTCATTAGCCACTTCAAAGCGATGGCGGTGGCGCTCTTCAATGTAAGGCGCTCCGTAAACTTTGTAGGCGACCGAACCCTCGGTCAGTTTTGCCGGATACAGTCCCAAGCGCATGGTCCCACCCATGTCGCGATCACCAGAGACAACATCGCGTTGGTCTGCCATCGTCGAAACGACGGGGTGCGGTGTCGATTCATCAAATTCAACAGAGTTGGCACTCACTAGTCCGGCAATCGATCGAGCGTATTCAATCACCATGCACTGCAAACCCAGGCACAGTCCAAGTGTTGGAATCAAGTTTTGCCGGGCAAACGTCAATGCCCCAAGTTTTCCTTCGATCCCCCGAACACCAAAACCACCAGGCACGCAAATGGCGTCGAGATCCGAAAGGTTTTTGGCCGCGCCTTCGTGGGTTGCGCAATCATCGCTCGAGACCCAGCGAATATTGACTCGGCAGTTGTTGTGAAAACCACCGGCGCGCAAGGCTTCCGTTACGGAGAGGTAAGCATCGGGTAGGTCAATATATTTGCCGACCAGCCCAACCGTGACCTCAAATTTCGGGTGGTGCACGCGCTCGAGCAACTCATCCCATTGGTCCCAATTCACGTCGCGAAATGGTAGGTCGAGTCTGCGCACTACGTAGGCGTCTAGTCCTTCTGAGTGAAGTACTTTGGGAATGTCGTAGATACTCGACGCGTCAACTGCCGCGACAACGGCATCAGCATCAACATCACACATCATGGAAATTTTTTGCTTGATGGAATCCGGTACTGGTCGATCCGCGCGTAACACGATTGCATCAGGTTGGATACCAATATTGCGCAGGGCTGCAACCGAGTGCTGGGTAGGCTTTGTTTTTAATTCACCAGAGGGCCCAATATATGGCAATAGTGAAACATGCAAGAAAAATACGTTCTCTCTGCCAACTTCGTGTCGGATTTGCCGCACAGACTCTAAAAAAGGCAAACTCTCGATGTCACCAACAGTGCCACCAACCTCAGTAATTACCACGTCAACATTCGGTCCAGCCATTCGACGAATTCGAGACTTAATTTCGTTTGTGATGTGTGGAATGACCTGCACCGTGTCTCCCAGGTATTCACCGCGACGTTCTTTTGCGATAACTGTTGAATAAATCTGCCCGGTTGTCACATTTGCCGAGCCATGCAAATTTGTGTCGAGGAATCGTTCGTAATGACCAATGTCGAGATCCGTTTCGGCACCGTCGTCTGTCACAAACACTTCCCCGTGTTGAAAGGGATTCATTGTTCCAGGATCCACATTCAAATACGGATCAAGCTTTTGCATTGTGACGCGCAATCCGCGAGCGGTGAGCAAATTCCCTAATGAAGAAGCGGTAAGACCTTTACCCAATGATGAGGCAACGCCTCCGGTGACAAATATGTGCTTGGTCCCAATTTTCTCCACGGGAGTGAAGCCTATCAGTGCCAAAGACTCAACCCGCGCGACTCGCGAAAGAAGCCTTAAATCTACTTTTTGGCGCCGAGTTCAAGCAGCTCTAGGGCGTGCGCGCCACCGTGCTCGGAGTCGGGAAGGCCAGAGAGCATTCGAGTTATTTCTTTCACTCGCGCTTCACCATTCACCACTACCACCGTTGTTTCCACCGAGTCGGCCGCGGACTTCTTTTCCACAACCAAGTGTCGATCAGCAAATGCCGCCACCTGAGGAAGGTGGGTTACAACTATCACTTGAGTATGACGGGCGAGTGCGGCTAGTCGGCGCCCCACTTCGACAGCAACTGCCCCTCCAATGCCAGCATCCACCTCGTCAAAGATCATGGTGGGTACCGGATCTTCGCCAGCCAATGCCACTTCAATTGCCAACATCACTCGGCTGAGTTCACCACCTGAAGCTGAGCGCGAAAGTGGTAAAAACTTGGCACCTTCATGAGCCGCGAGCATAAAAACCGCCCGATCGCTTCCGTTTCGAGTCCACATTTCAGGGTCGGTTTCTAGCTCGAGTTCGATTTTTACTTGTGCAAATGGCATATGGAGAGCACCGAGCTCGGACTCAATACTGCTTTCCAATCGTTTCGCGGCTTTTGCCCGAACTTGGGTTAATACCTGCGCATCTTGAGTCACGGCCACAAAAGCTGATGCAATTTCACCCTCAAGTTCCTCAAGCCGGGAATCCCTGGAAAGCATGCTGACCAGTTCACTCTGAGCCTGCTTACTCCAGTCGAAAACTTCCCCCAGGGAAGGTCCATATTTCTTTTTGATTGCCGACACCTGCGATACCCGGGTTTCTAAATCAGCGAGTTCTTGCGGGTCAGCACCAAGACCTGCAAGATAGTGGCCTAAATCTGCATCAAGATCAGATAACTCTGTCGTTGCCGAGGCTATGCGGGCGAAGTGCGTGGACAACCCAGCGTCTAACTCACATCCGTGCTCGAGTGACTTAGATATCTCGCTCAACTGCTCAACGACCGAGGCGGCCTGTGTTTCTCGGCCTAAGTCATCTACTCCTGAAAGTAATTTGCGTGCTCTGCCAACGCAGCCATTGAGGTCGTCAACATTTCGCATGACCGAGATCTTTTGCGCGGCGTAGTCGTCTTCACCCTCGACCAGGCTTAACTCGGTAATCTCACCGATTCCTTGCTCCAGCAGGAAAATCCGCGCTTGCTGGTCACCTTCGATTGCCCGCAGTCGTTCCCGCTCTTTGCGTAGTGCCCGGTATTCACGCAACACAGCTTGGTAAGCAGTTTTAGCGATGGTTACGGCTTCGCCGCCAGCACGATCCAGAAGTTCTAATTGCTTATTCGCATCACGCAATAGGACTTGATCAGATTGACCGTGTAACACAATGAGATTTTCGCTGACTTGGCGTAAAACACTTGCCGGCACCTGTCGGCCGCCGAGGAAAACTTTCCCCCTGCCACTTTGAGTGATTTCCCTTGAGATCAGAAGTGAGCGATCAGCTGAATTCTCAATCTCTTCGCACTCCCCGCCACTGTCCTCAACCAATGCGAGCACCGAAGCTTCGGAGATTCCACTAAATTTAACCTCACAATCAACGCGTGCTCGATCCGCAGAATCAAGAACCAGCTCTGCGCTTGCTCGATTGCCCATAAGCAACCCGATGCTCTGCAAAATCATCGATTTACCGGCTCCGGTCTCACCGGTGAGAACCGTTAACCCAGGATCAAGTTCGACAGAAGCTGCCGTGATGATCCCAAGATTTGAAATAGTCAACGACTCCAGCATGACTCACTCGCCTTCAACGGGTGAAACTTCATTTTCCAACACCACGCCAACCCTCAACCGGCAGTTGAAATTTTGCTACGAGTCGATCGGTAAAAGGTGAGGTTACCAGTCGCGCGAACCGCACTGGCTGGTCATGAGCACGTACTTCCAGGCTGGAACCCGCCGCAACAGCAATCATTCGTCTCCCATCAGCCCACATAACCGCATCGGCTTCGGGTGAGAGTTCGAGCCGAATCACGCTCGTGGGGGCGATTACTGATGGTCGGGCAAACAGTGAATGCGCGCTAATGGGAAGAAGTAGGAGTGCGCTGACTTCGGGCCAGACAATCGGTCCGCCAGCAGAAAATGCATACGCTGTCGATCCAGTTGGTGTCGCGCAAATTACCCCGTCGCAGCCCCACCGACTCAGTGGATGGTCGTCAACGTGGGCAAGCACACTAATCATTTTCTCTCGCGCATGCTTTTCTAAACTAATTTCATTGAGGGCCCAGGTGCGATCTGTTGCCTCCGAACCATGAAAAATAATTACCTCGAGGGATAACCTCTCTTCAACGCTCCACTTGCCATCGGCAATAGCGTCGATAACAGACTGTAAGTCCTCTTCTTCTGCTTCGGCCAGGAATCCAACGTGGCCGAGGTTCACTCCCAGTATCGCCGCACCCGACTCCCTCCCCAGTTCGGCAGCCCGCAACATGGTGCCGTCTCCGCCGATCACCAAAATTAAATCGGTCGACTCTAGTCCCGGAACGCCCGTGAGCTCATCGATACTAAATGGTGCATTCTCCGACTCGTCACTCTCTTTGGTCGTCGTGATCCCATGGTTGCTTAATCCGGTATCAACCGATTCGGCGATTCGCAATGCGCGTCTGGATCGACTGTTCACAACAACATGTACCCGCGAGGGGGGGCCGGTCGCACGCATCATGCTGGTCCCTCCTGAATCGCAGTGTCGATCATTTTCGCTAATTCTGTCGTATCAAGGGAGCGCTGCATACCCGGTAGCTGAGACCTGTGGGTGAGCCATAAAAAATATTCCACATTTCCCTTTGGCCCGGGAAGCGGACTTGCCGCGATGCCCGAAACATCCCAACCCCCAGCAATCCCCGCCTGAGCCACCCGATTTACCGCTGATTTTCGTATCTCTGGGTCACGAACCACCCCGTGTGAGGCGCTCACCGCCGCCCGACCTGCTTCAAACTGCGGTTTCACCATCAAGAGCATTTCACCGTCTGGGTCAATAAGTGAAGTCAAGGCTGGGAGCACGGTGGTCAATGAGATGAACGAGAGGTCAGCGACCACGACCTGGGGAACAAATGCAAGTTTCTCAGGCTCTAGATACCGAATGTTTTGTCGCTCCATTACATGCACCCTGGGATCTGTTCTCAGCGACCAGGCAATTTGGCCGTAGCCAACATCAACAGCGAGTACTCCCAATGCTCCAGCCTCGAGGGCTACTTGGGTGAATCCACCTGTTGATGCTCCCGCGTCAAGGACATACCGGCCAGAAAGCGAAACAGGAAAAGCCTTCAGTGCCCCGAGAAGCTTGTGTGCACCTCGAGACACATATGAATCCCCCTCCCCTTCAACTATCAGATTTGATTGCGGGCTTACCCCGGTTGCCGGCTTAATCGCCAGCATGCCATCAATTTTTACCCGACGTTGCTCAATAGCGATGTGCGCTTCACCGCGAGAGCGAACGAGGCCGCGCGAAACCAACTCCGCATCTAGTCTGCGCATGTTTTGATTTCAACGTCACATTCGTATCGAATTAGATCTGGCTTAACGATCTAAATTCACCATGACGTCACGCAAGCGGTCATGAACCTGCGTCAAAATACCATGATGGGAGTGAATATCTTCCAAGTCGATTCCTTGGATGAGCTCCAATGCGGAGTCAACCTCACTATTTCCGGTCGCTTCCCACACCGGCAGAACAAGATCGGTATCAACCACTTCGTCCAGTACTAATAGATCGTCCATCTCGGACACAAAATCGGAGACAATCGCCGACTCCGATTCGGACTCTGAGATTGCTTTTGAGTCTAGCTTCGCGTAAATCTCAGGATTCATGCTCGACCACGATTTTCTTCTTTTTCTTGATGGGCTCCTGATCCGCGACGTCCGCTTGATTGGTTGCGCCTGCAACAGCGTCACCACCAGCTGAGGCTAATAGCGATTCAATTTTTTCAACTCGTGCCCTCAAGGCTGCGAGTTCATCTTCGCGAACGAAACCGACCCGGCCAATTGCCCGATCTACTTCCGTGCGAATGAGGCCGATCAAAAGGTCCCGATTGGTTTTACTCTGTGCCATCAACTCGTCTGCGGCTTGCGCCACACTCGATGCAACATCGGTCGGCTGCTTGGCACCCAGGGACATTCCTTGAGCGATCAGCGAGCCGGCGACTTCCATCGCTTTTGTCGCAGTTGCTTCGGTGAGCCCAGTTGCCATCTCAAGATAGTTGCGAACCGTTGAAAGGTTCGGTACCGATTCAAACATGAGTCTCTTCCTTTACCAATTCGGGGATCAATTGTGGCCATTATGCACCTACTGATGATTGCGCACCGAGGTCAAGTGCGATCCTCCCGTGCGTGAACGAACTTAAACCAACTTCGCTCAACAGGCTCCATTTTAGGCTATCGGCTGCCCGGAGGCGATCTATCCGCGTGCCTCCACTCGCTAATATGCGTAATTTTAGGGCGTCATAAGTCGCACTCGCTTGACCACATTGATGAGTAGTACCACTGGTATCTATCTCGGGGTAATCGAGCACAAGCCCCTGAACGCTCTCACACAAATAATCTGCCCTAAGGCTTGACCTCCAAACATCCGCAATATCACTAACACCGGAAAGTACCAGCATCGTAGGGATTTCGGCGGCGATTCCAGCGGCAATATCCGTGTCGTAACGATCTCCGACGAGCAATGGTCGATCACCCGGCGTAACTTCAAAGGTCCTGCGCAGCATGGCTCGATCGGGTTTGCCACCGACACCGTCGGGATCACGTCCAACCGCATTTCGCACCGCGTCAACGAATGAACCATTCCCGGGGGCGATCCCCGAGGCTGTCGGGAAAGTGCTATCAAGATTGGTCGCAATCCAAATTGCTCCGCCTTGAATTAGATAGCACGCTTGAGCCAGATCACGCCACGACACCTCTGGGCCAAACCCCTGCACGACTGCCACACAATTTTTTGCATCCCGGCTGGGTGCATAACCGGCAGCCGAAAGCGCCTGCTCAACCCCAACACCGCCTACGACGAAAACTCGCTCTCCAAGGGACACGTGGCTTTGTAAAATTTCAACGGCAACTTGCGAAGACGTGACCACTTCAGAGGCGTTAGCCGGTATTCCTAGCTCCACGAGGTGGTAGGCAACCTCATCCGGTGTGCGAGATGCATTATTTGTTACATAGGCAACTCCACAGCCACCGAGTATCACCTCGTTCACGGCTTCGGCAGCACCGTCTACCGCGTTCACACCACGATACAGAACTCCATCGAGGTCAAAATAGATTGCATCAAATTTTTCACACAACTTGCCAGCAGTCTCACCTGGCTCAGATTCCCTGTCGCTCACAGGTCACCTTGCCCCGCAATAGGTCCAGCTAGCGGCATCCCCTGTTCCATCCGGTGCCGTAGCGTCGACTTCACCTGTGTCAGCGCGGTTCCATATTCGGACCGATGCGGTTTCATGACGAATGCCATGGCGAGGTGGTCACGCGCAAGTACGAATTTCTGCAATCGCCACAACGAAAGCCCTAAGAGGAAATGGGCGTAGTCATCATCTGGCGTATTTTCCACCAACTCGTCAAGAACTTCAACTGCCTCTTCATAGCGTTTTGCATCAAAAAGCGCTCTACCGAGCCCCTCAAGGATGCTCGGATTGGAATCAACATCACGTAATCGTTGAAACAAAATGGCTGCGGCCGAACAGTTACCGCTTTCAAGAAGCCCGCACGCACGCTGATACCAGTCGTACTCGCTTCCTGAGGGAATTCCGTCAGGGACCGATCCACTCGTCATTACAGCTCATGACCCATCCGAGTCACTTTTGTTGCCATGTACTCGGCGTTATGCGAATTCTCTTCTACTACCAGCGGAACTCGACTGATAATGCGCAGGCCGTATCCCTCGAGTCCGGCACGCTTAGTTGGATTATTTGTCAAAAGTCGCATGCTTTTGATGCCGAGACCGGACAAAATCTGCGCTCCTGTTCCGTAATCTCGTGCATCTGCTGGAAGCCCGAGCGACAGATTTGCATCTACCGTGTCGAGTCCGCGTTCTTGCAGCTCATAAGCGCGAAGTTTGGCCAACAGTCCAATTCCACGACCTTCATGACCTTTTACATACATGATGACGCCGCGTCCTTCTGCTGAAATACGCAACATCGCGGTATGCAACTGAGGCCCACAATCACAACGGAGGGAGCCGAATACATCACCCGTCAAACATTCGGAATGCACTCGCACCAAGACGTCTTGGCCTGTTCCGATATCGCCGCACACTAGGGCAACATGTTCGGTGCCATCAATCTCGCTGCGGTAGCCAACGGCCCGGAAGTCTCCATACTCTGTTGGCAAATTGACGTCAGCGACTTTGGTCACCTGTGATTCATGCTGCCGGCGATATCTAATCAAATCCGCAATCGAGATCAGGAGCAGTCCGTGAGCATCCGAAAACTCGCGGCATTGCTGGGCCCGCATCATCGTGCCGTCATCGTTGACGAGTTCACACAATGCGCCCGCACCGCTCAAGCCGGCCAAGGTAGTGAGATCCACGGCTGCTTCGGTGTGGCCGGGACGGCGGAGTACCCCTCCCTTGACTGCCCGAAGTGGCATCACGTGGCCCGGTCGGGTCAATTCATATGGTTCGGTCGCAGAGTCGGCGAGTACGCGAATTGTGTGGGCTCGATCAACGGCTGAGATCCCGGTAGCCACAACGTCTTTCGCATCCACCGAAATGGCGTACGCGGTTCCCTTTCGATCTTCATTTATCGAGGTCATAGGCGGTAGGCTCAACCGATCGAGTGACTCACCCGACATCCCAACACACACATACCCTGACGTGTGCCGGATCATGAATGCCGTTAACTCAGGTGTGGCTTTTGAGGCAGCGAAAATTAAATCGCCTTCATTCTCTCGATCCTCATCGTCGATGACAACAATGGCTTTGCCAGCACGAATCGCGGCAATAGCTTCAAGGACCGAATCCAATCGAACTCCAACGCCGGAAATCTGTACTTCTTCGCCGTGCGCCACCGGCAATGGATCAACTGCCAAAGCGTCGTCGCTGGTACCAAATAGTTCGTCGGCTGGAATCACCCCCCTATGCTACCAACCTCTAGGGGGATCGCTTGAGCGATCGCACCTCTATCTCCAGCGCACTGGCCAAGCCACCGGGTGACTTCCAAAACCTGCGGCGCAGCACGCCCGTGCAACTCACTCCAGTTCCCGGCTCGAGCGTCATAACTTTTTTGGCCACGGACTCTCTAAATGTTTGGCACGGCATCGTGTCAACTTTTGCACTCCCTACCTGATCGCTCACCGGTCGGTCAACGATCACCGCAAATCCGGTCGCAATATCCCCACTGGGAAGCTCCCTTTGAGTAACTCGACTCCCTAATCTTCCTGCTACTTCCACGCTATTTGACATGTGGATTCCTCTCTCACAACACGACAAGTATTTGCCGGTAATTGCATTATTCGACCAAATTAAAGAGCCCGACACCCTTAATGTTGGACTGTGGATCGCGTGTCAGAGGTTGTGAATAAATTACCGGTAATTCAAGACCTAGGAAATAACGTATTTTCAATCGACACGCTCATGGGTGGTTTCGAGGGAATCACATCTTCCTATTTCATCGCCAGCGATCGTCCAGCTCTCATCGAGACCGGCGCGGCACTCAGCGCCCCCCATGTTAAAGCCAGCTTGAAGGAATTGGGTTGTAGCGCTCAAGATCTAGCCACAATTGTGGTTACCCACATTCATTTAGATCACGCCGGTGGTGTCGGGGATCTGGCAAAGGAATACCCCAATGCACGCGTCGTGGTGCATGAGCGTGGCGCTCGGCATTTGGCTGATCCGACCAAATTGGTTGCCAGCGCCTATCGAGTGTTTGGACCCAAAATGGATGAAATGTTTGGGCCGCTTATTCCCACCGACCCCGACCGGATCGATGCACTAGGTCAACGCGGAACCATCGATCTTGGTGCCGGGCGCTCACTTGATACGTTCCACAACCCAGGGCACGCCTCCCACCACGTTGCCCTGATTGATTCCCAGACAGGTGACCTTTACACCGGAGATGCTGCTGGCGTCTATGTGCCCGAGACCGGAGATGTCAGGCCGGCCACTCCGCCGCCGGATTTTGACTTTGAGCTCGCATTGAACTCACTTCAAGCAATGCAGGCTGTGGCGCCCACTCGACTACTTTTCAGTCATTTCGGGCCCACGACCGAGATTGCTCGGGTATTTGAGGATTCACTTACCCAACTTCACTACTGGGTTGAATGGGTCAAACAGGCCCATCATGAAGGAATGGACTTTGACCACGCGCTACTTATGGTCCTTGCCAAGGACCGAGCGGTGAATTCTCGGTTCTTTACCAATCCTGAAGTGTCTAACAAATATGAGTACTTAAGCAGCTCGGAGTCGCAAGTCAGTGGAATCTGGCATTGGTTGGAAAAACGAAATCAGTCTGAGTCCTCAATTTCGTGAGCTGTTATTCCACTCTCTTGGGCGCGAGTCAAAGCCGTAATCCCGTTTATGTCAGATTTGAGCGCCTTGCTGCGCCACTCTCGGGCCTGCTCAATGCGTCCCGCTTTGTCCAACAAATCTGAATATGACTCTTGCATCCGTGCCCGTAAATCACCCGCTGGCAACGAGGTCAGTGCTCCAACATTGAGCATCAACAGCGCGGCATCAACCTGACCCATGTCAGCACGAGCTCCGGCACTTACCATTAATGCTTCGATAGCGGTTTCCGGGGCAAGCTCTTTCGTGGGAATCGATTTCAAAAACTCAATTGCCTTTTCGGGCCGTCCCAGTCCCCGTTCACAATCCGCCATCATGGCTACAAAATCATTACTTCCGGTCATACGTCGAACTGCCCTCAGTTCATTTAAGGCCGCTGCATACTCACCAGCCAAATATTCGATTGTGCCATTTGCTTCCCGCACCACAGCAACGCGACCAGCTAATTTCTTCGCTTGGCGTGAATGCGCTAACGCAGTTTCCATGTCATCTTCACCGATAGCAATTTCTGCCGCTAATAAATGCCGACCAACACGTTCTTGCAAGGATTCAGGCAATGTTTGCAACTCGAACCGAACTGACTTATCCAAATCCTCAAACTGTATTTCTTCCGGAATCCACGGTCCTCTTGACTCACGTGAATCTTCATCACTGCGCTCACGTGATGGGTACCCATTCGAATTCGATCGCTCCGACCGACCTCGACCTTCACGTTCCTCGCGACGAGGGCGATCATCACGCGGCCGATCCGACCTAGGACGATCACTACTGGGACGGCCCGCTCCCGGCCGATCATCACGCGAACGATCCGATCTTGGACGATCACTACCGGGACGGCCCGCTCCCGGCCGATCATCACGCGAACGATCCGATCTTGGACGATCACTACTGGGACGGCCCGCTCCCGGCCGATCATCACGGGGACGATCTGACCTTGGACGATCACTACTGGGACGGCCCGAACCGGGGCGATCATCACGACGGGGACGATCACTACTGGGACGACCCGAACCGGGGCGATCATCACGGGGACGTCCGACCTTGGACGATCACTACTGGGACGACCCGAACCGGGGCGATCATCACGCGGACGGTCCGACCTTGGACGATCACTACTGGGACGACCCGAACCGGGGCGATCATCACGACGGGGACGATCACTACTGGGACGACCCGAACCGGGGCGATCATCACGCGGACGATCTGACCTTGAACGATCACTACTTGGACGACCCGAACCGGGGCGATCATCACGCGGACGATCCGACCTTGAACGATCACTACTGGGACGACCCGAACCTGGGCGATCATCACGACGGGGACGATCACTACTGGGACGACCCGAACCGGGGCGATCATCACGCGGACGATCCGACCTTGAACGATCACTACTGGGACGACCCGAACCGGGCCGATCGCTGCTTGGACGTTCCGCCATTTTGATGACTCCTTGATTTAGTGCATCCGACAAATGGAACAGATCGAATCGCCGCTATTTAATTAAATAATTACCGAGACAGTTATAGCACCACAAAAACTAAAGGCCACCCGAGGGTGGCCAAAAGTTGAAAAAATGTCCGGCGACGTTCTACTCTCCCACGCAGTCACCCGCGCAGTACCATCGACGCTGAAGGGCTTAGCTTCCGGGTTCGGAATGGAACCGGGCGTTTCCCCTTCGCTATGACCGCCGAAACTCTATTGAGATTTCAAATGGTTTTTCTCCTAATGGAGAAGGTTCCCGACCGAATCTCGGGAACCGCACAGTGGACGCGAGTGCAATTTATAATGAGGCAAGTCCTCGGACTATTAGTACCGGTCAGCTGCATGCATTGCTGCACTTCCACTTCCGGCCTATCAACCCAGTCATCTACTGGGGTCCTTACCAGGTTAACCCTGTGGGAGTCCTTATCTTGGAACGGGCTTCCCGCTTAGATGCTTTCAGCGGTTATCCCTACCGAACGTAGCTAACCAGCCGTGCCCTTGGCAGGACAACTGGCACACCAGAGGTTCGTCCATCCCGGTCCTCTCGTACTAGGGACAGGTTTCCTCAAGACTCCTGCGCGCGTGGCGGATAGGGACCGAACTGTCTCACGACGTTCTAAACCCAGCTCGCGTACCGCTTTAATGGGCGAACAGCCCAACCCTTGGGACCTACTCCAGCCCCAGGATGCGACGAGCCGACATCGAGGTGCCAAACCATGCCGTCGATATGGACTCTTGGGCAAGATCAGCCTGTTATCCCCGGGGTACCTTTTATCCGTTGAGCGACGCCGCTTCCACATGCCGACGCCGGATCACTAGTTCCGACTTTCGTCCCTGCTCGACTTGTCAGTCTCACAGTCAAGCTCCCTTGTGCACTTGCACTCGACACCTGATACCAACCAG